>OMBO01000057.1_pt1 | contig 119544 bp, 93 predicted proteins | sample 1644901 | NCBI WGS metagenome assembly OMBO01 (sample SAMEA103958144, study PRJEB25191) | human gut metagenome | reverse complement strand
CCAGCCTGCCGCGATGGATGTCTGTTCGCGATGGATCAGGAGAGGGTCTTGAGCTTGGAATCGAGGTTCTCCGCGGCCTGCGTAGGGCTGATGGAGCCGAGGGCTACCTGCTGCAGCTGGGTGAAGGTCTCGGCGCGCAGCGCGGTGGTGCCCTTGCTCCAGTGGGCGGAATTCAGGTACACGTTGCCGGTCTTGATGTACAGGTCGTAGGCGTCCTTGAAGTGGTCGTCCACCGTGGCGTTGAAGCCCTTGACGGACGGGATCAGGCCCAGCTGCTTCTGGTACAGCTTGAGGCCCTCGTCGGAGGTCAGGAAGGTGAAGAACTTCTCCGCGGCCTTGAGCTTGTCTCCGGAGATCTTGTTGTTGATGCCGAAGGCCGGATCGATGGAGCCCGGCGCGTACGGGGTGTCACCCTTCTTCAGCATAGGGATCTGGCCGAAACCGTAGTTGAGGCCGGTCTCATTGAAGCTGTCGATGTCCCACGAGCCGGAAGGATAGACCGCAAGACGTCCGGCGGTGAATTCCGACTTGACCTGGTCGCCGCTCAGGCCGGACACGTCGGAGCTCATCAGGTTCTGCTTGATCAGCTTGTCCCATTCGCCGTAGTACTTGCCATACACGTTCTTGAACGTGTCCTTACCAGCGTCGATCTTGGCGTCGAGCGCCTCGCCCTGCTTGGCGGATTCAGCGCCGATCCAGCCCTCGACGGCGTTGCCCAGTCCATCCTTCGGCTCAAGGTATGGGGTGATTCCCGCGGCTTTGAGTTTGCCGCACATGGTCAGGAATTCATCCCACGTCGCCGGGATGGAGTCGTAACCGACCTTCTTCAGCAGATCCTTGTTGTACACCCAGGCATTGGTCCAGGTGCTCACGCCCATGGCGTATACTTTGCCATCCACGCTATAGGCCTTTTTTGCGGCATCGCCGATTTTATCCATGAAGCTTTCATTGCTCAGGTCCTTGGCGTAGTTGCCTTTGACCAGATCGCTCAACGCCTCCGGAGGAACGATGTAGACGTCGGCCAGGTTTCCGCCGGAGATTCGAGTCTGCAGCGTCTGCTGGTAGCCACTCTGGGAACCGGTGGTGGTGCTGTAGTCGATCTTGATGTCCGGATTGGCCTTTTCGAACGCGTCGATGATCGGCTGGTACTTGTCCTGCGAATTGTTCGAGAAGAACGACAGCGTGGTCTTGCCGTCGGCGGCGTTTCCTCCACCGCACGCGGCCAGCGGAACAAGCATCGCCGCAGCGGCCACCGCCGCAATCATCCTGATGGATTTCTTCTCCATGATGTACTCCTCCTTGTGTTCCATCATTGGCACCCGCTTTACGTGCGTTCATTCGTCGAACCCACTCCAGCTGCGGTAGATACACGTCAATATGTCTTCAACTGACCATTCAGTTGATTCGGGATATTTCCTTCCCTTTTTGGTATAACTGTGTACCTGTTGAAACAGTATAGGTTTTCCGGTGTACCATGTCAATTCAAACAAGGAAATTTGCATCCCATCGACCGCTACCCCCTACAAAACATCGGCGTGTCGTATACCGGCAGCACCGTCGACAGCGGACGACGACCCGCCCGCACCATCCGGAGACGCGCAGCCCGAAAGCGTATTGCGGGTGGGCAGGACGCATGTGGACAAGTCGGTGTATTACGGGGGATTATTTTTCCGATGAATTCCCCAGTATTAGTTGGGATTGAAAAGATGCTGAAAGTCCACAGATAAAAAATCGGCGGCCCAAGGAAATATCCTTGGAAGCCGCCGATATGCTTGCGTGCGTCGCGCTACGGGCTCAAGCGAGTACACAGCGTGCTACGCAGACCGTGAGCAACACAGACCGCGCGCTACACAGAATCGCAAGCTACAAACTCAGGAACAGCTCGTGGATGCGGGTGTCGTCGGTGAGCTCGGGATGGAACGCCGTGGCGAGGATCTTGCCTTGGCGCAAGCCGACCACATTGCCGTCCACCGACGTTTCGACGGTGGCGGCCGGTCCGACTTCGGCCACGAACGGCCCGCGGATGAACACCAGCGGGAAATCTTTGAGCACGATGTCGGCCGGGGCGTCCTGCGGAACATGCTCGCCCGGTGCGACCACGACGGCGGAATCACCGGAAGAGGAGCCGAAATCGGCGGTGGCGGCGAACGAGCCAAGCTGGCGGCCGTATGCGTTGCGCCGCACGACGGCGTCAAGCGCGCCGAAGTAGACGTTGTCATCGTTATCGAGCTTGCGGGCCAGCAGAATCATGCCGGCGCAGGTACCGAACACCGGTTTGCCGGCGGCGATATGCTCTGCAATCGGCTCGAACAGGCCGGTGGAGCGCAGCAGCTTGCCCTGCGTGGTGCTCTCGCCGCCGGGCAGAATCACCCGGTCGATCGAATCGTCGAAATCCTCGGCCGCGCGCAGCAGCTTCCACGGCGCGCCGAGGTGATCCAGCATGGCGGCGTGCTCGGCGAACGCGCCCTGCACGGCGAGGATGCCGGTCACGCCATGTTTCGCGGCTTCGACGCCGGCCGATTCTTCCTTCGAAATGTATTCAACTGCTACAACCATTACCGTTCCTGTGCTTTCGGATATGCCGGCTCCGCGGTGCTTCTCGCTGCCCGCGGAGCCGGCGTCACGCATGCGCCGTGCGGGCCGTCACTCGCCGCGGGCGGCCATGATGGTTTCGATCTCATCTTCGTTGATGCCGACCATGGCCTCACCGAGGTTCTCGGACAGGCGTGCGAGCAGGTCGGCGTCTTGCCAGTTGGCGGTGGCCTGCACGATGGCGGCGGCACGCTTGGCCGGGTCGCCCGACTTGAAGATGCCGGAGCCGACGAACACGCCTTCCGCACCAAGCTCCATCATGAGGGCTGCGTCGGCCGGGGTGGCCACACCGCCGGCGGCGAAGTTGACGACCGGCAGACGGCCGTTGTCGTGCACGTACTTGGCGAGATCGTACGGCACGGCCAGCTGCTTGGCGGCCTCGTACACCTCGTCGTCGCGCAGGGAGACGAGCTCGCGGATCTGCTTGTTCATGGTGCGCATGTGACGCACGGCCTGGATGACATCGCCCGTGCCCGGCTCGCCCTTGGTGCGGATCATGGACGCACCCTCCGCGATACGGCGCAGCGCCTCGCCCAGGTTCTTCGCGCCGCACACGAACGGCACGTCGAACTGGTTCTTGTCGATGTGGTACACGTCGTCGGCGGGGCTGAGCACTTCGGATTCGTCGATGTAATCGATTTCAATGGCCTGCAGAATGCGGGCTTCGGCGATGTGGCCGATACGCACCTTGGCCATGACCGGGATGGACACGGCTTCCTGAATGCCCTTGATCATGGCCGGATCGCTCATGCGGGAGACGCCGCCGGCAGCGCGGATGTCGGCCGGGATACGCTCGAGCGCCATCACCGCGCATGCGCCCGCGTCCTGCGCGATCTTAGCCTGCTCCGGAGTGGTGACGTCCATGATCACGCCACCCTTGAGCATCTGCGCCAGATTCTTGTTCAGTTCGTTCCTGTTGTTGGCCATCGCCAGCCTTTCGTCGAAAATAATCGTTTGCTATCGATACTAACGATTTCCCATTTCGATTTCACGCGAACTGAATCTTATAACCTACCAAAAAGTCGGTTTTACTAAATTTGCAACCTTATTTTCATGATTGTTTCATTGGCTTATGATTTCGATTCCGTCGACATTTCGTCGGTTTCGTCCGTTTTTCTTGCTTTACCTGCGACCATGGCTTTCGATTCGTCCGCTTCCGTACGCCGTCGCGCGCGCTATAGGAAACACGAATGACATGCGATTTTCATACGACCACATTGCGGACGTGCGACGCGTCCGTATGCGGCCGCATGGGCATGGGCACCTCACCAGGCCCCGCATTACGCCGATTCACACACTAGTTCGTACGCATCGGCTCGCCGCATCAGTTCGCAATCCGCACGCGCCAGCTCACATGCGCACGATGCGGTCCGCGATGCGCATGGTGGAATCGCGGTGCGAGACGAGCAGCACCGCGCTCCCCTGCTGCGCCAACGCGTCAATCGATTGCAGAATCACGGATTCGTTGTAGGCGTCGAGGCGACTCGTCGGCTCGTCGAACAACACCAGCGACGCGTTGCGCAGGAAGACGCGAGCCAGGCCGATGCGTTGCCGTTCACCCTCTGAAAGCCGCCCGCCCAACTCGCCGACGGGGGTATCAAGGCCCTGCGGGAGCGAGTCGACCAGTTCAAGCGCGGAAGCCTTGGCAAGCGCGGCGCGCAGCACGTCATCACCGACAGAAGGGGTCGACCGGGTGGAAAGCGCGGAATCAGCGGCATTCCACGAAACGGGAGGAGCGGGCGGGGTAAGGAGCGCTCTGCCGGAAGTCGCGGAATCGTCCGGATCGCCAGCATTACCAGCCCTATCCGCATCGCCCCTGTCGCAGGCCATAAGCAGGTTTTCACGGATAGTGCCGTCGAACAGGTAGGTTTCCTGCCCCATCATCGTTTGCACGCGACGGCGATGATGCGCGTCGATCTGCGGCAGTGGCACCTCGGACAGGGCGACTAAGCCGGATTGCGGGTCCCAGTAACGCATGAGCAGCTTCAGCAGGGTCGATTTGCCGCGGCCGGACGGGCCTTGGATGCCGAGGATGCCGTGTTGTGGTATGTCGAACGAGACGTGGCTGAGGATTGGCTCGGCGGACGACTCGGGGGCATCCGCATCGCTTCCGGAAGTTGGAGCCTCGCCCGAATTGCCGTAGCCGAACGTGACGTCGTGCATGGACATGCCGTGGTAGCGCGGCAGGAAATCGCCCCGCTCCTCCACTGCGGGGGTTTCGTCCATCAGCGCGAACAGGCGGCGGGCGGCGGCAAACGTTTGCGTGAGATTGGCCGGCAGCGCGCTCAACGCGAGCGTCGGACCGAACGAGCTGGCCAGCAGCACGAAAGCGGCGGTCAGGCGGGCGGCGGGCGCGGAAATGACGGTCTGGATGGTCGCAGCGGCAGCGGAAGCGGCGGAAGCGATGGGCATCGTCGTACCGGACGTGACCATCGCCAGCAATGCCGCGATGGCAGTGAACAGTACGACCAGCACCGCGCCGAAGCCTGCGAAATCGCCATTCTTGGCACTCAGCCGGGCACGGCGGCTCCAGAGCGAGCGCGTGCGTGACGCGATGCCGGCAAGCCGCGCATGGCCTTGGCCGAATCGGATGATTTCGTCGAGACCGCGCATATCGTCGAGCATTTCGTCATCAAGTTGTGCGGATTCGCGGCGAATATCCCCACCGAGACCGCCTACCGCCGTGGCGAAGAGTTTCGGCAGCACGATGCCGACGGTCAGGTGCGCGATGACCAGCGTGACAGCGATCGCAGGGCTCAACGTAAGCAATGCGACCGTGTAAAGCACGGTGGTCGCGATGGCGATGACAACCGGCGAAATGGTGTGCGCAAAGAAGATTTCCAGCAGTTCGACGTCGGTGGTGACCAGCGCGATCAGGTCGCCTTTGCCTTTGCCGGACAGTTTGGCGGGCGCGAGGCGACGCAGCGCGGCAAACGTTTTCGACCGGAACAGCGCGAGCAGGCGGAAGGCGACATTGTGGTTCATGTACTGTTCGGCGTAGCGCATGCCGCCGCGGATCAGTGCGCAGATAATCATGGCTGCGATTGCCGCGGGAAGGCTGAGATTCCAGACTTTTGCGCCAGCTGCGGCAAACAGCGCGGCGACGCCGAAAACCGGCAGGAACGTGGCGGCGAGGTGGCCGAGGATGCCGCACGCGCAGGCGATGGCCATGGGTTTGCGCAGTGGGCCGACTTCGCGCAGCAAGCGGGCGATGACTTGGGTTGTTGGCATGTCCGATTTGGCGCCACTGGCGTTCGATTCGGCGGAACCAGACATCCGAGACACGGCAAACGCACCAGACGCATGAGTCATACGCGATACGCGCGGCGCGACGCGACCAGACAATCCCACCCGTTCCACGCTTTCCTGCGCCCGGAACAGCTTGGCATACGTGCCGTCCGCGGCCATGAGATCGTCATGCGCGCCCTGCTCGACGACGACACCCCCATCAAACACTACGACATGGTCCGCGTCGGCCGCGTTCGCCATGCGGTGCGTGACCATCAGCACGGTTGCGCCGGCGTCGGCGAGCGCGCGAATCGTTTGCAAAATCAACGTTTCGCTGTCCGCGTCGACGCTGCTGGTCGCCTCGTCGAAAATATAGACGGCCGACCTGCGCAACAGTACACGGGCGATCGCAATGCGCTGTTTCTGCCCGCCGGACAGATTCGCGCCGTCCTGCGTGATCGGCATATCGAGTCCTCGCGATTGCGCGCGCACGAAATCGTCGATATGCGCGGCTTCCAGCGTCTGCCACAGCTCGTTGTCGGTGGCGTCGGCGCGGGCCATGAGCAGGTTGTCGCGCAGGGTGCCGGCGAACAGGTGGCTGTGCGCGGAGACGATGGAGATTTCGCGGGTGAGCGATGCTGCGGTGAGGTCGCGGATTTGGTGCGATTTCAGGGTTTCACTGTCATCCGGCGCCGCACTGCTTAACATAGCGCCCAGCACTTCGTCCTGCATTCCGGATGGCATTTCGGACAGCAGCACATCGCCTTCATATCCGACAAGCGTGCCGGCAAGCAGCTGGACGGCTGTGGATTTCCCGGAACCGGATGGCCCGACGATCGCAGTGACTTCGCCGGGCAGCGCACGGAGGGCCACGTTGCGCAAGGCGTAGCGCGTTTCGCGCGCGTCACCCGCGCCGCCGCCCTCATCAACGCTGTCCACATCCGCGTTCCGCATATCGGAATGCGATGTGGACGATATACGACGGGGACTCGCAACACCGGCACCCGCAGACCCGGCAGCGTCAGGCCCCGCACCAGCAGCACCCCCAGCATCCACATCCGCATCCGCATACCGGTACGAAACACCACGAAACTCCACGCCGACACCACGCCCGGAAGCCCCGAATTCCGGCAGTTCCTTGCTGCCATGCTCCGGTTCGGGCGCGTCGAGCAGCGCGAAAATACGTTTCGTGGACGTCATGCCGTTCATCGCAACGTGGAAATACGAGCCGAGCTGTCGCAGCGGAATGAAGAAATCGGCGGCTAGCAGAATCGTCAGCAATACCGCGGCGATCGGCGTCAAACCAAGCGGCAGCACGCCGGACAGCGCGAAAACGACAGACGGCGAGAGCGAGCCGGATACAAATCGCCATATCGCAACGCCGATGCCGGCGGCCGCGCCACCGTACGCCACGGCATCCATCGCCGTGAGCGAACGCAGTTGGATCTGCAGCACGTTCATGGTCATCACGCGGAACTGTTCGGCCTTCTCGTCCATGACTCGTGCGGCGCGCTCGTCCGCGTCGAAGGTTTTCAGCGTCTCAAGTCCCTGCAGATTGTCGAGGAACGCGGCGCCCATATCCGTGTATTTGCCCCAGTATTTCTTGAATACGCGGGCAGCACGCATCGCCACCATGCCGACGATGAGCACGATGAGCGGCGCGCAGGCGAGCAGCGTCGCGGCGGTGGGCAGGTCGATCGGCGCAAGCACGGCGAACAGCGTGATGGGGGCGAGCACGGCGTAGCACAGTTGCGGCAGGAACAGTTCGAAGAAGCTTTGGATTTGTTCGATGCCTTCGCCCGCGGACTGCACCACGCCGGCGGTGCGCACGCGCTGCGCGTAGGACGGGCCGAGCGCGAGCATCTTATTGAACAGTTTCTCACGCAGCGCGAGTTTGACGCGTTCGGCGGCCTCGCTACCGAAACGTGCGGCGGCGCGAATGGTGACGAATCGCACGACCGCGGCAATAAGAATAATGGCGATGCAGGGCGCGGTGGCGGACGGTACGGGCGCGAACAGCGGTTGCAGCATACGCACCACAGCCACGACGAAGGCGATGTTGGCCACGAGGCCCAGCCATTGGCAGGCGACTTTCGCCGCGATCAATCGACCGACGCCGTCAGCCAAGGAAAACAGCCGCTTGTCGAACATCATGCCCCTTTTCCAATCGTTTGCAATCCCGCCATCCGCTCCAAGCGTATCGGGCATACCGACGAAAGGCAATGACGGAACGGCAATCGCAGAAAATCGTCGGAAAAATCTAGAAAACCATCAGAACTCGCAAGCAAATGCACAACAGCAAAACCACAGAAAACCAAGGGAACGGCGAAAAGTGAGGCGGCTGAATGTTCGCCGTTGAGCAAACAGCCTAGGCGCAAGGGGTAGTTGCGCCAAACTTGAGTGTACACGGAACATGTTGTGGTTCGCAACGTCACTCCGCCCAGTTTTGCCGCATTTTCCACCGTTTTCGCCCGTAAGGGCAACCCCTCTCGAACCCGTCGCGCAACCCGTTGGACACCCTGCGATCGAACGCGTCAAACCTTTTTTCGAGATGACGCATCCGTGTACCAATCCCCCGTTCCGTTGACGTTTCGTGCCACTTTGTCAGTTCAAACAAACCCGTCGCCATATTTCTTGTTGTTTCTTACAATGCGGACTTACGTCACCGTAACTTACGATATGCGAGGCGCGACACAGGACGCGAAAAGCACGTCACCGATCACCGCAATCGCAGCGATCGCATATATCGCAAAACCCACGAAAACCGCGGAAACGCAAGAAAAGAGAACACTTCATGCTCACCGAGTACACGACCCCGGGCGCATCCGTCGAAGTACGCGACGACGAATCCATCTACTCCCTGCTTACCGAACGCATCAAGCGCACCGGCGAAGACACCGTGATCGCGGAACGCAAAACCGCTCCGGGCCAGTGGACCAAGGTGACGACCGGCGAATTCCACAAGAACGTGCTCTCCGCGGCCAAAGGCCTGATCGCGTTCGGCATCGGCAAGGGGGATGCCGTCACCCTCTTCTCCACCACCCGTTACGAGTGGGGCGTGCTTGATTTCGCACTGGCCGCAATCGGCGCGGTCAATGTGCCGATCTATGACACCGATTCCGCGGCTCAGGCCGAACGCATTCTCAACGATTCCAACGTGAAGCTCGCCATCGCCGACGATCGCGAACGCTTCGACCGTCTTGATTCCGTGATTGGCCGCTGCCCGTCTCTGAAGCATATTCTGATGCTCGACGCCAATGCCATGGGCGCGCTGGAGGGATTGGGCGTCACCGTGTCCGACGAAGAGCTGGACGAGCGTATCGCGTCGGTGCGTGCCGACGATCTGGCCACCATCGTGTACACGTCCGGTTCCACGGGGGCACCGAAGGGTGCCGAGCTGTCGCATCGCAATTTCGTGTCGATCACGCGTGCCGGCAGCCTTGCGCTGCACGAGATGATTCTTGAAGACCATCCGCGTCTGCTGCTGTTCCTGCCGCTCGCCCACTGCTTCGCGCGCTTCATCCAGTACGCGTCGATCGCTTCCGATGACGGCGTGGTCGGCTATCTGCCGGACACCAAGACGCTGCTGCCGGATGTGCGTTCGTTCGAGCCGACGTACCTGCTGGGCGTGCCGCGCGTGTTCGAGAAGGTGTACAACGCGGCTTCCCGCAAGGCCGGCATGGGTTGGAAGGGCCGCCTGTTCCTCAAGGCCGCCGAATCCGCGCGCGACTGGTCGCGCATGCAGCAGGCTGGCGAGAAACCGACCATGAAGCAGACCGCCGAACACCTGTCGTATGAGGCGTCCGTATACCACACCGTGCGTGGCGCGTTGGGCCCGCGTATCCGTTATGTGGCGTGCGGTGGCGCTCCGCTGGACGCGTCGCTGGCGCATTTCTTCAATGGCATCGGCCTGCCGATGATCCAGGGCTACGGTATGACGGAAACCGCGGCGCCGTTTGCCGCGACCCGCGTCACGGACAATGTGATCGGTACCGTCGGCCAGCCTGCGCCGGGATCGTCCGTGCGTATTTCCGACGATGGCGAGCTGCAGGTCAAGGGACCGAACGTGTTCATGGGTTACCACAATCTGCCGGAGAAAACGGCCGAGGTGTTCACCGAGGACGGTTGGCTGCGCACCGGCGATCTTGCGTCGATCGACGATGAGGGTCGTATTACGATTACGGGCCGCAAGAAGGACATCATCATCACCGCCGGCGGCAAGAACGTGTCGCCGATTCCGATGGAGCAGGAGATTGCGAAGTGTCCGATTGTGGAGCATGCCGTGGTGGTGGGCGATAATCGTCCGTTCATCGGCGCGCTGGTCACGCTCGATCCGGAAGGATTGGCGGCCTGGCTGCCGTCCGTGGGCCTGTCCGCGGATACGCCGCTTGACCGTGTGGCGGCTACCGCCGCCGTTCATGACGAGATTCAGAAGTATGTGGACAAGGCGAACGCGACGGTTTCGCGCGCCGAATCCGTGCGTAAGTTCGTGGTGCTGGATGCGCAGTTCACACAGGAGAACAAGTGCCTGACGCCGTCGCTGAAGGTGGTGCGTCCGGCAGTGAACCGCGTGTTCGCCGACGTGATCGACCAGCAGCTGTACGCCGGCAAGCGCTGAGCCGCACATAGGTAAACAAAAACAGCACGGCGGGGAACGCTGCGTACAAAAGTACGTCAACTTCCCCGCCGTGCTGTTTTTTAAGCACACCCCGTATCGCTGAGATAACGCGTGCGGTAACAGTGCGGCAGGAAACGCCGGCGTACGAAGGTACGTCAAGTTTCCTGCCGTGCTGTTAACGCTCCGTTATTTCAGTGACGGTTGTTGAGGCGGTGGTACATTTCGCTCAGCTCCAGCTCCTTCTCGAACTGGCGGGCGTTGGTGTTCTCGTCGATGACGGCGAGTTCGACGCCGGCGATGCGGGCGAAGTCCTCCCAAGCCTCACGACCGACGGACGTGGTCATGCAGGTGTGGTGGGAGCCACCGGCGGTGATCCAGCACTGCACGGCGGTCTTCAGGTCCGGCTTCGGCTTCCACACGGCGCGGGCGCACGGCAGGTTCTTCAGGGAGCCCTGCGGTTCGACGATGGTGACCTCGTCCATGAGCAGGCGGAAGCGTTCGCGCTCGTCGGCCATGGAGACCACGACGGCGTCGGCCGGCTTGCCGGAGAACACCAGACGGACCGGGTCGGACTTGCCGCCGATGCCCAGCGGGTAGATGGCCAGCTTCGGCTTGGCGATGGTGCCGATGGACGGGGAGACTTCCAGCATGTGGGAGCCCATGTCGAACTCGTTGCCCGGCACGAAGTTGTAGGAGTAGTCCTCCATCAGGGAGGCGCCACCCTCAAGGCCGTAGCCCATCACGGCGCCGATGCGCACCAGCACGGAGGTCTTCCAATCGCCTTCGGCGGAGAAGCCCCAGCCGTACTCGGACGGGAAGCGCTGCGGGCCGACGCCCGGCAGCTGCGGCAGGGTGCCGAGGTCTTCGAAGTTGTCGACGCCGGCGGTGCAACCGTTCTCACGCATCATGTTGACCATGGCGGCCTCTTCCTTGGCTGCGATGAACAGCTCATCGTAGCGGGAATCAAGCAGCTCGGGGGCCACGTCGTACTTGGCCTTGTAGTCTTCGATGAGGTCCTTGACCTGGCTGTCCTTGACCTTCTCGTAGGCGGCGACGAGGTCGTTGACGGCCCAGGTGTTGATCGAAGCGCCGAACACGCGCTCGGCTTCGGTCTTGTCGCCTTCGGTGACGGCCACGTTGCGCATGTTGTCGCCCCAACGCATGACCTTCATGTTCTGGGAGGCATCCCAGCCGGCGCAGGCGCGAGCCCAGGTGCCGACCTTTTCGGCGACTTCCGGATCGGTGTAGTGGCCGACGACGATCTTGCGCGGAATGCCGAGACGGGACACGATGTAGCCGAACTCACGGTCGCCGTGGGCGGCCTGGTTCAGGTTCATGAAGTCCATGTCGATGGTCTCCCACGGGATTTCCTTGTGGTGCTGGGTGGCCAGCTGCAGCAAAGGCTTGGTCAGCACTTCGAGGCCGCGAATCCACATCTTGGCCGGGGAGAAGGTGTGGCACCAGGTGATCACGCCGATGACGTTCGGGTTGGCGGAGGCTTCGGTCATGAAGGCCTTGACGCCGTCGGAGGACTTCAGGGTCGGCTTGAGCACGATCTTGGCCGGAATCTTGCCGGTCGCGTTGAGGAAGTCGACCATCTCGCCGGTCTGCTGGGCCACCTGGCGCAGCGCCTCCTCGCCGTAGAGGTCCTGCGATCCGACGCCGAACCAGATTTCCTTGCCTTCAAATGGGTTTTCCATTGCCATGTTGGATTATTCCTTACTTCGTTGTTGGGTTTGTCGTTTCAGTTTCCGTCGCGTCAGTGCTGGCCGTAGACGTTGGTGTAGCGGTCGTTAAGGCTATCGATGTCTTCCTGGGAGATCGGGATGATGTCTCCGAGCTGCTTGGCGGCCCACATGGTGTGCGCCACCTCTTCGGTCATGGCGGCAGCCTTGACGGCGGCTTCCGCGTCCTTGCCGATGGTGAACGGACCATGGTTCTGCATGAGCACGGCCGGGGACTTCGGATACTTCTTCAGGGTTTCGACCACGCCTTCGCCGATGGCTTCGGAGCCGATGAGGCGGAACGGGCCGACCGGCACCGGGCCGCCGAACTCGTCGCCCATCATGGTCAGGCCGCACGGAATGTTCTGGCCGGTGGCCGCCCATGCGGTGGCGTAGGTGGAGTGGGTATGCACCACGCCGTACACGTCGGGCATGTGGCGGTAGATGTACGCGTGGGACGCGGTGTCGGAGCTCGGCGCTTCGGCGCCGTCGACCACGTTGCCGTCGAGGTCGCACACGACCATCGAGCTTGGGGTGAGGTACTCGTAGCGCAGTCCGGACGGCTTGATGACCATCAGGTCGGCGGTGTGCAGGCGCTGCGAGACGTTGCCTGCGGTCCACACCACCAGATTCCACTTGATGAGCTGCTCGTGCAGGGTGGCGACCACTTCGCGCACCTGCTTGACTTCAGCTCGTACTTCCGGGCCGTAATCAGCCAACGTTGCCATATTGTGTTCCTTTCGTCAGGCTTGCTGTTGTTACGATGGACGGTTATTTGGTTTCCAGCGGGATGCTTTCGATGGCGGCATGCTCGATCGGCAGCCCCTTGCGGAAGCGGTCGAAGAAGGCTTCGAAGCCGGCCACGTCGTTGGCGTCCGGCGCTTCCGTGGTGGAGGCCGCGTCGGCGAAGACGCGGGTGTCGAGGTAGTCGGCGAGCGGCTGGTCGGCGTGCCACAGATAGTCGGCGAGCACGGCCATGCCCCACGCTCCGCCTTCGGCGGCGGTGGCCATGACCTTGATCGGGGTGTCGAATGCGGCGGCGAGGATCTTCTGCGCGACCTTCGGCGTGGTGAAGATGCCACCGTGGCCGACGAGCGAGTCGACGGCGACGCCTTCGTCCTTGGTCATCACATCCATGCCGATCTTGACCGGCGAGAAGGCGCTGAACAGCTGGGTTCTCATGAAGTTGCCGAGGCTCATGCGCGCCTCCGGGCTGCGGGCGAACAGCGGTCGGCCTTCCGGCAGGCCAGCCAGGAATTCGCCGGAGCGGAACGGATAGTTGAGCAGACCACCGCAGTCGGCGTCGACATCGTCCGCGATCGCGGCGCGGAACAGCGTGCCGTACAGCGTGCCGGCATCGACCGGCTGGCCGATCGCGGCGGCGAACTGTCCGAACAGGCCGACCCAGGCGTTGAGATCGGAAGTAAAGTTGTTGGCGTGGCTCATGCCGGCCAGGTCGCCGGCTGGGGTGGTGACGAGGTCGACTTCCGGATGCAGGCGCGCCAGCTTGTGCTCGAGCACGACCATGGCGAAAATCGAAGTGCCGGCGGAGACGTTGCCGGTGCGCACGCGCACGGAGTTGGTGGCGACCATGCCGGTGCCCGCGTCGCCTTCCGGCGGGGCGAGGACGACGCCCGGCTGAAGGGTGCCGGTCGGGTCGAGCAGTTTGGCGCCTTCGGCGGTGAGCGTGCCGGCCGGGGTGCCCGCCACGAGCGGACGGGGCAGCAGGTTCTCAAGCTTCCACGGCTGCGCGGCGACTTCCTCGATCGCGTCGAATCGCTTGATGAACTCGGTTTCGTAGGTATGGGTGGCCGGGTCGATGGGGAACATGCCGGAGGCGTCGCCCACGCCGAGCACCTTCTCGCCGGTGAGCTTCCAGTGCACGTAGCCGGCGAGTGTGGTGATGTAGTCCACCTTGGAGACGTGCTCCTCGTGGTTGAGCACTGCCTGGTAGAGGTGTGCCACGGACCAGCGTTCCGGAATGTTGTACTGGAACAGCTCGGAAAGCTTCTCGTGGGCTTCGTGGGTGTTGGTGTTCTGCCAGGTGCGGAACGGCACGAGCAGTTCGCCGGACTTGTCGAAGGCGAGGTAGCCGTGCATCATGGCGGAGAAGCCGATGCGCCCCACGTGGGTCAACCGTTCGCCATAGGCGGTTTCGACGTCGCCGGCCATGCGGGCGTATGCGGTCTGCAAACCCTTCCAGATTTCCTCCTGGGTGTAGCTCCACAGCCCGTCCTCGAGATGGCTGGCCCACTCATAGTCGCCCGCCGCGATGGTGTGGTAGGCGTCATCGATGAGCACCGCCTTGATGCGGGTGGAGCCGAACTCGATGCCCAGGCTCGTCTTGCCTGCGCGGATCTTCTCGGCGGTCACTGCGACCTGCTCTTGCGTCATAGTTCACGAACTCCTTGCGTCCGAGCGCCTCGCAACCACTCTGTCAACTGAATGTTAGCGCTCACTGTTAACGCTCACTATTGTAGGCAAAAACCCGTGACGCACCAAATCCGACGTGTCATCGGAGCAATGAATATATAAACAAATCGAGAAGAAGCAGCGCCTTAGCGACGGCGGACAGGACCCAGGGAGCTGCGGTTGACCATCTGCGCCGACACCAGTCCGACGCCATGCTGCGATGATCCGAAGGAGTTCTCCTCCCCCGCGCCTAGCAGGTACAGCGTCTCGCGCATGGCGGCGACACCCAGCTGCTCAAAGCCGGGGCGGACCGTGGTCAGCGGCGGGAACATATTGTCCATGGCAGGCATGTCGTCGAAACCCACCAGGCTCACATCCTGCGGAATGCGCACGCCATGCTCATGCAGCGCGCGGGCCACACCCACGGCCTGGCTGTCGTTGGCGCAGACCATGCATGTCGGCAGATTGCCGCCGGTGCGGCCGATGTTGTCGAGGATGTGGTTCATCTTGCCGTACGCTTCAGAGGATTCCCAGGTCTCACACTGCACCGTCACGGAATTGACCGCATTGGCCGCGCATAGCTTGTTCCATGCCAGCAGGCGCGTCGCCGCGTCGCGCCACTCCTTGGGACCGGCGAAATACAGCACCGAACGGTGCCCGTATTCCACGACTAGATGCATCACGTCGGCCATCGCGGACCATTGGTCCATGCCGACGACGGATACGCGGCGGCGGTCGGCGGACTTCATCAGCCGCAGGCCGTCCTGCACGCCGATGCCACCGTGCGTGGATGTGACGATCACACGAGGCTGCGCGATCCGCGTCCGGCATGCCGCGGAAAACATGACATCGGTGGGCGTGAGGAAGATGAACGCATCGACGTTCATCTCGTCGAAGCTGCGGCACAGGTCGTCGAATTCCTCCTGCGAGCACAGCGCCTCATGCACCATGCTCACCGTCACGAACAGGCCATGCTGGCGGGCCATCGTCTCAATCGCGGAAATCGTGGAGATCGGGCCATAGAAATGCTGGCCGCCGGCGATCAGGCCGATGGTGCGGGACCGGTGCGAGGCGAGCGCGCGGGCGGAGTTGCTGGGACGGTATCCGAGCTGGTCGATGGCCTTCTGCACCTTCTCGCGGGTGGCGTCGGAGACGTCCGGCGAATGGTTGATGACGCGCGAGACCGTCTGGTGGCTCACACCAGCCAGCTTCGCCACTTCGAACATCGAAGGACGCTTATTGCCCGCATTGCGTTTGCCTGCCATGCCCCGTCGCCTTTCGCACACAACTGTTGGTACGTTCGCCTATTGTACACGCAACTTCAGTTAGCGCTAACAACCCTCATGCTCCAAGGATGCGGCACACTGCGCGCAGGCTACCGCACGGCCGCCAAAGCACGCAGACGCGCCGCGAAGTTGGGCCAATCGGTGCGCATGGCGGTCAGCAGCTTGCGGTTGGGCACGTCATCGACCGGCACCCATTCGATCTCCATGCTTTCGTCGTCGTTGGCCTTGGGCTCGACGCGATGCCCCGGCTTTTCGAAGGCGAACACCGTGGTATACGACCATGGGCCGTGGTCCTCGCAGTATGAGCCGACCACGTCGATGTCCTCCGGCGTGATGTTGGCTTCCTCGTACGATTCACGCAACGCGCCCTCGATCGGGCTTTCGCCGTCGGCGGTGGCACCGCCGGGAATGCCCCACGTGCCGCCTTCCGCGCTCCATACCGCGCGGTGCTGCATGACGACGTGCGTCACCTCACCGGTCGTCTCGCTGCGGCGGGCCAAGAGCACGCCGGACGCGCCGTTCGTGCCCCAATGCTTGCGACCGCAGGCGCAATCGACCCAGCCGTCTCCCGGCTGGTGCACGTTCTCCTTGGGCGGCAGCGGCTTCGCGGCACCCGTTTTCGCATCATATTCGGCGTCCGGCGCAAGGTCGGAGCGGGTGACGTTCCACAGGTCGGTCCATTCGACGCCCAATTGCGCCGCCAGACGGCGCGCCAACGGCAGGCTCAGGCCGATGATGCCGTGCGGATCGCCTTCGATCGAGTCGATGAACGCGCCGCCGAAACCTTCCAAAGTGAACGATCCGGCCACTTCCAGCGGCTCGCCGGTGGCGATGTAGCGTTCGATATCCAGGTCGGAATATTCGCAGAAGTGCAGGGTCGCTTTGCTGGCGCCGCGCACCATGCGGCCCGACGCGAAGTCGATGAGGCAATGGCCGGTCCACAGCTCGCCGGTGGCACCGCGCATGGCACGCAGCCGTTCGCGCGCTACCTCTTCGCTATGCGGCTTGCCGTAGCATTCGCCGTCCAGCAGGAACATGGAATCGCAGCCGAGAATCAGCGGGCCGGCCTTCGAACGGGTCAGGCTTGGACGGCCATCCACGAAATCGGCGATCGGCTCGGCGACGGTGGGAATGGCGATGCCGGAGAAATCGCGGGTCTTCGTCTCGTCGGCGGACTGCGCGCTGTCCGTGCGTGCGGCTGTGCCCGCCGAGGATGCGTCGCGATCGTCTGCTGCCCGGAGCGGGAAGCCGACCACGCGCTCCCCGCGCGCGTGCGCCGCGGTATCGGCGATGTTGCGATACGCCTGGTGCACGGCCTCGGCCTTCGCCGTGGCGAGAATCATCACACGCTGTTCGACGCTCAGGTCGTTCACGGTGACGCCAAGCGCGGCCGCCTCGCGTTCAAGCGCGGCAGGCTCGTCGACGTGCGAGACACGGATGGTCGGGCAGATGCCGGCGGAGAACAGCACGTCACGGCGTGGACGGGACTGGGAGGCGAGAATCAGCGGGATGCTCATGCGCGTTCCACCTGCACACCCTTGGTGTCGACCGCGAGATGCAGCACACGCCAATGGCCGGATGCCAGCTCTTCGGCGGCGATCCGTTCGAGTTCCTCGTGGGCGTCGCCATGGTGCAGCACAAGCACGCATGGGCCAGCGCCGGACACGGTGGAGGCGAAGCCGTGGGAGCGCATCTTCTCGATCAGCGCCCAAGACGGCTCCATCAGCGAGGCGCGGTACGGCTGATGCAGGCGGTCCTGCGTGGCCGCGAACAGCAGTGCATTGGCGTTCTGACGCGAGCCGGAGGCCAGCATCGCGGGGTTCATGGCGGCCGGCAGCAGGCTCACACGGGAGACGTTGTGCACGGCGTCCTTGAACGGAATCTCAGTCGGCAACGCCTGACGGGCCTTTTCGGTGGACAGCTCGTAGTCCGGCACGAACACGGCCGCGGTCAGATCGTCCGCCACGCGGTAATTGATGGTGTGGAAGCCGTTGTGCATCGGCTCGCCGCCTGGAATCGGCACGGATCCGACACCTTCCGCGGTCTCCATGTCCCAGGACATGGTCAGGCCGCCGTACACGGCCGGGGCCACGTTGTCCGGATGGCCTTCGATGGCGGCGGCCAGCTCGAACACGGCGTCGCGGTTGAGGTCGTCGTCCTGCGCGAAGGCGGCCGCGGCGGCGATGCCGGCGACGATGGCCTCGGCGGAGGAGCCCATGCCTCGCGCCTGCGGGATGTTGTTGTGCGCCTGCAGGATGAATCCGACGCGTCCCAGGCCGAAGGTCTGGCATGCGCGGCGGAACGTGGAGACCACCAAGTGCGTCTCGTCACGTGGCAGGGTGTCCTCGCCCTCGCCTTCGATCATCACCTGCGCCGCGGTGTTCACCGGGTCGGCGCTCAGCGTGAATTCAAGCTCGTCATGATAGTCCAAGGCCAAACCGACCGTATCGAAACCGGAGCCAAGATTGGCGCTGGTGGCCGGAACCTTCACACGCACCTTGCGGGTAACTGGAGTCATCTCTCGTCGTCCTTCGTCACATCTTCATTACAAATCAAGCACCGTATACCGTGGCAGTGCCAGAGTCAAATTTCAGGGGGAACCGCACCCGTGCATCGCATTCGGGCCCATGACGGCGGCTTGGCATGGCTTGCATGCCAATCGCATCATGGGCCCGAATCGCATCCGATATCAGTTCAGCACGCGCAGGATCGACGGCTCTCCGCACACGCAATCCAGCTCGCACACGTCCTTGACGGTTTCGCGCAGAGTGAGCTCATCGGTCATGTGGGTGACCAGACGCAGCTGCTGCAGCTCGCCGTCATAGCCCGGATCCTTCAGCGTCGGCTTCAGATCCTGGTTCACGCCGTTGATGGACACGCCATGGTCGGCGAACTTGGCTGCGATCGCGGCGAGCACGCCCGGATTGTCGTGAATCACGAAACGGACCGCGAACTCGGCCTTGGAAGCCTCGATCGGAGCCTTCTTCAGATCCTTGTACAGCGGGATGGACGGACCGGTGCAGCCCTGTGCGATATGGCGGGCTTCGGTGACCACGTCGCCGACGACCGCGGAAGCGGTCGGAGCGCCGCCGGCGCCGCGGCCGTAGAACATGAGGTCGTCCGCAGCTTCGGCCTTGACGAACACGGCGTTGAAGGAGCCGTGCACGGAGGCCAGCGGATGGGTGTTGGAGATCAGTGCCGGGTAGACGCGCGCGGACACGCCGGCATCGGTGTTCTCCACGACGGCGAGCAGCTTGATCACCTTGTTTTCCGCGGTGGCGGCGGCGATGTCGTCGGCGGTGATCTTGGTGATGCCTTCGACGGAGACGTCGTCGATGGTGACGGAGGTGTGGAAGCCGAGGGTGGCCATGATCGCGGCCTTGTTGGCCGCGTCGTAGCCCTCGATGTCGCCAGTCGGATCGGCTTCGGCGTAGCCCTTGGCCTGCGCGTCCTTGAGCACGTCATCGAAGTCGAGGCCCTTGGTGGTCATCTCGTCGAGGATGTAGTTGGTGGTGCCGTTGACGATGCCGAGCATGCTCGTCACCTTGTCTCCGACGAGGGATTCGCGCAGCGGCTTGAGGAACGGGATGGCGCCGCCCACGGAGGCTTCGAAGTAGATGTCGACGCCTTTGGCTTCGGCGGCCGCGTAGATCTCCGGACCATACTTGGCCAGCAGCGCCTTGTTGGCGGTGACCACGGAAGCGCCGGATTCGATGGCGGCGAGCACGAACTTGCGTGCCACGCCGGTGCCGCCGATCAGCTCGATGACGATGTCGGAATTGGTGGCCACGCTCATGGTGTCGGTGGTCACGATGGCCTTGTCGATCCACGGGAACGGATCGGTTTCCGCCGGGTCAAGGCAGGCGACGCCGGTCAGCTCGATCGGTCGTCCGATACGTGCGGCAAGCTCGTCCTTCTGCTCGACCAGCAGGCGTGCGGTCTGGGAACCAACGGTACCTGCGCCCAGCAATCCAACGCGAATCGGCGCAACATCTTCCTGTGCCAAGGCATCCTCCCTTGAATGTGAAGTATTGGTGTGACCTTGCTTATTGTACGGTCTCAATATGACGTAAGGCCGCGGAATATCAAGAAAATGGACGGTTTCCGAAGCTTTCCCCGCAAGGAAGCCCGAAAACCGTCCATACCGTGAGACGCAATCGTGGACTATTCGCTGACGTCCCAGCTCAGCAGATCGTCGATCGTCTGCCGGCGGATCATGACGTGTGCGCCGGCCTCGCCGACGCCGACCACGGCGGGAATCAGCGCCTGGTTGTAGTTGCTGGCCATCGTGCGGCCGTATGCGCCGGTGACCGGCACCGCGAGGATGTCGCCACGCTTGATGTCGGCGGGCAGCCGCACCTCGTTGACGACGATATCTCCCGATTCGCAGTGCATGCCGACCACGCGGCACAGCTTGGTCTGCTCGCTTCCCTTGCGGTTGGCCAGACGCGCGGTGTAGTCGGAGCCGTACAGCGCCGGACGAATGTTGTCGCTCATGCCGCCATCCACGGACACGTACACACGTTCCGTCACCGGATTGCCTGACTTGTCTTTCGCCTCGCCGGAAAGCTCGACCGGCTTGACGGTGCCCACGCGGTACAGCGTGACGCCGGTGGGGGCCACCGTCCAGCGGCCTGGCTCGAAGGAGATGACCGGGGACGGCATGCCGAGCGCGCGGTTCACGGTGCTGACCGCGTCGGCGAGCCTGCCGAGCTCCACGTCGATGTCCATGGAATCCTCGCCGTCGGTGTAGGCCACGGAATAACCGCCGCCCAGATCGACTTCCGGCAGGGTGTACGCATCGGTGGCGTAGAAGGTCTTGCGCAGCAGCATCATGCGCTTGGCCGCCTGGATGAAGGCGTCCGCGTCATGGATGTTGGAGCCGATGTGCGAGTGCACGCCAACCAGTTCGAGCACGTCCTGACGGCGGTAGATGTCCTTGAGCACGGCGAGCGCCGGACCGTCGGCCACCATGGTCATGGCTTCGGCGAGCCTGCGGTCGCCTTCGGAGACCTTCTCGTGGCTCAGATCGTACGGGTATTTGATGTCGTATTGGAGCTTGCGTTCCGCGTGGGCGGAGTGGTCGGAGCCGTCGGCGGAAGACGCGTTCTCCCCCAATCGTGCGTTCGACCCTGCCGGCGTCACGTCGGTCAGGTCGTCGAGCACAGCAAGCTTGCCCGCGTCGGCTCCGGCGGGCAGCAGGGCCACGCCGAATTTCTGGTCCTCGTGGGCGGTGGACACGAATTCGTGGCCGCCGGCGTGGATGCCGGAGGTGACGCGCAGCATGACGCGGGCGCGCTTGCCGAGCCGCTTGGCGATCGCGGCGATGCGTGCCGGCTCATCCGGCTCGTCGATCACGATTTTGTTGAAGCCCTGTTCGATGGCCAGCTCGATTTCCGCATCGGACTTGTTGTTGCCGTGCAGCACGAGCCGGCGGCCGGGAACGCCCGCGGCGAGCGCGATGCGCATCTCACCCATGGTGCAGGTGTCGATGAGCATGCCGGATTCGGTGACGATTCGGCAGATCTCCTTGCTCAGCAGCGCTTTGCCGGCGAAGCTGACGTGGGTGACGGTGTTGTTGAACGCGTGGGACGCGGCATGCACGAATTTCGTGGCGCGGGCGCGCACGTCATCGGTGTCGATGACGTAGAGCGGCGAACCGAATTCGTCGAGCAGGCTTTCGGCGGTACGACCGTGGAAGGTGATCTCACCTTCGGCGTTCACGGCCGATCCGGCCGGCCAGATTGGGCTTACAGGCATGGTTTGCGTATCTCCCTTTTTCGTGGATTCGCTTCACATCTTGTCCGGAGCGGTGACGCCGAGCAGGTCGAGGCCTTCGGCGATGACCGTCTTGACGGCGTCGTTGAGCTTGAGTCGGGCGGCGGCGCGGGCCGGTTCCGGAGCCTTGGCGATGCGGATGGCGTCGGCCTGTTCCCCGCGGGCCTCCGGATCGGTGAGTTCCATCGGCACGACGCGCTCCACGTTGTACCACTTGTGGTAGGTGGCGGCGAGGTCCTCCAGGTAGTGGGCCACGCGGTGCGGGGCGCGCAGGTCGCCCGCTTCGCGCAGCAGGGCGGGCCACTGGGCGAGCGCGGCGAGCACTTCGCCGTCGGCGGTGGTGTCGAGCAGGCTCACGTCGGCGCCTTCGTAGGTGATGCCGGCGGCGGCCGCGTTGCGGTCCACGTTGCAGGAGCGGGCGTGCGCGTACTGCACGTAGTACACCGGATTCTCGTTGGAATGCGAGGACAGCAGGTTCAGGTCGATGTCCACCGGGGAGTTGTAGTCGGTGCGGGCCAGCGAATAGCGGGAGGCGTCCACGCCGATGGCGTCGGTCAGGTCGTCGATGGTGACGACGTTGCCGGCGCGTTTGGACATGCGCACGGCCTTGCCGTCCTTCATGACGTTGACGAGCTGGCCGATGAGGATCTGCATGTTCTCGCCCGGCTTGTCGCCGAAGGCCTCGCACATGGCCATCATGCGGCCGATGTAGCCGTGGTGGTCGGCGCCGAGCATGTAAATCGCCACGTCGGCCGGGTTGGTCTCGCGGTGGCGCTTGTTGCGGTAGTAGGCGATGTCGGCGGCGAAGTACGCGTAGTTGCCGTCGGACTTGATGATCACGCGGTCCTTGTCGTCACCGTGCTTGGTGGATTCGAACCAGGTGGCGCCGTCCTTTTCGAAGATGTCGCCGCGGGCGCGCAGATCGGCGATGGCCTGGTCCACTTCGCCGTCGGAATACAGGCTGTTCTCGTGGAACCACACGTCGAAATTGACGCGGAAGTTCTTCATGGAACGCTGGATTTCGTCGAACATCATCGGCACGGCGCGCTTGCGGAACTCCTCGCGCTGTTCGGAATCGCCTTCGCCGAGCGGGTTGCCGTCCTGGTCGGCGCCGCCGTCGACGCGCGGCAGGCTCAGCACGTCCACGCCGTCCGCGTTGGCTTCGTCGATGACACGCTTGGCGATTTCGTCGATGTACGCGCCCTTGTAGCCGTCGATCGGGGTTTCCTCGCCGTGGGCCGCGGCGACGAGCGACTTGGCGAAGCGGTTGATCTGCTCGCCGTGGTCGTTGAAGTAGTATTCGCGCACCACCTTGGCGCCGTTGGCCTCAAGCACGCGGGCCATGGAATCGCCGACGGCCGCCCAGCGGGTGCCGCCGATGTGGATCGGGCCGGTCGGGTTGGCGGATACGAATTCGAGGTTCAGGGTCTTGCCGGACAGGTGGTCGTTCTTGCCGTAGTCGCTGCCGGCTTCGAGCACGGTGTCCACCACTGCGGCCGCGGATGCGGAGTCGAGCGTGATGTTGATGAAGCCGGGGCCGGCCACCTCGACGGATGCGATGCCGTCCGCCTTGGTCAGTTCGGCGGCGAACAGTTCGGCGAGATCGCGCGGCTTCATGCCGGCCTTCTTGGCCAGCTGCATGGCCGCGTTGGACGCCCAATCGCCATGTGCGCGGTCCTTCGGGCGCATCACGGCGAATTTGGCTTGCGGTGGAATCAGGTCGGAGGTCAGGGTGCCTGCCTTGCCTTCGGAGACAAGGGTGTTGGCAATGTTGAAAATCAGTTCACTAAGGGCTTCTGGACTCATTCTTCCAAGAATACCGGGCACGCTGACAGAATCAGTCTTCCTGTCCATCCTCACGATGGGGTTGCGATACGTCCTGCGGAACGCTTTGCAAGGCGTTCTGAGCATCGTCCTGCCCGCCATGCCGTTTCGCACGCCACGCCACGGACGCGTAGTAGCCCGTGTAGCACAGCGCCACGAACGGAATCATGTACAGCAGCGTGGAGCGCTGCGACGGATCGCAAATCACCAGAACCAGCGCGCCGACGCACATCACGATCGCGACGATCGGCACGAACGGGTAGCCAGGCGCGCGGTACTTGAGCTCGCCAACCGTATGCCCCTGCGCGAGCCATTGGTGGCGGAATCGCAAGTGGCAGACGGAAACCGACGCCCACACCACCAGTGTGGCCAGGCCGGAAACCGCGACCAGCGCGAGGTAGACGGTCGAAGCGGCCACCACGGAGGACAGCAGCGCCAGCAGCGAGCCGGCCATGCTGAACATCACCGCGAAAACGGGCACGCCGTGGAAGTTCGTTTTGGCGAGCTTGCGCGGAATCATACCCTCCTGCGCGAGCGACCACACCATGCGCGAGCACACGTACAGGCCGGAATTCGCGGCGGACAGCACCGCCGTGAGCACCACGAAATTCATGATGTCGCCGGCGAACGGCATGCCGATCGACTGGAACACGAGCACGAACGGGCTGGTGTCGACGCCGGACTTGTGCCACGGGATCAGCGCCGCCATGACGGCGATCGAGCCGATGAAGAAGATCGCCAGACGCAGCACGGTGGTGTGCACGGCCTTCGGAATCGCCTTGGACGGGTCCTTCGTCTCGCCCGCCGCGACGCCGACCACTTCGGTGCCGGAGAAGGCGAACACGACCGTCAGCAGCGTGGAGAAGATCGGCAGCACGCCGTTGGGCAGCCAGCCGTCGCTGTAGAAGTTCTCGAACATGGGCGCGTGGTCATAGCCGGCGATCGGAATCGCGCCGAACATGGCCAGCAGGCCGATGATGATGAACGCGATGATGGCGAACACTTTGATGGACGCGAACCAGAATTCCGATTCGCCGTACAGGCGCACCGACAGGATGTTGAGCAGGAACACGACCACGATGAACGCGGCCGACCAGATCCATGCGGGCGAATGCGGGAACCAGCGTTGCATCAGCAGGCCCGCGGCGGTGAATTCGGAGGCGAGCGCCACCGCCCAATTCAGCCAGTAGAGCACGGCGATGGTGAACGCGGTGCCGGGGCCGATGAAGCGCTTCGCATACAGGTGGAAGCTGCCGGCGTACGGCATGGCCACAGAGAGTTCGCCAAGGCTCAGCATGATGAAGTAGACGAGCAGCGAACCGATGGCGTACGCGATGATCGCGCCGAGCGGGCCCGCCTGATGGATGGTGTAGCCGGAGCTTAAAAACAGGCCTGTGCCGATCACGCCGCCGAGCGAGATCATGGTCAGGTGGCGCGTTTCCATCTTGCGTTCCAGGCCGCCCTGTTCGACGTCGGGCTTTTCTTGCGATTGCGCCATGCTTGCTTCCGGCTCCTCTTACGTTTGGTTGGGTACGGCACATAGTTTGGCTGGCCGCACAATCGCAAATACTATACGTCAGACTCACGGCAACGTGCGATGGTCGTCCATAGTTCGCGGAAGTGTGCAGAAGCCCGCGGAAGTCCGTAAAAAAGCGTCAGCCCGCATGCTGGAAAAGCGTGCGGGCCGTTTGATCGCAGGTAGCGGTAGGCAATCGCAGTAATCGCAATGCTTGCGATACCTACGAAACGTGCGAAATGCTCAGAGCGCGGCGATGGCGTCGATCTCGACGAGCGCGCCCTTCGGAATGTCGTTGCCGCCGAACGCCACGCGGGCCGGCTTGACGGAGCCGATGAAGACCTTGGCGTATACGTCGTCGACCTCGTGGAAGTCCTCGACGTTCTTCATGTAGATGGTGGCGCGGACCACATTCTCGATGCCGGAGCCGGCGGTGTCGAGGATGTGCTTGATGTTCTTCAGCGCCTGCGCGGCCTGCTCGCCCGCACTCTCGCCGGCCAGTTCGCCGGTGGCCGGGTCGATGCCCAGCTGGCCGGAGACGAACACGAATCCGTTGGCCTTCACGGCCTGGCTGTAGGCGCCGAGTGCTGCCGGGGCTTCGGAGGTGGCCACTGCTTCCAGCTTTTCGCTCATACTGTTCTCCTTTGTCGTAAGGTATGTTGCCGCAAGGTATGTAAACGCGCGCCAAGTATGTGCCAATATGCCCGTACATGCGCTATTTGCGTCGCACCTGAAATCATACTTTTCCGATGGGTGGAAGCGGGAAAAACCGTTCACAGAACGATATGGCCGGAGTTGGCACCACACGGCGCAGCAGGCACGAAAACGGCGAAATCGCAAGGAAAACCGCGGAAAAATACAACAAACGAGCAACAAAAAGGCTCCAGCCGTTCGACTGGAGCCTTGCCCGGTGGGCTTGATGGGGATCGAACCCACGACCTTCTGTTCCGGAGACAGACGCTCTATCCGCTGAGCTACAAACCCATGCAACGCACTACTGTACACGGTCTGCGCCCGTTTGCGACACGATTCGGCGAAAAACGTGACGCAGACCTTGCAATCGTTGGGAAAGTCAGTACGCGCGCTCAATGCATCAGAGTGCTCGGCGCAACCAGCACGCGCTGCACGCTCAGTACATGAGGGTGGCGAGGCGACGACGTGCGCGCTTCAGACGCTCGTCGGTCGGCTCGGGGATCGTGAAGTATTCGAGCAGACGCTGGCGCACCGGCTCGATGTCAGCCTTGTGGCCCGCCGCCACGAAATCAAGCAGACGGTCGAACGCGTCCTGGATCTGCCCGCCGATCATGTCGATGTCGGCGACGGCAAGCTGCGCGTCCACATCGTCCGGCTTGTCGGCGGCAGCGGCACGCACCACGCGCACGTCCGCATTGGCGGAACGGGCCAGCAGCAGCGCCTTCGCACGTTCGCGGGCGGCGCGCGTATCGTTCGGATCGGCTTCCAAAACCTTCTCGTACGCGGCGGCGGCACCGGCGTAATCGCCCTGCTGTGCCAGCATGTACGCTTCCTGATGTTCCGGCGGCACCTGATCCTGCACACTGCCGGCGGATGCGGAATTGGCCGCGTCGGAATCCGGATCGCCCGAATACGGAGCGGTGCCGGTCACGCCGGCCTGCTGCGCGGCGGCGATAAGCTTCGGCACGACCACGTCTGTGATCTGCTGCAGTTCCTCGTCGGACGGAAGGCCCTGCAGAATCGGCATCGGACGGCCGCCGATCAACGCGAACAGCGCCGGCGCGCCCTGAATCTGGAACGCCTGTGCGATGGAGGGATTGGATGCGATGTCGATGCGGGACAGCTGGATCTGGCCGTTGAGCTTGTTCACCGCGTCACCCAATGCGCGTGCCATGGCGAACAGACGGTCGTCGGTCGGCACCCACAGGAACAGCAGAATCGGGAACGTGGCGGAGGTCTGCACCATGGCCTGGAACGTGTTCTCCGTGGTGTCGATGACATATCCGCCAGCCGCCGGAGCGCCGCCCGCCTGCCCCGGCTCGGCCTTCACCTGATGCTTGAGCGCTTCCAGATCAACGGCTCCCGCCAATGAAACACCCGGATGGAACGCTTGCTGCTCTGCCATACTTGCCTCCAAAAACACGAAATCGTTGCTGGCACCAACTATAGGTGCCAACAACGATTTCCCGGTTTTCATTCCCACGGATGCGCGATAGGCGGAAAACCGCCGACGATGCGCGTCCAAGGACCCGTCGTTTTACAGCGCTTCGACCTTCACCGGCTGGCGTTCGGAACCGACCGCGGTGATTTTCTGCCCGGAATTCGCCGGCGGAACATACAGCGCGATGACGTTCACATAGCTCGTCTTCATGGTGCTGGTGGCCTTGCCATTGCCGAACAGCGCCTTTTCCGCGTCAGAGGCCGGCTGCGATTCACGGCCAGCGCCGGCGGAACGCGTCCATTCGGAGTTGATCTGCGCCACCACCAGATCGCCGCCGTCCGCGGAACGCATGACGCTGATAGCTCCATTGACCGGTTCGAAGGTCTGCTGCTGCGTGCCTTCGTTAAGCTCCATGGCCTTCTGCACCTGGGCAGTCAGATCGGCAAGCTTCGATCGCAGATCATCATCCGCGAATTTGCTGGCGTACTTGCTGTTCGCCCCGTTCTGCAGCAGGTCCGCATACGCGTCCACCGCCGCTTTCGGCGTCATGACCAGACCGGTGTCCGTAGGCGTTCCCTGCGCGCTGCCGGTTTTGGAGATTTCGAAACTCGGCATCTTCACGCCGGAGAACAGTCGCGCCACACCCCACAGCTTGTAGTTCTGGCGTGCGGAATCCTGCCTGAACACCAGCAGACGCTTGGACTGCTGGTCCTTGGTTGTGGACGTGATGGAGAACACGGACCGTGGCCAGCCGGCATCCGTGGAGATCACGGCCTGGGCCAGATCCGTGGGGATGGTGGTCTTACGGTCAAGATTGCCCGTGGCTTTCGCTACGTTCAGCTCGCTGGTGCGGATGTCCAGTTCCGGACCTTCGAGAATCGTCGGCAACGTATCAGTGTCACGGTTCTGATTGCACTGGTCGAGCGTTTTGAGAATCCTCGTGCGGACCTTTTGCTCCTGCTTGGCGCTCAAGTTCGGCGCATCCTGCCGGGTGGTAGCTTTCGGGGTCGGCAGCTGGCCTTCGCAACCGCACATGCCGACGGCCATTCCCAGCGCGAGCATGGCCGCGATAATCGCCTGACTACGCTTCCTCATCACTGGTCCTCCTCTTGGCCGTCTTCCTGCGTTTCCGTCTGAACCTCCTCTTGGGCAAGACGAGCGAAATACGCGGCAAGCTCATCCTGCGAGATCACGGAAGTCGCCTCGTCGTCAACAGACGATTCGCCCGCCGTCGATTCAAATACGGTCGATTCGGACACAGTCGGCTGGCTTTCCGCAATCGTGTTCTGCTGGTCGGCGACCAGGTTACGTGCCACAGGATCGACGATGACGGGCTGTTGCGTTTCCTCGAACGACGACGTACGACCGCCGGTGCGATGTTCCGCATGGCGACGCCTGCCGTGACGCGACCTGCTCCGTGCCCTGTTGCTGGCGGCGGTTTCGGCGTTCTTCACCCAAGCCGAAACCTCGTTCTCATCGCCTTCGTTGACGCCAACGCCTTCGACCATGGCGAAAGCGCGCTTGTTGCGGCGCTTATGCGGCGGCATGGCGAATACGGAAGCGGAAAGCACGGCGAGAATCGCCAGCAGTCCGCCGGCAAGATACAACGGCATGGCGAAATTCGGCAGGTTACGACGGTCCCAATTCAGAGTGACCGTGTCTCCCTTGCGGTTGCCGAAATCAATCAACGCCACAACATCCTCGGCGTTATTGCTGTTCGATCCTTTGACCTGCATATCAACGGCACCGTCATTGCACTTGATGGTGCGCCACATGTCGGAGTCCTTGAAAGCCACCTGGTTCTGGGAATTGTCCGCGGTTCCCTGCGCGGAGACCTTCATGGTGGAAAGCGTCGTCCAATCGGACAGACCGGAGACGCGCATGTACTTGCTTCCCGCAATCCATCCGGCAACGTCGCGCGCGGAACCTATGGCGATGCACACATTGGATTTCTTGTCACGGGATTTGGCCGAAATATTGACGCGGCTGTCTACCAGCTGCAGCACGTTCGGATCGGTGACCACGTATTCCGAACCGTTCACCGGAGCGGCGGCGGTGATCTCATTGTCCGGTTTCCAGACGGTTGAATTCAACACGCCAAACACGACGCATGCGATGGCAAGCAAGCCGAAAATAGGCGTGACGATGCCACGCATGATCTTCGCATGCCGGGTAGGGCCCGTCTCGATCTGCGGCTTCTCTTGTTCTTCCTGCAATACAGTCATAGCTTTTCCATTCTACAGGGTCCGTTTGCACAAGCCTGAAAAAAACATGAAAATCATGCTTTGCCGCTATGGTTGGCCCTATGCGTAAATCACTTCTTTCCAAGGCCGTCACGGCAGTCTGCGCAACGGTCATGTGCCTGGGCGTCACTGCGTGCGGCGGTAATTCCAGCGCGAAATCCGACAAATCGAACTCGGATTCCTCCTCATCTTCCGAAAAAATCGGCATGCACCAGATCGCCGGCGTGACCGCCAAGGGCGAGCTCGGCAAGAAGCCGACCGTCTCGTTCAAAACGCCGATGACGGTTGAGGACAACAGCTACGTGGCGCTGCAGAAGGGCGACGGAGCCCAGATCGAGGACGGCGACCGCGTCTGCTCGCAGGGCATCGCCATCAGCGTCAAGGATGGTTCCGAACTGGCCAGCACGTGGGAGAAGAACACCCCCGACTGCTCCACCGTAGTCACCTCGGATACCAGCCAGATGACCGAGAACTACTACAAGATCTTCAAGAGCCTCAAGCTCAATTCCACCGTGGCGTTCGGCGTGAACGACTCGAATTCCTCCGGCACCTCGTATCTCATGGTACTCACGCTGGTGTCCAAGTCGAAGGACCTGAAGAAGGCCACCGGCGAGAAGGTCGCCGACATTCCGGCCGACCTGCCGAAGGTGACGCTCGCCAAGGACGGCAAGCCGTCGATCGACATGAATGGCTATAAGGGCTCCGATTCCCTGGTTTCCCAGGACCTCATCAAGGGCAAGGGCGCTGTGGTCAAGGATACGCAGTCCGTGATGGCGCACTACACCGGCTGGCTGCTTGACGGCACGCAGTTCGATTCCTCGTGGGACCGCGGACAGTCCTCCGCCTTCTCGCTTGACAGCGTGATCAAGGGCTGGAAGCAGGGTCTGGCAGGCCACACGGTCGGTTCCCAGGTGCTGCTGGTGGTGCCGCCGAGCCTCGGCTACGGAAACAAGGATCAGGAGAAGATTCCGGCGAATTCCACGCTGGTCTTCGTGGTCGACATTCTCGCCGCCTACTGATCCGCTGAACCGACTGATAGGTTCCTCCAAAAACAAAATAGCCTCCCCCTCGGGAGGCTATTTTCATATGCATGCAAGTCCTAGGGGAAATCGCGGCAACGCGTGCGGTATCGAGGCGTACCGAGGGAAGGCGTACGAAGGTACGTCGACCGAGGAACAACGAAGATAACGCTCCGTTGCCGCGATTTCCAGAGTTGGAACCGAAAGAATCAGAACAACCGTAAAGAATCGTCCTCAGTGCCCTTCATCTCCTCGTAATCCAAAAGCAGGCATTTGAAACCGCGGTCCTGCGCGAGCACGCGGGCCTGCGGGGTGATGGTCTGCGCGGCGAAGATGCCGTGCACGGGGGCCAGCAGCGGGTCGCGGTTGAGCAGATCGCAGTAGCGGGTGAGCTGTTCGACGCCGTCGATGCCGCCGTTGCGCTTGATTTCGATGGCCACGTGCTCGCCGTTGCCGTCAATCGCCATGATGTCGACCGGTCCGATGGCTGTCGGGTATTCGCGGCGCACGAGCTTCGCGCCTTTGCCGATGCGTTCGATCTGTTCGGCCAGGTACTTCTGCAGATGGTCTTCGACGCCGTCCTTGATGAGGCCCGGATCCTCGCCGAGGTCGTACGATTCGTCCGAATAGATGCGCTGCAACGTCACTTCCAGCACGTCGTTCGATTTGTCGGCCGACGCGCGGATCACCTTTTGCGGCACTTCAGCATCAACGTCGTCATCGGCGTGGTCGGGGGTGATGTCCCTGATGCTGCATGGCGCGGACATCCAGTTGAGCGGCTTGTATGAGCCGAGTTCGGAGAAGATCAGCAGGCTGTTGTCCGCCTTGATGAGCAGCACGCGCTTGGCGAGCGGCAGGGAGGCGTTCAATCGTCCGGAATATTCGGCAGAGCAGTCAGCAACAATAATTCGCACGAGGCACTACCCTACCATGCGCGTCGCCGTACGTACGGCATACGTATTCGCGGCGGCGGAAAGCCACGTAAAAGACAAAAGCGGCCCGGTAATCGCAATACAAAAACATATTGCGATTACCGGGCCACCTTACGTCAAGCGGAAACGGCTTATTCGGCGCGCTTCACGTTGGTTCCACGCTCGACCGCGACGGTGAGCTTGTTCGAATCGAAGGAGATGAAGCCGTCAGTCACCTCGAAGGAGAGGCGATTGCCTTCAGGATCCACCACAACGATGGTTCCTTCCTTGATCACGGTCAGCACAGGCTCGTGGTCGGGCAGGATGCCCATTCCGCCTTCGGAGGCGGGAATGGTAACGGACTTCGCCGTGCCGTGCCACACAGGGTGGTCAGCGGCGACGATGTTCACCTGCATAGTCGATCCGGCCATCACGCACCGTATTCCTTCTGCATGTCGTGCCACTTCTTCTCGAGGTCGTCGATGCCGCCGATACCGGAGAATGCCTGCTCCGGAACGTCGTCATACACGCCGTCGCAGATGCGGGTGAATGCTTCGATAGTCTCGTCCGCCGGAACGTAGGAGCCCGGACGGCCGGTGAACTTCTCGGCGACGTAGAAGTTCTGACCAAGGAACTGCTCGATCTTACGGGCACGGTTCACAGTGGTCTTATCTTCTTCGCCGAGCTCATCGATACCGATCAGGGCGATGATGTCCTGCAGCTCCTTGTTACGCTGCAGAATCGCCTTGACGCGGTTTGCACAGTCGTAGTGCGCCTGACCCACGTAACGCGGATCAAGGATTCGCGAAGTGGAGCTCAGCGGGTCGACTGCCGGGTAGATACCCTTCGAAGCGATGTCACGAGACAGCTCGGTGGTTGCATCCAGGTGGGCGAAGGTCGTTGCAGGAGCCGGGTCGGTGTAATCATCGGCCGGCACGTAGATGGCCTGCAGCGAGGTGATGGAATGTCCACGGGTCGAAGTGATTCGCTCCTGCAGCGCGCCCATCTCATCGGCCAGGTTCGGCTGGTAGCCCACTGCGGACGGCATACGGCCGAGCAGGGTGGACACCTCGGAACCAGCCTGGGTGAAACGGAAGATGTTATCGATGAACAGCAGCACGTCCTGATTCTGTACGTCACGGAAGTACTCTGCCATGGTCAGTGCGGTCAGCGGCACGCGCAGACGGGTACCCGGCTGCTCATCCATCTGGCCGAAGACCAGTGCAGTTTTCTCAAGTACGCCAGCTTCGTCCATTTCGCCGATCAGATCGTTACCCTCACGGGTACGCTCGCCGACGCCTGCGAACACGGACACACCGCCGTGGTTCTGAGCCACACGCTGAATCATTTCCTGGATCAGCACGGTCTTGCCGACGCCTGCGCCGCCGAACAGACCGATCTTGCCGCCCTGCACATACGGGGTCAGCAAATCGATGACCTTGATACCGGTTTCGAACATCTGGGTCTTGGACTCCAGCTGGTCGAATGCCGGCGGGTTACGGTGGATAGGCCAACGTTCGGTAACCTTAACGGTCTCGTCGGCCTTCTTGTTGAGGATGTTGCCGGACACGTCGAATACGTGGCCCTTGGTGACATCGCCAACCGGCACGGAGATCGGGCCGCCGGTGTCATACACGGTGGCGCCACGCACGAGGCCGTCAGTCGGCTTCAGAGCGACGGTACGCACGGTGGAATCGCCAAGATGCTGTTCAACCTCAAGGGTGATCTTCTTGGTGGTCTCGCCCTCTTCGTGGACACCGGTGTTGGCCAGTTCAACGGTAAGTGCATTGTAAATGTCGGGCAGGTGGCCCACCGGGAATTCGACGTCGATAACCGAACCCTGGATACGCGTAACGCGTCCAGCGGTCGGCTCTGCAGCCGTCTCGGGAGCCGCTGTGGTCTGATTCTCAGCCATATGCGTTCCTACTCTTCCTTCTTGTTCAGCGCATCAGCGCTGCCGATGATTTCGGTAAGTTCCTGGGTAATCGATGCCTGACGCGAAGCGTTGAGCTTGCGAGTCAGTTCATCGATCAGGCTGCGAGCGTTGTCTGTAGCCGTGTGCATGGCGTTCTGTCGGCTTGCAGTCTCGGATGCCGCTGCGGTGAGCAGGCATTCATGGATACGGGACTGGATGTACTTCGGCAGAATCGCGTCGAGTACTTCGTCAACGCTTGGCTCGAACGCATACAGAGGAGTCGCAGCATCGGCATCGGATTCCGGCACAGGACCGGATTCCGGCTGTTCCGGAAGCACGAGCTCAACGGGTAGCATGCGCAGCACACGCACCTTCTGAACCACCATATTCACGAACTCGGTGAACACAATGTAGAGTTCGGAGACTCCACCTTGGTCCGCCGGCTTCATATAAGCGTCCAACAGTGCCTTCGAGATGGACTCTGCGACTTCCACGCCGGGCTGGTCGGTATCGCCTTCCCAAGTGCCGGCAACCGGACGGTTGCGGTACTTGTAATACGTCACACCGCGACGACCATACACATACAGTTCCGGCTGCTTGCCCTGCTCATCGAGTCGGGCCAACAGCGATTCCGTTTCGCGGATGATCGAGGAGGTGTACGGACCTGCCATACCACGATCCGAGGTAAGAGCGAGGACAGCCACGCGAGGGTTGTCCTCGTTCTTTTTCACGATCGGATGGTCGATATGGGTATGGGCCACCAGCGCTTGCACGGCGTCGAAAATCGCATCGGTATACGGCTTCGCGTTCAAGGCCACGTCACGTGCCTTGGCGATATGCGAAGACGCGATCATCTCCTGCGCGTTGAAGATTTTCTCCAGCGACGCGGTGGAGGCGATCCTAGATTTCAATGCGAGTTGCGAGCCCATGAATCACTTCTCTCCTGCGACGATCTTTTCCTGCTCGACCGGAGTGGTGTGCTTCTCGTCAGGCTTCTTCTCGACCAGCGGCTTGCCCGCGCTGGTCACGAAGGTCTCACGGAACGCTTCCACGGCCTTGTCGAGGGCAGCCTCGGTGTCGGCGGTGAAGTCTTCGGTCTCGCGAATGGTCTTGAGGATGTCGGTGTTGTGATCCAGATAATCCAGCATGCCCTTTTCGAACGGCAACACGTCGCTGATTGGCAGGTCATCCATCTTGCCATGGGTGCCGGCCCACACGGACACGACTTCCTGTTCCATCGAATACGGGGAGAACTGCGGCTGCTTCAGGAGCTCGGTCAGGTGGGCACCACGGTTCAGCTGAGCCTTCGAAGCCGCATCCAGATCGGAAGCGAACATGGCGAAGGATTCCAGCGAACGGTACTGCGCCAGCGAGATCTTCAGCGTGCCGGAGACCTTCTTCAAGGCCTTCGTCTGGGCAGCGCCACCGACTCGGGACACGGAGATGCCGACGTCCACAGCAGGACGCTGGTTCGCGTTGAACAGGTCGGACTGCAGGAAGATCTGGCCATCGGTGATGGAAATCACGTTGGTCGGAATGTAGGCGGACACATCGTTCGCCTTGGTCTCGACGATCGGCAGGCCGGTCATCGAGCCGCCGCCGAGGTCATCGGAAACCTTGGCGCAACGTTCGAGCAGACGGGAGTGCAGATAGAACACATCGCCCGGGTAAGCCTCACGCCCCGGCGGACGACGCAGCAGCAGGGAAATCGAGCGGTAAGCCTCAGCCTGCTTCGACAGATCGTCGAAGACGATGAGCACGTGCTTGCCGTTGTACATCCAGTGCTGTCCGATGGCGGAACCGGTGTACGGTGCGATGTACTTGAAGCCTGCGGAATCGGAAGCCGGGGAAGCCACAATGGTCGTGTACTCCATAGCGCCGGCCTCTTCCAGGGACTGCTTCACCGATGCGATGGTGGAGCCCTTCTGACCGACGGCCACGTAGATGCAGCGGACCTGCTTCTTCGGGTCTCCGGATTCCCAGTTGCGCTTCTGGTTGATGATCGTATCGATTGCGATAGCGGTCTTACCGGTCTGGCGGTCGCCGATGATGAGCTGGCGCTGGCCACGTCCGATCGGCGTCATTGCGTCGATGGCCTTCAGGCCGGTGGACAGCGGCTCGTCAACCGGATGACGATGCATAACGTCAGGTGCCTGGGCCTCGAGAATACGACGGCCTTCGGTCTTGATTTCACCAAGACCGTCAATCGGGTTGCCTAGCGGGTCCACGACGCGGCCAAGGTAGCCGTCGCCGACGGGCACGGAGAGCACTTCGCCGGTACGACGCACTTCCTGGCCTTCCTCGATACCGGTGAAATCGCCGAGGATAACCACGCCGATTTCGCGGGCGTCAAGGTTGAACGCCAGGCCAAGCGTGCCGTCTTCGAAGGTCAGCAGCTCATTGGCCATGCAACCAGGCAGTCCCGTCACGTGCGCAATGCCGTCGCCAGCGGTCGCGACATAACCGACTTCCTGGGTCGGAGTGTCCGACGGCTTGTACGACTCGACGAACTCATCGAGCGCCTTGCGTATCGTGGTGGGATCAATGGTAAGTTCTGCCATGATCACTCCTTATTGTTGTTTTTAAATTCAGTCAAGTCTTGTTTCAGGCTTGTTCACCGTGTGGCGTGCCGTCAGGCGGTCGCCTTCACCGTGCGCTGAAGATGTTGCAGCTGTGCGACCACCGTGTTGTCGGTGACCTCGTCGCCCACCTGGATGCGCATACCACCCAAGACGGTCGGATCGACCACCGAGTTGATGTGCACCGGATGGCCGGTCTTCGCCGAATAGATAGCGACGAGCTTCTTGACCTGCTCCTTGCTCAGTGGCGTTGCCGTAGTGACGGTGACCATCGATTCGCCCATATGACGGGAGAACTTGTTAATCAGCCACTGAATGGTCTGCAGATAGCGGCGATTGCGCAGATTGCAGGTCGCATGCTCGGCCAGACGCTTGGTCACCACATTGAAGTCGGCATTGCCGATCAGGCTGTACAGCAGCTTGATACGGGCTTCGGCGGGGACGGTTGCGTCATACAGCTTGCTGCGTACGACCGGAAGGTTGAGCAGTGCGGAATGCAGCTGGGCAAGCTCGATGGAGACCTGCAGAGTAGCATTCGTGTGGTCCGCGTAGTACATCATGCCATCCACACCGAAATCCTCGGCGGCGTTGGCGATGTCGGATACGCGGCTCCAGCGGCGGGCCACCAGATCGGACATGATTTGCATCGTCAACGGATGGGCTTCATCTCCAATGAGGGTCTTGACTACCGCAACCTTGTCTTCGACTGGGCGCGACGGGTCGGTGAGGGCACGTTCAAGCTGGATGTTGTGGTCGAGCACGTTGGTGATCGTGAACAGTTCGTTCCCGATACGCCATGCGTCCTCGCCGCTGTCACGCAGCTTGGGGGCCAGCGAGTCACGCGAAACGCGGTCTGCGATACGCGATGCTTCTCCTCGCATTGGTCACCTCCCTTTCTTGAAGGTTTCGATCACTTCTTGTCGCTGTCCAGTTCGGCGATCATCTGGTCGATCATCGTCGACTGCACGTCGTCGCTTTCCAGCTTGCTGCCCAGGATCTTGCCGGCCAGTGCCGTTGCCAGCACGCCGACCTCACCCTTCAGGCTCACCAGAGCCTGCTGCTGCTGGGATTCGATGGAACGCTGGGCGGTGGCGGTGATCTGCGCCGCATCAGCCTCGGCACGGGTACGTGCGTCGGCGATGATGTGCGATGCTTCCGCGCGAGCGTCGTCGCGGATCTTGGAAGCCTCGACGCGTGCGTTGCTCAGCTGGGCATCGTACTTCGCCTTGGCTTCGTCGGCATCCTTCTGGGCCTGTTCGGCCTTGGCGATGCCGCCTTCGATCTTGGCTGCGCGCTCATCGAACACGGCCTGGAACTTCGGCAGGAAGAACTTGTAGAAGAACACGGCGACGATGATCAGAATGACCAACGACCAGAAAATGTCGTAGCTTTTCGGAAGGAACAGTTCCATCTCGCTAGCTGCGGTCACCATAGTGTCTTCCTCCTTTCACGTTCGTTTGCGTCTTCGGTGTTTACCTTGGGGATCAAGTCTTACTTGATGAAGGCGAGCACGAAGCCGAGCAGTGCCAGCACCTCGACGAATGCCAGGCCCAGGAACATGAGGGTCTGCAGACGGCTGCCGAGCTCAGGCTGGCGAGCGGTGCCTTCGATGGTCTTGCCGATCAGGATGCCCAGACCGATGCCAGGGCCGATGGCGGCGAGGCCGTAGCCAACGACGTTCAGGTTGCCGGCAACCTCAGCGAGGGTAACGATATCCATGATTGTTTCCTTTCTGGTTATTGCTTGACAAGAAGCAACACTTAAAAAGCCGGCGGTCAGTCGATCTCCGGATAGCTCATATTGATGTACGCGGTGGTCAGGATGGCGAAGATGTAAGCCTGCAGGCAGGCGACCAGCGCCTCGAACAGGAACATGAACATGCCAGCCGCGAAGGTGATGATGCCGAACGGCATCATCAGCTTGTTCACCACATCAACGAGGAAGAACTGCGTGGCCGAGAGGCACAACGCAAGGATCAGGTGGCCCGAAACCATGTTGGCGAACAGTCGGATCGTCAACGAGAACGGGCGGATAATCAGCAGCTCAAGCAGCTGAATCGGGGACAGCAGAATATAGATCGGGGCCGGAACGCCCTTCGGGAAGATCTCGTCCCTCAGGAAGTGGCCAAGGCCCTTTTCACGGATGCCGGCAATCCAGTACTGGCAGAAGCACCACATGGCGAACACCAGAGGCAGCGTGATGGACGCGCTTGCCGCGATGTTGAAGCCCGGGATGATGCCGCACAGATTGAAGACCAGCAACGTGCAGAACACGGTGGTGATCATCGGCACATAACGCTTGCCACGCAGCTCGCCCATCACCTGATAGACGATGTTGTCGCGGACAAACTCGATCAGCCATTCGACTGCGCCCTGCCAACGGCCAGGGATGAGCTTTGCACGGCTTGCCGTAATTCCGAGAACCAGCAGCATGATGACGGTCGCAAGAATACGAACGAGGATGATGCGGTTGATGGCGAACGGCGTGCCTTGAAAAACAAACGGATCGGGAAGGAAGTCATTGATGCTCGGCATCTCTGGACCATCGGCGATGGTCATGATGCCCTCTCCCAATGCACTAATCATTCACGCCTCCTGCTCTTGTGTCAGCTGTTAGTCTAGCCCAACAGCTGAGTCGAATGTGACATTCCGGTTACCAAACCAGAACATCCTTCGGGTTCTATGTTAGCGCGCCCATAAACGCGTTCGCATACCAGCCCCGAATGGCTGCAAAGGATTATCAGACCGTGGCTAGACAACATTCCGCACCGGGAGCTTTCCCCTACTACCGTATAGCGAAAACCGGCGTTTCGCACGTTGCGGGGACTATTAGACACAACCACGGCCGTTGTCGATTCGGCCTATTTCACCCCCATTCACACCAAAATAGACATCGTTTGCAACACTGCTTGATAAAACGTTTTACTTAACATATCGCACCATAATATATGACGGCGAAAATGAAACGATGTCGCAGCAGGCAACAAAAACCGCGCAAAAAAGCCCACGACACCGCGCAAAAGCGGCAATCGTGGGACAATCGCCAATACTTGTCAGTACTCGCCGATCTTCGTGAAATCAGCCGCGAATGACACCGTATCCATCGTGCGAGAATGGCGTGAACGCGTCGACACGCGGAGAACCGGGCTCGTGCCGGATCGAACGGTCGGTGCCGAGGCGCTTCTCCTCGCGCAGCTGCGGTACTTCGCTCAAATCGTAAGGCGTGGTCTGATAGACCCAGTTGAGCCAGTTGCGCCACAGCAGGTTGGCGTGGGCGCGCCAGGCGAACAGCGGTTCGAGCTTCGGATCGTCGTGCGGGAAATAGTTTTCGGGGAACGGCACGTTGGTCATGCCCTTCTTCATATCCCTCTCGTATTCCTCGGCGAGCGTGTACTTGCCGTATTCCCAATGGCCGAGCGCGAACACTTCGGAGAAGTCACGCGTGGCGATGAGCCCCGGGCCGGACTTCGGACCCCACGTGAGCACCTGCAGCTCGGGATTATGGGCGATATCACCCTCGTTGACCCCCGCCAGGCGGGAATGCGGTTGCAGGCAGATCTCGTCGAAACCGTTGGTGAGGAAGCAGTATTCGTCCTGCAGATACTGGGGGAACACTCCAAAGAGCTTCTCCGGCAGCAGCTCCTTGCGCACGCCGTACCGATAGTTGAGCGCGCCCATCGCGCCCCAGCACAGGTACATGGTGGAGAAGACGTGGGTGGATGCCCAGCCGAGAATCTGCTTGAACTCGTCCCAGTAGTCGACCTGCTCGAAATCGAGGTGCTCGACGGGCGCTCCCGTCACCACAAGACCGTCGTAATAGTTGTCTTTGAACGCATCGAGCGTCTCGTAGAACTTCACCAGATGGTCGGCGCTCACGTGCGTGGCCTCGTGGGTGGAGGTCTTCATGAAGTCGACCTCGACCTGCAGCGGACTCTTGGAGATCAGACGCAGCAGCTGCGTTTCGGTCTCAATCTTCTTCGGCATGAGGTTCAGGATCACCAGCTTGAGCGGACGCACGCGCTGGCGCTCCGCTTCGGGCTTTTCGAGCGCGAAGATGCGCTCGGAGTCGAGAATGTCTCTGGCCGGAAGGCCGCTGGGAATCTTGATAGGCATGTTTCCTATTATGGTGCGGACCCGGATATGGCGTATTCGGCGGTTTTCATCGACGGGCCGCAGCGTTATACGAAAAACGGATAACGCGCTATCGGATATGCGATTTCACTAGCAACGCAATATGCGACACGCCGATTTGACTTATTAGCCAACATCCGTAAAGTAGTTAAAGCTGCCTCAATGAAGGCAAGCCGACGCGGGGTGGAGCAGCTCGGTAGCTCGCTGGGCTCATAACCCAGAGGTCCATGGTTCAAATCCATGCCCCGCTACCAATTGAAACCGGAAACCTTTTGGTTTCCGGTTTTCTGTTTTTCTAGGACGTCTCGCTCCTTTTATATAAAGTCCCCATACATATCGAACGCAACCGACGCGCACAACGTATGGTCATGCCGCTGTAGCCTTCATAATCGAACATAATCGCAAATCATGTATTAAAACGCTTTACCAAAAGTATTTGAAGAAAGCACTTGTAGCCGCATCGCCGTAATCGTTACGAAAAGGGAAATCACAAAAAGAACACAACTACCTCTATAATCGGCTATATGAATGAAGCAACATCATCAAGCGCGACACCGCGCACAAAGGCAACAGCAAAGACAACAGCTAAAGCAGCGGCCACAAAGACAACGAGGACAGCCGCGAAATCAACCGCGAAGACGACAACCAAAAAACCAACCACCAAGCGCACTTCCAAGCCGAAAACCGCAACGAAGCGAACCGTCGGCGAAACTCCAGCACCTATCATCAACCGCACCAGCCCGGAACAGTTCGGCCGCGTAAACGTTCTTGACATCACTCCGTCCGCCGAAAACGGCCTGTACCCGGCCCGCGTGGAGCTTGGCGAGGCATTCAAGGTCACCGCGCAGGTGTTCATCGAAGGCCGCACCAAGGCCGGCGCCACCGTGTCCGTGCGCAACACGCGCGGCACCGAGAAGGGCCGCTTCCCGATGATCTGCACCAACCCCGGCCTGGACCGCTGGGAAGCGATGGTCAAGATCGGCGACCACAGCGACCTGAAGCCGTGGGAAGACGGCTACGCCGACGTCAAGAAGCAGCTCGGCGAATGGCACATCGTGGTCGAAGGCTGGGAGGATACGTACGCTTCCTGGCTGCACGACGCGCAAATCAAGGTCGAGGTCGGCGACGATGCGGAGAACGCGCTGGAATCCGGCGCGCAGCTGCTGGAACGTTGGGCTGGCGCACGCGATTCCAAGCTGACCGCCGACGACAAGAAGACGCTGCGCGAAGCGGCGAAGGCCGTTGCCGACAAGTCGCTCGACGCGACCGCGCGTCTTGCCGCGGCGACCACCGACGCAATCGCAAGCCTGCACGAAACCAATCCGCTGCGCGACGGCCTGAGCGCGTCGAATCCGCAGCGCTTCCGCGTGGAACGTCCGAAGTCGAGCTTCGCCGCATGGTACCAGTTCTTCCCGCGTTCCGAAGGCGCGTATTTCGACGCCGACGGCAAGATCGTGCAGGGCACGCTGAAGACGGCGCTGTCCGGCCTCGACCGCGCGAAGACCGAAGGCTTCGACATCGTGTACCTGCCGCCGATCTTCCCAATCGGCGTGACCAACCGCAAGGGCCGCAACAACACGCTGATCGCCGGACCGCACGATCCGGGCTCCCCGTTCGGCATCGGCTCCGAGCTGGGCGGCCACGACACCGTCGACCCGCTGCTCGGCACCATGGACGATTTCAAGGCGTTCTGCGATTACGCGCACAAGCTGGGCATCGAAGTGGCGCTCGACTTCGCGCTGCAGTGCTCGCCTGACCACCCGTGGGTCAAGCAGCATCCGAACTGGTTCCGCACCAAGCCGGACGGAACGATCGCATTCGCCGAGAATCCGCCGAAGAAGTACCAGGACATCTACCCGATCGATTTCAACGCCGACATGGAAGGCATCGAAGCGGAAACCGAACGCATCATGGGCCTGTGGATCAAGGCCGGCGTGACGATCTTCCGCGTGGACAACCCGCATACCAAGCCGGTGCGTTTCTGGCAGGACGTGATCGCCGCCGTGACGAAGAAGCATCCGGAGACGCTGTTCCTGGCCGAGGCGTTCACCCGTCCGGGCATGATGCGCGCGCTGAGCTATGCCGGCTTCACGCAGTCGCACTGCTACTTCCCGTGGCGCAACACCAAGGAGGAGCTTGAGGAGTATTTGGAGGAGACCAACGGCGACGGTGGTTTCTACCAGCACAACACCTTCTGGCCGTCCACGCCGGATATCATGACCGCCTACCTGCGCGACAACGGTATCGCCGGTCACGCGGTGCGCGCGGTGCTCGCCGCGATGGGCTCTCCGAGCTGGGGCATCTACAACGGCTATGAGCTGATCGAGAACAAGCAGCGTCCGGGCTTCGAAGAGCAGATCGACAACGAGAAGTACGAAGTCAAGGTGCGCGATTGGGACGAGGCCGACAAGTACGGCATCTCCGAGCTGCTCACCTCGCTCAACAAAATCCGTTCCGAGCATCCGGCATGCCGCAGCTACCACAACCTGCACGTCCTGCCGAGCGACGACGCGGGCGTGGTGGCGTTCCTGCGCCAGACCCCGGCCGAGCTTGCCGGTACCGGCAAGCCGGATACGGTGATCGTGGTGGTGAACCTCGACGGCCACAACGCGCATCAGTCCATCGTCCACATCGAGCTGCCGGACTTCGGTTTCGCCACCGACAAGCCGCTCAAGGTGCGCGACGAGCTGACCGGACGCGAGTTCGAGTGGAGCTGGGACAACTACGTCTCGCTGGCACCGTGGGCCGACGTGGCGCACGTGCTGACGGTGGTCGAGGACTGATTTTTAGTCCGGCCTACTTACGACTGGATCCGATTGATTCGGCCGGATGGCTGGATTGATCGCAGCTGAATCGCAGCATATGAAAAGTGCGGGCAGTGCATATCTCATGCATTCCACCCGCACTTTTCATATATGCTCACCGTTTCTGGCTGCTGAATCTCGCCTGTCCGCAACCGACCCCAGAGAAAAACAGCGCATTCGGCGGCGGAGTGGCTGCTGCGGCAACCGTGAATCACTTGCGATTCGGCATGCAGTGCCGACATGGCGCGAAAGCGGGTATTCTAAGTAACGAACTACTGCTGATCATTCGATCAAGGAGAAAACAATGGCAGAAACCTTCAACGTCGTGGTGGAGATCCCGCGCGGTTCCAAGAACAAGTACGAAGTGGATCACGAGACCGGTCGCGTGTTCCTGGACCGTACCCTGTTCACCTCCATGGGCTACCCGGATGACTACGGCTACATCGACGGCACCCTGGGCGAGGATGGCGATCCGCTCGACGCTCTCGTCATGATCCCGAACTCCGTGTTCCCGGGCTGCGTGGTTGAGTGCCGCGCCGTCGGCCTGTACCACATGGTCGACGAGGCCGGCGGAGACGACAAGGTGCTGTGCGTGCCGGCTGACGTGCGTTTCGACGACATCAAGGACGTCGACGACGTTTCCGAGTACCACAAGGCTGAAATCAAGCACTTCTTCGAGCAGTACAAGGCTCTGGAGCCGGGCAAGGAAGTCATGCCGGGCGATTACTGGACCGGTGCCGCTAAGGCCGAGGAGGAAATCGTCGCAGCCCGCAAGCGCCTCGCCGAATCCGAAGCTGAGTGATTTCACCCCTTTCTAGGTAGCGACTTTACGTGAAAAGCCCGTTGACGTATGTACTTACACATGTCAACGGGCTTTTCGCGTATCCAAACGTCCCAAAACCTCCAGATACTGGAAGAAAACGGACAAAACCATACCCTCCAAGTGTCCGGATTCCTCCAGCGAGTGGAAGAAACAGCCCACAAGCGGGATACACTCATCACACGCGCATATTCGCTGGGGCCGCTATAGTGTAACCCGTAGTTCACGGCATGCGAACAGTATTCGCAGAATTCAAAGCCCGCTGGCTGGCGCGGCAGTTCTATGCCGGTACCCCTAGGCGTAGGCGGACGTGAGACTCCGTCGAGGCCCATCCCGTGGGAAACTGGCGGGATGAACCTATATACCAGCTATGTTGGTTCAAATACTATTCATTGCCGTTTCCGTATCTATGGACGCGTTCGCCGTTTCCATCGGCAAAGGCCTCACCGTCAAAAAACTGCGTGTCCTCGACGCGTTCAAAACCGCCCTCTGGTTCGGCGGATTCCAGGCGCTGTTCCCGCTGCTGGGCTATTTCGCGGCCAGCACGTTCAGCAAATACGTGACCGCCGTGGACCATTGGATCATTTTCGGCCTGCTCGCCCTAATCGGCGGCAATATGGTACGCGAGGCGTTCGAAGAGGACGAGGAGAACGCCAAGGAAACCCCTGAATTCGATTGGAAGCACATGCTGCCGCTCGCCGTGGCCTGCAGCATCGACGCAATCGCGGTCGGCGTGAGCTTCGCTTTCATGACGCTCAACATTTGGTTGTCGGTGGTCATCATCGGCATCACCACCGGCCTGTTCTCCGCCGCCGGCCTGTATATCGGCCGCGTGTTCGGCTCGCGTTGGCAGAAGCCGGCGCAGATCGCAGGCGGCGTCGTGCTGATCCTCATCGGCCTGAAAGTGCTGTTCGAACATCTCGGCTTCCTCGGCTGACGCTACAGCCCACAGCAGCGCACGCAGCGCAACGGAAAAGCCCGCAATCGCAATGATTACGGGCTTTTTAAATACGTGAATTATGGCGATTACGCAACCGCCAAATCGTCAGAACGTCACGACGGCGAGCGCGGCGATGCCTACCACGGCACCGGCGATCATGACCGGCAGCATCGCGATGCCGATCCACGGATCGCGCGCGGTCGGTTCGGGGTCGGCGTCGCGATGCCAGAAGTACGAGCAGACGGCGAGCGCCACGATCACCAGCAGCACCACGACGAACGCGACCGTGCCGATCGCCTTCAGTACCGTCGGCAGGAAGCACCAGCCTGCGCTGGCGATCATCGCAACGCCTTCGACCACGCTGTGCGACAGCGAGCGGATGAGGTGCGTGCGGTTTTCGCGGGCCATCTGGCGTCCGAAGGAGATCACGATCAGCAGGATCAGCAGGCCGCCGACGCCGGCGATCCAGCCGTCCTCCATGGAGAAGTCCTTGCCGCCGGTCGCGTCGGCGGCGAAAATCGCCCGTCCGAGCGTCATCGTCGTGGCGCACACCACCGACAGCAGGCCGGCGATGACGGCGATCACGTGTCCGGCGGTGCCGTCGCGGAACGGGCTGAACACTACCAGCAGCGCGATCATCGCCAGCGATCCGATGATGGTGAACGGCACCACGGCGGGATTGGCGGAATCGCCGTATGCGATGCCGGGAACGAGCGCGAGCGCCACCAATACCACGTACGCGACGATCTGGATCGCCAATACTTTGCCGAAAGCGACCTTCGACGGGTTTTGCTGGGAAACGGCCTGCGGAGCGGTCATCTCGGACCCCCTTTTCATATTGTGGTCAATACGTATGCAATATGAATAAATGTAGCCGTATGTGTCCACATACTTCAGTTACAATCGATGAAACGCCGATAATACATTTTGCGTGTACAATCGCGGCATCAGTTTAGAACAAAAGGGAGCTGACGTGACGGATCTTACGCTTATGACGTTCGCTAGCGATCCAGCTACCGTTCTCCCCTCGTTGGTGTTGCTTTCCCACCGCGTGCGCGTGTTGCCGATGGATGCGGCCAGCCTGGTGAAGATGCCGGAGAACACCATTCTGTTTCTTGATGCGCGTGACGACCTGGCCACCGCCAAAACGCTGTGCCGTCTGATTCACGCGTCGGGACTGTCCACGCCGATCGTGCTCATTCTCACCGAGGGCGGCTTCACCGTGGTCAATTCGCAGTGGGGCATTGCCGATGTGGTGGTGGCTACGGCGTCCCCCGCCGAGGTGGAGGGGCGTTTGCGCCTGGTTTCCGAACGTGGCAACGCGCCGGTCAACGCGGCGTCCGGTTCGGGCGAGCAGGGCGTGCAGAACGAGGATGGTCTGATCCGTTCCGGCGATTTGGTGGTGGATACGAATGGCTATACGGCCAGTCTGCACGGCCATCCGATCGACTTGGCGTACAAGGAGTTCGAGCTGCTCAAGTATCTGGTGCAGCATCCGGGCCGCGTGTTCACGCGCGCGCAGCTGCTGCAGGAGGTGTGGGGCTACGACTATTACGGCGGCACCCGCACTGTGGACGTGCATATCCGTCGTCTGCGCGCCAAGCTGGGCGGCGAGTACGAGCATCTCATCGGCACCGTGCGCAACGTCGGCTATCGTTTCGATCCGCCGGAAGAGGATGAGCATGAGGCCGCGGCCAAGGATGCGGCTCACGGCGAGTCCGGCGAAAGCTGACTTTTTCTTGCGATCATTCCGTTGATGTTCGACGGGTTTCGTTTGTTTTCGTTGGCCTTTCGCTGATTTCCTGTTGTTTTTTGCTGATTTTCTGTCGTTTTTTTCGATGGATTTTCGCTGTTTTTGCCGATTGCGACGTTTCCGCAGGTTTCCCGCGTTCGTCCGCATGCGAGGGGTAGGCTGGGAGGCATGCCTCGGGAATCGAAGAAGGCGCGGATCGCGCGCATGCATCAGGAATACGAGCAGTTGTGCGTGGAGATTCCCGATCCGAAATGCGCGTTGAACTTCAATTCTCCTTTCGAACTGCTGGTGGCTACGGTGTTGAGCGCGCAGACCACCGACAAGCGCGTGAACATGGTCACGCCGGAACTGTTCGGTGAATATCCCGGTCCGGCGGAGCTTGCCGCCGCGAATCCCGAGCACGTCGAGGACATCATCCGCACCATCGGCTTCTTCCGTACGAAAGCGCGCAATATCATCGGGCTGTCGCATGAGTTGTGCGTGCGATTCGGGGGCGAGGTGCCGGCCGATATGGCTTCGCTGGTCAGCCTGCCGGGCGTGGGCCGCAAAACCGCGAACGTGGTGTTGGGCAACGCGTTCGGCGTGCCCGGTTTTCCTGTGGACACGCATGTGATTCGTGTGACTGGGCGATTGCGGTGGCGGTCCGACTGGGCGAGCCCCTCCCCTGACCCGGTGGCCATCGAACGTGAGGTCACCGCCTGCTTCCCTCCCGAAGAATGGACCGATCTGTCTCACCGTTTGATATTGCATGGCCGTGCCATCTGCCATGCGCGAAAACCGGATTGCGCCGACTGCCCCCTCAACGACACGTGTCCGGGCGCGTTCGCCGCGTGATTCCGACGCATGCCAGCCGCCACGCCGGCACTCCGTCGAATCGCACCCGGCCATCGGGCGTGTAGCACGCGTCAACTAGACTCGGGTGCATGGATGAAAACGGGCGGAAACGTAATCTGAAAGCCGAGGCGACGCGCTGGCTGATCTTCTTCGGCGTCGCGATCGTGCTCAGTGTGCTGCTGTGGCTGGGACTGTCGCTGACAGGCCGCAAGGATCCCATCACATCCTTCGGCACGCTCGTCTCCGACTCGTCGGTGACCGTCGGCATCGAAGGCAATGCGCCGAAATCGCTTGACATCCGCACCGAACAAGGCACCGCCGTGGAGCAAGCGCTGCTCGGCAACGTATACGAAACGCTGGTGTCACGCAGCGAAACCAACAAACTGCAGCCGGGAATCGCCAGCTCCTGGCAGGCTTCCGACGACGGTCTCACGTACACGTTCACGCTGAACGACGGCATGACGTTCGCCAATGGGCACAAACTCGACTCGTCCGACGTGGTCTGGTCGCTGCAGAACGCCGTCAACAACCATTACGTGGGAGCCGACCAGCTTGGTGATCTGAAGGAAATCACCAATCCCAATGCGAATACGGTGGTCATCACGCTCGCCAAGCCGAATCCGCGGCTGTTGCGCGCGCTGGCCGGCCGTGCAGGCGTCGTGTACGACGCGGAAAGCAAAACCAACTATGCGAAATCGGCGGTCGGATCGGGACCATTCACCGTGTCAACCGCGGACCAATCGCAAATCGTGCTGCAACGCAACGACTCGTATTGGGGCAAAAAAGCCGCATCATCGCAAGTGACGCTCTACTACTACGCCAACGAGGAATCCATGGCCGATGCCATGAAAGCCGGCAAAATCAGCATGGCGCTGCCGCTGAGCGCTTCAACCGCCTCGGAACTGGGCAAGACCAACGGTATTGCCGCGGACAGCGGCATCAGCTTCGACAAGGTGATGCTCGCGTTCAACAACGACAACAACAGCCCCTTCTCCGACGAGCAGATCCGCAAGATGACGCGATACGCCATCGATGCGAAGACCATCGCCAAGAACGCGCCCGACGCGTACGCGCCGCTGGGAGGGCCGATCAGCCCGCTGGAAGACGGGTATGAGGACCTGAGCGGCCTGTACCCCTACAACCTTGAACAGGGGCAACGGATGCGCACGTATTTCGGAGTGAACTACATCGCGCCAATCGACATTCTGGTGCCGAAGGAATACGAAAGCATCGGCAACGACGTGAAAACCGCCATCGAAAACCTCAATATCAACACCAATCTGGAAGTGCTCGATTCCGCCGCGGACGTGACGGAACGCATGAACGCCGGCACCTATAACATCGCGCTGACCACCATGAGCGACGAAGGTGACGCAAGCGTCTTCGACAACGGCCAGTCCGTGTTCCATTTCGAGAACGGCGACGCACAACAGGCTTACGCCAATGCCATGGCCGCGACCAACGACAACGATTATCAGGCCCGCATGCGCGATTACGCGCGCGCCGTCAGCGAGAACGCGGCCAGCGACTGGCTGTACACGCGCAAGAACTTCCTTGCCGTTTCCGATGGGCTGCAGGGGTATCCGAAGAATCTGACCGATCGTCTGCTGCCGTTGAACAGATTGACGCTGCACTGATTTTTCCACGGTTTTTTATGTGGATTTTCCGCGATTTGCCTGCGATTCCGGCATTCGGTTCGATAGGCGCTGATACGACGGCAGTTGTCACATTCGCTTTCTAGACTAGCGACTATGACTGAAAGCCAAGATAACACCATCAACGCGAACCTCACGCCGCTGCCCGACAAGGTCGGCGTGGACGGTCTCGAAGACAAGTGGCGCGGAGTCTGGGACGAGAGCGGAGTCTACAAGTTCCAGGGCACCCGCGACCGTAAGGCCGTTTATTCCATCGATACCCCGCCGCCCACCGTTTCGGGCCACCTGCACGTCGGCCACGTGTTCTCCTACACGCACACCGATGTGATCGCACGTTTCAAGCGCATGAACGGCTACGACGTGTTCTACCCGATGGGCTGGGACGACAACGGCCTGCCGACCGAACGCCGTGTGCAGAACTATTACGGCGTGCGCGTGGATACGTCCCTGAAGTACGATCCGAATTTCGTGCCGCCGTTCGAGGGTACGGACGGCAAGAAGATCGACGCCAAGGACCAGGTGCCGATCTCCCGTAAGAACTTCATCGAGCTGTGCGAGAAGCTCACCGCCCAGGACGAGAAGCAGTTCGAGGCGCTGTGGCGCTCCCTCGGCCTGTCCATCGACTGGTCGCAGACCTACCACACCATCGGCGAGCATCCGCAGCGCGTGGCCCAGAAGGCGTTCCTGCGCAACCTGGCCCGTGGCGAAGCGTATCAGAAGGACGCTCCGGGTCTGTGGGACGTGACGTTCCAGACCGCAGTGGCCCAGGCCGAACTGGAATCGCGCGAATATCCGGGCTTCTACCACAAGGTGGCGTTCCGTTTCGAAGACGGCACCCCGATCTACATCGAGACCACCCGTCCGGAACTGCTGGCCGCCTGCGGCGCGCTGATCGCGCACCCGGACGACGAGCGTTACAAGCAGTATTTCGGCCAGTACGTCTACTCCCCGCTGTTCCACGTGAAGGTGCCGATTCTGGCGCATAAGGCGGCGGAAATGGACAAGGGCGCCGGCATCGCCATGTGCTGTACATTCGGCGACGTCACCGACGTCGAATGGTGGCGCGACCTGAACCTGCCGCTGCGTTCCATCATCCAGCGCAACGGCCGCATCGTCATGGACACCCCGGATTGGATCGAATCCGAGGAAGGCAAGCGCATCTTCCAGGAGACCGCGGGCAAGACCACGTTCTCCGCACGTAAGGTCATCGTCGACGAGCTGCGCGCTGCCGGCGATCTGGACGGCGAGCCGACCCCGACCAAGCGTATGACGAACTTCTACGAGAAGGGCGACAAGCCGCTCGAAATCGTCACCTCCCGCCAGTGGTACCTGAAGAACGGCGGCACCGACGAGAAGCTGAACGCCGAGCTCATCGCACGCGGCAAAGAACTGAACTTCCACCCGGACTTCATGCGCGTGCGTTACGAGAATTGGGTGCATGGCCTGAATGGCGATTGGCTGATCTCCCGCCAGCGTTTCTTCGGCGTGCCGTTCCCGCTGTGGTACCCGGTGAAGGAGGATGGCACCGCCGATTACGACCATCCGATCACCCCGAGCGAGGACCGTCTGCCGATCGACCCGACCGACGATGTGCCGGAAGGCTACACCGAGGACCAGCGTGACGTGCCGGGCGGCTTCACCGCCGAGCCGGACATCATGGACACCTGGGCGACTTCGTCGCTCACCCCGCAGATCGTGACCCGCTGGGAGGAGCCGGGCGAGGAGAACCAGGCGATCTTCAACGCCACCTTCCCGATGGACCTGCGTCCGCAGGGCCAGGACATCATCCGCACTTGGCTGTTCTCCACCATGGATCGCGCGCATCTCGAGAACAAGTGCCTGCCGTGGTCCAACACCACGCTGTCGGGCTGGATCCTCGATCCGGACCACAAGAAGATGTCGAAGTCCAAGGGCAACGTGGTCGTGCCGGACAAGCCGATCAAGCAGTTCGGCGCCGACGCAGTGCGTTACTGGGCCGCCGCCGCCCGTCTGGGTCTGGATGCCACGTACGACGAGGGCCAGATGAAGATCGGCCGTCGTCTTGCCATCAAGCTGCTCAACGCCACCAAGTTCGCGCTGGCCATCGGCCGTGAGGACGAGAACCATCACGTGGGCGCTCCGGCAGTCGCCGCATGGAACCCGGCCGACGTGACCGAGCCGATCGACCGTTCCGCGATGTCCAAGATGGCCGCCGTGGTCCGCGAAGCCACCGACGATCTCAACAACTACGAGCATTCCAAGGCTCTGGAAGTCATCGAGAACTACTTCTGGCAGTTCTGCGACGACTACATCGAGCTGGTCAAGAACCGCGCCTACGGCACCGCCGATTCCACCGGCAACGTGCCGAGCGAGGCCGCGGTGAAGTCCGCACGCACCACGTTGGGCCTGGGTCTTGATGCGTTCGCGCGCCTGCTGGCCCCGTACCTGCCGTATGCCACCGAAGAAGTGTGGAGCTGGATGCATGAGGGCGAAGGCTCCGTGCACCGCGCAGCATGGCCTGTGGCCGACGTGTACGCGGCCGCCGCCGGCGACGCATCCGCCGATCTGCTTGCTCATGCCGGTGAGGCTCTGGCCGCGCTGCGTGGCATCAAGTCGAAGGCCAAGGTTTCGATGAAGACCCCGATCTTGTCTGTGACGCTTGCCGTTGCCGACGATGCGCGCGGGTCCATCGAGGCCGCGCTGGGCGATATCGCCGAAGCTGGTCGCGTGACCGGACCGATCGCCTTCACCGCACCGGCTGCCACCGAGGGTGAGGACGAGGCCGCCGATGTGACGGTCGCCGAAAGCGAGCTAGGCGAACCGCCGGCCAAGAAACCGAAGAAGTGAGTCTCTGAGGTGAGCCGCCAGCGGCTTTTGTAGCGCAGCCGCTCACTTCACCCACATACGAGGGGCCTTTCCTTTGCATGAAGGAGAGGCCCCTCGTATATCCCGTCACTGTCTGCAACTAACCGTGCCCCCTTTTGCTCATATTCAGTCAAAATCGCGGGAAAAATGCTTTCGTGAGCGAAAAGGGGTATAAATCGCAGGCAAAACGGTCGAAATCATATCCCCTTTTGCTCACGTCCGTGCAGAATCGCCCTAAATCGCAAGACGTGCGCGCATAGAACCGTCCTTATCCCGTTCTCGGCTGTTCTCAGCGTACATTCCTGCCCCTGCGCACAAACCCGTACGCGAAAAATGGTTTTTATGGGCGTAATCTCAACGAAGGCACAAGCGGAGGCGGAAATCGCAATCAAAAACCCCGAAACGTACCACGTAAGCGACGGAGCACTATCGGATTTAGCGCATCGCACAAACCGCGTGCTCTACAGCACCGGAACGGACAGGAGGTACTGCGGGCCAGCGGACGAATTTCCGGAACCGTTCCCACCCAATCCAGCCTGCAGCGCATCGTCGAAAACTTCCGCAGCGGCGGCCAATTCGACCGTCTCGTCAATCAAATCGCCATTATCCGGCGTGAAACCGGTTTTCGCCAAGCTATAGCCGGTAATTGGTAGCGAGCTGGCGGACGAATCCGCCGAACCGTCGGACGAATCGCCACCGCTGTTCTTCGAAGAGCCGTCCACTCCCCCGACTTTCGCCACATTCTTCGACGTGGTGTCCGCTGCGGCGCCGAACGACGGACGTAGTCCGCCCGCGTAGCTCATCACATCATCCATGCTGATGGCGTTCTTGTCATCGACCAAGCTGGTCGAATCGGCGGTGTTGTTCTTCGCCTGCGCGCGTTCGGCCTTGCGTTGCGCACGGGACCGCCGTTTCTCGGCTTTCGCGCACAACGATTGGCTGGCGGAGGCGGAACGCAACGTGTCCAGCACAGAAGCGTCATCGGCAGCGCCCGATTCGGACGTGTCGTCATCCGAATCCAGCTGGTCGGCGAATCGCAGCACGATCTGGTGGAATGCGCTGGCCTGTCCGGTGTGCTCGCTGGCGTCCGCCAACGCGGTCATCGCCGCGGACACCTTGTCGGACGCGGTTTTGAGCTTCTCATTGTCTTTGATGCCGACACGCACGTCGGCGATCGCCTGGGTTTCGTAGCTGCCAGCCGTGCCTGCGGTGGCGCCCAGTTCCTTAAGCCGAGCCGTGTATGCGTCGGTGAAATCCATCGAATACGGGATCATGGCCGCGGACAGCTGCGATTGGCCGGCACTGTAGTCTTTGGAGCCGCGCTGTTGTTCCTCGCCGGCGCGCTTGGTGAGCTCGTTCACCAAGCCGGATGTGCCACGCTGTTCGATGGTGCGAATCACCTCGTCGACGGCGTCGGCCGCGCCGATATGCCGGTATGCGGCGCTCACGTCGTTGACGGCGTTGGCCAGGTCTGCCACGGATTTAGCTACGGAGGTATCGCCGTTCAGTTCGGACGCGGTGCCGAGAATGGCGGGAAGCTGTGTGGCGTTGCCAATCGAACCGGACAGATGCGTGGTGTATGAGCCCACGTACGCGTCGATGTAGCCGTCGAACGCCTGATCGTGCGCTTTGGAACGTACGGCGATGGTCTGTTTGGCAAGCGCTTTCTCGTTGTCTCTGAGCTGTTCCAGTTGGGCGATGAGCTTGCGGTTGCGTTGCGAGCCGACGTTGGTCAGACCGTCCACCAAGGTGGTTGCGCGCTTGGTCAGGTCAGGCAGTGATTGCTGAACGTTGCCTTCCACCGCGGCGATGGACAGTGAGCTCATGGTGAAGTGCTTCGCCGTCACGTAGGCGTTGAAGGTCAGGTCCTCGCCCGGTTTGCCGACCGCAGCCACCAGGGTCGAGGTGTTGTCGGATGAGACGAGCACGCCGTCATCGGCGGTCACGTCACTGCCGACGCGTCCGGGAATGGTGAAGGCGACGATTGGCGTCAGATTGGCGGTCACGTCGGGTTTCGTGGCATGCAGGGCGATGCGTATGCCGATCATGCCGGAAGCGCCGGAAACGTCGGAAACGCTTACGTCGGGCCCGTTGAGGGTGAAGGAGGCGGATATTTTCCACGGCAATGCGACAACGCCTTTTGGAACGCGTTTCGACGTGGAGGATCCGCTGTTGGTCAGGAAAAGGCGGCCTGGTTTGTCGATGGAGGTGTAGGCGCTCATCACGTCATCATGCGATGCATCGGCCGCATACTGCCCATTCTGTTGCAAGGCCGATATCGCGTCGTTCACGCCGACTGCCGCGACGGGAGCGGCGGTGATGACGGCGACCGCGATCGCCGCGGCAAGCGGGCGTCGGGCACCGGATGGACGGTTCGCGGTGGCGTGGCGCATGCCGGACCTCTCAATCGCAATCGAAACAACTTTCCAAGGCATTTAATGTAGTGCCCGGCATGCCCGTCGGCAATGGACGTTCGCGCGGGGCGCGCGGAAAACGGACGGCTCAGGCGAAAACGTCGAGTACGCCCGGGTCTCCCCCGTTTTCGGCGATGCGCTTGTGGCGGCGCTTGGCCTCGGTCACCACGAATTCGCGGTACATTTCGGCGATTTCCGGATCCAGTCCGGCTTCGTCGGCAATGCGATGCAGACGCTCGATCTGGGCATGTTCACGCTGGTAATCGGCCGGCGCGAAGCCCGCACGCGCCTTGAGCACACCCACCTGCGACGTGTATTTGAACCGTTCCGCCAGCAGCGAGACGATGGCGGTGTCGACGTTGTCTATCGATTGGCGCAGCGAGGCGATTTTAGCCACCACATCGGCCACTTCGGGGTTATTCTGCGCGGTGCGCGCGTCGATGATGGTTTCGGATTCGGTTTCTTCTTCTGGCCGAAGCCAGTCATGTTCGCTGTCGCTCATGGGTATAAGCCTACCGCGCACCCTACCGCGGCATCTGCCGAACAGCGGTCACTTCGCGAAGTAACGCTGCAGCACGATGGTGGTTTCGGTGCTGACCGACACCGTGCGATGGATGAGGTTCAACAGCTCTTCGAGCTTGCTGGGCGATTCGACGCGAACGGTGAGCATGAAGCTGGGCGAACCGGCGACGGAATCGCAGGACATGATGCCGTCGATGTTTTTGAGCTTGTCTGGAATCTCGGCTTCCTGGGAGTAATCGATGGGCGTGACCGCGATGTAGGCGTTCACCGCAAGGCCGCGGCGCTCGTCGTCGATAACCGCCTTGTAGCCGCGGATCACGCCGCGACGCTCAAGCTTCTGCACGCGCGACTGCACGGCGGACACGGACAGGCCTGTCGCCTCGGAAAGGTGGGACAGCGTGGCTCGGCCATCCTTTTCAAGCATGTCGAGGATTACGCCATCGGTCGCGTCGAGCTGGCTCGCAACCGTACGTGCGTCTACCGGACCATTGTCACTGTTGGTCATTCATACCCCTTTTCCAACAATCCACTGCACCGGCCGCAATCGACCGTCCCCACTGCAGTTCCATGTTCTTTTTCTTCCTTACCATACCCACTACCGCGCACATACCGTCGCGGAATCGCCGCAGTTTATCCGGACGGCGCAACGCTGTCATGAAATATCTTTGTTTTATTTAGCTCATACCCCCATATCGACCATATATATTTTTCCCATTTATCTTTTCTCGTCGTATTTTTACCTATTTTTTAATTGACAACGTTGTCCAAAAAGTGGCCAATTCCACGAAATTCGTCGAAACGTACGCATAGGAAAGGGGCTACACGGCGATTGCCATGCAGCCCCTCAAACCTTCAGATTCGCTTGCAGCCGACGACTCAGTTGCCGTTGGTGGCGTTGCCGCTCTGCTGGATGAGCGACGCCATGAAATCGCGGTTGGTCGCTGTCTTCTTCAGGCGTGGCACGAGCGTCTGGTAGGCCTGTTCCGGCTCGAGGCCGCCCAGCAGGCGACGCAGACGGTAGATGATCGGCAGTTCCTGCGGATCGGTGATAAGCTCCTCGCGGCGGGTGCCGGAGGCGTTCACGTCGATGGCCGGGAACAGGCGCTTGTCGGCGAGCTCACGGCTCAGGCGCAGTTCCATGTTGCCGGTGCCCTTGAATTCCTCGAAGATCACCTCGTCCATCTTGGAACCGGTTTCCACCAGCGCGGAGGAGATGATGGTCAGGGAGCCGCCGTTTTCGATGTTGCGGGCGGCGCCGAAGAACTTCTTCGGCGGGTACAGCGCCTGCGCGTCCACACCACCGGACAGGATGCGGCCGGAGGCCGGCGCGGCGATGTTGTAGGCGCGGGCCAGACGGGTCATGGAGTCGAGCAGCACCACCACGTCCTGGCCGAGCTCCACGAGACGCTTGGCGCGTTCGATGGCCAGTTCGGCGACGGTGGTGTGGTCGGAGGCCGGACGGTCGAAGGTGGAGGAGATGACCTCGCCCTGCACCGTGCGTTCCATGTCGGTGACTTCCTCCGGACGTTCGTCCACGAGGACGACCATCAGGTGGACTTCCGGATTGTTGGTGGCGATCGCGTTGGCGATGTTCTGCAGGGTGATGGTCTTGCCGGCCTTCGGCGGGGACACGATCAGGCCACGCTGGCCCTTGCCGATCGGCGCCACGATGTCGATGAGGCGGCCGGTGAGCTTGTTCGGCGTGGTCTCCTGCTTCAGGCGTTCCTGCGGATACAGCGGGGTGAGCTTGCTGAACTGCGGACGATGCTGCGCTTCCTCGACGCTCATGCCGTTGATGGAGTCGATGGACTGCAGCGGCACGAACTTCTGACGCTGGTTGCGACGTTCGCCTTCACGCGGGGCGCGGATGGAGCCGTGCACGGCGTCGCCCTTGCGCAGGCCGTATTTCTTGACCTGGCCCATGGAGACATACACGTCGTTCGGTCCCGGCAGGTAGCCGGACGTACGCACGAACGCGTAGGAGTCGAGCACGTCGACGATGCCGGCGACCGGCACGAGGTCTTCCTTCGGCTCGTCGCGATGCTGGTCGCGGTCGGCGCGATCCATACGATTGTTGCGCTGGTCGCGGTCGGCGTTGCGGTCCATGCGGTCGGCGCGATCGTTACGGTCGTTGCGATCATTGCGATCGCCCCTGCCGCGACGCTCGTCACGCTCGTCGTAATCGCGGTCACGGCCACGCATACGGCGGCCACGGCGATCGTTGCGTCCACGGCTGTGACGGTATTCGTTGTCTTCGGTCTCGTCGCGACGCTTATCATCGTCGGCGTCTTCCTGCGACGGCAGCGTGGCGAGGATGTCATCAAGGTCGCGCACGACGTCTTCGCTCTTCGGCCCGTCCGCCACGCGACGGCGGCGACGCGGCTCGAAATCGTCCCTACGGTCGTCATCACGACGGCGACGGCGGTCATCCTGCTTCGGAGCGGCATCGTCAAGGCCCAGTTCTGCGAGCAGGTCGGCGCCGGCTTCGGCGTCACGATGGCGACGACGCTTCGGCGCTTCATCGTTCGGCTTCAACGCGTCCACCGCTGCCACGGTATCCGCGACTTCGGAGGATTCCGCGGACTTGGCCTGCTTGGCACGGACGGGGCGTTCCTCCTGCTTGGCTTCATCGGCCTTCTTGTCCTTTGCCGATTTGACCTCAGCGTCTGCGGCGGGAGCGGACTTTGGCGCGCGCACGGTGACGCCGGCCGGAGCCTGGCCGCCGGAACGGGCGGCTTGAAGTGTTGCGATCAGTTCGGTCTTGCGCATGGTGGAGACACCACGAAGTCCCATCTGCTTGGCGAGCTCCTTGAGCTCGGGCAGTTTCATATCATCGAGATTAGGGCTTGTTGCCACTGGTAGTTGCCTTTCCTTGGCTTCCACAGGCATGCGCCCGCGACAGCTGTAAAAAAGAATTGCGGAAAATTTCCGTCGAATGAAAAGTCCACCGCGAAACATCGCGGTTTTTGAACTGTCCTAACCATACAACGCAACCCAGACCAACGCGAAGCGGGCACGCGCGGTCCGCCCGTGCGGTTCGCGCACCGCGCAATCGCAATAAAAATCGCAATGAAAAAGCCCATGCCAAAAAGCATGGGCTTGATCAAAGTTACGCTGCGAAAAATAAATAACGCGTGCGAAGACGCCCGTCTGAGGCCGAAGGCGTACAAAGGTACGTCGAGCGCCGGAGAAAGGGCGTATGCGCACGCGTTATTTATTTTTCTACTTTTCTTCGTGGTAGGACTTGTCAGTGTTGACCGACCACACGTTGTCTTTCGACGTTTCGCCGCTCTTGATGTCCTTGACGGCTTCGATGGCGGTGGCCATGGAGTGGTCCATGTTGTTGTAACGGTGCTGTCCGTTACGGCCAACGCAGTACAGGTTGCCGAAGGAGTTGAGGTAGTCGACGAGTTCGGGCATGCGGTCGTAGGTGTCGAAGTAGGCCGGGTAAGCCTTCTTGACGCGTTCGCGGTGGGAGTCGAGCACGTCCTGCGGGCCGTTGATGACCTGCATGCGGGTGAGCTCCTGGATGGCGAACTTGGTGGCTTCCTCGTCGGTCATGTTCCAGAAGGAGTCGCCTTCCTCGCAGAAGTATTCGAGGCCGATCCACACGGTGTTGTCGACGTCCTTGACCAGGTACGGGCTCCAGTTGTTGAAGATCTGCAGACGGCCGACCTTGTAGCCCGGATCCTGCACGTAAATCCAGCAATCCGGCACGATCGGCGGGTTGCCGAGGGTCGGAATGTCGGTGGTGTTGGTCAGGCGCAGGTGCTTGACGAGCAGGCCGACGGTGACGAAATCGCGGTACGGCAGGCCGTTGGCGATTTCGGTCATATCCTTCGGAGCCGGCTGGTCGGAGGCGTCCACGGCGTTGACAAGGTCCTTGACCGGCATGGAGGAAATGAAGTCGTCCGCGGCCATTTCGGTGCGGTTGCCTTCGGAATCCTCGTACACGACGGATGCGATCTTGCCGTCCTTCTGGCGAATTTCCACCACATTGGCGTCGGTGATGACCTTCACGCCGGCGGCTTCGCAGTTGGATTCGACGGTTTCCCACAGCTGGCCCGGGCCAAGCTTCGGATACCAGAATTCCTCGATGAGGGAGGTTTCGACTTCGGAGTTGTCGCGCTTCTTCGGCAGGAGCTTCTGGAAGGCGTTCTTCAGCACGCCCATGATGCTCAGGCCCTTGACGCGCTGCGCACCCCAGTCGGCGGAGATTTCGGACGGGTGACGGCCCCACAGCTTCTCGGTGTAGCCCTCGAAGAACATGGAGTAGAGCTTACGGCCGAAACGGTTGATGTAGAAGTTCTCCAGGTTGGTTTCCGGCAGCTTGTGCACCATGGACTTCAGGTAGCTGAAGCCGGCGACCATGGTGAGCTTGAAGCCCATGGCCTTCAGGGTGTTGGCGCTCAGGGAAATCGGGTAGTCGAGGAAGTGGCGGTTCCAGTAGATGCGGGACACGCGGTGGCGCTTGAGCATCACCTTGTCTTCGATTTCCGGATCCGGGCCGCCCGGCTCCATATCATGCTCGCGGTGGAGCTTCTTGTCATCATAGCTGGGTGCGCCCTGCAGCGGCAGAACGTCCTTCCACCAGTCCATGATGCGGTCGTCCTTCGAGAAGAAGCGGTGGCCGCCGATATCCATACGATTGCCGTCATGCTTGACGGTGCGAGAGATGCCGCCGAATTCGCGGGTGGCTTCCAGCACGGTCACGTCGTACTGTTCGGAGCCACCGTCCTTGACGAGCTCCCAAGCGGCAGTCAGGCCGGCAGGGCCGCCACCGATGATGACCACGGATTGCTTTTGCGTCACTTTGAAGTCTCCTTACAAACAAAATCGAAGATATTCTACCCGAAGGTAGGGAAACGCACAGCGCACCTGTGCGCATACACACAAAATCACCGCCAAGTCCGACAGCAATCGCCCTGATAGAAGGAAAACCAGCCGTACGGCTTCCGCCGAAGACTGGTTTTCCGTAGGTCCGCTACATGCTGTCGGGAATGTCGATGTCGGTTTTCTGCACTTCCTCGACGTTCACGTCCTTGAACGTGACGATGCGCACGTTCTTGACGAAACGGCTGGAACGGTAGACGTCCCACACCCACGCGTCGGTCAGCCGCACGTCGAAGTAGACGTCCTGGCCGGCGGAACGCACGTTGAAATCGACCTTGTTGGCCAGATAGAAGCGGCGCTCGGTCTCCACAACGTAGGTGAACAGTTTGATGACGTCGCGGTATTCCTTGTATAGGGACAGCTCGGCGTCGGTTTCGTAGTTGTCGAGGTCCTCGGCGCTCATCGTCTGCCTTCCGTGTCGCGCTTGCGGCCACGTCCAAGCGTGCGCCACCAAGCATCCTTCGAGGTTTTGCGCTCATCCGAGCTGTACGGCCAGTTGTTGTCGGCATCGCCGGCCTTCTGGTCCGTCTTCGCCGTTCCGGATGCTTCGTTCGGCTGCGATTCCTGCGATGGCGCGGCAGACGTCTCGTCGGCGGAGGTCTGCGCAGTGTCTCCACTCTGGCCTGCCGCTGCGGCATCGTCCGCATCGCCCTTATGTACGGAGTTAAGTTGGATGGCGATCGAGTGTTCGCGGGCGCTCAACGCCTCCTTGACGCCCGGATTGTCTTCGATCACGTGCATGCCGAACGCGTCGAGCGAGCGGATCGGGTCGAATTCGTCGACGAGCGTGTCCATGACGATGAGGTCCTGGTAACGGTTCTCCGACGCGTTCCACAGGGCATCGCGCGAACGGCCGGACGGCACGAAGCCGAGCGACTGGTAGACGGATACGGAACGCGTGTTCTGTTCCGGCACGGCCACCCAAATGCGGTGCATGCCGAGGCCCGCCGGTTCCGGCGCGAAGCCGTACGTCATCACGCGGGGCATGATGTCTCGCGAGTAGCCGCGGCCGCGGTAGTCCTTGCCGAGCACCACTTGGATGCGGGCGGAACGTGCCCAGCCGTCGATGTCGATGAGGAAGATCATGCCGATCACGTTGTCGGAAGAGGCCGCGTCAAGCTCGCCGTCGCCGTCATGGTCGGTTTCGGTGACGATGGACCATGCGATGGTACGACGAGATTCCGGATCCCCCACGCCGGATTCGTTCGATTTTTCGCCATTGGACCATGCCACGGAACGACGCACCCACGCGTTCACAGCGCCACGTTCGGCCACGCGGTCCTTGCCGGTGATGCCGGATGCGCCGACGTACGCCTCAATGACCTCCATGCGTGCGATGTCGTCGATGGTGGCGGGGCGCAAGTGCACCATCTCGCCCTTGATGGGCGGAATGACGATGCGTTCCGGCAGCTCCCTCGCCCGCTGGTCCGTCGTCTGTTCCTTCGCTGTGGTTTCAGCGTACTCTGACATGATTATCGTTTCCTATGTTTCTCGGCGCGGTCCCTCGCCGCACCCATACCGACGGTATTGTACCCGACTGAACGCCAGCTGGGAGTTTTGTTAGGCAAAATCCCCGTGAAACCTCCCCAGCCGACGCGTGAATCGTACGAAAAGGCATGTAAAAGCAGATAAAAAGCAACAAAATGCAGAAAGGCGTGCGTTTTTACGATTCCTCTCATCGCAAAAACGCACGCCTTTCGATGCCATCAATCAGGCAACGTTCGGCAATCGCCGGAATGTCACTTGATCTTGCCCATCACGATCTTGGTGACGGCCTTCGCGTCGGCCTGGCCGCGGGTGGCGCGCATGACAGCGCCGATAATCGCGCCCATCGGCTTCATGTTGCCGCTCTTGAGCTTCTCGACGATGTCCGGGTTGGCCGCGAGTGCCTCGTCGACGGCCTTTTCGAGCGCGCCGTCGTCGGAAACGACCTGGAAGCCGTGCTTCTTGACGACCTCGTCCGGAGTGCCTTCGCCGGCGAGCACGCCTGCGACGGTCTGCTTGGCGAGCTTGTCGTTGAGCTTGCCGTCGGCGATGAGCTTCTCGACCTCGGCGACGTCGGCCGGGGTGATCGGCAGCTCTTCAAGGCTCACGCCCTTGTTGTTGGCTTCGCGGGACAGCTCGCCCAGCCACCACTTCTTGGCGCCCGAGGCGGAAGCGCCGGCCTTGACGGTGTCCTCGAGCAGGTCCAGAGCGTCGGCGTTGAGCACGTCGCGCATCTCCAGATCGTTGAAGCCCCACTCGCCCTTCAGGCGGTTGCGGCGCTCACGAGGCATTTCCGGCATCTGGGCCTTCATCTCCTCGATGTGCTCCTTGGTGATGTGCAGCATCACCAGATCCGGATCCGGGAAGTAGCGGTAGTCGTCGGCGTCGGACTTCACGCGGCCGCCGGCGGTGGTCTGCGAGGCCTCGTCCCAGTGACGGGTCTCCTGCAGAATCTCGCCGCCTTCGGAAAGGATGGCGGCCTGGCGGCGGATCTCGTACTGGATAGTCTTCTCGATGCCACGGAACGAGTTCACGTTCTTGGTTTCGGAACGGGTGCCGAACGGATCGGACGGGCTGTTGCGCAGCGACACGTTCACGTCGGCGCGCATGTTGCCCTGCTCCATGCGGGCATGGGAGATGTTCAGCGCACGCACGATGTCGCGGATGGCGCGCATGTAGGCGCCTGCGATTTCGGGGGCGCGGTCTCCTGCGCCTTCGATCGGCTTGGTCACGATTTCGATCAGCGGCACGCCGGCGCGGTTGTAGTCGACCAGCGAGTGGTCGGCGCCTTCGATACGGCCGTCAGCGCCACCGACGTGGGTGTTCTTGCCGGCGTCGTCTTCGATGTGGGCGCGCTCGATCGGCACACGGAAGATGGTGCCGTCCTCAAGCTCCACGTCGAGGTAGCCGTTGCCGTTGGTCGGCTTGTCATACTGCGAGATCTGGTAATCGCGCGGCATGTCCGGGTAGAAGTAGTTCTTACGGGCGAACTGGCTCCATTCGGCGATTTCGCAGTGCAGGGCGAGACCCAGCTTGATCGCGTAATCGACGGCGGTCTTGTTGACCACCGGCAGGGAGCCCGGCAGGCCGAGGCTCACCGGGGTGAGCTGGGTGTTCGGCTCGCCGCCGAAGTGGACTTCGGCCGGGCAGAACAGCTTCGTGGTGGTGGACAGCTCCACGTGGGTTTCCAGACCGATGACCGGGTCGAACTTCTTGACGGCATCGGCGTACTTCATCAACTTTTCAGCCATTTTGTTTTCTTTCCTCCGATGCTTCCTACTTGTCCAGTCCGTCGAGCCACGGGGTCTTCAGGGACTGCCAGATCGGGCCGTTCCAGCTTTCCTCGAGAGCCGCTTCGAGAGCGGCGGCGGGCTTGTACATGACCTCGTCGCGCTGCTGCTGGGCGAGGAACTGGAAGCCGACCGGCAGGCCGTCGTCGCTCAGGCCGGCCGGGATGCTCATTGCCGGCACGCCGGCGAGGTTGGCCGGAATGGTGGTGATGTCGATGGCGTACATGGCCATCGGGTCCTCGGTCTTCTCGCCGAACTTGAAGGCGGTGACCGGGCTGGTCGGGCCGACGAGCACGTCGACCTTTTCGAAGGCCTTCTTGAAGTCGTCGATGATCAGGGTGCGGACTTTCTGCGCGGAGCCGTACCAGGCATCGTAGTAGCCGGCGGACAGGGCGTAGGTGCCGAGGATGATACGACGCTTGACTTCGTCGCCGAAGCCGGCCTCACGGGTGTAGGCCATCATGTTGGCCGCGGTCTGCGGAACGCCTGCCGGCGGCATGACGCGCAGGCCGTAGCGCATGCCATCGTAACGGGCCAGGTTGGAGCTGACCTCGGACGGCATGATGATGTAGTAGGCGCCGAGGGAGTACGGCAGGTGCGGCAGGGACACTTCGATGACCTCCGCGCCCATTTCCTCAAGCTTCTTGACGCCTTCGTTGAAGCGGGCCATGACGCCCGGCTGGAAGCCTTCGCCGCCGAGCTCCTTGATCAGGCCGACCTTGAGGCCCTTCAGATCGCGCTTCATGCCTTCGCGGGCGGCGGCGACCATCGGACGCGGGCCTTCCGGAATGGAGGTGGAATCGCGCTTGTCGTGTCCGCCGATCACTTCCTGCAGCAGGGCCGAGTCGAGCACCGTACGGGAGCACGGGCCGATCTGGTCGAGCGAGGAGGCCATGGCGATAGCGCCGAAACGGGAGACGCCGCCGTAGGTCGGCTTGACGCCGACGGTACCGGTCAGCGAGCCCGGCTGGCGGATGGAGCCGCCGGTGTCGGTACCCAGGGCGAGCGGAGCTTCGAATGCGGCCACTGCGGCTGCGGAACCGCCGCCGGAACCGCCCGGCACGCGCTCAGTATCCCACGGATTGTGGGTGGTCTGGTAGGCGGAGTGCTCGGTGGAGGAGCCTTGCGCGAATTCATCGAGGTTGGTCTTGCCCAACAGCGGCATGCCCGCGGCCTTGAGCTTCTCGATGACGGTGGCGTCGTACGGCGGCACCCAGCCTTCGAGGATCTTGGATGCGGCGGTGGTTTCGATGCCCTTGGTGACGATCATGTCCTTGATGGCGATTGGCACGCCGGCGAGTTCCGGCATCTGCGCCTTGTCCTCATCGGACTTGGCGTCGAAGGCGTCGGCCTGTTCGAGGGCCTGGTCGGCGGAGACCTTCAGGAAGGCCTTGACGCTCGGTTCGGCGGATTCGATGACCGCAAGGTGGGCTTCGACCAGCTCACGGCTGGAAACTTCCTTGGCCTTGATCTTGGCCGCCATCTCGGCGGCGGAAAGCTTGACGAGTTCGGTGGTGCTCATATCACTCCTGTCCCAGAATGCGCGGTGCGACGAACATGCCGGCCTCGGAGACCGGGGCGCCTGCGGTGGCTTCGGCCTGGGTCAGCGGGGTCTCGGGGACGTCCGGACGCAGGTAGGCTTCCAGCGGGACCGGGTTCGCGGTCGGTTCCACGTCGTCGGTGGCGACTTCCTGGACCTTGTTGATGGATTCGGCGATGACGTTCAGATCGCCCTGCAGACGGGTGATTTCCTCGTCCGTGAGTGCGATTCGGGCCAGATCGCCCAAATGCACGATTTCTTCTTTGGTGAAAGTAGGCATGACCCTAACAGTAACGCGTCTGTGTGACGAGCGTGTGCCCTATTTCGTGCCCCGTTCGCAACCCGGCCGCGACTGGCCGCCATCCGTTCGACGGCCGTTCCGTCGCCTGGTCGGCGAGCACGCATCCGCTATTGCGGCAAAGCGACGCTTAACGGCTTTTCTTGCCGCGTGCCGATGGCGCGATCAGGCTTGCGGCGCGGCGTGCTGGGCGATCCAGGCGTGCATGGAGACCGCGGCGGCGGCGCCGGCGTTGATGGAACGGACCGAGCCGAATTGGGAGATGTAGACCACGTCATCGGCCAGTTCGAGCGCTTTTTCGGACAGGCCCGGGCCTTCCGCGCCGAAAAGCATGAGGCAGCGTTTGGGGAAATGGTAGGTTTCCATGGGCACCGCGCCGGGAATGATGTCGAGCGCGATGACGCGGGCAGCTTGCAGTTCTGCTATTTTCGCGTCCAAAGCTTCCAGTTGGGCCATGGTTTCGCTTGTGTTCGGGGCAGTGCCGGAAGTGCCGTCCGTCGCGGCTGCGGAGCCACGCATATGGAAGGCGATGGCGGCGGCTTGCGATTGGGCGGCGGCGATTTCGCCGGCGATGCGCAGTTTCCAACATTCGACAAGTTCCGTTATGGATGGATGGTTTTCGACGTGCTGGTACAGCTCCGTCATGAGCGCGCCCTTGCGATTCCATTTGTGCGGGCCGACAATGTGCACGCGGCGCGCTTGGAACGCGTTGGCGGTGCGCACCATGGAGCCGATGTTGAAATCGTGGGTCCAGTTCTCCACAGCGACTTCGAAATCGTGGCGCCCGCGGGAGTCCAGGTCGGCTTTGATGGCCGCGACCGTCCAGTAGCGGTAGCGGTCGAGCACGTTGCGGCGGTCGCCTTCGTCGAGCAGGGTGGAGTCGAAGCGGATGTCGTAATTGGGGGATGACGCATCGTCCGGGCGTGGTTCGCCTGGATGGGTTTGCGACCACGGTCCTACGCCGACCTCGCGGAACGTCGGTTCGCCGGATGCCTGTGCGGCAACATCGATGGGATTGGGATCGTGCACGTTCTCCCCTTCATAGGAACAGCAATACAAATATGTCAAAGGCCCGCGCATCCGTATGCATCATCATGCTTGTCATCGCACATTCGACGACGTCAACGGCAGATATGTTTGCGGTCGGTCGGCGGGAAACTCGGTGTTCAGTGGAGTTCGGATTCCTTGAACACTTCGACGAACGGCAGTTCGGATTCCTCCGAAGTGACCGGGTTGATGACCTTGATGGTCGGGTCGACCATGTCGACACCGCCGATCAGCGAGGCAACGGCCAGCACTTTGGCGCCTTCGTTCTCCACCACGGAGAAGTCGAGGCTCAGCTCGTTGCCGTTGCGCAGGGTGACCAGCGATGAGGTCTGCACATACGATTTTTCAGACAGCCAGGAGTCGATCAGCACCACGCGTTTGCCGGCAATCGACGGACCCTTGATGGACGGATAGACGAAGTCCATGACGAAACCGTCCAAATCCTCACCACGGGAGGCAGCGGCCTGGATCATGGCGGAGACCAGCGGCATGGCCGCGGCGGTCAATGCGCCGACCGCGTCGAAATCGTCGACGGAATAGCCGGCTTCCTCCAACGTGTCGAGCAGGATATGGCCGACGATGGAGGCTCCACGATGGTCGAACAGCACGGAGGAGAGTTCCGAGAAAGGCTTGTCCTTCATTTCGGCCTGCAGCAGCGTCTTGAGCTGGTCGCGAGGTTCGAGCATGGCGAAATCGACGGTGGATTCCGTCGAAGCGGAAACAGACTGGCCCGCAGCGGAATCATGCGTCGGAACCGGTGTCGTCTTGCGGAAAGTGTTCTCTTCGGTCATGGTTCCAGCCTATCCTTTCGGCTCGTCATTCACCGTGCGGTATGGGTGATTTATGAGCGATAAACATGGTTATTCGGCGTTGGTCTCAGGAGCGGACAACTCGCGGATATCCCCTTTTTCGGGCGCGATCATGTCGACGGTGCCGATGACCTTGCTTTGGTCGACGCGTTGCAGTTTGCGCGCGGTGACCAGCACGCGCGATTCGAGCGACGCGGCGAACGAGTTGTATGCGCCGACCGTTTTGGTGATGGCGGAACCCAGTTTGGTGGCCCGCTCCCCCAATACTGCAAACCGTTCGTACAGCTCTCGGGACAGGTCGAACAGCATTTTCGCGTCATCGGTCAGGCTTTGCTGCTGCCATGCGTATGCCACGGATTTGAGCACCGCCCATAGGGTGATCGGCGAGGTCAGCGCGACTTTCTGCGCGAATGCGTCGTCCATCAGTGTCGGGTCGGTTTCCAATGCGGCCTGCAGCAACGATTCGTTGGGGATGAACGCGATCACGAAATCCGGAGCATCGCTGAACGCGTTCCAGTAGGCTTTGTCTCCCAGGGTCTTCACATGGTCTCGTACCGCTTTGGCATGGGAATGCAGCAGCTCGTTCTTGCGGGCCAGTTCCTCCGGTGAGGCGGTGTCTGGAATCTCGCATGCGCGCTGGTAGTCGGCGTATGGCGCTTTCGCGTCGATCGGAATGGTTTTGCCGCCCGGCATGTGGATGATCATATCCGGCCGTTGCGTATGTCCATCGGCGTCGGTGACCACAACCTGGGTGTCGAAATCGACATGTTCCAACAGACCCGCCGATTCCACGATGTTGCGCAGCTGCGCCTCGCCCCACGCGCCACGCACCTTGTTGTTGCGCAATGCCGATGATAGGGCGCTCGTCTCGCGATCCAATCGCGCCTGCTGTTCGCCAAGACCTTTGAGCTGTTCGCCGAGCGCGCCCATCTCATGCTTGCGGCCCTCTTCGATTTGCGCGACCTTCGTCTGCAGGGCGTCGAGGTTCTTCTGCACCGGAGCCAGTGCGGAGAGCACCTTGCTTTGCTCCTGCAGTTTCCGTTCGCTTTCGGCTTGACGACGGTCCGCTTCTTCGGCGGCACGCTGCCGTTCACGTTCCACGCGCATTTCCTCGGCACGCTGGGCCTGTGCCAATTGCGATTTGAGATACGTCAGCTGTTGGCTGAATCCTTCCGCCTGCGTACGGTATTGCACAACAGCCGCGTTGAGATTGCTGATGTCCTGTTTGTCCGCCTCGATCTGCGCCTTCGCCTCGTTCAGGTCGGATTCCTTCGCGCCACGGGCCATATCCTGCCCTTTGGCACGGCCCGCGAAGAAGCCCGCAGCCGCTCCGAGCGCGGCCACGATCACCAGCAATATCACTACAAACACAGGATTATCGAACATACGTTCGATGGTATCACGTCGTCAGGAACACATCAATCCACGCATCCACATTCATTCGCAAGACCGACCGCATGCCACACAACCGTGCACTATGCTGAAATCAGCCGAACGCGAAATGCATCAGCCCAACACGAAGGGACATTATGGGATTCGATCTGTTTTTGGCGGCCGTGTCGATTGTGGCCGCATCCATCGCCACCTGGGCGTTGTTGCGGCTGTTTCCAAGCTCGGACGCACGCCAGGCGATTCCGCTGCGGACGGACGGCGGATTTGCCGACCCATCCCACACAACCGACGGTGGAGTGACGATAGACGGCAAAGTGACGGCAGACGGCGAATCGACATCCGACATCGACGGACAACCCACCGACCACCTCGGCAAGCGCCTCGTCATCGCGCTTATCCTGACCATTCCAACGTTCGTCATCACATTACTGGCGCTGGCCAAAATCGCCATGCCGGGCTGGCTGACGAATCCGTGGCCGCACGCCATCGTCATCACGCCGGTCATGTTCTATTGCGCGGCGCCGATTCACCACCGCGGCCTGCCCGCATTGCAGCGGCGACGTCCGAACGGCGATTCGCTGGTTTCGCTTGGCATGGCGATTGTTTACGCGTACAGCCTGCTGCTGTGCGTGGTGTCGTGGATTTTCCCGGCCGGCTCGCGCGATCCGTATTTCGCGTTCGTCGGCGTGGTCGCGACGCTTTCGCTGGCTGGCACGCTTGTCCGGCAACATGCGATGACCGCGCAGCAGACGGCAGAAACAGAAAAGGCGCAATCGGCACAGTCAACAGAATCAACAGAATCGGCGCGATCTCAAGCGAAATCCCCTGAGCCAACGCAAGAAAAAAGCGCGGAAGAATTGCTCTTCCGCGCTGTGGTAGGTCATGAGATCCGCGCACGTGTGCTGCAGATCACCACGTCGGTGACGATGGTGGTCGCGGTGTGGACGTGCGCGTTGTGGCTGGCGTTCGGCATGCAACCGAAGCTGGCGATCGCCATACTGCTCGGTTCGACCGTGCTGTCGGTCGCAGGCCTGGTATTGCAGGCTTACGACCGACAGGTAACCAATCGATAATCGTCACTCAGCCGGGTTCGGGACGTCGGCGGAATCGTCCGTCTTCCCCTCGCCCATATCCTCCAGCTGGTCCGCGGCCCACGCGGACAGCTCCAGGTGGTCGCCGCCGGTCTGGTCCACCAGCACGGTGTCGCCGTCGTGCACTTCGCCGGCCAGCAGCATGCGGGCAAGCTGGTCGCCGACTTCGGTCTGCACCAGGCGACGCAGCGGACGTGCGCCGTACGCCGGATCGTAACCGGTGTTGGCAAGCCATTCGCGCGCCGAATCGGTCACGTCGAGCGTGATGCGGCGGTCGGTCAGACGTGCGGACACCTGCGCGACCTGAATGTCCACGATGCCGCCGAGCTCCTCGCGGGTCAGCGGGTGGAACATGACCAGTTCGTCCAGACGGTTGATGAATTCCGGCTTGAACTGCATGTGCACGGCGTCCATCACGGCCTTCTTCTTGGCGTCCGCGTCCATGTCGGGATTGACGAGGAACTGCGAGCCCAGGTTGGAGGTCATGATCAGAATCGTGTTCTTGAAGTCCACGGTCCTGCCCTGGCCGTCGGTCAGGCGACCGTCGTCAAGCACCTGCAGCAGCACGTCGAAGACTTCCGGATTGGCCTTCTCCACCTCGTCGAACAGCACCACCGAATACGGACGGCGACGCACGGCTTCGGTAAGCTGGCCACCCTCTTCGTAGCCGATGTAGCCCGGCGCGGCGCCGATCAGGCGGGACACGGAGGCCTTCTCCATGTATTCGCTCATGTCGATGCGCACCATGGCCTTCTCGTCATCGAATAGGAAGTCGGCGAGCGCCTTGGCCAGTTCGGTCTTGCCCACGCCGGTGGGGCCGAGGAACAGGAACGATCCGGTCGGACGGTTCGGGTCGGAGATGCCGGCACGCGAGCGACGCACGGCGTCGGAAACCGCTTGGATGGCTTCCTTCTGGCCGATCACGCGCTTGCCGAGGTACTCCTCCATGTGCAGGAGCTTCTCGTTTTCGCCCTGCATAAGACGGCCCACGGGGATGCCGGTCCAGTCGGAGACGATTTCGGCGATGGAGTCGGCGTCGACGCGGTCGGGGACCATCGGCACGTCGGCGTTGGCATTGTCGGCTCCGCCCGATTCCGCCTCGTTCTTCTCGGCTTGGGCGATTTCCTTCTGGATGGCCGGGATTTCGCCGTAGTTGATGGCTGACGATTTCGCCAGGTCGCCTTCGCGCTCGTACTTTTCGGCTTGCGTACGCAGCTCGTCGAGCTTCTTGCGCAGGTCGCCGATACGGTTGTGGCCGTTCTTTTCGGCGTCCCAACGCGCTTTCAGCCCGTTGAGCTTTTCGCTTTTGTCGGCGATTTCCTGGTTCAAATCGGCGAGACGGTCCTTGGCGCTGTCGTCCAGTTCCGCTTCGGCCTTTTCCGCGGCCTTGTCGTTCTTCGGATTGCCCAGCAGGTACGACTTCTCCATCTTGAGACGGTCCACCTGGCGGCGCAGTTCGTCGATTTCCTCAGGCGAGGAGTCGAGTTCCATGCGCAGGTGCGCTGCGGCCTCGTCCACCAGATCGATGGCCTTGTCCGGCAGCTGGCGTCCGGAAATGTAGCGGTTCGACAGGGTTGCCGCCGCGACCAGCGCGTCGTCGCCGATGGTCACCTTGTGGTGGGCCTCATACTTCGGCGCGATGCCGCGCAGGATGGCGACGGTGTCCTCCACGCTCGGCTCGCCGACGAACACCTGCTGGAAACGACGTTCGAGCGCCGGATCCTTTTCGATGTTCTCACGGTATTCGTCCAGTGTGGTGGCGCCGATCAGGCGCAGTTCGCCACGGGCCAGCATGGGCTTGAGCATATTGCCCGCGTCCATGGAGCCTTCGGCCGCGCCCGCGCCGACGATGGTGTGGATCTCGTCGATGAAGGTGATGATCTGCCCGTCGGCCTTCTTGATCTCCTCAAGCACGCTCTTCAGACGTTCCTCGAATTCGCCACGGTACTTGGAACCAGCCACCATGGAGCCCAGGTCAAGCGAGATAAGCTTCTTGTTCTGCAGGGTGGTCGGCACGTCGCCGGCGACGATGCGCTGCGCCAGGCCTTCGACGACGGCGGTTTTGCCGACGCCAGGCTCGCCGATCAGCACAGGATTGTTCTTGGTACGGCGGGACAGGATCTGGATGACGCGGCGGATTTCCTGGTCGCGGCCGATCACCGGGTCGAGCTTGCCTTCCTTCGCGGCGGCCGTCAAATCGGTGGAGTACTTCTCCAAAGCTTTATACGAGCCTTCCGCGTCGGCGCTGGTCACCTTGCGGTCGCTGCCGCGCGCGGCGGTCAGGGCGTTACGCAGCTTATCCGCGGTAAGACCGTTCTTTTCCAAGATGTCCGCGCTTTGATTAGGTTTCGCGGCCGCGATTGCGACCAGCATGAGGTCGACGGTGACGTACTCGTCTCCCCTCCGTTGCATTTCTTTTTCGGCTTGCGATAGCACCGCCGACAGCTGCCTGCTGACGTCCGGCTGCGTTGTGGTCGATCCGCTGGCGCTCGGCAGCGATTGCATCGCCTGATGCACTTCGGCGCTCACGTTTTGCGCGTTGCCGCCTGCCGCTTCGATGAGCGCGCGGGCCATGCTGTTTTCCTGACGCAGCATCGCGTCCAGCAGGTGCAGGGTGTCTACCTGCGGATTGCCCAGCGCCGCCGCGTTCTGAACGGCGTCCGAAAGCGCTTCCTGCGCCATCTGCGTGAACTTCTGTTCCATATCATCCTCCATGGTTCGCGCCCGGCCGCCCGGCCTTCGCTAGCGGGCCGGCGTTCGGACGCATATGTCGTTGTCTGATATGCTCAACCGACTTCATCGCCATTATATTCCCAAAACTTGAGTCCCGCACACTCAACTTTTTGCGTTTCTCAAAACCGTCTTTCGACACAGGACGGCAGTCACCGACAATCACCAGCGCTCACCGGCAATCGCAATACATACGAAAAAGGCGGGCAGCAACGTAACGAAATCACGAAACGTTGCAAACCCGCCTAATCCAAAGTCCGCCAGCAAGCCGAAAATCAGCCGCGCACCACCACGTTGCGCAGATCGCCGATGCCCTCGACGTGCACGATCGCCTCGTCACCCGGATCCAGATGACCCGACGCGTTCGGCGTACCCGTCATAATCACATCGCCCGGCAGCAGCGTGGTGAAACTCGTAATCGCCGCGATCTGCTCAGGAATGCCGTGAATCAGATTCGCCGTGGTACCCGACGCCATCGGCACATCCTCACCGTTGAGCGTGAAGGAAATCTTCGCATCCTTCCAATCCACATCGTCACGCGTCACAATCCACGGACCCAACGGGCACGCCGTATCAAAACCCTTCGCACGCGTCCACGTCGGATCAAGACCCTGCAGATCACGCAACGTCACATCATTCACGCACGTGAAACCCAGCACATAATCCATGGCCTGCTCCACCGGCACATTCTTGGCGATACGACCCATCACCACAGCCAACTCCGGCTCGAAATTCATATCATTCGAACACAGCGGAATCACAATCGGATCATCCGGACCAATCACCGACGTGCTCGGCTTGGTGAAAATCACCATATCCTCCGGCGCATGCTTGATATCGGAATGACCGGCCTCATGCATGAACTGCGCATGCGCCTCATAATTCTTCGCCAAACCGTACACCTTCGACGGAATCACCGGAGCCAGCAGACGAATGCCGTCACCATCCACCGGATAGCGCTCGCCGGTCGGCTCGACGGCCTGGCCGGACAGCGGATAGCCGTTCAAGGCCACGAGATAGTCCTTGCCGTCGTTCTTGTCGGTCTGAACGAAGGCGTACTGCGGTACATCATTATGCGTAAAACGTGCGATTCTCATACCCGCAAGTCTACCCGCTCGCCACGCCCGCCGTTCTCGACATGCGTCGCTTTGCGGACGATGCCGATTGCTCGCATTTTTTACGATTTTTGCGATTATTTGCGATGCAGTTCCGCCCGCAACGCCGCCACCTCGCGTTCCAGCTCGTCGATGCGGCGCACCTGCTGGGCGATGAGCAGGTCGCGCACGTCACCTCCCGACAGAATCGGGACTTCGGCTGCGTTGCGCGGCGCGGGCAGCGTCGCATTGCTTTGCGTTTCCGTCGTTTGCGTTGGCTGCACCGGCTGCGATACCGCAGATCGAGCAACCTCCGCAGATTCCGCCGACGGCGCCACATCCGCCGACGCCGATGGCACCACTCCACCATTCCCATCAACCGATACCAGCCGGTCCGTGCCCATACGGCAGGCAATCTTGCGCCAGCGCGCGAAACAACGTTCGATGCGCTTATAGCCGATCAGCGATGGGTCGAGTCCGGCTTCGCGGAACAGTTCGACCGGCGATTCGCCCGCATGGTACCGGCGCATGCAGTTGTGTTTGAACGATTCCGTGTAGGTGATGCGTCGCGACGTCGCTTCGGCCACCACCGGCAGCGAGCGCAGATATTCGACTTCTTCCGGACTGAACGCTCCCCCACCGTTGCACATGATGTTCCCTTTCGGCTTGGCGTGCGGCGGCTCCCTTCCACCGCACGGCAGTCGAATGGCCTCCGTCATGCCATTCCCCTGTTCGGCTTGCGATTCGGTTTGCGATGCGCGCTTGCGATACGTGTTTGCGATGCAAGGCCGCAATCCGATTCGTTGTTCGCTTCGTGTTCCATCATACCGGTACGAATGGCGTTTTTCCAACCATTTCAGGCGGTACTAAACCCTAAATCACCCGTATTCGTCACAACAAAAGCGGGCGAACCGTTGATCGCTCAACGACTCACCCGCCCGAACAAGCCCCGTTGCCTGTCTGCTGGCCCGCTCAGACCGCCATCGGCGTATCGGATTCGCGGAAGCGCAGCACGAGCGCCAGTCCGGCTCCGGCCATTACCAGGGCCGCGATGGTGAACAACGCGGTGCCCATTGCGCCGGTGAGCGGCAGCTGCGTGACGTTCTTCACGTTCTTGACCTGGATTGCCTTGTCGGACATGCCCTCGTCAAGCCTGCTTGCCAGACCGAGGTTGTTGGCGCCGACCAGCTTGAAGGTCGACTTGCCGGTTTCCTGGTTCACAGCTAGTTCGACGGTGAAGATCGGCACAAAGTTCTTCGCATAGCCGCTCGCGAATCCGGTTTCCTTCAGCGTGTACTTGCCGGACTTCAAGCCCATGATTTTCACGTCGCCGGTGGTGGTTTCCACATCCGCGACAGCGCCGTTCTCGTTCGCTTCGGCAAGGCGGTATTCGCCATCCACAATCTTGATGAACTTGAGCGGGGTCTGCGAAACCTCGGTTCCCTCGAACACGTGGAACTTCGCTCCTGCGAGACCATTGGCATCGCTTCCGACACCGTACTTGTGGAAGGAGAAGCCCCGGTATAGGAGTCGAATTCGACCGGCGTGTTCCACACCTCGGTGTCACGGGACACGGCCGCCTTGTTGGTAACCTTGTTGCCCATGTCGATGATGTCCTTGTTGACCACGGCGGTGTAGGTGATGACCAGCTGGCCGCTCTTGTTGGCCAAGTCGAATTCCAGCACGGTGGTGGTCTTGCCGTCGGCTCCAACGGTCGGAACGGTCACGTAGGTGAACGGCATATTCGTTTCCGTGCCATCCGCGGCTCGAACAACGGCCTTGAAATCCTTGTTGACCGTCAGGCCCTTGGATGCCACGTCCTTCACGAAGTACGGATACTTGTCGTAGCCTTCGGCCGCGTTCGGAATATCCAGCGTGATGGTGTAGGCGACGGTCTGCCCAATGCTCACGCCTTCAGTGGTGGTAATCGTATCGGCCGTCTTGCCCGGCTGGTCGGGCTCGTTCTCGTTCTTGGCCACAAACATGCCGACAGCGTTGATCTTGCCCTGGCCGGTTGCCGGATCGCCCTTCACTTTGAATGTGGCGGCCACGCCGTTCAGCGTGGTGGCGACGATGGCATTGGTTCCCCGACCGCCGTCCTTGTCCACATCGGTGATGAGATACCAGCCTTCTTCAAGCGAACCGATGGCAGCCGTACCGCCGTTGCTTGCAACGGTTTTGTCGGCAACGACGCCATCGCCAACCGCCAACGAGGCCGCGAATGTGCGGAACCAGGCGGCGTCGTTATCGCCGGTCTTGGTTGCGGCGAACGCGGCCGGATTGCTGTCATATTCGGAGGGCATGCTGACAACGGGGTCCATGTTGTTGTTGGCGGCGGCCACCGCGTCGGTCACCGCAGTCACCCAATCGGCGTCGGTGTCGACCTGCACGGCGTCACCGTCCACCGTCAGAGAGGCGAACTTGTACGCGGAGTAGGTGTGCCCCTTCCGCGAATGCCGCACTTCGATCGATGCGCTGCCGGCCGCATACGCTCCGGCCGTGCCGAACGCCATACCGCCCAGCAACGTTGCCGCCGCGGCGATTACTGCACAAAGCCTTCTCGTCTTCATGATGAGAGACCTCTCTTCCTTGGTTTGGTCGGCCTTGTTACCGCAGCCGATTGGTTGGTTTTATGGGAAGTTTCGTAAGTTGTGTTGCTCTTTAGTTGTGATTGAAAAATTGCGATTGCCGGATTGCGATCAGAGAATTGCGATTGCCGTCCGGCAGTTCCGTCAAGGCCGTCCGCGCCCGATCAAAGCCAGTCCGACGATGCCCGCAAGCAGCAGCACCAGTGCCGTGACGCCGGCCACGACCAGCCAGGTCCGTCCTTCCGATGCGCCGGATAGCGGCAGCGCGGCCACCGTCTCTTTCACGTTGGTGAACGAGGCTTCGTAGGTGGCGGTCTGTCCCTTGTCGAACGCGCTCCACATGTCGGCTCTGGTGATGCTGATCGGCACTGAGGTGACGTTGCCTTTCGCGTGATAGCCGGCGATGTTGCCTTCCGTGACGGTGTAGTCGCCCGCCATCACGCCACGGAATGTGTACTGCCATTCGCCGGTAGGCAGCTCGTCATCTTCGGAAAGGTCTTTGCCCAGCTTCGATGCGCCGCCCTGCATGAAATCGATGCGCAATGTGGCTCCACTCGCCGGCATTCCGCCTTCCCAATGTTTCGTCACGACCACGTTGGCGGACGGCACCTGCAATACGGGATGCTGGTAGGCCGCGCAGGCGGACTGCTTGTCGAAGGTGTAACAGACCTGCGCCGACGCGTTCGATCGGAAGCCCGGCTTTCCTGCGGAAGTCGTGCCGGTGCCCGCGTCGCCGGTCGCGTCGTAGTTGATGCCGCCGTCGACCATATTGACCCGCGCGTAGGCGCTGTCGGTTGGCACTATGCCGTACGAGAGCGTGTAGGTCGCATTGTGCAGCAGCTTGTAATCGCCGGCGAATTCGACGCGAATCTTGCCGTTGCCGGCGTCGCTGTACCACAATGTGTAATCACGTTCCAGCACTGGAGGCGTAGCCCCCGAAGGCAGATTCGTCACGTTGAGCGTCACGCCGCCGGTCACCCGGTAGTAGGTCGCTCCGCCGAAGTTCCGCATGCTGGCCATGTTCCAGACAACGCCATCGACCTGCGCGTATTCGGACAGCTCGTCGACGATCGAGACGCCGCTGTAGGCGCTTCCCGTGGTGATTTCCTTCTGGATGTCGTCGAAGATCTTCGTCAGGTCGTCAGCGCTGTTGGTGGCCTTGTAGTAGCCGAGGTTGCCGCCCGTAACCCAATTGGCTTTGTCGTACGCGGTGGCGTTCGGATAGTTGCTGGATACGGCGTGCATGAACTGGTTGGCTTGGTCGTTCTCCCTGTTACCGAACGATTGCTGCTCCGGATTGGCGCCTTCGAAGATGCCGATGCTGTAGATGAGCGTGCCGGCCGATTTCATGGCGAGCGCGGTTGTCACGGCGTCATTGGCGACTCTCGTGCTAAAAGTGTTTTGCGTGGTCGGCACACCGTCCGCGAAGAAAATGACGATTTTCTTCGCGCCTGGCCTTGCCCGCAGCAATGCCGTCTGCGCGGCGGCCATGCCTTTGTCCGCAGGGGTCGCGCCATTGGCGGACAGCCTGCTCACCGATGATTTCAGAGCGGCGGTATCGCTGGTCAGGGAACTCACCACGCCGGATGTCTGCCCGAATTGAGCGATGGCGATTCGCACTTTGCTGTTTTCGTCCTGGATGGTGTCGTTGGTGGTCTCGGTGGCGTCGATGAAGCTGGTCGCCGCTTCTTTCAGCGCCGTCAACCGCTTCGGATTCGATTTGTTGCATCTTCTTTGGCTTCCGTCCATGCAGTAGTTCATCGATCCGGACGTGTCCAGTACGAGCACCACTTCGATTTTCTCCGTGGTCTCATGGCTTTCGCGGGTATCCTTGCCCACCACGTTGAGGTTCAGCGTGTATTTGCCGCCGTTGTTGTATGTGATGCTTTTCGTGTGGTCCGGCTGCGGCACGGCGACGTTACGCGCGGCACGCATCACGGTTTTGCGATTGAAGGTGAAGCGATCGCGCATGATGTGTTCGTCGGCGTCGGTATCGTCTTTGGCAGCATCATTCTTGTCGTTATCGTTGCCGTTTTGAGCCGACGCGGCATCCTTGTCGGCGTCATTCTTACCGTTCTTGTCGGCATCGTCGGCATCTTCAGCAGTGTTGCCATCGTTGTCAGCATCGTCCGCATCGCCGGTTTTGCCGTCATCGGCTGTCGCGCCCGCATCGCCATTCGCCACAGCATCCGTGCGATTTTCGCCGGCATGGTCGTTTCGATCGCCGTCTTGAGCCGGTGCAGCACCATTTGCAGGTACGTCAGCGTTCTCAGCCGTCGGCTGCCTAACCGCCTGCCGTTCCTGCTCCTTCTGCTCATTCGGCTGTTCCGTCTTATCGCACGGCTGCCGCTGTTCCGGCATCGTCTCCGACGGTTGTTCCGGTTGCGATTGCGACTGCAGTTGCGATTGCGCTTATTCGTTCGATGGCTGATGCGATTCGCCGTCGTCCGTAAGGCATTGTGCGTCGTCATCGTCCGTTGCGGACTGTCCGGCAACATCTTGCCCGGCAATGTCGGCAACGTCCGATCCGACTGCGTTTTCAGCATCGGATTGTTGTGTCGATTCCGGCTGGCTCGCTGCGGATTCGGCGGCCACGTTGCCGCCATCCGTCACCGTTTCGTCGGCGAACGCGGTCGCGCCGGCTCCCGTGGTGCCGGCCAGCATCGCAATCGTGACAAGCAATGCGGTGAATTTTCCCATCCGCGCGCCACACCGGCTTATGAAGCCGGCAAGCGGGTCCTTCATCCACTTCATGACATGTCCATCTCTCATGGCGCTGCGGCGAATTGCCTATGCGCCTCCATGCCTTGAACCTTATGGATGAACGTTTTGAAACCCGTCCCCTCCATTGATGGGTTCGGGGAACGTGCGGACCCGCGAAAATCGCGGCCTTCCCCCTTATCCTTTACGCGGCCAGGCGGAAGCGTGCCGCATGATTCGGTGTCGGGGCCGCATCGACCGCACGACCATGCAGCACAACAGCATGCCGCCCATCGTGCAAACGATGGTCATGGCGAGCGCGCCCAGTTCGGTCGCACGTTCGTCGCGCACGTCGGCCGGATCTGGCGCGGGCAGCGGTATTGCGACGCGATGCCCGGAGACTAGCAGCCGATGCGTGTTGATGCCGTATGGCGTGCAGGTCATCAACGTCAGCCGGTCTTCGCCGGGCACGATTTTCAACCGTGAGACGTCGTCCGGTTCGATCACGCTGATTCGGTCCACTTCGTATCCCAGCGTCTCGTCCATCACTTTGATGTACATGAAATCGCCGTCGTGCAGTTCGTCGAGCCGTGTGAACATCAACGATTTGACCAGGCCGCGATGCCCGGTGACCACCGTATGCGAGCCAGTGCCGCCGACCGGCAGGCTGGTGCCGTACAGATGCCCTGCGCCGACGGCGAGCACCGGTTCGGACGTACCATGCCGAATCGGCAGTTCCACGCCGATTTTGGGCACCAATACCGTGCCCATGATGCCTGCGCCGGAATCCAGCAGGCCCTGATAGTTCGCGTCCGTGTCCGCCGCGGAAAGCCCGGAACCGCCGGAAGGCGCCGAATCGTCGGCGACATCAGCATCTCCGGCAGTGCCAGCCGGTCTGGTAGTGAACGGATCGGCCGCCTCGCCCAATACCGGCTGTCCTTCCACGGCAAGCCGCCGATTGTATGCGCGCGCCCGTTCCAACTCCTCCATCGCCATCGGATACGGCCATCCGGCAACCGTGCGAGCCGCCGAATCGGATGTCTCGGCCAAGCGCCGCGCGGAATGCGCCTGCATGGCGAACGGCAACGACGCGACCACCACCGCGCCCACGATCAGCAGCACGGACACGCACCGCACCAATATGAAACGAATCCGCCGCAGCCTGCGCGCACGAACCACATCGGCAATGTCAATCGCCTCGTAAAACGACGGCGTTCCAGCGAACGTTCCAGCAGACGTTCCAGCGAACGCAACAGTTCCGGCATGACCACTGTCGGCAGCTGCACCGGCATCAGATCCGACTCCGGCGCCATTGCCGATGCCATCGTTATCATCACCGGCATCATAGGAATCAGCCGAGGCGCCCGCCACGGCACCGAACAGCCGCATGGGCGAACGCAGCACCGTATGCGCATGCACGTAGGAATCCGTCCTGCGGGCGAGCAGACGGACGGGTTTACTCATCAATCGAGAGGCAGACCAAAACATGGGTTTCTCCTTCGAACACACCCATGTTCACACCCGCCATACGAAAGCCCTTGCCCCCTATAGGAGGGCTTACCCCTAGAAAGACAACGGTTTCAGGCACGAAACCGGCAATTTTGGCACCAAACCGCGCAGCACCCCACCTACCGGCGGAACGCAGCTCAGACAAGGCGTTTTTCAGAGGAATGCAAGTCAGACGAATGTAAGCCAGACGAATGCAATCCAGGCGGACGAGCCCCGCAAATCCTTAAAAAAACAGAAAAAGTCAAAGAAAGCGCTCAGATGAACGCACGCTCACCGAAAATCGCAGTGCCGACGCGCACGATGGTGGAACCTTCGGCGATGGCCAGTTCCATGTCGCCGGTCATGCCCATCGACAGTTCCCGGCAACGGTCCGTGCCCGGTTCGCCGGATGCGAGGATGAGGTCGCGGGTCTTGCGCAGGTGCGAGAAACCGCGGCGAATCACCGTTTCGTCGTGCACATGCGCGCCGATCGTCATCAGTCCCCGCAATTCGATGCCGTCCAACGTGCCGATTTTCTGTGCGATGCGGATGGCGTGCGCCGGATCGCAACCGGATTTCGATTCCTCGCCGGATTCGTTGACTTCCAGCAACACGCCGACAGTAATACCGCGAGCCACGGCTCTACGTGAAATTTTTTCTGCCAAATCGATTGAATCGACCGATTCGATAGTGTCGACCACCGGCAGCACTTTGCCGATTTTATTGCTTTGCAGCTGGCCGATCAGGTGGAATGGAATATGCTCCGCCGCAGCATCCGGCGTGGCGCCTGCGACGCCCAGCGAAAACCCGCGTTCCGCGCATCGCCGTGCCAGCCCTTCGGCCTTCGCCGTCACTTCCTGCGGACGGTTCTCGCCGATCATGCGCACGCCGGCATCAATCGCAACCATGATTTCGCCGATGTCGCGCGTCTTCGTGGCGGCCAGCAGGCGCACGGAGCCGGCTTCGCGTCCGGCTTGTTCCTCAGCTGCCGCGATGCGGTCGAGCACACGATGCACGCCGTCCGTGATCTCACGTGCGCGCGCATCGTCGATCACCTCGTTGGCGAGGTTCTTGTGATCCATGTATGCAGTCATCGTCCACCTCTCGCAAGTTCATTCGACCGCCGGTCCGCGGCCGGCACCACCGTTTCCGGCATGTCGCTGATATTTCGATATCAGTGTTACCAGAAAACCTCCGACAACGTATAAAGAAGCCCGCGCGATGACCTGAAGTGAAGCGATAAAGCGGTCATAAATTCGCGCGGGCTATAAAACTAGACGGCAGTGGAAGGGGGACTTCAAAGACTCCGTCTGCACATTTAATGTATCAGATAAATGCGCGCGAACCGCCGGAAAAACCAATAAATCTGAAAACTTTTTTTCAGATTTTATCCCCCTTGCGCAGCCCCTCCACCAAACGCTCCAATTTATCGACGCGATCGCTCAACACCATCACCTGGCATACCAGCGATTGAATCTTGCCCAACGGCACTTCCGACATCGCATTGTGGTTGTCCACAGCCGTATCATGCGGTTCCGGCTCTTCGGCCGCCTTGCGCATGATGTCCTCGTCACGCTTCCAGCGTGCGATATTGCGTTCGATGCGCTTGTGCCCGATGACCGATGGGCTCAATCCCGCGGAAATGAAGATCGCAGTTGGCTTCTCCCCCTGCAGATACCGCCTCATGCAGTCGATTTGGAATTCCCTCGCATACGTGATTCTGCTGTCCGTCACCGCGTCGGTCGACGGCAATGTACGCAGGTATTCGATTTCCGCTCTACTGAACTGTCGCTTCGTCATATTCGCCCCTTGTAAATCCCCTTTTGACCGGCCATACCGATAACGCATAGACCGAATTGCCGAAATCGCCACCCAGAATACCGGATGACGCACATCACCTTACGCACACCCCAAACGAAACGCGCGGCCCGTATCACCATGCGCTAAATATCCTTCTCACACTGTGAGATACCTCACAGCGACGGCACGTTTCCGGAGCACGCTGCAGCCTCGGCATGGCACGTCACCGCACGTCCAGCAACGCATTCCACAATCGCGTCCCACGAAACCCGCCGTTCCGGCCGCCGATGCAGGTACAGTTGCAAGCATCGGCGCGACCGGTCTCCGCACCGGCAACACCGAACCGCCCGCCAACGACAGGAAGGAACCCCGTGCCAGGTCGTTTCGCCCCCACCCCATCAGGCCGCATGCACATCGGCAACATCTATGCGATGCTCGGCGCATGGCTGTCCGCGCGTAGCCGCGGCGACGGCATGCTGCTGCGCATCGAAGACATCGACGAACCGCGCGTGGTGCCCGGCGCGGCCGAACTGATGATGGACGATCTGCATTGGCTTGGCTTGGATTGGGACGGCGATCCGGTGTTCCAATCCGCTCGGCACGACCTGTACCGTGAGGCGCTGCATTGCTTGGAAAACCTGACGATTGACGACGCATACGATTCGCCGTTTGACGAGCGCAACGACCACACCCCCGCAGTCGGCAGCGCAGCCAACAACGCAATCGCTGGCACAACCCCGCTGATTTACCCTTGCTTCTGCTCGCGCGCCGACATCCGCGCAGCCTCCGCACCGCAGGAAGGCGACCGTTTCATGGTGTATCCCGGCACGTGCCGCCGGCTTATCGCCAGCAATCCGGATACCGTCCGGCGGCGGCTGGCCAACGGCGACCGCCATTCGCTGCGCATCGCCATGCCCGCCGACACAAACCCGCGCGCAACCGTCCAATTCGATGATGCAGTGTTCGGTCATCAGGAATTCAATCTGGCGCACGACGTCGGCGACACCATCGTGCGCCGCGCCGACGGCCTGTTCTCCTACCAGCTGGTGGTGGTCGTGGACGATCTTGACATGGGCGTCGACGACATCGTGCGCGGCCGCGACCTGCTCCGGTCGAACGCCTTGCAAATCGCCATTCGCCGAGCGCTTATCAAGGCGGGATTCCGCAAGGCGAAAACGCAGGCCTCTGCACCATCGCAGCACGCACCACAATCGCAATACACTCTATATAACCCCGAAAACCCACGGTATGCGCATCTGCCGCTTATCGACAACGCGGCCGGCCGCAGGCTCGCCAAACGCGAGCGCTCTTTGGATATGGGGGCGCTGCGCGCGCATGGCGTCACCGCGGAACAGGTTGTCGGCTATTGTGCGTGGCTGCTTGGTTTGCAGGGCGATTCCGCGCATACCAGTCCGCAGCCGATGAGCGCCGTCGAGGCGTTGCAGGAGTTCGATTGGGGTAAGGTACGGGCCGATACGGCCGACCGCAGTATCAACCAAGACGATTTCGACGCGTATTTCGGCCTGTGACAACGGCTGGCCGGGTCTCGCCGAATTGCCGAGACGACCCGGTCAGTCCGGAAAACAGCAGAAAACAGCAGAAAATAACGGGAAGCAGTCGACGTTCAGCCGATCCACAGCTCCGAGTCAAGCGGATATTCGTTGACCTTGCAACCGTCCAAATGCATGGATTGCTCCTGCATCAGCGGCGCCAACTGGCCTTCGCCGGCGCAGGTCGTTTCGTTGTCGATGTGCCCCAGCCGGTGTCCGACCTCATGGTTGATCACCATCGTGCGGTATCGCGCCAGGTTGCCGCCGGCGGCGAGCCATTGTTGCGCGCCACCGTTCCAACGGTCGTCGTTGACGATCACGTTGTTGTCGACCCTGCAGCTGTATTCCACCGAGCATGATGGCGAGAACGACGTCATTTCCGACGCTTGGGACAGCACGAGATTGAAATCGCAGTTGCCGTCCGTGGATTGGTCGAATATGGCTCCGGCGCGTGGCCATCCGTGTTCGTCGTTGAGGATGCGGAACGCCGCGTTGCCGAATTCGTCGGCCGAACCGACGTTTCCTTTGGTTGCGATGCAGTAATGGTATTGCGTCACCGGTTTGCCGCTGTTTTGCGCGGTTTCCTGCGCTTTGTTCAGAATCGCGGTTTTCTCGTCGTCGCCCAGTGCCGCCGATTGCGCGCTCACCGCTTTGGCGACGGCCTGCTCTTCCTGCGATTGTTTGGTTTCCGGTTTGGTTTTTTTGGCCGTCTTATGCTGATTGGTTTTGGCTGTTTTCTTGGCTGGCTTCTTGGCCGACGTCGAATGCGTGGCTTGTGCCGTCGTCTGCGTGTTCGGCGTCATGCGGACCAGCAGTGCGTGCACGCTGCAGGACGTCATCGATGCGATCAGCAGGAACAGCACGAGCACCAGCACGGCGGCCCTGCGGATGCGAAACGCCTCAAGCCGTTCCCGTTGGCCCATTGTGGCGTCGGCTTTCGGATCGAGCGCACGTATGATACGACGAATCCGCTTCAATCCAGCCTCCCGATATGGTGATGTTTCTCTCTTCGGCAACAGTACCAGTCTCAGTCAACATGCCGAAGCCGCCGACCGCCATGCATACCACCTATGCGTAAGGCCCGTGGTTCCGGAGGGAATCACGGGCCTTACCAGCATGCCAGACGAATGCCGGCAATCGTCAAAGTAATGCTCAGGCGAACAGCACCTTGAACAGGAACGCGCCGACGATCGCGCCTGCGATCGGGGCCACGACCGGAATCCAGGCCTCGCCCCAGCGGGAATCGCCCTTGTTCGGAATCGGCAGGATGGCGTGCAGGAGGCGCGGCATGAGGTCGCGGGCAGGGTTCAGGCCAGGGCCGGTCGGGCCGCCCATGGAGGTCACGAGGCCCCACACGATGAAGCCGACGACGATGGACGCGGCGGCCGGGTTCGCCTTGCCCCACGGCAGGGACAGGCAGCACAGGGCGCCGAGCACCAGCATGAAGGTGCCGAAGAACTCGTTGAGGAAGTAGTTCACGCGGTCGTTGTGCGCGTCGGTGGTGCAGAAGGTGCCGAGGATGGCTTCGGCATCGTCGGTGTCCTTGTAGTGCGGCAGGTAGGTGACGTACACGATGAGCTGGCCCGCCACTGCGCCGAGCAGCTGGGCGATGATGTACGGCAGGACCTCGTTCCACGGGAACATGCCGTTGACGGCCTGCGCGAGGGTCATGGCCGGGTTGATGTGGGCGCCGGAGACGCCGCCGAACATCAGGACCGGGAACATGACGCCGAAGCCGTAGCCCATGGCGATGTTCAGCCAGCCGGCATGGTAGCCCTTGGTGTTTTTCAGTTCCGCGTTGGCGACAGCGCCGTTGCCGAAGACCATCAGCACGGCGGTGCCGACGAATTCCGCGGCAAGCTTGGTGAAGAGTGTGTATTCCACTGCAGTTTCCTCTATTGCTTCTTCTCTAACGATTCTTACGATTCGTGCGATTCGAGATGAATTGCGATTCCGCTCTGGGCGGACAACAGCGCACTACCTTACTCCGTACGGAGGAAGTAATGCGGCTTTGGGTGGACACATGTCCGAAATACGAAAAAGACCCAAGTCATTGGCTTGGGTCTTGTCTGTGCCCCCTCAGGGATTCGAACCCTGGACACGCTGATTAAGAGTCAGCTGCTCTAACCAACTGAGCTAAAGGGGCGTTGGTCTTGGCGAGGTTTTTGTTCTCGCTGAGCACATGGAGTAAATATACTCAGAATCGGAAAGAACGCAACCATCGGCGTGTCGCAATCATAAAACCGCTATTTTCCAACGTTTTCAGCAAATCGCCATCTATGGTGCACATCGCGTCATACGACGAAAAATGCGGCGCGATGGCGCCATAAAATCCAAGTAATCACATTTTCTTCACATTCTGCCGCAATGCAACCACTCCGACAGTCAACGGCACGAACTTTTCCATCACACATTTCCACCGCGGCGAGCCGAATAGCACGCATCATCGTCGAGCCCGTCGGCGCGCCAGAGGCCCTTTATAATAAGGACCATGGCGCGTCACAGGAGTATATGACGCGCATCAAGAAGGAGAAAGGCTTACCTTGGCATGCCCAAATTGCGGTCAGCCGACCATCGAAGGCGCTAAATTCTGCGCCTCGTGCGGCTCACCGCTCACCCAAACGACCGCGGCGGCACCGCAAGCGCCGGCCGCGCCGGAATCCGATGACGGCACCATGCTGTCTTCCGCGCCGCACATGGCACCGGCCCCGCAGATGCCGACCGCTGCCGTCCCACTGCCCAATAGCGCCGCACCGGCAGCTCCGCAAACCACCGTCCCGCAGCCCACCACACCGCAACCGGCGGCGCAAGCACAGCCGACCGCTCAGGCGCAGGCAACGCAACCGGTGGCACCACAGGCCGCGCCGACGCAGCAGTTCCAGTACGCGCCATCCCCGGCCCCGCAGCCGGCAGCAGCGCCGCAGCCAAGCCAGCCGACCCAGCAAATCGCCCGTCCGGCAGCCGATCCCACCATCACCGCGCTGACCACACCGCAGTCCATGAAGACCATGGGCGCCAGCCTCGGCATCGGTCTCGGCGCGAGCGTGGTGTTCGCACTGCTCGCATCAATCGTCTTCTTCATGGGCAATGCCGCGGCCAGCAACGGGCTTGCCGGCATTCCGGGATTTTCCGACACCGCCTCCTTCCTGGGCAACAACGGTGTGTCCGGCTCCGGCCCGAATTTCTTCCAGATTCTCTTCACCGTGATGACGCTCGGCGTTGGCGGTTCGCTGAATCTCAAAACCAGCTCCCAGGGCTTCTCGCTGAGCAATCTCGGCATTGACGCCTCGCACGTCAGCGTGACGCTGCCGGTCGGACTGCCCGGCGTGGCATTGGCGATCGGCGCCGCGTTCGGCGCATACATGCTGGCACGCAGGTTCGCGCTTCGTTTCAAGTGGACGGGCGTCATCAGCTCGCTGATCGTCGGCGTGCTGTCCGGCCTGGTGCTGCTGGTCTTCGCCGCCATCTTCCCGGTGACGGTGGGTGGTTCCTACAGCGACTATTCCGCTTCCGCGTCGCTTTCCGGCGTGTCCTTCCGCACGTTCTGCATGGCGTTCCTGCTGTCGGCGGCCGGTGCGCTGGCCGGCTACGCGTTGGCACAGTATGCGGGCGATTCGGGTAACGTCTTCTCCGCCGCTTGGCGTTGGACACACCGCGCTCGTGGCTTCGTGCGCACGCTGGTCGAATCGTTTGCGATCTACGGCGTGCTGTTCCTGGTGCTTGGCCTGGTGGCGACGATCGCCATGTCCGCCGCGAACCATCTCGGCGCAGGCGGTCTGCTGCTGGTTCCGCTGCTGTTCCCGGCTCTGCCGCTTATGCTGATTTCGCTGTCCTCGTTCGGCGGCATCGCCTTCTCGACGTCCAGCTACAGCGTCCATACGATCACGTTGTTCAACGTGTCCTCCCTCAGCCAGTATGGCTGGATCTTGTGGATCTGCTTCGTGCTGTTCCTGCTTGCCACGTTCTATATCGCGCTGCGTGAGACCGCGCGCAATATGTACGACCCGTATTACGCGGGCTGGCAGCATACGTGGAAGGCTCCGGTGGCCGCGATGGCGTTCTGGCTGGCCGCGGAGTTCCTGTTCACTTATTTCGCGGCGGGATACGCCTCGTCCAGCATGTCGATGACGACCCCGATGTGGTATTTCCTCGTCGCCGGCATCTGGGCGTTCCTGATCGAGGTGGCCGCGATGACGTTCGGTCCGACGCTGGTGGCGTCCCTGCCGGGCATGTGGCGGATCATCGTCGGTGGCACCGTGCAGCAGACCCCGCAGAACGTGGTCGATTACGTCAAGTCCTGCGATCCGTCCTACGGCATGAAGAAGACCTCTGCCACGGCGAGCGCCACGACCGCAACAGCGACCATGCCGACGGCTTCGGCTGCCGCACAGCCGGCCAATCCAACTACTCCGGCAGCTCCGGCCGCATCGGTCCCCCAGCCCGCGACGCCGGCTGCGCCAATGCCCGCGCCCACCGCTCCTACCGCAACGCCTGTTTCACAGGCCGTTCCACAACCGGTCGCCCCGACGTCCATGCCCAATACGACAACGGGCAACACGGCAACGGGTGCGGTGCCGCTGCCGCAATCGCCAGCAGGCACGGCTTCTATGCCGGTCGCAGCTCCGGGGGCAGGTCAGCCGCTCGACCCAAAAACTAAGAAGACGATCCTTATCAGCGGCATCGTAATCGGTGCCCTGATTGTGTTGGGCATTGTCTACGGTGTGCTCAACTCGACCGTCTTCAGCGCGAAATCCGTGGCGCAAAGCTATCTGACGGCGATTGCCGACGGCAAGTATGACAAGGCCAATGGCATCGCCGATCCGCAGGTGGACAAGGACCAGCTCAAGCTGCTGTCCGACACCGTAGCGAAGGCCGACAACGCCACGATCGCCAACCCGCATATCGATAGTGTCAAAACCGTCGAAGGCGTGGCCAAGGTCAACGTGACGTATTCGCTGAACGGCAAGAACGTCAACGATTCGCTCACCATCAACAAGGACGGGTCGAAGTTCCTGCTGTTCCCGAATTGGAAGATCTCAAGCCCACTGCTCAAGACCATCACCGTGTCGGTGCCCAATGCCGTGGAATCGTTGTCCGTCAACGGTGTTGACGTGACCGCGAAGAATGCGGAGAAGTCGGACAGCGGTACGTGGACGCTGCGCGTCTACCCGGGTTCGTACAAGGTGTCGATCGGCAAGTCGGGGTATGTCACCAGCGGCATCACCATGGTGCGCACGAACGCGGACTCCGATGCCGCCGATCTCAAGATCATGCCTACGGCCAAGCTTAAGGAGGACTTGAGCAAGGCCGTGAACGCCAAGCTGGACGAATGCGCGAAGTCCACCGACTACGCGCCGGAAGGCTGCCCGTTCGGCTTCGACCTGTACGACGAGGACTACTACCGCAACTTCGCATGGTCCATCAGCGTCTATCCGAAACTGTCCGACATCGATCTCGATTACGGCACGTTCTCCACCCGGCAGGGCAAGGCGAAGTGCACGTATGAAGAGAAGAATTTCGACGATTCGTGGGAGTCTCAGGACGACAGCACCCACTTCACCGTCAACGGCAGCTTCAGCATCAGGGATGGCAAGCTCAGCGTCACGATTGACGATGAGGACTGATGCCGGCTAAAGAGCGGATATAGGAAAATCCCCCGCACTAATCGGTACGGGGGATTTTCGATGCTTAAGCTCAGACGTGTTTCAGCCTGAAGTCATTCACCGCCGGTCCGTAAGGACGTCGAGCGGTGAATGGGGCGAAATCACTCAGCGACGACCTTCACGAAGAAGTTGGCGGTGATTTCCGGGTGCAGGGCGACGGTTGCCGGGAAGTCACCGGTGGTCTTGATCGGCTCAACGGTGATGTTCTTCGGGTTGACCTCAACCTTGGAGGAGAGCGCGATGGCGATCTTCTCTGCGGAGATGCCGCCGAACAGCTTGCCGGACTCGGAGACCTTGGCAGCGATTTCGACGGTGGAACCCTCGATGATTTCCTTGGCGGCAACAGCCTCTTCGCGGGTGGCGACGGCCTTGGCCAGACGAGCGCGCTTCATGGCCTCGATCTGGGCGGCGGCACCCTTGGACCAAGCGAAGGCCAGGCCCTGCGGGAACAGGTAGTTGCGGGCGTAGCCGGACTTGACGGCCACGACGTCACCCGGGTGACCCAGGTGGTTGACGGACTTGGTGAGAATAACCTTAGTTTCAGCCATTGTTCAAACCTCTCTAAGATCAGCGGCCGGACGTGGCGTACGGCAGCAGGGCCATCTCGCGGGCGTTCTTGATAGCCTTGGAGATCTCGCGCTGCTCCTGCACGGTGACACCGGTGATACGACGGGAACGAATCTTGCCGCGATCGGAGATGAACTTACGCAGCAGGGCGACGTCCTTGTAATCGATCTCGGTGACCTTGGCGGCCTTCAGTGGATTCGGCTTCTTCTTAAACGGCTTGACCGGCGGCTGCGGCCTCTTGCGTGACATCTTGATGTTCTCCTTAAAATCTGGAAATACTGCGATTAAGCTGCTTGTTTCGCTGTTCGCCTATGTTGCGGACGGGGTTCGGTCCGTCAGAATTCCGGTTCGTCGCTGTCGCCGCCGAATTCGGAGGAACCTCCGAAGGACTGGGACGCGCCGAAGGAACCGAAGGACGAGCCGGAGTTATCCGAGCTTGACCACGGGTCCGAGGCCGGAGCGGACTGTGCGGGAGCGGCGTTGACCGGAGCGGAGGCTCCACCCTGATATCCGGCGCCGCCAGCATAGCTGGAGCCACCCTGATATCCGCCGTTGTTGCCGCCGAAACCGCCGTTGTTGTTGGCGTTGTTGTAGCCGCCGCGATTGCCGCTGAAGCCTCCGTTGCCGGACGAGCTTTGACGGGTCACCTGGGCGGTCGCGTAGCGCAGGGACGGGCCGATTTCGTCGACCTGCATCTCGATGACGGTTCGCTGGGAACCGTCCTGCGCCTGGTAGGAACGCTGCTGCAGACGGCCTTGCGCGATGACGCGCATGCCCTTGGACAGACTCTGCGCGCAATGTTCGGCCATGTCGCGCCACGCGGAGCAGCGCAGGAACAGGGCCTGACCGTCTTCGAACTGGTTCGAGTTACGGTTCCAGGTGCGCGGAGTGGAGGCGATCGTAAAGCTGGCGACGGCGGCGCCGCTGCCAATGGTACGAATTTCCGGATCGGCCGTGAGGTTGCCCACCACGGTGATTACAGTTTCACCTGCCATGTCGTTACCTACTTACTTTGCAGCTTAGAAAGCTTGGTTTACTTACTTGCGAAGAATCTTCGTACGGATGACGGATTCGTTCAGGTTCAGCAGACGATCGAGTTCGTCGCTGGTGGCCGGCTCAGCGGAGTAGTTGACCACGACGTAGTTACCTTCGGTCTTGCCGGCGATTTCGTAGGCAAGCTTGCGACGGCCCCAGATGTCGATGTTCTCGACGGCACCGCCTTCCTTGGTGACAGTTTCCAGATACTGCTCGGTCAGCTTCTTCAGACCGCGCTCATCCAGCTCAGGATCAGCAATGAACATCAGTTCGTACTTATGCGCAGACATCACCCACCTCCTTCGGACTATCGGCCATGGACCTTCCATGGCAGGAGTGTGTATGCGTGCTGCCTTCAGGCATCGATAAGTCGCAATGAACATATGGATACGATTGATGGCAACTTGTACAGGCTACCCCGACGCCGCGACGTATCGAAACGGCGTCTGCCGGGCGCGAAATCACGTGCGGAGGCAAGCAAAAAGCCCCGCTCGCAAGCGGGGCTTAATCGCAAAGAATCGTAATAAATCCTGAAATATCGCGAGAGCCGTATGGCAATCGCGCGAAATATCAGGCGTAGATGTTGCGCGGGCGCATGTCTTCGGGCAGGCCGTTGAGCAGCGTCGAAACGGAGCCGGATTCGAACACGGAGCGGATGCCGGCGGCCAGCAGCGGGGCCACGGACAGGACGGTCATGTTCGGCAGGCGCTTCTCTTCGGGCACCGGAACGGTGTCGGTGAGCACGATTTCGCGGGCGCCGCAGTCGCGCAGGCGCTCCACGGCCGGACCGGACAGCAGGCCATGGGTGGCGACAAGCGTCACGGACTTCGCGCCGGCATTGTTCAGCGTGCGCACGGCCTCGCAGATGGTGCCGGCGGTGTCGATCATGTCGTCGACGACCACGCAGTCGCGTCCCTTCACGTCACCGATGATGCCGTGTGCCTCGGCATGGTTCGGGCGCGTGGTGTCACGGGTCTTGTGGATGAAGGCGAGCGGCAGTCCGCCGAGCTTGGCGGCCCACTGTTCGGAAACCTTGATGCGGCCGGCGTCCGGGGACACGATGGTGGTGTTCTCCAGCGGCATGCTGTTGCGCACGTAGTCAAGCAGGATCGGCATGGCGGTGAGATGGTCGACCGGGCCGTCGAAGAAGCCCTGCTCCTGGGCTGCGTGCAGGTCGACCGTCATGATGCGGTCGGCGCCGGCGGAACGGAACAGGTCGAACATGAGGCGTGCGGTGATGGGCTCGCGGCCCTGATGCTTCTTGTCCTGGCGGGAGTAGCCGAGGAACGGCGCGACCACGGTGATGGAACGTGCGGAGGCGCGCTTCATGGCGTCCACCATGATGAGCTGCTCCATGATCCACTTGTTGATCGGCTCGGTGTGGGCCTGCATCACGAAGGCGTCGGCGCCACGGACGGGCTCGGTGTAGCGCACGTACATCTCGCCGTTGGCGAAATCGTATGCGGTGGTCTCAAGTACGTCGGTTCCCAGGTATTTTGCGGTTTCCTGAGCCTGCTCGGGGTACGCGCGACCCGTCACCAGAGCCAGTTTCTTATCCGGAGTGCCTTCGAGAATCGCCGACATGCTTGCCTTCCCAATTGTTCGGTGCGTGAAATTAAGCCAAACTCCAATATAACAATGCGGGTGCCCACGGCACGCGGCCGTTGCGGAAGCGTTTCACCATACCGCTCCAAACTGCCGTCGGCAACATCAAAAAATCCCCAAACCATCGACGTAGAAGGCACATACCAACGCCAATGGTTTGGGGAAAACCGGATTACCGGACTATTCGGCGGACGCGAACGCTTCGCGGATCTGCGCCGCGTTGCCGTAGGACGCCTGCGCGCCGTAGCCGGTGGCCGCGTACGCCGAAACGTACGAGGCGAGTTCGGCGGATTCGGACAGCGCCAGTCCGGACGCCAGGCCGGCCAGCACGGTGCCCATGAAGGAATCACCGCAGCCGGTGGTGTCGACGGCCTTGACGCGTACCGGGGCGATGCGCTGGACGCGGTGTTCCGGATCGTCCGCGGTGCCGTCGAGTACCACGGAGCCGTCGCCGCCGAGCGTCACAATCGCCTGTTCGAAACCGAATCCGTGCATCGCTTCCAGCGCATGACCCCAGTCGAAACCATCCCAATCGTCGTTTTCCGGCTCGTCAATACCAAGCAACTGCACCATTTCATGCTCGTTGACCAACAGAATGTCGGATGCTTCAACTAGTTCGGCCGGCAGCGACGGAGTGAACGGCGAATCGTTGAGTAGCACCTTCACGCCCGCTTCGTGGCACATGCGTGCGGCGGCCGTCACCGTTTCGATCGGGCTTTCCAAGCATAGGCCAAGCACGGAAGACCGTACCAGCGCCTCACGCACGGATTCCACATAGTCCACAGTGACCTGCGCGTTCGACCCCGGAGAGTAGACGATGGTGTTTTCGCCAGTTGCGTCCACGGTGATCACGGTTGTACCGGATGCTCCAAGCACGCGGAGAACATGCGTGGTGTTCACACCAGCTTCACCTAGGGCGCCCAGCAGGAAGTCGGCGTTGGAATCGGAGCCTACCGCGCCGAACATTTGCACGGTTGCGCCGATGCGCGCTGCGGCGGCCGCCTGGTTGCCGGATTTACCGCCTGGCAGCAGCTGCAGCGGACCGCCGGTGATGGTCTCCCCCGGCCCTGGCAGACGCTGTGCGGTGACGGTGTAATCCGCATTCATCGAGCCGATTACGGACACTGTGCCGTGGATGCGGTCCAATGCAGAGAGAACTTCAGTCGCGCTCATCTTTGTCTTCCTTAAATGAAGAGGAGATTTGTGAAATATTGTTTTTCAGTAATCGCAATTTTACAAATCTCCATTGTTTATATTGAGGATGTTTTATGCGATTGTTTGGCCGGTTACGCTTATTCGGCTTTGGTTGCGAGTCCGGAGATGCGGGTCATGAATTCGTTCAGGAAGCGCGGCACATCAACGCCGACTGCCACCTTCATGGTCTTGACCGGATCGTTCAGACGGGTTTCATCGCCAATGGTACGTCCGCGGGTCGGGCCGTCCACGTCGACCTTCATGTTGATGTCGAGCGTGGTGACGAGCGTCGGGTCGACGGCGACGCCGACGGCGAGCGGATCGTGCAGGCCGCAGCCGCCGAGGTGCGGCGAGGTGGTCTCGTAGGCCTTGATGTAGAAGTCGGTCATGTCCGCGAGGAACTTGCCGGCCTTGGTGCCAAGGTCACGCCACTGTTGGGTTTCCTTATAAGTAAGCAGGGTCTGCAGGGTCACGTCGAGGCCGATCATGGTGGTCGGGGTGCCGGAGCGGAACAGGTAGTCGGCGGCTTCCGGATCCTGCGAGATGTTGGCTTCCATGCAGGCGTTGCAGTTGCCCGGCACGGTCAGCGCGCCGCCCATGAGCACGATTTGGCCGATTTCGTCTTTGATTTCCGGTGCTTTCTTCAGTGCGGCTTCGATGTTGGTCATCGGGCCGGTCGGCACGTAGATGAGGTCCTTGCCGTAGGTCTTGACGGCGTCGATGATGAAGTCGACGGCCGATTCGGTTTCGACGGAACGGTTGGAGTCGGGGATGTCCACGTCGCCGATGCCGTTGTCACCGTGGATGAACGCGGAGACGGGCAGCACTTCGAAGTGGTCGGTGGTGCTGGAGTGCGACAGGCCTTGGTAGACCTTGACTTCCGGGTGGCCGAGCAGGTCGGTGACGGCGAGCGCGTTGCGTACGCCCTGTTCCACGAGCACGTTGCCGTAGGTGCCGGTGATGCCGATGAGTTCGACTTCCGGGCTGCTCAGCGCGTAGGAGATGGCGAGCGCGTCGTCGACGCCGGTATCGAGATCAAGAATGAGCTTCTTCATGATTGTGCCTTCCTCGTTGATTGGCTGTGACGGCCGTTCGCGTCCGCGCGGCTGCCGCCTTTGTTGTGTTCTTTTTTTGTGCGATGTTTTATGCGATTGTTGTGTGGTGTTGAGTACGGTCTCTGTATCACCTCATAACATTATGATAAAACGTTTTATCAAGATTTCCAAATCATCCTTTCGACGTGCGTGTCGCGGCGGAAAACCGCCCTTTCTCCGATACGCGCCCCACGTTACACGCGCAATACGCAATACACGCATCGCACGCGCTATGCGCGTTATGCGCAAGCGGCCTGCACCAGTTTCGGCGTCAACACCTTCACCTGCGGCGAGGCGAGCCACGGACGGCCCGCACCGGAATCGCCATCGCCACGTACCACGGCGTCGATTCGACTGCCCAGCATGCCCCAGCCGGCGGCGGCCAAATCGACCACGCTCTGTTCGACGGTGGTCATGCGCAAACCCAATCCGAATCGTCTGAGAATGTTGTCGTAGCCGATCACCTGCATGTCTTCGGTGACGTGCAGCCCGCGTTCCGCCATACGCTGACGGAAGCCGAGCGCCATCACGTCGTTGCAGCAGAACACGGCGGTCGCACCGCCGTCGATGATTCGGTCGGCAGCATGATAGCCGCCGTCGAAACGGTAATCGCCGGACACGCACAACGCGGGATCGAACTGCTCCCCCGCCTGCTCGATCGCATCCACGAAACCACGGCGACGGTCGGCCGCGCTCGATTCGGCCACATCGCCCGTCACAATGCCGATGCGCTTGTGCCCGCCTTCCAGCAGGTATTGTGCCGCGAGCCGGCCACCGAGATAGTTGTCGAAGCCGACCGCGTCACACCAACCGCATTGCGTCAGTCGGTCGATGAGCACCACCGGGCAGGTGACGCGTTTCACATCCTCACGCAACGCGGCGACGGCACCGGCCGCGCAGGATTCGCGCGCGGGAATCAGCAGCACGCCATCCACCCCACGTGACGTCAGCCTGCGCAGCAAAGCCTGTTCCGACTCACGCGAATCATCCGAATTGGCCACGATCAGCGAATACCCCTGCGCCGCGCACTCATCCTCCACGCATTTGGCGAGCGCCGCGAAGAACAGGTTTTCGATGTCGGGCACGATGAGCGCCACGAGCTTGGATTGTTTGGTGACGAGGCTCCTCGCGTTCTGATTGGGCACGTAGTTCAGCTGTTTCACCGCCTGCGCGATCGCCTCGCGTTTCTCCGTGGAAACACGCGCCGGCCGATCATTCAGCACCAGCGAAACCGTCGTCACAGACACCCCTGCGACAGCAGCCACATCCTTCAGCGTCGCACGATACGCCATCCAAACCCCCTTAAAACGTTTATCCCTCCAGCATAAATACCATGGAATCCTGACGCGCCCAGCATCGCAATAACAAACAAATTCCTTTCACAGCAAAATAATCCGCACTATTTCCACCGGTAAATCGTTTTTCAGAAGTGTTTTTTGCATACTCGCAACGTTTGTCCAAAATGAGCGCCGCACAAGAAGAAAGAAACCAGCAATGCGGCCAACCACGCAGAAAAACAATGTGAGACAGCGCAAAACCATCGCCATCGTCGCAGTGATCGCAGTGGTCGCCATCGCGCTCGCGCCGTCGCCCCTGCGTTTAACGGGGTCAAAGTTTCATTTTTGAACTACTTTGCCCCCGTTGCAAGCACTTTCGCACCGTATTTGGCTTATATATGGCAGATTCAGGAGACTGACAGAAGGCATATCGCTTATATGTGGCAGATCATTCCGGAAAAACCGCAGTTAGAGGGTGCAAAATTACCCCTTAACTGGCTTGTCTCAAAAACAAACTGCCACATATAAGCGAAATGCATCCGAGCAAAACCCAAAATCTGCCACATATAAGCGAAATAGCACCCACCAAACGCTATGAGAGGTCGAGATCTCCGTCCGTGCGTAGAAACTCCATCAGGTTGAGATGCCTTACGCCGTCACGTTGCATTGGCAGCTGGTCCAAACTGAACAGGTATTTCGGATACCCGTCAGCCAGCTTCGTGAACGGACGGAATTCACGCTCCTCAACATTAGGATCCTGCACACTCATCGACACCTGCACATAGGCGTACCGTTCCCGCTTACGCACAATGAAGTCGCACTCCAGCTTACCAATAATGCCCACGCTCACCTCGTAGCCTTTCGACCTCAAATGCACGTACAGCGCATTTTCCAAGGCTGGTCCGTAACTCATTCGCGTACCAGCGTTACGCGCGAATCGTATGCCAGGATCCGCAAGATAATACTTCTCCCCTCCTCTCAACGACCTGCGCGAACGCAAATCGAATCGCGGGCATTTGTAGAGGACCTTCGCACTCTCCAACAGCCGGACATAGTTCGCAAGAGTCTCACGTTTGACCGTCACGCCTTCGCCATGTTTCATATAGTCGACGATCCCCGACAGATTCGTGGGAGCTGCATAGTTGTTGATGAGATAGTCCTGCACACGCTGGAAGGTATCGCGGTGACGCACCACTTTGCGTGCGGCTATGTCTTTGTTGAAGATCTGCCCTATGACCTACCACAACCAAGAACCTAACCCACGAAAACAGCAGAAGCCCCTCAACTCTTCAATTCCACTACAAAGGTCACATCACGGCATACGCACGCCGACGCGCGTATGCGTGCACGACTCCAGCAACGAGCCGTACCCGCCGTTAGATGGCAGGCTTCAGTATCATGACGCCATGCGTTAGCGTCACCATGCAACGATAGGAACACACTATTCAATAGTGCATCATGAAAGCGTGACGTTGCCCTTGCGCAGGTGCCGTAAGACTCCGCGGACAAAGCAATGAGGCTTCCCCGTGAGAAGGGAAGCCTCATATTCCATTCATTCTATTCAGCGATGATGACGCCGAATCACCGATCATCCTTTGGGAACAACGCGTCGAAGGCATGTTCCATCACGGACTTACGGCGGATCACACCGACGAGCCTGCCATCACCATCCACCACCGGCAGTTTCTTGAACTGCTTCTTGGCGAGGATTCGGGCCACCTCTCCAACATGCTGGTCGGGCGTGGCGGCAACGACCTTATGCGTGGCGATGTCCATCACCTTCTTGCCGGAGAGCGCCTGCACCTTGGAGGCCACGGTTTCGTCGTCGAACACCACCATCGTCGAACCGGTGCCGGTGGGAACCGTACGGGATTCATAGGTGGCAATCGATTTCATGACATCGCCGTCGCTGACGAAGCCGACGAGCCTGCAATCGCCGTTCACCACGGGAAGGCTGGAGACGTTGAGGCGGATGAACTCGCGCACCACATGCGTGATGTCATCGCTGTCCAGGCAGCTGTAGGGCTGATCGTCCATGATCCCGCCGATGGACTGTTCCTGGGCCTGCTTGAACAGGGAGGCAGCGGGGGCCACGTATGCGCCGGCGTAGTGATGCTCGGCGGGCTGGCCTTCAGTGGTTTCGACCGCGACTTCGGCGGAGGCTTGCGCCTCGTAGGCCTTGGCGTTGCGTGCGGCCTTCTCCTTGGCACGGCTGGTGACGGTGAAGATGCAGATGATCAGGGCGACCAGCGAGATGGCGGCGCACAGCAGGTAGGAGAACGCGATGCCGCTGGCCGTGGCGGACTTCACACCCTGGGACATGTGCAAGGCGGTCACGGATGTTTCTGCGGTGACCAGAAGCGAGGTCGCAATGGCTGCCGCGATCTGGCGGCCGGTGTTGGCGATGGCGTTGCCATGGGCGATCATGTCGTTCGGCAAAGCGTTGACGCCCCAAGTGTTGATCGGCATGTTGGCGATAGCCTGACCGGATGCCTGCAATGCGCAGAACACGGCGACAAACAGCACTGATGTCCTGGTGTTGATGGTGCCGAGAAGACCAAGAGAGATGGTCATGAGCGCAAGGCCGCCGATGCCCACGCCGCGCGGGCCGAATTTGTCGAATGCGGCACCGGCGACCGGACTCAGGATGATGCCGACCGCCGCGGCGGGCAGCATGACCATGCCGGTGACGGTGGCGGATTGGCCGAGCACATTCTGGATGAAGATAGGCAACGTCACGTTGGTTGCGGCGACTGCGGCGTTAATCAGCGTGACCAGAATCGCGGAGTTGCGGAAGTTGCGGGTGGCAAGGGTGTCAACGCGCAACAATGGCTCATCGAGCTTGACTTGCTTGTATACGAATGCGACGAAGGCCACAAGACCAACGACGATTGAAATAATGACGACCGGACTGGCCCATCCCATCGTGGAAGCAGACGAGAAGCCATAGAGCAGGCCACCGAACGCGATGGTCGAAAGGATCACGGACAGGACGTTGAGCTTTGGGTTCTTCAACTCGCCGACGTTCTTGAGCATCATCGTGCCTCCGACAAGGATGACCAGTGCCACAACTGCGATGCCAATGAACATCGGGCGCCATCCGAAACCGTCAATCACCAGACCACCGACAACCGGGCCGATAGCCGGGCCGGCGGCCATGACGATACCGGCCATGCCCATGGCGGTGCCGCGCTTATCCGGCGGATAGACGAGCATCGGCACTACGGCGACCAATGGCAACAGCACGCCGGAGCCGGCGGATTGCAGTATGCGTCCGACGAGCAACAGCACGAAATTCGGCGCGACGGCACACAGCAGTGTGCCGACCATGAAAGTGGCAAGGGCTCCGGCGAAGAGCTTTCGGGTGGAGAATTTATCAATCAGATAGCCTGAAATCGGCACCATGATGCCCGAGACCAGCATGTAGACGCTGGTCACCCACTGCACGGTGCCGGTGGTGATATTGAAATCACGCATCAGTGCCGGCAAGGCCGGTGACATGACGGTCTGGTTGAGCAGCGCGATGAACGAGCCGACGACGATCACGCCCACGACGATGAATCGGGCGTGCGAATCAATAGGCTTTACGGAACTGGCGGCGGACCCGAATTCCGCGGTTTTCTGTGAGGTCACAGCATTTCCTTCTGTTGGTAACGGCATGTGTGGGCGATCCGGCCCCATACTTGTGTCAAGACGCGGGGACACCGATGAGTCCGGGGTAAAGGAAAAGCCGCCATCCGTTCCGCATTCATATACGGCAAACGATTCGCGGCTTTGCGTAAGTTGATGGCTATGGTGAGCGATTCATGCGACGTCGACCGCGGATGGGCCATCGGTGCATCCCGGCATAAGGCGTGTCCCCGCTACACCAGCATCGAAAAAAGGGACATTTGTGGATTGGCAAACAGAACATTGCCGACGAACGACCCACGGCAGGTGCGTGCGATGAACATCGCGTAGCGATACAGGTTCATGGCATCTCCTTGACGGGTCTTCGTACGGCAGACATCGAGAAGCCTATCATCATTCAGATCGACGGTGAAACCCACGCATGCCCGACAATACACAAAATCTTTACAAAAGGATTGGGCTTACCGCATACGATCCGCCTGGGTAGCGGTCCGAGGATGAATCAGGGGCGAGCCAAGGGTTGCGTCTCGTGTTTCCGTCATGATGTCTGGCAAAATAGTGAAGCCGGACATGCGAGGCATCGACCGGAATCGGAAAGGGGCAAATCATGCGAGTTCTCGGCAATATCCTGTGGATCATTCTTGGTGGGTTGGCCATCGCAATCGGATGGGCATTGGTGGGACTGATTCTGTGCATCTCCATCATCGGCATCCCGTTCGGCCTTCAAGCGTTCAAGATGGCGGGACTCACCCTGACGCCGTTTGGCAAAACCGTGCAATACGGCGGCGGAGTCGGCTCTGCCTTGGCCAACATCCTGTGGGTGGTGCTGGTCGGCTGGTGGATGGCGTTCGGCTATCTGGGAGCCGGCGTACTCAACTGCATCTCCATCATCGGTATTCCGTTCGGATTGCAATCGTTCAAGATGGCCAAGCTTGCGCTCTGGCCATTCGGAGCGGAAATCGTCAACCTGTAGATTCCAAATACTACAAAGCCGCCAAAGCAACCCTTGACGAGGCGGTCACCGACGTCAACAATTGGATTGACCAGCAAGCCGCCAAGGCCGAATAATAAAACACACATTATGCTGCTGCAGCAGCCAGTCCTTGCAGAACAATGTCATGACAAAGGCCCGAGGAGGCGGCGCTGCCGCAGATGTTCCGCTCCCATGGAGAGGATGTGATGCGTCGCGCGATGGCCGTGGTGAACGTAGTGAACCAGACGAGCACGCTCGTTCCCGCCGTGCTCGGCGGCGTGCTGTACGCGGCGGTTCTAGGACGGGATTCCATCACCTTCGCTCTGGACAGCTGAGACATCAAAGCCATGTGTGGATATGCAAACGGCCGCCATCAATCATGGTGATGTTGGCCGTTCACGTCCCATTAAATATACTTTCGCACCGTATCTGGCTTATATACGGCAGATTCGGGAGACTTGGATTCACAGCTGGGTCATTAGGCCAGAACGTACATCCGGCTCTCGCAGCCATTTCCTGACGAAGCCAACTACTTGCAGCACGTTATTTCCCAATCACCACTTACCGGACCCAATTGCCAGGCTGCGCCGCATCCGCCATGACGCACCGTCGCAAACGCTCCCGTCTGACGCGCTTTACTGGCCTTGAGCGCGGTAGCGGGCTTCGGTGGCGGCTTTGGCGGGCTCCCACCAGGCACGGTTGGCAGCATACCAAGCGATGGTCGCTTGCAAACCGGCTTCGAAATCGGTGTGCACAGGCTTCCATTCGAGTTCGGTACGCAGCTTACTAGAGTCGATCGCATAACGCCGATCATGCCCGGGACGGTCACGCACCCAGTCGAACGAATCTTCGGCACATCCCATAAGTCGCAGAATCATACGCATTACGGCAATATTGCTCATTTCGCCATCTGCGCCGATCAGGTACGTTTCACCGATCCGACCGCGTGTAAGAATCTCCCACACCGCAGAAGAGTGGTCTTCCGTATGGATCCAGTCACGCACGTTCTCACCTGTGCCGTACAGTTTCGGCCGCGCGCCTTCCAGAATGGATGTGATCTGTCGTGGAATGAATTTTTCCACATGCTGGTATGGCCCGTAATTGTTGGAACAGTTGGAAATGGTGGCGCGCAGGCCGTATGTGCGCGTCCACGCGCGCACCAGATGGTCGGACGCGGCTTTCGACGCGCTGTACGGGCTTGACGGGCGGTACGGCGAGTTTTCGCCGAATCGCGCCGGATCGTCCAACGCCAGATCTCCGTACACTTCGTCGGTACTGATGTGGTGGAATCGCACGTCGTATTTACGCGCGGCCTCCAACAGCCGCATCGTGCCCTCCACGTTCGTGCGGATGAACGGTTCCGGGTCGAAGATGGAATTGTCGTTATGTGATTCCGCCGCGAAATGCACGATGGCGTCGCAGCCGGGCACAATGCGTTCCAGCAGCGACGCATCGCAGATATCGCCGATGACAAGTTCGACCTGCGATTGCGGCAGCCCGTCGATGTTCGCCGGATTGCCCGCATACGTCAGCTTGTCAAGCACGGTGATATGCACGTCCGGATGATTGCACGCCACATACCGCACGAAATTCGCGCCGATGAACCCGCATCCGCCCGTCACCAGAATATGTTTCGGTTTGAATCCCTGTTCGCTCACTGTTTCAGCAACCGCCTTCCCGATTCCAACATTACGAATGCAAACAAAGGCGCATAAGGAAGGAAATACCTGAATTGCATACCGTCGACTCCGATTAGCCCATCCGCATCGTATTGCAGCCACAAGGCAAGGTAAATCAGTAGGATATCTCCGATACAGACCACCGCGATCAACCATGCGTATGGTAAGGAAAGCATACCGCATGCATTTATAGAACCATTGGCAGTCCTAACCGGATTCTTTCGGCGGCTTTTGACACAAGCATTCACCACACTGGTCACAGCCAACACGACTACGGAAACCACAATTGCCAACCAACACGCGGCAATCATGATGCTGTCCGTCCTGTTATTCATATTCGATTGAGCATGCGTTATCGCCCATGCAATGTTCTTCACAGCATCCAACATGGCAACGGGATCCGTCAACAATGCATGCTTGCGCTCGCTCATTTGTTTGTACGAAACCAGCATCGGACAATTCGTATACCAAGCATTGACGCCCAACCAGAATATGGTCCATATACCAGACGCAACCACGCCTATCAACAATGGCACAGCCCGACCACGATTCACACGCCAGCGACCGGAAACTCTATCAAACATCAACGGAATAACCAGCAAAACCAATGGCATGTACACAAACTTGCACATTGCCAATAGCACGCTCGTTACCGCAAGCGCCACTGCTCCACGTTGTGATCGTTTACCAATAATTCCCCGGAACAGCAAACAGGAGAACAGAATCATCACAGCTTGTGTCAGCGAATCCGCAGAGATGGAAAATGAGGCAAGTCGAAGCATTTGAGGGACGCATAGCAATAGTCCAACCGGAATACGCCATTTTGGCAATGTCATAACCGCGCAGTACATGAGTAATGCATAGACAGCTATCATGCATATTTCTGCCAATCGATATGTTGTTCCAGATCTCAGATTAAATAATCGACCTACAGCAAAACCCAGCAATTGCGGAGCATATACAATCGGTGAATTTGTTGCCGTATTGTTGAACGGCAGGTCAACCGTTGCGGACACCTTGTTATTAGCAATAGACTCCGGAATCACAATTCCTGGATCATATCCGTCATATTGATCCAAGGAATACTGCATCCAACTGCGATCAACCGCACCACCGACCACCCCCGTCTCAGTATTATGCAACATACTTCTTGAAGTAACTGGCCGCGCAATTACATCCCCGTTGAGTATGGAGTCAATTCGATAAACATGCGTCCAAATATCCGGCACATGACCAGGCTTGGTAATAGTCATGAAAAACATGCCTTCAAGCAACACGCACAACGCCACCAACACTGGCATGCATCGAAAAATCTTCTTCCCCTTCATACCGCCACTATCGCATAACTATTTGACTGCGCTTAAGAACATGCCTTGGTTTCATTCATCATTCAGATACCCACCAGCTACCATCAAGACACCTACTCGTCCAGACACACTGGCTAATATATAGCTCGGTTTTACATACTCATAAACCCCCGTTTACACAAGGGGTTATTTGCCGTGAAGGAAGCGACGATGCCTTATACTCAGTCTGCCGTTCATGCCTTCGAGTCTTCACACACCAAGCATCCCAAACAATCGTTTACCGGCGGCATCTACCAGCCACTGGCCGATGAGAGCATGACAGATACCCCCTCTTATTTCAAGGCACGTCACCGTGCCGAGGTGTATACGCAGAAAACGCTCCTTCATGCGGAACCCGCACACCGAAGCATCTACATACCAGCGACGGAAGCATCCCCCGTAACATGCGATACGGATATTCTTGCGATTGCGGACGAGCAGCACATTTCCTCTTTTGCTGCAGAGGCGCAAGTTAACGGCAATCACGCATTACAGGCAATGCCGCGCACTCTTCAAACGGTTCGGACAGCGCTGACGACTGCCGGGCATAGCTTGAAACGAGCAGGACACGTTATTACCAGCGCGGCCCGCACCACTGCACGCACCGCACGTACCGCTGCGACCACGGTGCGTAACGCATGGCATACCTTCACGAGTTTCAAAGCCGTCCAGCTTATCATCAAGTTCTTCCGGGGTGCGCATGCCTTGTGGAAGAAGCGCCATCGTTTCTCTTTTTCTTTCTATGCAATCATTCTCATGGCCCTCACTACATTCGAAACGCTATTCATTCAGTGGAGCATGTATTCTGAACCTGAGTACAAAAAAGGTGAGGACGTCAGCGAAGCCGTAAAACAGGCATCCAGCATAGTTGGACAGTTGGCACATTTTATTAGTCAAATTTGGTTCGACAAAAACTACATTTTCTTACTTAATCTCATTATTCTCACAGTCGCCTACCTCACGCTCATATTCATAATTAATCGTTTTTGGATAGCAACAGCAATTTTTAGCACAGTCATGACCGTTTACGCCGTGGCGAACCACATCAAAATTGAATCTCGCAATGAACCCGTGCTTCCGGCTGATCTTAATTTCATCACCGGAGGCAACACTGGACAGCTAGCATCCTTCATCCCTCAAAGCAGTCAAGGACTTGTCAATACAGCAGTTAGCGGTGTCATATGGCTTGTCGTCATTTGCATTATCATGCAGTTTATCGATGGACGCAATGCCGTTATCTACTGTTCCTGGCGTCACCCTTTTACCGGGATTAAGAACCTTGCCGGCACGCTCACTCGCATTGTAGCCGCATGCTGCAGTTTCGCACTGTGTTTTTCCTTCGTATGGGGATTGGGCAACGAAGGATACTGGTCAACAGATTTCGCAAAAAATCTTGGAGATAGTCCACAGATCTGGAATGGCCTCGCAGATTCCACGAACAATGGTCCTGTTGTGAATTTCCTGCGTCTCGCGCACACAAAAACCATGGATAAACCTGATGGATACTCACAAGAGACCATGAAAAGAATCTCTCAGAAATACGCGGAACAGGCCAATCAGCTTAATCAAACCCGATCCGAGAACATGACCGACAACACTGTCATCATGGTGCTTTCCGAAACGTTCTCGGATCCAACTCGAGTGCCTGGCGTCAGCTTCTCCGAAGATCCAATGCCAAATATCCGTCATGTCAAAGCCCAAACAACTTCCGGTCTGATGCTTTCCCCGGGCTACGGAGGCGGCACCGCAAATATTGAGTATCAAGCTTTGTCCGGCTTGTCCATGGCAAATTACAGTTCCACATTATCCATTGCCTATCAGCAGCTGGTACCATCCCTCAAATGGGCGCCTACGCTCAATCAAGCTTGGAACAAAGCCAACGGAAAGGGCTCATCCATCGCATTCCACGCTTACAACCGCAACATGTACTTCCGTGATTTGAATTACAAAAAATTTGGCTTCTCGAAGTTTTATGCCACAGATGGCACACCGCAATTGAAAGGCCTACGACCACTTGGCTCTGCTTGGTATGCCTCGGATGAGTCCTTCTACTCAGAAGTACTCAAAAAGATTTCATCTTCCGACAAGAAGAAGTTCTATCAAGTTGTCACCATGCAGAACCATATGCCTTATGAGGATTTTTATCCTGATAATCAATTTAAGGATGAAGATACTTCTTCAAATTTGCAGGATGATGAGAAACAAAATATTGAAACCTATACAAAGGGTCTAAGCTATACGGATCAAGCAACAGCTGAATTCTTGAATCAGCTCAACCATATCGATAGGCCAATCACCGTCGTATTCTACGGAGATCATCTACCCGGGATTTACTCCACAGCATATTCCAGCAAAGATAATATTCTCGGTCTGCATGAAACTGATTATTTCATCTGGTCTAACGATGCTTCGAAATCGTCAGGCACCAAACTGGATGATGCCTCCAGTGCCTACACATCATCAAATTATTTCTCCGCTCAGCTAGCCTCACATCTCAATGCAAAAGTCAGCCCATATCTGGCTTTCCTGACGAAGATGCACGAAACCATCCCGGCAATCTCTATCCCCTCGTCGGCTGGGGGCAATGCAGACGAGCCGGTTTATCTTGATGCAGCAGGTAATCGCATTAATAACAAACAGTTTTCCAAAGAAGCCAAGACAATGCTTCATGATTATCAACTCATTCAGTACGATATGAGCGTCGGCAAGAATTATCTGAAGGATACCGGATTTGTCGATTTACCTCAATGATTTGTCTACAATAGCCTGAGATGGTAGTAAAAACAAAAGGCAGGTTACTCTTATGAAGATTGCGGTTGCTGGTACTGGCTACGTAGGGTTATCTATCGCATTACTGCTTTCTCAGCATAACGAGGTCCACGCGCTCGATATCGTCCCCAAGAAAGTCGAGCTGCTCAACAATGGCAAAAGCCCGATTGTCGACCCGGTGATCACCGATTTTCTGAAAAAAAATGCTTCCGGCGAGCGTCCACTTAACTTCCACGCTATGGTTAACGCACAAGAGGCATACGCAGACGTCGATTTCGCAATAATTGCGACACCAACAAATTACGATGAGAAGAAGAATTACTTCGACACTTCTAGTGTTGAAGCCGCAATTACCGCAGTGCGTCAGTACTCACCGCACGCTTGGATTATCATTAAGTCCACTATTCCAGTTGGATATACGCAACAACTTCGCGAGAATCTAGATGACAATCACATTCTTTTCTCCCCGGAATTCTTGCGCGAAGGGCACGCTCTATACGACAATCTGCATCCAAGCCGCATCGTAGTGGGCGCTCCGCAAAACAATGCTGAATCCGTTCAGGCAGCACGGCAATTCGCCACATTGCTTGCCGAAGGTGCAGACCCCTCAGAAAACAACCGTACGAATAGCGACGGCAGCACCGGTATCCCCACACTGGTGGTTGGCACCACCGAGGCCGAAGCCATCAAGCTATTCGCTAATACGTATTTGGCTCTACGAGTGGCATATTTCAATGAACTTGATACCTATGCGGAAAGTCGAGGTCTGAACACCCGCGAAATCATCGATGGCGTATGTCTTGATCCACGCATCGGTGACGGTTATAACAACCCCAGCTTTGGCTATGGCGGATACTGCCTGCCGAAGGACACTAAGCAACTGCTGGCCAACTATAATCAGGTGCCACAGAACCTTATCGAAGCTATTGTGGATGCAAACCGCACCCGCAAGGAGTTCGTTGCCTCTGAGGTGATGGAACATATCAAAGACATTCAAAATCCTGTCATCGGCATTTACCGGCTGACCATGAAATCTGGCTCCGACAATTTCCGTCAGTCCGCCATCCAAGATGTGATGAGGCAGTTTAAAGCCAACGGCCTCCCCGTGCTTATCTATGAGCCCACATTGGATAAGCCCGACTTCCAAGGCAGTGAAATCACTCACAATCTCAGCGAATTCAAAAAACGATCATCTGTAATCGTGGCCAACCGATGGAATAATGAGCTCGATGACGTTGATTTCAAGGTCTACACCCGTGATCTGTTCCGCAGAGACTGATTTATCAACAGCTTATCTTGTTGGTGTTTGCCCAAATAGGAATATTCTGGACAAACACCAACAGCAGCATCACCGCTTGCCTTGGACTTTGCGGGCCACCACCTTCATCAGCTCGCGCTGTTTGGAACCGGTCGGGGCCAGCACGTCCACGTACTTGCGGATGGGACTGTCCTCCGCAATCGCACGCTCATGATGTTCCAGCGGAGCGGGACGTTCCACACCACTCATTGTTGCGATCATCTGCGCCACGAAAGGCGTTTCCTGCGCATAACTCCAGTACAACGAGGCGAAATCGCACCACGGATTCTTCCATGGCTTGTCGAAACCAGCGTAATGCACGATTTTCGGAGCCTTACGAGAAGCCATGTATGCCTTATACACATTGGCGGGCGCGAAATCGAAAACGCCATTGACACGACCGGCGCAGTTGTGCATCACATTCCACGAATAATCCAGGTACGTGACCAGGCCTTCGCATTCCACGTTCAAAATATCCTGGTCGTTATAGATGTATCCGGGTTTGGAGGCGATTTCCAGCCATTCGTGGACGGTATGGATCTTGCGCATACGCTCGAGGTTCATCACCAGCACGCCGGCCTGGAAGTAGCCGTACGCATCGTGCATATGCAATTGCTTGCGCACATATTCGGCTCGTTCACCGTTTTTCATATTGAGATTACCGATGAAGTCGATATCGGGCACAGCGGCAATCGCATTATCCCCAAGTTCAATATCGAACAGTTCGGCGACATCGCCATTGACCACCAAATCGCAATCCAGATACAGCAGCTTCGAATAGAACGGCAACGCCTCCTGGATGATGAAACGGTAATACGTTTCGATGCTGATATGCGCATTGCTGGTGGTGAGATTGAAGCCAGCCAAGTAACGGCTCACATCGAAGAAGCGGATCACGGCATTTGGGAACCGTTCGAAAAACTGACGTATGTTTTGCTTGTTCTCGTCGGAGATATTCCGTTCCAATACGATCACATCATATGAACGATCTTTGGAAGCGCTCTTCAGCATCGAATAGATGGTGGTGGTGAGCATCGGCACATAGTTGTTGTCTGCGGCGAACACCACCGGCACCACGTTCTTGTATCCGGCATCAAGCGGCTTGAGAACGGTGGCCGGTTCCGGATGCAGGAAATGCACGCACTGCAGTCGCTTGATCTTCCAATGCGCACCGGTACGCTGCTTGTGCGCAATGAAGATGTTGAGCAGCCGTTCCGAAAGATGCCCCACCGTACGTGTGGTCTGCACGTCCATTCTGCTGAAATCAGTAGCTTCGGCAAACTCATCGAGCAGCGGGAACAACCACTCGTTGTATTCGAAGAAAATGTCTTTCTTCATAATGAACATATTGCAGAATGCCGCAGTTCGACCGTTGAGCACGGCGTCGGCATCCACTCTGTAGTCGGGATGGCGCATGCACAAAATGTCATACATGTGGCGCAGGTCCTTCAAACGCAGGTGCTCGTCGGCATCCCAGTGCTGCTTGAGATTTGAGAATCCGCCGATACGGCGAACGTCATTCAACGGCGTGGTGATGACGTCCCAACCGTCCACGGCACGAGCGATCGCATCATCGTTGATACCGTATTCGGCGAGCGCGTGATTATCGATATACGAATCGATAATCTCTCCGTAATCGTTCTCTTTGTGCGGAGTATCGGTGAAATCGAAGTACCTGCGGTAGTGGCAGAAGCCGTAATAGTCAGCATCCTCGTTTTTCCAGGCCCAGTATTGCGCGGTTAGCTCACAATACCGCGGGTTTTCCGCAGAAATGTTCACACCTTCGTCGTCATGCAAAGTGTTCGTGAAACGAGTCGCAGCATTCGCCGCGCCCACCTGCACCGGAACAATACTGTTCCCCTCAGGGAACGTGGCCTGCTTATGTGCCGACACAATGATTTTGATATTCGGATGGTGCTGTTCCGCTGTGAGAACCATGTGAGATATTCCGCCTTACTAAGACAAACGTCCTTTCCTCAATAGAATATATGAGAGTACTGCCGAAGAGGGACGCTCTACGAGCTTTTGCACCCAAATACTTCGCACGAGTAGGATAGGACGTTTGTGAAAGACTTTTTCGAAAGCCTCAAGAAGAGGTACCACTATGCGATGGTGGTTTTCAAGGAACTGGTGAAAACCGACTTCCAGCTGCGATATCAGGGCTCATTCCTGGGCATGGTGTGGTCCGTGCTGAAACCGCTGATGCTGTTCGCCGTGATGTACGTGGTGTTCGTGAAGTTCCTGAAGTTCTCGGATGGCACTCCGACTTTCCCGATTTCATTGCTGTGCGGCACCTGCCTGTGGAGCTTCTTCTCGGAATCGACCAGCATGGGCATGCAATCCATCGTTGGCCGCGGCGATTTGTTGCGTAAGGTGCACTTCCCGAACTACATCATCGTGGCGTCCACCACGATGGGTTCCATGATCTCGCTGGGCATCAACCTGTGCGTGGTGATTCTGTTCGGTTTCTTCGCCCATGCGCACTACACTTGGCGCGTGCTACTTGTGCCGTTCAGCATCATCCAGCTGTATTGCCTAGGACTAGGCGTGGCGCTGCTGCTCGCTTCGCTGTTCGTATACTTCCGCGATGTGGCGCACATCTGGGAGGTCGTATTGCAGGCGATGTTCTACGCGACGCCTATTATCTACCCAATTTCGATGGTGGCACAGAACAAGGAATTCTCTTGGGCGGCCAATCTGCTGATGCTCAATCCGTCCACGCAGACGATTATGGATATCCGTCACAATTTGCTTTCCCCAGAATACGTGCCGACCGTGTGGACCATGGTCGACAACAAACTGCTGTGCCTGCTGCCGTACGTGCTGTCCGTCTTCATTCTGTGGCTAGGCATTCATGTATTCCGTAAGTACAGCTCCAAGTTCGCGGAGGTGCTCTAATCATGGCTGAGGTTGCAATGACTAAAAAGACGCAGGAAGAGACCTCGGACGAGCGTCCGGTGGTACTCAAGGTCGACCATGTAGCCAAGATGTTCCGTCTGCCCACCGAGCAGGCTACCGGCTTGAAGATGGCATTCCTAAATTGGACGAAGGGCATCAAAGGCTACACCGAGCAACATGTGCTGCGCGATATCAATTTCGAAGTGCGTCAGGGCGACTTCTTCGGTATCGTCGGCCGTAACGGTTCCGGCAAGTCTACCCTGCTGAAGATCATCTCCCAGATTTACACACCGGAGCAAGGCTCGGTTACCGTCAAGGGCAAGCTGGTGCCGTTCATCGAACTCGGCGTTGGCTTCAACCCAGAGCTGACCGGCCGTGAGAACGTATATCTGAACGGCGCTCTGCTCGGCTTCACCCGTGCGGAGATCGACGCGATGTACGACGACATCGTGGAGTTCGCCGAGCTTGAGGACTTCATGGATCAGAAGCTCAAGAACTACTCCTCCGGCATGCAGGTGCGTCTCGCCTTCTCCGTGGCCATCAAAGCCCAAGGGGACATTCTGGTGCTCGACGAGGTGCTTGCCGTCGGTGACGAGGCGTTCCAGCGCAAGTGCGATAACTTCTTCGCGGAGATCAAGAAGGATCCGACCAAGACCGTCATCCTTGTTACCCATTCCATGGACGCGGTGAAGAAATACTGCAACAAAGCCATCCTCATCAAAGACGGCGAGATCATCGCCAGTGGCGACAAGAACAATGTTGCAGACATGTACACTGAGGAAAACTTAAAATCCAACAAACAAAGAAAACAAAATGAGGAGGGCATCTACGAACAGGGACTGAATAAAATGTGTCCCATGTTGCAGATTAAGCCCGTTTCCAATGTTGTGGTTGATGGAAGTTCCCCCTTCGAATTCGATATTGAATACAAGGTTAATGCTAAAAGCAGCAAGGACTTATTCATAACATTCACTCTTTTTGATGCTAAAAGAGGCGGAATCGTCTACGATTCCGCCGATTCTCTCAGAATAGTAGAGCTAGGACATCATACTGCACACCTTCAGCTTCCTTTGAGCCTATTTACCAATGGTGATTTTAAATTGCAGGCTGCAATGATGACTCCAGATCCAGATCGACCGGGACATCCTAAGCAAATTGCCTATACCAATGAAGACAATTCTTGCTTCTTTGCGATTCGTGAGTCTGGTCATCGAAATGGATATGGACTCATCAATAATAATTCTCTATCAATTACTCAAAGAGATTAACTTAATTTAATAACATAGAATATGAATGAGTCATATTCATTCATATTCTATGTTATTTTAGTTTGCGCTTAAGCCATCTAGGAATTGCTGTAATCTTTAGACCAATTCGGTACGTCCATGTTTTCTTGATTTGCGATAGCTTGAGTTGAGCTTCATTATTTTGTTCTTCAGCAGTTTTCTTTTTTTCTTGAAGAAGACTGATTTGCTTATGCAGCATAGCAACTGGGCCGTCATACCAAGCATGAAATTGCGTTATTGCCGCACGGTTAAGGGCATATCCATCAAGGGATATATCACTTTCTGCGTTCCTATCAAGCAAAACTTGATAATCTTCAGCAGACATACGAACAAAATCGCAATAGATTTTTTCTAAGGCTGAATATAACGCATCATCATCCACAATTGTCGCAAGTTTCCTACGAAAAACATCGGTAATGACAAAACGACTTGTGAAACGTTTTGTATAATCAAATATACTCATCTGCATGATCGAATTAGATCGAATCCTACGCTCATACAGTTTTTCATTGATTATGCCTATCTTTTTAGCATCAAAAAGAACCTCCATGGTGAAAAGATTATCTTCAAATAAAATACCGTCAACAAAACGTTTATCCTCAAGCAAAGAACGCTTATAAAATGCGAAAGGCACAGAAGGAATATACTTACCGTCATTCACCATTGAAATGAAAGCGTTTCTTCCAGTTGAAATCTGTAAGCCCTCTATTTTGCGATCACAATATCTTTCATACTCTGCAATCCGATCTCTAGTATCCTTTTCACTACCTGCCGCTTGCATATCGTCAGCAAAAGCTACAGCAGAAAAAAGAACAGCATCCAAATTATGCCGCTCTGCAGTAGTACACAAAACAGACAATGCATCCTTCGTCAGTCTGTCATCTGAATCTAGAAAATAGATATACGTACCGATTGCTTGCTGCATGCCAGCATTCCTAGCCGCACTCTGCCCACGGTTTTCTTGCCGGAGAACAGTAACATGCTGTCGAATGGATTCAATCGTCTTACAAATGACAGCATATGTCTTATCCGTTGAACCATCATCCACAATGATGAGTTCCCAATTCGAAAGAGTCTGATTCTTCACACTTAGAATAGTCTCTTCAATGTAAGATTCCACGTTATAGGCTGGAATAATAACAGAGACTAGAGGAGTTTTCGTATCCGCTTCCACACCTCATCCTTTCCGTTGTACTCGCAACAAAAATTTCGTCAGAGACAAACCACTCTACCTTCAATAAAAGTGTAGACGCTTCGGCAATAATAATGGCCTCACACTTTTCGGAGTCGAACAGTACACTGTTACCAGCGAGCGAATAGAACCGCGGCCAGTAAGGAAGAGTCAATGCCTAAGATCTCAATCGTCATTCCCGCATACAATGTCGGCGATTACTTGCAGGAATGTCTTGATTCGGTACGGAATCAGACTTTCTCCGACATCGAGGCGATTGTCGTGAACGATGCAAGCCCAGACAATGTCGGAGAAATCGCCGTGCAGGCGGCCGAACAGGATCCACGCATTCGAGTAGTGACCAACAACCCGAATATGGGCACACACCGCACTCGTATGGCCGGTGTAGAAAACGCTTCGGGGGAATATACGTTCTTCCTGGACGGCGATGATGCTCTCAAGCCGGACATGTGCGAACAGCTTGCCGCGGAAATCGACAAACACCCCGTAGACGTGCTGCATTATGGCCTTACTGTTGTCGCCGCCAACGAGCTACTGGAAAACGAGCGCCAGGCCTTCGAAACCTTCAACAACACCCCTACGCCTGATTCCACCGGAGAAGACATCGTCCGCGATATTTTCGACGAGGATCGCGGATATAAGGTTGATTGGCGCGTGACCCAACGTTTGTACAAGACTTCCATGCTGAAGGAAGCGTTTAAAGCCATGACCCGCGACCGCCTGGGCCGCTCCCAGGACGGCTACGAGTGTTTTGTGGTTTCGGCATTCGCCAATAGCTACCATTCCTTCAAGGAATGCCGTGGATACGTGTATTACTACGGCCGTGGTATCAGCGGCACCAATATGATTGATGCTGCGAAGTATGCCCGCTATTGCGGCCATTTCAAGGCCGATTTCGATGCAGCCTACGAATTCGCCGACGCGCAGCATTCTGACATGCTTCACGCTTGCGCACAAGGTTTCCAACGTAAGGCGACTGAGATCCTTGCCAATGATTGGAAGGTCAGGGTTCCGGAAGAGGAGAAAGCTGAGGCCGCCAAGCAAATGGGGGCCGTGTTTGGTCCGGCCATTACAGGACGTGAACTGTACCGTTTCGTACGTGATGATGCCTATGACCGAATCGTCAAAGGAAACTCCACTTCCGACATCTCCAAGCTGGAAGCATGGTTTGATATCGCGAACAATTGCATACTGCCACAGAATGCGAAAGGGGCCGATGTCGTTCGTTTTCTCGAGATGAAGCGGCTTGCGTCCATTCATATGCACGACCTCAACGAACGAATCGAAGCGGCGAAAACCATCAAGGAATATAACAAACAGCGCATCCGCATCTTCGTCACCACTCACAAAAACGTTGACACCTTCGACAGCGCCATCATGCAGCCGGTGCAGGTCGGACCGAAGAACTATCGCTTCCCCTGGGCATTCCACGATGATGAAGGCGAGAATATCGCCGATCTCAACCCACGTTACTGCGAACTGACCACGCAATATTGGGCTTGGAAAAACATCGACGCCGACTACTACGGTTTCTGCCATTACCGCCGTTACTTCGACTTCTCGGACACTCCGCATGAGGAAAATCCCTACGGCGAAATCATGGACGACTACATCGATGCCGCCGCGGCAAAGAAGTATGGCCTGAATGACGAAAACATCGCCAACGTGGTGAAGCAGTATGACGTCATCACCACGCCATTCGGCAATCTCGAAAAAATCATCGATAAGCACGGCACTCCACGCGCGCTGTGGGAAGCCGCTCCCCTGCTGCATGACGATGATCTGAAGCGTTGCTACCAGATCCTGTGCAGCATGTATCCCGACTACAAGCAGGATGCACAGGCGTTCTTCAACGGCGACAAAGCCTGCTTCTGCAACATGTTCATCATGAAGAAGGAGATCTTCTTCGACTATTGCAAATGGATGTTCCCCATTCTTGAGGAGTTCGACAAAAACACCGATTACAGCACATACAGCAAGGAGGCCCTGCGCACGCCAGGACATCTTTCCGAGCGCCTGCTCAACATCTACCTGCTGCATCACAAGCGTATCGGTTCCAACTGGAAGTTCAAGGAACTACAGTGCGTCCACTTCACCAATCCGGAGCCAGCGGAGCAGCTCAAGCCGCTTGACATTACCGACAAGCCAATCGTTCCGGTGGTGTTCGCAGCGGATGACAATTATGTTCCTCAATTGACCACCACCGTGTATTCAGCCATGAAGAACGCCGATCCGCATTACTTCTACGATGTGACGGTGCTGCAGCGCAACATCGCATGGGACAAGCAGGAACGTCTGCGTGGCTTCTTCAAGCAGTTCCCGAATATGAATCTGAGGTTCACCAACGTGGACCGCGAACTTGCTGGCTACGATCTTTCCACCAATAACGCCCATATCAGTGTGGAGACGTATTACCGCTTCCTGATTCAGAAGGTTCTGCCGTTCTACGACAAGGTGCTGTATCTCGATTCCGACATCATCATCAACGGCGATATCGCGAAGCTTTACAACATCGATTTGCAGGGCAAGATGCTCGGCGCGATTCGAGACATCGACTTCCTCGCCAATCTCAACGTGAAGCACGGCAAACGCATGGGCTACGCGCAAACCGTGCTGAAGATGAAGAATCCATACGATTACTTCCAGGCCGGCGTGCTGGTGCTCAACACCAAGGCGATGCGTGAGCATTACACCATCGAACAATGGCTTACCTACGCCTCGAATCCCGATTTCATCTACAACGACCAGGACGTGCTCAACGCGCACTGCGAAGGGAACGTGCTGTATCTGCCATGGGAATGGAATGTGGTTCACGATTGTGGTGGCCGCGTAGGTAACCTCTTCACGCAGGCGCCGAACGATATCTACGACGCATATATGAAGTCGCGTAGCAATCCGCAGATCATCCATTATGCCGGCTTCCAGAAGCCTTGGACTGATCCGGATTGCGATTTCGCTTCCATTTACTGGAGGTATGCACGCGAGACCCCATTCTACGAGCGTCTACTCAAGCGCGTGGTGAAAGCGAACGAACCGAAAATCACCGAAAAAGCGCTCCGTCCAAAGCACGAACGCGCCGTTGAAGAGGATAACCCAATTCGCAAAATCGTCGATCCACTCATGCCAATCGGTTCCCGCCGCCGTGACGCGGCGAAAGCCATCGGCCGAGCGTTCCGCGGTCGTCACTGACACCGAAAGAAGCATTATATGCGAAAAGCATCCAACCTTGAACCGGCAATGAGGGTACGAGGAAGATTCGCATATTTCGTGCCGGTGGTGTTAATTGTGTTATTCAGTACATGTCCCTTCGTGGGATGCCATGAAGGGACAATCGATGGAAAACATTCTGTATGTGGATATTTTCTTTTTCATCGCGTCGTTCATGCTCATATTCCATTGTTCCTTAACAACTAATGGAGAAAATGTCATCCCATTTCGATAAGTTCGGCACGAAGTGGTTTGATTTTTGTTCCGCCCTTATAGTGAGGCGGCCAGCGCTGTTTGATTTGCATAATGCTCGGTTTTCACCGCCTGCAACGGCTCTTTCGTGTTCATGGTGGTGGCGAACGCCCAGCCGACGATGCGGCGGGCGTGCACGTCGGTGGCGAACGTAGCATACACGAAACTTCCGTCCGCCATGCGCACATAGGTGATATCAGCCACGTGAAGCTGTTTCAGAGCCGACCCCTCGAACTTCCGTTCCGCCAGATCCGGTCTGCCTCCGAAACAGCTTCTATGCTCGCCGACGTACGCGGCCATCAACGCCGTATGGTCGGAGCGCCTGGCCGCCTTCGCCTTGAACTCCGGCGTGTATCTTGTGCCTCTTCGCCATGGTTCCACCATCTCCCATCGAGTTAGAGGAGATGCGGAACAAAAATCAGTTCATATCATTGGCCGTGCTAGCTGTTCCGGACATTGAACTCATGAACGCCAAGAACAGTGGCGCAATGCAGATCAACTGCAATACATATCTGGTCGGCTCACCTCCCATACCGGATACCGGCACTAAAAGCAAATACACAAACGACATATCCACTGGAAGCATCGAAGCGACTCGGTTCCACTTTCCCCTACCGGGACATAATGCCAGGTACAACATAAAGCACGGCAAAATGGAGGCCCAAAGCGCGCGCGAGAAAAGCACGTTCAATACAGGCACGCTCTGTTCCATGTCATATACGGAACGTGCGGTATCGCTTTTATGTGACTTCAACGGCCATTGTGGAACGTATTTCAAAATCGGCTTGTAATACCAAGCGGATTCGGTACAGACCACCATATTGTCTGGCGAACCGTCATTATTGGAAAAGCTGAACCAGCCACGGACTAATCCCATCCAAGATTCCAAATGCCCGATTGGGTGTTCCGCTGTCTTCTTGAGCCATAGCCTCATGAAATCACTGAACAAATCCGGATTCTTCAGACTAGTTCCCTTCACCGGATCAGCAATCTGCGGATCGTAGGCTTGGGGAATCTTCTTATATTCGATGGTCAAGAAATCGGAAACAAGCTTCTTTTCCTGCGGAGTCATATCATCACTGTTGTATTTGATGTCATGCGCAACCTGCTGAATGGCGAACGGGATGCTTTCCTGCTTGCCTCCTGGAGCAACGCCAAGTGCTGGCATGACAGCTTTTGGAATAATCACCATCATGATAACGGCAATCACGGCACCGATTGCGAATGCGATGCCCTTTGCTTTTTTAGATAGCCCGTTAATCAAAAACATCAGCAGCAACGACGGCACTACCACATAGACACCGGCTTTTTTGGTCAAACAAGTCAGCAGTCCACACAGCAGTATCGCAATGACAACCCAAGGATTCACCAATAATGAGCCTTTGGTCCGAATGGCGTCAACGAACAATATGCAGAAAGGCATGAAGAACAATGCGGAAATTGTATCTTTCGCCAGTGAAGAGAACATCACAGGAAGCAGAGGGAACAACGCCAAAAACGCCAGTTCCACATGGCACAGCCACTGAGGAACGCCGATCTTCCTCGTGTACAAAAGCATCCAAGAGAAAATCAACGGCGCAGCAATGAGCTGCACAACAATCAACAGATACAGGCCGTAGATGGGATTGTGGAAAGCCCACTGGCCAAAATCAGCAAGCCAGCCAAAAAGATAAGTCAGAACAAAAGGATGATGATCCGTGAATGGTTCCACACCATAATGGATAAGCAGCTGTTTCGAAGTGTCCGACCAATACACACCCGGGAATAGCCAGATTTCATATGGCAACCAACAAACGGCAATAACCACCGCATTTTTCAACCACGGTTTGACGGAATAACCATATTCGAAAAATCCATGCCGTTCCTTCTCATCCGTATCGCTTTTTAATGTTTTGCCCATCATGGCGACCAGCTTCTCAGCAAAACGGAATAGTATGCAGAACAAAACGCAGAGCAACACGGCCTTTGCAATCAATGCGTTCCGATTCTGCACAATAAAGCCATCCGGATTGGAAGCCTCATCCCCTAAGGCGAACATCACGCCAAGCGCCAATGGCACCACGACTCTTGGTTCGATTTTTCTCAGTGTCTTCATCCCGTTCATTCTCATTTCTTCTTTATTCAGCCGACCAAGTCATGATGTCTATAGTGCAAACAAGCGTCCAATATAGGGGATTTTCCGAAGTAGTACGGAAATCACAAGGCATACAGCAAACACCAATCCCGCCAGATGCAACATGTATACGCCAAACGTATTCATGCCAATCACTTGGAATGCCTTAGCCCAAAAACCTTGGATACGCGCTCTTCCCAGCACCAATAGAATCAGTACCGTCGCAATGAACGTCGGCAATAGCCAATATCCATTTTCCACTGTCAAATTCGTGCCATACGCAACATGCTGGTATCTCTGTATAAGCAATGTCAACACATAGCAGGCAAGAATGCCAATGCAGGCTTTCCCGGAAGAGATACCGAACACAGGATGGTGATTCACGTCAGAATCGTTCTGCTGCCATTGTTTCGAATATCTTCCGACCATACCTCCGACCAAGAAATACAACAGAACATATCCATATGAACCGAAAATATAAAATTCGTTGAGAGAATTCAATATCGAGGCGAAATCATGGTTTACGGCAGATCCAACCATCTGCAGAACCAGTCTCAAGGAATCCTTCCCCACCGTGAATCCGACCAGAACAGCCAACAACGCCTTAAACACGGTTTTCCGCTCCGAATCAAAAACCATCTTCATCACGGGAAGGACCAAATACACCGCAATCAGAGCGTTCATAAACCAAAAATATCCGGTTGGATAATCCCCGAAGCCACCACCTAACAGAAATATAAAGAGGTTCTTCACTGTGACTGGATGTGAGCTATCAATAAAAACAAAGAATGCCGCAGCGAGCAAACGCCATATCGTCACCACAATGATGATATTCAGGGTTTTCCGATAGTGTTTGGCCTCATCCATAGGCCTTGGGAGAAGCAAAGCACCATTCACCGCGAAGAACAATGGCACGCACACCACGCACAGTACGGTAACAGAGGTTCCAACGAGGCTGCTGGAATAGAATCTCGTATAAAATGAGTAGTGGAGCATCACCACAAAAAACATGGCTATCGATTTAACAACGTCATACCCGACTATTCTTCTTTTCATGGTCCAAATCAATCTTACGAATCGGAATCCTATGCCCATCGCATAGCTCAATACATGGTACACGAGCCTCTCTCTTAAGAAACTGACAGTAGTGCACGAACACACCCCTATAAATCTATCCTTCGAGAGATTCTCTTCTTTGGAGAGGTGAAAAATGAGGAAATTCCGTACGCATTTAATTAAGAATTGCGCCTGCATCGTCATAATACCCAGCTTGTTAGCGGCCAACACCGCTTTCGCGGAAAATGCGGGGCATCAAAATACGATTAACCCTCAGACGACGAACGCTCTTTCCTACGCGAATACGCTGCCTGGGGGAATCTTCGCCATCGCCTCGACCTCGAATACGCGATACCTCCTTGACGTCAAGGGTGGATCATTCGACAACGGCGCTAACGTTCAGTTGTATAACAACAATGCCTCCTCCGATCAACGGTGGAAAATCACCCAGGATCAAAACGGATATCTGACCTTCCAGAACATCAAATCCGGAAAAGTGCTTGATGTTTATGGCGGACGGGCAGTCTCCTCAACGAACGTGCAACAGTACACGTCCAACCATTCCATGATATGAACTGATTTTTGTTCCGCATTTCCCCTAACTCGATGGGAGATGATGGA
>OMBO01000040.1_pt1 | contig 135589 bp, 121 predicted proteins | sample 1644901 | NCBI WGS metagenome assembly OMBO01 (sample SAMEA103958144, study PRJEB25191) | human gut metagenome | reverse complement strand
TGAAGCTGCGCCGCAGTGCTCTGTCATCCTTCGCTGGCAGGATCGGTCTGCGTATCATACGATGAACATTCCTCCAGATCTGCAGCCTGCTACCCGGATAGGCTTTTTTCAGCTTTGTGACAGCACGCTCCTTTGCCTTTTCCACGGCGGACTCCTTCATCATGTGGTACATGCCGATTTCCTTCAGCGAAGTTTTTTCAAATCCGAATACGCCGTAGAATTTTCCGAGGATGTCCCTGTCCTTCTTCGGGAGAGCATCAAATAGTTCCTGCAGCAGCTCAATGCAGACTTTTCGATACACGACCTGCTCCGCAGAAACAGAGAGATTCCCAGGCATCAGCCGCTCAAAGGGATCACCGTCATAGCTCCCAGGGATAAGATCATTGACACCAACAAAATGAGTGTTGTAACGGATGTGCTTGACAGCCTGTTCCAGAAGGACATCCATTTTCTCCGCGATCTCTTCGATGCTGAACTGACCTGAATGATATAGCCTTTGTGCCTGCCGGACAGCATCCATCTCGTGCTTGCTCAGAGAAAGATTTCCGATATGTTGCTCCAGCCAACGGGTCATCCGGCCTTTCAGATGTGGGTACAGGTAGGTGGCAAGCACAGCACGGCTCTCATCGTATTCTCTGCTCTGGACCCGTGTCAGAAATTCCAACGCACCCTCGCCGCAAAGATCCTCCAGAATCGTTTTCGTATAGCCGGACAACTCTCCCGGTCTTTCCCTGTCCATATGCAGACAGTTGAACTCTCTGGCAGTCTCCCGGGCGATGCGCCGGATCAGCCCGAGATTCCTGCGGTACAACTCCTCCAGCGCGCACTCATCACCGCCGTAATATCGGCGGACCAATTCCTCATTGGTCATGGGTCCCACCCGCCTTTGCTTTCGGTGGACGCCCTCGGGGCTTGCTCACTCTGGTGATGCGGCAATATTCATACACTTGCGCAGTAGATATTTGTTCAGAAAACTCCTCAACAGAGATATCCGGGCTGCGCAGCGCATCGTAGAGCCGGTCTCGCACATGATCCTTGGCTCTTCTGGCATCCTCCTGAGAGATAGCTCCCCGCTGCATATCCTTCGTGATCCTGGAAAAGGCAGTCAGCTTGGCCTTCACCTTGGGGTTGTTCTTTGCCAGTTCCTTTTGAACTTCCACCGTGCCAAATTGCCGACAGGTGTAGCCAGGAGCGTGGGGACAGGCCCCTTCGCAGTACAAAGCGTGGACGCCGCTCTTCAGCATGAAGTATTTCCCGCAGATGATGCAGCGGCGGATGTTGTGTCCGCTATTCAGGGCCAGCATATAGTCTGCCTTCATCAGCGCCTGTAAGCTGTCCGTCACATGCTCCTGACAGATGGCCATGGAGCCGTCCGGCAGCTCCCGCGGGACATAGGAGAGCATATATTCATCGTGTCTCCTGTAGCAGTCCCCGTGGTAAGTGATGGGGTTGACGATCAGCTTCTCTGCGGTGCGATCATCGTTATAGAAACCATAGAGCGCTGCCGCATAACTTTCCGGCCCATTGGTCGTGAGTGTGGAGAGGATAAACTTGATGAAATTCCGGATGGTAGGAACAAAGGCACGGATGTCGTGAAGATACATCATGTAGCGGTCGATGTATTTCTTGTAGGCACTCCAGGTATCTTCGCACGCTCCCAAGAGGCGAAACATCTCGTAATAAAACAACTCGCCCTTTTCCTCGCTGCCCTCTCTGCGACGAAACAGATCCAGCAGTCCCAAGGAGATTTCAGGATCGCTGTCCCCATCATCGCTCTGGAAGAATTCTTCCGCTGAGGCGCTGAGAAGTTTTGTCTGATCATCCTCTGAAAGGCTGTGCTCCTCGGGAGGAAACAAGCTGAACTGTCCTGTGATCTCCCGTATCACCGAAAAGAAAGCGTCATAGCAATCGTCCGGTAGCAAGCGGAACACAGTATATCGGCGAAGTTCCTGACAGAGCTGCTCCATCTCATCATTCAGTTTCCACCAAAGTTCACTCTTGCGGACATACTCGTAGATGTCCATAAGGGTACGGATGCGCACCATCCGTTCGTGCAGAGGGTGGTAGTCATCCGGTGATAGATTCAGCAGATCTTCGGTCAGCCTGCCTGCCTCAAACTGCTGCCCGTTCAGCTCCAAGGTGCTGCCGTAGGTATAGAATATGATGCTCCCCTCCATTTCCGCTGGCCCCCTCCTCTGCAATAATTTGTCCTACTTGATTTTTAATCTGTCCATGCTTTTTATCAGGATACCATCTTTTCCACCACAATACAAGCAGAGGGGCAAGGGGATGCTCAAAAGTCCTGTGGGCACTGCTCCTCTAAAAGAATACTACTCCCACTTCTTTCGAGGTGGGAGATTTTTGTATTCAGATATTTTGAATTGGAGGTACTGACTATGAGCAACAAAATGGACCGTCCTCTGGTCACGGTGGACGGTAGGGCGCTGATGGACCGTCCGCTGGAGCCGCCCAATTTTGTGGTGGACACGCTGATCTCTCAGGGTCTGCATATCCTGGCGGGTTCACCCAAGGTGGGCAAGTCCTGGCTGGCCCTGTGGCTGGCGGTGACGGTGGCCAAGGGAGAACCGGTCTGGGGAATGAGCGTGAAGCAGGGCACCACCCTCTATCTCTGCCTGGAGGACTCCGTCCTTCGCATCCAGAACCGCCTCTTCGAGATCACAGAGGACGCGCCGGACAGCGTCCATTTCTGTACGGAGTGCGCTCCCATCGGCCAGGGGCTGGAGGAGCAGGTGGAGGGCTTCCTCGTAGCTCACCCGGATACTGTTCTGGTCCTCGTCGATACGCTGCAGATGGTCCGCCCCGTCCACGATGCCACCTACGCCAATGACTACCGGGACCTGTCCGTGCTGAAGCGGCTGGCGGACAAGCACGGCATCGCCATCCTGCTGATCCATCATCTGCGAAAGGAAACTGCCGATGATGTGTTCAACCGTATCTCCGGTACGACAGCCATCAGCGGGGCGGTGGATTCCAGTTTTACTCTGGTGGAAGATCGGCGCGGCAGCGGTAAGGCGAAGCTCTCCTGCATCGGTCGTGACATTGAATACCGGGAGTTGTCTCTGGAACGCAACGTTGAAAACGTGTGGGAGAGGGTAGCAGACAGCAGAACGCAGCCGGAGCTACTGGGCGACCGGATCACCTATCTGGTCTCTGAACTGATGCGCGACCGTACGAAATTTATCGGCACTCCCACAGAGCTGTCTGAAAAAATCGACCCTGTCGGTATGGAGCGTATCTCGCCTAAGAAAGTGTCCCGCCTGATCCTGCAAAGCCTTGACGCGCTAAGCAAAATCGGAATTTTCGGTATGGTGCGCCGCAGCAACGGGAAGCGGCTCATCGAGCTGCGCCGTGCCGAAAGTGACGATGCCCAGGGTGTACCTGTGGTCGCCCCTGTTGACCCTGTTGGGGCGCTGTGCGGCGATTTGCGGGAGATTGCCGGGCATGGCGAGTAAACACCCGCAGGGAAAAAGAAACGCCGTTTGTGGCCATTTGTGGCCGAAAGCGGAGCGCGGGTGTTCGGTGCAGGGAAATCACCTCCTTGGAGGTGGCCAGCATCGCGTTTGTCTGGTCTGCGGCAACGCCGCTGCCCGACTTCCGCATGAATTCCGGGCAGAAGCCCGGGCCCACTTTATCTACGATTTGGAGGAAACGACATGAAAAAAGATGTTAAATTCAGCACCCGCATGGCGTCCACAGACCGGGAGGCCATCAAGGAGTTGGCGAAGCAGTCCGGGATGTCCATGAGCGACTACGTCACTGCCTGCTGCCTGGGAAAGCAGGTGGTGGTCATCGACGGCCTGAAAGAAGTGCTGAAGGAGCTGAAGTCCATCGGCAGAAATCTGAACCAGCTCGTCACCCTGGCGCACATGGGACGAGTGACCGTGATCGATCTGGAAAGCGTATGTCGGGCGTTCTCTGAACTCTGTGGTGCCGTTCGGATGATCCTTGAACGAAAGCGCTGGTAAGCTATGGCTATCATCAGCTTCACAAACTACAAGCGGGGCCAGACCACCGGATGCATGAGCGCCGTGATGCGGTATACCATGCAGGATAAAAAGACCGAGTTCGAGGGGCAGCAGTTGGTCACAGGTATCAACTGTCAGCCGGAATCTGTCTACGCGGATTTCATGACCACCAAGCGGCTCTACCACAAGACGGACGGTGTACTGTTCTATCACATGGTACAGAGCTTCCCGAAAGGCGAAGCAGTCGACCCGGTCACCGCTCACGCGGCCGCGCTGAAGCTGGCCGAGTACTATGAGGGATACGAAGTTCTGGTCTGCACCCACACAGACCGTGAGCACATCCATTCCCACTTCCTCATCAACTCGGTCAATTTCGATACCGGACGGAAACTGCATATCGCAAAGGAGCAGCTCCAGGAACTGCGGCAACGCAACGACATGGTCTGCAAGGAGTTTTCACTTCCTGTATTTCAACCCAGGGAACAAAAGCAGAAAACAAAGACTATGACCATCGGAGAGTATCACACGGCGGCCCGCGGTCAGAGCAAGAAGCTGCAGCTCATGAATATCATCAATGACTGTATGCGCCACGCTTCCAACCGCGAGGAGTTCATTGCGCTGATGGAGAGCGAGGGCTACAAGGTTCGCTGGGAAAAGTCCCGAAAGAATATCACCTATACCACGCCGAGTGGCTGGCAGTGTCGGGACCGTTTGCTGTTCGGTGACAAATATCTAAAGGAGAACATGGAATATGAATTCAGGATCAGAGAAGAAATTATCTATGGACGAGCTCATGGCCCTGAACCGGCCCGAGTCTTCACCGCAGCCGACAGCGCAGGAGTCGAGTTCACCGATCACGCCCATTGTCATCCAGTGTCCGTTGCCGGAGGCTCTGACGATGCTGACACAGAAGACAGAATCCATCGGGTGGGAAGTGCGTGGAATGCGGGAGTATCTTCCGAACCTGAGATCACACACAGACCTGACAGCGGTGCAGAACAGCATGGCGAAGATCCAGAAATCGTTGACGGAGATGACCACTCTGCTGGAACAGGCTGGGAAGAAGAAAGAAAAGCATTCCTGCAAATGGCTGGACTGGCTTCCGGACTTCGACCTGATCGTAGTGGCCAAATGGATCGTACTGGTACTGCTCATCGTGGCGGCACTGCTGGGGATGGGGTATGGCACAGCGACAGTGGTCAGCAACATCCGCAACCTGTTTCTATGAAGCCGCTCCACGCTGGACTGTATGGTCTGGCGGTAACTGGAGCGTTACTGGATGATGGTAACGAAGATGTCGAGGAACGTTACCGCCGTATCCAGGCAGAACAGGAAGCCAAAAATATCGGCGCTGTCATCGGACTGGTGGCCGGCGTAGCCATGGTGCTCACACAGGATGAGCAATCATCTACAGAACAGCAGTGGACCGAAGATCAGCAGGCAGAACAAACACAGCAGCAGACCATGTAACGGTCTGCTATTTTTGTTGCCTGACTGTAGCGTCAGGGGAAAGGAACGATATGGCGTATAAATTTAAATACAATGAGCGTCCCCGCTCCTACAGTGAAGAAAAGCATGGAGATGAGGATATTCCCTCTGCCAAGGCAGTGCGGGATACCGCAGTGGAAGAAAGGGACGACAAGATTATAAAAAGCCGCCGACAGCATGTATGCGGCAGAGAGTACATTGTGTTCGCGGAATTCAGTTTCGGAGGAACGCAATCTACGGTCGATCTTATGAAACAGGTCATCGACCTGGAGCAGGACGCAAAAAATATTTCCGCCTGAAAAACAGGTTCGCATAGACAAACAAACCGATTGAGGGTATTGTATGGTTGCAATCTCTCAATCGGTTTGGCGTTTTATGAAGGAGGTCAATATGTTACAGCCAAACCAAAAGATCACGGCGCTCTATTGCCGTCTGTCCCGAGATGATAATCTGGAGGGCGACTCCAACAGTATCCAGAACCAAAAACTTATCCTGCAAAAGTACGCCGATGAGAATGGGTTCCAGAACACCAGATTTTATGTGGACGATGGCTATTCCGGCACGAATTTCAATCGCCCAGCCTTTGAACAGATGATGGATGACATGAGCAACGGCGACATCGCCGTCATCATCACAAAGGATCTTTCCCGCCTTGGAAGAAACCAACTGCACACCGGTCTTTATATCGAGGAGATATTCCCTTCCAATGATGTGCGCTACATCGCTGTCAACGACAATGTTGACACCAAGTATGAAAACAGCAACGAGCTGATGCCTTTCAAGAATTTGTTCAATGAGTGGCACGTGCGGGACTGCAGCCGCAAGGTGCGGAATGTAGTGAACGCCAAGGCACAGCGGGGAATCCGGGTGGGGACACGAGCTCCTTACGGCTACCGCAAGGGTGCAACCAAGGACTCTCCTCTGTTGGTGGATGAGGAGGCGGCGGCTGTCGTCAAACGCATCTTCGCCATGTGCGCCGGCGGAATGGGACCAGCCCAGATTGCAAAGCAGCTCAAGAAAGAATGCATCTACAGTCCATCCATGTACGCCTATACGAAATTCGGCACATCCCATTCCGGGCTGAATGCAGAGCGGCCCTACAACTGGACTGGCGACATGGTGGCGGATATGCTTCAGAACATGGTCTACCTTGGGCACACGGTCAACCTTCGCTACAGCACCAAGTCCTACAAGGACAAAAAACGATGTGAACGCCCCAAATCAGAGTGGCTTATCTTTGAGAATACTCATGAAGAGCTGGTGGATCAGGAAACCTGGGATATCGTACAGGAGGTGCGATCTCATAAGCGCCGCCGCACGAATATGGATGAGCAGAATATGTTCTCTGGATTGGTGTATTGTGCGGACTGCGGTAAGCCCATGGTATTGCACCGGGCGCACACCATGAAGCCGGAACAGAATCATTTCACCTGCCGCACCTACAAGAAGGACGGGGCAGAAGTGTGTAGCGCTCACTATATCCGGGAAGTGGCACTGAAGGAAATCGTGCTGGAAACAATCCGCAGAGCCACAGAGTTTGCCAGGAGCGACCCGGAGCGGTTCGCCGCATATATTCAGCAAAAGCAATCTACTGAGGTGGCAAAGGAGATCCGGGGGGTGGAACGGGAATTGTCCACGATGCGGAAACGGGATGGCGAACTGGATGTAGTGTTCAAGCGGATGTATGAGGACAGCGCCTTGGGACGGGTGAGCAATGAGCAGTTCCGTTTGCTGTCTGAGGCATACTCCAAGGAGAAAGCGCAGCTGGCTGAAGCCATCCCTGCCACGGAGGAGCGCCTGGAGAAACTACGCAGTAGCATGGCCAACGCCAAGAACTTCATCGCCAAGGCCAGAAAGTTCACCGACATGACGGAACTGACCCCGGAACTGCTCCGCACCTTTGTGGCGAAAATCATCGTGTATGAGAAAGAGGTCAAATACTCCAAGCACGCACCGCAGAAGATCCACATCTGTTTTCGGGACTTCAACCTCAACGAGACAGACGATATGCTTCTATGCGGAGAGACAACAGAAAAGGCAGACAGTACAATTGCACTGCCTGCCTAATCCGAGGACACGCTTCAAGGTACCCCTATCAGGAGTAGCGGAACGCCGTCTCTTATTTGTTATTTTCGGTTGCTCTTAATGAGATATTCGTGATACCTTAACGATATCTTAGCGTTACCTTAGCGACAATGTATGTTATAATAGCGTCATCAAAAGGAGGGGAGGGCGGCTATGACCGGTAAACAAGCCCGCCGGAGACAGCTGCTGCGGACCATTGGCCTGCGCTTTTCCGGCATGGATGTGCTGAAAGCACTGGGACTCTACCTGGTAGCCGTTATGTGCTGTCTGCTGCTTCGCAGCTTCGATATGCACAACGACACCAGCTACGTTGCCATGATCTTTCTGCTGGATGTGTTCCTTACCGCCTACTGGACGGACGGCTATCTGCTGGGCATCATCATGGCAGTGGTGGGGGTGTTCAGCGTGGACATCATCTTTACCTACCCCTTCTGGCATATCAGCTTTACGCTGACGGGCTTTCCGCTGACGTTCCTGGTGATGATGACCATCTCCATCCTGACCGCCACCGTTACCAGCCGGGCCAAGCAGACCGAGCAGGTGCGCCGGGAGGCCGACCGCGAAAAGATGTATGCCGACCTGCTGCGCGCCGTGTCTCACGACATCCGCACGCCGCTGACCGGTATCGTGGGCGCCACCAACGTTCTGCTGGAGCAGGACGGCGGACTGACGCAGGAGCAGCGCCAGCAGCTGCTGCGATCCACCAACGAGGACGCCCAGTGGCTCATCCGCATTGTAGAGAATTTGCTGTCCATCACACGCATAAGCTCTGAGGAGGCTAAGGTCAAGAAAGAGCCGGAGCCGGCGGAGGAGGTCATCGAGTCCGCCGTGGCCAAGACCCACAAGCACTACCCGGAGGTGGATATCCGTGTCCATCTGCCGGCTGAGCTGATGATGGTGCCCATGGATCCCCTGCTGATGGAGCAGGTACTGGTGAACCTGATGGAGAACGCCGTCATTCACGGCGAGACCCACCATATCGACGTGACCCTGTCCAGCGAGGGCAACTGCGCGGTGTTCACTGTGGCGGACGACGGCCGCGGCATTCCCCAGCACCTGCTGCCCCGGCTGTTCGACGGCTCCGCCCGCAGCGACCGCAGCAGTGACGGCAAGCGCAGCATGGGAATTGGTCTGTCCGTGTGCCGCACCATTGTGCTGGCCCACGGCGGTGTGATACGGGGAGACAACAGACAGGAGGGCGGCGCGGTCTTCACCGTGACCCTGCCCATGAAAGGAGAAAACGATGAAGATTAAAGACAAAGTCCTGATCGTGGAGGATGAGCAGTCCATCAGCAACTTTATCTCCATGATCCTCACCGCCAACGGCTTCGACACCATCATTGTCCGCACCGGCGAGGAGGCCCTGACCATGATCGCCTCCCATTGCCCGGACATGATCGTCCTGGACCTGGGCCTGCCCGATATGGACGGCATGGAGGTGCTGAAATCTGTCCGCAAGTGGTCCAATCTGCCGGTGGTGGTGGTTTCTGCCCGCAACCACGAGCACGACAAGGTGGAGGCCCTGGATTACGGCGCCGACGACTATCTGGTCAAGCCCTTCGGCACCTCCGAACTGCTGGCCCGCATCCGCACCGCCATCCGCCACACCCGCACCACCCTTTCCAACACCCAGATCGCCCAGTCCGGCAAGTTCGTCACCGGCGATCTGACCATCGACTATGATAAGCACCAGGTGCTGATGAACGGCGAGAACGCCGGATTGACCGTCAATGAGTACAAGATCGTGGCCCTGCTGGGCAAATACGCCGGCAAGGTCCTGACCTACGACTTCATTATCCGGGAGCTGTGGGGGCCCAAGGCCAAGACCGACAATCAGATCCTCCGGGTAAATATGGCCAACATCCGCCGCAAGATCGAGCCTACCCCCGGCAACCCCCAGTATATTTTCACCGAGGTGGGCGTCGGCTACCGTATGCGCGAGGGAGACTGATACATACCGAGAAGAAAAGACCGCCTGCGGGCGGTCTTTTTTATATGCGGGGTGTTTCTTTTAAAGAAAATATCTGCCGACACGAACCGGCGCTTTACGGAAATTTTATAATGTACGGATAAAGAAAAACCGCATTTCCGCTGTCACCGTGTTAAGAAACGCCTGCCTGTATTTACAGGGCGGTTTTTTCGCAGTAAGATACAAACACGCCCGCCGCGGCGCGGCGGGGGAAACTTGTAAGGAGAGAAAACAATGGAAGAAAGAAAAGGCTTTGGATCCAATTTCGGATTCCTGATGGCCGCGGTCGGCTCGGCGGTCGGCCTGGGCAACATCTGGGGCTTCCCCAATAAGATGGGCGCCTGCGGCGGCTTCACGTTCCTCATCATTTACCTCATTTTGGCTGTTTGCTGCGGCTTCATCGTCATGGTGGGCGAGCTGGCCATTGGTCGTAAGACAGGCAAGGGCGCTGTGGCAGCATATAAGGCCCTTAGCAAGAAGTTCAGCTGGATGGGCTGGATGGGCATCCTGTCCGCGTTCTTCATCCTGTTCTTCTACTGCGCGCTGGGCGGCTACTGCATTAAGTATGTGGTGCTCAATGTAGGCGACCTGTTCGGCGCGGGCTTTGGCGCCAGTGCCATCGCCGCCGCGTCAGCGGACGCGGCCAGCGCCTCTCTGGGCGACGCGGTGTTCGGCGCTTTCATGTCCAGCACCACCGAGGCCATTATCTATGGCTTGATTTTCGTGGTGCTGACTATGCTTATCGTTCTCGGCGGCGTCGGCGGCGGCATCGAGAAGGTCTGCTCCGTGGGTATGCCTGCCCTGTTCGTGGCTCTGCTGATCTGCATCATCCGCGCCTGCACGCTGGACGGTGTGGACACCACCGTGCAGGTGCTCCAGGCGGACGGTTCCCTGGTGGAGCACGTGATCCACGGCAGCGCCCTGGATGGCCTGAAGTACATGTTTGCCCCCGGCTGGGCTACTGAAAATGGATACTATGTTCCCGCCTCCGCCGTCATCGATGGCGTGAAAATGTCCGCGGTGGAGATCAACGGCGTCATGCAGCGCATCGTGACCTTCAAGCAGGAGACACCCGACGTCCTGACCGTGCTGGCTACCGCCGGCGGCCAGATGTTCTTCTCCCTGTCCCTGGGTATGGGCGCCATGATCACCTACGGCTCCTATCTGCAGAAGAAGGAGAACATCCAGAAGAACGCGCTGCTGATCGTGGTCATGGATACGATGGTGGCTCTGATGGCCGGCCTGTGCGTGCTGCCCGGTCGCTTCGCTCTGGATCCCTCCGGCGCAGTGGGTGGCCCGTCCCTGCTGTTCGTCACCATGCAGAACGTGTTTAGCCGCATGGGCGGCCTCGGCCCCATCTTCGGCATCCTGTTCTATCTGCTGGTGGTCTTTGCCGCTATCTCCTCCTCTATCTCCCTGCTGGAGGTCATCGTGGCTCACTTTGTGGATAAGGCCCGCGACGAGGGCAAGGGTGACAAGCGCAAGAGCTATACCCTCATCGCCGCCGCCTGTGTGGGCCTGGGCTGCATCCTGGTCTGCGCTGACCGTCTGGGTGCCAGCAGCTTCTCGCCTGCGGAATTGCTGAACATTGCAAATCCCAAGACCTGGGCTGCCGACTGGCTGGACTTCTGGGATGCGCTGTCCGAGGGCGTTATGATGCCGCTGGGCGCGCTGCTGATGTCTCTGATGATCGGCTGGGAGATCGGCCCCGAGTTCGTCAAGGAAGAGACGGAGCAGTCCGGTCATGCCATGGGCAGCTACGGCTTCTTCAAGGTCTGCGTCAAGTTCATCACGCCGCTGATCATGGTCCTCATCCTGTACGGTCAGATAAAGGAATTCTTCCTGTAAAGTCTCTTGACGAATTGTTAATAAACAAACTCTTACTTAACAGAGGGGACGCCGGTGCCGCCGCACCGGCGTCTCTTTTTGCGTCCGCGGACCCGGAAAGACTTGTGCCGCCTGCCGTAAAAAGCACACGATGCTGTGTTTGCCGCCCGGTTTCTCTTGTAAAAACGACGAAAACGGAGTTCACAATTTGTTAAAATAATGGAATATGACGTTAAGAACTTGACAATATCTTGGCGTGACGGTATGATACAGGAGGTTGGCGGGGCAGATACGCTGTTTCGCCGGCTGATGGTATTCACCACCAATTTGTGAGGAGGTAAATCACACACATGGAAAAGAAAAGCACCAAAATAGCGTATTTCGTAGCGCTGGGTGTTTTCATTGTCCTGCTGGTCATCCTGGGGATCCAGTTTAAGGGCAAGGAAAACCCCGTCTTCGTCGGCGACGGCGCGTTCTACACCACCGGTGACGGCGTGTTCCTGGATGGCATCCTGAAGACCGCGGACGACAGCGAGGGCTCTAAGTATGCGCTGGACGGCTCCTACTATGTGAGCCCCGAGGCCGGCACCTACTTCGAGCTGTCTGAGGATGGCAACACCATCGTCGGCGCCGACGGTACCGAGTACGTCAAGTCCGAAGAGAAGTCCAAGGACGTCAACGGCGTGGAGTACACCACCTATGAGGAGCAGGTCTACTCCGAGACTCCGTTTGCCGGCACCTTCTGGTCCCTGCTGCCCCCCATCGTGGCCATCGTGCTGGCCCTGATCAGCAAGGAAGTGTATTCCTCTCTGTTCCTGGGCTGCCTGGTCGGCGCGCTGCTGTATACCCAGTTCGCTCCCTGGGATACCATCGTGACCCTGGTGGGTGCCGATTACGGTATCATCTCCGTGCTGGCTGACAGCGGCAACATGGGTATCATCGTGTTCCTGGTCACCCTGGGCATCATGGTGGACCTGATGAACAAGGGCGGCGGCTCCGAGGCCTTCGGCCGCTGGGCCAAGAAGACCGTTCACACCCGCTGCGGCGCGCAGCTGCTGACCATGCTGCTGGGCGTGCTGATCTTCGTGGACGACTACTTCAACTGCCTGACCGTGGGCGCCGTTATGCGTCCCGTCACCGAGTCCCACAAGATCTCCCGTGCCAAGCTGGCGTACCTGATCGACGCCACCGCGGCTCCCGTCTGCATGATCGCCCCGGTGTCCTCCTGGGCCGCCGCCGTTTCCGGCTACGTGCAGTCCCCCAGCATCAACGGCATTGAGCTGTTCCTGAAGCAGATCCCCTGGAACTACTACTGCCTGCTGACCCTGCTGATGATCGTCATCATCTCCGTGCTGAACATTGACTATGGCTCCATGCTGACCCATGAGTACAACGCCCAGGTCAAGGACGACCTGTTCACCACCCCCGAGCGTCCCTTCGCCGGCGACGATGAGTACGAGACCGGCTCCAAGGGCAAGTCCTCCGTGCTGGATCTGCTGGTGCCCGTGATCGTTCTGATCGCTGTCTGCATCATCTCCCTGGTCTACTCCGGCGGTTACTTCGATGGCGGCATGACCTTCATGGAGGCTTTCTCCGCTGCCGAGGCCGGTGCGGCGCTGGCCATCGGCGGTCTGATCGGCTGCGTGTTCACGTTCGTCTACTTCTGGCTGCGCGGCGCCATCGGCTTCGAGAAGTCCTTTGAGTCCGTGCCCCAGGGCTTCATCCAGATGATCGCCCCCATCCTGATCCTGACCTTCGCCTGGACCCTGTGCTCCTTCACCCGCAATGCCATGTACTCCGCTGACTTTGTCAGCAACGCTATGGCCAACGTTGGCGATCTGCGTATGTTCCTGCCCGCCATCATCTTCATCATCGGCGCGGCTATCGGCTTCGCCACCGGTACCTCCTGGGGTACCATCGGCATCATGGCCCCCATCGTTGTCTCCGTGTTCAACTACGATGCGGAGCCCATACTGTGCACCATCGGTCTGGCGGCTGCCTGCTCCGGCGGCGTTATGGGCGACCACTGCTCCCCTATCTCCGACACCACCATCATGGCTTCCGCCGGTGCCCACTGCTACCACCTGAACCACGTGTTCACCCAGATCCCTTATGCGCTGACCGTGGCTGGTGTGTCCTTCGTCAGCTTCATCCTGGCCGGCCTGATCCAGAACGTGTTTGTCAACCTGCTGATCGCTGTGGTGCTGATGGTCGGTACTCTGCTGGTCATCCGCGCCATCGTTGCCAAGAAGCACGCTGGCATTTTCCAGGAAATGGCCGAGGCCGACAAGGCTCTTGCCAAGTAAGCTATACCCCACCTAATAAAAAGAAAGCCCTCCGTTGGGGGCTTTCTTTTTTTGCGTATACTATATCGATATATCGCTATAAATGCCGGTAATATTGGCTAAAATAAACATATATTTCCAAAAAAGGAGGGGAGAAGCGCGCTAAGAAACTGTAAAGGTTTATAATAATGTCATAAATATTCCGAAAAATGGCCGCTAAATTGGATAAAAGGGAGAAAAACCGGTTCATAATTTGTTCAAAATTACCCACTCCCGGCTTTGCTGAAATGTTGACAATCTGCCAGGAAAACGTTAGGATGGTGGCACCAATTTGTGAGGAGGTAAATCACACACATGGAAAAGAGAAGCACCAAAATAGCGTATTTCGTAGCGCTGGGTATCTTCATTGTCCTGCTGGTCATCCTGGGCCTGCAGTTCAAGGGCAAGGAGAACCCTGTCTTCGTCGGCGACGGCGCGTTCTACACCACCGGTGACGGCGTGTTCCTGGATGGCATCCTGAAGACCGCGGACGACAGCGAGGGCTCTAAGTATGCGCTGGACGGCTCCTACTATGTGAGCCCCGAGGCCGGCACCTACTTCGAGCTGTCTGAGGATGGCAACACCATCGTCGGCGCCGACGGTACCGAGTACGTCAAGTCCGAAGAGAAGTCCAAGGACGTCAACGGCGTGGAGTACACCACCTATGAGGAGCAGGTCTACTCCGAGACTCCGTTTGCCGGCACCTTCTGGTCCCTGCTGCCCCCCATCGTGGCCATCGTGCTGGCCCTGATCAGCAAGGAAGTGTATTCCTCTCTGTTCCTGGGCTGCCTGGTCGGCGCGCTGCTGTATACCCAGTTCGCTCCCTGGGATACCATCGTGACCCTGGTGGGTGCCGATTACGGTATCATCTCCGTGCTGGCTGACAGCGGCAACATGGGTATCATCGTGTTCCTGGTCACCCTGGGCATCATGGTGGACCTGATGAACAAGGGCGGCGGCTCCGAGGCCTTCGGCCGCTGGGCCAAGAAGACCGTTCACACCCGCTGCGGCGCGCAGCTGCTGACCATGCTGCTGGGCGTGCTGATCTTCGTGGACGACTACTTCAACTGCCTGACCGTGGGCGCCGTTATGCGTCCCGTCACCGAGTCCCACAAGATCTCCCGTGCCAAGCTGGCGTACCTGATCGACGCCACCGCGGCTCCCGTCTGCATGATCGCCCCGGTGTCCTCCTGGGCCGCCGCCGTTTCCGGCTACGTGCAGTCCCCCAGCATCAACGGCATTGAGCTGTTCCTGAAGCAGATCCCCTGGAACTACTACTGCCTGCTGACCCTGCTGATGATCGTCATCATCTCCGTGCTGAACATTGACTATGGCTCCATGCTGACCCATGAGTACAACGCCCAGGTCAAGGACGACCTGTTCACCACCCCCGAGCGTCCCTTCGCCGGCGACGATGAGTACGAGACCGGCTCCAAGGGCAAGTCCTCCGTGCTGGATCTGCTGGTGCCCGTGATCGTTCTGATCGCTGTCTGCATCATCTCCCTGGTCTACTCCGGCGGTTACTTCGATGGCGGCATGACCTTCATGGAGGCTTTCTCCGCTGCCGAGGCCGGTGCGGCGCTGGCCATCGGCGGTCTGATCGGCTGCGTGTTCACGTTCGTCTACTTCTGGCTGCGCGGCGCCATCGGCTTCGAGAAGTCCTTTGAGTCCGTGCCCCAGGGCTTCATCCAGATGATCGCCCCCATCCTGATCCTGACCTTCGCCTGGACCCTGTGCTCCTTCACCCGCAATGCCATGTACTCCGCTGACTTTGTCAGCAACGCTATGGCCAACGTTGGCGATCTGCGTATGTTCCTGCCCGCCATCATCTTCATCATCGGCGCGGCTATCGGCTTCGCCACCGGTACCTCCTGGGGTACCATCGGCATCATGGCCCCCATCGTTGTCTCCGTGTTCAACTACGATGCGGAGCCCATACTGTGCACCATCGGTCTGGCGGCTGCCTGCTCCGGCGGCGTTATGGGCGACCACTGCTCCCCTATCTCCGACACCACCATCATGGCTTCCGCCGGTGCCCACTGCTACCACCTGAACCACGTGTTCACCCAGCTGCCCTATGCGCTGACCGTGGCCGCAGTGTCCTTCGTCAGCTTCATCCTGGCCGGTCTGATCCAGAACGTGTTTGTCAACCTGCTGATCGCTGTGGCCCTGATGGTCGGTACGCTGTTGGTCATCCGCGCCATCGTTGCCAAGAAGCACGCCGGCATCTTCGCCGAAATGGCCGAAGCCAACAAGGCTCTTGCCAAGTAAGTACATACTCCAGCAAAAAAAGAGACCGCTTCGGCGGTCTCTTTTTTGCGTGCAGGGCAGGGGAGGGCACCTCGCATCGGCGGCGGGACAGCAAAAGCTGTCCGCCGCGGGAATTTTGCGAAAAGATGTGACAAACCGCAACGAATGTGATACAATATTCCTACTGAGTACATAGGAGGTGTCGCTGTGCGGCAATATCCCCAATTAGAGATCGATCTTTCTCTGCTGCAAAGCAATGCCCGGGCGGTGATCTCCCGCTGCAATGCCGCGGGTATCTGTGTCTGCGGCGTTATCAAGGGTGCGGATGGCCTGCCGGAGATCGCCCGGGCGCTGCGTGCTGCCGGTGCCGCAGAGTTGGGCACCAGCCGCCTGGAGCAGGTGGCCAAATGCCGTGCCGCCGGTGTGCCCGGCCCCTGGCTCCTGATCCGCATCCCCGGCCTGTCGGAGCTGCCGGACGTGGTCGCTTTGTGCGACACGTCCCTGCAAAGCGAGTGGGCCACCCTGCTGGCGCTGGAGGAGGAGTGTCTCCGCCAGAACAGGACCCACCGCGTCATCGTGATGGCCGACTTGGGCGACCTGCGTGAGGGCTTCTGGGACAAGGATGAGCTGGTGGACGTCTGCCAGAGGGTGGAGCAGGACCTGCCCCATGTACACTTGGCCGGTATCGGTGTTAACCTGTCCTGCTACGGCTCCACTAAGCCCACCCCGGACAAGATGAACGAGCTGGTCGCATTGGCTCACCGGGTGGAGGCGCGTATCGGCCGATCGCTGGAGGTCGTCTCCGGCGGCGCTACCAGCTCCTTTACGCTGGTCCATTGGGGCACCATGCCCGCCGGTATCAACCACCTCCGAATCGGCGAGGGCATCCTGCTGGGCAAGGACCTACAGGTGGACTGGGGCATCCGCGACATGGATTACCTCCGCATGGACACCTTTACCCTCCGGGCCGAGGTGGTGGAGGTCAAGGACAAGCCCACCTATCCCATCGGCGAGCTGGCCATCGATGCCTTCGGCCGAAAGCCTACCTATGTGGACCGTGGTGTCCGCCGCCGCGCCCTCCTGGCCCTGGGCCGGGCCGACGTGGGCGACCTGGAGAGCCTGCTCCCCCGCGAACCGGGGCTGACAGTCATCGGCGGATCCTCTGACCACTGCATCGTGGACGTGGAGGACTGCCCCCGTCGTCTGCAAGTGGGCGACATCGTGGAATTCTCGCTGTGCTACAGCCATATGCTGTATGCCACATCACGGAGCGATATGCGGCTCCTATTCAAACATCAACAGGAGGAAGCGTAAGACAATGGGAGATTTAGGGATTTTGATCATCGGCGTCGTGGACACGTTTTTTGCCTTTTTTGTGGTGGCGCCCATGATGCTGCAGGCGGCCAGCCTGTTTGGCGTACAGAAGCAGTTTGCTAAGGCCATGGTCCAGGAGGGCGTCGTCAAGCAGGAGGACGTGGACCGCATCCATCCCAAGAAGCAGCTTGCCGGCGTGGTGATCTCGCTGATCATGCTGGCGGTGCTGGCGTTTACCTGTGCCAAGGCCTCCCCTTGGGGCTATATCTGCGGCGGCGTGGGCCTGGTGGTGGGCCTGCTGAAGTACCGCGCCATCGTTCAGTACAACAGTGAAACGGTCAAGCGCTTCAAGAACACCTATAAGGACGAGATGGATGTGGCCAAGTTCAACAAGTTCGTGGAGACGCATTTCTGATAAATCTAAGCGAATAAGAACCTCCCCGGCACTATGCGCCGTGGAGGTTTTTATTCGCTTTTTTCGATGGTGCCGCCACCCAGTACCTCGTCGCCGTCATACAGCACCACCGCCTGCCCGGCAGTGATGGCCCGCTGGGGCTGATCGAACACCACCCGCAGTCCGCCGTCCGGCAGGGGATAAGCGGTGCAGGGGGTCTCCACCTGGCTGTATCGCGTCTTGGCTGCACACCGTACCGGCGCCGCCGGTATCTGGCCGCTGATCCAGTTTACATGGGACGCCAGCAGGGAGGAGGCATACAGCGCCGCGTCGTCTCCCAGCACGATGGCGTTGTGCACCTGATCCTTCTCCAGCACATATACGTGCCGCCCCACCGCCACGCCAAGGCCCTTTCCCTGGCCGATGGTATAGCAGGGCAGGCCCCGGTGCCGTCCCAGCACGCGGCCCGCTTCGTCCAGGAAGTCTCCCGGCGTCAGTGTCAGCCCCTGCCGCTGCAGAAAGGTCACATAGTCTCCGTCCGGCACGAAGCAGATGTCCTGGCTGTCGCCCTTGTCGGCGTTGTCCAGCCCTGCCTCCCGCGCCTTGTCACGGATAGCCGGCTTGTCATAGTCTCCCACCGGCAGCAGCAGATGGGCCAGCTGGTGCTGCGTCAGCTGATACAGCACATAGCTCTGGTCCTTCCGCCGTTCCGCACCCCGCAGCAGGCGGTATCTGCCGCTTTCCGCGTCGTAGGCCACCCGGGCGTAGTGCCCCGTGGCGATATAGTCATACCCCAGCGTCAGCGCCCGGTCCAGCAGGGCACCGAATTTCAGCTCCCGGTTGCAGTCGATGCACGGATTGGGCGTCCGCCCGGCCGCGTATTCCGCCGTGAACCTGTCCATTACGCACCGGCGGAAGCGGTCTGTCTCGTTGAATACATAGAACCGCATCCTCAGCCGTGTGGCCGCCTGCCGCGCGTCCTCGGCATCGTCGGCGGAGCAGCAGCGGCTGTCCTCGTTAGGGGCCAGCTTCAGCATGGCGCCGTCGCAGTCGTAGCCCTGCTGCACCAGCAGTGCCGCCGCAGCGGAGCTGTCCACGCCGCCGGACATGGCCACCAGAACCTTTTTCTTGCGCATACGATCGTTCTCCGTAGTCTATGTCTCCCACGCCCGCATGGGGCGTATGCACCGCCGTTCAGCGGCGGCGCATACTTTCGGGAAAATGTGGAAAGCTATCGGGCGAAGAGCGCCATAGCAGGCAGGGGCGCGTCCCTGCCGTTCCGCGGCGGCCCTCCGCCCGACAGCGTGTTCTTATTCGTCCAGATGCTTTGCCAGGAATGCCTCGTCGGGCAGCGCGTCCGCCAGCTCCAGCAGTACCCGCTGGAAGCCGCCGGTGTAGTCCTCGATGTTCTCGCCCAGCGTCCCCAAAGCCCGTACCATCGGCAGCGCGATGGTGGCAGTGGTGCCCTGGCCCTCCCGGCTGTTCAGCAGCAGCTGGCCGCCGTGCAGCCGTGCGATCTGATGTGCCAGGGGCAGTCCCAGCCCCACGCCGCCGGCGACATAGTCCAGGGTCATGGGCCGCATATGCCAGCGAAACAGCATTTCCTGCCGGTCGGCAGGAATGCCGCAGCCGGTATCCTTTACCTTGATGAGCACATGGGGCTTCTGCACGGCCAGCGTCACCGTCACCTTTCCACCGGCGGAGCAGGCCTTCAGCGCGTTGGACAGCAGTTGCCACAGGGCCTGGCTCAGCCAAGGCTCGTTGACAGCGGTGATGGCGTAACGCTCCTCGCACACCATCTCCAGCTGCACGCCCTTCAGCTCGAAGGGGACCTCCGCCTCCCGGATGATCTCGTCCAGCCACACCTTCAGGTCCGTGTTTTCGGTGGGCAGCAGCTCCTTGCGGTTCAGCATAGAGGCGGACTCCAGATTCTTTGCCAACCGCAGCAACCGGAAATAGCCATGGTAGAGCATGGCGGCGTTCGCGTCCAGTATCGGATCCTCGTCCCGTTCATCGGCGGGGGCCAGCTTCTGCATCCCGTAGTAGATATTGCCCAGTGCGGACCGTATCTGCATCGCCACCAGCGGCAGCCGCTCCATGTATACCTTTTCCTGCTGTGCCTGTTCCATGAGACCAGCCTCCTTCTGTTGTCAGCATACCAGTTTCCCGGTGCCATCAACCGTGCCAACTTCTGTCAGCTTGTTCACATCATATCAAATGCGGTGCAAGAATACAAGATTTTTATCAAATTTCCGCGAAACGAAAAAAAGTTTCAAAAAAGGCTTGCATTTTGCGGAATAACTGCATATAATTCTAAACATACCATACATTTAGGATATTCCATCAGAGAGGAAGATGTTTTATGAGCATTAAAGTCGGTATCAATGGTTTTGGCCGTATCGGCCGTATGGTCATGCGCTGCTGCATGGATCACCCCAACATCGAGATCGTGGGCGTTAACGACCTGTGCCCCGCCGATTACCTGGCCTATATGCTGAAGTTTGACACCATGCATGGCAAGTTCAAGGGTGAAGTTTCCTCCGAGGGCAACAACATCGTTGTCAACGGCAAGGCCATCCCCGTGTTTGCTGAGCGTGACCCCGCCAACCTGCCCTGGGCCAAGGTCGGCGCCGAGTACGTTATCGAGTCCACCGGCCTGTTCCTGACCAAGGAGAAGGCCGCCGGCCACATCGCCGCGGGTGCCAAGCACGTGGTCATGTCCGCCCCCTCCAAGGACGACACCCCCATGTTCGTCTGCGGCGTCAATCTGGACAAATACACCAGCGATATGCAGTTTGTCTCCAACGCCAGCTGCACCACCAACTGCTTGGCCCCCATCGCCAAGGTCCTGCACGATAATTTCGGTATCACCGACGGCCTGATGACCACCGTGCACTCCACCACCGCCACCCAGAAGACCGTTGACGGCGTCTCCCTGAAGGATTGGCGCGGCGGCCGTGCTGCCTCCGGCAACATTATCCCCAGCTCCACCGGCGCTGCCAAGGCCGTGGGCAAGGTCATCCCCAGCCTGAACGGCAAGCTGACCGGTATGTCCATGCGCGTCCCCACCCTGGATGTCTCCGTGGTGGACCTGACCGTCAACCTGGCTAAGCCTGCCAAGTATGAGGATATCTGCGCCGCCATGAAGAAGGCCAGCGAGAACGAGCTGAAGGGCATTCTGGCCTACACCGATGAGGACGTTGTTTCCTCCGACTTCCTGGGCGACACCCATACCTCCATCTTCGACGCCAAGGCCGGCATCGCACTGACCGATACCTTTGTCAAGGTCGTCAGCTGGTACGACAACGAGATGGGCTACTCCGACAAGGTCCTCTGCCTCATCGAGCATATGTACAGCGTGGATCACAAGTAAATCGCTTACTACCGAAAGGTTTTCCTTCTTTTTGTTCCGCAGACAGCGCCGCGTCACGCGGCGCTGTCTGCATACAGAGACGCTGCGCGCCGCCTGTACAGAGGGGGAAAGCGCTTCCGGCGGTTTTTGAAAGAAAATCGACAGCGTGACAAAATTTTTTCATTTACCCCCTACCATTCCACTGGATTGTATGGTACAATAGGTACAACTTACCTAAGGGTAACGCAAGGGAAAGGAACCCCGTCATGGAACAGAACTCCATTCTGCATACTACGCTGTCGCTGGACAGCGATATCCCCCTCTACGCCCAGCTGGTGGGCATCATCAAGCGCAGTATCTCCACCGGCGCCCTGCCGGTGGGCGCCCTGCTCCCCAGCGAGGCCGAGCTCTGCCGCTGCCTGAGTATCAGCCGCAACACCGTCCGTCAGGCCATCGGAGAGCTGGAGGACGAGGGTCTGGTGGTCCGCAAGCGCGGCCGCGGCACCTTCGTGGCCGACCCCGCCACCAACCGCCGGGGTGTCCGCTATTCCTTCACCACCGAGGTCTCCTCTATGGGCAAGGTCCCCTCATCTACGCTGGTGGACTTCGCTGTAGAGGTCCCCAAGCCCACCGTCTGCGAGAAGATGGAGCTGCGGGAGGGAACGCCGGTCTACTGCTTCACCCGTGTCCGCAACGTGGACGGCGAGCCTCTGATCCTGGAGACCAGTTACTACCCCCAGTACATCTACCCCAACCTGACCCGCGATATGCTCCAGACCCACAGCTTTTACAGCCTGCTTTACCATGTGGGCATCGTCCCCTTCGCTGCGGACGAGAGCTATGAGGCCGTTATTCTGGATGACAGCTGTGCCGCCCTGCTGGGTGTGCCCTCCGGCAGCTGTGCCTTTTTCCACCAGCGGCTCACCCGCACGGAGGATGGCCGTATTTACGAGTACACCCGCAGCTACATACGCGGCGACCGGGTCCGCCTGGACGTACATATGCAGAAAAGCGGCATGAACTTCGTCCGCACCATCGACTGAATAGAAAAGCACCCCCGACAGGGGGTGCTTTTTCCACATAAAGCCTCGACCGAAGGGCGGGGCTGCGCTGTTTACGACAGCAGCAGGCGTATCAGTACCCGGGCAATGGCATAGCCCAGCACGCCGCCGCCGATGCCGGCGGCTGTGGCCCACACCCGTTTCCGCTTGGCGTGGGGCACCTGCTGGCTGTACAGCCGCTGATTTTCCCGGTTCAGGCCTACCAGTGCCTCCGGGTTCCGGGCGGACACCGCCTGTACGATAGCGTCCGCCATCCGGCGGCTGCCGCCCCTTTCGAGCCGCAGCGTGATGCTGCGCCCGTCATAGGTCAGCAGCTCCACCACGGTGCGCTTTGCCCACAGCAGTTTTAGGTCGTGACGATAGACCCACAGCACATCCGCCAGGGGCAGAACGATGTTCTGCCGCCGCCCGTACAGAAACGCCGTGCTCACCAGTGCGTCAGAGCGTCGGTCACCCTCCAGATAGTGGAATTCGCTCTCCGCCCGTTCCAGCAGCTTTCCCTTTTTCAGCTGCTTCAGCGTGCTGTTCAGCTGCGCGGTGTACGAGGCGGCGCTTACCAGCAGCACAAAGGCGGCCAGCCCGAGGAAGCTGGCTATGAGGGACCAAAAGCTGCTCCCCGTGTCCGGTGTCAGCTCGCTGTCGATGTAATAGTCGCCGTAGGTGTACACAAAGTCCTCGGCGGTCATGCCGACGGCGGCGGCAATATCGTCGATATATGCCTCCGGCGTCTCACAGATCACGCCCGCCAGACGTACCGGTGCCGGCGCGGTGGTCTCCGTCAGCGGGATATAGATGGCCAGCTCCGAGGGCGCGGCCGTATCGTCCGGCACTGCGCCGTCACCGCTGTCGTCGGTATAGGTATAGTCCACGATATCCGCGAACCGTGCATATTCCGCGTCGTTCAGCTGCACCAGATAGCCGTATCCCTCCGTGTCCTCCGCCAGATAGAAGACCAGCTTGCGCCCGTCGCCCAGCGTCACCCGATAGGCCCAGGTGGTCATGTACTGCACGTCGATGTAGTTGTAGTCGCCCAGATAGATCTCGTCCCCGATGGGCACGGCCTCCGCTGCTGCGCTGTCCCGCTGCGCCAGCAGCCCCAGCACGATACACCCCGCCGTCAGCAGGGCCAGTATGCCGCCCACGATCCACCAGGCAGGGGAGTGTCTTACGTATCGGCGCATTTCCATATGTTGCCCCTCCAAATTTGTTGTGGTACGACATATTGTACCATATTCTGCCAGAATGTGCAATATTATTTCCCATAAACGGCATAAAAAACGCACCCCGGGTCTGACCCAAGGTGCGTTTTTACTCACAGTGCCGCTGCGCCGATGATGCCCGCCTCATTGCCCAGCCGGGCACATTCAATGACTGGCGGTGTCCGGTCGTGCCCGCCGAAGCAGTTGGCCGCCACATACGCCCGTATGGGGGCCAGCAGTCTCTCGCCCTGGCGGCTGATGCCGCCGCCGATGAGCACCTTTTCCGGCCCCAGAATGTTCACCAGGTCCGTGATGCCCGCCGCCATGTACACGCAGTAGCGGTCCACCACAGCCTGTGCCGCCGCGTCTCCGGCGGCCGCCGCGTCAAATACGTCCTTCCCGGTCAGCCTCTCGCCGTATCCGGCCAGCAGGGACTCCGGCTGCGCCGCGGCCGCCCGCTTTCCCTGCCGTATCAGCGCTGTGGCGGAGGCATACGCCTCCCAGCAGCCCTTCCGACCGCAGGTGCAGTCCTCGCCGTCCAGCACCAGCACGGTGTGGCCCACCTCTGCGCCGGTGCCGCCAACGCCCTCCAGCAGTTGGCCATCGGCCACGATGCCGCCGCCTACGCCGGTGCCCAGGGTGATGAGTATCATGTTCCGGCAGCCCATGGCCCCGCCGGCCACCGTCTCCGCCAGCGCGGCGCAGTTGGCGTCGTTGCTCAGATGACAGGGGAGCCCCAGCCGCGCCGTCACCATGCTGCATACCGGCACATTGAACCAGCCCAGGTTATAGGCCCGCACCACCACGCCGTTGGCGCTGTCGCAGGTCCCCGGCGAGCCGATGCCGACGGACGCGCAGTGCGCCGCCGTGATGCCGGCCTTCTCCATGGCCTTCTCCGCCGCGCGGCAGATGTCCGCGACAACGGCCTCCGCCGGGCGTTCCGCACCGGTGGGCAGGCTGACCTCCGCCACGATGTGCTGGCCCTCGTCCACCACGCCGGCGGCGATGTTGGTGCCGCCCAGATCAATGCCAATACGATACATATGCTGCCTCCTTGCGCTTTCTGTCCCCGCGTTCCGGGGAAATGAACGGGGCGGGCGTATCGCCCGCCCCAAGTGCGTCTCTGTCTCAGATATGGGTCACAAAATCGGTGTTCACCGCCACCGGCCGTGCGATGTCGGAGGACCGGATGCTGCCGAAGATGGTCCGCATGGTGGTCAGAGCCTCCTTGCCGGACACCTCCGGCTCCCGGTCGTGGACCAGCGCGTCCACAAACTCGTCGATAACGCCGGAGTTGTGGGACGTTGTCTCGAAGGCAAAGCTGGTGCGGTTGCCCTCCAGGTCATTGATGATGATGGGGGCCGACGGTTCGCTGTAGATCATCATCAGGCCCTTGGTGCCGTACAGCACCGTGGACTGGCACTCGTGGCCATACACCGTCCAACTGGCCGCCATGGTGCCCAGTGCGCCGCCGGACATTTTCAGGATGCACAGGGCGTTGTCATCCACGCTGATGAGCTTGCCGTTGTCGTCACGCTTATTCAGGGTGACTACCTTGGCGGTGGTCTCGATGACCTTCTGCCCCAGCAGGTACTGGATCAGGTCCACCTTGTGGATGCCCATGTCGGACAGGGCGCCCATGGCCGCCTTGTTCTTGTCAAAGAACCACGTACCCTCCAGAGACCAGCCCTCGGGGCCGGAGTTGCCCAGAATGGTGCGGAAGGTGATCACATCGCCGATGATGCCGCTGTCCAGCATTTGCTTGGCCTTGCGGTGCACCGGGTCAAAACGCATGTTGTGGCCCACCATCAGGTGTCTGCCATTGCGCTCAGCGGCGGCCACCATGGACTCGCACTCCGCCAGCGTTACCGCCATGGGCTTCTCCACCAGCACGTGCTTGCCGGCGTACAGCGCAGCCGTGCAGATCTCCGCATGGCTGCGGTTTTCCACGCATATGGACACGGCGTCCACGTTGGGATCATCCACCAGCTCATAGAAGCTGTTGTACACCTTGCCGCCGTACTGCGCCGCCATCTCCTGCGCGCGCTCCATGTTCTTGTCGTAGAATGCGACGATCTCCGCATTGGGGTTGGCTGCATACTCAGGCAGATGGCGCACCTGTGCGATCTTGCCGCAGCCGATAATGCCGACTCGGATCATAAAAAGCGAACCTCCTCTGTCCGTCCTCAAACCGCCGGGCGCCCTGCACTCCGACGTATGTTTCTGCCCCTATTGTACCAAAAGAAAACGGGAAAGAAAAGCCTTTTTTGCCAACTTTGCAAAATTTTTCACAAAATCTGCGCCGCGATGGTGAGGGCGCAGCCCTTTTGTGCCGTATAGTCCAGCGTTACGCCTGCCGGCAGGCTGAAGCGGCTCAGCGCCAGCAGCGGACCCTTGCCCGTCAGCTTGAACAGCGCCTCCTTGGCTGTCCATATCTCCCAGAACCGCTGGCAGTCGCCGTCGTCCCCGGGCCGTATGTACGCCATCTCCTGCTCGCTGCATACCCGGCGCATGAACTTCTCCTGGGCCGAGCGTACTACCTCCACGTCCACGCCTACCGGCGCGTCCGCCGTTACGCATACCGCCCACGGGCCGGAGTGGCTCACGGACACATACACGCCATCCTTTTCCACGCTGGGCTTGCCCAGCTCGTCCCACTGAAGCGGCACGTCCTTCTCCGCGCAGCCCATCGTCTGCGCGAGCATCCGCCGCGCCAGCAGCTCTCCGGCGATGGTGCGCTTCCGGTCGTCCTCACCGGCGATGTCGGCCACACGCCGCCGCCGCGTCTCATCCATCATGCCCATCACGGTCTGGGCCGCGTCCTCCGTCAGCTCCCGGATGTCAAACCACTGCAATTCCATATCCCGCGCCTCCCGCGTCATATTTTTCGCACCCATTGTATCACATCCTGCCGCGCCGCGCTACTGCTTTTTCGCCGCCGCAGGCTTTTCTCTGTACTTTCCGGTACTTCCACCCCTTGCCCAGGGGACGCGGCGGTGGTATACTATCCCCGTATCTGTAGTTTTCCATGAAAGGAGATGACGCCATGACCCGTGATGAGCTCCGCGCCAAGGCCAACGACCTGCCCCTGCTGCCCGGCGTCTATCTGATGATGGACAAGACCGGCCAGGTCATCTATGTGGGCAAGGCCAAAAAACTGAAAAACCGCGTCAGCCAATACTTTCAGGACACCGCCAGCCATAATGAGAAAACGAAGATGATGGTGGCCCATGTGGACCGGTTCGACACCATTATCGTCCGGTCGGAGTTTGAGGCCCTGGTGCTGGAGAATTCCCTCATCAAGCGCCATCAGCCCCGCTACAACATTCTGCTGAAGGACGACAAGGGCTATCCCTTCGTGCGGCTGGACAGCGGCGACTACCCCCGCTTTACCTTGGTGAACCGCACCGCCGACGACGGCGCGAAATACTACGGCCCCTTCGGCGGCCGGCACGAAACGCGCCTGGCACTGGACGCCGTGTGCGCCGCCCTGCGCCTGCCCACCTGTTCCCGAAGGTTCCCCCGCGACATCGGCAAGGAGCGCCCCTGCCTGAACTTCCACATGGGCCGGTGTGACGGCTTCTGCCGCCCGGACGGCCCGGACGCGGCGGAATACCGCCGCCGCATGGCCCAGGCCACCGCCCTGCTGGAGGGCAAGCTGCGCGCCGTCACTGCCCAGCTGACGGAACGGATGAACGCCGCGGCGGAGGACCTGGACTTCGAGACAGCCGCCGCCCTCCGCGACCGTGTACGGGCCCTGTCCGTTCTGACCAAGGACCAGCAAGTCATCGCCGGTATCTGCGCCGACACCGATGTCTGGGGCGCGTATACCAGCCCCGCCCGGTCCGGCTGCGCCATTCTCCACATTGAAGACGGCGATCTCCTGGCCCGGCAGACCGAGGTGTTCCCCGACGCTGCCGACAGCGAGAGCGCCCTGCTTTCCGCTGTGGTGCCCCAGTACTATCTGACCCGCCAGTCCCTGCCCCGTGAGATATTGCTTCCCGCCGCCATCGAGGACGCTGACGCGCTCTCGGCCCTGCTGACGGAGCGCAGCGGCCACGCCGTGGCCCTCCGGGTCCCCCAGCGAGGTCAGCGCCGCGCGCTGCTGGACATCGCCCACCGCAACGCCCGGGAGGAGGTGGAGCGCGTTACCGACGCCGTACAGCGCATTAACGGCACCCTGCGTCTTTTGCAGGAAACGGCTCAGCTGCCGGTCCTGCCCCGGCGCATGGAGAGCTATGATATCTCCCACACCGGCGGCGCGGACCAGGTGGGCGGCATGGTGGTCTTTCAGGACGGCAAGCCGCTGAAGTCCGCCTACCGCCGCTTCCGTATCGAGTCCTGCACCGGCGCCGACGACTACGGCGCCATGCGTGAGGTGCTCACCCGCCGGTTCCGGCGCTATCTGGACGGCGATGAAAAGTTTGCCCCTCTGCCGGACCTGCTGCTGATCGACGGCGGTCAGGAGCACGCCCGCGTGGCCGAGCAGGTGCTGGCAGAGACCGGGCTGGATGTGCCCGTGCTGGGCATGGTCAAGGACGACCGCCACCGCACCCGTGCGCTCATCACCGCCCGGGGCCATGAGCTGGGCATACAGCAGACACCCGCCCTGTTTGCCCTTATCGGCACAGTGCAGGAGGAGGTACACCGGTTCGCCATCGCCTACCACCACCAGAAGCACACCCGTTCCGCCAAGCGCTCGCAGCTGGACGGTATCCCCGGTGTGGGCGAGGCGCGGAAGAAGCGGCTCCTGCAGCACTTCGGTACCGTCACCGCGGTAAAAAACGCCACGCTCGAGCAGCTCTCCGCCGTGGTGCCGGAGGCGGCCGCCCGGGCGGTATATGAGAAGTTCCACGGATAAAAAGCGGTACCCCCGGCAGAGCCGGGGGGACGTCGTACGCAAAAGAAAAGAGAGACGGCGAAGCCGTCTCTCTTTCGTTGTGTTTACTCGTCCAGGTTCTCGATCAGCTCAGCCAGCGCATCCACAGCTTCTGTCTCATCGCTGCCGTCCGCGATCAGTGTCACTGTGGTGTCCTTCATAATGCCCAGGCTCAGCACGCCCAGCAGGCTTTTCGCGTTGACGCGGCGTTCTTCTTTTTCTACCCAGATGCCGCTTTTGAACTCGTTGGCTTTCTGAATGAAATAGGTCGCGGGTCTGGCGTGCAGACCGACCTCATTTTTCACCGTGATCTCCCGTGTATACATGAACCAGCACTCCTTACGCACATTTTTACTCTCGCGCCAGAGGGTGCAGCGCGCAGAAACTAACCCTCACCATTTCCTATTATACTGGATTACGGCAGGATTGCAATGGGCATTGATACAAAAATCCCGCGATTTGCTCTATAATTCCCACTGCAATTTGTGAAAAATGATGTATCTTGCAGACAAATTCCGGTATTTGTCCAATCGAAAGCTCACATCCTGGCCTCTGCCCAGTCGCTGAGCTGCTCCAAAATGGGCAGCAGTGCCCGGCAGCTGTCCGTGGGGCCGTATTCCACCCGCACCGGCACCTCCAGATACTCCCGCCGTGTCACCAGCCCGTCGTGCTCCAGCTCCCGCAGGGCCGAGGCCAGCACCGTGTTGGAGATGCCGTCCAGCTTGCTCCGCAGGGCGTTGTAGCGGATGGTCCCGGCGTTGGCCACGGCGCACAGGATCTGCACCTTCCACTTGCCGCCGATCAACTGCATGGCGTGGTGCAGCGGACATTTCTCCATACAGGGACAGTCGTAGTGGCTTTGCGGTATGGTCTGTGACATGGTAAGCCCCTCCTTACTTGCCCATAAAAATCTGCGCTCTTGCATTTCTCCAAAGCTATGGTATCATTATAGCAGGTAAGAAAACCGGAGTAAATAGCGTGAGGAGAAAATCACAGCCATGAATATCTATCTTCAGGGGCTGACCATGGGTCTGGCCTACGTGGCGCCCATCGGCCTGCAAAACCTGTTCGTCATCAACAGTGCCCTGACGCAGAAGCGCAGCCGCGTCTACATCACCGCGCTCATCGTCATTTTCTGGGACATCTCTTTGGGTGTGGCCTGCTTCCTGGGCGCCGGCGCACTGATGCAGGCGCTGCCCTGGCTGCAAAAGGTCATCCTGGGGCTGGGCAGTCTGATCGTCATCTATATCGGCATCGGCCTGCTGCGGTCCAAGGCCAGTCTGGAGGGGGGCCGGGACGTGAACGTGCCCATATGGAAGCTGGCAGGTTCCGCTTTCGTGGTCACCTGGCTGAACCCCCAGGCCATCATTGACGGCACCATGATGCTGGGCGCCTTCCGGGCCACCCTGACCAACGGCGGCGACCTGTTCTTCATCTGCGGCTTCGGCTCCGCCTCGGTGATCTGGTTCCTGACGCTGTCCACCGTTGTCTCTCTGCTGGGCAGTAAGTTCAATGAGAAGGTGCTGAACATCATCAACAAGGTCTGCGGCGCCGTCATCATCTTCTACGGCCTGAAGCTGCTGTACAGCTTCGTCCAGATGATGGGTTGGCTGTAAAACACTTCACAAATCACGTCCTTTCTGTTACAATAAGGCAGAAAGGGCGTGATCTTTTTATGGAACAGAACTACCGGCTCACCATCGCCTACGACGGCTCCCGCTTCTTCGGCTGGGAGCGCCAGCCGGACAAGGATACCATCCAGGGGAAGCTGGAGGCCGTGCTGGGCACGCTGCAGGGCTATCCGGTGAACGTCATCGGCGCGGGCCGCACCGACGCCGGTGTTCACGCCCGGGCCATGACCGCCAATGTGGTGCTGGACGTGACGGAGACGCCCGACGCCCTCCGCGACTATCTGAACCGCTATCTCCCCGACGCCATCGCTGTCCGGGAGGTCAAGGAGGCCGCGCCCCGTTTCCACGCCCGCTATAACGCCCTGGGCAAGACCTACCGCTACACCTGCCATACCGGGCCGGTGAAGCCGGTGTTTGACCGGAAGTACGTCACCCTGCTGGACTACGACCCGGATGTGGAGAAAATGCGGCAGGCGGCGGCCTATCTGCTGGGTGAAAACGACTTCGCCAGCTTCTGCGGCAATCCGCGGATGAAGAAGTCTACCGTCCGCCTGGTGGACCACATCGCCATCGAGCGCCGGAAGGACCGGGTGGTATTCACCTTCCATGGCACCGGCTTTTTGCAGAACATGGTCCGCATCATGGTGGGAACCCTGTTGGAGGTGGGCCGCGGCTACTGGACGCCGGAGCAGGTGCGGGATATCCTGAGCGCCAAAGACCGCAAGCAGGCGGGCCCCACCGCGCCGCCGGAGGGTCTGTGCCTGATGAAGGTGGATTATTGAGCAAAAAGCATCCGGGCGCTATCCCGGATGCTTTTTGCTGCGTAAAAATGACCTAAGCCAAGGCTTAGGTCATTTTTGTTACATATTGTGGATATCGTCCAGCAGATCGTCCAGCGACATGGTCCGCACCTCGTCCTCGTCGGCCTGGGTGGGCTCGTCCTGGGCGGAGCGCTCTGCGGTCGCCGGCTTCTCCGCCGGCGCGGCGGGCGTCATAGGCGCCGCCGGGGTCTTGTCGGGGATGGCGGCAGACTCGCTGTCGCTGCTCTCCTCGCGGGGCACCAGACGGGGCACCCGTGCTGTGTGCCGTTCCTCGGGGAGCAGGGACTTCGCCGGGGTCCGCGGCGGTTCGTCGTCGTATTCCTCGTCATCGCCGCCGCCCGTGTGGCCGCGGCCGATCAGGAAGCCCAGCAGGAACAGCACCGCCACCAGCAGCACCGCCGCCGCGATGGCCACATACACGGTCTTGACCTCGCCGATCAGCGGCATCGCGATGGTCCCGGGGATCTCCAGCGGCGGTACCTCGGGGATGGTGGCCGGGTCGATGACCTCCACCGTGGGGACAATACCGGTATAGGCCGGCATCCGCAGCACATGGATGGTATAGTTCTGCTTGGTCTTGCCGTCCTCGGCGGTTCCGGTAACCGTGAGCACAGTCTCCGCCTCGGTGGCGGACAGCCGCACCTCGCCGGTGCCGGTGATGCCCTGAGCCTTTTCATCCTTTGCCGTGGCGGCGATGGTCACCTGCTTCGTCTCATAGGGGACGTAGGCGATGTAATCCGTCACCGTGGGCGTGAACGCCGGAGACAGCGTGGCCCCCTCCAGCGTCAGGGCGGCGATGGACGCGTCGGTGGAGGGCTTGTAGTTGGGGTCCTGCTGGCGTGTGGCATCGATGGTATAGCTCTTGGTGGCGCCGTTGGCCGCCGTGACCTTGATGGTCACGGTGTTGACGCCCACCGCCAGCTCATTGCCGCTGACAGACACCGTAGCGCTGTTGTCGGCCTTTTTGTAGTTCAGGTCCAGTTTTTCCACTGCGAAAGGCACCGTGCAGGTGTAGTACGTGGTGCTGCTGGAGAAGGACGGGCTCAGCGTAGCGTTGGAGCAGCTCAGCGAACTGAGGCTGCAGTTGCCGCTGGGTGCCGCGCCCACCTTGCCGGACCAGCTGGCGCTGTCCAGACTGGTGTCGCTGTTGCCGTCGGACACCACGATGTTGGAGAACGTGGCGGTCAGGGCGTCGCCCTCCTTGGCGCTGCCGGATACCTTCATCTTGATGGTGACCAGGCCGCCGCTGGAGCTGGACGTGCCGTAAACGCTGAACTTGTTGTTGTTGACCACGATGCTCCATCCGCTGACAGAGCAGTTGTAGTTGGTAAAGGACAAATTGCTGCTGTAGCTCAGGTCGGCGGTCAGACCGTAGACTTTGTTGGGCACGGACAGCGTCAGTGTGACGGTGTCGCCTGCCTGCGGGGCGGCGGTGCCGGTCAGCGTCGCTCCGGCGGCATGGGCCTGCACGGGCAGCAGCGTGACCACCAGCAGCAGCGTCAGCAGCGCGGAGGCCGCGGCACGGAACAGTTTGTTTTTCATAGGATGTTTCCTCCTCAGCCGATGGTGCGCTGGCCCACGGTGACCTGGGCGGCCTGCACCACGTCGGTGATGGTGACCTTGCCGTCACCGTTGATATCGGCCGCCTTGGCGTAGGCGCCGGACAGGCTGCCGGAGCCCACCACGGACTTCTGCAGCTTGACTACGTCGGTGATGGTGATCTTGCCGTCGCCGCTGACGTCGCCGGTGACCACGATGGTCACGGTGGCGGAGCTGCTGACAGCGGTCATGCCGGTACCCACGAGGCCGGAGGTCACCTTGGCACTGCCGCTATAGATGGTGTAGCCCGCGCTGTTCATTGCGGAGACAGACGTGCTGGGCGATACGCCGGTCAGATAGTTGCCGGAGGGCTTGGGCGTGTTCGTACCGGTGTTTCCGCCGGTACTGCCGCCGGTGCTACCGCCGGTGCCGCCGCTGTTGGCCGTCTTGGTAAACACGGCGGTGTAGGTCACGTTGCCCGCGGGCATATACGTCATGTTCTCCACGAACCGGTTGCCGCTGCCGTCCACCCAGTGGCTGAAGCTGTACACATAGTTCTTGTCCGCCGCCTTGACGGGGTTGGAGGGTGCGACGATCAGGTCGTTGGCGGAGAGCTGGCGGCTTCTGATCACCTCGCCGTCCACCTTAAAGCTGACGGTATACAGCGTTCCGAACTGGGCGGAAAGCGTGTGGTTCTCCGCTGCCACCATGGAGTTCTCATAGACCTGTCTGCCGTCCTTGGTGAACCAGCCGACAAAGCCCGCACCGGAGACCTCGGGCAGCTTGCCGTAGACGTCGCCCAGCGAATAGGTCTTCGTAGCCACCTGCGTATTGCCGTTCATGAAGGTGACCGTGTACGCTTCCTTGTCAAGGCCGCTGGGCGTGTTGCTGTCCTTGGCGCCTACCGTAAATCCGGTGGACAGCAGCTCCTCTTCCTTGCCGTCACTGCCGGTGCCGCTGATGGTCATCGTGTAGCTGCCCTGTGTCAGTTTGCTGAATGTCGCCTGACTGTCCAACTCCCACAGGTCGAACCAAGTCTTACCGCTGCCGTTGCCTGTGGCCGTAAAGCCGCCGGAGCCATTTACTTTGCTCACTTCCACCACTACGGTGCGGATCCCCTGCGTGCAGGAGATCACGCCGCGGAGGGGGAAGGAGGAGTTGCCCTCGGTCAGAACATGGGAGATCGTCCCGCCGATACCGTCGCTATCCTTGCAGCCGGGATAGAACAGGCCGGTCAGCGTCCACGCATCTTTACCGGTGGCCTTGTTCAGCGCCCACCGCGCCGCCTTGTCGCTGGCGTCCGTCATCCCCACCGTGTAGGTGGTGACGGTGGTGGTGGGGTTCGTTGTCTCCGCCTCGGCAGCCATCTGCTCCGTTACCAGCTTTTCCGCAACAATGGCAACGATCTCGTCCATCTTTTTACCAGTGAACTTCTCGACGGCGCTGATATATGCGTTATATTTCGCCTTGAGTTCCGTTTGCTGCTCTTTTGCCAATACAGCATCTTCGCCCAGCGCATCTAAGTAATCGTAAAAGTCCTCCTCGGCCTTTTCCATCTCCGCGATATCTGCCGCTATTTCATCCTCTGCTTTGCCCTTAAGGTTCGCCGTAGTTAGTGTTGCTACTTCTGCGGCCAACAGCTCATTAAACCGAGTCTCGCTGTCGCCCAGCGCGCCTTCCTCGTCGCTATTCGCTGCGGCAATTATCGCGGCCACGCGCTCATCTTTCGTCGGCACCTTCTGGCCGTCCGCTGTGACATCCGCACTGGTCACCGTCACGGTCACATACTGCTTGGTGCCCACATTCTGCAGGGTGTAGCCGCTGCCGCCGCCAAGGATCCAGAACTGATTATTGCTGGTGGAGGGTGCCTCCAGCACCAGCTTGCCGCCGGAGACGGACAGCCGCTGGCCATCGTCGTTGGTCAGTATGTAGTACCCATTGTTGTAATAGGTCAGCCGCAGCATCATGGCGTCAGCCGCCGCCGTCAGCGTGGAGACGCTCTTTCCGAGGCCGTGGCTCTGTTCGCCGTTGTTATTGTAGAGCAGGGTATACTCTCCCTCGGGGATGTCCGGGTCGGAATGGGTATAGCGCATCACCAGCGCGTCCGCCGGCTCGTTCACGTGCAGGCGGCTATACACCGAGGTCTGCACGCCGCCGCTGTTGATGTTGAAATATGCCATGGAGCGCCCATAAATGCCGTACTTCTTGGCGGTCAGCGTCTCCATGTTGTCCTCGTCCCACTTGCCGTTAGTGTCCAGCTTGCTGCACTCGGCGTAGATGGCGGCGATCAGCTCCGCCTCGCTCTGGTTCTTGAAACCGCCCAGCGACTTGAAGGCGCGGCAGATGACACCGGTGGCGCCGCTCATGCCGTCGGTGTTTTTAGTGGAACCGTAGGTGGCGCCCACGCCGTGGTGGACGCTGCGGCTCCAGAACACGTTTTTCAGCGCGTTGGAGTAGTTGTCAATGTCGAAGCCCTTGTACTGCCCTTCCACATTGGCCACAAGCTGGGTGTACTGGGTCTCTCTCCAGAAATCCGTCTGCGCCTGCCCGAACTCCTTGGCATTGCCGCCGTGGCCGATGCTCTGCCACTTGTTCTTAAAGTTGGTGCCGTAACCGGGGTTCCACTTATTGTTTACGTCGTAGCCCCATGCGTTGTACAGCGTCTCTCCGAATCCTTGGTAAATTTTATTATCGGATTTTTGGAGCCAGCTTATAAAGCTGCCCACCGTCTTCTCCACGAACATATACAGGCCGTAGGACGTGCCGCCGCTGTCGCCGTCCACGTTGGAAATGCGGCCCGGATCCGCGTTGGTGCCCGTCTCGTAATACTGGCTCAGCGAACCGAGATCGATTTCCGTCCACGGTTTGCTGGCAGCCAGCAGTATGGTGGTCAAACAGCTCACCGCCATCACCGCCGCCAGGATCAATGCCATTCCCCGTTTCGTCCTTTTCATGTCGATACACCCTGCCTTATCTCTAAGTTGTATGGGAAGCGCCGGCGGCGGGAAAGCCCCTCCGCCGATTTACATAACAATAGTCATGTGTAGTATACCATCGGTCTGCGTCGTTGTCTACCAAAAAAACGAGAAAAACACAAAAAATATGAAAATTTTGTCACCGGCGCCACAAGATTTGGGTGGATTTATGGCGCGGAATGGCGTATAATGGCCGCAGGCTGACAAAAATACGCAAGGAGAAATCAATTTATGTCAACGAATACGAAAAAGAAACACGGTACCGGCGCGGCGGTGGTGCTCATCGTGCTGTGCCTGCTGGCGCTGGGCACGCTGGGATATATCATCTGGCGGCAGTTTAATCCCGTGGTGCCGGAGACGGCGGCGGGCTATGTGGCCGCCGCCGGGACCACCGCCCCTGTGTATGACGAAAACGGGACTCAGCTGGGTTCCCTGGTCCGCGGTGCGGAGGTACAGTACGTTGTTGAGGACGCCGAGGACGGCGCGGACCGCGTCCGCGTGGTCAACGGCGAGGGCTATGCCTATCTGGACGCGGCCAACCTGACCGCAGACTACAACGGCGCGGTGCTGACCGATACCGTCTACGCCCTGCGGGGCATGAGCCTGACGGACGAGACGGGCGCGGTCCCCGGCTGCGCCGTGGAAAAGGGCATGGCGCTGACCGTCACCGGCTTTGACGGCCTGGACGAAAACGGCGAGGTCCTGCGCTGGGCCGTCAGCTGTGACCGGGGCGAGGGGTACATCGACGGAGAGAACGTCCGCATGACGGAGGAGGAAGCGCTGGCGCAGTATGACGACGCGCTCTACCAGCGCCACGCCGCGCGGGGCGACAGCTGGGGCGGCGGCGACGCGGCCGGTCTGGACTACTACCCCACGGAGAAGCCGGCCTTCACGGACAATGTGATGCCCGACGAGGTGCGGGCCCTGTACCTGAACGGCAGCGCCATTCAGTACGCGGACAGCTATATCCGGCTGGCCCAGGGTACCGGCATCAACGCCTTTGTGGTGGACATCGTGGACGGCACGGCGGTATCCTACGCTTCCCCGGTCATGCAGCAGTACAGCCCGTCCGCCTACGCCGCGGCTCAGGACACTATGGAGGGCTTCAAGGCCAACGTGCAGAAGCTCCGCGACGCCGGCTACTACGTCATCGGCCGCATCACGGTGTTCAACGACGCCCACCTGGCCGCCGACCACCCGGAATATGTCATCTCCGACCTGAACGGCACGCCCCTGAAGATCAGCTCCATGTACTGGCCCAGCGCCTACAACCGCACCGTGTGGCAGTACAAGGTGGAGCTGGCGTTGGAGGCCGCGGCGCTGGGCTTCAACGAGATCCAGTTTGACTACATCCGCTTCCCCGACGGCGCGTACAAGTATGAGCAGGCGGGTACCATCGATTACAAAAACACCTACGGTGAGAGCAAGGCACAGGCGGTCCAGCGGTTTCTGATCTACGCCGCGCAGCGGCTGCATGACGCCGGGTACTACATCTCCGGCGACGTATTCGGCGAGTGCGCCAACGCCTACGTCACCGCCTGCGGTCAGTACTGGCCGGCCATCAGCTCCGTGGTGGACGCCATCTCCGGTATGCCCTACCCAGACCATTACAGCGCGCAGGGGGACTATAAGCCCTGGGAGCACCCCTATACCACGGTCCACAACTTCGGCGAGAGCGCCATGGCCCGCCAGAGCGAGACGGCCTCTCCCGGCGCGGTACGCACATGGATACAGTGCTACAACGCCATCCGCGAGCCGTATAACCACTACGGCGCGGCGGAGCTGGCCGACGAGGTCCGGGCCCTCCGCGACGCCGGGTGCACCGGCGGCTTTATGACCTGGAACGGCGCGTCCGACATCGACAAATACGCCGAGGTCATCTCCGCCCTGAGCTGATATGAACGCAAAAAAGAAAGCCCGCATGGGCTTTCTTTTTTGCTTATTGCGCTTCCGTGGCCTTCTGGGCAAAGCTGTTGTCCACCAGCTTGTCGAAGGCTACCCACTGGTCCTTTTCCAGCTCGCCGGCCTCGGTCATCACCGTCTCCAGCCGTTCCAGCGCCGAGCGCGCCATCATCGGCCCCGCGTTCCAGGCATCGATCTGCCGGTGCCGTGCGGTAACGGCCTCCAGGGTATTCAGGTCCGTATCCGGGAACTGGTCGATGATGGCCTCCGCCACCTCCCGGTCTGTGTGGTCCACGATCCACTGCTGCGCCCGCGCGATGGCGTTGGCAAAGCCCTGAATGACCTCCGGATGCGCCGTCATAAAACTCTGGCTGGCGAAATAGGCGGTGTAGGGTATTTCCCCGGACTCCTCGCCGATGGAGCAGAGGATATACCCGTGTCCGGCGCGCTCTACCTCCGTGGCGGTGGGCTCAAACAGCGTCACATAGTCCCCCTGTCCGCCGGTGAAGGCCCCGGCCATCATGTTGAACTGCACCGAGGTGTCCACCACCGCGTCCTCCTGGGGTACGATGCCGTGCTGCTTGAGGACGTATTCCAGCGTCATCTCCGGCACGCCGCCCTTGCGCCCGCCGATGATGGTCTTGCCCTTCAGGTCGTTCCAGTCGAAGGCCTCGTCGCTGCGGCCTACCAGGAACGAGCCGTCCCGCTTGGTCAGCTGGGCGAAGATCACCGGCAGATCGTCCTTGCCCTGCGCGTGGATATAGATGCAGCTCTCCGGCCCGGCCAGGCCGATGTCCGCGCCGCCGGATACCACGGCGGTCATCACCTTGTCGGCGCCGCCGCCGTTGCTCAGCTCGATGTCCAGCCCCTCGTCGGCGAAGAACCCCTGGCTCATAGCCACGTACTGCGGTGCGTAGAACACCGAGTGCGTCACCTCGCTGAGCCGGACCGTGACATTTTTCGCCTCCGTGCCGGCGGTATCGCCGGTATCGGTCCCCGCGCCGCAGCCGGTCAGCAGGCTGAGCGACAGCAGCGCGGCCATACAAATGCATATAAGTTGTTTTTTCATGCACGTACCCCCCATAGATGATTTAAGAATGCTTCCGCCCGCAGCACCAGCAGGTACATTCCCACCGCCGCCAGCCCCAGCACCAGCACGCTGGCCATGACCAGGTCCATGTTGAATACCTGGGAGCCGTAGACGATGAGATACCCCAGCCCGGCCCGGGATACCAGGAACTCGCCCATGATGACCCCCACCCACGAGAGGCCCACATTCACCTTCAGTGTGGAGAACAGCGTGGGACAGTTGGCCGGGAACACCAGCAGCCACAGGATCTGGCGCTTGTCAGCGCCCAGCGTCCGCATCAGCCGCAGCTTCTCCGGGTCGGTGGTGCGGAAGCCGGTGTACATACTCAGGATGGTGACGATGAGTGAAATGGCCAGCGTCATGGTGACGATGGCCCCCATGCCCGCGCCCATCCACACGATGAAGATGGGCCCCAGGGCTGTTTTCGGCAGTGCGTTCAGCACCACCAGGTACGGGTCCAGAATGCGGGCGGCGGTGTCCGACCACCACATGGCCACGGCGACGGCCGTGCCCAGCACTGTCCCGGCGGTAAAGCCCAGCACCGTCTCACCGATGGACACCGCCGCGTGGTGCCACAGCTCGCCGGAGGCGCACAGCCGCCACAGGGTCTGCACCATGCGGCTGGGACTGCTGACCAGAAAGCCGTCGGACAGCCCCAGCCGGCAGCTGAGCTCCCACACGGCAAACAGCCCCGCCACCAGCGCGATCTGCCAGATACGCACCCGGCGCTTTTCGCGGCGCACGGTCCTCAGGTACGCCGCACGGCGGGGCGAAGGCGTTTTCTCAGGCATGGACGTCCAGCTCCTTCCATATGGCGTTGAAGTACCGGTGAAATTCCGGCGTGTCCCGGCGCTCCAGCGGCGGCAGACCACGCAGTGCACCCATGTCCATCTCCGCCTTCACCACGGCGGGGCGGCGGGACAGCACCACCACCCGGTCGGACATACTCACCGCCTCAGCGATGTCATGGGTGACCAGCAGGGCCGTTTTGCCCTCCTGCTGCAATATGCGCCAGATATCCGCCGATACCGCCAGCCGTGTCTGGTAGTCCAGGGCGGAAAAGGGCTCATCCAGCAGCAATATCTCCGGCTCAGTGGCCAGGGTCCGGATCAGGGCGCAGCGCTGGCGCATACCGCCGGAGAGCTGGCAGGGCCGCTTTTTGGCAAAGGACGCCAGCCCATAGCGCTCCAGCAGCCGGGACACGTGTGCATAGGCCGCCGGGTCCTTCTCACCACGGACCGTCAGCCCCAGCGTCACGTTGTCCCATATATTCCGCCACTCGAAAAGCTGGTCCCGCTGGGGCATAAAGCCGATTTCTGGCGACGTGCCCTGTACCGTCCGGCCGTCGATCTCGATAGCGCCGCCGCTGAGGGGCTCCAGACCGGCAATGGCGCTGAGCAGGGTGGATTTGCCGCAGCCGGAGGGCCCCACTAAACTGACGAACGCGCCCTCCTCCACCGTGAAGGACACGTCCCGTACCGCCTCCACCTCGCCGTCCGGGGCTTGATAGCAGGCGGCGGCATGACGGAGCGTAATGCTCATATCCTATGTGACCTCCTGTCGGGAATGATGGGAGACTTCTCTCCGTGGTCATTCTACGCAGGAGGGACCCTCGGGGTGCCCTACGGCAGCAGATACGGTGCCAGCAGCGCCGCCAGTCCCGCTGACAGCGCCGCCTGCACCGCCTTGGCCGGCACATACAGCCGCAGGGAGATGCCGCTGCCCGCCGTCACCGCCGCCGTCTGGCAGTGGACGCTGAGCCCGCCCCAGCCCAGCAGCGCCGCCGCGGTGACGAAACCCCGGCGGTCCGGCGTCAGGCGCAGGATGCCGTTGGTCAGCTCCAGCACCCCCGCCGCCAGCGGCGGCAGGGGACCGATGAGCCCCTCCGCCAGACGCAGCAGCACCAGAAAGAACACCACGAACCCGCACACCCGGGCCATGGCGGACACCGCCCCCTCCACCGCCCGGAGAAACTGCCCCGTCAGTCCGGTTTGCGGCGGCACAGGCCGTTTCGGCATGGCGGTGACGGGCAGCGGGCGGCGGCAGAACAGCAGGCCCGTCAGCAGCGCGGCGGTACAGTGCAGCAGATACAGCCAGGCTCCCGTCCGGGCGCTGCCGAATACCGACACCCCGGCCACGCCGATGGCAAAGGCCGGGCCGGCGTTGTTACAGAACGTCAGCAGCCGCGCCCCCTCGGCAGGGGACAGCTCTCCCCGGCGCACCAGCTCCGCCGCCGTCCGCGCCCCCACAGGATAGCCGCCCACCAGCCCCAGCAGCAGGGCGGCGCACCCCGCACCGCCGCAGCGGAACAGCCGCCCGAAGGGGCGTGCCAGCGCCCGGCCTGCCGCCTCCGCTGCCCCCAGCGCCACCAGCAGGGACGAGACGGCGAAAAACGGGAACAGCGCCGGTACCACCGACGTCAGACACAGCTGTACGCCGTCCCGCACCGCCTGGGCCGCCGTCTCCGCCTGCCGCAGCAGCAGTATCGCCAGTGCCCCGCTGCCCAGCAGTGCCAACACACGCTTTATCATCACCATCACCGGTCCCCAGCCTATGCGCGCCGCCGCCGGGAAATACCCCGCCCCGGACAGGCAAGTTCCGGCGCGTCAGCGCATAGCGTTCTGTATCATCCGCAGGGAGGTGACGGTGTGGCGGGACTGAAAAAGAAGCTGGCCCAGGTGGGCCAGGAGGCGCTGGAGCGCCTGGAGCTGCCGGTGAACATCGCCGCCGGCGTGGCCCGGATCGAGCTGCTGGGCAACCGGGAGCTGTATATGGACCGGCACCGGGGCGTGCTGGCCTACACCACCGAGGCGGTGGACGTCAACGGCGGCGGCGTGGTGGTCCGCGTCCGGGGCCAGGACCTGCAGCTGCTGGTGATGACGGAGCAGGAGCTGCGGATCACCGGAAAAATATCCGGCATCGATCTGGTGGAGTAAGGGGGGCGCCGTGTACCGTAAAGCAGTGAATTATCTCCGCGGTCAGGCGGTGGCTGAGGTGGTCTGTACCGCGCCGGAGCGCGTGGTGAACCTGTGCGCCGCCCACGGCATTCCCTTCTGGGACCTGACTTGGCTGACGGAGACATCCTTCCGCGTGACCACCACCCTGTCCGGCGCGCGGCGCCTGGCCGAGGTGACGGCGGACATCGGCGCACAGGTGACCGTGTGCCGAAAGTCCGGCGCGCCGGAGCTGTGGCGGCGGTGCAGGCACCGGTATGTGCTGCTGGCGGCGGCGCTGGTGCTGCCGCTGCTGCTGGCGGTGGGCAGCGCCTTCATCTGGGACTTTGAGGTCACCGGCAACGACACCGTCCCCACGGAAAGCGTATTGCAGGCACTGGAACGATGCGGCGTGCGCGTGGGCACGCGTGGTGTGGGCCTGGACCAGGACGAGCTGCGGAACCGGGTGCTGCCGCTGCTGCCGGACGTGGTGTATCTGGCGGTGAACGTCAGGGGCTGCACCGCCCATGTGCAGGTGGTGGAGCGCGTCCGCCCGCCGCATCTGTACCGGGACAGCGATGTGCAGAATATCGTGGCGGCCAGAGACGGGCTCATCACGAAGATCGAGGCGCTGGACGGGGTGACCTGCGCGGCGGTGGGCGAAACGGTGCAGGCGGGGCAGGTGCTGCTGTCCGGGGTGGCTGACTCGCCCCGGGGCTGCCGGTATATGCGGGCCACCGGGCGGATCTGGGCCCGGACATGGTACGAGTGGACGGTGCCCGTACCTCTGGAGACGGTGCTGAAGGACGGCACGGAGCCCGTGAAGACCCGCACCCATACCGCGCTGGACCTCGGACGGCACCGAATTGCGCTGCCTGCGGGGGACAGCATATTGCAGGGCCGGGAAAACTGTGATAAAATAATACAATACCGTGGCGTGCAGCTGCCCTTCGGGCTGCGTCTGCCGGTAACGCTGGTAACAGAGACGGTAGCCGAGCGCGCGGTGTACGACAGTGAACGTCCGGAGGATGAGGCCTGCGCCGAGGGACAGAAGCAGCTGGAGGCCCAGTTGGCGCAGACCATCGGAGACGATGGCCGTGTTCTGAAAGCGGACGTATCCGCCCGGCGGCAGGGCGCGTACCTTATGGTGACGCTGCGGGCGGAGTGCGAGGAACAGATCGGCGTGGACGCGCCGCTGACTATAACAAGCGATACAGGGAGGTAAACCCAAAACATGGAACAACGTATCGGTATTGAACGCATGGAGGAGGCCGTCAATCTTTTCGGCTCCTTCGACGAGAATATCCGGCTTCTGGAGGCGGAATTTCAGGTGCAGGCGGTGAACCGGGGCGGCGAGATCGTGGTGTCCGGCGAGCCGGAAAACGTGATGCTGGCGGTGAAGGCGGTGCAGGCGCTGCTGACCCTGTCCAATAAGGGCGAGACGATCACCGACCAGCATGTGCGCTACGTCATCGGGCTGGTGCGCTCCGGTCAGGCCGAGCGCATCAGCGAGCTGACCCAGGATGTGATCTGCATCACCAGCAAGGGCCGGCCCGTCAAGCCCAAGACCATCGGCCAGGAGGAGTACGTCAACGCCATCCTGAAGCAGACCGTCACCATCGGCGTGGGCCCTGCCGGCACCGGCAAGACGTATCTGGCGGTGGCGGCGGCGGTGGCCGCCTTCCGGGACAAGCAGGTGAACCGCATCATCCTCACCCGTCCGGCGGTGGAGGCCGGCGAACGGCTGGGCTTCCTGCCCGGCGACCTGCAGTCGAAGGTGGACCCCTATCTGCGCCCGCTGTACGACGCGCTGTTCGATATGCTGGGGGCGGAGACGTACCAGAAGTATCTGGAGCGCGGCAACATCGAGGTGGCGCCCCTGGCCTATATGCGCGGGCGGACGCTGGACGACAGCTTTATCATTCTGGACGAGGCCCAGAACACCAGCCGCGAGCAGATGAAGATGTTTCTCACCCGCATGGGCTTCGGCTCCAAGGTGGTCATCACCGGAGACGTGACCCAGATCGACCTGCCCAGCGACAAGGTCAGCGGCCTGAAGGAGGCCATGAAGGTGCTGCGGGACGTGGAGGGCGTGGCCATATGCAGGCTCACCAAGGAGGACGTGGTGCGCCATGTGATGGTGCAGCGCATCATCGAGGCCTACGCCAAATTTGAGGAGAAAAAGAAATGAAACGACACTATATCCCGGTGACCGCCGATGTCCCCGGTGTCAGCGAGGGCACACGCAGCTTTCTCCGCAGGGTCATCCGCACAGCGCTGGCCGAGCAAGGGGTGGACTTCCCCTGCGAGGTGGATGTGCTGGTGACCGGCGACGCGGGCATCCACACCATCAACCTGGAGATGCGTGGGGTGGACCGCCCTACGGACGTGCTGAGTTTTCCGGAGTTTGAACTGACTCCCGGCGAGCTGCCCGGCGCGGAGGACGCCGACCCCGGCACCGGCTATGTGCCCCTGGGGGACATGGTCATCTCTCTGGAGCGCGTGAAGGCGCAGGCGAAGGAATACGGCCACGCCAACCGCCGGGAGTTGGCCTATCTGGCGGTACACTCCGTGCTGCACCTGCTGGGCTACGACCACCTGGACGAGGGCCCCATGAAGGCCCAAATGCGCGAAAGAGAAGAGGCCATCATGTCCGTGCTGGGCCTGGAACGAAAATAACGCTGCACGAAAATTGCTCAAACGAAAGAAAGTTGAGGATCACCTATGAACATCACAAAAACCGCAATGATCACCGTGTGCGGACGGCCCAACGTGGGCAAGTCCAGCCTGACCAACGCCCTGGTGGGCGAGAAGATCGCCATTGTTTCGGACAAGCCCCAGACCACCCGCAACCGCATTTACGGCGTGGTGAACCGGGGCGATACCCAGTATGTGCTGCTGGATACGCCGGGCCTGCACAAGCCCCGTTCCCGGCTGGGGGACTATATGGTCAAGGTGGTGCGGGAGAGCCTCAGCGACGTGGAGTGCGCGCTGCTGCTGGTGGAGCCTATCCCCCATGTGGGCGAGCCGGAGAAGGTCCTTTTGCAGCGCATCCGGGAGGAGCACCTGCCCTGCGTGCTGTGCATCAACAAGATCGACACGGTAGAGAAAAAGGAGGCCTTGCTGGAGGTCATCGCGGCGTACAGCGCGGCCTATGACGGCTTTGATGCCATCATTCCCATCTCCGCCCGGACCGGCGACGGCCTGGATGAGCTGATGCGGCAGCTGTCCCAATACGCCCAGGAGGGCCCCCAGCTGTTCCCCGACGGCATGACCACCGACCAGGCGGACAGCCAGGTGTGCGCCGAGATCGTCCGGGAGAAGATGCTGCGCTGCCTTGACAAGGAGATCCCCCACGGCACGGCGGTGGAGGTGACGAAGTTCTCCGAACGGGAGGACACGGGCATCATCGACCTGGACGTGACCATCTACTGCGAGAAGGCCAGCCACAAGGGCATCATCATCGGCAGAGGCGGCGAAATGCTCAAGCGCATCAGCTCCGCGGCCCGTCGGGATATTGAGAAATTCATGGGCACGAAGGTGTACATGGAGACGTGGGTGAAGGTCAAGGAAAATTGGAGAGATAATCCGAATTTCATCAGAAGTCAGGGCTATAACGAGGAGTAAGGCTGCGGTCGCAGCATGCACTCCGGCCAGTTTTCCTGCGAGCGGAGCGAGCCGCCGCGCATGCGGCGTGAATTCGAAGAATTCCGTAGGCGGAATTCATTTCCGCCGTAAAGCGATAAAATGCGGGGTCCCCGCTCGATGGGACATCGAGTGGGGCAAACTGGAGAGATAATCCCAACTTCATCAGAAGTCAGGGCTACAACGAGGAATAACATCAACAAATTTCCAGCCATAAAACCGGCGAAAGCTCCCATGCTAACGACATGGAGGTGTTCGCGTGGACTACTGGGAATTATTTTTGGACACCGGCGCGCCGGAGGCGTATCTGCTGTACCGCGGGGCCCAGGAGGCTGTATGCAAAGTGGAAAGACCGTGACCGGCGGCGTGGTGCTGCGGGTCACAGACACAAAGGAGACAGATCGGATATTGACGGTGCTGACGGCGGACCGGGGGAAGATACCCCTGATCGCCCGGGGTGCGCGGCGAAAGAACAGCCGCCTGGCGGCGGCCTGCCAGATTCCGGCCTATTCCGAGCTGACCATTTTCAAGCGGGGCAGCTGGTATATGCTGGATGAGGCGTCGCCCATCGAGCTGTTCGACGGGCTGGGCCGGGACATCGAGCTGCTGGCGCTGGCGGCGTGGTTCTGTGAGCTGACGGAGGCGGTGTGCGCCGAGGAGACGCCCTGCCCTGAGATACTGTCGCTGCTGCTGAACGCCCTGTACGCCCTGTGCCGCACGGGGAAGGACCCGCGGCTGGTGAAGGCGGCGTTCCAGTTCCGACTGATGGCGCTCTCGGGCTTTGAGCCGCTGGCGGAGGAATGCGCCGTGTGCGGAACGGCTCAGCCGGAGGGACCGGTGCTGGACATCTCCGGCGGATTTGTGGCGTGCGGAACGTGCAGGGGCCCGGAGCACAGCTTCCGGCTGCCGCTGACCGAGGCTGGTCTGGCGGCGCTGCGGCACGTGCTGTACGCGGACCCCAGGCGGCTGTACAGCTTTACGCTGGAGCCGAATGCCCTGCGGGCGCTGGATCAGGCGGGCGAGGCGTTTATCGCCGCCCAGCTGGAGCGCGGGTTCCGGACGCTGGACTATTACAAGGCCCTGTTGGGATAACAGGAGGACATACATACATGAGCGAGTTATTTGAGAAATCTATCCGCACACTGGAGCTGCCGGCGGTGCTGGAGCTGCTGGCGCGCCATGCGGTCAGCGACGAGGCCAAGGCCCGGTGCCTGCGGCTGCGTCCTGCCACAGACGCGGCGGCGGTGGAGCACCTGCTGGATGAGACGGACGCGGCCAAGACGCGGCTGGGCCTGCACGGCAGTCCGTCCTTTGCGGGCGTGAAGGACGTATCCCAGGCACTGGACCGGGCGGACCACGGCGGCGTGCTGAACACCCGGGAACTGCTGGATGTGGCCGGCGTGCTGACCGCTGCGCGGCGGGTCAGCGACTATGACGCGGAGCGTCAGGGGGAGGCCACGGCCATCGACCGGCTATTCTCTGCCCTTCATGTGAACCGCTATCTGGAGGATAAAATACGCGGCGCCATACTGGACGAAGAGACCATCGCCGACACCGCCAGCCCGGAGCTGGCGGACATACGGCGGAATATGCGCGCTGCGGCCAGCAAGGGACGGCAGATCCTGCAGCGGATCATCTCGTCGCCCTCCTACGCCAAGGTGCTGCAGGAGGCGCTGATCACCCAGCGGGACGGGCGGTTCGTGGTGCCGGTAAAGGCGGAGTGCAAGGGCAGTCTGCCGGGTCTGGTACACGACATCTCATCCTCCGGGGCCACGCTGTTCGTGGAACCCATGGGCGTGGTGCAGGCCAATAATGAATTGAAGGAATTGCAGGCCCGTGAGGAAAAGGAGATCGACCGGGTGCTGCGTATACTGTCCGGCGAGTGCGCGGCGCAGCGGGAGAACATCCTGTACGACTACGACCTGCTGGTGCAGCTGGACACCATTTTCGCCCGGGCACAGCTGAGCTATGCCATGGACGCGGGGCGTCCGCTGGTGCGGAAGCGGGGCGGCATCGACCTGAAGCGGGCACGGCATCCCCTGCTGGACCCGGCCAAAGCGGTGCCGGTGACGGTGGCGCTGGGCGGTGCGTATGACACGCTGGTCATCACCGGCCCCAACACCGGCGGCAAGACCGTGACGCTGAAAACCCTGGGGCTGCTGTGCCTGATGGCCCAATGCGGCCTGCACATCCCCGCCGGCGACCAGAGCGCCGTGCAGGTGTTCGACCGGGTACTGGCGGACGTGGGCGACGAGCAGAGCATCGAGCAGAGCCTGTCCACCTTCTCGGCGCATATGGCCAACACAGTGGAGATACTGAAGCTGGCGGATGAGAAGAGCCTGATCCTGTTCGACGAGCTGGGGGCGGGCACCGACCCGGTGGAGGGCGCGGCGCTGGCCATCGCCATCATTCAGGACGTGCGGCGCAAGGGTGCGCTGACGGCGGCCACCACCCATTACGCGGAGCTGAAGACCTTTGCCATGACCACGGCGGGGGTGGAGAACGCCAGCTGTGAGTTCGATGTGCAGACGCTGCGGCCTACCTACCGGCTGCTCATCGGCATACCGGGCAAGTCCAACGCCTTTGCCATCTCCCGGCGGCTGGGGCTGGACGAGAGCGTCATCGAGGACGCCAAGGCCCAGATGGACAGTGAATCCGTGCGGTTCGAGGACGTGCTGACCCAACTGGAGGAGAAGCGCCAGCGGCTGGAGAAAGCCCAGGGCGAGGCGGACCGGCTGTGGCGCCAGCGTGAGGAGGACGCGCGGAAGGCGCGGACCTTCCGTGAGCAGATGGAGAAGGCCAAGGACAACGCCCGGACCAAGGGCGAGGCCGAGGCGCGGCGCATCGTGCAGCAGGCCCAGCGGCAGGCGGACCAGGTGTTCGCCGAGCTGGACGAGCTGCGGAAACAGCAGCAGCGGTCGGACTATCAGGCCGTGAATGACCGGAAAAGCGATATACGCCGCCGCCTGAACGAGGCGGAGACGGCGCTGCACCAACGGGACGAGGATACAGAGCCGGTACCCGCGCCCAGCCGGCCCATCGCCGTGGGCGACACGGTGGAGCTGGCCGGTGTGCGGACCGGCGCCGCGGTGCTGGCGGTCAACGGTGACGGCACGCTGCTCCTGCAGGCGGGCAAGATGAAGATGACCGTCAAGGCCGCGCAGGTGCGCCTGCTGGAAACGGCGGAGGAGATCGAGAAGAAGAAAAAGCAGTCCGCCGCCGCGCAGCAGCGCAGCGGACCGGCGGTGTCCATCAACACCGGGGCGCGGGCGTCCGCCGAGCTGGACATCCGGGGCCTGGAGACGCTGGAGGCCGAAAGCGTGGTGGAGAACTACCTGGACGCGGCATCCCGGTCCAAGCTGGGCACCGTGACCATCATCCACGGCAAGGGCACCGGCGCGCTGCGCGCCGCCGTGCACCAGCTGCTGAAGAAAAACAAACAGGTCAAGTCCTTCCGCCTGGGCCGATACGGCGAGGGCGAGGCCGGCGTGACCGTGGTAGAGCTGAAATGAACAACACCCTCCTGCGCCGGCAGGAGGGTGCTGCTTTTTCAGCGGGAGATAAAAAGGGCCGGCCGAGCCGGTCCCTTTTATGTATCACAGCTGCTTGATGAAGCAGCGGCGGCGCTTATGCTGTTCGGTCTGAAAATCCTTCCACTGGGACTGGACCTTGTCGTTCAGCTCCAGCATGGGGCCGGTCTCGGCCTGCTTGATGCCCAGCTTGTGGCAGCCTTTCATGGCCTTGCTGAGGATAATGGCGTTGACACCCTTTTTCTGGTAGTCCGGGTGGACGGCGATGAGCAGCAGGTCCACGGTGTCGTTCCTGTGGAAGGCCTTGAGAACGTCGATCCAGCCGGTGGGCATAAGGCGGCCCCGGTGCTTCTGCAGGGCGGAGGCCAGGCTTGGCGCACCTACGCCGAAGGCCACCATGCGGTCGTTTTCATCCATGACGAAGCAGGTGGTGTTGGGATTGATGAGGGGCGCGAACTTGGCGGAGTACTTTTTGATCTGGCGGTCAGAGAGCTCCACAGTGCCGTACAGCGGCGCGTAGGCCAGGTTGACCAGCTCGAAAAACGGCTTGAGCAGGGGCAGATAGGACAGGCGGCTCCTGGCCTCGTGAATGTGCAGGCGGTGGCGCTTGAGAACGAAGTCGGAGATCTTCTCCCAGCGCTGTATGGTGGCCTCGTCCTCCGGGACGGTGATAAGCTCCTCGATCCAGTCCACGTCCTTCACATAGCCCAGGGCGGCCATGTGGTCGATGTAGTAGGGATAGTTGTAGTATGTGAAAAAGCAGCTGCGGCGGTCAAAGCCCTCCACCAGCATGCCCTCGCGGTCCATGTCGGTGAAGCCGAGGGGACCGTGAACGGCGGTGCAGTCCAGCTCCTTCGCCCAGGCCTCCACCGTGCGGAACAGGGCGGAGGAGACCTCCGGGTCGTCAATGAAATCCACCTGGGTAAAGCGCAGGCGGTTGGCACCCCACTTGTCGTTGGCCTTGCGGGAGTGGATGGCACCGATGCGGCCCACGATCTCCCCGTCGCGCATGGCCAGCCAGCAGCGGGCGTCGCAGTATTCAAAGGCGGGGTTCTTGCTGCGGTCCCAATCGGAGAGATCGTCGCCATAGGTGGCGGGGACGAACTGAGGCACGTCTTTATACAGTTCATTTGGGTAGTCCACGAACCGGCGCAGCTGGGCTTAGTCAGTTACTTCTATAATGGAGACCATTTAGTATACCTCCTGTATCATGCAAACACACATATAGTGTACGACATTATTTCACAAAAAGCAAGGATAGTGACATTAAGAACACATTAACTTTACCCCAATGTTACCCACTGCAAAAAATCAGAAAAAACGTTTGACAAACCGGACAGGCAGGTGTACAATACAGTTGAGCACGAATAGAGTCACCCCCCCTCTGTCCGTGCCACCCCCCTGTCGGGTATTCCCCCTTTTACCCGACAACACACCACCACAGGGAGCGCTACGGCGCTCCTTGTGGCCGTCTTGGGGAGGGAGAAAGAGCAGCCGAAAGGCTGCTCTTTCTTCATTTCCGGGGGAATATCTGCCCCATGCCGCCGGGCAAACGGCGCGGAGACAGCAGAGAGCAGCGGCGCCGGAACATCGTTCCGGCGCCGCTGCTTATTGCCGGCATTTCAAGCGCGGAGAGGGTGCCCTGCTTCAGTTCAGAGTGCCGTCCTTTTCCCGGAACAGGACCTGCACCCGGCGGCGGAGCACGGCGTGCTCCGGCCGGGTCAGCAGCGGGTCGCCGGCCAGTAGCTGCTGCGCGGCATCCCGGGCCTCGGCCAGCAGGGGCATATCGCAGCTGAGGTCGGCGGCCTTCAGCGTGGGCAGGCCGTGCTGGCGGCTGCCGAAGAAGTCGCCGGGGCCCCGGAGCTTCAGGTCCTCCTCGGCGATGCGGAAGCCGTCGTTCGTCTGGGTCAGGGCTTTCAGCCGCCGTTTCGTGTCGTCGTTCTGTACGTCGCTGAGCAGAACACAGTAGCTCTTGGCCTGGCCGCGGCCCACCCGGCCGCGCAGCTGGTGCAGCTGGCTCAGGCCGAAGCGGTCGGCGTTCTCCACCACCATCAGCGTGGCGTTGGGCACATCCACGCCCACCTCCACCACGGTGGTGGAGACCAAGATATCGCTCTCCCCGGCGGCGAAGGCGGCCATGATCTTTTCCTTCTCCTTTGGCTTCATACGGCCGTGGAGTACGGCTATCCGCAGCTCGGGGAAGGTATCCTCCTGCAGTGCCTTGGCGTAGGCCGTCACGGCCTTGCGCTCATCGGGCAGAGCGTCATCCTCGCCCACCAGCGGGCAGACGATGAACACCTGATGGCCCTCCTGCACCTGCTTGCGGATAAAGCCGTTGAGCCGCGCCCGGTATTTCTCGCCCAGAGCGAAGGTCTCCACTGTCTGCCGTCCCGGCGGCAGCTCATCGATCACGGACACATCCAGATCGCCGTAGATGATAAGGGCCAGCGTCCGGGGAATCGGGGTGGCGGACAGCACCAACGTGTGTGGGGCGGCGCCCTTGTGGGACAGGGCGGAGCGCTGTTCTACGCCGAAGCGATGCTGTTCATCGGTGATCACCAGACCCAGGCGCGCATACTGCACGTCCGCCGTCAGCAGGGCGTGTGTACCGATGCACAGTGTGATATCCCCGCTTTGCAGGCCGGCCAGAATGGCGCGGCGTTCCCTGACGGGGGTGGAGCCGGTGAGCAGAGCGCACGGCAGGCCGAAGCGGGCGAACAGCGGGGCCAGATTTTCGTAATGCTGGCGGGCCAGTATTTCCGTGGGGGCCATCAGGGCCGACTGCCAGCCGCTTTGGGCGGCGAACCACACACAGGCGGCGGCCACCATGGTCTTGCCGCTGCCCACATCGCCCTGGCACAGGCGGTTCATGGGCCGGCCGGAGGTCATATCGCCTACGGCGTCCGCGATAGCCCGCCGCTGGGCGGCGGTGAGGGCAAAGGGCAGGGCGGCATAGAAGGGCGCCATGTCCGCCGCTTGACAGGGTAGGCCGGCCACCGTCTCCCGCCGCTGCCGCAGCAGAGACAGGCCGCAGCTCAGAAGGAACAGCTCCTCAAATACCAGACGCCGCCGCGCGGTATCCAGCGCCTCCTCCGAGGCGGGGAAGTGGATGTTCTCGTAGGCAAACCCGGCATAGCACAGATGGTGCGCCTGCCGGATCCCGTCCGGCAGCACATCCTCCGGCAGGTCGCGGCACTGGTCCAGCCCCTGGCGCACGGCCTTGGCCACCATAGTCTGTGTTAGCCCCGCCGTCAGGGGATAAATGGGCATGATGCGGCCGGTGAGCAGCTGCTTCCCCTCCGTCTCCAGCAGGGGATTGACCATGCGGCGGCGCACACCGCCGCCCTCGACCTTGCCGTAGAAGATGTATGTCTCTCCCGGATGCAGGACATTTTTGCGGTATTCCTGGTGGAAGAAGGATACATCCAGCACGCCGCCCTCGTCCACAGCCCGTACCTGCACCAGCGTCTGACCACCGCGGATACGGGCGGTAGTGGGAGGCTGGGCGATCATGGCCTTGCAGCAGGCGTACTCCCTCTCCGGCAGGTCCCGGATAGGGTAGAGCTGCGAACGGTCCTCCCAGCGGCGGGGATAGTAGGCGATCAGGTCGCCCAGTGTGAAAACGCCCAGCTTTTCAAAAGCCTTGGCCCGGGCCTCGCCCACGCCTTTGATATAGCGAATATCGGTATTGAGATCGGCCATGGGTGCCCCTCCTTTGCGGTTTTGTACATTGTACCACAGCCGCACGGCAAAGACAAACGAAAAACCGGGGCGGCAGCGCCGTCCCGGTTTTGTATCTCATTCGTGCTCGGCCAGATAGCGGGCCACATACACGCCGCTGGCGCTGGCGTGGGACAGGGAGTGGGTGACGCCGCTGCCATCGCCGATGACGAACAGGCCCTTGTGCGGCGTTTCCAGATTTCTATCCAGGGCCACCTCCATGTTGTAGAACTTCACCTCCACGCCGTAGAGCAGCGTGTCGTCGCTGGCGGTGCCGGGGGCGATCTTGTCCAGGGCGTAGAGCATTTCGATGATGCCGTCCAGGATACGCTTGGGCATCACCAGGCTCAAATCGCCGGGTGTGGCGGCCAGCGTGGGGGTCATGAAGCCCTTTTCGATGCGCTTGGGGGTGCTGCGCTGGCCGCGGATCAGGTCGCCGAACCGCTGGACCATCACGCCGCCGCCCAGCATATTGCTCAGGCGCGCGATGCTCTCGCCGTAGCCGTTGCTGTCACGGAACGGTTCGGTAAAGTGCTTGGACACCAGCAGGGCGAAGTTGGTGTTCTCCGTGTGCATGGCGGGGTCCTCATAGCTGTGGCCGTTGACGGTGACGATGCCGTTGGTGTTCTCGTTGACCACCGCGCCCCTGGGGTTCATGCAGAATGTGCGCACCTTGTCCTGATACTTCTCGGTCTTATAGACGATCTTGCTCTCATACAGCTCATCGGTGATGGGGGCAAACACCTCGGCGGGCAGCTCCACCCGCACACCGATATCCACACGGTTGGACTTGGTGGGGATATCCAGCGACTGGCAGACGGACTCCATCCACTTGCTGCCGCTGCGGCCCACAGAGATGATGCACTTGCGTCCCGTGAACACGCCCTTGTCCGTTTCGGCCTCGTAGGCGCCATCTTCGGTGATGGACAGCGCCTTTACCGGGGTGAGGAAGTGGAAGTCCACATGGTCCTTCAGCTTGGCGTACAGGTTCTCAAGGACCTTGTAGTTGATGTCCGTGCCCAGGTGCCGCACGGAAGCGTCCAGCAGGTGCAGATTGTTTTGCAGGCACAGCCGCTTGAAGCCGCTGTCGGCGGTGGAGTAGAGCTTTGTCCCCGCGCCGCCGCAGGCCACGTTGATATCGTCCACGTAGTGCATCAGCTCCATGGCCTTCTGCTTGCCGATGTATTCGTACAGTGTGCCTCCGAACTCGTTGGTCAGGTTATATTTGCCGTCGGAAAATGCGCCGGCGCCGCCGAAGCCGTTCATGATGGCGCAGGTCTTGCAGTGAATGCAGGACTTCACCTTGTCGCCGTCGATGGGACAGTGCCGCTTTTCCAGCGGGTTGCCAGCCTCCAGCACAGCTACCTTCCACTCCGGCCTGCGCTGCATCAATTCATAGGCGGAAAAAATACCGCCGGGGCCGGCGCCAATAATGATCACATCATAAGTCATGGAGATACCTCCTTGTATTTTATCCGCAGAATATTATAACAAGGAAACGGAAACTTGCAACCCGCAATTTCTTATGGCAGGTATATCAAAATGTAATTTCACTTTTCTTATCGTAAAGCGCTGGTGTTTCGGTTTATCCTGTGCTACAATAGAAAAAATCACACAGGAGGACGCCGCCATGAGCTACGCAGACCGCATATTCAAGGAAAACTGCCGGGAGATCCTTACCCACGGCGTATGGGATACCGACCAGAACGTGCGTCCCCACTGGGAGGACGGCACGCCCGCCCATACCGTCAAAAAATTCGGCATCGTAAATCGTTACAACCTGCGCCAGGAGTTCCCCATCCTCACCATCCGCCGGACGTACTTTAAGACCTGCATCGATGAGCTGCTGTGGATCTGGCAGCAGAAGTCCAACAACATCCATGATCTCCGCGGGCATATCTGGGACAGCTGGGCCGATGAGAACGGCTCCATCGGCAAGGCCTACGGCTATCAACTGGCGGTGAAGCACCAGTATCCCGAGGGGGAGATGGACCAGGTGGACCGGGTGCTGTACGACCTGAAGCACAACCCTGCCAGCCGCCGCATCCTGACGAATATCTACAATTTTCAGGATCTGCACGAGATGGCACTGTACCCCTGCGCCTACTCCATGACCTTCAACGTCTCCGGCCATACGCTGAACGCTATCCTGAACCAGCGCAGCCAGGATATGCTGGCGGCCAACAACTGGAACGTGGTGCAGTACGCTGTGCTGGTGCACATGATGGCGCAGGTGTCGGGGCTGGAGGTCGGTGAGCTTGTCCATGTTATCGCCGACGCTCATATCTACGACCGCCATGTGCCCATCATCGAAAAGCTGCTGGAAAAGGACGAGCGTCCCGCGCCTGAGTTTATCATCGACAGATCGGTGACGGATTTCTATCAGTTCACCCGTGACAGCTTCTCGTTGGAGGGGTACGACCCCCAGCCCTTCGAGGACAAGATCCCGGTGGCCATTTAAGGAGGGAGCACCGTGTATGCTATCGTCGCTGTGGATGAGAAGTGGGGAATTGGCAGGGACAACGCCCTGCTGTTCCACCTGTCCGCCGACCTCAAGCGGTTCAAGGAGTTGACCTCCGGGCATACGGTCCTCATGGGCCGCAAAACGCTGGAGTCCCTACCCGGTGGGAGGGGCCTGCCGAACCGGCGCAATATTGTCCTGACCGGGCAGCGGGGCTTCACGGCAGAACGGGCCGAGATCGTCCACTCTCCGGCGGAGGCACTGCTGACTGCCGATGAGGACGCCTGGGTCATTGGCGGCGAGAGCGTCTATCGGATGTTCCTGCCGCTGTGCGATCGGGTCTATATGACACGAATTGCCGCCGATGGCAGCGCGGACGCCTTCTTCCCTGATCTGGAGCGCGATCCCGGGTGGAGACTGGACAAGCGCTCGGCGGATATGGAGGAAAACGGCCTGCGGTTTCGTTATGAGGAGTATGTTCCGGTAAAAGGTGAATAAAATGACCCCCCGATACCGTCGGGGGGTCATTTTATTCTTCCATGTCCACGGTGATGTTGTCGGTGCCGTGCTGTTCAAACTCACCTAAGTACGTCTCCATCCGGGCCATGATCTCATCGTAGTTCTCCGGCGTGATGGGGGGATCGTCCATGTCCCGCAGGGCCAGCTCCTGGGCCAGTATCTCAAAGAACGTGGCGTCCTCATAGGCCATGATGGCCTCATGGATACCGCCGTCGGCAAAGGCGCGGGAGGGGATCAGCTCTCCCTGGTACAGCTCCGTCAGGGGCGCCATGCCGTGGTCCAGGCAGTGGGCAAACACCAGGCTCTCCACCTGGTCGTACTCCTTGATGCGGTCGTCGCCACGGGTGGAGTTCAGCACCCAGTTGCCGATATACACCAGATCCAGCAGACGCCGGAATTGCTTTTCCGTCATGTTCAGTTCCATCATACCACCTCCATCACGGGCAGAAATTCATTTCCACGATTATAGCACGTTCCCGCAGGGATTGCCACAGAAAAAAATGAACAGGTGCGCCAATTTTTAGCTTGTAACGATAGGGGAAACATAGTACAATATATGAGTTAAACTATGCACTGCCGCCGCGGCGGCAGGAAAAAGGAGGGCGCATATGGATCAGCGGCCTATCGGGGTGTTCGACTCCGGCTCCGGCGGATTGACCGCCGTGCGGGAGATACGCAGCATCCTCCCCTTTGAGAACATTATATACTTCGGCGACACGTCCCGTGTGCCCTACGGCGGGCGCTCGGCGGAAATATTGCTGCGCTACGCCCGGCAGGATGTACATTTCCTGCGGAGCTTTGATGTGAAAGCGCTGCTGGTGGCCTGCGGCACCGTATCTACCAACGCTCTGCCGGTGCTGGCGGCCGAGAACGATATCCCCGTTCTCGGTGTGGTGAAGCCCTCCTGCGCGGCGGCCGCCGCGGCGACCCGAAATAAGCGAGTGGGCCTGATCGCCACGGCGGCATCCGTGCGCTCCGGGGCCTATGAGCGCTGTCTGGCGGCGCTGGACGGCGCCATTCAGGTGTATGTCAAGGCCTGCCCTCTGTTTGTGCCGCTGGTGGAGAACGGGCGTTTCCGCCCCGGTGATCCGGTCATCGAGACGGTGGCCCGGGAGTATCTGGAGCCGCTGCGTGCCACGGGGATCGACACCCTCATCCTGGGCTGCACCCACTATCCGCTGCTGACGGAGATCATCGCGGACATTATGGGCCCTGGCGTGACGCTCATCGACTCCGGCGCTGCGGCGGCGCGGGTCCTGCGGCAGACGTTGTCAGACCGGGGTGCGCTGGCCCAACGTGACCACGGCACACTGACACTGTATGCCAGCGATCAGCCGGAGGACTTCGGTGCGCTGGCAGGGCAGTTTCTGCGGCGGCCGCTGGAGAGCGCGGTACAGCACGTAGACATCGAGAGGTACTGACATGGACAAGGTACAGGTACTGGTCCGCAGCCACAGTGATTTCGCCGGCGGCGTGGACGAACTGACCTTCCGGGGCACAGGGACGCTGGAAAAGACCGACTATGGCTATCGCCTGCGCTATACGGCGCAGAACGAGCTGGACGGCAGCGCCGTGGCCTCGGAGGTGCGGCTGGAGACGCAGCAGCGCCGGGCCGTTGTCATCACCGAGTCCAAGGACGGCGGCTACGGCCTGCTGCTGGACCCTCAACGGCAAACGGTCACGCAGATCGCCGGCGGCGACGGCGGTGCGCTGACGCTGCACGTGGACACGAAGGAGGTGTCCTGGCACCTGCCCCGAAAGGGCGAGGGCCATATCGCATTGACGTATACACTGCTGCTGGGCACGCAGGCGCTGTCCGCCCTGCACCTGGCACTGACTTTGACAAAAGAGGAGAAGGACGCATGAATATGATCGAAAGCGCCAAGGTGCAGGTACGGCAGCTGACAGTGGCTGCATATGAAAAGGCTGCGGCCGCAGGGCTGCTGCCTGCCGGTATCACCGCCGAGCCGGCGGTGGAGATCCCCAAGGACACCGCCAACGGCGACTATACCACCACCTTCTGCCTGGCGGCGGCCAAGGCTATGAAGATGAACCCCCGTCAGGTAGCCCAGACGCTCATCGACCATATGACGCTGACGGACAGCTATTTCACCTCCGTGGAGATCGCCGGTCCCGGCTTTATGAACTTCCGCCTGGGCGGCAAGTGGTTCGCCGACACCGTCTCCGGCATTGAGACGGCAGGGGAGAAGTACGGCGAGAACGACACGCTGGCTGGCAGGAAGTACATGGTGGAGTTTGTCTCCGCCAATCCCACCGGCCCCATGCACATGGGCAACGCCCGGGGCGGCGTGCTGGGAGACACTTTGGCCAGCGTGCTGCAAAAGTCCGGTGCGGACGTGTGGCGTGAGTTCTACGTCAACGACGCGGGCAACCAGATCGAAAAGTTCGCCAAGAGTCTGGAGGCCCGGTACTTCCAGATCATCAAGGGCGAGGACGCGGTGGAATTCCCCGAGGACGGCTACCACGGCGACGATATCCGGGAGTTGGCCCAGGCTTTCTACGAGAATGAGGGCGATAAGTATCTGGACTGCGACGAAAAGACCCGTCATGACGCCCTGGCCCAGTTCGGTCTCAGCGTCAATATCCCCAAGATGAAGGCCGATCTGGCCCGGTACGGCATTCAGTACGACCAGTGGTTCTTCGAGTCTTCCCTTCACGACAGCGGCTATGTGGCTGACACAGTGCAGGCGCTGACGGACAGGGGCTATACCTATGAGAAGGACGGCGCGCTGTGGCTGAAGACCTCCGATATCCTGGCCGCCCAGCTGCGGCAGGAGGGCAAGAGCGACGAGGCTATCGAAAAGCTTGGCCTGAAGGACGACGTGCTGCGCCGCGCCAACGGGTTCTATACCTACTTCGCTGCCGATATTGCCTATCACCGCAACAAATTCGCCGTCCGCGGCTTTGACAAGGTCATCAACATCTGGGGCGCCGACCACCACGGCCATGTGGCCCGGCTGAAGGGTGCTATGGACGCTCTGGGCCTGGATGGCCAGCACCGGTTGGACATCGTGCTGATGCAGCTGGTGAAGCTGGTCCGCGACGGCGAGACCGTCCGTATGTCCAAGCGCACCGGCAAGGCCATCAGTCTCACCGACCTGCTGGACGAGATCCCTGTGGATGCCTGCCGCTGGTTCTTCAACGCCAAGCCGGAGACGCAGATGGAGTTCGATCTGGGTCTGGCCGTCCGGGAGGACAGTGAGAACCCGGTCTACTATGTCCAGTATGCCTACGCCCGTATCTGCACGCTGGTGAAGGCGCTGGCGGCGGAGGGATATACCGTTCCCGCCGCGGCGGAGGCCGATCTGTACGCTCTGACCGCCGATGAGGAGAAGGCCCTCATCAAGCAGCTGGCCCAGTACCCTGCCGTGGTGCAGTTGGCCGCCCGGGACTACGACCCCAGCTTCATCAACCGCTATCTGGTGGAGCTGGCTGCCGCGTTCCACAAATTCTACAATGCCTGCCGCATCAAGGGCGAAGCGGAGAACGTGCTGCTGGCACGGCTGAAGCTGGCGGACACCGCCCGCGCCGTGCTGAAAAACGGCATGACGCTCATTGGCTGCTCTGCACCGGAGAAGATGTAAACTATGAAAAAGCCACCCCGTGAGGGGTGGCTTTTTCACGTCTCAAAGAACAGTCGGACGGCCCAGGCCGCGGCCAGGTAGGCAGCCAGGTCCGCCGTCAGGGCGGCAGGAATGGTGTAGCGTGTCCGCTTGATTCCCGCCGCGCCGAAATAGACGGCGACGGTGTAGAACGTCGTCTCGGTGCAGCCCAGCATCACGGCGGCGCAGCGCCCGATGTAGCTGTCCGGCCCGTACTGGCGCATGATGGCGCCGCCGGCAGCCAGCGCGCCGGAGCCGGACAGCGGGCGTATCACCAGCAGCGGGGCCGTCTCCGGCGGTACGCCCAGGGCGGTGAGCGCCGGGGCGAGCAGAGCCGTCAGGGCATCCAATGCGCCGGAGGCCCGCAGCATATACACCGCCGTCAGCAGGGCAGCCAGCGCCGGCAGAATGGATACCGCCACCTGCAGGCCGCTTTTTCCTCCAGTGACAAGGGCGTCATAGACATCCACGCGCCGCCGGGCGCCCCACAGAGCGGCGCCGGACAGCAGCAGCGGCAGTATCCAGGCGGAAAAGGGCTCCATCTCATGTCCTCCACACCCGGCCCAGCACCCGGGCGCAGGCCAGGCCCGCTGTCACCGACAGCGCCGAGGACAGCCACACCGCCGGCAGGATATCCAGCGGCGCGGCGCTGCCCAGTCCGCCCCGCAGGGCAGCCACGGTGGAGGGCAGCAGCTGCACCGACGCGGTGTTCAGCACCACCAGACGGCACAACTCGTCGCTTGCGGTGCCGCCGCAGCCCACCGCCATGCGTTTGGCGGCCTGTATACCCGCCGGCGTGGCGGCGTTACCCAGCCCCAGCAGATTGGCGCTGACGTTAGCACTGAGGGCAGCCAGCGTCTCCTCGTCCCGCCCTGCCTGGGGCAGCAGACGCCGCAGGACCGGGCGCAGCAGGCGGCTCAGTCCCGCCGCCATGCCGCTGCGCCGCATCAGCTCCAGTACACCGGACCACAGGCACAGTGCCCCAGCCATGACCAGTACCAGCTCCACCGCAGCAGCGGCACCCTCCAGTGCCGCCGCTGTCACCGCCGACAGGCGGCCGCTGACTGCACCGTACACCAGGGACACCGTTACCATCAGCGTCCAGAATATCCCCATCGCCACACCGCGCACCTCCTTACGGGAGAAGTCTACGCGGCGGTCTGTGCGGTTATTTGCAAAAATTCTCGACACGTTTCGAATTGTTGTTGACATGCTTCGTTGAATATGTTAAAATACGGGTATAAAATTTGCGGGGATTTTGTTATTACTGCATAGAGGGGGGAGAGGACATGAAATTTACCGGTATTGTCCGCCGCATCGACGAGCTTGGCCGGATCGTGGTCCCGATCGAAATGCGCCGCGCGCTGGATATCGGCGAGCGTGAGACAATGGAGATCAGCGTGGAGGGCGACGGCATCGTGCTGCGCCGCGCCCATGTGGGATGCGTGTTCTGCGACGGGAACAAGGACATATCCACGTTCCACGGTAAGAGCGTCTGTGCCAAGTGCAGGCGCGAGCTGCAAAAGACCTGAAAACAAGAAAAAACAGTGCCGCCCACTGGGGCGGCACTGTTTTTTTCGTCTTATGCTTTCAGCGCGGTATCGTACAGGGCGTTGCGGGGCAGGCCGGTGTCGTCCGCTACCCGACGCACGGCCTCTTTCAGCTTCATACCGCCGTCCCGCAGGGCCAGCACCCGTGCTGCGCCCTCTTCCAGCGTCAGGGCCGGCAGGTTCTGCTTCTCCCGGCCCGCTACCACCAGAACGTACTCCCCCCGTGGCTCGTTGTCCCGGTAGAAGGCCGCGGCCTGGGCCAGTGTGGTGCGGACAGTGTCTTCATGGAGCTTTGTCAGCTCACGGCACAGGGCGGCGGGCCTGTCTCCCAGCAGCTCCACCATGTCGGCGAGGGTTTGACGCAGGCGGTGGGGCGCCTCGTGAAACACCATGGTGCGCGCCTCACCGGTCAGCTCCTCCAGGGCAGCGCGGCGCTCTTTTTTACCGGAGGGCAGAAAGCCCTCGAAGGTGAAGCGCCGGGTGTCCAGCCCGGACACGGCCAGGGCGGCGATGGCGGCGCAGCAGCCGGGAATGGCCTGTACCGTCACGCCGTTTTCGGCGCACAGGGCCACCAGCTCCTGCCCCGGATCGCTGATGGCCGGGGTGCCGGCATCGGTGACCAGCGCGCACGTTTCGCCGGAGAGCAGACGTTCCAAAATGGCCTGACCCGCCGCAGCGCGGTTGTGCTCGTGGTAGCTGACAAGCGGCTTTTTGATGTCAAAATGGTTCAGCAGCTTCACGCTGACGCGGGTGTCCTCCGCTGCGATGAAATCTGCCCGGGTCAGCGTCTCTGCGGCGCGGGGCGAGAAGTCGCCCAGGTTGCCGATGGGCGTGGCCACCAGATACAGGATACCTGCCATTGGGAATTACCCCCTGTCCTTGAAATAGATGCGGCGCAGCTCGCCGCTTTCGCCGCCGTCTGCGTGCAGCAGCAGCGGCGTGTGCACCGCCAGTCCGGCCCCGCCGTGACGGCGGCAGGACAGCAGCACCAGCCGCGGCGGCGTCTGTGCGTCCTTCTGCACGAAGCGCAGCACCTTCGGCTCCAGCCGGTGGCGGCGCAGGACGTCCATCAGCTCCGCCGTCCGTTCCGCCCGGTGGACCAGGCAGAACCGTCCACCGCTGCGGAGCAGATACGCTGCCGCAGCACACAACTGGTCAAAGGTGCAGGCGGTTTCGGACCGGGACGTGCCCCGGCTTCCCTCCGCCACCCGTCCTGTGTGGGGCGGGAAATAGGGCGGATTGGCCACGCACAGGTCGAAACTCCCGGCTTTTGGCAGAGCTGTCCGATCCCGCAGGTCGGCCCGCAGCACGGCAACGCGGTCCTCCAGACCATTGACGGCGGCGTTTTCTTCCGCCAGCGCACAGGCAGCACTGTCGATATCAATGTTGGTGATGTGCAGTTCCTGCTGCCGCGCCAGCAGCAGGAGGCCCAGCAGGCCGATCCCGGCGCCCAGGTCACAGACGCGCTCACCACGCCGCACTTCGGCAAAGGCTCCCAGCAGGAACGTGTCGGTGGAGGGCTTGAACACGTTGTCGTCAAAGCGGAAGCGAAAACCGCCCGGCCACAGCTCATCCCAGTGCTCCATGCCGCTTCCTCCTCTGTACATAGCTGTACTATCCGTTGACAAAGGGGTGTCTGCCCTTATCGGCGGATGATATCATGGTGACACTGCGTTGATACCATGTTGATACCATGATGACACCATTGTAATACAAAACCCGGGGGGATACAACAAAAAAGTGACCGGCACCGCCGGTCACTTTTCCTCATCGTTGTGCTTGGTTCAATTACTCAGCGGGGCTGATAGCGCCGTTGGGACAGGTGTCAGCGCAGGAACCGCAGTCCAGGCAAGCGCCGGCATCGATGACGTAACGATCATCACCCTGAGAGATAGCGCCCACGGGGCAAGCATCAGCGCAAGCGCCGCAGCTCACGCAAGCAGAACCGATCTGATAAGCCATAGTAAGTACCTCCATTAAGATTGTAAACACATTGTACCATGAAAAATGAAAAAATCAACCCCATTTTCCGTGGAAATTCAAGGTTTTTAGTTAGCATACACTAACTCGCGAAATCCCGGGAAACGCCCGGTCAGCTGCCGGTGACTACCATGTACAGCAGTGCCGCTGTCTCCCGCGCCCAGTAGCCGGCGGTCAGGAACCAGGGGCTGGCGCAGCCGTCGGAATACGGTGTCAGGCCGCTGCGCTGCGCCCAGATGGCGGCACGGAGCTGGTGGAAGTTGTCCGAGGCGATGGCCACGTCCGTGGACAGGTCCTTCTCCCGCAGCAGCGCGGCGGAGAAGGCCAGGTTCTCTTCGGTGGAGGCGGACTGGTCTTCCAGCAGGATACGCTCCGGCGCGATACCCATGGACACCAGCGTGTCACGGATACATTGGGCCTCGCTGATGGGCTCGCTGCCGTTCTGCCCGCCGGAGGCGACGCACAGGGCGTCCGGGTGCGCGGTCAGATAGTCATAGGCCGCGCTGATGCGGCCCCGCAGCATCAGGCTGGGGTGGCCGTCCGGGAACACCTGGCAGCCCAGCACCACCACGGTGCAGTCCTGTCCGTCGGCGGGCCGGTCCGCGGCGGCCATGGCCATTTTACCCAGCGTTGCCAGAATGGCCGTCATACACACGGCGATCACGCAGCCCACCAGCGCGCGAAGCCATTTTGGCCGCAGCAAGCGGCGGAAGAAGTCCGGCCATGTGAGCCACGCGGCGCACAGCAATAGCAGCGCCGCCGGCCAGACCATGCCGAAGTGCAGGATACCCATACCCAGCGGCAGCAGGAAGAATACCGCCGCCAGCAGGCAGAGGACAGCCAATATATGCCGTAGGACCTTTGCCATGTCAGTTCTCCTTGATATGTCCGGCGATGCGCTGCATGATCATATCCAGCGCCACCAGGTTGTGTCCGCCCTCCAGCACGATGATGTCCGCAAACTTCCGCGTGGGCTCTACGAACTGCTCGTGCATGGGCTTCACGGTGGTCAGGTACTGATTTACCACGGACTCCAGCGACCGTCCGCGTTCCTCCACGTCCCGCAGGGCGCGGCGCAGGATACGCACGTCGGCGTCTGTTTCCACAAAGATCTTGATGTCCAACAGGTCACGCAGCGCCTTGTTCTGGAAGATCAGGATACCCTCCACAATGACCACCTTGGTGGGCTTGATCTCCACCGTCTCGTCGGTACGGTTGTGGATGGCGTAGTCGTACACGGGGCAGTGGATGGTCTCGCCCCGCTTCAGCGCCTTCAGGTCCTCGATCATCAGGTCGGTGTCGAAGGCGTCGGGATGGTCGTAGTTTTGCAGGCAGCGCTCGGCGAAGGGCCTGTCCTGCCGCTTGTAGTAGTTGTCGTGGTGTACCACACTGATGTCGCTGCCGAAGCGTGCAGCCAGATGCTCGGTGAGCGTGGTCTTGCCGCTGCCGGTGCCGCCGGCGATGCCGATGAAAATGGTGTTCATAGTTGCGCCTCCCCGCATTTCTCTGGCTCTATTATAAGAAGCGCGGCCGGGAAAAGCAAGTGCCGGCGCGAAGTGTTGTAAAAAAAGGATGAATTTCCTCGAAATGCAGTTGACGGGCGGCACAAAAATGAGTATGATATGTATTATGTAAATCCAATGCCCGGTATGGAGGTTTTTCATAATGAGTCTGATCAAATGTCCCAAGTGCGGAGAGATGTTCTCCGATAGCTATAAGACCTGCCCCTTCTGCGAGGAGGACGAGGCCTATTACAGCGGCAAGGTGCGTAAGCACAAGGGCCGCCGCGCCGCCGAGAGCCGCCGCCGCAAGGCGCCCAGCATCCTGGGTCCCGTGGCCGTCATCGTTCTGATCCTGCTGGCGGCGCTGGTGGTGTGGCTGATCTTCGGCGACCAGATCAAGGAGGCCATCACTGGCGAGAAGCCCCCCATTACCGATGTGGACAAGCCCGACGACACCATCGACAAGCCTGACAACACGCCCGTCACGCCGACTATCTCCCTGAACCGCACCGTTCTGGTGCTGAACGTGGGCGACAAGGACGAGCTGAAGGTCAACGGCACGGAGGACGCTGCGGCCTGGAGCAGCAGCGCGCCCACCGTGGCCAGCGTCAACTCCGCCGGTGAGGTGACGGCGCTGACCAAGGGCAACGCGGTCATTACCGCCGAGGTGAACGGCGAGTCCGTCACCTGCACCGTCACCGTCAAGGATGAAAGCGACGCGCCGGACGACGGCAGCACCACGACAAAGCCCGACGATGGTAGTACTACCACCAAGCCCAGTGATACCAGCAGCAATACCAAGGTGGATGTGAGTAAGCTGCGGATAGAGACGGATCTTGGAACAAAGCCGATTGAGCCTATTGATGGTGCGTTTGACGTGTCTTTGCCGGAGGGGATCAGTTGTACCTTTACAGTGACGGGTACTGATTTGAAGGCATCGTGGAGCAGCGCGAACAGCTCTATTGCCACTGTGAGTGCAGACGGTGCGGTGAAAACTGTGAGCCGCGGTGAGACTACACTGACCATTAAGATCGGCAGCACGGAAGTCAAGTGTTTGCTGCGCGTGACCAAATGATACACGAAACCGCCGCCATACCCGTGTATGGCGGCGGTTTTTTCCATTTGTTTCCGGGATTTAGAATATCTGATAATTGACGGTTTCTCTGTGGAATGATACAATAGAAAGAACGGAAACCGACGGCGGCTGTTCCGCCGCAAAATACAAAGTGAAGGAGCCGTGATGTATGTACCGTATCGTCAAGAAAGAAGCGCTCAAGCCCACTGTGATCCTCTATGAGATCGAGGCACCCATGGTGGCCAAAAAGGCAGAGCCGGGCCAGTTCATCATTCTGCGCGTGGATGAGAACGGCGAGCGTATCCCCATCACTATCCATGATTATGACCGCGAGAAGGGCACCGTGACCATCATCGTCCAGACCGTGGGCGCCACCACCGAGAAGCTGAGCCACAAGCAGCAGGGCGAGTGCCTGCATGATTTCGTGGGTCCCCTGGGCAAGCCCACTGAGACCGAGGGCAAGAAGAAGGTCTGCGTGGTCGGCGGCGGCGTGGGCTGCGCCATCGCGTATCCTGTGCTGAAGAAATTTCACGACTGCGGCGCCGAGGTCCACGCGGTGGTCGGCTTCAAGAGCAAGGACGTGGTCATTCTGGAGGATAAGTTCAAGGCGGTCTCCTCCGTGCTGAAGGTCTGCACCGACGACGGCTCCTACGGCCGCAAGGGTCTGGTCACCGAGGCGCTGAAGGAGCTGCTGGACGAGGGCAATGTGTACGACGAGATCTTCGCCATCGGCCCCATGGTCATGATGAAGTTCGTCTGTAAGACCACCGCGCCCTACAATATGCCCACCACCGTCTCCATGAGCCCCATCATGATCGACGGCACCGGTATGTGCGGCGGCTGCCGCCTGACCGTGGGCGGCGAGACGAAGTTCGCCTGCGTGGACGGCCCCGACTTCGACGGCCAGAAGGTGGACTGGGATCTGGCGGTGAAGCGCAACCAGATGTACCACGACTTCGAGGTGCGTAAGCACGAGGAAGTCTGCAATCTGTTCAAGCAGGAGGTAAAGTAAGATGGCTGCTAAGATCAATATGCGTTTGGACAAGAACGAAATGCCCTCCCAGGACCCCAATGTCCGCAACAAAAACTTCCTGGAGGTGGCCCTGGGCTACACCGAGGAGCAGGCGCTGGACGAGGCGGCCCGCTGCCTGAACTGCAAGAACCACCCCTGCGTGGACGGCTGTCCCGTGAACGTGCGTATCCCCGAATTCATCCAGAAGATCGTGGAGAAGGACTACGAGGGCGCCTATCAGGTCATCCATCAGACCAGCTCCCTGCCCGCCGTGTGCGGCCGCGTGTGTCCCCAGGAGAGCCAGTGCGAGATGCACTGCGTCCGCGGCAAGAAGGGCGACCCCGTGGGCATCGGCCGGCTGGAGCGATTTGTGGCCGACTGGCACAACGCCCACAGCACCGAGGCCGCGGCGGTCCCCGCACCCAACGGCCACAAGGTGGCTGTGATCGGCTCCGGCCCCGCAGGTCTGACCTGCGCCGGCGACCTGGCCAAGAAGGGCTATGAGGTCACGGTGTTCGAGGCGCTGCATCTGGCCGGCGGCGTGCTGGTGTACGGCATTCCCGAGTTCCGTCTGCCCAAGGCCATCGTCCAGAAGGAAGTGGACGGCCTGAAGGCCATGGGCGTCAAGGTGGAGACCAACACCGTGGTGGGCCGCACCATCACCATCGACGAGCTGATGGAGGAGTACGGCTTTGAGGCAGTGTTCATCGGTTCCGGCGCGGGCCTGCCCATGTTCATGAACATCCCCGGTGAGAACCTGAAGGGCGTCTATTCCGCCAACGAGTTCCTGACCCGCATCAACCTGATGAAGGCCTACCGCGAGGACAGCGACACCCCCATCATGGACCTGAAGGGCAAGACCGTGGCCGTGGTCGGCGGCGGCAACGTGGCCATGGACGCCGCCCGCTGCTCCAAGCGGCTGGGCGCTGAGGTGTACGTGGTGTACCGCCGCGGCATGGAGGAGCTGCCCGCCCGTCACGAGGAGGTGGAGCACGCCATCGAGGAGGGCGTCATCTTCAAGACGCTGAACAACCCCGTCCAGATCAACGGCGACGAGCAGGACTGCGTCAAGTCCATGACCTGCATCGAGATGGAACTGGGTGAGCCGGATGCCTCCGGCCGCCGCCGCCCCGTGGAGAAGAAGGGCAGCGAGTTCGACCTGAGCGTGGACGCGGTCATCATGTCCCTGGGCACCAGCCCCAACCCGCTGATCAAGTCCACCACCAAGGGACTTGAGGTCAACAAGAAGGGCGGCATCATCGTCAACGAGGAGGGCCTGACCTCCCGCCAGGCGGTGTATGCCGGCGGCGACGCTGTGACCGGCGCGGCCACCGTCATTCTGGCCATGGGTGCCGGCAAGCTGGGCGCAAAGTCCATCGACGAGTACCTGAGCAAGTAAGTACATCGAAAAGGCCCGCTGCAAAGCGGGCCTTTTTATGCCGGAAAGCGGTAAAATTTTACGTTCTCCTTATGGAAAGCGCCGCTGCGCTGTGGTATACTGGGAGCAGCAACAGACGGGAGGGGCCATTATGCCGAAAGACTTTATCGACTTCAACCAGAAAACAGGCTTTATCTGCGACATGGACGGCGTCATCTACCACGGGAACCGGATCCTGCCCGGCGTGGCGGACTTCATCCAGTGGCTGCATGAGGAGAACAAGGAGTATCTGTTCCTGACCAACAACAGCGGCTACACGCCCCGTGAGCTGCAGCAGAAGCTGGCCCGGATGGGACTGGATGTGCCGGAGGAGCATTTCTATACCAGTGCCCTGGCCACGGCGGCCTTCCTGAAGGACCAGGCTCCCGGCTGCTCCGTGTTCGCCATCGGTGAGGCGGGGCTGCTGAACGCCCTGTACGACGCGGGCCTCACCATGAACGACGTGAACCCGGACTACGTGGTGGTGGGCGAGGGCCGCACCTATTCCCTGGATACGCTGACCAAGGCGGTGAACCTGGTCATGGCCGGTGCCAAGCTCATCGGCGCCAACTCCGATGTGTCCGGCCCCATCGAAAGCGGCATTGCTCCGGCCTGCCGCGCTCTGGTGGCCCCCATTGAAATGGCCACCGGCAAGCAGGCCTATTTCTGCGGCAAGCCCAACCCCCTGATGATGCGGACCGGCCTGCGGCTGCTGCACTGCCACTCCGCCGACGCGGTGATGGTGGGCGACCGCATGGACACCGACGTTATCTCCGGCCTGGAAAGCGGTATGTCCACGGTGCTGGTGCTCTCCGGCGTGTCCACCCGTCAAACGGTGGAGACGTATGCCTATCAGCCCAACGTCATTCTGGACGGTGTGGGCGACATCGCCCGTCTGGCCCGTAAAAACAAGAAATAGGCGCTACGGACCAAGGGCCGGGAATGAAAAGAAGTGACCGCGGAAGCGGTCACTTCTTTTCATTCGTTTTCCAGCAGCAGGGTGTATATCTCGCCCTCCACGGCGAACACGCGCTCCACATCGGTGTCCATCTGCTCCAGCAGCGGCCCCGATGCCTCGTAGTCCACGCAGGTGCCGCAGGAGGCACTGAGCTTCCGGGGCACCGGCATCATCCGGGCCCGGACCCCCGCCGCCGTCAAGCACTGGCAGGTCAGCAGGGCGGACAGATGGGTGTGGAACGTGGCGATATAGCGGCTCATTTGGACAGGGACAGACGGAAGTCCTGACCCTCCGGCGCCACGGCGACCTTGTAGCCGCTGTTTTCGGCGAAGCGGGTGACATTCTCCACAGAGCACTGGTTGTCCACCAGCACCTCCAGGGCGGCGGGGGCGTCGGCCTTTACGGCCTTCTGCACCATCACCACGGGCATGGGGCAGGAATAACCTCTTGCGTCAACAGTCATTGTGATGTTCCTCCTTTACTTGGCGGCCTCAACAGGCGCGCTGACAGCCTTGGGCATATTCCACAGGGACACACCCAGCATGATGAGGATACCCAGACACACGGCTACCTTGCCGTTGTTGGAAATGCCGCCCACCACGATCTCCTTGGCCTCGTTCATGGCGTCGGCGTTGCCGGCCAGACCGAAGTTGTGGGCAAAGGCCGCGCCCACGATCATGCCGAACACGGTCACGGCGCTGTCACCGTTGCCCTCGCCGGCCAGGATCAGCTGACGCAGCGGGCAGCCGCCCAGCAGCACGCTGCCCCAGCCCACCAGGACCATGCCCAGCAGGTTCCACAGCTGGCTGCTGTGGGCGATGGGCTGCAGTTCAAAGCCCAGCTTGAAGCTGCCGGTGATGAGGTTGCCCGCCAGGACGACCACGAAGATGGCCACGAAGCCGTACAGCAGCTTGAAATCCTTGAACAGCATGGCGTCGCGGATGCCGCCCACCATGCACAGGCGGGCGCGCTGGGCCAGAGCGCCCACCACCACGGCGATCAGCAGTGCGGCCAGCATGGGCGCGTGCTTGGAGCCGGGGCCCTCCTCACTGAACTTGAACAGGCTGGGCACGGCGATGACCAGGATCAGCAGGCCGGTCATCACGATGGGCAGCACGCCGCCCTCGCCCTTCCCAACGGGATAGGCACGCTTCAGGGAGAAGCCGCGCTTGAGGAACTGGATGCCGATGAAGATGCCCAGGGTGAAGCCCACCAGGCCCACCACGGCGTTCAGGTCACCGCCGCCGATACGCAGGACCATCCGCAGGGGGCAGCCCAGGAAGGCCAGTGCGCCGATCATGACGAAGGCGCCCAGCACGAAGCGTGTGGCGGGGGAGGAGCCTGCCTTGGCCCGGAATTCCTTGGTGGCCACGGACATGACGAACGCGCCCAGCACCAGACCGATGATCTCCGGCCGGACGTACTGCACCTTGGCTGCGCTGTGCATACCCACCGCGCCGGTGATGTCCCGCAGGAAGCAGGCGATGCAGAACCCCATGTTGGCGGGGTTGCCCAGATGGGTCAGCACCACGGCGGCCAGACCGACCACCGCGCCGGCGATGACCACGATCCAACTTACTTTTTTCATGTGATGTGTCTCTCCTTTGCGTTATTTCTTTTAAAGAATAGCGATGCCATTATACGACACTGTACCGGAAAAGTCAAGACCGTGACAAACTTCACTTTCTGTGGTATGATGGGTCACGAGCTGTGAGGAGGTGCCTGCATGGAGGCCATTTATCTTGACAACGCCGCCACGTCGTTCCCCAAGCCGGCGGGGGTCAGCGACCGGATGAAATACTATCTGGACTGCGTGGGAGCCAACGTGAACCGTTCCGTGTATACCGCCGCCCAGGAGGCGGGGCTGGTGACGCTGACGCTGCGGCAGCGGCTGGCGCGGCTGTTCGATTTCCCGGAGCCGCCTACCCACGTTATTCTGACGCCGGGTGCTACGGCGGGGCTGAATATGATCATCTCCGGCCTTCTGCGTCCCGGCGACCACTGCATCGTCAGCAGCATGGAGCACAACGCGGTCATGCGGCCGCTGCTGCGCCTGCCGGGGGTGGCGGTCAGCCGCGTTCCCTGTGACGCCGAGGGTTTTGCAGATCTGGACGCCCTGCCGGGGCTGTTCCGGGAGGATACGAGACTGGTCATCATGGCCCACGGCTCCAACGTCTGCGGCGTGGTACAGGACGCGGCGGCTATCGGCCGCATCTGCGCGGAAAAGGGCGTGCCCTTTGCGCTGGACGCCGCCCAGACGGCGGGACACCTCCCTGTGGACTTTCAGGCTTTCGGCCTCAGTGCCATGGCGGTACCGGGCCACAAGGGGCTGCTGGGCCCCGGCGGCGTGGGCGCGCTGCTGCTGCGGGACGATTTCGCCCAAAAGCTGACGCCTCTGATCGCTGGCGGCACCGGCAGTGCCTCGGACAGCGAGTACCTGCCGCCCTATCTGCCGGACCGGTTTGAGTCCGGTACGGCCAATCTCCCCGGCTGCTACGGCTGGGAGGCGGCCCTGCGTTTTATTGAGGAGACGGGCGTGGATGCCCTGCGGCAGCACGAGAGGGCGCTGTGCGCCCGGTTTCTGGACGGTCTTGCGGATATTTCCGGGGTCCGACTGGTGGGCCCCCGGAATATGGACCGTCGGGTGGGCGTCATCTCCGTGGACTTCCTGCGCCGCGACAACGCCGAGATGGCCTATGCGCTGGAAGCGCAGTACGGCATCCTGACCCGCTGCGGCCTGCACTGTGCGCCCTCGGCCCACAAAACACTGGGGACGTTTCCCCAGGGCACTGTGCGGTTTTCGCTGGGCTGGGCCAGCACGGAAGCGGACGTGGACGCGGCACTGGCGGCCATACGGGCCTTGGCATGAATTAAACCGGGCGGCACTGCCGCCCGGTTTTTGGTTATCGCAGAAGAATACGCTTGCCGCCGTGATATTCGCCCACGGTGCCGATGCGCTGGGCGCTGGGCACTACCGGTGTCAGCTCCGCCAGCAGCGCGTCCGCGTCCGCAGGGTCTACGGCCATCAGCAGGCCGCCGGAGGTCTGGGGGTCGAACAGCAGGTCCTGTACGGCCAGCTCGGTGGTGCCCACGTCCACACCGGCTTCAGCGAAGCTGCGGTTGCGGTACATACCGGCGGGCAGCACGCCCATCCGGGCGAATTCCAGTGCCTCCGGGATCAGGTCGATGGCGGACACGTCGATATGCAGTGCCACGTCGCTGCCCTGGGCCATCTCGAAGCCGTGGCCCATCAGACCGAAGCCGGTCACGTCGGTGCAGGCGTGGACCCGATAGCGGACCATCACGTCCCGGGCGGCCTTGTTCAGAGTGGTCATCATCCGGTTCATGAAGTCCACCGTCTCTTTCGTCAGCAGGTCGGCCTTCCCGGCGCTGGTCAGCACGCCGATGCCGATGGGCTTGGTCAGTACCAGCACGTCGCCGGGCTGTGCGGCGGAATTGGTAAGCATTTTGTCCGGGTGAACAAAGCCGGTCACGGCCAGGCCGTATTTCGGCTCATCGTCCAGGATGCTGTGACCGCCGGTGATCAGGGCCCCGGCCTCGTAGACCTTGTCATAGCCGCCCCGAAGGATGTCATGCACGGCCTCCTTCGGCATATCCTCCGGAACGGCCATGATGTTCAGACACAGTTTCGGCTCGCCGCCCATGGCATACACGTCGCTGAGGGCGTTGGTGGCGGCGATCTGCCCGAAGAGATAGGGGTCGTCGGCGATGGGTGGGAAGAAGTCCACCGTCTGCACCAGGGCCAGCTCGTCGCTGATCTTATACACGGAGGCGTCGTCGCTCTTGTCGAAGCCCACCAGCAAATTGGGGTTGTGGTGCACGCGGATGCCCTCCAGCAGCTGCGCCAGCACACCTGCGCCCACCTTGGCGCCGCAGCCGGCGCACTTGGTCAGCTTTGTCAGTTTGATGTTCTGTTCTTCCATGATTTGTCTCCTATCGCAGTGCACCGGTCAGGTGCAGTATGGCCTCCAGTGCGCCGCCGCCCACGGCCAGCGCCTTGTCTGAGGCGGTGGTGCAGTATTCCGGTTGGCACCGTGGGTCCACGTCGCCGGATTTCATCCCCCGGTGTACCGGCGTGCCGCTGGGCAGGATACCCCGCACCACGCCGCTGATGGTGCATTTCATGGGTTGGCCGTTCACGGTCCCGGCGATGTCACCGGGCTGCACCTCGTCGCCGATGTCCAGTATCCGGGTGAAGACACCGTCCGCCGGGGCGCGGAGCACGCGCTCGCCGGCGTAGCCGCCGATGAGGCCGGGGATGTTGGTGTTGGGCAGGGCGCTGCCCTGATAGATGGCGCGCCCCAGGGTGTGGCCGCGCATGGTCTCCACTACCGCGTGGCAGTCCTCTCCGGCGGTGAAGCCGGGCCCGATGCCTACCACCACGGGGGCGTCGGTGATGCGGGTGCCCAGATTGCGCTTGGCCAGTATGGCGTCCACCAGGGCATCCGGGTGCAGCTGCTCACGGCACAGGCACTCCGGGTCGGGGAGGACGGGTACCGCACCCTGCGCCAGCAGGGACAGCGCCTGCGCCGGGCTGTCGGCGCGGACGGCCCGCACGTCCTCTACCACCGTTTCGCCGTCGGTGATGGCGGGGGAGAAGCACACCGTCCGCCGTATGGCGGTGGGGCGGGGCAGGTCGGTCATGACCACCTGTATCCCGGTGCGGTACAGCCGCAAAGCGATGCCGGTGGCGATGTCGCCTGCGCCGCGTATCAAAACAAGCATAGTATCACCTCGTATTTTCGTTATCCGTACAATAACACAACGAGAGAGGGTTGTCAACAAAGCCCCGTTGACGGGGGGACGCAGGTCTGGTAAAATGGACCCACGAAAGGAAAGAAGGTGCTTCAGTGAACGACAACATCATCGTCCATATCACCACCCGCCTGTTCGCGGAGGAAAAGTGCTACGGTCCCGGGGTTCACCGGCTGTTGGGCGCGGTGGCGCAGAACCATTCCCTGCGCGCGGCCGCGGCCTCCATGAACATGGCGTATTCCAAGGCGTGGAGCATCGTCCGGGCGGCGGAGCAGGGCTTCGGCTGCAAACTGCTCCGGTCCACCATCGGTGGCTCCGGCGGCGGCGGCGCGCAGCTTACCGACGAGGCCCGACAGATCATGGAGGCCTATGACGCGTACTGCCGAAAGCTGGATGCCTACGGACAGGAGCTGTTTCGGGAATTGTTCGGCTTCTGCACAGAGAAATAAAAAAGGCCGCCCGTCCGGGCGGCCTTTTTGCGGGCATCAAATGGTGGGCATCTCCATACCCAGGCGGCGGTACATGGTCTTTTTCACCGCTTTGAGAATGTTCTCATATCCGGTGCAGCGGCACAGGTGACCGGAGAGCAGCTTGCGGAGCTCCGCATCGGAGTAGAGCTTGCCGCTGTCCAGGATCTCCACGGCAGTCATCAGAAAGCCAGGGGTGCAGAAACCGCACTGGATGGCGGACTCCTCCATAAAGGCCTGCTGGATGTCGCTGGGCTCACCGTCGGGGCTGAGCAAGCCCTCCAGTGTGCGGATGTGCTTGCCGTCGGCCCACACGGCCAGATAGATGCAGGAGTTGAACGTCTCGCCGTCGATGAGGACGGTGCAGGCACCGCACTCGCCTACCTCGCAGCCCTTTTTCACGGAGGTCAGGTGATAGTCATTGCGGAGCATATCGGTCAGGCTGGCGCGAACGTCCACCATCTTCTCTACGTCCTTGCCGTTGATATTGCAGCGGATCAGCTTATACTGCTTGCTCATGCCAGCTCACCTCCTGCCAGCTCAATGGATTTTACGAGACAGCGCTTGGCGATCTCCACGGCGATGTGCTGCCGGAAGGCCTTGCTGGCGCGCCAGCTGTCACGGGGGTTGATATCGTCCAGGATGGCGTGGGCAAAAGTCTCCACCGTCTCCTCGGTCAGGGGCTTGCCCTGGGCTGCCGCTTCAGCGCTGGCACACCGCAGGGGCACGGGGCCGGCTACGCCGTAGGCGATGCGGGCACGCTCAATGGTCTTCTTGTCCTCGCTGAGCCGGACGTTGACGCTGCACCCCAGGGTGGCGATGTCCATGGCGTTCCGCATGGCGTACTTGATGTAGTGGCCATAGCAGCGGTCATAGCTCTCCTTGGGGATAAGGATGGCGGTCTGAATTTCGCCGTCCTCTGCGCGGATGTCCACCTTGCCGGCCTTGATATAGAACTCATGGATGGGCAGGCGGCGGACGCCGTTTTTACCGGTCAGCTCCACGATGGCATCCCATGCGTGGAGGGTGGAGGAGGAGTCGGCGGAGGTCACGCCGTTGCAGGTGTTGCCGCCGATGGTGCCGATGTTGCGGATCTGGGGGCCGCCCACCATATCCACGGCCTCACCCAGCACGTTGATATACTGCTGGATGATGGGGTCGCGGGTAATGTGGGAGAAGCTGGTCAGACTGCCGATGCGGATGTTCTCGTCGGCGTCAATGGTGATGCCGCGCAGCTCGTCCAGCCCGTAGATGGAGATCAGCTCCGCACCGGCGCGCTTGCCCTCGCGCATCTGCACCAGTACGTCGCTGCCGCCGGCGATGATCTGGGCTTCCGGATGCTCCAGACGGAGGGCCACCGCGTTTTCCACGCTGGAGGCCTCGTATAAGGCTTTCATATCATACATGGCTTAGTTGCCCTCCTTTTCATTCCAGCTGTCGTGGATCAGGCCCGCCTTGCTGAACTCGGCGAACAGCACGTGGGGCGTGATGGGTGTGCAGTCGATGGCCACGCCGGTGGCGTTGAGAATGGCGTTGCGGATGGCCGGCGCGCCGGAGCAGGCCGGCGGCTCACCCAGAGCCTTGGTGCCGAAGGGGGAGGTGGGCTCGGGATTCTCCACGAACTGCGCCTCCAGATGGGGGTGATCCATAAAGGTGGACAGCTTGTAGTCCAGCAGATTGTTGTTCAGGGGCTTGCCGGTCTTTTCATCGAACAGCAGCTGCTCGCTCATGCCGTAGCCGATGGCCATGGACATGCCGCCATGTACCTGCGCCTCCGCCAGAGCGGGGTTGATGAGACTGCCGCAGTCGTGGACGTTGATGATCTTGTTCAGCTTGACCTTGCACAGGGCGATGTCTACCTCCACATCGGCGAAGGTACAGCCGAAGGAGTAGGCGTTGTTGCGGATGGTGTAGGTGGATTCGGCGGTGATATGCTCGCTGTCCGCCGCGTTGTACTGGGCGGTCATGGCCAGTTCACTCAGGCTCATGAGCACTGCGCCATCCTGCTTGCGGACGATATTGCCGTCCACGATGTCCATATTGTCTACGGCCTGGCGGGTCAGCTTGGTGGCGTAGGCCAGGATCTTCTGCCGCAGCAGGGTCGCCGTCTGGCGGATGGAGAAGCCGGCCACATAGGTCTGGCGGCTGGCGTAAGCGCCCAGGCCGGTGGGCGTGATATCCGTATCCTGGCAGGAGACCACGCGGACGTCCCGGTAGCTCTTCAGGCCCACGGCCTCGGCGGTCATCTGGGCGTAAGCGGTATCAGCGCCCTGGCCGATCTCCGTCTCGCCGCACTGCATGGTGACGGTGCCGTCCAAATTCAGCAGCATACGGTTGCTGGAGGTCTCCAGCGAGATGGGATAGACGGCGGTGTTGTACCAGAACGCCGCCACGCCGATACCCCGGCGAATGTTGCCGGTATCCTTGGCATACTCGGCCTTCTTTTTGTCGTACTCTATGTATTCCTTACCCTTTTCCAGACAGTCGCGGAAGGAGTCGTAGTAGTTGGTGTTGCCGGAGAAACCGTCGTGGAAGCCCTTGGGCATGATGTAGTTCATGCGGTACTCCAGCGGATCCATGCCCACAGCCTTGGCGCACTCGTCAATGTTGGCGTCGTCGGCAAAGGAGGCCTGGGGCATGCCGTAGCCGCGCATGGCGCCGGCCACCGGGCGGTTGGTGTATACCGTCCAGGCGTCGCCCTCGAAGTTGTTGCAGGGGTAGATCTGGGGGAAGGAGCCCATGGCCTTGGCCACGATAGAGTGGCCGTGGGAGGCGTAAGCGCCCTGGTTGGAGAAGCACTCTACCTTCCGCGCGGCAATGGAGCCGTCCTTGTGGAGCCATGTGACGATGTGGAAGCGGATGGCGTGGCGCACGCGGTTAGAGACGAACGTCTCCTCCCGGGTGCAGTCGATACGGACGCAGCGGCCGCCCACTTGGGTGGTGCACCAGGCGCACAGGGGCTCATACAGGGCGTCCTGCTTGTTGCCGAAGCCGCCGCCGATGTAGGGCTTGATGATCTGAATGTCCGCCCAGGGACGGCCCAGGGCCTGGCCCACGATGCGGCGGATGATATGGGGGATCTGGGTGGACGCCACCACGACGATACGGCCGTTTTCCTCATAGGCAAAGCAGCCGTGGTTCTCGATGTGGCTGTGCTGCACGGTAGGCGTGTCGTACCAGCCCTCCACCTTGATGAGTCCTGGCTCCTGAATGGCAGCCTGATAGTCGCCCTTGCGGATATCGGAGTGCTTGAGGATGTTGTTGGGATAGCCCTCATGGAGCTGGGGCGCGCCGGGCTCCATGGCCTTCTGCACGTCCAGCACGAAGGGAAGCTCATCATACTCCACCTTCAGGGCGCGGACGCCCTGCATGGCGGACACCTCATCCTCGGCGATGACCACGGCGATATCATCGCCGTAGTAGCGCACATGACGGTTCAGCAGGTTGCGGTCGGCCACGTCCTGATGGCCGGGATCCATGGACCAGGGATGACCCGCCGTGGGGAAGCAGTGCTCCGGCACGTCGAAGCAGGTCAGCACCTTCACCACGCCCTCGATCGCCTCAGCCGCGGACGTGTCAATGGACTTGACGTAGCCGTGGGCGATAGTGGCGTGCTTGATGCGGGCATACAGCGCGCCCGCAGGCATACGGTCCTCGTAGTATTTTGTCCGCCCGGTGGCCTTGTCAAAGGCGTCCACACGGATCTCGCTCTTTCCCACCTTACTCATAGTAGGCAGCCTCCTGTTGCAAAACTTGGAAATGTTGTCTATATTTTTTGCTAATGATACATATTCACGAAAATTATAGCACGGGACAGGGGAAATGTACAGCGAAAGCGTGATTTTATTTTCGGAATAACGATACGGCGAAGCTTGACGGGACATACTGAAGCTGATACACTGGAACACACGAAAGAGGGTGGTTTGCATGGCGGACCTGCGGATCGGCTGCCTGGTCATGGCGGCGGGCAGCGGCAGCCGCTTCGGGCGCAATAAGCTGGAGGCTGTGGTGGACGGAAAAAGTCTGCTGCGCCGTTCGCTGGAGGCGGTGCCGGCGGAGGAATTCGCGCAGGTGACGGTGGTGACGCAGTACGATGCCGCCGCGGCGCTGGCAGAGGAATTCGGCTTCACGGTGGTGCGGAACGACCGTCCGGAGGACGGCCTGAGCCGCACGGTGCGTCTGGGCACCGAGGCCATGGCCGGCTGCGGCGCTATTCTATATCAGGTGGCGGACCAGCCGCTTCTGGAGCAGGATACCGTGCGGCGGGAGCTCGAATATTTCCGGACGCATCCGGACCATATCGTGGGCCTGGCCCATAACGGCGTGCGGGGCAACCCGTGCATCTTTCCCCGGAAGTTTTTCCCGGAGCTGATGGCGCTGGAGGGTGATGTGGGCGGCAACGTGGTCATCCGCGCACACCCGGACGCGCTGCTGCTGTATGAGACGTCCGCGGCGGAGCTGCGGGATGTGGATACGGTGGAGGCGCTGGCCGCGGTACAAGAGGACAGACAGATATGAAAAGAGCACCCCTTTGGGGTGCTCTTTTACGTTTATTTCTTGGGTGCGTAGGGGGTGTTCTTCAGCGGCAGACTGAATTCCCGTTCGCCGGTGAGGCGGTAATAGGCGTCGGCAATGGCAGGGGCGGTGGGGATGGAGGTGATCTCGCCGATGCCGATGGCGCCGCCCGCCACATTCAGGCCGGGCTTCTCCACCACGATGGCCTGGATCTCCGGCGGGATCTGGTTGGCACGGAACAGGCCCAGCATACCGTATTTGGCGGTGGGCTTGCAGTTCTCATCGATGGGGTATTTCTCCGTCAAAGCGTAGCCCATGGACATGACCACGCCGCCCTCGATCTGACCCTCCACGCTCAGGGGGTTCACGGCCTTGCCCACATCGTGGGCGGCCACCATCTTCTTGATGCGGCCCGTCTCCTTATCCAGAATACACATCTGGGTGGCGTAGCCGTAGGCCACGTGGCTGACGGGGTTGGGTACGTCGGCGCCCAGCGGGTCGGTCTTGGCCAGATACTCGCCGTAGAACTCCGTGCCCTTCAGGTCGGCAAGGGATTTGCCGGCGTCCAGCTCCGCCTTCAGCTTTTCGCAGGCGCGGCGGGTGGCCTCGCCGGTGACAAGGGTCTGGCGGGAGCCGGAAGTGTCGCCGGAGTCGGGGGCGATCCAGGTATTGCTGCGCTCATAGACGATATCGTCCCGGTGCAGCCCGGTGTTGGTGACCACCACCTGCACCAGCACGGTGCCCAGTCCCTGGCCGATGCAGCTGGCGCCGGAGTAGATGTGCACCTTGCCGTCGTCCTCCACGATGAGCTTGCAGCGGCCCCAGTCGGGAATGCCTACGCCTACGCCGGCGTTCTTCATGGCGCAGGCGATACCCACCGGATCGCCGTTTTTCACCGCCTCGTCATAGGCGGGCTTGATGGCCTCCAGTGTCTCTACCAGACCGGTGGAGTCATCCACGATCTGGCCGTTGGGCAGCACACCGCCGGGGCGGATGGCGTTGCGGTAGCGGATCTCCCAGGGGGAGATGCCCACCAGGTCGGCCATCTGGTTCAGCAGCGTCTCGGTGCAGAAGCAGGTCTGGGTGACGCCGAAGCCCCGGAAGGCGCCGGCGGGGGGATTGTTGGTGTAGTAGGCGCGGCCCTCGATCTCGAAGTTCTCGTAGGCGTAGGGACCGGCGGCGTGGGTGCAGGCGCGTTCCAGCACGGGGCCGCCCAGAGAGGCAAACGCGCCGGTGTCGGATACCACGCTGGCCTTGACACCCTGAATGATGCCGTTTTCGTCGCAGCCCATGGTGAAGTCCATGTCCATGCTGTGGCGCTTGGGATGGACGAGGATGGACTCCTGGCGGCTGAGCTTGAACTTGACGGGGCGCTTTGTCAGATAGCACAGCAGCGCGGCGTGGTGCTGCACGGACATATCCTCCTTGCCGCCGAAGCCGCCGCCCACCAGGCAGTTCTGCACCTGGCAGTGGTCGTAGTCCACGCCCAGCATGGACGCGCACTCATGCATGGTGGTGTGGGCACTCTGGTCCGTGGTCAGCAGCTTTACGCCGCCGTTGTCCAGCGGCAGCGCCACGCAGCACTCCGGCTCCAGGAAGGCGTGCTCCGTCCACGGGGTGGAGAAGTGCTCGGTCAGCACATATTTGGCGTTTTTGATAGCACCCTCGGCGTCGCCGCGGGAGACGTGCTTGTAGGCCTGGACGTTGCTCTCCTCCTCGTCGAACACCAGCGGCGCGCCGGGGGCGGCGGCCTCGGCGGGGTTGTGGACGGCGGGCAGGACTTCGTACTCCACCTTCACCAGCTTCTTGGCGGCCTCCACCGTCTCCTGATCCACGGCGCAGATCAGTGCCACGCTGTCGCCCAGATAGTGTACCAGCTCGCCCACGCCGATCAGGGTGGGCTGGTCCTTCTTCAGATGGCCTACGTTCACCTTGCCGGGTATATCCTTTTGGGTGGCCACGCAGATCACGCCGGGCAGCGCCTCGGCCTCGCTGGTGTCGATGGACAGTACACGGGCGCGGGCGTACTGGCTGCGGACCGCACCGCCGTAGCACATACCGTCCACATAAATGTCATCGGGATACTGGCCATAGCCCAGGACCTTTTCCTCCACGTCCAGTCGGTGGACGCGGCTGCCCATCTGCCAGTCGTCGGCGGAGGGGGTGGGCAGCTTGCCCTCGCGGAATATCTTAGCCGCCAGCAGGATGCCGTCGATGATCTTCACGTAGCCGGTGCAGCGGCAGATATTGTTGCGGATGGCGAAGGCGGCCTCCTCGCGGGTGGGATCGGGGTTCACGTCCAGCAGCCCCTTGGCAGAGATGACCATGCCGGGAATGCAGAAGCCGCACTGCACCGCGCCGGCCTCGCCGAAGGCGAAGGTGTAGACCTGCTTTTCCCAGTCGCTGAGCCCCTCTACCGTGAGGATGGTCTTGCCCTCCAGCTTGTCCGTCTGGGGGATGCAGGCCTTGGTGGGCTTGCCGTCGATGAGGACGTGGCAGGTGCCGCAGGCACCCTCGCTGCATCCGTCCTTTACGGACGTGAGGTGCAGCTCGTCCCGCAGAAAGCGGATGAGCTTCTGGTTCTTTTCCACAGTGACGGACTTGCCGTTCACGGTAAATGTCGCCATAGTGTATCTCTCCTTTGCGCCCGGCCGGGCTTATCTCTGGTATTTGCAGAAATTATAGCACGGGAATGACGGAAAAACAAGGTGAGAACCGCCGCATTTTGTCCAAGGCGTGATAGTATATCGAGAATATCGGATAAAAAGAAAGAAGCCGCCCAAGGCGGCTCCTTCAAACAAAAGCTTTCTTACGTCTCCAGCACCGGAAGCATGATCTGCAGCAGAAACTGACCCTGCTGGGCGGAAAACACGCACAGCCCGCCGTTGCGCTGGGCGATGGCCTGGATGCTGCGGCATCCGTAGCCGTGCCCTTCCCGGTCACTGACAGGCAGGCCGTCCCGCATGGCTATCGGTCCGGCGCAGGGATTGCGTATCTCGATGAGAAGCTTGTTCTGCCGCACACCGCAGTACAGGGAGATCTGCTTCCGGTCGGCGGGCAGGTCCGCCACGGCGTGCAGGGCGTTTTCCAGACCGTTGCTCAGCAGGGAGCACAGCTCCGTGTCCGAAATGGCTACATCGTTGGGCAGTGAGGCATCCACGGTCAGCACGGCGCCCTGCCGCTGGGCTTTGTCGGTGAAGGAGGAGCACAGCAGGTTCACCAGATGGTTTTCGCAGAAGCGGCGGGGCGTGATGGCCTCGATATCCGCCTGGACATTTTTGATATACGCTGTCGCCTCGTCCGGCCGTCCCGCGGACAGCAGACCGTCCAGCATATTCAGGTGGTGGCGCATATCGTGCTGATAGACGGCGGTCTGGGTCTCCAGCCGGTGAAGGGAGTCCATCTCAGACTGGGACTGCTCCAGCTCCGCCTCCAGCATGGAGCGCTGCATCTCCGCGTCGGCGCGCCGCTGTGACTGCAGGTGAAAGGCGGGCAGAAACAGTACATAGAATGTTATCAGCACTGTGGGCAGAAATTCATTCAGCGCCTGAATGCCGGAATAGAGTGCATCGGAGTAGATCGTGGTGGCATAGTCGAAAATATAATAGGTGACGGGCAGGCTGCCGAACAGCAGCAGCGCCGCCGTTGAGGAGGTCATGGTGTTATAGGCCGCGGCCACGAAAAAGCGGCGCAGGAGATAATACATCACCGGCATCAGCAGGATATAGACCAGCTCGGCGGCCAGCGTGCTCTGCGTCAGCGCCTCCACGGCGATGCGTCCCCAGCGGGGCGGCTGGCAGCACAGATACGCGGTGCAGGTGCTGACAATGGCTACGCCCACCGATTTTTTCATAAACAAAATCAGGATCAGCACCAACGGCACATGGGTGACCAGCGGGTAGAGCTGCTTTACCGCTCGTTCGCCCAAAAGCACCAGCCCCAGTCCCTGCATCAGCAGGAACAGCAGGCACAGCAGCGTCAGCAGGTACTTCTGCTGCCGGGAGACATAGCCGCCGGTGGAGAGATCCGCGCTGAGCGTCAGTCCATAGACCAGCACCAGCACATAGCAGAATATATCCAGCGCGGACTGCATAGATAAATCAAACATATTATGCGTCCCTCCCGGAAAACAGCAGGGCCAGATAGTCCTTTTGCAGCTGGCCGTACAGCAGACGGGACACGGGCACGTTATGGCCGCTGAAGGTGATGACCCCGGCGGGGGAGAGCTTTTCGGCCTGGAGCATATTGACGATGTAGGACCGGTGGACCCGCATGAACTCCGGGCGGGCCAGCAGCGCCCCTTCATACTCGCGCATGGCGGCCGCCACCTCGTGAACAGTGCCGTCGGCCATGTTGAAGAACAGGTGTTTGCCGTTGACCTCCACATAGCTCAGCTGGGAAAAGGGCAGACGCACCAGCATGCCGTTGGACTTGACGGTCAGGCCGTCCTGCGGCTTCTGCTCCCGCAGATACAGCTTGTCCAGCACCGGATAGAGCAGCTTGGCATTGATGGGCTTGAGCAGATACTCCGCCGCCCGGACGCCGTAGCTCTCGTAGGCGAAGCCGGGAGAGGTGGTGAGAAAGATAATATCCGCCGCCGCGTCGAAGGAACGGATCTCCCGTGCGGCATCCATGCCGGTCATGCCGGGCATCAGCACGTCCAGCAGATACAGGGTGAAGCGCTCGGCGCGGGCAGCGTCCAGCAGCTGGCCGCCGCTGCGGAAGGTCTGAAAGCGGACATCGGAGTGCAGGTCAGACTGCCAGGCCTGCAAAAGCGCCGTGAGCTTTTCCAGTTCCTCGATCTGATCATCACATACTGCGATATACATGGCGCCGCCTCCTTGTGCTTTTCTTGTGCTTCACGCGGCTTTATTTTATCATAAGAAAATGGAATTGTCACCGCAAATTTTACATTTCGCGGACGTGTATGTGCATTTCGCGGCATACGCGGACGCAATCCTTCCCGTATCTGTTACGATATCCACAGCAGGGGGCGCTGTGCCCTGCGGAAGGGGGCGTTTGCGTATGAAATGGATCATCTGGCTCGTGGCGATCGCCAGCACTTCAGCGCTTGTCGCCCTGTGGTTCTGGGAGGTCCGCCGTCTGCTGCGTCAGCACCGGAGCATGGTAGAGAGCGCCCGGTGCCAGCTGGCCGCTTTTGAAAAGCGGGCGGCAGAGGCTGCGGGCAATGCTGATGTGGCGGAGGTCCTGCGGCGCAGCGAGAGCATTTACCGGCAGGCCGCCGGCAACTATAACGAGACACTGCATCGGCCATGGATCTATATTCCCGGGCGGCTGATGGGCTTCCACTATGAGGAGGCCGCGAAGGTCCCCGGCCGGGTACATATATAGATGAACAGGAAAGAGAAGCAACAAAAACCATTGGGAGGGTATTGTTATGCGCGATGAAATGAAACGGACGATGTTTGAACTGTTCGGCGTGGGCAGCGAGGATGACAAGGTGCTGGCCGCCGGCGGCAAAAAGCCTGTCGCAAAGCCGGAGCCGGTAAAGCCCGCGCCGGTGCAGGCACCGGTACAGCCTGTGGTGAAGGCCAAGGCCGCCAGCTATCTGGCTGCGGGTACTTCACTGGAGGGCACACTGCGCTCTGACGGCGATGTGGAGATCGCCGGGGCATTCAAGGGCGAGATCATTACCACCGGCACGGTGACGCTGCGCTCGGTCATCCAGAGCAATATCACCGCCGGCAGCCTGAACCTCATCGGCTGTACGCTGACCGGTGATGTAAAGGTCACGGGCACCGTTACCGTCAGCGAGGATTCTCAGGTGACGGGTAACATCAACGCCAAGGAGCTGCTGTGCGCCGGTAAGGTCAACGGCGATCTGGAGATCACCGGCGGCACTACCCTGGAGGAGAAGGCTCAGATCAGCGGCGGCCTGGTGACGGGCACGCTGGCGGTGGTCAAGGGCGCGGTCATCCGCGGCGGCGTGGAGATCAAGGCGTTCTCCGGCACGGCCAAGCAGGAGCCCAAGCAGGAGCACAAGGCCAACTGACTGCGATCATGTGATCGGCGGCCGTGCAGCGGACGCTGGTACAGGAGGTATATATTATGGGCCTGTTCAGCAACAATATCCAGTATGCCGGCGGTTTTATTGAGCAGGAGGACGGCCCGGTTATGATCGCTATGCTGGACGGCACCGGTATGAATGCCCTGTATTTCCACCTGTATATGGGCGAGTAAGCTGTGATAAAAAAGGAGCACCCGGCCGGGTGCTCCTTTTTGCTTTTTTATTCTTTCGCCTCGTCCGCGTCCTCTGTTTGAGGCAGCAGCGTTACCTCCGCCGCATTCACCTGATGGTCCAGAATGGAGGTCACATGGATCCGCATCCCCTCAGCCTCCAGCGTAATGTCCTGCGGGCCGTCGTCGGGTATCATGCCCAGCGCGTCGAACACCAGGCCGGTCAGGGTGTCATGCTCCTCCTGGTCCAGCTCGATGCCAAGTGCGTCCTCCAGATCGTCCAGCTCTACGTTGCCGGTGATGACCAGGGAGCCATCCTCCCGCTTTTCGATGCGGGGCTCATCATCGTCCGGGATGTTGCTGTCGTCGCTGCCCAGGTCGCCCACCAGCTCCTCAACCAGGTCGTTCAGCGTCACGATGCCCACCATGCCGCCGTACTCGTCCAGCACCACGGCCAGGGGATTGCCGGTACGCTTCATGTTGCGGAACAGGGCGTCGGCCTTAATGGTCTCCGGCACGAAGTACGGCGTGCGGACGGCGCCGGCCATTACGCTCTCCCGGCTTTTATCCGCCAGGCGGAAGTACTCCTTGGCGTTCAGAATACCCACCACATTGTCCGCGCTGTCCTCGCACACGGGGTAGCGGGTGTGCCGCGTGTTGTGGATGGTCTCGGCCCAATCATCCATGCTGTCATCCAGCCACAGCAGATCCACGTCCGTGCGGTGGGTGGCGATCTCCTCGGCGGTCAGGTCATCAAACTCAAAGACGTTCTGGATGAACTCCTTTTCCTCATGGTCGATGCCGCCGTGCTCGCTGCTGGCGTCCACCATCATGCGGATGTCCTCCTCGCCCACCTGCTCCTCGGCCTCGTTGGGATCAATGCCCAGCAGCCGCAGTATGCCGTTGGTAGACGCGCTCAGCAGCCACACAATGGGCGCGAACAGCTTGGAGATGACAGTAATGAGACCGGAGATGTTCAGCGCAACCTTCTCCGACTGCTTCATGGCGATCCGCTTGGGAACAAGCTCGCCGAACACCAGCGTGAAGAAGGACAGGATCAGCGTGATCAGGATCACGGCGAGGGTGTTCAGCGTGGCGGGGGGGATCGTTACGCCCAGTCCCACCAGCCAGTCCACCAGCGGGTCGGAGAAATTCTCCGCCGCGAAGGCGCTGCCCAGAAAGCCCGCCAGGGTGATGGCCACTTGAATAGTGGCCAGGAACCTGGCCGGCTGGGCCGTCAGCCGGCTGAGCCGCTTGGCCTTCCGGTTGCCCTCCGACACCATTTTGCTCAGCTTTACCTCGTTTACCGAAAGTACGGCGATCTCCGCGCAGGCGAACACGGCGTTCAGGGCGATAAGCACCACCTGTAAAAGCAATAACCAACCTATTGAGGTATCCAAATTTTGTCTCCTTTCCCGGGCTCCGCTGCTTTTGCGGAGCGCCTCCTCTCGCTTTTTGCGCGATGTAAAAAGCGCAAAAGACACGGCCTGTGTGCCTCGCGCACAGGTCATGTCTCACGTCATTCTCTGTTGTTCTGATCTCGTTCAGGGCAAGAGTCGCTGCCGGCTGTGTCCATCCTGTGATAGAACCTCCCTGTATTTTTGGTTATGTTTTATTATACAGATGTGTAGGGGATATGTCAATATGACCGGAGGGAAAAGTGCCGCGGACGTCATGTCCGCGGCACAGTCATGTTACTCTGTCAGCAGCGTTTCCAGCCGCGCACGGATCAGACCCAGCAGCGTGTCGTTGTCCGGCTTGTCGGTGTATTCCGAAGGGTCGCACAGCATGGTCAGATCTTCGGTAAAGTGGCCGGCCTCGAATATATCCAGCCCCGCCTGCTCCAGGCAGCCGGAAAAGTGCACCAGGTCGGCGTTGCCGTCCAGCTCACCCCGCTTCCGCAGGGCGCCGGCCCAGGCGAACATGGTGGCCAGGGGGTTGGTGGATACCTTTTCTCCCTTCCGCCAGCGGTAGAAGTGGTCGGTGACGGTGCCGTGGGCGGCCTCATACTCGAAGCAGCCGTCCGGGGAAACCAGCACGCTGGTCATCATGGGCAGGGAGCCGGAGGCCGCGGCGACCAGATCGCTCATCACGTCGCCGTCGTAGTTCTTGCAGGCCCAGACGATGCCGCCCTTGCTGCGGAGGACCTTGGCCGCGATATCGTCGATGAGCGCATAGCGGTAGTGAAGACCTGCCTGTTCAAAGGCGGCCTTGTACTCCTCGGCATAGACTTTCTGGAACAGCAGCTTGAAGGTCTGGTCATAGTCCTTGGAGATGGTGTCCTTGGCGCCGAACCACACGTCCTGCCCCACGGACAGGGCGTAGGTGAAGCAGCAGCGGGCGAAGGAGAGGATGGAGGCGTCCCGGTTGTGCATGGCCTGCACCACGCCGGGGCCATTAAAGTCGAACACCGTCTGGCGGCTCAGCTCCCGGCCGCTTTCATCGGTGAACACCAGCTCCGCCTTTCCGGCACCGGGTACGCGGTATTCCACCGCCTTGTACAGGTCGCCGTAGGCGTGGCGGGCGATGGTGACAGGCTTCTCCCAGCAGGTCACCACAGGCTTGACCCGCTTCAGCAGGATGGGTGCGCGGAACACGGTGCCGTCCAGCGCCGCCCGGATGGTGGCGTTGGGGGACTTCCACAACTGGGTCAGGCCGTACTCCTCCTGGCGCTGCAGGTTGGGGGTGATGGTGGCGCACTTCACGCCGATCTTCAGGCGCTTGATGGCCTCCGCTGCCTGTGCGGTGACGGCATCTGCCGTCTCCTCCCGGTGGGGCAGGGACAGGTCGTAGTATTCGGTGTTCAGGTCCACGAAGGGCTTAATAAGTGTGTCCTTTATCATGCCCCACAGCACATGGGTCATCTCATCGCCGTCCAGTTCGGCGATGGGGACAGGCATTTTGATTTTTTCCATTCAGTTCACCGCCTTTGCCGCGTAATAGTTGATGAGGCACCCGCGCAGCAGCAGCTCGCGCTCCTCCGCGTTGGTGTTTTTCAGATAGAGGAGGAGGTCCGTTTTCCTGCCGTCATGCAGCAGTACCGCGGGGAATTCCTCGTCGCCCCGGGCCACCTTCTCCCGCACCTCCGGGACGTAGATAAAGTCGCCGGGTGCGCCGTCAAAGCTGTCGTCCGCCGCCAGTGTAAAAGGCAGCAGGCCCCAGTTGACGCAGTTGGAGCGATAGCGCTTGGTGGCGAATTCGTAGCAGATGTTGGCGCTGCCGCCCAGCACCCGCTGACAGGAGGCCGCCTGCTCCCGGGCAGAGCCGTCGCCGGGCTTGTTGGCAAAGATAACGGAGCCGATGTGCAGCCGGGACAGACTGCGCGTATCCAGACCCAATGCGTGCAGCGTATCCGCCAGCACCGCCGGTACCTCACCTGCGGCCCGGGCGCTTTCCAGCGCCGCCGCGGCCTTGGCCCGGGGCACATAGTCCGGGTCGCGGCGGGACAGGGTGAACTGCGCCAGCTTCATGGGGTTGGAACGGTAGGAGGACGTCTCGCCGGAGGGGATGAGCTCGTCTGTGGTGGTGACCTCATCCCGCAGAACGGAGGCCACCTGTAGGAGCAGATCATCGGATAGGGCGGGGATGGCGGGCCACTCGGCGATGTTGGGACCGTATTGCAGCGGGGCGTCCGGCTGGGGGTGGCCGAAGCCGCGGTAGACCCGCTTGTCGTACACGGAGGCATCGAACCGGCGCTCCGCGGGAGAGGGAGCGTCGTAGTCCACATCTGCCGCAGAGGTGAGCACACCGTGGTTCCGCGCGGTGGCGGCAATGGAGCGGGCGTCCATGAGGATCACGCCGGACAGCTGGCCGTCGCCGGGCTTGGAGCCCTCCCGGTTGGGGAAATTCCGGGTGGTGTGGCGGATGGACAGGGCGTCATTGGCGGGCACATCGCCTGCACCGAAGCAGGGGCCGCAGAAACAGGGCTTGCACACGGCGCCGGCGCGCAGCAGCCGGGCGGACACACCGTTTTCCACCAGCTCCAGCTCCACGGGGACGGAGGGGGGATACACGGAGAAGTCGAAGTTTCCGCTGCCCACATCGCAGCCATCCAGGATGGCAGCCGCCTCGGCGATGTTGTCATACAGGCCGCCGGCGCATCCGGCGATGACGCCCTGCTCTACATGGAGCTTGCCGCCCTTTATCTTGTCGGTGAGATGCAGCTGCACCTTGCCGCCGAACTGGTCGGCGGCCCGCTTCTCTACCTCACGCAGGATGTCGCCGGGGTCGGCGATCAGCTCCCGCAGCGTCACCGCCTCGGAGGGGTGGAAGGGCAGGGCGGCCATGGGCTCGATGGCGGACAGGTCCAGCTCGATAAGGCCGTCATAGTATGCGCCGTCCTCGGGATGCAGGGGGGCATAGTCCCCCGCCCGGCCGTGCAGCGCCAGATAGTCCTGCACGGCGCCGTCCGTCTCCCAGATGGAGGTCAGGCAGGCCGTTTCGGTGGTCATGACGTCGATGCCGATGCGGTAGTCCATGCTGAGACGGCCGATGCCATCCCCCACGAACTCCAGCACCTTGTTTTTCACAAAGCCGTTTTTATACACCGCGCCGCACAGGGCGATGGCCACATCGTGGGGGCCCACGCCGTGGCGGGGCCTGCCGGTGACGTGCACCAGGATCACCTGGGGCGCTGCCAGGTCGTAGGTGTTACGCAGCAGCTGCTTGACGATCTCGCCGCCGCCCTCGCCCACGCCCAGGGTGCCCAGCGCGCCGTAGCGGGTGTGACTGTCGGAGCCGAGCACCATTTTGCCGCAGCCGGCCAGCATTTCCCGGGCATACTGGTGGATGACCGCCTGGTTGGCGGGCACATAGTCGCCGCCGTATTTCACCGCGGCGGACAGACCGAAGGCATGGTCGTCGGCGTTGATGGTGCCGCCCACGGCGCACAGGCTGTTGTGACAGTTGGTGAGCACATAGGGCACCGGGAACTCCGTCAGACCGCTGGCCTTGGCGGTCTGGATGACGCCCACATAGGTGATATCGTGGGAGATGAGACTGTCGAACGTCAGGTGCAGCAGGCCGTCGCCGCTGCCGGTGTTGTGGGCGCGGAGGATGCGGCAGGCCATGGTCTTCTCCCGGGCTGCCGCCATGGCGGGTGTGGCCTCATGGACGGCACCGCCGGTCCAGAAGACGGGAAGATCGTGCAGCTTGATCATAGGATAGCACCCCTTTCGGGAAATCAGAGTGTCGGGCACAGGCGGCCCGTGCAATAATGTAGTCAGTATAGCACGATGATGGAAAAATGCAAGAGGAAAATCAAGAAAATTGCAAGTTTGAAATTTGCATTTTGCAAAAAGATCGAGTGCTGACGGATAAATTTGCGTTAAAATAAAAAATTTTGAAATTTTTAAATTTCACTCTTGCAAAATGAAGACGACGGACGTATAATCACCCATGAAACAACGTACCGCCCTGCGGCGAAAGGAGAAACCGATATGACCGAGAAAGACACCACGATTTTAAAACAGTATACCAATCCTCTGAGCCGCAGCATCCAGGAGCAGTACGCCATCAGTCCGGATCACTACCGGGGCGATATAAAGCTGGGCCTGCGGAATAACGATGGCACGGGCGTCCTGGTGGGCGTGTCCAAGGTGGGCAGTGTTCAGGGCTATCTGATGCAGGACGGTCAGCGTGTTCCCGCCCCCGGCAAGCTGTACTACCGCGGCATCGAGCTCACCGACATCGTGGAGGCCCACCGCAAGGCCGGCACCTTCGGCTTCGAGGAGGTAGCCTACCTGCTGCTGATGGGCTATCTGCCCTCCAAGAGCGAGCTGGCCTACTTCGACAAGATCATGAACCAGGCCCGCAAGCTGCCCGAGGGCTTTACCGAGGGCATGATCATGCGGCACCCCAGCCACAATATCATGAACGAACTGGCCCGCAGCGTACTGAGCCTGTATTCCTACGATCCGGATCCGGATAACACCTCCATCGACAATATGCTGCTGCAGTCCGTCAAGCTCGTTGGCTATTTCCCGTCCATTGTGGCCAATGCCTACGCGGTGCAGCGCCACTACTTCCACGGCGACTCCCTGCATATCCATTTCCCGGTGCCGGAGCTGTCCACGGCGGAGAACTTCCTCCGCATGATGCGCCCGGACAAGAGCTACACCGATGAGGAGGCCCATCTGCTGGACATGATGCTCATGGTCCACGCGGAGCACGGCGGCGGCAACAACTCTACCTTCGTCTGCCGTGCCATGTCCTCCAGCGGCACGGACACTTACAGCGCCATTGCCGGGGCTGTCGGCTCCCTGAAGGGGCCCCTCCACGGCGGCGCCAACGCCAAGGTCATGGAGATGTTCCGCTATATCAAGGAGAATGTGGATCCCCACGACGACGGCTCCATCAAGGACTATCTGAGCAAGCTGCTGGACGGCCAGGCGGGCGATCGGTCCGGCAAGATCTACGGCCTGGGCCACGCGGTGTACACCATGTCTGATCCCCGCGCCGTGCTGCTGAAGAAGTACGCCCAGCGCATGGCGGAGCTGAAGGGCTACGCCGACGACTTCGCCCTGCTGCAGAAGGTGGAGGAGCTGGGCCTGCCCATGGTCATGGAACGCAAGCACAGCGACACGCCCATGTGTGCCAATGTGGATATGTACTCCGGCCTGGTGTATGCCATGCTGGGCATCCCTGAGGAGGTGTTCACGCCGCTGTTCGCCTCCGCCCGTATCGCCGGCTGGTGCGCCAACCGCATTGAGGAGGTGGTCACCTGCCACAGGATCATGCGCCCGGCCTACCGTGCCGTCACCACCCATGAGGCGTATATCCCCATGGACCAGCGCGGCGAACACCTGCGCCTGTCCACGGCGGACTGATACAAGAAAAGGAGCCGTCCCCATGGGGGACGGCTCTTTTTTACAGGACCAGGTTTTCGTCGGTGATCTCGCCCTTGCAGACCACGTTGGTGGGGCCAGTCAGATACAGGTCGGTGACGCGGCCGGCCGCGTTCCGTTCCACGTCCACATACAGCGTGCCGCCGGTCATATCCACCCGGACGTGTTTGCCGGAGACCTTGCCCAGCAGCGTCAGCACCGTCACCACGGAGCCGGTGCCTGTGCCGCAGGCGTAGGTAAAATCCTCCACCCCGCGCTCATAGGTGCGCTCGTACACATGGTCCGGGCCGATGATCTCATAAAAGTTCACGTTGGCGCCCTTGGGGAAATCCGGATAATGCCGCAGGGTCCGGCCCAGCCGGAGCAGCGCCGCCGCGTCATAGTCTCTCAAGCCGGCGATAGGTACCGCCGCGTGGGGGATGCCGGGGTCGCCCAGCTCCACATAGGCGCAGTCATAGGTGATGCCGTCCGCCTCCGCCGTACCGTCCAGCCGCAGATGGCAGGGATCATTGAGCCGTATACGGTAGAGCCGTTTGCCCATTCGCCAGCCCGTCACAAGACCGGCAGTGGTCTCTACCCGCTGTGTTTCGCCGGCCAGGCCGTTCTCGAACCCGAAGCGGCAGATGCACCGCGCGCCGTTGCCGCACATCTCACCCGTGGAGCCGTCGGAGTTGAAGAACAGCATTTTGTAGTCGCCGCCACAGGTGGGGGGCTTCACCACCATGAAGCCGTCCGCGCCGATGGACATATGCCTCTCACACAGGACGCGGACGATCTCCGGCCACCTGTTCTCGGGGATGGCGTTCCGACGGTCGTCCACCACGATAAAATCATTGCCTGCCCCATTCATCTTCCAGAATTCCATGATAGCCCTCCCTCGCGGTATTTTCTGCCATTGTACAGGGAACTGCCGCCATTGTCAAATACGCTGTCCCTATCGCCCGCGCCAAAAAGAAAAGCCACCCTTTAGGGTGGCTTTTCTGTGACTGCCCACAGGTTTTGTTGTCCGTACTTCCACATACCGCAAGGAAGGGGGAGTGTGAGGGGGAAACCTTTGCGGGTTTCCCCACTCGCGTTCAGTCATCCGCCCGCAGGCGACCACTTTTGCACAGCAGAAGTGCCACACCAAAAAAGAAGAGGCACACGAACGTGTGTCTCTTCTTTTTTGGTGCGAGCGATGGGACTTGAACCCACACGACCTTACGGACACAAGCACCTCAAGCTTGCCTGTCTGCCGATTCCAGCACGCTCGCGGACAAGATACCTGACTATTATAGCAAAACCGGGCAGTTTGTCAAGTACCGGAGGAAAATTCGCCTGCTGCAGATAAAAAAGACCGCCGAAAGGCGGTCTTTTTCCTGTATTCCTATGTGCTTACTCGTTGCCGGGGAAGCTGGGGATGGTGGCGAAGCCCCGCTGCAGGTCCTCGTCGGTGGGGATGACGTCGCGCATCTCGCCATCGTTGTACTTGCCGTAGGCCACCATGTCGAAGTAGCCGGTACCGGTCAGGCCGATGACGATGTTCTTGGTCTCGTTGTTCTCCTTGCACTTCACCGCCTCGTCAATGGCCACGCGGATGGCGTGGCTGCTTTCCGGCGCGGGCAGGATGCCCTCGCAGCGGGCGAACAGCTCCGCCGCCTCGAACACGGCGGTCTGCTCCACGCTGCGGGCTTCCAGCATGCCGTCGTGGTACAGCTGGCTGACGATGCTGCTCATGCCGTGATACCGCAGGCCGCCGGCGTGGTTGGCGGAGGGGATAAAGCCGTTGCCCAGGGTGTACATCTTGGCCATGGGGCAGATCTTGCCGGTGTCGCAGAAGTCGTATTTGAACACGCCACGGGTCAGGCTGGGGCAGGAGGCCGGCTCCACGGCGATGATCTTATAGTCTGCCTCACCGCGGAGCATCTCGCCCACGAAGGGGGAGATCAGGCCGCCCAGATTGGAGCCGCCGCCGGCGCAGCCGATAATGATGTCCGGCTTGATGCCGTATTTATCCAGCGCCGCCTTCGTCTCCAGACCGATGACGGACTGGTGCAGCAGCACCTGATTCAGCACACTGCCCAGCACATAGCGGGTGTTGGGCGTGGAAGCGGCGCACTCCACGGCCTCACTGATGGCGCAGCCCAGAGAGCCGGTGGTGTCGGGGAATTCCGCCAGGATCTTGCGGCCTACCTCGGTGGTCAGGGAGGGAGAGGGGGTCACGTCCGCGCCGTAGGTCCGCATGACCTCGCGGCGGAAGGGCTTCTGCTCATAGGAGCACTTCACCATGAACACGTGGCAGTCCAGCCCCAGATAGGCGCAGGCCATGCTCAGCGCCGTGCCCCACTGGCCGGCACCGGTCTCCGTGGTCACGCCGGTCAGACCCTGCTCCTTGGCGTAGTAGGCCTGGGCGATGGCGGAGTTCAGCTTGTGGCTGCCGGAGGTGTTGTTGCCCTCGAACTTGTAGTAGATGTGCGCCGGGGTGCCCAGCTTCTCCTCCAGACAATAGGCGCGTACCAGGGGAGAGGGACGGTACATTTTATAGAAATTCCGCACGTCCTCGGGGATGGGGATATAAGGGGTATGGTCGTCCATCTCCTGCTTTACCAGCTCGGCGCAGAACACGTGGCCAATCTCCTCCGCCGTCATGGGCTTCAGGGTGCCGGGGTTCAGCAGGGGAGCGGGCTTGTTCTTCATATCCGCGCGGACATTGTACCAATACCGGGGCATCTCGTCCTCGGAGAGATAGATCTTGTAGGGAATGTCGCGGTTCTTCAGTTCTTTCATGGTTGTGTTCTCCTTTCAGTATTGGTCAGCGCGGTACGCTGTGTTACGCAAAATAGTCGATCTGCATGGCGTGCTTGACCTTGGCCAGGGTATCGGCTGCAGCGGCCTGCGCCGCCTCGGTGCCCTGCCGCAGCACGTCCATCACATAGCCGGGGTCCTTTTCCAGCTCCTCGCGGCGATTACGGATAGGCTCCAGCGTCTCCTGCAGGACGTTGTTCAGGAACTTCTTGACCTTCACATCACCCAGGCCGCCCCGCTGATAGTGGGCCTTCAGCTCGTCCAGATTGGCGTAGTCCGGCAGGTATTTGGCAAAGTGCTCATCATTGCAGAAAGCATCCAGATACATGAACACCGGGTTGCCCTCGGTCTGGCCGGGGTCGCTGACCTGCAGGTGGTTGGGGTCGGTGAACATACCCATGACCTTGGTGCGGATGTCCTCCGGCTTGTCGGCCAGATAGATGCAGTTGCCCAGGGATTTGCTCATCTTCGCCTTGCCGTCGGTGCCGGGCAGACGCAGGCAGGCCTCGTTGTCCGGCAGCAGGGCCGTGGGCTCCACCAGCGTCTCGCCGTACAGCTCATTGAAGCGGCGGACGATCTCGCGGGCCTGCTCCAGCATGGGCAGTTGGTCCTCGCCTACGGGCACGGTGTCGGCCATGAAGGCGGTGATGTCCGCCGTTTGGCTGACGGGATAGGTCAGGAAGCCCATGGGGATGCTGTGGTTGAAGCCCCGCAGCTGGATCTCCGCCTTCACGGTGGGGTTGCGCTCCAGCCGGGCCAGCGTCACCAGGTTCATGTAGTAGAAGGTCAGCTCCGTCAGCTCACACACCACGGACTGGATGAACATATGGCACTTGGCGGGGTCCAGACCGCAGGCCATGTAGTCCAGCGCCACCTGGAGGATGTTCTCCCGCACCTTACCGGGGTTGTCGAAATTGTCGGTCAGGGCCTGGGCGTCGGCGATCATAAAGAACAGCTTTTCAAATTTGCCGCTGTTCTGCAGGATGACGCGGTTGCGGAGGGAGCCTACATAATGGCCCACGTGCAGGCGGCCGGTGGGACGGTCGCCGGTGAGGATGATCTTACCCATAATCGTGATTCCTTTCTGTATGAGAAATGTTTTTTCGAGACAACAAAAAAGTCTGTCCCATGGAAAATCCATGGGACAGACTGAAAATACAAGCCTGCGGTACCACCCACATTGGCGTAAAAACGCCCACTTTGCGCGCACTGTCATGCGTTCCGCCGGGATAACGGCCGCGGCTGCCGTCGGGTATTACTCGCCATCTGGCTTTCTCCCCGCCCTCGTAAGTCCATTCACCGCACGTTCCGCTGCCGCGCTTTCACCGATACGCGGCTCTCTGAAAGTTTCCTGTGCGATTACTCCTCTTACTCAACGGTTTTTGAAGTATGGGGTTATTGTATCACCTTTTTTGCGGATGTCAAGAAAAAATTTTATCGGACGGCGCTATCTGCACAGCATCTTCAGCAGCTGCGGGGCGGTGTCCGCGATGCGTTCCGCGCCGGCAATTTCCAGTTTTTCACGGCCGCGGAAGCCCCAGCTGACGGCGATCAGCGGCAGACCGGCGTTGCGGGCCGTGGCCACATCTACCTCGCTGTCGCCCACATACACGGCATTTTCCGGGCGGATGCCGAGATCCGAAAGCGCTTGTGCCACAAGGGTTGGCGATGGTTTCGGGTCCACGCCGTCCCGCTGGCCGAGGGCCGGCATACCGGGGAAAAACTTTTCTGCCAGCGCCTTGGTGGTGGCATCCGGCTTGTTGGAGACGACGGCGGTCTTCACACCCATTTTTTCCAGCTCCGCCAGGACCTCCGGAATGCCGGGGTACGGCGCGGTCTTTACGCAATTATGGGCCTGGTACCAGTCCTTGTAGGAGGCTAAAATCTCGTGAAACCGTTGGGGCGCAATGGGTTCGGGGATGGCGCGCTCCATGAGCTTCGCGGCGCCGTTGCCGACGAAGGCACGTATTTCCTCGAGGGTGCGCTGCGGCCAACCATTTTCAAGCAGGATATGGTTTACAGCGTCCTGCATATCCGATAGGGTGTCTAAAAGTGTGCCGTCCATGTCGAAAAGAACGGCCTGAAAGCGGGGGGAAAGGGGAAAATTCATGTGGCAGGTTCCTTTACATTCAGGTTATTTTATGTTGCGCTAATGGTCACTTTATCTTGCTCTTAATGAAGCATTATAGCAAACTGTGAGGCACATTGCTATATGCAGTTGTCGTTTTTTTGCGGTACGGCACATTTTTGGCCGGACAGATGGGTCGGCAGGTGGGGCAGGAGGATACTGCCCGGGATCAGCAGGATGCCGACGCCGCCCGGAAGGGTGATCTGCGCCTTCGGGAGCGCCGCGCCGCGGCCCACGGTGCGGCGGCTGAGGCGGCCGAAGGGCGCGCTGCCGCCTGCGGAAAAGGCGGGACGGACGCCGGCAGAGCCGACGCCCGTCCCAATGCAAAAGGGGAACACACATGGACGTGCGTTATACGCTTGTTACGCCTTCCTGCCGCTCTTGAAGAACGCGCCGATGACCTCAATGACCACAAAGACGATCAGGTAATACACCACGTTTATCTTGTGAGAGTAGATAGCGGCGAACACCATGAACAGGGAGCACAGGATGGCCAGCACGGGCATGACCTTGCCGCGGAAGCCGGACAGATCCTTGCGCTTGAGCAGGGCGATGTAGATGGGGATATAGATGGCGTACAGGGTGATGATGGGCAGCTCGGAGGAGTCGAACTTGAAGGGACCGAAGCCCCCCATGATAGTGCCGCCGTAGAAGTACAGCAGCCACAGGGAGCTGACCAGCAGACCGAACACGGCGGAGTTGTTGGCCATGTTGGTGTTGGCGTCCACGTTCTTGAACATGGCCAGCTTGGGGCTGCCGCTCTCAACGGCCAGATCGAACATGCCGCGGGTAACAGCCATGGTCAGGCCGTTGCAGGTGCCCCAGCAGGAGATCACAACGAACACGAAGATGGCAGCGCCGCCCACCTGACCAAAGATGTTCTGGAAGGCGATCTTGGCGCCGGCCTCGCCGCCGGCCATCATGACTTCAGACTCTACGGCGCCGGCCAGGCCGACATAGTAGATCACGTACACGATGGCAACGATCACGGTGCCGATCAGCAGCGCGCGGGGCATGTTCTTCTTGGAATCCTTCAGCTCGCTGCCGATGGAGGTGGCGCAGATCCAGCCCTCAAAGGCGAAGGCCAGGGAGACGATAGCGCCGAACAGACCCTCGGTGAAGGGCATCTCGGTAACGACATTGGAGAAGTTGAACTCGGTCATGCCGCTGGTCAGACCCACGATGGTGCCGACAACGGCCATCAGCAGCAGGGGGATCAGCTTGATGATGGTGGTGGCGATGGCGAACTTACCGGCCAGCTTGGGAGCCAGAGCGTTCATGGTGTAGGTAACGACCATGAAAACACCGGCCAGCATCATGGTGCGGCCACCGACCACAGGGTCGTCCCAGCCCATGAGTACGCCGAAGTAGCGGGCGGGCAGCCAGCTCAGCACGGACACCAGGGAGGGGTAGTAGATGACGGCCATGAACCAGCCCACATAGTAGCTGTAGGTCTTACCGCAGGAGGCGGCAGCGTAGCCCACCAGACCCTCCACGCCCTCGTGACTCTGTGCCACGACGCCGAAGGTGCAGGCGCTGATGATCATGACAACGCCCATGATGATGAATGCCAGAATACCGACAGACAAATTACCGCCGGTCTTTGTCAGAACGGCCTCGGCCTTGAAGAACACGCCGGAACCGATGACAGTGCCCACCACCAGCGCGATGGCTACGGGCAGAGTATACCGTTTTTCCATAATTCCGTTTTCCTTTCTGATCTCTCCTCATAATTGGATCGTGAGACTTTTCACAATCACAGCATCATTATAGCGCGTTCACGATTTATTCACAAGCCTTTTTTGTCTGTATTTTGTAGAAAAATTCACAATATTTTTAGGTAATTCGCCAATTCGCGCTTTACACCGTTAAGACTTTTAGCGGGTTTCCGCAGAAGAAAACCGCGGCGCACCGCGGCAGGCATACAGCTGCTTAGAAAAGCGCGGAAAAAAGCAGGACCGGCGGGGCCGGTCCTGCTTGGCAGGCAGAGGTCGTTATACGTTGAAGCGGAAGTAGATCATGTCGCCGTCCTTGACCACATACTCCTTGCCCTCGGAGCGCAGCAGGCCCTTTTCCTTGGCGGCGGCCACGCTGCCGCCGCAGGCCATCATCTCGTCGAAGTTGATGGTCTCGGCCCGAATGAAGCCGCGCTCGATATCGGAGTGGATCTTGCCGGCGGCCTGGGGGGCCTTGGTGCCCTTTTTGATGGTCCAGGCGCGGCACTCGTCCTTGCCGTAGGTCAGGAAGGAGATGAGACCCAGCAGGTCATAGCTGCACTGGATGAGACGGTCCAGACCGGACTTTTCGATGCCCAGGTCCGCCAGGAACATGGCGCGCTCCTCCGGGTCATCCAGCTCGGCGATGTCCTGCTCCAGCTTGGCGCAGATGGGCAGCACCTGGGCCCCCTCCCTGGCGGCCAGATCGCGGACGGACTGGAAGTACTTGTTGTCCTCGTAGTGGGCGAAGCCGTCCTCGTCCATGTTGGCGGCGTAGATGATGGGCTTGAGGCTCAGCAGGTCCGCCGTCTCGACGATGGCGCGGTCGTCCTTGTCGCACGCGAAGGTGCGGGCGGACTTGCCGCCGTCCAGATGCGCCGCCAGGGCCTTGAACACCTCGGCCTCATGGAGGAACTTCTTGTCGCCCTTGGCGGCCTTCGTGGCCTTCTCCACCCGGCGGTTGACCATCTCCAGGTCCGCCATGATCAGTTCCAGGTCGATGGTCTCGATGTCGCCCAGGGGGTCCACGGGGACGTTCTGGCTGGCATCAGCCACCACGTGCATAATGTTCTCATCGTCAAAGCAGCGGACCACATGGACAATGGCGTCCGTGCGGCGGATATTCTCCAGGAACTTGTTGCCCAGGCCGGCGCCCTGGCTGGCGCCCTTTACCAGACCCGCGATGTCCACGAACTCGATGACGGCGGGGGTCTTTTTGTCCGGCTGGTACATCTCCGCCAGCTTGTCCAGCCGCGCGTCCGGCACGGCCACCACGCCCACGTTGGGCTCGATGGTGCAGAAGGGGTAGTTGGCGCTCTCTGCCCCGGCGTTGGTGATGGCGTTGAACAGGGTGCTTTTGCCAACATTTGGTAATCCGACGATACCCAGCTTCATAAGGTGAGCCTCCTTTGTATTTCTGTCCGGCGCAGTGGGCCGGGGAAGTTGTTTCTCAACTTGATATAATACCATTTTTTGCGTGGAAACGCAAGGGCGGGCGCAAAAAAGTGCGCCGCCCTTCGGCGGCGCACCTGTATGGGTCAGGCCAGGAAGCCCTTGAGGATCGTCTCCTCCGCCTGTTCGGGGGTCAGGCCGAGGGTCTCCAGCTTCAGCAGCTGGTCGCCGGCGATCTTGCCGATGGCGGCCTCGTGGATCAGTTGGGCGTCGGGACAGTTGGCGGTGATGGCCGGGACGGACTCGATGCGGGCGTCGCCCATGATGATGCTGTCGCACTGGACGTGGCCGAAGCACTGGGCGTTGCCCACCATCACCGGGTGGAAGATCTGGTGGGAACGGTCCTGGGCCACGCTGCGGGAGATGACGCGGCCGCGGGCGTCGTGGCCGTTGAGCTCGATACGCATATCGCTCTCGGCCTCCTGAGCGCCGTGGGTCAGCAGGCGCTCGGTGACCACCACCTCGCTGCCGGCTTCGCAGAAGAAGTCCGTCTCGCGCTTGGTGGAGTCGATGCCGCGGATCTGGATCGTCTCCATCTGCATGGTGGCGTTCTCGCCCAGGTAGACCACGGTCTTGGGGTTCATGATGTTGCCGCCGGTCTGGCCGGGGTCTTTCTCGCCGAAGTGCTTTTCCACATAGCGGACCTTGGAATTCTTGCCGATGTGGAAGGTGTGGATGCCGTCGTGGCGGCTTTCGTCACAGCCGGAGTTGTGGATGCCGCAGCCGGCGATAATGTCCACGTCGCAGTCGTCGCCCACGTAGAAGTCGTTATAGACCAGCTCACTGAGGCCGCTGTGGCTGATGATGACGGGGATGTAGCATTTCTCACCCTTGGTGCCGGGCTTGATGCGGATGTCAATGCCGGACTTTCCGTCGCTGCGGGGATCGATAGCAATGTGCTCGGTGGACTGACGGGCCTCGCAGCCGGAGTCCTTGCGGATATTGAAGGCGCCCATGGGCTTGCCGGTCAGATCGGCGATCTTTTCCAGCAAAGCGGCGTCGATATCGGTGATCATTGCGCGCCCTCCTTTCTCTCCAGTACGGGACAGCTGCCAAGCGTGTCGGCCAGGATCAGGGGGAAGATCTCCTCCGTGGTGCCGCGGTGTGCGATCTGGCCGCCGGCGATGACGACGATCTCGTCGGCCAGCTTGATAATGCGCTCCTGATGGGAGATGATGACCATGGTGGCCGCGCCCTCCCGGTGGATCTGCTCGAAGGTCTCGGTCAGCCGGGCGAAGGACCACAGGTCGATGCCGGCCTCCGGCTCATCGAAGATCATCAGCTGGCCGCGGCGGGCCAGGATGGTGGCGATCTCGATGCGCTTGACCTCGCCGCCGGACAGAGACACGTCCACCTCGCGGTCCAGGTAGTCGTTGGCGCAGAGGCCGACCTTGGTAAGATAGGCACAGCACTTGTCCTTGCTGAGCTTGTCCTCGCCCGCCGCCAGAAGCAGCAGGTCATGGACGGTGATGCCCTTGAAGCGGGGCGGCTGCTGGAAGCCGTAGCTGATGCCGCGCTTGGCGCGCTCGGTGATGGACAGGTCCGTCACGTCCTCGCCGTTGTACAGCACGCGGCCGGAGGTGGGCTGCACCAGGCCCATGATGACCTTGGCCAGGGTGGTCTTGCCGCCGCCGTTGGGGCCGGTGAAGACGACCAGCTTATGGTCGGGGATGGTGATGGATACGTTTTTCAGGATGTCCTGCTCCCCCTCGGGGGTGGACACCCGGTAGCAGATATTCTGCAATTCCAGCATGGGATGGTTCTCCCTTCTCTGAACGTTTGTATTGTGGCTGTTCACACCATCAAAGTGGTGGGCAGGTTCCGTAACCATATCAGTGTAACAGATTTCGGCAGGAAATGCAATATGTTTCCGCCCATGGCGCACATCGGGCCGCGGCACCACATAGTATAGACAGAAAAGGAGGCGTTCAGTATGGAGCCATCACCGTTGGTATACGATACCGCCGCCGCGGCGGCGGTGTGGCAGAGGGTGGGGCCGGCGCTGCCGGCCTATGACGCGGCACCGTGTCCCGCGGGGGCCTGCTGCCCGCTGCCGCGGCGGGAGACGGACAGCGAGGCGATGCTGGGCGGGCTGATCGCCGAGGGCGCGGCGTTGTATGCCTGCTGCCGCCGGTGTGCCGTCCGTGCGCCCCGGCAGAGCCGGCAGGCGCTGGAACAGCTGGCCCGGGAGGAGCAGCGGGCGGTGCGGGCCCTGCTGGCGGCATATTTTCTGCATACGGGCCGGTGGCGGCAGCCGCCCGCGCCGGCGGCGGGGGTACGGGAGACGTGGCTGGCGGCCCTGCGGCGGGTGTATGTGGGCGAGGCGGTGGTGCAGCGGGGCTGCGCCGATCTGGCGGCGCGCATGGAGGACGGCTGCCTGCGGCAGCTGCTGGCGGCGGAGGCGGATCGCGCGGCGGAACGGGGAAAACGGCTGGCAAACTTGTTGGAAAAAGCCTTGACAACGGAGAATAACCTGCTAAAATGGTAGGCAAATAGGAAAAGGGGCGTGCCGCACCGGGCGCGCCAAATTCCGGAAGAGCATCAAGGGGGCGGGCGGCGCCCGTCTCTGGTATACAAAGGAGGCTTTACCCATGAAAGAATGTATCTCCCGCGAGGCGGCGCTGGCGGCGCTGAAAACGTACAACAAGGAGCCGTTCCACATTCTCCACGGTTTGACGGTGGAGGGCGTTATGCGCTGGTACGCCAATGAGCTGGGCTATGGCGAGGACGCGGATTTCTGGGCCACGGTGGGTCTGCTGCACGACATCGACTTTGAGATGTGGCCGGAGCAGCACTGCCGGAAGGCACCGGAGCTGCTGAAGAAGGCGGGGTGCTCCGAGGAGTTCATCCACGCCGTCTGTTCCCATGGCTACGGCCTGTGCTGCGATGTGGAGCCCACCCACGAGATGGAGAAGGTGCTGTTCGCCGCCGACGAGCTGACGGGCCTGGTCGGCGCGGCCGCCCGTATGCGCCCCAGCAAGAGCGTGATGGACATGGAGGTCAGCAGCCTGAAGAAGAAGTATAAGGACAAGAAGTTCGCCGCCGGCTGCTCCCGGGACGTGATCAACACCGGCGCGGAGCGCCTGGGCTGGACCATCGAGGAGCTGATGGAAAAAACCATCCTGGCTATGCGCAGCTGCGAGGAGAGCGTCAACAAGGAGATGGAGACGCTGGCCTGAGCGTATACATCGAAAAGAACACCCTGTGCGAATACACAGGGTGTTCTTTTTTGCGAATTATACGGAGAGTTGTGGGATATTGTGGAGGGGCGGAGAGGTTTTACGCCGCCTGCGCGGCTACACCTTATCCGCCTCCTTCGGGGGCACCTGTCTCCCTGCGGGTCGGTCGGTCCGCGGATCTGACAGGCCACCGGCCTGTCATTCAACACTGCGGACCCCTCAAGGGGAAGGCTTACGGGGGTGCGCCCTCGGGGGGAAGGCTGACGGGGTGCAGGGGGAGAAAAAAGGAAGCACCCGGGCGGGTGCTTCCCTGTATGTTATTCGATGGCGATGATGTAGTAGTACACCGGCTGGCCGCCGGGAAGGGCGGCGACCTCGGCGTCGGGGCAGATCGTCTCGAACACCTCGGCGGCGCGGGCGGCATCGTCCTCGGTGACACCCTGGCCGGAGTAGACGGTGACGAACTCGGCGTTCTTATCGGCGGCTACATGAGCCAGCTTATCCAGCAGCACGTCCAGGCTGCGGTCGGTGCCCAGGAGCTTGCCGTCGCACAGGGCCAGGTAGTCACCCTCGTTGATGGCGAAGCCGTCAAAGTCGGAGTTGCGGGCGGCGTAGGTGATCTGGGCGGTGGTGACGTTGGCGGCGGCCTCGGTCATGGCGGCCAGGATGGCCTGGGGATCGTCGTTGTCCGGGTCCACGGCCATCATGGCGGAGATGCCCTGGGGCACGGTGGCGGTGGGCACCACGATGACCTGCTTTTCCGTCAGGCCTACGCACTGCTGGGCGGCCATGATGATGTTCTTATTGTTGGGCAGGATGAACACGATCTCGCTGGGGGTGCGGTTGACCTCCTGCAGGATGGCCTCGGTGGAGGGGTTCATGGTCTGCCCGCCGGAGACGATGCGGTCCACGGTCAGGTCGCGGAACACGGCCTCGAGACCCTCGCCGGCGCAGACGGCCAGGAAGCCGTAGCGCTTTTCCGGCGCGGCCACAGCGGTCTCGCCGCGCTCCAGCTCGGCCTCGACGGCGTCCAGATCGTCGGTGGACTGGGCCTTCTTGCCGGCGGCCAGGTCGGCGGCCTGGGTACGCATATTCTCGATCTTGGCCAGCTCCAGCGTGCCGTATTTCTGGGCCTCGTTCAGGGCGTCGCCGGGGGTGTCGGTGTGGACGTGGACCTTGAAGGCCTCGTCATCCTCGCCGATGACCAGGCTGTCGCCGATGCTGTTCAGATAGGCACGCAGGCCGTCCAGGGGCTTGTCGGAGGTCTTGCGGACGATGAACACGGTGTCGAAGGCGAAGGTAATGTCCTCGTCGCCGATGGCGGCGAAGTCCGCCTTCTCCTCGGCAGTATCGGCCACCTCAGGCACGGGCTCGCCCCGCAGGGCGCGGAGCATACCCTCCAGAATGATGAGGTAGCCCTTGCCGCCGGCGTCCACCACGCCGGCCTTTTTCAGCACGGGGTTCATCTCGATGGTCTCCGCCAGGGTGGTATAGCCGGTCTTGATGGCCTCGTCCAGCACGAACTCGGCGTCGTTCTTCTCGCCGGCGGCCTCCAGCGCACGCTGGGCGGCCAGGCGGGAGACGGTGAGGACCGTGCCCTCGGCGGGCTTCATCACCGCGCCGTAGGCAGTGGAAACGCCCTCCTGCATGGCCTCGGCCAGCAGGGCGCCGTCGGCGGTGTCATGGCCCTTGAGGACCTTGCTCATGCCGCGGAACAGCAGGGACAAAATGACGCCGGAGTTGCCCCGGGCACCCCGGAGCAGGCCGGAGGCCGTCAGCTTGGCGGCCTCGTCCACGGTGGCGGGCTCGGCCTTGCGGAGCTCGTTCACCGCCGTCTGGATGGTCAGGGACATATTGGTGCCGGTGTCGCCGTCGGGCACCGGAAATACGTTCAGGTCATTGATGGCCTGTTTCTGCGCGGTGATGCAGGCGGCGCCGAAGGCGACCATCTGCTTGAAGGCGCCGCCGCTGATCTTATCTGTCATGTCTGTTCTCCTTCCGGGCGCGTCACACGGTGACGGAATCCACGCAGACATTCACCGCTTTGACGGTGACGCCGGTGTTGAGGTTGACCACATACTTGACCTCGCCCATAATGGATCGGCAGACTGTGGCGATGTTGACGCCGTTTTCCACGACGATATGCAGCTCGATGGACACGGTGCCGTCATCATTGTATGTGACCTTGACGCCCTTACTCATGGCCTCGGGCCGCAGGAGATGCACCAGCCCGTCAGTCATGCTGCGCTGGGCCATGCCCTTGACGCCGAAGCAGTTGGTGGCGGCCGCGCCGGTGATGGTGGTGAACACGGCGTCGCTGATGGTGATCTCGCCGTTTTCGGTGAGGACTTTTATCATAGCGGACTTCCTTTCTGCGGAAATGGCATAATAACACACGATAATATGGAGTATTATATACTACTTTCTCCGGGATTACAATAGAGATTTTACCGGGGCGGCATATGGGCAGGTTTCCCGCACGGCTTTGAAGGTGCGGCGAAGAAAGGGAGCGCCCCGCGGGGCGCTCCCTTGTGCGTTACTGCTTGTAGGGCACGTGCCAGATGGTGTCGGCGTACTGGGAGATGGCCCGGTCGGCGGCGAAGACGCCGCTGCGGGCGATGTTGGTGAGGCTCATGCGGTTCCACGTCTCCCGGTCGCGGTAGGTGTGGCGCATACGGGATTCGGCTTCGCAATAGGCGGCGAAGTCGGCCAGGACCATGTACTGGTCCGCCTGACCGTCCACACCGGTGACAAGCCGCTGGAACAGGTCCTCGTAGGTAACGCCGTCCCGGAAGCCAACCTTCAGCTGGTCCAGCACGCGGCGCAGCACCGGGTCGCGCTGGTAGAGCAGGTTGGGGTCATAGGTGTGGCGCAGGTGCTCCACCTCATCGGCATGAAGGCCGAAGAGGAACATATTGTCGTCGCCCAGCAGGTCGTGCATTTCCACGTTGGCACCGTCCAGGGTGCCGACGGTCAGCGCGCCGTTCATCATAAACTTCATATTGCCGGTGCCGCTGGCCTCCTTGCCGGCGGTGGAGATCTGCTGACTGACCTCGCTGGCGGGCATGAGGACCTCGGCCAGGGAGACGCGGTAGTTCTCCAGGAACACCACCTGGAGCCGATCTTTGCACAGCGGGTCGCTGTTGATCTGGTCGGCCAGGGAGTTGATGAGGTGGATGATGCGCTTGGCCACGGCGTAGCCGGGGGCGGCCTTGGCGCCGAACAGGAACGTCTGGGGCGGTAGGTCCAGGCTGGGGTCATCCTGCAGGCGCTGGTACAGGTAGATGATCTGCAGGGCGTTCAGCAGCTGGCGCTTGTACTCGTGCAGGCGCTTTACCTGCACATCGAAGATGGCGTCGGTGTTCAGTACCACGCCCTGGTGCTTCCTGGCGAAGGCGGCAAAGGCAAGCTTGTTCTGATGCTTGATGTCCTCCAGACGCTGAAGGACCGCCTTGTCACCGGCGTAGGCATCCAGCTTTTTCAGCTCCTGCGGATGGGTGAGATAGCCCTCGCCGATCAGGTCACGGAGCAGTCCGTCCAGACCGGGGTTGATCTGGGGCACCCAGCGGCGGTGGTCGATGCCGTTGGTGACGTTCTTGAACTTATCCGGCATCATCTGGCAGGCGTCCTTGAACAGGTCCTTCCGCAAAATCTCGGAGTGCAGGGCGCTGACGCCGTTGACGGCCATGCTGCCGGCGATGCACAGGTTGGCCATGCGGACGCCGCCGTCCCAGATAATGGCCAGCTTGGCGGTCTTGACCGGGTCGTGATAGAATTCCTCCACCTGCTGCTGCCAGCGGCGGGAGATCTCCTGCAATATCTGCCACACGCGGGGCAGCAGCGTTTCGAACAGCTGCTGCGGCCAGACCTCAAGGGCCTCGGAAAGCACGGTGTGGTTGGTGTAGGCCACGCAGTGGGTGGTGATGTTCCACGCCTCGTCCCAGCCCATGCCGGCGTCGTCGATGAGGATACGCATCAGCTCCGGGATCACCAGCGTGGGGTGGGTGTCGTTGATCTGGATGACATTCTTCTCATGGAAGTTCTTGAGGGTACCGTACTGCTGGATGTGCTTGCGGGTGATGGACTGAATGGTGGCGGACACGAAGAAATACTGCTGCTTCAGCCGCAGGGACTTGCCCTCGTAGTGGTTGTCCTCGGGGTAGAGCACCTGACTGATGGCGTCAGCCATGGCGCGCTCCTCGGCGGCATGGAGGTACTGGCCCTCGCTGAAGAGCTTCATGTCGATGGGCTTGGGGCTGCGGGCCTGCCACAGACGGAGGGTGTTCACATGGTCGGTGTCGTAGCCGGCGATCTCCATGTCGCAGGGGATGGCCAGCACGCGGGTGTAGTCCTCGTGGACCACCATCAGGTGGTTGTTGTCCCAGCGGGTGCGGACCTTACCGCCGAAGCGGACCTCCTCGGCCTCCTGCAGCTTGGGCAGCAGCCACGCGTCGCCCAGCTGCATCCAGTCGTCGGGCAGCTCCACCTGCTGGCCCTCCACGATCTTCTGCTTGAAAATGCCCAGCTCATAGCAAATGGAGTAGCCAGCCGCCGGGATCTCCAGGGTGGTCATGCTGTCCAGATAGCAGGCGGCCAGGCGGCCCAGACCGCCGTTGCCCAGACCGGCGTCCGGCTCCATGTCGAAGATGTCCGCCGCTTTGAAGCCCAGTTCGCCGATGGCGGCGGTCAGGGGCTCCAGCAGCGCCAGATTGAAGGCGTTTTTCATCAGGCTGCGGCCCATCAGGAACTCCAGCGACAGGTAGTGGACCTTGCGCTTTTCCTCGTGAGCCGTCTCCTCGCGGGTCTGTACGCCGTGCTCGGCCATGATGTCCCGCAGGACCATGGCGCAGGCCTTCATCATCTCGCCGTCGGTGGCCTGCTGCTCGGTGCAGCCGTAGTTGAGGCGCAGCTTCTGCACGATGGCCTCTTTCAGGGTCTCTTTGTTGTAGGTCATATCGGGTAACTCCTCCTTGGGTCAAAGGTTCTCATAAATGTGCCGGTAGGCCGCCGCACTGCGGCCCCAGCTGAAGTCCGCGGTCATGCCACGGTATCGAACGGTGTCGAAGCCTGCCCGGTCGCCCCGGTACAGGCCGGTGGCCTGACCGATGACGGAGAGCATGGCCCCGGCGTCATAGTCGCCGAACAGGTAGCCGGTGCCGTCCTCCTGCCCCACCTGGCAGGAGCGCACGGTGTCCGCCAGACCGCCGGTGCTCCGCACGATGGGCACCGCGCCGTAGCGCATGGCGATCATCTGGCTCAGGCCGCAGGGCTCGCTGCGGGAGGGCATCAGGAACAGGTCGGCGGCGGCGTATACGCGCCGGGACAGGTCCTCGGCGTACAGGATCTGGGCTGACACGCGGCCGGGGTACTGCCCGGCTTTCCAGCGGAAGAAATCCTCATACCCCCGGTCACCGGTGCCCAGCACCACGAACTGGCAGCCGGTGGCCATGATGCCGTCCATGGCCTGCTGCACGAGATCAAGCCCCTTGTGGCCCACCAGCCGCGTCACCATGGCGATCAGCGGCGTGTCCGGCTCCTGGGCAAGTCCGAGGGCAGCCTGCAGGGATGCCTTGCACACGGCCTTGCCGGCCGGGTCTGCCGCCGTGTAATGCGCCGGAAGCGCCGGGTCGGACGCCGGGTCGTAGGTGACGGTGTCGATGCCGTTGACCACGCCGTGCATTTTCCAGCCGATGGCGTCCACCACGCTCTCCAGCCCCTCGGCATAGGCCGGGTCATGGAGTTGGGCGGCGTAGGTGGGACTGACGGTGGTGACGGCGTCCGCCATGAGCATGGCACCCTTCATCAGGTTCACGTCGCCGTCCATGCGGAGGGTGCCGTCATCGTACCAGCCACGATCCAGACCGAAGAGCTGGTCTACGCTGTCGCTGCCGTAGCGGCCCTGATACTCAATGTTGTGAATGGTGAACACCGTGCGGATATGGCGTATCTCCCACCAGCGGGTGGCCGCGTCCTTGAGATAGATGGGCACCAGCGCCGTCTGCCAGTCGTTGCAGTGGAGGATGTCCGGCATCCAGTCCAGGCTGGGCAGCAGGTCGACGACGGCCTTGCTGAAAAAGGCGAAGCGCTCGCCGTCGTCAAACTCGCCGTACAGGCGGCCGCGGCGGAAGTATTTTTCGTTGTCCACGAAGTACCAGGTCACACCCCGGTCATAGAGGGAGAACAGGCCGCAGTACTCATGCCGCCAGCCCAGGTCCACGTAGATATACCGGCGGAAGGTCATTTTCTCCCGCCACTGGGGGCCGATCTTGTCGTACAGGGGCAGGATGACGGCGGTCTCGACACCCTCCGCCGCCAGGGCGGGGGGGAGGCTGCCGGCCACATCGGCCAGGCCGCCGGTCTTGCAGAAGGGGTACGCTTCACTGGTCACATACAGAACTCTCATGCCGCACCTCCTTGCCTTACACCGTGGCGCCCTTGGCGATGACGATGGGATAGCGCTCGTGGCCCATCAGGGTCACATTCTCGCTGACGGTGACGTATTTGTCGGTGATCACGCCCCGCAGTATGGCACCGCGCTTGACCACCGTGTCCTTGAACAGGATACAGTTTTCCACGCTGGCACCCTTTTCAATACGCACGTTGCGGAACAGCACGCAGTTTTTTACGCTGCCCTGGATGTCGCAGCCGTCGGCGGCCAGGGAGTTGACGCAGCCGCCCTCCGGGTCGATGTAGCTGGAGGGGGAGTCGTTTTCCTTGCCGTATACCGGGCGGTCCGGGCAGAACAGGGCGCTGCGGGTGGCGGTATCCAGCAGCTCCATGCTGCGGTCGTAGTAGTTCTGCAGGGTGCTGATATGGGCGGCGTAGCCGTCGTAGACATAGCTTTGCAGATGGAGGCGGCTGCTCATGCCCTGAAGGACATCCCGCCGCAGGCTGTAACGGTTGTGGCTCAGGCACTCCGTCACCAGCTGGATGAGCAGCTCGGTCCGCAGGACAAAGATGTTCAGGCAGCGATAGCCCTCCGGCGTGTGCAGGCCGTAGGCCGTGTCGGTGATGCGGCCCCGGGCGTCCAGCCGGAAATAGGTATCCTGCCCGTCGCCGGGGACGGCGGTGCAGACGGCGGTGATGTCCGCGCCGGTGTCGATATGGCGGCGGAGCACGTCCTCCAGGGGCGCGTTGATGACCGTGTCGCTGTCGGACAGCACCACGTAGTCCTGACGGATGCTCTTCAGGTAGTTCATCACGCTGCCCAGGGCATCCACGCGGCCGCGGAACTGGCCGTCGCCGCGGTGCTGCTCATTATAGGCGAAGGCCGGCAGCAGCGTCAGACCGCCGAAGTTGCGGCTCAGGTCCCAGCTTTTGCCGCTGCCCAGGTGGTCCAGCAGCGACTGGCACTTGCCGTGCATGATGACGCCCACGTCCGTGACGCCGGCGTTCACCATGCTGGAGAGGATGAAGTCGATGATGCGGTAGTCACCGCCGAAGGGGATGGAGCCGTGGACGCGATTTTCGATGAGCTCCCGCAGACCGTTTTCCTTGTCGTAGGAGAAGATGATCCCGTGCATTCCGTTCATGGCCGCACCTCCTTGCCGTTTTCGCCCAGCATCATTTTCGGTTCGATGACCGCACCGTCCGCCACGGAGGTCCGGGGCCCCAGCACGGCGATGCCCCAGTCCTCAAAGGGGACGCTGCCCGGGGCGCCGCCCACCACGGCGTTTCTGCCTACGCGGCAGCCCTCGCCCACGATGGCGTAGGACACCTTCGCGCCTGCCTCGATGACGGCGCCGGGCATGACCACGGAATAGGAGACGGACGCGCCCTCGGCCACGGTGGTGCCGGTGCTGAGGACGGCGTTCTTTACCTCGCCCAGCACGGTGCAGCCCTTGGCCACGGCGCTGTTGCCCACATCGCCCGTTTTACCGATGTAGGTGGGCGGGCAGGTGGGCGTGCGGCCGTAGATGCGCCACTTCTTGTCCAGCAGGTTCAGCCCGGAGCCGGGGGAGAGCATATCCATGTTGGCGTCCCACAGGGAGTCCAGCGTGCCCACGTCCTTCCAGTAGCCCTCGAAGCGGTAGGCGGACATCTTCTCACCGTTTCGCAGCATAGCGGGGATGATGTTTTTTCCGAAGTCGTTGTCGCTGCGGGGGTCAGTCTCATCATCGATGAGGTACTGGCGCAGCTTTTTCCAGGTGAAGATATAGATGCCCATAGAGGCCAGGTTGCTTTTCGGTTCCTTGGGCTTCTCGGCGAACTCGGTGATGTTGTCCTCGCCGTCCACGGCCATGATGCCGAAGCGGCTGGCCTCCTCCCAGGGGACCTCCATCACGGAGATGGTGCAGTCAGCGCCGGTGGCCTTGTGGCGGCGCAGCATCAGGGAGTAGTCCATCTTATAGATGTGGTCGCCGGAGAGCACCAGTACGTACTCCGGGTCGTACAGATCCACGAAGCCGATGTTCTGGTAGATGGCGTTGGCGGTGCCCTTGTACCAGACGGCGCCGCCGGCGCTCTGGTAGGGCGGCAGGATATGTACGCCGCCGTTGACACGGTCCAGCTCCCAGGGCTGGCCGCTGCCGATGTAGGTGTTCAGCTCCAGCGGCCGGTACTGGGTCAGCACGCCCACGGTGTCGATGCCGGAGTTGGTACAGTTGGACAGGGGAAAGTCGATGATGCGGAATTTGCCGCCGAAGGGCACGGCGGGCTTGGCCATGCTGCCGGTGAGCACGTACAGGCGGCTGCCCTGGCCGCCGGCCAGCAGCATCGCCACACACTCTTTTTTCATCCTTGCGTACCTCCTGCGTTCTGTTTTTTCCGGGGGCGTTTTCCCTCCCGGCGCAGCAGCACCGCGCCCAGGGGCGGAATGGTCAGGGAAAGGGAAGTCTCCCGCCCGTGGGAGGGGATATCGTCCACGTCGATCCGGCTGCCTGCCGGAAGGGCGCAGCCGCTGCCGCCCCAGCAGGCGTCGTCCGTGTTGAACAGCACCTCATACCGCGCCGCCGCCGGCACGCCGAAGCGGTAGTTGTCCCAGGGCACCGGCGCGAAATTCACCGCGCAGATCAGCTCGTGGCCCCTGCGATCCCGCCGCAGAAACACCAGCACGTTGTTGTGGTTATCATCGGCCACCAGCCATGTAAAGCCGTCCCAGTCCCGGTCGTTTTCCCACAGGCACCGGTTGCGCTTATACAGCCGGTTCAGCTGCCGCAGGCACTCATGGCTGGCCCGGCAGGCGGGATCGTCCAGCAGATACCAGTCCAGCTGGCCGCGGAAGTCCCACTCGTGCCACTGGGGCAGCTCGCTGCCCATGAACAGCAGCTTTTTGCCGGGGTGGCACAGCATATAGGCCCAGAAACTCCTTACACCGGCCAGCTGCCGCCAGTCGTCGCCGGGCATCTTGCCCCGGAGAGAGCCCTTCATGTGGACCACCTCGTCGTGGGACAGGGGCAGGACGTAGTTTTCCGAGAAGGCGTAGACCATGGAGAACGTCACGTCTCGGTGGTGGAACTGGCGGAAGTAGGGGTCCATCTTCAGATAGTGGCACAGGTCGTTCATCCAGCCCATGTTCCACTTCAGGTTGAAGCCCAGACCGCCCTGCTCCGGCGGATAGGTGACCAGCGGCCACGCGGTGGACTCCTCCGCCACCATCAGCGCCGCCGGGTCGGCGGCAAAGGCTGCCCGGTTCAGCTCACGCAGGAAGTCGATGGCCTCCAGGTTCTCCCGGCCGCCGTCCTTGTTGGGACGCCACGCGCCGCCCTGCCGGTCATAGTCCAGATACAGCATGGATGCCACCGCGTCCACCCGCAGCCCGTCGATGTGGTATTCCTTCAACCAGTAGACGGCGGAGGACAGCAGGAATTCCCGGACCTCCGGCTTGCCGAAGTCGAATACACGGGTGCCCCAGCCGGCGTGCTCCCATTTCAGGGGGTCGCCGTACTCGTAGAGGCAGGTGCCGTCAAATTCGATAAGCCCGTGGCTGTCCTTACAGAAGTGGGCGGGCACCCAGTCCAGTATCACGCCCAGCCCCGCCCGGTGCAGGGCATCCACCAGGGCCATGAAGTCGTGGGGCGTGCCGTAGCGGCTGGTGGGGGCGAAGTAGCCGGTGCACTGGTAGCCCCAGCTGTCGTCCAGGGGGTATTCCGTCACCGGCAGCAGCTCTACGAAGTTGTAGCCCATGGCCTTTACATAGGAGGGCAGCTCCTTTGCCAGCTCCACATAGCTCAGGGGAGAGCCGTCCTCGTGGCGCTTCCACGAGCCCAGATGCACCTCGTAGATCAGCAGCTCGCCGTTCACCGGCGGCTTTTCCAGCCGCTGCTGCCGCCAGTCATCGTCCCGCCACTGGTATCCGGACAGGTCGTAGACCTTGCTGTCTGTCCCGGGACGGGTGGCCGCGTGGAAGGCGCAGGGATCGGCCTTCCAGACCACCCGGCCGTCCGCGCCGGTGACCACATACTTGTAGGCGTCGTAGACCTTGGCGTTCTCCGCCGCCGTTTCCCACACGCCGGTATCCAGCCGGGTCATGGGCCGGGGCTGCCAGCCGTTGAAGTCCCCGGCCAGCGCTACGGCGCGGGCGTGGGGCGCCCACACGCGGAAGGTGAAGCCCTGCTCCGCCGGGTGCGCGCCGAGGTAGGTGTAGATGTCGTGGGCCGGGTGCCGCGTCATGTGCTCAGCTCCTTTTCTCTCGCTCTGCTCGTCTGCTCTATGGTAGCACGCCTGTTCCGTCAAAGGACGCGAAACAGGTCGCTGGTAACGTTACCGACATTGTACCCCATTTTTCCCGTCCCGTCAACAAACAAGGCGCTTTTTGTGCCGCGGCGGGGGCGGAAAAGGGCCGCAAGCACAAAAGGGAAACGCAGGCGCGCTGCGTTTCCCTTTTCGTTTACTCATCCCGCTGCTGCACGGCGCTGCTGCTGTTCAGGCCGAAGTCGTCCGCTACGCTGGCGGTGTCCCGGCGCAGCATGGTCTCCATCACCCGGATATCGCTGTCGATATCCATGGCATCGGTGCGGTACAGCTCGTCCAGCTGGTGCTCGAAGCCCGCCACGATGCTGTCCATGGTCTTTTCGATCTTGGCCTTTGCCTGGCTCAGGTTCTCGCCGCTGACGCCGGCCTCCTCGAAGCTGGCGTAGTTTTCCAGCAGCTTCAGGGTGGTGGGCAGGTAGTAGTTCAGGAACGTGCCGGCGGCGTCACGTTTGGCCTCGTCCTCTTCAATGAGTTTGAAAATACGGCCGGACACCTGCTCCATGCGGTCCAGCTTGGCGCTGATGGCCTCGTCGGCGATGCGGTCGTTCAGCTCGCGGATCTGGGCCAGGATGGCGGCGTAGCCCGCCGGCGCGGGCGCGGTCTGTGCGGGCTGACCCTGCTCCGCCTTGGCGCGGTGGGCGGCATCAAAGTACGCCGTGGCGGCGGCCTGGGACTTGAAGAGCATACCGCTGCCCATGTCGATATAGGCCTCGTCACCCCAGAGGCCCTTTTCCAGCATCAGGTTCACGTCCTTCTCCACCCGGCGGCGGGACACGTCGGCGGCCCGGGCCAGATAGTCCAGGGGCACGGCCTGCTTCTGCCCGACGGTGCGGAGGTAGGTGGCAAAGCGCCGCTGGCGGCGCTTCATGGCGCCGCTGCCCAGCAGCAGGGACGCGCCGCCGGCCATCATGCCCAGGGGATAGAACAGCTGCCGGGCAAAGTACCACCACTCGTTGTAGTGGTAGGCGTAGGACAGGTTGTCGCTGACGGCACTGAGCATAGCCACGCAGCCCAGAATACCCAGCACCGCGCCGATGATCTTCATGGTTTTGGCGCCCTTGTCGGAGTAGTTCGGCGTCTCTGTGACCTTGCGGACGGTGTTCTTCGCCGCGGAGGCGCGCGCCTGCGCGGGCTTCGCCTCGGCGCTGCCCGCCGCCGTCCGCTGCCATGCATTCCGCGCCTGCTGGCGCATTTTCCTGCCGCCGCCCTCGCTGAGCTTGCTCAGCAGCAGGATCAGGCCCACAGGCCAGGCCACGGCAAACATCACCGCGATGAATATCCACGAACCCAGGTCGTTATTGTTCTTTTTCGGCGGCTTCGGCTGAAGACCGTTGTTCTCGTCATATTCGTAGCTCATGCTTCCCCTTCTCCCTTTCCCCGCAGCTTTCGCTTGTTGCCCTTTTCGTCCACGATATAGGTATTCTCCAGCACGCTGCGGGCATTGGCCATTACCGCGTTCAGGTACTCCTGCCGCAGTGCAGCGCGCTCCTCGATCTCCGCGTCTGTCAGCCCCTCGGCCTTGGCCTTGCGGGCCAGCTCGTTGATGCGTGCTATCTTCTTCTCGTCCATAGCTGTTTCTCCCTTATATGTATCGCCGTATGGCCACCGGCAGGCGGCCCTTTTTCGTGGGAGCGCCTACGCTGTCCAATACGCATTTTCCCAGACCGCGGCAGGTGATGGTATCCCCCGCCGACACGGGCTTGTCCGGCTTCACACAGGTGACGTAGTTCACCTGTACGGACCCCTTTTCCACGGCCTCCGCCGCCCGGCCCCGGCTGAGAGAAAATCCCGCCGCCAGCACGTTGTCCAGCCGCAGGGAGGAGACGGTGTCCCGCAGTTCCTTCACCGCCGCATGGGGGACCGCCAGCGCCGAAAGCGGCAGCGGTGTTACGGTGAGCTTCTCCCGGCCGGCGCTGTCCCAGTTCTGCAACAGGAAATCCGTCATGGACGGGTCCAGCAGCACCTGACAGCCGCCCTTTTCCACAAGTATATCGCCTATCTTCTCCCGGGTCAATCCCAGAGCCATCAAACTGCCCAAAAAATCCCGGTGGGTCAGGTCGCCGCCGCTGCGGCACGCGGCCCGCACCGCCGCGACCTGGTCGTCAGGCGTCTCCAGCCAGTCCGGCAGGAACACCAGCCGCTTTCGCTCCGCGCCGTCATAGCCGCCCCAAAGCACATAGCCCTCCCGGTACCCCAGCGCGTTCAGCAGATGCTGCGCCGCCGCCTGTTCCTGGGGCGAGAGAAAGCCTGTGGCCGTGGGAATGTTCCGCGTGCGGCACTGCTCACACTTATCCCACACGCGGCTCAGCAGCAGCCGTTCCTCCGGGCTGTGGGCGGTTCTGTCCAGCAGTTCACGTTTGTCCATGTTATGCCCCCAAATTCTGCGTGCGGTACAGTGTGGCGTACACGCCGTTCTTCGCCAGGAGTTCCTGGTGGGAGCCCTGTTCGGCGACGACACCGTCCTGTATTACCAGTATCCGGTCGGCCGAACGAATGGTGGACAGCCGGTGGGCGATGATCAGTGTCGTGCGGCCTCGGGCCAAACGGTCAAAGGCGCCCTGGATGCGGGCTTCCGTCACGCTGTCCAGCGCGGAGGTGGCTTCATCCAGTATCAGAATGGGCGGGGCCTTCAGAAACACCCGGGCGATGGCTACCCGCTGCTTCTGCCCGCCGGAGAGCAGCGCGCCCCGCTCGCCCACATAGGTGTCGAACCCGTCGGGCATGGCGCAGATATCGTCGTAGATCTCCGCCTGCCGCGCCGCCTGCTCTACCTCGGCATCGGTGGCGTCAGGGCGGCCGTAGCGGATATTTTCGCGGATGGTGTCGGCAAACAGGAACACATCCTGCTGCACGATGCCGATGGCCCGGCGCAGGGAGCGCTGGGTGACGGCGCGGACATCGCGGCCGTCGACGGTGATACTGCCGCTGTCCACATCGTAGAACCGGGGCAGCAGCTGGCACAGGGTGGTCTTGCCACCGCCGGAGGGCCCCACCAGCGCCACCGTCTCGCCGACGGGGATGTGCAGCGTCACGTTGTGCAGCACCTCGGCCTTTTCGCCGTAGGCGAAGGAGACGTCGTTCACGTCCACGCGGCCCTGTACATGTTCGAGGGGCTGCGCGTCCGGCGCGTCCTGAATGGACGGCTCGGTGGCCATCAGCTCAATGAAGCGGTGCAGGCCCGCGAAGCCGTTGGAGAACATCTCGGCGAAGTTGGCCAGCTTGCGGATGGGACTGACGAAGGCGGTGACGTATAGGGAGAAGGTGATCAGATCCACATAGTCCATTTTCTCCCCCATGATGAGCCAGCCGCCCACGGCGATCACCGCCACCGGCAATATGCCGGTGCAGAACTCCATCACCGCGTTGAAGCGGCCCATCTCCTTGTGAAAGCCACGCTTGGCGGTCTTGAACACCTCGTTGGCCTCGTCGAACCGCTGCTGCTGGGCTTCTTCGTTGGCAAAGGCCTTGGTGGTCCGCACGCCGGACAGGCCGGACTCGATGGCGGCGTTGATGGTGCCGGTCTTGACCTTGGCAGCCCGGGAGGCGGCGCTCATCTGCCGGCGGCGGCGCAGGGCCATGGTCAGCAGGACAGGCAGCAGCACCAGCAGTACCAGCGCCAGCTCCCAGCGCAGGGTGAACATCACCGCCAGCGCGCCCACGATGGTCACCAGGGAGATGAACAGATCCTCCGGCCCGTGGTGGGCCAGCTCCGTCAGTTCAAACAGGTCACTGGTCAGGCGGCTCATCAGCTGGCCGGTGCGGTTGCGGTCGTAGAAGTCGAAGCCCAGCTCCTGAATGTGGCGGTACAGATCGCGGCGGATATCCGCCTCTACGCGGATGCCGAAGGTGTGGCCCCAGTAGGCCACCACGAAGTACAGCGCCGAGCGCAGCACATAGGCGGCCACCACCACCGCCATGACGATGAAGAATACCCGGAACTGCCGCTGGGGCAGCCAGGTATACATGGCGGCGCGGGACACCAGCGGGAACGCCAGGTCGATGCAGGCGATGAGGAACGCGCAGGACAGGTCCAGGGCGAAGAGCCGCCGGTGGGGTTTGAAGTAGGAGAGGAATATCCGCAGGGGGCTGCGGGTCTGATAATCTTTCGTGGTCATGCTATGCCTCGCTTGGTGTTTTTTGAATATATAGTATAGCACATCGGCACGGCGTTCGCAATAGCACGGCGCCCCGGCTTGCGTGCCGGGGCGCTGCGTGTTATAATTGGGCCATGACCTGGCCGATAGGACCGTCGATGGTGATGGCGGCGCCAAGACCGCTGCCGGTCCCGCCCTTGTTGATGACCGCCAGCTTATGGCCGCGGTAGTACTGTATCAGCCCGGCGGCGGGATAGACCACCAGCGACGTGCCGCCGATGATGAGCACGTCTGCCTGCCGGATATAGTGGATGGCGCGGGCCATCACGTCCTCATCCAGGGACTCCTCATACAGCACCACGTCCGGCTTAATGATGCCGCCGCAGGTGCAGCGGGGAATGCCGCGGCTCTCCGCGATGCGCTCCACACCGTAGAATTTCCCGCAGCGGGTACAGTGGTTCCGCAGCACGCTGCCGTGGAGCTCAAGGACCTCCTGGCTGCCGGCCTTCTGGTGCAGGCCGTCGATGTTCTGGGTGATGACGGCCTTCAGCTTCCCCTGCCGCTCCCATTCTGCCAGCTTGCGGTGGGCGGCGTTGGGTTGGGCGTCCAGGGCCAGCATTTTGGCCCGGTAGAAGTCGTAGAATTCCTCGGTGTGCGTCTCGTAAAATGTGTGGCTGAGCATGGTCTCCGGCGGGTATTTGAATTTCTGGTGATACAGGCCGTCCACACTGCGGAAGTCCGGTATCCCGGACTCGGTGGATACGCCGGCGCCGCCGAAAAACACGATGTTGTCGCTGGCGTCTGTCAGTTCTTTCAGTCTGCGGATGGTGTCGTCCATACTGTCCCTCCATTTCTTTTGTAAGGAGCATACGCTATGAATATTCAGATCTTCGGAAAAAGCAAGTCCTTCGACACGAAAAAGGCGGAGCGCTGGTTCAAGGAGCGCCGCATCAAGTACCAGTACATCGACCTTGTGAGCAAGGGTGTATCGCCGGGGGAGTACCGTTCCATCCGGGCGGCCGTGGGCAGCTTCGACGCGCTGGTGGACAAGGACTGCCGGGCGTATGAGGCGCTGTACATGGCCTACATCACGCCTCAGGCGGCGGAGGAAAAGCTGCTGGAATACCCGGAGCTGTTCGCCGCGCCCATTGTCCGCAACGGGAAGCAGGCCACCGTGGGCTATTGCCCGGAGATATGGCAGACGTGGGAATAGGAATAAGGGCTCTCATCCGTGCGCCGCAGGCGCACGGTTTTTTTCGGGCAGCACCGCGGCTTTCACTGTGCGGTGTTGCCCTTAGTCCGTGTAGCTGTGCTCCACCGTGACCACGGCGTAGTAATTGCCGTCCATGGTGCGGACCAGAGCGCGTATCTCCTGCGCTGCCTGGGCCGGGGTCTTGCTGCTGGAGAAGGGCAGCACCGCGTCGAAGATCAGGTTATCGTGTGTGGTGCCCCGGACCACGCGGAAGTCGTGGATGGTCAGACCGGGATCCACCTGCTTCACCAGCGCGGCCACCTGTTCCTTCAGTGCGGTGACGGAGCCGTCGGTGACGATGGGGTCCATGTGGATGACGGCGTGGCAGTGGAGCTTCTCCATCAGTTCCTTTTCAATATTGTCGATCACATCGTGCATGGCCATGATGTCCCCGTGGGCGGGGACCTCCGCGTGGAGGGTGATCATCAGACGGCCGGGGCCGTAGTCGTGGACCACCAGATCGTGTACGCCCAGCACTGTGTCGTTGGAGAGGACGATATCCCGTATCTGCTGCACCAGCGCCGGGTCGGGCGCCTGCCCCAGCAGGGGGGACAGGGTCTCTTTTGCGGCCTTGTAGGCGGAGAACAGGATGAACAGCGCCACCACCAGGCCCACATAGCCGTCCACCGTCAGACCGGTCCATTTGCCGATGAGCATGGCAAGGAGCACCGCCAGGGTGGAGACGGTGTCGGAAAGGCTGTCCGTGGCGGTGGCCTCCATGGCGGCGGACTTGATCTTCCGGCCGACGGCCCGGTTGTACAGCCACATATAGACCTTCACGCACACGGAGGCGGCCATGATGGCGATAGCCATCAGGGAAAAGGTGACGGCCTCCGGATGGAGGATCTTGTCAAAGGAGGACTTGGCCAGCTCCACGCCCATCAGCAGGATCAGGCCCGCTACGATCAGGCCGGATATGTACTCGATGCGGCCGTGGCCGAAGGGGTGGTCGGTGTCCGGCTTTTTGCCCGCCAGACGGAAGCCCAGCAGCGTCACCGCCGAGGAGCCGGCGTCGGACAGGTTGTTGAAGGCGTCCGCCGTGACGGCGATGGAACCGGACAGCTGTCCGGCGAAGAATTTGCCGATGAACAGCAGGATATTCAGCGCGATGCCCACAGCGCCGCACAGGGTGCCGTAGGCGCGGCGGACGGCGGGGGAGGACACGTTGTCCCGGTCAGGAATGAGCCAGCGGCTCAGCAATCGTATCATAGCAGTCGTCTCCTTTCGGCGGGTAGACCCGGCGCTTTGTCAGCCAATAGCACAGAGGGATGGCGTACAGCAGTATCTCGTAGGGGATGGCGGACATGTCCGCGCCCAGCATGGCCAGCGGGATGGACACGGAGATGTTCCAGGGGATCAGCGGCGCGAGGACGATGCCGGAGTTCTCGATGTCAAGGGCCATCTCGCCCCTGCCGTGGCCGCGCTTGGTGTAGTCGTCCTCCAGCAGCTGGTTGCACACCACCGCGCAGGTGGACTGGTTGCAGAACACCATGCTGCACACCACGGAGATCGCCGCGCAGGCGGGGAACCGCCCGGCTCTCCGGGCCAGGCGCTGGGCCAGATGCGCCGCGCCGTTCAGCACGCCCATGCCGCCCAGCAGCCCGGCGTACAGCCCGGCGCTGACGGCCATGATGGTGGCCGAGACCATGGACATCATGCCGCCGCCGGAGAGCACGTCGTGCAGCGCACCGGGGGCGGGAAGGTAGCCCAGCACCGCATCCCGCAGGGCGGGCAGCAGAGCGCGGCCCTGGGCGAACACCGTCACCAGCAGCGCCGTCAGCGCACTGACGGCCATGGTGGGCCGGATGGGGACCTTGCACAGCGGTAGGATCAGGATCAGCAGCGCCGGGATGGCCGTCCACCAGCTGAGGCTGAAGGTGCCGGACAGCTGGTCCAGCACACCGCTGTCCACCATGGCCAGCGGGTGCGTTACGGACAGGGCGGCGTAGGCCGCGAGGCTGACCAGATAGGGCAGCCAGCCGGTGCGGTGCATCATGTGCAGGTTGTCATAGAGCTTGGTATCGGTGGCGGCGGCCACCAGCGTGGCGCTGGAGGAGGCCGGCGAGCAGCGGTCGCCGAAGTAGGCGCCGGCCACGATGGTCCCCGCCGTGATGGCCACGCTGACGCCGCCGGAGCGGGCCAAGGCCATCAGGATCACGCCCAGGGTGCCCACCACGCCGAAGGACGTGCCCAGGGCGTAGGAGATGAAGCTGGTCAGCAGGAACGTCACCAGCAGGAACAGCTGCGGCGTGATGATGCGCAGCCCGTGATAGATGAAGAAGGCGATGGTCCCGGCGCTGCGCCACAGGGCGGTGATGGCGCCGATGAGCATGTAGATCACGATCACGCAGCACATTTTGCGGCCCTGCGCCCAGGCGGCGTCCCACATGGCCCGCACGGTCATCCCGCGGCGCAGGCCCAGGGCGGCGAAGGCTGCTATGCCCACCCATATCGCAAGGATCAGGGACTGGCCCAAAAGGATGCAGAGACCCACTGCGGCCAGAAACAGCAGAAAACAGAAGACAGCGCCCATGTTACCTCCCCGGGATGGTCAGCGTCATGCGGCAGCACAGATCATCCAGGTCGCTGTCGGTGGCGGCGGGAAGGCGCAGGCGTCCCCCGCATTTGGCACAGGTCAGGTCCACCGCGCCGCGGCGCACCTGCATGGTATATTCGTGGCTGCCGCAGGCGCAGGCGATACCGCCCCGGGCGGCGATATCCTTCAGCTCGGACAGCACCTCGTACATGATGACGTTGTCGGTAAAGGCCTCGTCGGGGCCGGCCTTTTCCTTGGCCACGCGCAGGGCCAGACCCTCCATGGCCTTTCGCACCTGGGTCTCCTCACCGATGTAGCAGCACAGCTCCTGTTTTACCGGGCAGGCCAGGCCGATGCCCCGGCCGTGCAGCACCGCGCCGGCGTCGCACTCCGCCTGGTGGTGCCCGCCGCACACGCCGCAGGGCACCTGAAGCCGGAAGCGCAGGCCGTCCGTCTCGGCGGTCAGAGCTTCTTTGCCGCATTCGCATTCCATCCGCGCCGCGGCGGCGTTCAGGGCGAAAACGCTGCGGCTGTGCAGCACCGCTTTGCCGCAGGCCGGACAGATATATCCAAAGCTACGCATTTCTTCCATGACATACGCTCCTTTGTCAACCAAAAGTCACAACAAGTTCCTGTATTATATACCATTTATTCGCTGTTTTCCAGTATTGCGGGAAAAAGAGTTTTACATTATAATGGCGCCGTTATCCCACGCTTCAAAGGATGTGATACCGTGCAGAACAGGAGCTTTGCCGCGGCGGTGAAGGCGGCGTTTCCCCATACCATCCCCATTATGACCGGCTATCTGGCCGTAGGCATGGCCTACGGCGTGCTGATGGCCTCCAAGGGTTACGGCTTCCTGTGGGCCGGCTTTGTCAGTGCCTTTGCCTTCTGCGGCAGTATGCAGTATGTGGCGATCACACTGCTGACCACGGCTTTTGATCCCCTGCAGGCCTTTGTGCTGAGCCTGATGGTCAACGCACGGCACCTGTTTTTCGCGCTGGCACTGCTGCCCAAGTACCGGGGACTGGGCAGGCTGCGGTATTTTATGATCTACACCCTCAGCGACGAGAACTTTTCCCTCTCCTCCTCGGTGGAGCCGCCGGAGGACACGGACCCCACGCTGTTCTACTTTGCCATGAGCTTCCTGACCTGGCTGTACTGGGTGGCGTTCTCCATGCTGGGTGGCCTGCTGGGCGGGCTGATCACCTTTGACATCACCGGCATCGACTTTGCCCTGACGGCGCTGTTCGTGGTGCTGTTCATCGAGCAGGTCGTCAAGAAAGAGAACCGTGCCCCCGGCGCTGCCGGTCTGGTGTGCGCTGTGGCGGGTCTGGCCGTTTTCGGCGCGGACAACATGGTCATCCCGGCCATGGTGCTGACCCTGGCGGTCCTGCTGCTGGGAAGGAGGAAACTATGCGCCTAGACACGATACATTCCCTGATCATCGTGGCGATGGTGGCGCTGGCCACCCAGATCACCCGATGGACGCCGTTCCTGCTGTTCTCTGGGGACAAGAAGCTGCCGAAGGTGGTGGAGGACCTGGGCAGGCTGCTGCCGCCGGCCATGATGGGCCTGCTGGTGGTGTATAGCCTGCGGAGCACCGACCTTCTGGGCGGCAGCCACGGCATTCCGGAGGCCATCGCCGTGGCGGTGACAGCCGGGCTGCACCTGTGGCGGCGGAACACGCTGCTGTCCATCCTGGCGGGCACCGCCTGCTATATGCTGCTGGTACAGCTGGTGTTTTGAAGATCTGCGAAAGCGCCGTCCCGCGGGACGACGCTTTCATATTTTCCCGCAAACAGCGCACACTACGGCCAATGCTATGTTTGCGAGGTGCGTATCATGGACGTAAAACGCTTGAGCCGGCAGACCTGCCGGTTTTTGCAGCCGCCGGGAGTGGTCAGCTTTGCGGCGGTGGCGGGAAAGCTGGAGGGCGAGGGGCCGCTGGGCGGCTGCTTCGACGCTGTGGGGACGGACGCCTTCTGTGGGAAAAAGACCTGGGAACAGGGCGAGGCACAGATGCAGGCGGATGCCCTGCGTCTGGCCCTGCAAAAGGGCGGGTTGGCGGCGGAGGACGTGGACTGCGCCTTCGCCGGGGATCTGCTGAACCAGAACATTGGGGCCACGTTTGCCCTGCGGGATTTCAATATTCCCTTCTATGGGGTATATGGGGCCTGCTCTACTATGGGGGAGACACTGTCGCTGGCCGCTATGGCCGTGGCCTCCGGCGCGGTCCGTATGGCGGCGGCGCAGACCTCCTCCCACTTCTGCACGGCGGAGAGGCAGTATCGGATGCCTCTGCCCTACGGCAGCCAGCGTTCTCCTACTGCCCAGTGGACGGCCACGGCGGCGGGGTGCTGCATTCTGGGGGCCCAGGCGGAGGGACCGTATATCACCCATGTGACCCGGGGACGCATCGTGGATCTGGGTGTGACAGACATGACCAACATGGGCGCGGCCATGGCACCGGCGGCCTTCGACACCCTGCAGGCAGTGTTCCGGGACACCGGCACCGTACCCGGGGACTATGACCTGATCCTCACCGGCGACCTGGGCGATGTGGGCAGCCGCATCGTGCTGGAGCTGTTCGCCCGGGAAGGCGTGACGCTGGAGAATTACACCGACTGCGGACTGGTGCTCTATGACCGGAAGAGACAGGATATGCACGCCGGCGGCAGCGGATGCGGCTGCTCTGCGGCGGTGCTCTGCGGCTATCTGCTGCCGGAGATGCGCCGGGGCCGGTGGCGGCGGGTGCTGTTCGCCCCCACCGGGGCGCTGCTGAGCCCCACCAGTTCATTTCAAGGGGAGAGCATACCGGGCATCTGCCACGCGGTGGTGCTGGACCGGACGAAGGAGGATGCGTGATGGAATATCTCAATGCCTTTCTCTGCGGCGGGCTGCTGTGCGCCGTGGGCCAGATCATTCTGGACAAGACAAGCCTGACCCCGGCCCGTATTCTGACGGGCTATGTGGTGGCAGGTGTGCTGCTGCAGGCTGTGGGTGTGTATCAGTATATCGTGGACTGGGGCGGCGCCGGGGCTACCGTGCCGCTGACGGGCTTTGGCTACTCCCTGGCGAAGGGCGTGGCCAAAGCGGTGGCGGAGGACGGCTTGCTGGGTGTGCTCACCGGCGGACTGAGCGCCACCTCCGGCGGCATCGCCGCGGCGGTGGTGCTTTCCCTGTTGGCGGCGCTGCTGGTGCGGCCCAAAGAAAAACGTTGACAAATACCCGGTGGGGGTATATAATGCGACCGTGATCAAAAATACCCCCAGGAGGTATACGACTGTGGAAAATACTTGTTGCTGCTGCCAGGGAAAGACCAAGCACCGCACACCGGAGGAGCAGAAGAAGCTCCTGAACCGCCTGTGCCGCATTGAAGGGCAGGTGCGGGGCCTGCAGGAGATGCTGCAGAAGGACGCCTACTGTCCCGATATTCTGATACAGGTATCCGCCGTGGGCGCGGCACTGAACAGCTTTAGTAAAGAGCTGCTGGCTACCCACATCCGCACCTGCGTGGCGGACGGTATCCGACAGGGGGACGACGAGGTCATCGACGAGCTGGTGACCACGCTGCAAAAGCTGATGAAATAAGGAGATGGCAGTATGACAGAGAAATTCGTCATCACCGGCATGACCTGCGCCGCCTGCGCCGCCCATGTGGAAAGGGCCGCGGCTTCGGTGCCCGGCGTACACAGCGCGTCGGTAAATCTGATGCTGGGCTCCCTGGTGTGCGACAGGGACGAGAATGTGGACCCCGCCGCCATTGTGGCCGCCGTGACGGCGGCGGGCTACGGCGCGGCGCCGGAGAGCGAGGCCCGGCGGGACCTGCACGCGGAGCAGGACGCGGCGGTAAAGGCCATGGGCCGCCGGCTGCTGTGGTCGGTGGTGTGTCTGGTGCCGCTGTTTTACCTGAGCATGGGGCACATGATGGGACTGCCGGTGCCCATGTTCATGCACACACAGCCCTTGCTGTCGGCCTTTGTGCTGCTGGCGCTGACGGTGCCCATACTGATTTTGAACCGCAGTTATTTCACCGTGGGATTTTCCCGGCTGTTCAAGGGTGCGCCCAATATGGACTCGCTGGTGGCGCTGGGCGCGGCGGCGGGGCTGGTGTACAGCCTGATCGAGATGGGCCTGCTGGCGGCGGGAAAGGTCGCGGGTATGCCGGACCTGTACTTCGAGTCGGCGGGCATGATATTGGCGCTGGTGACGGTAGGTAAGTACCTGGAGGAGCGCTCCAAGGGCAAGACGACCGGGGCCATCACCGCCCTGCTGGCGCTGGCGCCGGAGTCCGCCGTGGTGCGCCGGGACGGCAAGGAGGTCACCGTCCCCACCGAGGACATCAAGGCCGGCGAGACGGTCATCATCCGGCAGGGGGGGCGTATCCCCGTGGACGGCACCGTGACGGCGGGCAGCGGCACCGTGGACGAGTCCGCCCTTACCGGCGAGAGTATGCCGGTGGAGAAGACTGTGGGCGGCAAGGCGGTGTCCGCCACCATCCTCACCGGCGGCTATCTGGAGCTGACGGCGGACCGGGTAGGTGCGGATACCACTCTGTCCCAGATCATTCAGCTGATGGAGCAGGCCGCCAGCGGCAAGGCACCTATCAGCCGTCTGGCGGATAAGATCAGTGCCGTGTTCGTGCCGGTGGTCATTTCCATCGCGCTGCTGGCGGCTATCCTGTGGGCTGCGGTGGGCGGCATGGGTGTGCGCTTCTGCCTGTCCATCGCCATCGCCGTGTTGGTGATCTCCTGCCCCTGCGCTCTGGGCCTGGCCACGCCGGTGGCCATCACTGTGGCTACGGGCAAGGCGGCGGAGCAGGGTATTCTGGTAAAGTCCGCTGCCAGCCTGGAACTGATGGGCCGGGTGGATACGGTGGTGCTGGACAAGACCGGTACCGTCACCGAGGGTAAGCCCCGGGTGACGGATCTGCTGTGCGCCGGCGGCATGACCGAGGATACGCTGCTGTCCGCCGCCGCGTCGCTGGAAAAGCCTTCCGAGCACCCGCTGGCCGGGGCCATTGTGGCCGAGGCGGAAAAGCGCGGTTTGGTCCTGCGGCCGGTGTCCGGGTTTGCCGCTGTGGCCGGCGGAGGCGTCACCGCCCGGGCGGAGGGTATCGTGCTGCTGGCGGGCAATGAGGCATTTATGGAGACGTCCGGCGTGGCCGTCGGCGAGGAGATGAAATCCGGTGCGGCCAGACTGGCGGAGGACGGCAAAACGCCGCTGTTTATCGCCGCAGGTACATCACTGCTGGGGGTCATCGCTGTGGCGGACGTGGTCAAGGCGGACAGCGCCGCCGCCATTGCCGCCCTGCGGGAGATGGGCTGCGACGTGGTGCTGCTCACCGGCGACAACCAGCGCACGGCGGACGCCATTGCCCGGCAGGTGGGCGTCAGCCGGGTCATCGCCCAGGTGCTGCCACAGGATAAGGCCCGCGTGGTGCAGGAATTACAGGCCGAGGGCAAAAAGGTAGCCATGGTGGGTGACGGCATCAACGATGCCCCTGCACTGGTGACGGCTGATGTGGGCCTGGCTATCGGCGCGGGCACAGATGTGGCCATCGAGTCGGCGGACATCGTGCTGATGAAGAGCAGCCTTATGGATATCGCCGACGCGGCGGCCCTGTCCCGAGCCACCCTGCGGAACATCCGTCAGAACCTGTTTTGGGCGTTCTTCTATAATTCTGTGGGCATCCCGGTGGCGGCGGGTGTGCTGTACCCGGCCTTTGGGATCACCCTGAACCCCATGATCGCCGCCGCGGCCATGAGCCTGAGCAGCGTGTGCGTGGTCAGCAACGCCCTGCGCCTGCGGGGCTGGAGGGGCCGCAGACGGGAGGGAACGCCGACTGCAAAAGAGCCACAGCTGGTGCAAAATATAAATAATAACGAAAGCAGCAAGGAGGATACCGCTATGAAAAAGACCATCACTATCAAGGGCATGATGTGTGCCCACTGCGTCTCCCACGTGGAGAAGGCGCTGACCGCCCTGGGCGTACAGGCGGACGTGGATCTGGCGTCCGGGACCGCCGTCGTCACCGGCAACGCCAGTGACGAGGCGCTGAAGAAGGCTGTCACCGACGCCGGTTACGAGGTCGTGGAGATCAAGTGATGCAAAAAAGAGCACCCCCGCAAGGGGGTGCTCTTTTTTGTGCGCTTTTACGCGGCACCGTCAGTCTCGGTTTCCTCGACAACGGGAGCGGTCTGCGCGGCGGTGCGGGTGACGCTGTCGGCGGTGAGGATGGTGCCCTCGCCCTCAGCGTACCGAATGGCGACGCTGTCGCCTACATTGAAGATGACCACCTCCGGCTGCTGCGCGGCGGAGATGACGTAGTAGTGCTCGTCACCGGTCAGGCGCAGGTAGTAGAGGGTATTGCCGTCCACCACGGCGGAGCGGATATCCTCCAGCACACCGATGACTTCGTTCTGGCCCGTCAGGGGCAGATCGGCGTCATCGGCGGATACCAGACCCTTCTCCGCCAGGATGCGGCGGTAGTTGGCCTCGCACGAGGCCACCGTGTCGCCGGTGGCCACGATCTGGTACTGACTGACGTTGACCATGGCGTACATCTTCACCAGCTCGGCGGCGTCCTTCAGCGCCATGAAGTAGGTTGGCTGGTCGGAGATATTCAGCAGCAGGGGGAAGGTGGCGGTGTATTTCATCTGCTGTACCTGACCCTGGGCGCTGTCCATGGCGGAGTACTCCTTGGCGCCGGCCACCAGATAGAACCGCGTCTCCTTGGTGCGCTGGTTGGACAGGATAAAGCCAATGTTGGACTCGTCGGACACCACGGAGGTGACGCCGGTGTACATATACACGTCGTCACCGATGGCGATGTAGTTATAGCCCTCGGTGGTGACGGTCACGTCCCGCTGGCCGAACAGGGAATTGATGAAGCCGTTGACATACGCGCCGTGGTAGTCGTACTGCTGCATGATCAACTCGGCGGTGTAGACGTGATCCACCCAGTTGGGCACGTCGCCGGTCTTGTAGTAGGCGCTCTCGCCGGTGACGGCGTTCACCAGCACGGCACCGATAATGTCCCGACCGCCGAACAGGCCGATGGTGTGGCTGACCCGGGGGCAGACCCACCACGGGTCGCCGTTCTCGTCGATCTCGAAGGCCGGTTCGTCGAACATATAGGTGGGGTAGTGGAAGCGCAGATGGCGGTACAGATTGCGGCTGAAGTGCTCGGCGGTGGTGTAGTGGATACCCTCGTCCAGACGGATGACCTCCACGTTCTGGGTCACCATGTCGATAAGCAGATAGGCGGGCAGGCCGTCGGCGCGGTTGTTCAGCCACTTGATGATATCGCCGTAGCGCAGGGGCGTGACGCGGACAGGGCGGCCCTGGTAGTTGATCTGGGTGTAGTCATCGGCCACCTCGAACTGGGATACCATGTCCGCCAGCTCACCCAATTTGCGGTTGCCCAGCTTTGTGGCGGAGTTGGCATCCAGCATGGGGATCTGGTCATAGCTGATCTCCTTCACCTCCGCGGCAAAGTCGCCGTCGGTAACGGTCAGCAGGTCGCGGTAGTCCCCGGCACGGAACAGCTGCCAGCCGATCACCGCGCCCACCAGTGCCGTGGCGATCAGCGCGGCGGCCGCAATGAGTGGCACGGTGCACTGTTTTTTCAAAAAGGTGAAGTAGCCCTTGGCACCGGTGCCCTGAAAACCGGAGGTCAGTATGGCACAGCCGCCGTACACGGCGCACACCAGCAGTACAAAGACGTAGAAATCCTCGCTCTTGAGACTGATAGGCGGCAGAACGATATAGAAATACACCGCGGCGAACACCAATGTGACGGCGATGTTCAGCAGCGTGCGGCCCAGGGGCGTGCCCACGGCTTTGCGTTCCTTTTTCGGGCGGGGCTGGCGGCCGAAGCCCTGAAAGTTGGGGTCGTTCCAATTTGTATTCTTCATAGACGGTTCCTTTCTCTGTTGATATGCCTGTTGGTGCTATTATAACCGATGCATCTTCGTTTGTATAGCAACTTCAGGTTGCAAACGGCAAAATTGCCGCAGAGAGATGCATTTGGCTGTTCACAAATTGTTTACAATAAAAGTCAAATAAAGTCAAATTACCATATTGACAAAGTAGGAAAGGCGGTGTAATATATGTTCAAGGTCAAAGAAAGGCAAAGTCAAATGAGCCGAGCTTGACCGAGAGATGCAAACGAAAGGCGGCGAGGATTTGGGTATTTCCGATATTATCGCTGGATTTATCCAGCAGGAGTTAGACCAGGCGGGCGGTGCGCTGGAGCTGCAGCGCAGCGATCTGGCGCAGCGGTTCAACTGCGTGCCCAGCCAGATCAACTACGTGATGTCCACCCGGTTCTCGCCGGAGCATGGCTACATCGTGGAGTCCCGGCGGGGCGGCGGCGGCTACATTCGCATCACGCGGGTGCAGGTGGACCGCCAGACGCTGCTGATGCACGTTATCAACAGCATCGGCGACAGGCTGGACACGGCCAGCGCACGGGCGATCGCCCAGAACCTGGTCCAGTCCGAGGCTGTCAGCCACGAGCTGGGACAGGCGCTGCTGTCCGCCACCGGCGCACGAGCCTTGCAGGCGGCGCCGCCGGATAGCCGCGACGCGCTGCGCGCCGATATATTCAAGCAAATTCTGATCCATTCCGTCTGACGGCGGAGCAAGGAGGTTATGATTATGAAATGTGATCGCTGCGGTAAGAACGAGGCTACGTTCTACTATAAGAGCAATATCAACGGCAGAGTGACCGAGACGCACCTCTGCCCCGACTGTGCCCGCGCCATGGGCTATGCCGGTTCCATGTCCGGCCGCATGAGCAGCTGGTTCGACGACGATTGGTTCGACCGGCCCTTCCGTATGCTGGAGCCGTTTTTCGGCGGCTTCGGCAGCCGGATGCTGACGGAGTTCCCTCAGCCGGTGGATGTGCTGGAGCAGGCGCAGAGCGCCGGCCCGGAGAGCAGCGCCGCCGAGGAGCTGCTGCCGAAGGACGAGGCGATGTCTCTGGCGCTGGAGCGTAGGCGCAACGCGCTGGAGACGCAGCTGCACAACGCGGTGGCGGAGGAGCGTTATGAGGACGCCGCCCGCCTGCGTGATGAGCTGAAGGCTCTGGGCGGCAAGGCGTCCTGACGCCGTTCCGCTATGTTAAAATAACAAATCGAAAGGAAGTGTTCCTTTATGTCTGAGAATAAATTTACCCCCCGTGCAGAGGAAGTTCTGCGTTTGAGCCAGGAGGCTGCCGAGGATCTGGGCCACGGCTATGTTGGCTCCGAGCATCTGCTGCTGGGCCTGATCCGTGAGGAGGAGGGCATCGCCCACCGCGTGCTCAGTGAGTTCGGCGTCACCGATGAAATGGTCTGCTCCGTGCTGCAGCGCAGCGTGGGCAAGGGCGTTTCCGGCGCCGCGCCCAGCCAGGGCCTGACGCCCCGCGCCAAGAGCGTGGTGGAGCTGGCTGTGTCCGAGGCGTCCCGCATGGGAAGCAGCGCCATCGGCACCGCCCATCTGCTGATGGGCTTGCTCCGCGAGGGCGGCAACATGGGCCTGCGTATCCTGCGTACCGTGGGCGTGGACCCCAATAAGATGTACAGCGCTGTGCTGAAGAAGCTCAACGATATGCCCCGGGCTGCCGCCGGCGGCGCCTCCGCCCCTAACCGCGAGGCGGACAAGAAGAACAAGACGCTGGCCGAGTACACCCGCGATCTGACCGAGGCCGCCCGCAGCGGCAAGCTGGACCCCGTTATCGGCCGCGATACCGAGATACATCGGGTCATCCAGATTTTGTCCCGCCGCAGTAAGAACAACCCCGTACTCATCGGTGAGCCCGGCGTAGGCAAGACTGCCATCGCCGAGGGACTGGCCGAGCGCATTGCCGCCGGCGATGTGCCCGAGGAGCTGCTGGACAAGCGCATCCTGTCGCTGGACCTCAGCGGCATGGTGGCCGGAACCAAGTACCGCGGCGAGTTCGAGGAACGCATTAAGAACACCCTGAATGAGGTGAAGAAGGACGGCAACGTCATCCTGTTCATCGACGAGCTGCACACCATCGTGGGCGCAGGCTCCGCCGAGGGCGCCGTGGACGCCGCCAACATCCTGAAGCCCGCCCTGAGCCGCGGCGAGATCCGCGTTATCGGCGCCACCACCCTGAACGAGTACCGCAAGTACATCGAGAAGGATGCTGCGCTGGAGCGCCGCTTCCAGCCCGTCACCGTGGGCGAGCCCACCCCCGAGGCCACGCTGGAGATCCTGAAGGGCCTGCGCGACCGCTATGAGGCGCACCACAAGCTGACCATCACCGACGAGGCGCTGGATGCCGCAGTGCAGCTGTCCAAGCGGTATATCGGTGACCGGTTCCTGCCGGACAAGGCCATCGACCTGATGGACGAGGCCGCTTCGCAGGTCCGCATGACCGCCGAGAGTTCCTCTCCGGACCTGAAGGCCCTGGAGGAGAAGATCACCGCCCTGCACCGGGAGAAGAACGATGCCATCGCCGCCCAGGACTTCGAGAAGGCCGCGCAGCTGCGCGATATCGAGAAGGACTATCAGGAGCAGGTGGACATCGAGCGCGACAAGTGGCGCAAGAGCCTGTCCCAGAACCGGGGCACCGTCACCGCGGACGACATCGCCAAGGTGGTGGCCGGCTGGACCGGTATTCCCGTCACCCGCCTGACCGAGGATGAGTCCATGCGCCTGCTGAAGCTGGAGGAGAAGCTCCACCAGCGTGTGGTGGGGCAGGACGATGCCGTGACCGCCGTGGCCAAGGCCATTCGCCGCAGCCGCGTGGGTCTGAAGGACCCCAAGCGGCCCATCGGCTCCTTCCTGTTCCTGGGCCCCACGGGCGTGGGCAAGACTGAACTGTGCAAGACCCTGGCGGAGTCTATGTTCGGCGACGAGAACGCCATGGTGCGTATCGATATGTCCGAGTACATGGAGAAGCACACGGTGTCTCGCCTGATCGGCTCGCCTCCCGGCTATGTGGGCCACGAGGAGGGCGGCCAGCTCACCGAGAAGGTGCGCCGTAAGCCCTATTCCGTGGTGCTGTTCGACGAGATCGAGAAGGCCCATGAGGATGTGTGGAACATCCTGCTGCAGATCCTGGAGGACGGCGTCGTCACCGATTCCCAGGGCCGCCGGGTGGACTTCAAGAACACCGTCATCGTCATGACATCCAACGTGGGCGCCCGGAACATCACCGATGCCGCCGCCAAGCTGGGCTTTGACGGCGACGAAAAGGGCGGGAAGGAAACTGAGGAGGCGCGCTTCGCCCGTATCCGCGAGGCGGTCATGACCGACCTGAAGCACACCTTCCGCCCCGAGTTCCTGAACCGTATCGACGAGATCATCGTGTTCCGTCAGCTGACCCAAGAGAACATCGTGGAGATCGCCCGCCGTATGCTCACCGTTACCGGCAAGCGCATGGCGCAGCAGGGGATCACCCTGATCTCCGACGATGACGCCGTGGCCGAGCTGGCCCGTGACGGCTTTGATCCCCAGTACGGTGCCCGTCCTCTGCGCCGGGCCATCCAGAACCAGGTGGAGGATGCTGTAGCGGAGTTGATGCTGGAGGGTAAGCTGAAGTCCGGCGATACCGCCCATGTCCGTCTGCGGGACGGCAAGGTGGTCATCGACAGCGAGGCGGTTCCTGCTGAAGCTGTGTCTGCGGCGGAAGCGCCCGCCGAGACGGCCGCTATCCCTGCGGAGAAATAAACAAAAAGGAGCGCCCTTGGGCAATGGCCCAAGGGCGTTCCTTTTTTGTCCTATTGCTTCTTCGCGCGGAGAGAAGGTTTACAGGGTGTCAAGTGCCTGCTTCAGGTCGGCGATGAGGTCCTCGGCGTTCTCCAGACCCACGGACAGACGGATCAGGCCGGCGGCGATGCCGGAGGCGGCCAGTTCCTCCTCGGTGTAGGTGGAGTGGGTCATGGAGGCGGGGTGCTCGATCAGCGTCTCGGCGTCGCCCAGAGACACAGCCACCGTCACCAGGTGCAGGGCGTTCACCAGCTTCACGCCGGCGGCACGGCCGCCCTTGACCTCGAAGGACAGCATACCGCCGAAGTCGCGCATCTGGCGGCGGGCGATGTCATGGCCGGGATGGTCGATCAGGCCGGGATAGTAGACCTTCTCCACGGCGGGGTGGTCATACAGGAACTCCGCCACGGCCTTGGCGTTGGCGCAGTGCTTCTGCATACGGATCTCCAGGGTCTTCAGGCCGCGGAGGATCAGGAAGGCGCAGAAGGGATCCATCACTGCGCCGGTCATATCCTTCAGGCCGAACATACGTACCTCATTGCAGAATTCGGCGGAGCCCACCACAAAGCCAGCGATCACATCGCCGTGGCCGTTCAGGTACTTGGTGGCGGAGTGCACCACCACGTCTGCGCCCAGCTCCAGCGGCCGCTGGAGGTACGGGGAAGCGAAGGTGTTGTCGCAGATGACCTTGATGTCCTTGTTGTAGCCGTGGGCCAGTGCCGCCACGGCAGAGATGTCCGCGATCTTCAGGTTGGGGTTGGCGGGCGTCTCCAGATACACCGCGCAGGTGTTGGGCTTCAGCGCCTTGCGCACGGCATCCAGGTCGGAGGTGTCCACAAAGCTGACCTCCACGCCGTAGCGGGTCATGCCGTGGTTCAGAAGGGCGAAGGTGCAGCCGTACAGGGTGCCGTCGGCCACGATATGCTTGCCGGCACCGGCTACGGTCCACAGCGCGGAGGAGATGGCACCCATGCCGGAGGCGGCGGCCACGCAGGCCTCACCGCTTTCCAGGGCAGCGACCTTGGCCTCCAGCACCGAGGTGGTGGGGTTGGACAGGCGGGTGTAGATATAGCCCGCTTCTTCACCGGCGAAGCGGCGCCCGCCCTGCTCACAGCTGTCAAATACGAAGGTGGAGGTCTGGAAAATAGGGGTGGTCAGTGCGCCGTACTGGGTGTCCTTCACGTTTCCGGCGTGAATGGCTTTTGTACCGAAGCCGCAATCCTTGTTCAGCATGGGTCGTCCTCCTTGCACTATAATGTAACAATAAAGTGTACAGGACCATACGGCCCTTTGCCATAAGGGTAACATATCTGAACCCGACGGTGGTAACGGCAAAATGCGCCAGCTCGCTATCAATTGGAATTGTAGCTAAAACGGATAATTTCGGAATATATTTTTGTGCAGAATGCTGTATTGCGTGGAAACTGCAAAAAATTTTAACGGAAATTAGACATCGTGCCGAAAAATACGGCAAAATGGAGGCGGATTTTTGTCGGGGAACATGATAAATGAAACAGATAACGATGGGCGCGATTTGCGGGAAACGGTTGCCATTTCCGCCGGAATGTGGTATAAGAGAGACAGAGAGTGCGCCCGGTGTCCGCCGGGTACATGCAGCTTACAGGAGGTCATCACCATGAAGAAGATCATTGCCACCACCAATGCCCCCGCCGCCATCGGTCCCTATTCCCAGGCCATCGACTGCGGCAGCTTCCTGGTCACGTCCGGCCAGGTGCCCTTTGACCCGGCTACCGGCGAGTTCGTCCCCGGCGGCATTACCGAGCAGACCCGTCAGGTACTCACCAACATCAAGGCCATCCTTGAAGCCGCCGGTCTGACCATGGACAATGTGGTCAAGACCACCGTATTCCTGCAGAGCATGGGCGACTTCGCCGCCATGAACGCGGTCTACGCTGAGTTCTTCACTGAGGGGCAGTACCCTGCCCGCAGCGCCGTGGAGGTCGGTGCGCTGCCCCGGGGCGCGCTGGTGGAGATCGAAACCATCTGCGTGAAGTAAGCAAAGATCTCCGCCGATATAAAACGGCAAAAATAAAGCGAGGAAGTCCGGCAGGGCTTCCTCGCTTTATTTTTCGTAGCGTATCAGGTCGGCGGCGGTGCAGTCCAGGGCAGAGCATATCTTTTCCAGCACGTAGCTGTCGTAGCGGACGACCTTGTTCTTATAGTAGTTGTCGATGATGGGGTAGCGGATTCCAGTGCGCTTGGCCAGCTCGTAGCGGCTGATACTGCGCCGGGTCAGTACCTCGTCCAGCGTCAGGTAGACCTTGCCCATGATACACCTCCTGAGATATTCTGCTATACATTTTATAAAGTGTATATGGGCTTGACAATTTATTCATTGGAGTATATATTTATATAAGGGTATAACGAAATATCCAAAAATTGCCAAAAATAAGAGGAGGGTATTTATGAAAAAGTTGTTGGCGACTATCCTGGCGCTGGTCATGGCCATCGGCCTCACCACCGCCGCGTGGGCGGACGGTGAGGGAACTACTGCGAATGTCGCAAAAATCGGCGAGAACGGGTATGCGACCCTGGCAGAGGCTATCACGGCGGCACAGGCGGGCGAGACCATCGTGCTGCAGGCGAATGCTGCGATAAATTCCAACACTCAGATCACGAAGGATGTGGCTATTGATCTGAACGGCAAAACCGTGACCGTGACGACTGTTGGCACTCAGAACGCTTTTGAAGTCCAGAATGGGGCTACGTTTACCATTAAGGACAGCGGGACTGGCGGAAAGCTTGACTTGGGCAAGTTTGGCATTACGCTGGTGAACTCGAAACTCAAGATCGAGGGCGGTGAGATCAAAGTGAGTCCGGCTAGCCCCGGCGCAGGTATTGCTGTGGCAGCTGTCGGAAACTCTGATGTTACCATGACTGGCGGTAAGGTAGTTGCGACGAACACGGCCTGCTTCAATGCCGGCTATTTTGGTACGCAGACTTTCAATATTTCTGGCGGTACGCTGGAGAGTAAGGGCGCTTCTACCGCATTGATGGGTATTAGCAACAATTACGGTGGCCATACGGAAATGACCATCAGCGGCGATACGCAGGTGGTGATGAAGGATGCTGCGGGCAATGCTGGCAGCTTGGTTTCCGATGCGACGGGCAACGATGTGATCAAAGTTGTTGGAGGAACCTCCTACAATAATAATTACGGTTTAAGGCGCGGCAGCCAGCCGCGTCTTTTTCCA
>OMBO01000032.1_pt1 | contig 147400 bp, 180 predicted proteins | sample 1644901 | NCBI WGS metagenome assembly OMBO01 (sample SAMEA103958144, study PRJEB25191) | human gut metagenome | reverse complement strand
ACCCTTGATATACGGGGCTTTTCCGGTTTGTCGTAATTATACCGTAAGGGCATACATTCGCGACGCTGGCACTGGAGAATGGCATGGACGTAAAGACCCTCTCCGCCATGCTGGGCCATGTGTCGGCGGCCACCACGCTGGACATCTATACCCATATCACCGACGATATGCGGCTCGCAGCCGCCGCCAACATCGACCGCGGTATCGGCAAGGCAGCGCCGCAGGAGGACGCTTCAGAGCCGGGGCAGGAAACTGCCCCGGCCCAGGCGGAAAAGCCGAAAATGACCGACTTCAAGCCCTATGTGGGCCGCAAGCGCAGATCCGGCACCGGCTGCGTCAGCGAGATCAACGACCACCTCTTTGAAGGCCGCTACTCCCCCAAGTGGCCCGACGGCAAAAAGCACGCCCGCAATGTCTATGCCCACACCCGCGAGGAGTGTGAGGAGAAGCTCAGGGTGCTGATTGCGGAGATGAAAGCAGAGATCGCGGAAGCGCAGCGGCTGAACGCAGAGGGAACACTGCCACGGCAGGGGCCGGAGAAAGGTAAGAAGAAAGGCGGGAAGAAAGCGAAGAAGTCTAAGAAAGAGAACAAATAAAAAGAATCACCGACATGGGTGCCGAGTAATTGGTACCCATGCCGGCGATTTTAACGCGCTGCGTTTGACTGTCTGTGAATGTAACGCCAAAATACAACGATAAAAATCAGGGCCAGGACTTTCTGCGAGACATTAGAATATGTTAAATTTCTTATAAATTAAAAAGTAAAATTCTAAAAGTAAATCCATTCCGCTATCCTCATAAACGCGCCAATATTTGAAACTCAGAAGCCTTATTTTCGACGTAAATAACTTTTGCCTGCGAAAATATCGAAAACGCTCTTGACATGTCGTTCCAAGGGTGTTATCTTATTACCATAAACTATTTCTACGAGAGGAGCATGCAGTATGGCGGAACGAGAAAAGAGTGCGCTGTATCCAGGGGCTACTTGGGCCGAGTGCATCGAGCTTATCAAAAAGATTAGCTCGTTTAATTTGAAGGCAGTTTCCTATCAAGAACTGGCGAAGAAATACGGCCTTTCGAGCACAACGACAAAATCCTTTACAGCCAAGATTGGTGCGGCGAAACAATTTGGTTTGGTCACTACAGCTCAGGGCAACACCATTCAACTTACGGATGCAAGCAAGCAGTTATTGTACCCGACAGGCGAATCTGTACGAGGCGTTGAGCTCACCTGCTTTGCTCAAGCGCCACTGTATTCAAAGCTTATCAGCAAATATGATGGCATGGCCTTACCTGCGCAGGAACTGTTGGCTAATATTCTTATGAACGAATATCGCATCACTCGATCAGTTAAGGATTCTGCAGCCAAATGCTTTCTTGAAAGCGCTGAGCAGTTGGAGCTAATCAAGGGTGGTATCCTGTGTTACACTGATGCAGAAAACGAGCCCGAAGAACCCACAGCCAAGCAGCCTGTCACTGAAGAAACCGATATTCCAACGCAGGTCATTGCACCACCCACACCTTCTGCCGCTGCACAAGTAGTGCAGGTTCCCGTTCCCGGTGAGGCTGACTACATCACACAAGCAATTCCTTTTACTTCCGGAAAAATCGCCCGCTTTATTATTCCTGTTGATGCAACAGAGGACGATTTGTTGCTCCTGCACGATATGTTTGATGTGCTTCTTAAACGCAAGTTTAAGCTCGACATCTAAACAAAAAGCAGACCACCCATAGGTGATCTGCCTCTTGAAAACCTGTGCGCCAACACAGATTCCTCCGACATGTATGCCGGGGTGCATAGTCTAACACGTTAAAAATGTACCATACATCGTCGAGAATTTCAAGAGGAACCTTCTAAAAAGGAGGTGACCGCCCTATGGATAACGAATATGTACTGATTTATACTCCGTACATCACCCGCAAGGGCGTGCGCATCTGGGCCTCTCAGTACGGACTCAAGGTGTTCTGCCTGCGGATTCCTCGCGAGAAGTATCGCGGTTAACTTTAACAAGGACCTGTTCCGGCACGGGTCCTTGTTTTCGTAATCAATAGCGTATCTATGCCGTCGGCAACTTCAAAAGCCAAAAGGAGATAAGTACCATGAAAGCAAAACAAAGAGCAGCCGTTGCCGAGATTATTATGGCTCTCACCAATGATGGCCGGATCAAAAACGTGTACAGCTATGAATTGGCAACATACATTTCTCTTTCAGGGACAGCTGAAAAAAGCCATGTGAACGCTTATGACTATTCTCGTTCCTGCCACATTACGGGGAACAGCAATAATGGTAAACAATATAGCCTGTACGACTACGGGACTTCTTGCCATATCAGCCTAACCGTAAACGGGAAAACCGCTACGGGATATGACTACGGAAGCGGGTACCACTTTTCATGTTCTGTTAGCAATAGGTCTGCAAGCATTTATGACTATGAAACCGGACAGCACTATAACTACTCCTGCTAACAGGCGAGCAAATTGAATCTTTTGGCGCAAGAATAGTCATTCAAATTCTGCGCCGCAATAGACAAAGAATAAGAAAAATCCCTCTGAAATCAACGATTTCAGAGGGATTTTGGTCCGAGTGAGGTGACTTGAACACCCAACCTCGACATCCCAAATGTCGCGCCCTACCAGTTGAGCCACACCCGGATATTCACTTTTCTGCCATGATACCACGGCGAGGGGTAAAAATAAAGTTTTTTCTGCCTGTGGTCATTTATGTGGTCAAAGCCGCTTTTGTGCCGTTTTCGGCAACCGGGGAAAATCCCGCAAACGCAGGTGCTGCAAGGCTTTGCGGCGTTTCACCTCACCCTATCCCGGATACAACCACGGCACTCCCAAACCACGCGCTCTACCATCTGAGCTACACCCGGTTATGAAATTGAAAGTCTAAGCTGTCTGTAGTCAGCCATGTGGTCAAAGGCGGTTTTTCGGGCGATTCCGGAAATTGAGGAAAACCCGCAAACGCCCGTGTGTCAAGGGGTTCCGGCGTTTTGGCTCTGGCAGGTCGGATGGATGCCGATACGCTCCCAAACCACGCGCTCTACCATCTGAGCTACACCCGGTTATGAAATTGAAAGTCTAAGCTGTCTGTAGTCAGCCATGTGGTCAAAGGCGGTTTTTCGGGTGATTCCGAAAAATGCGGAAAACCCGCAGATGCCCGTGTGTCAAGGGGTTCGGGCGTTTTGGCTGCTGCCTGTCGGATGGATGCCGATACGCTCCCCCAAAATGCGCCGTGAGCCGTACTGCACATGGAAGAAGCAGGAAAACAGCTGCCGCTTAAGGGCGCGGTTTTTGCATCGAGACGCGAGAAGCTTTCCAAACAAAGGCATTATAACAGACAAGCCGCGGAAAAGCAAGAGATGGAAGCGGGGAATTTGCTTTTCTTCGAATTCCGGCTTTACGGCGGTTTGGATTTTTGCTATAATGCAGAAAACGTCAGGAAAGCAGGTACGGTCTATGCGAATGAGAAGAAGAAACAATCTGGAGCCGCGGATGGCGGCGTGTGAGAGCGTCTGGGTCCACGATCCAGAGGCGCGGCGCAGACACTGGCGGGAGCTGATGCCGGATTGCCGTGAGCTGCGCGTGGAGGTCGGCTGCGGAAAGGGCAAGTTCACGGTCGAGACGGCGCAGGCAGAGCCGGATGTGCTTCTGATCGCCATAGAGCGCGTGCCGGATGCACTGGTGCTGGCGATGGAGAGCGCGATCCGTCTGGGGCTTAAAAACGTGTTCTTTGTTTCGCTGGACGCAGCAAACATCGACCAGTTCTTTGATGTCGGCGAAATTGACCTGCTCTACATTAATTTCTGTGACCCATGGCCGCGCAGCAAAAATGCCAAGCGTCGGTTGACATATCATACGTTCCTCGACAAGTACCGGACGGTGATCCGGCTGGGCGGGCAGATCCATTTCAAGACGGACAACGCCAAGCTGTTTGAGTGGTCGCTGGAGGAGATGACGGCGGACGGGCTGGAGCTGCACAATGTGACGCGGGATCTGCATGAAAACGGCCCGGTCGGGATCATGACCGGCTATGAGGAAAAGTTCTACGCGCTCGGCACGCCCATCAACCGCTGCGAGGCGACGGTCGTGAGCCGGCCGGAGCCGAAGGCAGAGGCCGTATCGGAGGAAGAAAAGACACCGGAAGCGGAGAAAGCATAATGGCACATTATTACACGGAACCATCGCACACCTTCAGCGAATACCTGCTGATCCCCGGCTATACGTCCGAGGACTGCATTCCGGACAATGTTTCACTCCGCACACCGCTCGTGCGCTACCGGAAGGGGCAGGAGGAATGCCCGATCTGCCTGAATATCCCGATGACTTCGGCCATCATGCAGTCGGTCTCCAACGATACGCTCGCCATTGCGCTGGCGAAGGAGGGCGGACTATCCTTCATTTACGGCTCGCAGTCCATCGAAAGCGAGGCGGAGATGGTGCGCCGGGTCAAGAGCCACAAGGCGGGCTTTGTGGTCAGCGCGTCGAACCTGACGCCGGAGCATACGCTGGCCGATGTACTTGCGCTCAAGGAGAAAAACGGCTTCTCTACGGTCGCCATTACGGAGAACGCGCAGCCGAACGGCAAGCTTCTCGGCATCGTCACGAGCCGCGACTACCGGGTCAGCCGGATGTGCGTGGATACGAAGGTGCGCGACTTCATGACGCCGCGTGAAAGACTCATTACCGCGCCGTCCACGACCACGCTCCGGGAGGCAAACGATCTGATCTGGGAGCACAAGCTCAATGCGCTGCCGATCGTGGATGAAAATGACTGTCTGCTGTATTTTGTGTTCCGGAAGGATTATTCCGAGCATAAGGAGCACCCGCTGGCGCTCCAGGACGCGCAGAAGCGCTATCTGGTCGGCGCAGGCGTCAACTCCCGCGATTATCGGGAGCGCATCCCGGCGCTGGTGGAGGCGGGCGCGGACGTGCTGTGCATCGACTCCTCGGAAGGCTATTCCGTCTGGCAGAAGCGCGTGATCGACTATGTGCGGCAGACCTACGGAGACTGCGTCCGCATCGGCGCGGGCAACGTGGTGGACCGCGACGGCTTCCGTTTTCTGGCCGAGTGCGGCGCGGATTTCGTCAAGGTCGGCATCGGCGGCGGCTCGATCTGCATTACGCGCGAGACGAAGGGCATCGGACGCGGGCAGGCGACGGCGCTGATCGAGGTCAGCGCGGCGCGTGACGAGTATTTTAAGGAAACGGGCATTTATGTCCCGATCTGCTCCGACGGTGGTATCGTTCACGACTACCACATGACACTGGCGCTGGCAATGGGGGCGGATTTCCTGATGCTCGGCCGCTATTTCGCACGGTTTGACGAATCTCCCACGAGCAAGCTGCTGGTCGGCGGCGTATACGTCAAGGAATACTGGGGCGAAGGGTCGAACCGCGCGCGCAACTGGCAGCGCTACGATCTTGGCGGTAAGAGCGGGCTGATGTTTGAGGAGGGTGTGGACTCCTACGTCACCTACGCCGGCTCCCTTCAGGACAATGTCGCAAGAAGCCTCTACAAGGTCAAATCCACGATGTGCAACTGCGGCGTGACGACCATTCCGGATCTTCAGCGGGACGCAAAGCTCACGCTGGTCTCTTCGACGAGCATCGTCGAGGGCGGCTACCACGACGTGACACTGAGAAGCACGGCGGGCAGCAACAGCTAAAGCCTGTATAGATATCAAAATACGCCCCGGAAACGGTTTTATGCCGTTTCCGGGGCGTGTCTGCATGAATGGCACTTGTAATGCGGCAGGCCGTGCGGAATGGGCCTCCGGCTCACTCTGCGAAGGCGCAGCCGCGCTCATGGTCGTTCACGATGCCAGCGGCCTGCAAATAGGAATAGATAATGGTGGAGCCGACGAACTTCATGCCGCGGGCGCGGAGGTCGGTGGAAACGGCGTCGGACAGGGGAGAGGTCGCGCGGGGAATGCCGCTGTCGTCGCGCAGGACATTGCCGCCGGTAAAATGCCAGAGATATTCGGAAAAGCTGCCCCATTCCGCCTGAATGGCAAGAAATATCTTTGCATTGTTCACGGCAGCGGCGATTTTCAGCCGATTGCGGACGATCCCGGCATCCTGCATCAGCGCGGCGCATTTCTCCGCGTCATAGGCGGCGATCTTCTGCGGGTCAAAGCCATCGAAGGCGCGGCGGAAGGCCTCGCGCTTGTTGAGAATGCACTCCCAGGAAAGGCCCGCCTGAAAGCTTTCCAGAAGGAGCAGCTCAAAGAGATAGGCGTCGTCGTAATGCGGCCTGCCCCATTCGAGATCGTGGTAGCGGACATAGGCCGGGTTTGTGAGATTGACCCAGCGGCAGCGATGGAGTTCCTGCATAATTGGCTCCTTTCATAGAGAATGGCCGCCGTTTCCGGCGGCCATCTGCGTTTTGTCAGAACATTTCGTCGAAGAGGTCTTCGTAAGGTATAAACTTGCTGCTGAGATCCGCCGCAAGTGCCATCAGCTCACTTTGGTCAAGCTCCAGGATCATGACGGGGCTGCCGATGTCAAAGCTCTTATCAAACGAGGAAAGCACATAGGCGAAGGACAGATTGCCGCTCGAACCGTCTACATCGATGAAAATGTCCTCCATATCGATGTTCAGCGTTTTGCTGTCGGACTCGATGCGGCCGTCGAGGCTGAGCAATACTTCCGGATATGCCGCCGGGACATGGAGCGAGGCGCGGAAATTATTACCGGAGCGCTTTGGGGCATAGCTGCATTCCCACTCGAAGACGAGCGTGCCGTCTGCCTCCATGTAGGTGCTGTCGGTGAACGTGCCGCCCTTGGCACTGTGATTGCCGGAGGACTCCAGGAAGATTCCGCTTCCGTAATTTTCAAAGGAAAGGCTGAAATAGTCTGTGTGATTTTTTCCGCCTGTCCGGATGGAAAGAAGCATGTCGCTGGAATACTCGTCGTCCGACGGGCTCCAATCCACACCGCAGAGGTAGCCGCCGGAGACATAGGCGGTCAGCTCGATATCGCCGAGCGTATCCAGCGCATTCAGGATATTTTCACGTGCGCTGTCAAACGGCGAAGCGGCAGCACCGATGGCGTAGCCGGCGGAGAAGCCGCGCGCAAAGGAGGAGGTCGGCTCGACCGGGAAGCCGCAGTCTGCCAGCGCGTCCTGTAGATTATCGCTGGTGGTGGATTCGAGGTAATCGAAGTAGTCGTTCACATAGGCTTCCAGCGCGCTCTGCGGGATCAGGACGCGGTAGCTCGCACAGGAATAGCTTTCACCGCCGAAGCGCAGCTCCTGCTTGCCGAGCTTTTCAGCCGTGACGGCCTTCCAGAGCGCCTTGCCGGAGGCGTCGCCGAACTCCTTGGAGGAGGTGGTCTCGTTCAGAAGATCGAAGAGGTTGAAGCTGACATCTGCGAAGTCCGAGGCGTTGAGGCCGAAGATGGAGGACGTGAGGTCGGCGCCGAGCGTCTCCGTATTGACGGCCCAAAAATCATCGTCCAGAAGCTCCGGGACGTTTGCGGCGGCAACGTTATCGTCCACGGCGGCACGCACCGTGAACATGCTGCTGCGCTGGTCGAGAACGGAGCCGGTCAGACCTATGTAGCGCTTCGGGATGTTCACATCCGAGCGCAGGCGGAAGCCGTCGAAGGAGTATTCGCCGTCGGTGAGGTCGTCGATGCCGCGGATGGTGATCTCCTGACTGAACGCATGGCTGCTGAGGAGCTTCTGCGCGTCAAAATTGGAAAGGCTCTGCGCGGCGTTGGTATAGGCCTTTACGGCCTTTTTGGCCGCGAGACCGACAGCGTTCTTCGGGGTCATGAACAGACGGCTGATCCCGAAGATGCACAGGAACAGAAGCACCGCGCCGCCTGCGATGGTCAGAAGCAGACGCAGCGTGTTTTTTGGCGGCTTTGGCTGGACGTAATTCTGTCCGTAGCCGTTATCGTTGGACAGATCAAACGGGGAGGAGCCGGAGTCGAAAACGAGCTGTGCGCCGCAGCTCGTGCAGAAGCGCGCGCTGTCGGGTACATTTTGCCCACAGTTGGTGCAGAACATAGAGATCCCTCCTTGATTTATTAATCTGATTATACCGGCTTCTGGACACATTTGCAAGGGCAGAGCGCGAAAAATGGAAACGTAAGGGATTTGAAAAGGTCGCCGAAGGCTGTCGAAGCGCATAAGATAGGACGGGAGGGAAAGCTTCTATGTTTGAATATCTGTTTACGTTCCAGTCTCTGACCGCCGCGCAGAGCGCAAGGAGCGTTTTGAATACGGAGGGGATCCGCGCACCGGTCGGTCGCTCGGCGAGGAAGCTCTCGGCCAACGGCTGCGGCTATGTCCTGCGTGTCAGCGCCCGCGACGGTATCCGCGCGCTGCATGTGCTGCGGAAAAACGGGGCGGAATATGTGCATCTGTACCGCGTCTATCCGAGCGGTATGCTGGAGGAGGTGCGCGTGTGATCTATTTTGACAGCGGCGCGACGACGCTCCGCAAGCCGCCGGAGGTCGCGCGCGCGGTCCTCCGCGCGATGGAGCAGTGCGCAAGCCCCGGACGCGGCGGGCATGAGGCGGCGATGGCAGCGGCAGAGGCGGTCTATGACTGCCGTGTCCGCGCGGCTGCACTCTTTGACGCGCAGCCGGAGCAGATCGTTTTTACGATGAACGCGACCCACGCGCTCAACATGGCGATCCGGACGCTCGTTTCGCCGGGAGACCGGGTCCTGATCTCCGGCTTTGAGCACAATGCGGTGGTGCGGCCGCTCTATGCGCTCGGGGCGGAGACGGTGATCGCGGGACGAGCGCTCTTTGATCCGGACGATACGCTGAGGGCATTCCGGGAGCGGCTCGACGGCGGAATCCGCGCGGTCGTCTGCACGCATGTTTCCAATGTGTTCGGATACATTCTTCCGATCGGGAAAATTGCCGCGCTCTGCCGGGAACGGGGCGTTCCGCTGATCGTGGACGCTTCGCAGTCGGCGGGGATGCTGCCCGTGAGCCTGAGAAAGCTCGGCGCGGCCTTCATCGCTATGCCGGGACACAAGGGGCTTTACGGCCCGCAGGGGACGGGGATCCTGATCTGCGGAGAAAAGCCGTATCCGCTGATGCAGGGCGGAAGCGGGAGCATGTCCGCCTCGCCGAGAATGCCGGATATCCTGCCGGATATCGCGGAGGCCGGGACACATAACGTCTGCGGCATCGCGGGGCTTGCCGCCGGGCTGGAATTCGTGCGCAGGCACGGGATCGGAAAGATCGAGCGGCATGAGCTGCGGCTGCGGAAGACGCTGGAACGGTGGCTGCGGGAGGATACGGACGCGGTCGTCTTTTCCGGCACGGCACAGAGCGGCGTCCTGTCCTTCCTGCTGCCGGGCGAGGACTGCGAGGATACGGCGCGGCGGCTGGCAGAGCAGGGGATCGCCGTGCGTGCGGGGCTGCACTGTGCGCCGCTGGCGCATGAGAGCGCGGGAACGTTCGAGACCGGGACGGTCCGCGTCAGTTTTTCCGTTTTCAACACAATGACGGAGGTCGAGACGTTCGTGAACGCTGTAAAAAATATGCGCGGGGACGGAATTTGAGTCCCGATGGCACTTGCACATCGGCTGCGTTTGAAGTATAATGACCAGTAAGTATAAAGGTAAGCAGGAGAAGTGCTTATGAATTCCATCAAAAGCTTTTTCCAGGAATTGTTCTACTCAATCCCGACCCTCGGCGTTATGGATATCGTAGACATTCTTGTGGTCGCTTTTATCATATATAAGGTTATGCTGCTCATCCGCTCGACCAGCACCGCGCGCGTGGCCCGCAGTATCCTCTTGCTGCTGGTCATGACGTGGCTGACCGATGTGGTGCATATGTATGCGCTCAACTGGATCCTCACAAAGATCATCGAGGTCGGCGTGATTGCGCTGGTCATCGTGTTCCAGCCGGAGCTTCGGCGCGTGCTGGAGCGCTTCGGCGGAAAGAATATCCTGCTGAGCTTTACCGACTCGTCCGCCAACCGCAGCGCGGAGGCCAGCGCCATCGAGGCGACGGTGCAGGCCTGCGAGATCATGGCGCGTGAGCGCGTCGGCGTGCTGCTGGTGTTCGAGCGCCAGACCTCTCTGGACGAATACTTCAAGACCGGCACGCTGATCGACGCGAAGGTGACCGATCAGCTGCTGCGCAACCTGTTTTTCAAGAATTCCCCGCTGCACGACGGCGCGGTCATCATCCGGCATGGCCGCGTGGCCGCCGCCGGATGCGTGCTGCCGCTGTCGGAGAACACGCATCTTTCCAGCGACCTCGGCACGCGCCACCGCGCGGGCATCGGCATGAGCGAGGCCTCCGACGCTGTGGTCGTCATCGTCTCGGAGGAGACGGGAACCATCTCCGTCGCCATCGGCGGAATGCTCAAGCGCCATCTTGCGCCGCAGACGCTCGAAAAGCTCCTGACGAACGAGCTGCTGCCGGAGGACGATGGCAGAAAGAAGAATGTCGTCGAACGGGTCAGAGCCTTTTTTGCCAAGAAGGAAGAACCGCACCATGAAGAAAAATAAGATCTTTCTACTCATCATATCGCTTATGGCGGCAAGCATCCTCTGGATCTATGTCGTCACGGTCGTCAACCCCGAGGGCAACCGCACCATTACCGGCATTCCCGTCGTTTTCTCCGGCGAGGATGTCCTGCGGGAGGATCAGAGCCTTATCATCACCGGAGGGCGTACTGCGACCGTTACGGCGGAGTTCCACGGAAAGAACGCCGACCTCAACAAGCTGCTTCAGCAGCAGGACGAGATCACGGCGGTCGTCGATGTGACGCGCATCCGCACGGCGAAGAGCTATACCATGAGCTACGACCTGAACCTCCCGAACTCCGTGCAGGACGCGGGCATCACCGTCACCAGCCGAAGCCCCAGCTCCATCACCTTTGAGGTGCAGAAGCAGGTCTCCATGCCGATCGAGATCCGCGGGGACTTCACGGGCGTCAGCGTGGCCGAGGGCTACATGCTGGAAAAGACCTCGTTTGACTATGACGTCGTGCAGGTCACAGGCCCCGAGAGCGTGGTCAGTACCATCGACTGCGCACAGGTCGTCATCACGCGCACGAATCTGGACAAAACCGTGACGGATACCGTTCCGTTCACGCTCTGCGACAAGGACGGAAATGCGGTCGATACGGCGAATCTGTCCATGGATATCAGCACGGTCGATGTGACGCTGAATGTGGTGAAGTATAAGGACGTGGCGCTGGAGGTCGAGATCCTCGACGGCGGCGGCGCGACCAGCAAGGACGCCAAGGTCACGATCGATCCGGAAAGCATCACGCTCTCCGGCGACTCGACGGTGCTCGATGCCATCAACAAGATCACGCTCGGCACCATCGATCTGGCGGATATGGAGTCGAACACCCTGACGCAGAGCTTTGATATCATCATTCCGAACGACACCAAGAACGTCAGCGGCGTCGATCAGGCGAATGTGACGGTCACGATCCGCAATAAGGAGACGGCTGTCATCCGCGCGACGAACATCGCCTTCATCCATGAGCCGGAGGGGCTGACCGCCACCAGCATGACCAAGCAGGTGCAGGTGCTCATCCGCGCCTCTACGGCGGATATTTCGAAGATCACCTCCAATAACCTCCGCGTCGTGGCGGATCTCTCCGATTACACGACGGCGGGTACCAACACCGTCCCGGTCACCATTTACATCGACGGCTTCCCGGATGCGGGCGTGATCGGAGACGAATACACGATCGTTGTGACGCTGGCCGAAAAGACGGACGAGAAAAACAGCGACACGAACGGCAATTAAATCAGGCACGGCCTGCGGCGGCTTTGACCGCCGCAGGTTCATCATGAAATACGGAGGAAGCTGACTTGATTAGAAGTATGACCGGCTACGGCCGCGCAGTCGAGACCATCGACGGCCGCGAGATCACCGCGGAGCTGCGCTCCGTCAACAACCGCTATCTGGACTGCACCGTCAAGATGCCGAGGCTTTACGCATTTGCAGAGGACAGCGTGAAAACGCATGTCAAGAGCGCCATTTCACGCGGCAAGGTGGATGTGTTCATCGCGGTCAACGTGATGGAGGACATGCAGATGCGCATTTCCGTCAACCATCCCGTGCTGGAGGGCTATCTCAGCGCCATGCGCTCGATCGCAAGCGACTACGGCGTGCGCGACGATATCTCCGTGACGGCGCTCAGCCGTCTGCCCGACGTTTTCGTCGTGGAGAAGGCGGAGGAAGATGAAGAAAAGCTGACGCAGGACATCCTTTCCGTCGTGGACAAGGCGCTTGAGAAATTCACAGCCATGCGCACAACAGAGGGTGCGGCGCTGGAGGCCGACCTTCGCGGACGCGCCGCGACGATCCTGACCCTTGTGGAAAAGGTGGAGCAGCGCAGCCCGGTGACGCTTGCGGAATACCGCGCGCGGCTGACGGAAAAAATGCAGGAGGTGCTGCAAAGCACGACGATCGATGAGGGCCGCATTTTGCAGGAGGCTGCCATCTACGCCGACAAGATCGCCGTGGACGAGGAGACCGTCCGCCTGCGCAGCCACCTCAATCAGCTGGAAACGATGCTCACAAACGGCGGCGCGATCGGACGCAAGCTCGACTTCCTGCTTCAGGAGCTGAACCGCGAGGCGAACACCATCGGTTCCAAGGGAAATGATCTGGAGCAGGCACGAACCGTCGTGGAGATCAAGGCAGAGCTTGAGAAGATCCGCGAACAGACCCAGAATATCGAATAACCGGAGGACGGCATGAAACTGGTCAACATTGGCTTCGGCAGCGCGGTCAGCGCGGCGCGCATCCTTTCCATCGTCAGCCCGGAATCCGCGCCCATCAAGCGCGTGATCCAGGAGGCGCGGGAGCGCGGAATGCTGATCGACGCCTCCTTTGGGCGGAAAACCAAGTCCGTCCTGCTGATGGACACGGATCATGTAATCCTGTCCTCAGTCTTACCGCAGACCCTGGCCGGCAGGATCGATCCCGGTTTTTCTGCCGATGATGAAACGCAGGAGGAAGCGACTTGAAAGGGAAGCTGTTTGTGATCTCCGGGCCGTCCGGCGTCGGAAAAAACACCATTCTGAACCGTCTGGTCGAGGAAAGGGAAAACGTCCGTTATTCCATTTCGGCGACCTCCCGGCCCATCCGGCCCGGCGAGGTAGACGGCGTGAGCTATTATTTTGTCAGCCGGGAGCAGTTTGAAAAGATGATCGCCGCAGGCGAGCTGCTCGAATTTGCCGAGTACGTCGGCAATTATTACGGCACGCCGCTGGCTCCGATCCTTGAGGCGACCGAAAAGGGCGTCGATATCGTGATGGATGTGGATGTCGTCGGCGCGCTGAAGATCAAAAAGCGCGTGCCGTCCGCAGTGCTCATTTTCATCACTGCGCCGTCGTTCGAGGAGATCCGCAGCCGCCTTGTCCATCGGGGCGACGTTGCGCCGGAGATCATGGCAGAGCGTCTGGAGCACGCAAAATGGGAATACGCGCAGGCGTATCAATATGACTACACGGTCATGAACGATACGGTCGATCACGCGGTCGCGCGGATCGGCGAGATCATGACCGCTGCAAAACAGGAAAAAATGGATCCAGTCCATGGGTAATACAGGAGGAAAATTATGCTTTATCCCGCAATGTCCACACTTTTGAAAAACGTTGACAGCCGCTATCTTCTGGTGAACGTCATTGCGCGCCGCGCACGTCAGATCTCCATTGAATCCGAGATCACGCACGAGCCGCTGACGGACAAGCCCGTCACCATCGCCATCCGCGAGGTCGCCGACGGCAAGCTCACCGCAAAGCTCAAGGACAAATACGAGCACTGAGAAAATACGGAAGCTGCAAGGCGCAGGCAAGCTCTTGCCTACGCCTTGAAAGCTTTTCTGAGGGAGGGGTTTCATGATCGCAAAAATTGCCGTTTCGGCCGCGCTTTTTGCAATTGACAAGCCCTATTCCTACGAAATTCCGCCGGAGCTGACATTGGAGCCGGGAATGCGCGTGCTCGTGCCCTTTGGGCGCGGCAACCGCAGCTGCGAGGGGATCGTCCTTCAGGTGGAGGACGCGCCCGCGGGAAAGCTCAAGGCCGTATTTCGGGCGCTCGACGAAAAGCCCGTGCTTTCGGAGCGGCAGCTTCGGCTGGCCGCGTTCATCCGGGAGCGGTATTTCTGCACCTACTATGAGGCCGCGCGGGCGATCCTGCCGGTCGGGCTTTGGTTCAAGGCGACGGAGACCTACAGTATCTGCCGCGAGCGCGGCGACTGGCGCAGCGCCACGGCGCACAATGTGCAGGCCGACCGCGTGATGCAGATTTTGGAGGACTACGGCGGCTGCGCCGCGTATCCGGCCATTCGGGAGCAGTTCCCGGACGATCAGACGGCGCAGACGGCCATCCGCTTCCTGCTTGGCAGAAAGCTTATCACGTCCGGTATGGACATGGCCCAGCGCACGGCAAGCAAAACGGAGAAGATCGCGTCGCTGGCTGTTCCTGCGGAGGAGGCAGGCGCCTTTGCGCAGAAAAAACAGCGCGGCGCGCCGCTGCAAAAGGCGGTTTTGGAGCTTCTCTGCACGGTCGGAAGCGCGGCCTGCCGCGAGATATGCTATCTGACCGGCGCGTCGATGACAACACTCAAGCGCCTGCAGACGCTTGGATATCTGGAAATTTCGGAACGGGAGATCTTCCGTTCCTCCATAAAAACGCCGGACCGGCTTCTGCCGCCGCCGGAGCTTTCCGACGAGCAGCAGGCGGCCTTTGACGGACTGCTTGCCCAGATGCACCGGGAGAAGCCGGGCGTTGCGCTGCTCTACGGCGTGACAGGAAGCGGCAAGACCTCGGTCTACATCCGCCTGATCCGTCAAGCGCTCGAGGAAGGGAAAAGCGCGCTCCTGCTGGTGCCGGAAATTGCGCTGACGCCGCAGCTTCTGGGAAAGCTGACGTCGCATTTCGGACGGCAGGTCGCCGTCCTGCACAGCTCGCTGCGCGTCGGAGAGCGCTTCGACGAATGGCGGAGGATCCAGTCCGGCGAGGCCCGTGTCGTTGTCGGGACGCGGTCGGCGGTGTTTGCACCTGCGGAAAATCTCGGCCTTATTCTGGTCGATGAAGAGCAGGAGCACACCTATAAGTCGGAAAATGCACCGCGCTACCATGCGCGGGAGGTCGCCATCTATCGCGGCGTTCAGGAGGGCACGCTGGTCGTGCTCGGGTCGGCGACGCCGTCGGTCGAGAGCATGTATTTCGCAAGGAGCGGCGTCTATTCGCTCTATACGATGCGCCAGCGCTACAACGGACAGGCGCTGCCGGCGGTCGAGATCGTCGATATGAAGCAGGAGCTGCGAAACGGCAATCCCGCTTCGATCAGCGGAGCGCTGGAAGAGCGCCTGCGGGAAAACATTCTCTCCGGCAGGCAGTCCATCCTGTTTCTCAACCGGCGCGGCAACAGCCGCTGCCTTGTGTGCGTGGAGTGCGGCGAAGCGCCGTCCTGTCCGAGATGCAGCGTCTCGCTGACCTACCACTCCGTCAACCGGCGGCTCATGTGCCACTACTGCGGCTATTCCCACGCGCTGCCGCAGCGCTGCCCGCAGTGCGGCGGGCCGCTCAAGCCGGTCGGCGCGGGTACGCAGAAGATCGAAGAGGAGCTGCGCTACTTCTTCCCGGACACGGCCGTTCTGCGCATGGACGCAGACACGGTGACGGCCTCCAACAACCATGAGGCCATCCTCGGCCGCTTCCGCCGGGAGAAGATCCCCATTCTGCTTGGTACGCAGATGGTGGCGAAGGGGCTGGATTTTGAAAACGTGACGCTCGTCGGCGTCGTGGACGCGGATATGTCGCTGTATGTGGACAATTTCCGCGCGGCGGAGACGACGTTTTCCCTCATTACACAGGTCGTCGGGCGGGCCGGACGGGGCGCTGCCTCCGGCACGGCGGTCATTCAGACGATGGCTCCGGAGCACCCGGTTTTGCAGCTTGCCGCAAAGCAGGATTACGACGCCTTTTACGAGCTGGAGATCAAAATTCGAACGCTGCGGGGGTTTCCACCGCTGCGGGATATTTTCCTGCTGACATTCACGGGAATGCACGAGGATCAGGTCATGCGCGCGGCTGCGCGCTTCCGGGACAGGCTGTCTGCCAGCCTGACGCAGGACGCGGAGCTGTGTGAGGCGCTGCTGCTGGGGCCAAGTCCCGCGCCGGTCGCAAGGGTGAACTACACCTACCGCTACCGGCTGACGCTGAGCTGCAAGAATTCACGGAAGCTGCGGCAGCTGCTTTCCCAGCATCTGCGCATGTTTTTTACGGAAAAGGAGAATAAGGGCGTCAGCGCCTTTGCCGACGTCAATTCATATGATTAGGAGGATGCCGGTATGGCACTGAGAAAGATCGTAACGGTGGGAGACCCGATTTTGACAAAAAAATGCCGCCCGGTCACAAAATTTGACGACCGTCTGGCGACGCTCCTCGACGACATGTTCGAGACCATGCACGACGCCAACGGCGTCGGCCTCGCGGGGCCGCAGGTCGGCATTCTGCGCCGGGTCGTGGTCGTCGATACCGGCGAGGAGGATATCGAGCTGGTCAACCCGGAAATTCTGCACGTCAGCGAGGAAACGCAGACGGGGCTTGAGGGCTGCTTAAGCCTGCCGGGCCAGTACGGCATCGTGACGCGGCCGAACTTTGTGACCGTCCGCGCACAGGACCGCTACGGAGACTGGTATGAGTACGACGGCGAGGAGCTGGTCGCGCGCTGCTTCTGTCATGAGATCGACCATCTGGACGGGCATATGTACACCGAGATCGCAGAGCGGATGCTCTCGCCGGAGGAGCTGGAGGAGATCATGAAGCAGGACAAGGAAGCGGAGGAAGCGGAATGAGACTCGTTTATATGGGCACGCCGGACATTGCCCGCGTGTGCCTGCAAAGGCTCCATGAACGCGGCTTTGAGATCGCGGCCGTCTATACGAAGCCGGATACGCCGAAGAATCGCGGCATGAAGCTGGCGCAGTCGCCGGTGAAGGAGTACGCGCTTTCCGTCGGCCTGCCCGTCGTGCAGCCGCAGAGCTTCCGCGACGATGCTGCTGTGGAAGAGCTTCGCGCGCTGGCGCCTGACCTGATCGTTGTGGTCGCCTATGGAAAGATCCTGCCGCAGCGCGTGCTGGACATTCCAAAGCTCGGCTGCATCAATATGCATGCCAGCATCCTGCCGGAGCTGCGCGGGGCGGGGCCGGTGCAGTGGTCGATCCTCAACCACTGCGACGAGACCGGCATTTCCGCGATGTACCTGACCGCCGGAATGGACGAGGGCGACGTGATCGAAATTCGCAAAACGCCCATCGAGCCGATGGAGACCTCGGAGGAGCTGATGGCGCGGCTGGCGGATATCGCGGCGGAGCTTGCCTGCGACACCGTCCGCGCAATCGAAAACGGAACGGTGCAGCGCACGCCGCAGGACAACGCGAAGGCGACGTATGCGCCGATGCTCACGAAGGAGCTTTCACCCATCGACTGGACGCAGTGCGAGCGTTATGTGATCGACCAGGTACGCGGGCTTATCCCGTGGCCGGTCGCCACGGCGGAGCTTGGCGGAAAGCGCTTCAAGATATTCCGCGTCGAGCCGACCGGAAAAACGACGGAGAAAGCGCCCGGAACGCTCGTGGCGCTGGATAAAAAGGGCCTTGAGATCGCCTGCGGCGGAGGCGCGGTCGTGCGCATCGCCGAGCTTCAGGCGGAGGGCGGCAAGCGGATGCGCGCAGCCGACTATTTCCGGGGCCATCCCATTGAGATTTAAGGAATTGGAACATGAATGCTAGAACGACGGCGCTGTCTGCGCTGATCGCCACAAGACGGCAGAATGCATGGTCTGACGGCGTCCTGAAGGAGTATATCGCCCGCGACCGGCTCGATGCGCGCGACGCGGCGCTGGCCAGCAGGCTCTGCTACGGCGTGCTGCAAAACCGGATGCTGCTGGATTTTTATATCGCGCACTTCCTGAACGGAAAGCTGCGGGAGCTTCAGCCGGTCGTGCTGGATATCCTGCGGCTGGGCGCATTCCAGATCGTATTTCTGGATAAGATCCCGGCGTCGGCGGCGGTCAATGAGGCGGTCGAGCAGTGCAAGAGCTATGCGAACCGGCGCGCGGCGGGACTCGTCAACGGGCTGCTGCGCGCGATGGCGAGAAGCCGGGACGCGCTGCCGGAGCCGCCGGATCTGGCGACGAAATACAGCCATCCGCAGAAGCTGGTCGAGCTTCTGGAGGAAAATGTGGGAAAGGACGCCATCGAACCGCTGCTGAAAAGCGACAACGAGATCACGCCGACGATCCTGCACGCAAACCCGCTTCGTGCGGACGCGGAAAGCGCTTTTGCGGAGCTGGAGGAGGCGGGCGCGGTGCTGACGCCGCACCCGTGGCTGCCGGACTGCCGCCTTGCTCAGGGAACCGGGAATCTCGAACGGCTGGATGCCTTCCGGGAAGGACGGGTCTACGTTCAGGATCCTGCCGCGCATCTGGCGGCGCTGGCCTCCGGCGTGGAACCGGGGATGCAGGTGCTGGATGCCTGTGCGGCCCCCGGCGGCAAGAGCTTCGCCGCGGCGATGCAGATGCGCAATGAGGGAAGCATCCTCTCCTGCGACATCCATCCGCACAAGCTGACGCTGATCGAAAAGGGCGCGGAGCGCCTCGGGATCACGATGCTGCAAACGAGGCTGCAAAACGCGGCGGAGCATGATCCGGCGCTTGACGGACAGTTTGACGCGGTGATCGCCGACGTGCCGTGCTCCGGCCTCGGCGTGATCCGAAAGAAGCCGGATATCCGCTATAAGCCTCTGGAGCCGCTGGCGCGGCTGCCGGAGCTTCAGCGTGCGATCCTGGAGAACGTCTGCCGCTATGTGAAGCCCGGCGGAACGCTGGTCTACAGCACCTGTACGGTGCTCCGGCGCGAAAACGAAGCGGTCGCGGAGGCATTCTTGAAGGAGCATCCCGATTTTTCACCGGAAACGATCCCGGCCCCAGAGGGCTTCGGGCTTGAAAATGACGGGATGCTGACGCTCCTACCATTCAAACACGACACCGACGGATTTTTTATTTGCAGGATGAGGAAGCATTCATGAAGCAGGATCTTAAGTCCATGACGCTGGCCGAAATGCAGGCGGCCTTCCGGGAACTGGGAGAACCGGCCTTCCGCGCAAAGCAGGTCTTTGTCTGGCTGCACAGGGGCGCTGCTTCGTTTGACGAGATGACGAATCTCTCCAAGCCGCTGCGGCAGAGGCTGGACGGGCTGTATGATATCACAGCGCCGGAGATCGTCCGGAAGCTGCAGTCGCAGAAGGACGGCACGATCAAGTACCTCTGGAAGCTGCGCGATGGGAATTGTGTGGAGTCGGTGCTCATGCAGTACCACCACGGCAATTCCATCTGCATTTCCTCTGAGGTCGGCTGCCCGATGGGCTGTAAGTTCTGCGCGTCCACGCTGGGCGGGCTGGTGCGGCGGCTGGAGCCGTCGGAGCTGCTCGATCAGGTGATCTTCGCGCAGAAGGATTCCGGTATGGAGATCTCCAACATCGTTCTGATGGGCATTGGCGAGCCGCTTGACAATTTTGACAATGTGATGCGCTTTCTGGAGCTGGTCAACAGCCCGGACGGGCTGAACATCGGAATGCGGCACATCAGCCTGTCGACCTGCGGCCTTGTGGACAAGATCCGCCTGCTTGCGCAGAAAAAGCTTCAGCTGACGCTTTCCGTATCGCTGCATTCGCCGGACGACGAGAGCCGCAGCAAGATCATGCCGGTCAACCGGCGCTGGAATGTGGAGCAGCTTCTTGCCGCGTGTAAGGAGTATTACGAGATCACCGGACGGCGCGTATCCTTTGAGTACACGATGATCGACGGCGTCAGCGACTCACCGGAGCAGGCGGAGCTGCTGGCAAAAAAGCTTCAGGGCATGGCGGCGCACGTCAACATGATCCCGCTGAATAGCGTGGAGGAATCGGGCTTGAGGTGCAGCTCACGGCAGGCCATTGCAAAGTTTCAGGAAATTCTTGAACGCCACGGCGTGACCGCAACAGTTCGCCGGACGCTCGGTAGTGATATCAACGCCTCCTGCGGGCAGCTGCGCAGGAAATACGAAAAAAACGGGGAGGAATGAACGTGCAGATCTGGGGCCTTACCGATCCCGGCAACATCCGCCAGCAGAATCAGGACACCTACGAGATCGTCAGCTTTGGGCATGACCGCGCGCTGATGATCGTCTGCGACGGCATGGGCGGTGCGAAGTCCGGAAATATTGCCAGTTCCATGGCGGCGGAGACCTTCGTCGCGGAGGTCAGGCGGTGCCAGAAGCTGGCGACGGGCACGGAGCGCGTAATATCCATCCTCAAGGGCGCGCTGGAGCTTGCCAATCAGGCCGTTTATGAGCATTCCGGCCTCAGCGACGACTATTCCGGCATGGGTACGACGCTGGTCGCGGCGTTTCTGCTCCGCAATACGGCGGTCGTTATCAACGTCGGCGACAGCCGCGCCTATCACTTTTCCCAGCAGGGCGTCCGCCAGCTCAGCTGCGATCACTCCGTCGTGGAGCTGATGGTGCAGCGCGGGGAGCTGACCCGCGAGCAGGCGAAAAATTACCCGGGAAAGAATCTGATCACCCGCGCCGTCGGCACGGAGCCGCAGGTGGAGGGCGACATTTATGTGCAGGAGCTGAAAAAGGACGACTGCATCCTGCTTTGCTCCGACGGCCTCTCCAACGAGATGGCCGATCAGGAGATGCTGTTCGAGGTGGCGCACGGGCTGAAAAAAAGCACCTGCTGCGAACGCCTGCTTGCCATTGCGAAAAACCGCGGCGCGCCGGACAATGTGACCGTGACGCTGGCCGTGATCTGAGCAGCCGCGCCGGAGGCTATGCGCCGGGCGCGGAAACGGCGGCCGTCCGCCGCTTGAGACGGAATTCTGGTAAAGGAGCTACTTATGGATAACTACATAGGCAGGCTATTGGATGATCGCTACGAAATATTGGAGATGATCGGCTCCGGCGGCATGGCCGTCGTATACAAGGCGCGCTGCAACCGCCTGAACCGCCTCGTTGCCATCAAAATACTCAAGGAGGAGCTTTCGAAGGACGAGGAGTTCCGCCGCCGCTTCCATGCCGAGTCGCAGGCCGTCGCCATGATGTCCCATCCAAACATCGTGAGCGTCTATGACGTGTCCCATTCCGAGAATGTGGACTATATCGTTATGGAGCTGATCGACGGCATTACGCTCAAGCAGTATATGGAGCAGAAGCAGGTGCTCAACTGGCGCGAGGCGCTGCATTTTGCCACGCAGATCGCAAAGGCGCTCGAGCACGCGCACAGCCGCGGCATTATCCACCGTGACATCAAGCCGCACAACATCATGGTGCTCAAGGACGGCAGCGTGAAGGTCGCAGACTTCGGCATTGCGCAGATGGCGTCTGCTCAGAGCACGCTTACGCGCGAGGCGCTCGGCTCGGTACACTACATTTCGCCGGAGCAGGCCAAGGGCGCGCATGTGGATGCGCGGACGGATCTTTATTCGCTCGGTGTTGTGATGTATGAGATGCTGACCGGACGGCCGCCCTTTGACGGCGATACGCCGGTCTCCGTCGCCATCCAGCACATCAACGCGAAGGCTATCCCGCCGCGTCAGCTCAATCCGTCGATCCCGGTCGGACTGGAGCAGATCACGATGCACGCCATGACGGCGGATCGGGACAAGCGCTATTCCAGCGCGACGGAGATGCTCGAGGATCTGGAAAAATTCCGCCGCGACCCGAATATGACCTTCGATTTTACCGCCCCGCGTGACGGCATGGATTTTGCACAGCTCCTGAATACGCCCGACCGCCCACAGCGGCAGGAGACGGAGCGTCCGCAGCGTCAGCCGCGAACGGAGCCGGTAAAAATGCCCGAGAAGCGGGAGAAGGAAGGCTCCAGCGAGGCGCGCAAGAGCAGCCGCATCGCCGTGACTGCCGGGATCGTCTGCATCGTGCTGGCGATTTTGGGTATCGTCTATTTCCTGTACAATTATTTCGTATCCGATCTGTTTACCAAAACGGAGGAGGACATTGTTCCGACGCTGATCGGGGCGAATTATGACGAATTGAAGCTCAGCGACTATCCGAATTTCAAGATCGAGATCCAGGAATGGCGCGCAAGCGATGAATATGCCTACGGCTACATTCTTGACCAGTCCCCGGCGCCCGGCCGCACCGTCAAGGTTGGCTCGACGGTCGGACTGATCGTCTCCTCCGGCGCGGAGGAGAAGAAAATGCCGGATCTGGTCAACATGACGCTCCAGAATGCGCTGACCTCGCTCAATACGATGAGCATTCCCGTGACGGCGAATCCCATCTATGAGGAAAGCGACGTTGTGACGGACGGCTATGTGATCCGCACGGAGCCTGCAAAGGACGAGCCGCTGACAGAGGGACAGGTCGTGAACATCTACGTCAGTCTCGGAACGGCGGCGGATCTGGTGCGCGTGCCGTCACTCGTCGGCATGACGGTCGAGAATGCAAAGGCACTGATCGAGGCCAAGGGTCTGAGCGTCGGAAGCGCGACGGCGGTAGAGAGCGACCTCCCGGAGGGGACGGTCACATTCCAGAGCATCGACCCGGACGAGGAGGTTCGGAGAGAGACGGTCATAAATTTGCAGATATCCAAGGGCCCGGCTGACGCGGAGACGCCGGCGATCATTTCGCAGTCTACGGATACGACGGTCACGCGTGGCGAAACACTTACCCTGGAGGTCGAGGCACAGTCCACAGACGACGGCGTTCTGAGCTATGCGTGGTATCAGACGCCCAGCGGCAGCACTGACGACGGCGTTCTGGTCGGAAGCCGCGCTGCATGCAGCGTCAGCACCGAAACACCCGGAACCTACTATTATTTCTGCAAGGTTGTGAACACGGTCGGCGACGAGACGTCGTTTGCCTACTCGGAGATGATCTGCGTGACCGTCACGGAGGCGGCGGTTACGGACGTGATCCTGCATGTACAGATGCCGTCCGGCGATGGAATCTATGAGGTCTACGTCATGGTTGGCGGCGAAATTCAGATTGAGCCGTTTGAGGTCGATATGAGCAAGAATATCGGGCGCGATCTGGAGCTGCCGGTCAAGGGAAGCGGCATTAAGCTCGTGACCATATTTGTGGATGGCGAGGAATATGACACACAGCTGGTCGATTTCGACGCGGAAGGGTATTGATGGTGGAGCAGAATAGGATCGTGAAGGCCCTGAGCGGCTTCTATTACGTCCAGACGCCGGACGGCGTGGTCGAGTGCCGCGCGCGCGGACGCTTCCGCAAGGAGGGCGTGACGCCGCTGGTGGGCGATCTGGTGGAGATCACCGTGGAGGCAAACGGAAAGGGAACGGTCGATGCGATTTTGCCGCGACGCAATTCCTTCCTGCGTCCGGCGGTCGCAAACATCGACCTGCTGGTCGTGCTGGCCTCCTGCGCCATCCCGGAGACGGAGCCGTTTCTGATCGACCGCATCTTTGCCATCGCGGGTCGGCGGAGCGTACCGGTGCTGCTGTGCATCAACAAAAACGATCTGCGCTCCGGCGAGGAGCTGCGGCGGATCTATGAGCACGCGGGCTTTGATGTGCTGTGTACCAGTGCGGAGACCGGAGAGGGGATCGCGGAGCTGCGTGAGCGGATCAAGGGAAAGCTTACCGCGTTTACCGGAAATTCCGGCGTCGGAAAGAGCAGCGTGCTCAACGCGATGGAACCGGAGCTGCGGCTTGCGGTGGGCGAGGTGTCCGAAAAGCTTGGACGCGGCCGCCACACGACGCGGCACATCGAGCTGTACCGCTTCCCGGACGGGACGCTCGTTGCGGATACGCCCGGCTTTTCCTCCTTCGACACAGACGAGATGGAGCTGATCCGAAAGGAAGAATTGCAGGACACGTTCCCGGATTTCGCGCCGTACCTCGGCAAATGCCAGTTCCGGGATTGCTCCCACCGGAAGGAGCCAGGCTGCGCCGTGCGCGAGGCGCTGGAAAAGAGGCTTCTGGAAAAGAGCCGCTATGAAAGCTATTTGCGTATGTACGAGGCGGCCAGTCAGCTCAAGCCGTGGGAGATGAAGGAGCGCGGAGCGCTCTGACTTTCAGGCTGTGTTTTTTGCAGTATGAAGCGGGTCACGGGTGGTAAGAAATGCAGGAGCTTGCATGGAAGCCGCCGCAGACGCCAAAATGGAATATGAACAGGAGCCGCCGGCCGCGCAATATGCGCAGTGTCGGCGGCTTTTTTGCGGCCGGCCGGGAAGAGGCACGGTCTTCGGCGTCACATTTTCAATAGCCTCCGCGTATGGTGAAGCAGGGGTGGTATCATGTGTTCACGTTCGTGCGGGCTCAGCTGCGTCCTTGTGGCGCTGGGAGCCGGGCTGCTGGCATCGCTGCTGATCCCGGGATGGTTTGCGCGCGTGCTCGTCGGGATCATTCTCATTGTGCTCGGCGTTCTGATCGCGGGCTGCCGGAGGTGAGCACGGCTCCGGAGCGTGCCTCCGGACTGCGCAGACGGGAGGGAGCATATTGAAGATCATTACGGTAAGAGCGCCCGGCCTGCTGGCCGGGCTCCTGAAAAGGCTGATCGGGGCCGGAAAGCAGAGCTGATCAGGAATATCCTTGTCCGCTGCCGCGTATAAATACGGTAGAACATACAAGGAGTGATGCTGCATGGAGCTTTCTTTTGAAACCAGGCCGGTGCGCTATCTCGGCCATATTTTACATGAGACCGGACGGCAGGAGGAAACGGCCGAGGTCATTGTCCCGGATAGCTGCCCGGATGTGGAGCGCGTCGTGTTCGCGTCGGCCTCCGCGCTTCTGCGCGGGACGGAATGCCGTGCGGGAAGCGTATTGATCTCCGGCGGCCTCCGCGCGTCGGCGCTCTGCGTCCCGGAGGACGGCACTTCGCCGCAGAAGCTGGACGCCTACCTTCCGTTCAGCCTGCGCATGGAGCATACCGCCATCGCGGAGCGGGCGCAGGTATTCCCGGAGCTTTTTGTGCGGCAGGCAGACGCGCGGCTGGTTAATTCCAGAAAGATCCTGTTCCGCGTCGATCTTGGCTGCACGCTGGACGGCTACGAGCAGAAGGAGCTGACCGTTTATACGCTGCAATCGCCGCCGCAGCAGCTCCAGCTGCGCACGCAGACATATCCCGTCCTGCTTCCGACGGAAACCTCGGAAAAGTCCTTCACGCTGTCCGACGAGCTGGAGCTGCCGTCCGGGAGGGCGCAGCCCACAGAGATCCTCAGCTATGAAACGAGGCCGGAGGTCACGGACTGCAAGGTCGTTGGGAGCAAGGCCGTGTTCAAGGGCAATCTCTGCCTGCATGTGCTCTACCGCAATGCGGAGGGGGGACTTGGCGTATGGGAGCGGCAGCTTCCGTTCTCGCAGTTCTGCGACCTGACCGGCGACTACGAGCAGGCGCAGATGGACGCGCAGGTGGTCGTGACCTCTGCGGAGCTGGAGCTGGATGCGTCCGACGCGCATAGACTGCTGCTGTCTGTCGGCATGACAGCACAGTGCGTCGTCAGCGATACGCTGACACTGACGCTGACGGAGGATGCCTACGCAGTCGGAGCGGTCCTGGAGCCGGAGTGGACGCAGTATGATCTGGAATGCCGCCTTGACCGGCAGACGCTCCGCGACGCGGTCCGGCAGCAGATCGGCGGCGAAATTGCAGGCGTGGTGGACACGGCGGTGTATCTGGACGCGCCGTATCTCGAACGCGACGGCGGGGCGATGCGCGTAAAGGCGCCGATGACGCTGCGGGTGCTCTATCAGGACGCCTCCGGCGCGCTTCAGGGCACGGCGGTCAAATCGGAGGCGGCGGTCGAAACGGCGCTCTGCGAAAACGCGCGGTGCTTTGCGTCGGCGTTTGCCTGCGGGAGCAGCGTGCAGGCGGCTGCGGATGGCGCGGAGGCGCGGACGGAGGTCACGTTCCGCCTGTCATGCAGCGCTTCGCAGCAGCTTCAGACGCTCAGCGGCGGCACGCTCGAGCTTTGCACCGAGCGCGATCCGGAGCGGCCCTCCGTCGTCCTGCGCGCACCGCGCGGCAGGGAGAGCGTCTGGGAGATCGCCAAGCAGTACGGCACGACGGTGCAGGCTGTGAAGGAGGCGAATCATCTGGACTCCGAGCTTGTGGAGGAGGGGCAGCTCCTGCTGATCCCGATGTGAGATGTAAAATGGTGCGGCCTGACTTCGGTCAGGCCGCGCGTTTTTCCGGCAATGGAAATGCATAGATCCGGGTTTGTCCTCATAGAGTTAGAACAGAACAGGTAAGGAGGCGGTATCGTGAAGGAACGCACGATTTATGAGCAGATCGCGGAGCGCACGGACGGCGGCGTTTATATCGGCGTGGTGGGCCCTGTGCGGACGGGAAAATCCACGTTTGTCAAGCGGTTTATGGAGCAGCTGGTGCTGCCGAATATTGAAAATGTCTACCGGCGCGAGCGTGCGAAGGATGAGCTGCCGCAGAGCGGCTCGGGAAAGACCATCATGACCTCGGAGCCGAAATTTGTGCCGGAGGAGGCCGTGGAGATCAGTCCGGACGGCAAGAGCCGGCTTTCGGTGCGGCTCATTGACACGGTCGGGTACATGGTGGACGGCGCGATGGGCGCGGAGGAGGACGGCGCGCCGCGCATGGTGACGACGCCGTGGTTCGAGGAGCCAATCCCCATGACGCAGGCGGCAGAGCTTGGCACAAAGAAGGTCATGGAGGAGCACAGCAGCATCGGGATCGTCCTGACGACCGACGGAACGGTCACGGACATTCCGCGTCAGGATTATGTGCAGGCGGAGCAGCGGGCCATCACTGACATGAAGGCAACAGGGAAGCCGTTCCTCGTGCTGGTGAACTCGGAGCAGCCGGACGGGCAGGCCGCGCAGGCGCTCCGTGAGCAGCTTGCGGAGCAGTACGGCGTCCATGCGGTCTGTGTCAACTGCCTGACGATGACGGTGCAGGAGATCCTCGGAATCCTCACGCAGCTGCTGTATGAGTTCCCGGTATCGGAGCTTCGCTTCTTCCTGCCGGGATGGGTCACGGCGCTTCCGGCGGAGCATCCGCTCAAAACGACGCTCTATGAGGCGATGCGGCAGAGCGCAGCCAACATCTCGCGGCTCAGCGAGGCGGAGCCTGCGGTCAGAAAGCTTCTGGAGCTGGAGCAGGTGGAGGATTTCGCCGTCCGCGACGTCGATCTCGGAAGCGGCATTCTGAGCTGCGTGCTGACCTTCCCGGAAAAGCTCTTCTATCAGGTGCTTTCGGAGGAAAGCGGCTTCCCGGTCGAGAATGACGGCGAGCTTCTGGAGCTTCTGGAGTCGCTTTCGGCGGCCAAGCGGGAGTATGACCGCATCGCGCCTGCGTTGGAGCAGGTACGCGCGACAGGCTACGGGATCGTTATGCCGTCCGCGGAGGAAATGCATCTGGAGGTGCCGCAGATCGTTCGGAAAAACGGGAATTACGCCGTCAAGCTTCAGGCCAGTGCGCCTTCCATCCACATGATGCGCGCGGACATCCGCACAGAGATCAGCCCAATGGTCGGCGACGAAAAGCAGTCGGAGGACTTGATCCACTATCTGCTTGGAGAGTACGAGGGAAATACCGAAAAGCTCTGGGAGAGCAATATTTTCGGGAAATCGCTCTTTCAGCTTGTGAATGAGGGATTGAGCGCGAAGCTCAAGCGGATGCCGGAGGACGCGCGCATGAAGCTCAAGGATTCGCTCACGCGCATTATCAATGAATCGAGCGGCGGCCTGATCTGCATTATTCTTTGAACGGCTTTCCTGCAATTCGTGAATTCAAAGAAAAAGGAGCACACCCTCCGGGCGTGCTCCTTGATTATATGCGGTGGTTCAGTTGAATTCGGGACCGTTCTGGGAATAGTTGCTGGCCTGAACGGCGTAGAGGTTGTCGTCCGGACGGATGATGCCGGCATGGATGCCGCGCTCCTTCAGCTCCAAATAGAAATGCGTCATCGTCATGCTTATGTAGGGCGTAAGGAAAATCGTGCCAATTCCGAAGGTGAGGGCGCTCAGAAGAAGCCAGCCGATGAAGGACAGCTCGACGACGAAGGCCTTGAAGCGGTTGCCGTACATGAGCTGCTTGGAGATCTCAAAGGCGCGGCTCTGGTCAAGCGCGGGATTTTCCGCCATCATGTAATCGATCAGCAAGTAGGAATAGCCCTTGATAATGCCGGGAATCACAAAAAGCAGCGACCAGAGAAACGTAAACAAGCCCTTCAGGAAGAGCGCAAGGATGGCGTTCATGAGATTGCCGGACTTGTAAATGTTGAAGATTTCATTCGTGTTGACGCCGCAGCCCTGCGCGGTACGGATATACATACGCTGAACGCCAAGGCTGACCGGGATGGTATAGAAGAGAGCTACGGCAATCGATGCGACGGCACCGACAGCCGGGCCAAGAAGCTGTGCAATGCCGGAAATCAGACCGGAGACGATTGCAACGATGAGCGTTGCGCCGACAAAGGTCCAATACGTTCCGCGAAGTGTTGCTTTTGCGCGTTCCTTTAGAACAGCGCTTGGAATGTCCATGTTGATCATACAGTAAGTTCCTTTCTTTCTTCTTTCTTTTTCTCCGCATTCAGCATAGCATCATTTTCCAGAGAAATCAACGCTTATTTACTTAAAAAGAGAAAATACTGATAAGGGGTGATCGAAATGAAGAAAAAGGACGGCGGCTTTCCGTATGACGAAACGCCGATGGTCCATGCATTTCCCGGAAATGCGGACGACTGCTTCGACATGGTGAATCAATACGGGACGTATGAGATCCAGCGCACGGCGGACACGGGGAACTTCTTCCCGGCCATCGCGCAGGGACTGCCGAAGGACGCGGACTTTGAGATCCGCACCAAAAATCTGGATGACATGAACGAAGAGTAAAAGCGGGGCGCTGCCAGTTGGCAGCGCCCGTACTTACTTATTCCCAATTGGCCCAGACCTCCGGGCAGTAGCCGACGGTCGCCTTTTTGCCGTTGCGGACGACCGGCGTTTTCATGAGGGAAGGGTCGTCAAAGACCTTGTCCTCCTTATCGCGGTCGCTTGACAGGTAGCGCAGCAGATCGATCTGCGGGTGCTTTTTCTCCCAGTCGATCAGCTTGTCGATCCCGCCGACGGCGCGCAGCACGCTGTCGAACTCGCCGCCGGACATGCCGTATTTCAGAAGATCGATGCTCTGAAATTTGATTCCGCGCTCCTTGAACCAGCGCTCGGCCTTTTTCGTGTCGAAGCATTTGGATTTTCCGAAAATCTGAATATTCATCTCAATCCTCCAGAAGTGCGTAGGCCTCCGCCAGATTGTCGGCGGAGAACAGAAACTCGCCGCGAGGGGAGTAGACCTCCACATGATCTCTGACATACCGAACGGAAATTTCCATGACACAGCATCCTTTCTCTTGAGCTGTGCCTATTATACGAAAGCTAATGTCCGATAAACCGGACTATATAAGCATTAGGGCCAGTAATCTCCGCTCTCGTCCCAGAAGCCGCCGCCGTAGTCGCTCTGCCATGCCGCCGACACGGTCACGTTCCCGGCCGCCACGTCGCGCTCCGTGAGCGCCACGCCGTCCTCCGTGAACCAGCCAAGGAAGGTATCGCCTTCGCATTCCGCGCTGAACAGCGGGTCGTAATAGCTTCCGGCGCGGTAAAGGCCGACGTCGGTCTCCAGCTCGCCGCGATCCGTCGTATAGATGACGTAATAGAAGGTGTTGGCGGCGGAGCCGGTGTAGTCATTGTCGAAGAACATTTGCAGCTCGCGGATCCGTCGGGTAATGAGGCCCTTGTGGATCTGCGCGTCGGTGCCGACATGGCACCAGACGCCGTAGGCGCTGGCAAACTCATTTTCGGTGTAATCGCCGCGGATGAGCAGGTTGGCAAGCTTGGTGTTTTTCATCCAGCTGCTGCCGAGGTTGTAGCTGAAGCAGATGAGCGCGTCATATTGGTTGTCGCTCAGACGGAGATTGTTCTTTTCGAGGAAAGCGTCCAGATCCTTCTCAAAGCCCTGAAGGTACTTCCGCAGCAGACGGTCGGCCTCTTCACGGCTGATGCCGTTGGGGTACTCGCCCTCCTTGCAGGCGCTGCCGTAGCCGATGGAATACTGCTGATAATCCCAGTACGGTTTTTCCTGGAAGCCCTCCAGCTCCTTGATAAGGCTCACGCACTTTTCTGTCGTGCGGAGCTGGATGTCAGAGTTTTCATCGGAGGGCTCGTCGTTCGTGTTCTGATCCTCACGGTAGGTATAGATGCGGTGGACGATGGCCGAAAGCTCGGCGCGCGTGAGCGTCCGCCCGGGAAGATATGTACCGTCCTTGTAGCCGTTGATGATCCCGGCCTCGTAGAGCGCCTGCGTGAAGTCGTCCGTGGTGTCCACGAAGAAGTTTTCCGCGGACTGGCGTTCCAGATGCAGCGCCTTTGCGGCGATCTTTGCAACAAGGCTGCGCAGGATGGTCACATCCAGATCGGTGATCTCGCCGCGCTCCAGAATGCCCTCGTCAAGCGCCAGATTGAGGTACCCGCGCGCCCAGTGTGAGGCGACGCGCTCCGGCTCGCTGTAACCGGCGGCAAGAAGGATCATTTTCAGCGCCTGTCCGGTCGTGACGGTGCTTTCGGGCTGAAAGGTGCCGTCCTTGAAGCCGTCGATGACTCTGGCGTCGTAGAGGGCCATCACGTCCTTGTAGTACCACGAGCCGGGCTGAACGTCCGGAAATATGACCTCGTCCGGCTCGGTCTCCTCCTCTGGGATGTCGTCATACCAGCCGTTGTCGTTCCAGCCGTCCCAGCTGCCGTCGTCCTCCTCTGCAAAAACAGGGAAAACGGTCAGACCGAGGATCAGCAGAAGCGTCAGAAAAAGTGTTTGCAGGCGGTGCGCCATACGCTCACACTCCTTTCAAATGGTTACAAAGTTTCTACGATTATAACAGAAAGAGATACAAAATGCAACCGTTCCCGGCAAAGTATCCGAATCTGAGACCGAAAATTCAGAAAAAAGTGCAGGACAGATGCTGTCCTGCACAAAATTTTACTGGATTCTGGCGCGGCTTCCAGAGACTGACGGGAGCGCTCAGAGTGCCTCCAGCCAGCGGAGCACGTCGCCGTAGACCTCGCTCCGGTTGACCTCATTGAGCATCTCGTGGCGGCCCTCCGGATAAATGTGAATAGTGATATTGCGCAGTCCGGTGCGCTTGAAGGCGTCGATGGTTTTCAGGACGCCCTTGGCCATGCCGCCGACGGGATCCTTTGCGCCGGAGACGAAGAGAACGGGCAGCGCCTTGTTCATCTTCGCCAGGTTGGCAGGCTCCTGATTCATGCGGATGCCGGTCAGCATATCCCGCGCAAGACCGATCGTCGCGTCAAAGCCGCAGAGCGGATCGGCCATATACTTGTCCACAACGGCGTCGTCAGAGCAGATCCAGTCGTTCGGCGTCCGGTTCGGCTTGAACATCTTATTATAGGTGCCGAAAATGAGAGAGTTGAGCAGGGGACTGGTCTTTGTCTCGCCAAGACGCTTTTCCTCAAGCTTGCAGAGTGCAAGCCCCGCCTTGAGCGCGGCGGCGGGCTGCCAGCCGGTGCCGGAGATGATCGCGGCGTTCAGCGCCTCCGGATAGGTGTAAAGATAGGTGCGCAGCAGGAACGAGCCCATGCTGTGGCCGAGGAAGATATACGGCAGGCCCGGATGCTCCGCCGCAGTCTTGTCATGAAGCGCCTTGACATCCGCGACGGCGTTCATCCAGCCGCCGTTGAAGTAGCCCTTCAGATCGCCGACGATGGAGCCGCCGTGGCCCATATGATCCTCCGCCGTGACGATATAGCCGTGCTGATTCAGAAAGCGCGCGAAATGGTCGTAGCGGCCGATGTGCTCGGCAATGCCGTGGACGAGCTGGACGACGGCCTTCGGCTTCGACTCCGGAAGCCACTTGCGGCAGTGCAGCTGACCGCCGCCGGTCGAGGGAATATAAAAGATCTCCATTTTTGCGAAGCTCCTTTCTAAAGTCCGGTTTATTGGACATATCTTCCTGTATGATAAATGCGTGGACAGGAGGTATGTACTATGACGTGTGAAAACAATGTGATCGAGCTGAAACGCTTTTGCCCGGAAACGCGCTGGGAAGAAGAGCTGCGCCGCGAGGCGCGTGAGCGGCGGGAGAAGAATACGCTCCGCTCGGAGCGGCTTCTGAACGCGGTAGAAACAGTCGTGACCTGCGCCATCGGCATCGGCTTCACTGTGTGCATTGCGCTGTTTCTGACGATGCTCTGAGGTCAGAGCTTTGTGACGGAGCCGTCCGGCTCCAGAAGGTACTGCGCTGCTGGCGGATAGCCGAGGCCGGGAATGCTCTGCGCGCAGGAGATGCCTGCCGTGTGGAAGATGAGCACATCGCCCGCCCTGACCGGCGGAAGGATGCAGCCCTCCGCGAGGAAGCCATAGGATTCGGCCTGACAGCCCGCAACGTCGCAGACGACGCGCCCCTCCGGCGCGCTCTTGCCGAGAACGCTGATATGGTGGTGTACGCCAAGCTGACCCGCGGTCGGGAGCTGGCAGCAGGCTGCGTCCAGAAGAATAAGCGGACGGCGGCGCTGCTTGACCGCGCGGACGCGCGCGGCAAAGACGGCGTGCGGAGCCAGCATCCGCCGTCCAAGCGTGGTTTTCAGGCGGATATGGCCAAGACCCTCCGTCGCAAGAAGCTGTTCGTACAGGGAGCGGATCGCCTCGCCGCAGGCGGAAAGCTCCGGCGCTGGATACTCCGGCCGGGAGGATGCGCCGATGCCGTCGCCGAGGCAGATGCTCTCCGGCGCAATGCCGGTCTCGCGGAAAAGCGCTGCGGCCAGCGTAAAGAGCAGCCGTGCGGCGGCCGGATAATAGTCCGGCGAAAGCTCGTTGTAGAGCGCCTGAAAGCTCAGGCCAAGCTGCGGCGTGCCGAACATATGCAGCTGCCGCGCGAGCTGAAACAGCTCCGCCTGCGGCATTCCAAGGCGGACGCGATCAAGCGATGTGATCGTGCGGCCTTCGAAGGTCAGCTTTCCGCCGGGGTTGAAGCGCAGAAGCACACGCTTCGGCGGCGTGTGCGGAAGATCATATGCGCCGTCAAGGATGCGCAGAGCAGCGCCGGGCGCGTCGAATGTCGTGAGGATATCATCCTCCGTAAATCCGCACCTCTGCGCCAGTGTCCACTCCTGCGGGCTGCTGCAAAGGACGCCGGAGCCGGTCTCCCGCAGGAGGCGCAGAAGTCCGGGCGTCGGATTCAGGCGAGCAGGAAAATACTGACGGAAGCCGTCATTCCATGAAAAAGCAGCCTGAAGCGCGGCGGCCTCCGCGCAGATGCCGCTGCGGTCATAGAGATAAAAGGGTGTCGGAAGCTCCTTCAAAAGCTTCCGAAAGCCGCGTTCGGAAAGGAAAAACTGATCCGGAGCATAAATCGCCATAGCTCGTCTGCCTTTCCCGCATAAAAGCGTTTATTTCTGATTGTTGTAGTAGAGAATGGACAATCCCTTGAGCAGCAGATTGCGGTCGTAGATCACGCTTCGGCGGCAGAGCGGAATGACGAATTTTGCGATCCCGCCCGTGGCGACGACGGTCGCCTGCTGGCCAAGCTCTTCCTCCATGCGGTCGATGAGGCCGTCCAGCATGGCGGCCGCGCCGAGCATGATGCCGCTGCGCATACAGTCGATGGTGTTGCGGCCGATGGCGCGCTTCGGCTCATCGAGGTTGATCCCCGGCAGGAGCGCGGCACGCGTCGTGAGCGCATCCGCAGAAATACGGACACCGGGGCAGATGCAGCCGCCGATGTAGGTGCGGCTGGCATCAATGACGGAGATGGTGGTCGCGGTGCCCATATCGATGATCATAAGCGGCGCGGGATACTCCCGCAGCGCGGCGACCGCCGCGACGATCAGGTCACTGCCGATCTGCGCGGGATTGTCGATCTGGATGTTGAGCCCGGTCTTGATGCCGGGGCCGACGACCATGGGCTTTTTCCCGGTCAGCTTCATGACCGCCGTGCGGAACGAGTTGAGCAGCGGCGGCACGACCGAGGAGATGATGACACCCTCCAGCTCGGAGATCTGGATATCCCCTAGCGAAAGCACGTTTTTCAGGTCGATGCAGTATTGGTCGGACGTTTTGACATGATCGGTCGCAATGCGGAACTCATGCTCGATCTTTGTCCCGTTCATGCAGCCGATGACGATGTTGCTGTTGCCGATGTCGATTGCTAATAGCATAAGAGCCTCCAAAGGATATTATACATGATAGAGAAGTTCAGCCGATCTCCTTCAGCTCCGCGTGGAAGCCGCCGTTCTCGATCGTCAGGACGGCATAGCTGCCCTGCATGGCAGAGCAGGAGCCGGGATTCAGAAGCCACACGCCGTCATGCTCCGCGAGATAGGGCCGGTGCGTGTGCCCGAAGAGAACGAGCTGCGCGCCGACGCGCTTTCCCTCCAGAAGCAGCCGCGTCAGCCCGGTCTTGACGCCGAACAGGTGGCCGTGCGTGAGGAAAATACGCACGCCGCCGGCCTCCTGCAAAAGCGAGGCGGGGGCGGAGGTACAGTAATCGCAGTTTCCCGGCACATAGCAGAGATCGAGCATCGGAAAGGCGCTGGAAAGATCCTGCGCGTCGCCGATGCAGTCGCCGAGATGGAAGGCCATATCCGGCTTTTCCAGCTCGACGGCGTCGTACATGTTTCCGATGCAGTGATGAGAGTCAGAGAAAACAAGAATTTTCAAATCAGTCACCTGCGGCGCAGCCGCTGCATAAGATGGATAGGGAAGAACACCGGAAGGGGTGAACAGCATGGATCAAAAACGACCGGACGACCGGCAGCCGCCCTTCACGCCGGGACAGCTCCAAAGCGTTCTCGGTACGCAGGAGGGAAAACGCCTCCTTCAGCTTTTGAACCGCGACGGCGGCGCGGCGCTCCGTCAGGCGGCAGCCGCCGCCAGGAGCGGGGACTATGAAACGGCGAAGCGGATTATGCAGCCGCTCGTTCAGACGCCGGAGGCGTCGGCGCTGCTGGAGCAGATCGACCGGAGACAGGAGAACGGCCATGGATGATCTGGAGGAGAAAATTCAGGCCGTTCTGAACGACCCGCAGCAGATGCAGGAGATCTTTTCTCTCGCGCGTTCGCTCGGACTGGAGCTTCCGGCGGAGGGCGGACCTCCGGACGGAAAAGCCCCTGAGCCGCCGAAGGATATGCCTCCGCAGGCAGGAATGCCGCTGCCGGGCGGGATGTCCGCGCCGGTGACGCAGCTGCTGGAGCAGGCAGGAAAGCTGGAAAAAAAGCAGGAAAACCTGCTCAATGCGCTCAAGCCGTTTCTCAAGCCCGCGCGCCGGGAAAAGATCGACCGCGCGATGCAGGCGGCACGGCTTTCCCATCTGGCGGGATACGCGCTGAAAAGCCGCGGGGAGAAGCATGGGCCATGAGGGGGGATTATGTGTATAACCGATACATACCCGGTGCGGACGGGCGCTTTCAGCGGACGGTCGTGGAAAAGCCATGCCCGCCGCCCATGCCGGAGCCTCCGGCGGAATGCGCGCCGCCGCAGCCGCCGGTACCCAGACCGCCGCAGCCGCCCGGCTGCGCGGAAAAGGACGGCAGCTTCCTGCGGAAGCTCCTTCCGCAGGGCTTTGACACGGGAGATCTGCTGATCCTGCTGATCCTACTATTGCTCCTGATCGATGGCGACGAGGACGATACGGTCTCCGTCCTGCTGACCTTTGCGGCGTTTTTGCTGCTGTAGCAGACGCTGGGATCAGGAGAAGGGCTGTGTGCCGTCCGGGAGGCGGAAGATCCCGTCGAGGGCCTGATCGGCCTCCATCAAAAGCTCGAACTGGGTCTGCTGGACAGTGTAAAACGGCTGACCGTCGGCCAGCGCCATATAGCGGTACAGAAGTCCGCTGTCCAGATCGACCCAGAAATACTGCGTCACGGAGTCCAGCGCACACTGGACAAAAACGCACTGCAAAAAGTCCTGCTCGGAAAGCGAAACGAGGTCGGCCTCCTGAAGTGAGGACGCCGGAGCGCTCAGAAGTGTCTCAAAGCCCGGAACGCCGGTCAGCTCTTCGAGTTGCACACCGGACGCGAGGGAGTACGCCGCTGCGTCCTCAGAATCACCGTACCAGACGTACAGCGTTTCGCTGTCCGTCAGGAAGCTCTTCGTTTCCAGATTATCGGTCAGCTGGACAAGCGTCAGACTGCCGCCTGTCCAGATCTCCGCCGTCTGCTCACGCGAGGCCTCTCCCGCATAGGTGGTCAGAGACAGCGTCTGGTGATAATAGGCGGGACGCGATAGCGTGCGCAGAACGTCCTGCACATTTTCAGTCGTGATCTGGACGAAGCTCTCCTCCGGGGCTGCAGGCTCCTCCTGCGGCGGCGTCTCTATGGAGGCGTCCGGAAGCACGATGCTTTCGTGGCGGTTTTTCTCCACGGAATTGATGAAGATCCCGAGCAGAAACGCGATCACAGCCAGCGCGGCGATCCCGGCGATGGCAAGCTTTTTCTTATTGCTGAAACGGTCGCCCATGCCGCGCGGCTCCTTCCTTTTTTATTGCGCCAGCCTGCAAGCGAGTATAGGCTTGCCAGCTGACGCATTTGCATTTATTCTGTGCAGAAATCGGCGGGACGCTCCGCAGTGCGTCCGAAATACCATTCAATGGCCTGCGTGATGCGCGCGCAGGCATGGCCGTCGCCGTAGGGGTTGACGGCCTTCGCCATTTTTGCGTAGGCCTCCGGCGAATCGAGAAGCTCGTTTGCCATCGAGACAATCACGTCCTTCTCCACGCCTGCGAGCTTTGCCGTACCGGCGGCGACGGCCTCGGGCCGCTCCGTCTCCCGGCGCATGACAAGGACAGGCTTTCCAAGGGCGGGGGCCTCCTCCTGAAGTCCGCCGGAGTCCGTCATGACGAAGGCGCAGCGCGCGATCAGGTTGTGCATTTCCTCCACGTCAATCGGGTCGATCAGGTGGATGCGGTCGTGGCCGCCGAGGATCGGAAAGGCGCACTCACGCACGACGGGGCTGAGATGGACGGGGTAGACGACCTCCACGTCCGGATGGCGCTCGACGACCTCAAGAATGGCATGCATGATGTCCTGCATGGGCTTGCCGTAGTTCTCGCGGCGGTGGCAGGTGACGGCGATGACGCGCCGATGCGCGAAGTCCAGATGGTTGAGCAGCTCCGTCGTGAAGGTATAGTCCCCGCGGACGGTATACTGCATGGCGTCAATGGCAGTGTTGCCGGTGACGAAGATTTCGCCCATGATGGCCTCGCGGCGCAGATTTTCCGCGTTGGCCCGCGTCGGCGAGAAGTGCAGATCGGCGATGTCGCCGACCAGCGTCCGGTTCATTTCCTCCGGGAAGGGCGAATACTTGTCCCATGTGCGAAGTCCTGCCTCAACGTGGCCGACCTTGACCTGATGGTAGAAGGCTGCCAGCGCACCGGCGAAGGTCGTGGAGGTGTCGCCGTGGACCAGAACGAGGTCGGGCTTCGCCTCCTCAAGCACCTGCTCCATGCCGAGCAGGGTCTTGGTCGTGATCGTGGAGAGCGTCTGGCGCTTTTCCATGATGTTGAGGTCATAATCGCTCTTGAGGTGGAAAATATCCATCACGGAGTCCAGCATTTCGCGGTGCTGGCCGGTCAGGCAGACGATGCTTTCGATGCTTTCGCTGGCCTGAAGCGCGCGCACGAGCGGCGCCATTTTGATCGCCTCCGGCCGGGTGCCGAAAACGGACATGACTTTGATCTTATTCATGAGATTCCTCCTGCGGTTCCGCGTCCGGCTGCGCCTCGGAGGGCGCGTCCTCGGGAGCGGACGGATGCTGCTTCGGCTTGTGGCCGGAGAAAATGACCTTGACGCCGATGGCGGCGACGACGAACACCGCGCCGATCAGGATCAGCGCCTTCAGCTCACCCGAGGAGGTCAGCAGCACGGCCGCAAGGCCGAGGATCGCCGTCAGCATATAGACGATGGCGACGGCCTGCTTCTGTGAGAAGCCCATGTCGATCAGCCGGTGGTGGACATGCCCGCGGTCGGCGACCATCGGGTTCTGGCCCCTGGCGATCCGGCGCAGAAATGCAAAGCAGATGTCGAAAATCGGCAGGCCGAGGATCAGGAACGGCACGGCAAACGAAATGATGGCGTAAAGCTTGAACAGGCCCGTCACGGAAAGCGTGGCGAGAATATAGCCGAGGAAGGTCGAGCCGGTGTCACCCATGAAGATCTTGGCCGGGTTCATGTTGTAGGGAATGAAGCCGAGGCATGCGCCGAACAGCGCGATGAGGATAACGGCGATGTTGATCTCCTGCACGAGCAGCGCGATGACGACGAGCGCCGCCGTGGAAATGGCGGAAACGCCGACGGCGAGACCGTCCAGACCGTCGATGAAGTTGACGGCGTTCGTGATGGCGACGATCCAGATGATGGTGACCGGAACGGAAAGCCAGCCGAGGCTGATATAGGTCGCGTCGCTGAACACGTTCGGGTTGGAGAAAAACTGGATCACGCAGCCGTGATAGACGGCCATGGCCGCCGCCGCGATCTGCACAAGAAGCTTGGGAAGCGCCTTGAGCGTCAGAATATCGTCCAGCACGCCGAGCACCACGATCATGACGGCGCCGAGCAGAATGCCGCGGATGGGCCGGTCAATGTCGGCGAAGATCAGAACGGTCAGCAGGAACGCGATGAAAATGGCAAGTCCTCCGAGACGGGGAATGGGCGTCTTGTGCATCCGGCGGTTATCCTTCGGTACGTCGATCGCGCCGACCTTATAGGCAAGGCTCTTGACCATCGGCGTCGTCAGAAAGGATACGACGGCGGCGACAGCCAGCGCGGCCAGCATTTTAAGCGCAAGCTGCGTTGTCATTATAGATATCCTCCGATCAGCGGGCGACGAAGCCCACCTTTTTATAGACCTTGCGCAGCGTCTTGTTTGCAAGGTAGGAGGCGCGTTCCGCGCCGGACTTGTAGATGCTTTCGAGATAAGCCTTGTCGCCCAGCAGGCGCTGCGCTTCCTCACGGATCGGGCGCAGCAGCTCCACGACAGCCTCGCCGACGGCGGGCTTGAACACGCCGTAGCCCTGATCGGCAAATTCGGCCTCCGCCTCGGCCAGCGTTTTGCCGGTCGCGGCGCAGTAGATGGTCAGCAGGTTCGAGATGCCGGGTTTGTTCTCGCGGTCATAGCGGACGGCGGTCTCGCAGTCGGTCACAGCGCGCTTGAATTTGCGCAGGATATCCTCGGGCTTGTCCATCAGATAGACGCAGCCGTCGGGATCGGACTTCGACATTTTGTTTTCGGGATTGCCGAGGCTCATGATGCGCGCGCCCATCTTCGGGATGAACGGCTCCGGCAGCGTGAAGGTGTCGGGGAACACATAGTTGAAGCGCGTGGCAATGTCGCGGCAAAGCTCGACATGCTGCTTCTGATCCTCGCCGACGGGGACAAGGTCGGCCTGATACAGCAGGATATCCGCCGCCATCAGGACGGGGTAGGTAAAGAGACCGGCGGTGATGTTGTCGGCGTGCTGCTGAGATTTCATTTTGAACTGCGTCATGCGGCTCAGCTCGCCGAACTGCGTATAGCAGCCGAGCACCCAGCTCAGCTCCGCGTGCTGCGGAACATGGCTCTGGATGAACATGATGTTCTTCTCGGGATCAAGACCGCAGGCGACATACTGCGCCAGCTGCTCCAGCGTTCTGCGGCGCAGGTCTGCCGGTACCTGACGGACGGTGATGGCGTGCATATCGACGATGCAGTACAGGCAGTCGTATTCGTCCTGAAGTGCGACCCAGTTCTTGATCGCACCCATATAAGAGCCGAGCGTCAGATCGCCGCTGGGCTGGATCCCTGAAAAAATTCTCTTTTTGTTTTCCATGGTATAAGACCTCTACTCTGTTATTTTTACATAAGTATGTGTATTTTACCACACGGGAACAGATTTCGCAATAAATCATTGACGAACGGGAAAAGAAAATATATGATAGGTGCGAACGAAAAAATGGAGGCTGCTTTTATGAGCTTTTTTGAGGAAATGGAATCCAGGATCCCGAAGGGAAAGGTGCGCACCCGCTTTGCGCCCAGCCCCACGGGCTATATGCACGTCGGAAATCTCCGCACGGCGCTTTATACATGGCTGATCGCCCGCAGTCAGGGCGGCACGTTCATCCTCCGCATCGAGGACACCGATCAGGGCCGTCTGGTCGAGGGCGCGGTGGATGTGATCTACAAGACGCTGGCGGAGTGCGGCCTTGACCACGACGAAGGTCCCGATGTCGGCGGCCCGGTCGGGCCGTATGTCCAGTCGGAGCGGCGCGGACTGTTCGGAAAGTACGCCGAGCTTCTGGTTCAGAAGGGCGGCGCGTATTACTGCTTCTGCCAGAAGGAGGCGGAGCCGCAGGAGAATGCGGAGGATCCCAAGCAGATCAAAAAGCACGTCTGCGCCTGCCGCGACATGACGCCGCAGGCCGTGCAGGAGAAGCTTGCCGCCGGAGCGCCCTACGTCATCCGTCAGCGCATCCCGCACGAGGGCACGACGACCTTCCATGACGCCTCCTTCGGAGACATCACGGTCGAAAACAAGGAGCTGGAGGATCAGGTGCTGCTGAAATCCGACGGCCTGCCGACCTACAATTTCGCAAACGTTGTGGACGACCATCTGATGGGGATTACCCATGTCGTGCGCGGCAGCGAGTACCTGTCCTCCGCGCCGAAGTACAATCTGCTCTATGAAGCCTTCGGCTGGGAGGTCCCGACCTATGTCCACTGCTCGCCGGTCATGCGCGATGCGCAGCATAAGATGTCCAAGCGTAACGGCGACCCCAGCTATGAGGACCTGATCCACGCGGGCTATCTGACCGAGGCCGTGCTCAATTATGTGGCGCTGCTGGGTTGGAGTCCGAAGGGCGAGCTGGCCGAGCAGGAGTTCTTCACCCTGCCGGAGCTGGTCAAGGCGTTTGATATCTCCGGTATCTCCAAGTCCCCGGCGGTGTTTGACATTGAAAAGCTGCGCTGGATGAATGCGGAATACATGAAGAAGCTGACGCCGGAGGCGTTTTATGAGAAGGCGGAGCCGTGGCTCCGCAAGGCGGTCACCGATCCGTCTATCGATCTGCGGAAGGTCGCGGCGCTGGTGCAGTCCCGGTGCGAAATTCTCTCCGATCTGCCGGAGCGCGTCGATTTCCTCGACAAGCTGCCGGAATATGAGACGGAGCTTTACGTCCACAAGAAGTCCAAGACGAATCTGGAAAACTCGCTGGAAACGCTGAACGCGCTCGTTCCGGTGCTCGAGGCGCAGGCCGACTGGTCGAACGAAGGACTTTACGCGCGCCTTGTCGCGTTGGCAGAGGAGCGCGGCGTCAAGAATTCCGTGATCCTCTGGCCGCTGCGCGTGGCGTTGTCCGGCAAGGCCTCGACGCCCGGCGGCGCGACGGAGCTGGCTTCGCTGCTGGGAAAGGAAGCGTCCATCGCGCGTGTTCGCAAAGGCATTGAGCTGCTTTCCAAATAAGAGATAAGGTATAAAAAGGCATCCGCACGGCCAGCGCCGTGCGGATGCTTTTCGCTCATTGTGTGCAGAACAGGCGCCTGCATCAAAATGACGCAGAATTCACTCCGTGGGCATACTTTTTTCTGGCTTGTCAGAAAAAAGTATGCAAAAAAGAGACGCTGAGGATGCGGAATCGCGCTTCGCGCCTGAAAAGCGTGTCGTTCTGTTCTGCGTGCTTCCGTTACGCCGTTCATGATTCGAACGCCCTTCGGGCGGGCCGCAGAATCCGTGCGGCTATGGCTTGCAGCGCGGCAAATATTTCTGCCTGCAAATTTGAAGTATTTCTCGAATTACGGGGCCTTTGTAGTGGCTGACGCCCACATCGCCAGCAAGTTATCGTGAGCTGTTATCCCGTCCAAGCAGCCAATCCGCCGAGATGTGGAGGATATCGGCAAGCGCGTTCAGCTCAAGATCGCTCACAGGGCGCTTCTGGCCCTCCAGCAGGGAAAGAGCGGGGACGCTCATCTCGATACCAGCCAGCTGCAGCTGCGCCAGAAGCTCGACCTGCTTCATGCCGAGCTGGAGCCGGGCTTGTGTGACCCGTGCGCCGACCAGATTCCGTGTTCCGAGCGAGAGCTTTCGTGTGCGCATAAGCCATACTTCCTTTTGTGAGCTTAACGAATCTCCTGCTCCAGCGCGCCGAATTCCGGCGTGGAGAAGAACTCGCCGAGCGTGATACCCAGTCCGTCGCAGATCAGCTTGATGGTCAGAAGCTTCGGATTCTGGCTTTTGCCATAGAGGATGTTCTTGATGCTGGACGGCGGGAGCACGCTGAGGGTGGCGAGACGGTTGATCGTAAGGCCGCGCTCACCGCACAGCTGCAAAATACGGTTTCTGACGGCATCCAATGTACACATGGCAATATTCCTCGTTTACTCAGAAGTCCTCCGCACGGATATCCAGCCCTGAGAAAAAGTCGTCGTAGGAACAGCCGTAGATCTTTTTCAGCTCAATGAGGACACTGACGCGGATATTCAATTCACCAGCTTCATATTTGGCATAGGTCGTGCGTCCGATGTCACAGCCGCGCCGCTGAAGCTCGGCGCAAAGCTTTTCCTGCGAAAGATGGTGTGCGCTTCGAAGTGCGCGGAGATTATCGCCCATATTCCGGTCACGCCTGATCTTTTGCTCCATTTTTGATTCACCGCCGAAAAGTTTTTGACCAATATTGGTTGCAGACGGTGATATTTTATGATAGACTAAAGGAAATAATTGACCGCCATACTGGTCAATAAGCTTCAAATCTGGAGGCAATTATGGCAGACTATCAAAAAATGTACGCCGTGTTATGCGCGGCGGTGGACGATGTGATCGGGCCGTTGGAGAAGATACCGATGGCGATGCAGCCGGTACGGACGCTGCGGGAGGCGCTGCTTCGCGCGGAGGACATTTATATGGACACGTCGATGTATGCGGAAAAGGATGAAAACGGAAATCTGCTCAGACTGCTGCGGGAGAACACAGAAAGGTAGCCGCCGGAGCGCATGGCGCGTCCGGCGGCTGTGCCTGCTGTTGGAGATCAGTATTCGCGCACGTTTTCGATGCCCTCGAAGAAGATGGCGACCGTACCGAGACCGACATAGGAGCCTGTGACCGGCTCGTAGCAGACGGTCATGATCTCCTTCGGCGGCTCCGGAAGCTGGCGGAGCATTTCGGCCAGTGCCTCGGCGTCGGCTTTGCAGTCGGTATATACGATGCCGACGCGCTGCTGGCCGGGATTCTCGGCGAGCTTTGCAAATTTCTCCGCCAGCGTCGCAATACCAGTGCGGCGGCTGCGCACCTTGCCGCAGACGACCAGCTGACCGGCGGAATTGCCCTTGAGGATGGGGCGGATGCCCAGCACCGTCCCGATCAGCGCTTTTGCGCCGGAAAGCCGTCCGCCGCGGCTGAGGTACATGAGGTCATCCAGAAGGACGATCTGTGCCACGCGGTGCCGCCGTTCCAGAAGCAGATCTGCGATCTCGTCGATGGAGAGGCCGGCGTCGCGCCAGTCCACAGCGTGCATGACCAGAATGCCCTCGCCAAGCGCGGCGGCAAGCGTATCGACCGTCCGGATCGTTCTCTCCGGGAACTGCTCGCGCAGCTCCGCAGCGGCGATCTCCGACGAGGCGTAGGAGCCGCTGATGCCGGAGGACATACCGACGAAAAGAATGTCCTTTCCGGCCAGAAGCAGCGGCAGGAAGGTGTCACGATAGCGCTGCGGCGGGATCTGCGAGGTCGTGATGCGCGTACCGCTGCGCAGGATACCGTAATAGGCCGGGCCGTCGAAGGACTCCGTGTCCATGCAGGCGTATTCCTGACCGTTGATATGGTAGGTGAAGGGAATCACCTCGACGCCGTGCTCCTTGAGATAGGGCGTGGGGAGATTGGAAGATGTGTCCGTTACGATTACAAAGCTCATGTCAGCCTCCAATATATCTAATGCGTGAAATTAGATTATCATGCATCAGTGGCAAAGTCAATTACGGAATTGTAAATTCATCTTGCCATTGAGACGATATGTGCTATAATAGGCAGTGGAAACTACGGATCGTCTTACGAAATGGAGTGTGGGCCATGAGCTATGACAACCGCCTGACTGCGGGGAAGCTTCGCCGCTGGGAGAAGTTCTTGCAGGATTACCGTCTGCCGAAATGGGAGGATATCCCGGACTTCGGCCTTTACATGGAACAGGTGCTGGCGCTGCTGCGGCAGTATCTGGACTATCTGCCGCCGGAGCTGAAGGAGGAGCAGTTTATCACGGCGGCGACCATCAATAATTATGTGCGCAACCGGTTCATGCCGGAGCCGTGCCGGAAAAAGTATTACCGCATCCATATTGCATACCTCATCATGATCTGTACGCTCAAGCAGACGCTCAGCATCGCCACCTTGCAGCGCATGATCCCGAACGGCCTGTCGGAGCAGGAGGTGCATACGATCTACAACGCCTATGTCGAGCGTCACCGCATCGCGGCGGAGTATTTCGTGCAGCAGGTCAAGCTGGTCGCCGGGCCGATCCTCAAGCACGACGACGCGGAGCTGGAGCTTTCCGTCTCGGAAACGACGGATCTGATTGCTTCGGCGGCGATCATCGGCGGCTTTTCGCGGCTGCTTGCGGAGAAGCTGCTCCTGCTCGAGGGAAGAACGCTCGAGAACTATCCGGCGGAGGCGCTGGAGATCCCAAAGAAAAAGGAATAACGCGGGACTGCGCCGGGGAAATGCTTCCCCGGCGTATTTTCATTTTACATAACTTGACACGTTCGCGCAGAAATCGTATAATATACTAGATTTTATTTTGAAATGGGAGCTACCCAATGAAGCATCGTACTGCCTTGATCGTTGTGATACTGGTACTGGCCGCGGCTCTGCTGATCGGCGCCTGCCTGTTTTTCTTTGTTTTCCGAAAGGATCTGACTGCCAGCGTGCTGGTCTACTGGGCTGACCGCTTTGAGCAGTCCGGACGCTACAACCGGACGATCACGCTCTACCGGCAGGCAGAAAAGCTGACGCCGGAAGATGAGGATATCCCGCGCCTGCTGGCGAAAGCGTACCAGCTCAGCGGAAATTTCACGAAGGCGGAGTATACGCTCGTCAGCGCCATTACGCGTGAGCCGGAGTCCGTCGAGCTGTATGCGGAGCTTTCACGCGTCTATCTTGCGCAGGACAAGCTGCTCGACGCGGAGCAGATGCTTGGCAGCATCGCCAATGCCTCCGTGAAGTCGCAGGTCGAGGCGCTGCGTCCGGCCACGCCGGTCATTTCGCCGGAGAGCGGCTATTACAGCGAGTATATTGAGATCACGGCGTCTGCGGCCAGTGGAAAAGTTTACATAACGACAAACGGCGAATTCCCGTCGCTGGAATCGGATCTTTACACCGGCCCCATTCAGCTCGAGGGCGGTGAAACGACGGTCATCGCCATCTCCGTGGACGATAACGGCCTTGTCAGCAGCGCTGCCTACGCGGGGTATACGGTCGGAAACGTTGTGGAGGAGGTCTCGCTGGAGGACTCCGCACTGGAGAGCTATGTGCGCGAGCAGCTCGGCAAGGCCGCGGGCGACAGCCTGATGTCCGACGAGCTGTGGTCGATCGAGGAGCTGGAGCTTCCGGCGGAGGTGACCACGCTGAACGACCTGACGAGATTTGCGGGCCTCCAGTCGCTGACCATCCATGACGCGGCTTCCGGACTTGACCTGAGCGTGATCGGCCAGCTGACGACGCTTCGGAAGCTCGACCTCGCGGGCTGCACTATGTCGCAGAGCCTGCTGGAGCAGATCGGGACGCTTCCCGACCTGACGGAGCTGACGTTGAGCGGCTGTGCCATCGATTCGATCAATCCGCTGGTCGGCCTGACCAAGCTGGAAAAGCTCGATCTGAGCAACAACGCGATCTCGGATATCATGCCGCTCTCGTCCATGACGGAGCTGCGGGAGCTGCATCTGACGAACAATCCGGTCGGCTCGATCTCCTATCTGAACAACTGCCTGCTGCTTGAAAAGCTTTATATCGAGAACTGCGGCGTTTCCAGACTTTCCGGCATTGCTGACAACACCAGTCTTCAGGAGCTTTACGCCTCGAACAACAGCATTCAGGATATCTCGATGCTTTCGGGCTGCACGGCCATGAAGGTCATGGACCTGTCCGAAAATCAGATCGCGGATATTTCGGTCATTGCGAATTTCCCGGAGCTGATCAATTTCAAGGCGAACAACAACAAGATCACGGGCATTCCGAAGCTCGATCCCGAGACCTCGGTGCTGGTGCAGTTCAGCGCCAATTATAACGAGATCGAGGATGTGTCTGGTCTGTCCAATCTGATTTACCTGAACTATGTCCGTGTGGACTATAACAAGGTCAAGGACATCTCCTGCCTTAAGGACTGCTACAGCCTCATCCAGATTGACGCATGGGATAACCCGCTTGACACGGAGAAGATCCCGGAGCTTCAGGACATCGGCATCATCGTCAACTACAATTCGACCTATGAGCCGCCCGAGGAGACGACGGAGGAGTGATTTTTCCGCCGTAGCCGTGCCGTGCGGAAAATGACCGGGAAAAGCGAAAATAATGCTTGCTTTTGTGCCTCCTGTATGCTAGAATACCCAAGTCTGTGAAAGAGGTGGTCCTCTGCCGCCGCCGGTACCGAGGTATTGCGGCATTTCCCGCGGCATGAACGCCTTAATATGAAGGAGGACAACAAAATGGCAAAGGATCTTATGAAGGCTCTGACCAGCCAGTACATGAAGAACGAGCTTCCCGAAATGAACATCGGCGATACCGTTCGCGTTCATGTCAAAATCAAGGAAGGTTCCCGTGAGAGAATTCAGGTATTCGAGGGCACCATCATCGCCAAGAAGCATGGCGGCATTGAGGAGACCATCACCGTCCGTCGTATCTCCTACGGCGTCGGCTGCGAGAAGGTTTTCCCCGTCCACGCGCCCAACGTTGTGAACGTTGAGACCGTCCGTCACGGCAAGGTTCGCAGAGCGAAGCTCTACTACCTGCGTGATCGTATGGGCAAGGCTGCCAAGGTCAAGGAAAAGGTCTGATCCGTGCAGTAAAAGAGAAGCCTTCGGGCTTCTCTTTTTCTATATCCGGGTGACTGCGAAAAAGCAGGGGAGAACGTCCGCTACGAAAAAGAAATGCCTGCCGCGCACGAAAAGCGCGGCAATTTGTGAATTTGCTCTTTTTTTATGGCGCAGTTTTGTGTATAATGTTTTTTGGTAAAATGGAAATGTATGTCCGCGCCCGGACGATGAGACCGTCCGGACAATGCGGCGCACCGGAGGGAACGGCTGCTCCGGACGGTGCGCGGCGGATGATAGAACGGAGAAGCAGATATGGGATTCAACGATGAAATGGACTTTGATCTCGACGAGATCCGGAAATTGCTGAAGGAAAAGGACGAAAAGCCGGAAGGAAGCGCTGACGGGGAGGACGGCGCTGCGGAAGCGGCGGCTGTGGAAAGACCCCGGCGGCAGGAGGAAAGAGCGCCGCGCCGTGTCGGAAAGCGGGAGGTCACGTCGGAGTCCTCCAAGGCCCCAAAGACCGCTCCGGCAAAGCGGCGGACGGTCGAAGAGGAAGCGCTTCTGGAAAACCAGCGCGATGCGAAGGAAGAGCAGGAGCCGAAAGGGTATGAGCTTTTTACTGTCCTGCGCGACGTTGTGAATATGCTGGCTGTTGTGACGCTGGTGTTCGTGTTCTTCTTCCGGCTGGTCTCCGTCTCCGGCAGCTCGATGTATCCAACGTTCGTTGATACGGACTGGCTGGTGCTCCAGAGCAACTTCTTGTACAAGGACGTGAAGCGCGGAGATATCGTTGTTCTCAGCGTGGACGCGCCGGAGCTGAACGGCCCTATCGTCAAGCGTGTGATCGCGACCGGCGGACAGACCGTGGATATTGATTTTGAGACCGGCACGCTCTATGTGGACGGAAAAATTCAGGTCGAGTCGTATATTTTCGAGCCGACCTATCTCAACGAGGGACTCAGCTTCCCGCTGACCGTCCCGGAAAATTCGCTCTTCGTAATGGGCGACAACCGGAACCACTCGCTTGACAGCCGTTCGGTCTCCATCGGCTGTGTGGGGACGGACCGCGTGCTGGGAAAGGCGCTGTTTATCCTCATTCCCGGACGGCAGACAAACGAGACCGGCGCTGTGACCGGCAAGCGTGATTTCAGCAGAATTGGAGCGGCATCCTGATGGAACAGCAGAAGCAAAGCATGAACATCCAGTGGTATCCCGGTCATATGACCAAGACCCGGCGTATGATGGAGGAGGACCTGAAGCTCGTGGATGCGGTCTGCGAGATTCTGGACGCGCGCATCCCAATCTCCAGCCGGAACCCGGATATCGACGCCATCTGCGGCGCGAAGCCGCGTCTCGTGATCCTCAACCGCATCGACATGGCCGATCCCGTCATGGTCAAGCGCTGGGCGGACTATTTCAAATCGCAGGGCATGGCCGTCCTTCTGACCGACTGCAAAAGCCGGAAGGGGATCAACGGCTTTGTCCCGGCAATTCGCCAGCTTCTGGCTGAAAAGCTCCGGCGCTACGCCGAAAAGGGACAGGTGGGCCGTCCGCTCAAGATCATGGTGGTCGGCATTCCGAACGTCGGAAAGTCCACGTTTATCAACCAGATCGCGGGCAGAAAGGGCGCAAAGGCCGAAAACCGGCCGGGCGTCACGCGCGGAAAGCAGTGGGTCACGGTCGATACGGGCCTTTTGCTGCTGGACACACCCGGCATTCTCTGGCCGCGCTTTGAGGATCCGGAGGTCGGTATCCGGCTGGCCTACACCGGCGCGGTGAAGGACGACATCCTCGATACGGAGACGCTGGCCTTCCATCTGATGCAGATGCTCTGGGAGCGCTACCCGGACGCGGTGCGCGCACGCTACAAGATCGACCTCCCGGCGGACGCCGACGGCGTGCAGCTGTTGGAGGCGGCCGGACGCAAGCGCGGCTTCCTGATCTCCGGCGGCGAGATCGATCTGGAGCGGATGGCGAAGGTGCTGCTTGAGGAATACAGAAGCTGCAAGCTCGGCCGGTTTACGCTCGAGGCCCCGGAGCAGCTTGCGCAGGAGGAAACGGAATGAAAACGGAAAAGCCGGATCTCTGGCTCTATGAGCACGCGGCGTTCGCGGACGGCTTTGAGCTGGTCTGCGGCGTGGACGAGGCGGGCAGAGGCCCGCTGGCCGGGCCGGTCTGCGCGGCGGCGGTCATCCTGCCGAAGGATGTGCAGATCGATGGGCTGAACGACTCAAAAAAGCTGACCGACAAAAAGCGGCGGGAGCTGTTCGATGTCATCACCGCCTCCGCCGTGAGCTATGGCATTGCACTGGTGGACGAAAAAACGATCGACGAGATCAATATTTTGCAGGCGACCTTCCGCGCGATGGCGCAGGCCATTGCGCAGCTCGATCCGTCCGCGCAGCTGGCGCTGGTCGATGGCAACCGCGCGGCGGACTTCGGCCTTCCGGTACGCACCATCGTCAAGGGCGACGGCCTGTCCGCCAGCATCGCGGCGGCGTCGATCCTTGCGAAGGTCACCCGTGACCGCCTGATGGAGCAGTACGCAGAGCAGTATCCGCAGTACGGCTTCGAGATACATAAGGGCTACGGCACAAAGCGGCACTATGCGGCGCTGCGGGAATTCGGCCCGTGTCCCATTCACCGCATGAGCTTCCTGAAAAAGTTCTATGGCGAAAAATGAACTGCTCGGCCCGTGGGGCGAACGGTGCGCGGCGGAGTATCTGCGCCGGCGCGGCTTTACACTTGTCGCCTGCAATTACCGCTGCCGCTTCGGCGAGATCGATATTATTGCCCGGAATCGGGAATATCTGACGTTTGTGGAGGTCAAGCTGCGCAAATCGGACGCCTTCGGCGAAGCGCGGGAGTTTGTGGACGCGCGCAAGCAGGAGCGCATTCGCGCGACGGCGGCGCTCTGGCTCGAAACGCACGGGACGGCGCTCCAGCCGCGGTTTGACGTAGTTGAGGTCTATGCGCCGGACGGGATGCACACGAAGGCTCCCGAGATCCGGCTGATCGAGGACGCATTTTGATGAAATACAGAGTTTTTGACGGACATTGCGATACGCCGGTGGAGCTGTGGATGCGCGGCGAAAGCCTGCGGAAGAATGCCCTGGCCGTTTCGCTGGAGCAGGCGAAGCACTTCGGAGGCTATGCGCAGTTCTTCGCGTTCTGTACGGCGTGGATCGAAAACGATCTGCCGCACACGGAGCAGTACCGCCGCGCGCTGGACTATTTTTCCGTGCAGCTGCGCGGAAACGCGGATGCCGTCGCCCTCTGCCGGACGGCAGAGGATGCGGAGCAGGCCATGTCGGAGGGAAAGACCGCCGCTTTCCTCGCTATCGAGGGTGCGGAGGCCATCGGCTGTGACCCCGGAAGGCTCGACGAGGCGTATGAGCAGGGCGTGCGGATGGTCTCGCTGGTCTGGAATGTTGAAAATCCGCTGACTGGCTCCTGCGTGACCGGCTCCGGCCTGACGCAGAAGGGAAAGGACTTTTTCCGCCGTGCGCAGAGGCTGGGAATGCTCGTGGATGTGAGCCATCTGTCGGAGCGCGGCTTCTGGGACATGGCGGAGCTGGCAGAGCGGCCCATTGTGGCAAGCCACTCCAATTCTGCTGCCGTCTGCCCGCACGTTCGCAATCTGACCGACGAGCAGTTCTGCACACTCTGTCAGCTGGGAGGCCTGAGCGGAATCAACCTCTTCAGCGCCTTTTTGACGGAGGGACGGGCGACGTTTGAGGACGTGCGCCGCCACATCGACCATTTCCTTGAGCTGGGCGGCGATGGACATATCGCGCTCGGCGCCGATTTTGACGGCTGCGAGGCGCTCCCGGAGGGCTTCTCGCGCCTTGGCGATTATGAAAAGCTGGCGGAGTATCTGACAGGGTGCGGGTATTCCGACGGCATGACGCAGAAGCTGTTCTGCGATTCCTGGATGAAGGTTGTGAAAGCATGTACTATATAAGCACAAGAGACGCAGCCCTGCGCTGCACGGCCTCGCAGGCCATCGTGCAGGGACTGAGCCGCGACGGCGGATTGTTCCTGCCGGAGCGCATTCCCGCGCTTGAACAGGGCGCGCTGGAAAAAATGAAGACGATGCCCTATGCCGAGCGGGCCGTTCAGGTGATGAAGCTCTATCTGGAGGAATTCACGGAGGACGAGCTGCGCACCTATGCAGGCAGCGCCTACGGGCCGGATAAATTTGACACGCCTGCCGTTGCGCCGCTGAAAAGGCTGGACGGAGGCACCGCCGTTTTGGAGCTGTGGCATGGGCCGACGTGCGCGTTCAAGGATATGGCGCTTCAGATGCTGCCGTACCTGCTGACGGCGTCGCTGAAAAAGACGGGCGAGGAAAAGACGGCCTGCATTCTGGTTGCCACCTCCGGCGACACCGGAAAGGCCGCGCTCGAGGGCTTCCGCGACGTTGACCGCACGAAAATTCTCGTGTTCTATCCGAAGGACGGCGTTTCCGATATCCAAAAGCTGCAAATGGTTACGCAGGAGGGCGAAAACACCGGCGTCTGCGCCGTGATCGGCAATTTTGACGACGCGCAGACAGGCGTGAAAAGAATATTCTCCGATCCCGTGCTGCGGGAAAGACTCGCCGCGGACGGAAAGCTCCTCTCCTCGGCAAACTCCATCAACTGGGGCAGAGTTCTGCCGCAGATCGTCTATTATATTTCCGCATACTGCGATCTGCTGGCCTCCGGCGCGATCCGGATGGGGGAGAAGATCGATTTCTGCGTTCCAACGGGCAACTTCGGAAACATCCTTGCAGCCTATTATGCCAAGCGGATGGGCCTCCCGGTCGGGAAGCTGATCTGCGCCTCCAATTCCAACGACGTGCTGACGGAGTTCATCCGCACCGGCGTTTACGACCGGAACCGTCCGTTCCACGCGACCATGTCGCCGTCGATGGACATTCTGATCTCGTCGAATCTGGAACGGCTTTTGTATCTGCTCTCCGGCTCGGACGAGGCCGTGCGCGGCTATATGCGGCAGCTTTCCGAGACAGGACGCTACGCCGTCACGCCGGAGCTGCACGCGAAGATCCAGGAAAGCTTCGCCTGCGGCTGCTGCGATGAGGCTTCGACAGCGGAGACCATCGGGCGCGTATTCAAGGAACGGAGCTATCTGATCGATACGCATACGGCGGTCGCGTGGAACGTTCTGGAGCAGTACCGCCGCGAGAGCGGCAGCCGGAGCATGTCGGTCGTGGTCTCGACGGCCAGCGCATTCAAGTTCTGCGCCAGCGTCCTGACGGCGCTGGGCGTGGAGAAGCAGGCGGAGGGAACACAGATCCTGCGTCAGCTTTCCGAGACGGCCGGCTGGCCGGTTCCGAAGCCGCTGGCGGCGCTGGATGGGAAGAAGATCCGCTTTACAAAGGCCGTTCAGAAAACGGAAATGGCAGACGCGGTCATGGAGCTTCTGTAATGGCACTGTATGCGATCGGAGACCTGCACCTGTCGCTGGAGACGGACAAGCCGATGGACGTATTCGGCGGCCGGTGGGAGGGCTATGTGGACAAGCTCCGCGCGGGCCTTTCCGTGATCGGGCCGGAGGATACGACCGTCCTGCTGGGTGACCTCAGCTGGGCGCTGGAGCTGGACGGCGCGGTCAAGGATTTTGCCTTCATCTCCGCAATCCCGGGCCGGAAGATCCTTCTCAAGGGAAATCACGACTACTGGTGGAGCACGGCGGCGAAGTTTTACCGCTTCTGCGCGGAGCATGGCTTTGAAGATCTGTATGTCCTCAATAACAACTGCTATTTTTACGGAGATACCGCCCTGTGCGGAACGCGCGGCTGGTTCTACGAGGAGGACAAGCAGGGGACGCACGATGAAAAGGTGTTCCGGCGGGAGCTGGGACGGCTGGAAACATCGCTCAAGGCGGCGGGCGATGTGGAAAAGCTCTGCTTTCTGCACTATCCGCCGAAATATTACGGCTACGAGTGTCCGGAGATACTGGAACTGCTCCAGCGCTACGGCGTGCGGCTGTGCTGCTATGGACATCTGCACGCGGAGAGCCTGCGGCTGGCGTTTCAGGGCCGGGATCATGATGTGGATCTCCGCTGCTTGTCTGCTGATTATGTAAACTTCATCCCGCAGAAGCTCATGGATTGAACGGGCGGCAGGCCCTCCGGAATGCGGATTTTGAAAAGTTTATGGAAAAATAAAAAATATGTGTGGAAATCTCGGAAAAAGTCTGCTAGAATATTACGGATTCAAAATTGGTGAACTACGGCTGCGGTGCGGCCGCACCACATAGGAGGAAATCACATGAACGTAAAGAGCGTAGAAACTGAAAAGGGCAGCGCAAAGATCGTTGTCGAGATCGAAAAGCCGGAATTTGAGAATGCGCTGAACAAGGCGTACACCAAGTGCCGCAAGAACATCATGATCCCCGGCTTCCGCAAGGGCAAGGCCCCCAGAAAGATGGTCGAGGCCATGTACGGCGCGACGGTCTTCTATGAGGATGCCGTCAATGAGATCTTCCCGGAGATCTACGCAAAGGCAGTCGTTGAGCAGAAGATCAAGGCGGTCGGCGCTCCGTCCGTCGCGGACATGGACACCGACGAGAACGGCAACGTGATCCTGACCGTCTCCACGGAGCTGTATCCGGAGGTCACGCTCGGCGAATATAAGGGCATCGAGGTGCCGAAGCAGGCCGTTTCCGTCTCCAAGGCGGAGGTCGATGCGGAGGTCGCACAGATGGCGGAGCGCAATGCCCGCATCGAGACCGTTGAGCGTCCGGCCAAGGAAGGCGACACCGTTGTGATCGACTTCGAGGGCTTTGTGGACGGCAAGCCGTTTGACGGCGGCAAGGCGGAGAATTACTCCCTCAAGCTCGGCTCCAAGTCCTTCATTCCCGGCTTTGAAGATGCGCTGATCGGCGCGGCCGCCGGCGAAGAGCGCGACGTGAACGTCACGTTCCCGACCGACTACACCCCGGAGCTTGCCGGTAAGGAAGCGACCTTCAAGTGCAAGGTCCACGAGGTCAAGGAGACCATGCTTCCCGAGCTGGACGACGAGTTCGCAAAGGACGTTTCCGAGTTCGATACCCTCGCAGCGCTCAAGAAGGACATCAAGGCCAAGAAGCTCAAGACCCTTCAGGAGAACGCCGACCGCGCGTTTGAGAATGCAGCCGTCGAGCTGGCCAGCAAGAACATGACCTGCGACATCCCCGCCTGCATGATCGAAGAGCAGCTCGACAAGCATCTCGAGCAGTTCGGCTATCAGCTCCAGATGCAGGGCATGAAGCTTGAGGACTACGCCAAGATGATGGGCGGCGACGTGAATGCCATGCGTTCGGCCATGCGCCCGATGGCGGAGCAGACTGTCCGCTCCAACATCCTTCTCAGCGAGATCGTCCATCAGGAGAACATCGAGGTCTCCGACGAGGAGCTTGAAGAAGAGCTGAAGAGACTGGCCGAGCAGTACAAGATGGAGCTGGACAAGCTCAAGGAAGCCATCGACGTCGAGGCCGTCAAGGCGGATCTCGCCGGTAAGAAGGCCGTCAAGCTGATCGTGGACAGCGCCGTCCCGGTCGAGGAGAAGAAGCCCGCCAAGAAGACTGCGAAGAAGGCCAAGAAGACTGACGACGAAGCCGAAGAGGCTCCCGCAGAAGAGAGCGAAGAGGAAACCAAGGAATAATTTTCCTTCTGGATGGTTAGAATGTTGCATCCAATGAAAGGAGATCATTTATGAATCTGGTTCCGTATGTTGTTGAACAGACCAGCCGCGGTGAGCGCTCCTATGACATTTTTTCGCGGCTTCTGAACGACCGAATCGTATTTTTGTCCGGCGAGGTGGACAACAATTCCGCCAGCCTGATCGTCGCGCAGATGCTCTATCTCGAGGCGCAGGACCCCGACAAAGATATTCAGTTTTACATCAACAGCCCCGGCGGCAGCGTCACCGACGGCATGGCGATCTATGACACCATGCAGTATATCAAGTGCGACGTTTCCACCATCTGCATCGGCATGGCCGCGTCCATGGGCGCGTTCCTGCTGTCCTCCGGCACGAAGGGCAAGCGCATCGCGCTGCCGAACGCCGAGATCATGATCCACCAGCCGCTCGGCGGCACGCAGGGTCAGACGACGGACATGCAGATCCACGTCGAACGGATGCTGCGCATCAAGAAGCACCTCAACGAGATCCTTGCCGCCAACACCGGCAAGCCGCTTGAGACCATCTGCGCCGATACCGAGCGCGACAACTTCATGAGCGCGGAAGAGGCAAAGGAATACGGCCTTGTGGACAAGGTCATCTATAACCGCTGATAAACCCTACCTTGAAAGGAGGAGGCATATTGGCAAGAGACAGTGTGCGCTGTTCCTTCTGCGGAAAGCGCGCGGAGCAGGTCAGCAGGATCATTGCCGGCCCCAACGTCTATATCTGCAATGAGTGTGTCGATCTGTGTTCGAGCATTCTTGCCGACGAGATGCATCCGGGCGGAAAAACCTCGGAGCTTGAGCTGCCCGATACCCTCCCGACTCCTCAGGAGATCAAAACCTATATGGACCGCTATATCATCGGCCAGGACGAGGCAAAGGTCGCCCTGTCCGTGGCGGTCTACAACCACTATAAGCGCATCTACTTTGAAAAGGACACCGACATTGAGCTGCAAAAGAGCAACATCCTGCTGATCGGCCCGACCGGCTCCGGCAAGACGCTCTTTGCGCAGACGCTGGCGAAGATCCTGAACGTTCCGTTTGCCATCGCCGACGCGACGACGCTGACGGAGGCGGGCTATGTGGGCGAGGATGTGGAAAACATCCTCCTCCGGCTGCTTCAGGCGGCGGACTTCGATGTCGAGCGCGCGCAGCGCGGCATCATCTACATCGACGAGATGGATAAGATCGCCCGCAAGAGCGAGAATACGTCCATCACGCGCGACGTCTCCGGCGAGGGCGTGCAGCAGGCGCTGCTGAAGATCCTCGAGGGCACGGTCGCCAACGTCCCGCCGCAGGGCGGACGCAAGCACCCGCAGCAGGAGTTCATCCAGATCGACACGACCAACATCCTGTTCATCTGCGGCGGCGCCTTTGACGGCCTCGACAAGATCATCGAGCAGCGCACCGACAAATCGTCGATCGGCTTTGACGCGCCGATCGAGAGCCGTGCCAAGCGCGATGTCGGCAAGCTCTTTCAGCTCGTCCAGCCGCACGATCTTCTGAAATTCGGCATTATTCCCGAGCTGGTGGGCCGCCTGCCGGTCATTACCTCGCTCGACAGCCTGAAAAAGGAGGATCTGGTGCGCATTCTGACCGAGCCGAAGAACGCGCTGTGCAAGCAGTATCATAAGTTGCTCCAATACGATCAGGTCAGCCTGAGCTTCGAGTCCGGCGCGCTGGACGCGATTGCTGAAAAGGCCATCGACCGTCAGATCGGCGCACGCGGCCTGCGGGCCATCATGGAGGACATCATGACCAACATCATGTATGAGATCCCCTCCGACCCGACCATTCAGAGCGTGCTCATCACAGAGGACTGCGTCCGAAACGGCAGCAAGCCGGTCGTGACGCGCGACGCCTCCAAGCCGCGTACCCCCATCCGGAATGCGGGTGTGACACTCTGAGAAACATATTTCCGGAAGCGGACGCTTCCGGCGAAAGGGGGGCTTTATAGCCTCCCTTTGTGCATTTACTCCAGAAAGGAGCGATTTTATGAGCGAATTTGAACGTCCGGTCTGTCTGCCGGTGCTGGCGCTGCGCGGGCTTTGTGTATTCCCGAAGATGCTGACGCATTTCGATGTGGGCCGCAAATCGTCCATGGCGGCCGTCGAAGAGGCGCTCCGGGAGGATCAGCAGATCTTCCTTGTGACGCAGAAGGACGTTGAGACGGATCATCCGAAGCGGAACGATCTGTATACCGTCGGCACGGTCAGCATCGTCAAGCAGGTGCTGCGCCTGCCGGGTGAAAACATGCGCATTCTGGTCGAGGGCCAGTACCGCGCGGAGCTTCTGGACATCGTGCAGAGCGAACCCTATCTCTTCGGGCGGATGCAGAAGCTCGAGGAGCTGCCCTACAATCACAGCCTCCCGCGCGTGGAGGCGCTGCTCCGTCAGGCGCACAGCCAGTTTGAACAGTTCGCGGAGCTGTCCGGCCGGAATATGCAGGAGGCGCTGCTTCGGCTGCTGACCTCGGAGGACGCAGGCTATACGGCGGATTTCATCGGTCAGGACGCGACGTTTTCCTATCAGAACAAGCAGCAGCTGCTCGGGCAGCTGCATCCGGTCAAGCGATTGGAGCAGACTGTCTCGCTGATGGCGAAGGAGCTGGATATCCTGCGGCTCGAAAACGAGATCTCCGACCGTGTTCAGGAGAACGTGGACAAGAATCAGCGGGACTATTATCTGCGCGAGCAGATGAGCGTGATCCGTGAGGAGCTTGGCGAGGACGCGGACGATGACGACGCAGACAGCTACCGCGAGAAGATCCGCAAGCTGCATCTTGAGCAGGAGACGGAGGAAAAGCTCCTGAAGGAGGTCCGGCGCATGGCGAAGCAGGCGCCCGGCTCGCAGGAGGCGGCGCTTCTGCGCAATTATCTGGACGCCGTGCTGGAGCTTCCGTGGAACAAGACGACGAAGGAGCGGCTGGATGTTGCGCAGGCACGCAAAATTCTGGACGCCGACCATTACGGCCTCGAAAAGGTCAAGGAACGCATTCTGGAGACGCTGGCCGTGCGTCAGCTGGCACCGGAGCTTCCGGGGCAGATCCTCTGCCTTGTCGGCCCTCCCGGTGTCGGCAAGACATCCATCGCGATCTCCATTGCGCGTGCGCTCAACCGTAAGCTTGCGCGGATATCCCTCGGCGGCGTACACGACGAGGCGGAGATCCGCGGCCACAGAAAGACCTACATCGGCGCAATGCCGGGCCGCATCATGACGGCGGTCTCTCACGCAGGCTCCAAAAACGCGCTGCTGCTGCTCGACGAGATCGACAAGCTCGGCAGCGACTATAAGGGCGACCCTGCTTCGGCGCTGCTGGAGGTGCTCGATTCCGAGCAGAATTCCTCCTTCCGCGACCATTATCTCGAGGTACCGTTCGACCTGCACGAGTGCATGTTCATCACAACGGCCAACACGACCGATACCATTCCGCGCGCGCTGCTCGACCGCATGGAGGTCATAGAGATCGGCTCGTACACGGATGAGGAGAAGCTTCAGATCGCCAAGCGCCACCTGCTGCCGAAGCAGCTGGAAAAGCACGGCCTCCCGAAGGGGAGCGTCCGCGTTTCAGAGGACGCGCTGCGGGAGATCATTGCCTGCTACACGCGCGAATCCGGCGTCCGAAACCTCGAACGGGAGCTGGCAGCGCTCTGCCGCAAGTGCGCGATGCGCCTTGTGGAGCCGGAGGCTCCGAAGCGTATCAGCGTGACCGGAGCCAATCTGGAGCGCTATCTCGGCGTCCGCAAGTTCCTGCCGGACGAGCTTCCGGCAAACGATCAGGTCGGCCTTGTGACCGGCCTCGCGTGGACCTCTGTCGGCGGCGAAACGCTCGAAGTTGAGGTAAACGTTGTGGACGGCTCCGGCAAGCTGGAACTGACAGGCAACCTCGGCGACGTGATGAAGGAATCCGTCCACGCCGCGATGAGCTATATCCGTTCCCGGACGGCGCATTTCGGCATCGCGCCGGACTTCTATAAAACGAAGGACATCCATGTCCACTTCCCGGAGGGCGCGATCCCCAAGGACGGCCCCTCGGCGGGCATTACGATCTGCACGGCCATCGTTTCTGCGCTGACCGGCGCGACGGTGCGGCGGGACATCGCCATGACGGGCGAGATCTCCATTCGCGGACGGGTGCTTGCCATCGGCGGACTGAAGGAAAAGACGATGGCGGCGCTCCGGCACGGGATCCGGACGGTCATTATTCCGGCCGCAAACGAAAAGGATCTCGAGGAGATCGACCAGACGGTGCGCCGTGCGCTCAATTTCATCACCGTCCACCATGTGGACAGCGTGATCGAGGCGGCACTGGACTTCTCGCATTGCCATGCGGAGCAGACCGTGTCCGCAGCGGCGGAGCCGCCCGTGCTTCCGGTCCCGCCGGTCAAGCGGCAGCGGCGGAAGCCCGGTATCCGGCAGTGAGGAGGCGGCTATGAATCTGCACAACGCGGAATTTATCCGCTCCGTCACGGCGGTTGCCGACTGCCCGAAGGACGGCCTGCCGCAGATCGCGTTTGCGGGCAAGTCCAACGTCGGAAAATCCTCTGTCATCAATAAGCTCCTGCTTCGGAAGAACTTCGCCCGCGTGGGTGAGGCTCCCGGCAAAACGACGCACATCAACTTTTTCCGCATCGACAACAAGCTCTATCTGGTCGATCTGCCGGGCTACGGCTACGCCAAGGTGCCTATGGCGGAGAAGGAACGCTGGGGCAAGCTGATGGAAAAGTATTTCGCAGCCGAGGATACCATCGATTACGGCGTGATGATCGTGGACGCGCGGCATAAGCCGACGGCCAACGACGTCATTATGGCCGATTACTTCAAGGCCAGCGGAAAGCCCTTCGTGGTCGTCGCCAACAAGATGGACAAGCTAAAAAAGAGCGAGATCGAACCGAATCTGGCCGGCATCCGCGAGACGCTGACGCTGCCGGAGACGGTCGAACTGATCCCGTTTTCGGCGGAAAACGGCCTCGGCCGGGAAGCGCTTCTGCGCGTCCTCCTGCGCGTCGCCGGAGAATGAGCAAAAAAGCAATCGAAATGATCGCCCGGAGCGGCTGCGCGCCCTCCGGGCGATTTTCCTATCGCTGCGCCGGAGGCGGCTATGTGCGGCGGCGGAATGCCGGGGATATGCGCGGACTCCTGCCGCAGGAAATGAGATTTATGGCCGGATACGATGCCTTTCCTTGCCAAGCGGCGAAGAATATGCTATACTGAACTGAAAATCTGTATCAGGGACGGGATGGCATGGAGAAATTTCAGGCATGGGTGCAGCAGCTGGATTTTACGCAGCTGTGGGAAATGCTGATCGTCGTCGCGGCGTCGCTCCTGTGCATCACGTTCCATGAAACCTGTCATGGACTTGTGGCGTACTGGATGGGCGACCCGACGGCAAAGAAGCAGGGGCGGCTGAGCCTCAACCCGCTGCGGCACATCGATATCATGGGCCTTGTCATGATGGCGGTCTGCCATTTTGGCTGGGCGAAGCCGGTGCCGGTCGATATGCGCAATTTCCGCAGGCCGAAGGCCGGAATGGCGCTCACGGCGCTGGCGGGGCCGGTGTCGAATGTCCTGCTTGCCTATGTGGCCGTCCTGCTCGCGTCAGCCAGCGCGGCGGTCTACATGTGCAGCGGCAGTAAGGTGGTATACTATCTCTGGCTGTTCTTTTTTTACTTAGAGATCATGAGCGCGGGCCTTGCCGTGTTCAACCTGTTTCCCATCCCGCCGCTCGACGGCTCGAAGGTGCTTTTTGCTGTTCTGCCGGATGCGTGGTACGGAAAGCTGATGCGCTATGAGCGCTTCGGAATGGTTCTGCTGGCAGTTCTGCTGCTGACGGGCGTGCTGGACACGCCGCTGAGCTTCCTGCGCGATGGGCTGACGGGCGCGCTCGAAGCGATCGGAACTTGGCCGGCAGATCTGATTTTGAATGCTTTTGGAGCTTAGGAGCGCTGCATGAACGAACCTGTTTACCATCTGGAGGGCGTCGTCCACGCGCGGGCGGAGAGTCTTGAGGACTTTGACGGCCCGCTGGACGTGATCTTCCTGCTGCTCAGCAAAAATAAAATTGAAATTCAGGACGTCAGCATCAGTTCCATTCTCGAACAGTATCTGGCCTATCTTGATGAAATGAAGCGCATGGATGTGGAGATCGCCAGTGAGTTTACCGCGATGGCCTCGCATCTGATGCTGATCAAAACCAAAATGCTGCTGTCCGCCGCCGAGCAGGAGGAGGCCATGAGCGAAATGGAGCTTCTCATCCAGTCGCTCGAGCAGCGCCAGCGGAAGGAAGCCTACGGAAAAATCCAGGGCGCCGCACAGTTCCTTGCTGCGCGCAACGAGATCGGCCTTGGCATGTTCGTCAAGGAACAGGAGCCGCTTCAGCGCGATAACACCTACCGCTACCGGCACGACAGGGAGGACCTGCTGCTGGCCCTACAGGCCATTGAGGAACGGGAGGCACGGCTTCTGCCGCCGCCCGCGGAGAATTTCAAGGGCATTGTCGGTACGGAGCCGTATCCGGTCACGGTCAAGGCGGCGGATGTGCTGCGGAGCCTGATCTCACGCGGCGTTTCGAAATTCCTGAGCCTTTTCCGGCTCAGCCGGAGCCGGTCGGAGATTGTGGCAACGTTTCTGGCAGTCCTTGAATTATGTAAACTCAAATCCATTTCCATCGACGCCGAGGACGCGGACGGAGATATGAACGTGACGTACCTCCGGATGCCGGAGGAGACCGTCGCAAAGGAATAAGTGAGGCCACTATGGAACAGAATGAATTACAGCGGACGCTGATGGCGATTTTATTTGCCGCCGGAGAGCCGGTGAGCGTGCAGCGCCTTGCGCAGACGCTGGAGCGCGACCCGGACGAGATCCGGCGCGAGACGCGGCAGCTGATGGACGCGCTGTCGTTCCATCGAAGCGGCATCCGCATCGTCCAGCTGGAGGATGCGTTTCAGATGTGCTCTGCCGCCGAGCAGGCGGAATTTGTCAGCCGGACGCTCGAAACGAGAAAGCCGCCGAAGCTGTCCCAGTCGCAGCTGGAAACGCTGACGGTCATAGCCTACTATCAGCCTGCGACGAAGGCGTATGTCGAGCAGATCCGCGGCGTGGACAGCGCCTATTCGGTCAGCGCGCTGCTGACCAAAAAGCTGATCTGCGAGGCGGGACGGCTGAACGTGCCCGGGCGGCCTATCCTGTATCGGACGACGCCGGATTTCCTGCGCGTGTTCGGGCTGGAATCGCTGGACGAGCTGCCGGAGATCGACAAGACGCAGCTTCTGTCGCGGCAGCAGCTGCGCATCGAGGCGGAGCAGACTACCGCAGCGCCTGCAGACGAGGAAACAAGCGGAGATAAGCCGGAGGAAGCCGTATGACATGGTGGATGGTCCTGCTGCTGATTTTCGGGATCCTCTTTCTGATCGGCTGCATCCCGGTCGGCGTGGATGCGGCCTATCTCGGCGGGAGCTTTACGCTGAAGGTCAAGATCTGGCTGCTGCGGCTCCAGATTCTGCCCGCGAAGCCGAAAAAGCCCAAAATGGAGAAAGCATCTGCCGCAAAGGACGGGAAAAAGCCTGCCGGAGGCAAAGACAAAACTCCAGCTGCGAAGGAAGCGCAGACGGCGGACGGCGCGGAAAAGCCTGCGCAGGCGACGCCGAAGAAGGCGTTCCTGACGGGCGGCGTGCAGGAGATCCTGGATCTGGCACGGCTTGCGGCGGATACGCTGGGAAATCTGCGCCGGAAGCTCCGGATGGAAGAACTGATGCTGCGCGTCCGCTTTGGCGGCGGAGACGATGCAGCCAAAACTGCTATCCTCTACGGACGGGCGTGGGCCGTGATCGGTGCGCTGCTGCCGTGTCTGGAACGCATTTTTGTGATAAAAAAGCGTGACATCGGCGTGGAGCTGGACTATAATGTAGATGAAAAAATGGCGGCCGATGCGCATATGGTGCTGACCATCACCATCGGACGCGCGCTGGCGCTTGCGCTTCGGGCCGGGATCGGCTTCTTGAAGATCTATCAGGCATATCAGGATAAAAATAAAGGCGGTGCAGTACATGAATCATCCTCTGAGTGAAATGATGTCGAATTCCATGAGTAAGATCAAGGATATGATCGACGTCAATACCGTGATCGGCAGCCCCATCACAACGCCGGACGGCGTGACGCTGATCCCCATTACAAAGGTATCCGTCGGCTATGGCGGCGGCGGCTCGGATTTTGCAACGAAGAATTACCCGGCCAACCGCGACAACGCCTTTGGTGGCGGCGCGGGCGCGGGCGTGACCATCACGCCGATGGCGTTCGTGGTCATTCGCGGCGAATCCGTGCGGATGCTTCCGGTCTCGGAGCCTGCGTCCACGTCGGTAGATCGGATTGTGGAGCTGGTGCCGGATATCCTCGACCGCATCGAGGGCATTGCGCGGCAGTTCAAGGACCGCAAGACGGAGGGCTGACGCATGATTTCATCCCCTGCGGGCAAGCTAACCGCGGGTGATGAAATATGAAAGGAAAGATCCTGAGGACGGCGGCGGCCTTGTCCGCCGCCGCTTTTTTGATTGCGCCCGTGCGGGCGGCGGAGCCGTCGATCCGTGCGCAGAGCGCGATCTTGATGGACGCGGAAAGCGGCCGCGTCCTGTATGAGCTGGACGCAGATACGCGCAGCCGCATCGCCAGCACGACAAAGATCATGACCGGTCTGCTGGCCTGCGAGACGCTGGCGCTGGACGCGGAATACGCCGTCCCTGCCGAGGCGGTCGGGATCGAAGGCTCGTCCATGTATCTGCGTGCCGGTGAGCGCGTGACGGGGCGGGAGCTGCTCTATGGATTGATGCTGCGCTCCGGCAACGACGCGGCGGTCGCGCTGGCAATTTTGTGCGACGGCTCCGTGGAGCGCTTTGCCGCGCGGATGAACGCACGGGCGGCAAAGCTCGGAATGGAGAATACGCATTTTCAGAATCCGAACGGCCTGGACGAGGAGGGGCATTTCTCCACAGCGCGGGATCTGGCAAGGCTGGCCCGCGCAGCGATGAAAAACCCGGACTTCCGCGAGGCGGCCGGTACAAAAAACGCAAGCTTCGGCCAGCGTGCACTGACGAATCACAATAAGCTCCTATGGAGCTATCCGGGTGCGAACGGCGTCAAGACCGGCTATACACGCGCGGCGGGACGCATCCTCGTCAGCAGTGCGGAGCGCGGCGGCAGGCACCTGATCGCGGTCACGATCTGCGACCCGGACGACTGGAACGACCACGCAAAGCTGCTGGACTACGGTTTTTCCGCATTTGAAAAGCATACGTTCCTCAGCGCTGGCGAAGTGGTGGGAACGGTGCCGGTCGTCGGTGGGACAAGGGAAAGCGTGAACGCCGTCTCCGGCGGGACGCTTTCGTGGCCGCTCCGGCCGGAGGAACAGACGGAGCTGCGGGTGCATCTTCCGCGTCTGACGTTCGCGCCGGTTTTGCCCGGCCCGGCGGGGTGGGCGGAGCTGCTTGTGGATGGCGAAGCCGTTCGCAGCGTGCCGCTGTATTACCGGCAGACGATCGCGCCCATACCGGAAAAGAGATTTTTTGCAAGACTATTTGGGGGATAAGATGGAAGAACGGTTACAGAAGATCCTGTCGCGCTACGGAATCGCCTCCCGCCGTAAGGCGGAGGAGCTGATCTCGGAGCGCCGCGTGCGCGTCAACGGAAATACGGCCTCGCTCGGGGATACGGCGGTGGACGGTGAGGACGTGATCGAGGTGGACGGCGTCCGGCTCAAAAAGGAGCCGGAGCGGCTGTACCTGATGCTCAACAAGCCGCGCGGCTATGTGACGACGCTTTCCGACGAGAAGGGCCGGAAAAACGTTTCGGAGCTGGTTCAGGACTGCGGCGGGCGGGTCTATCCCGTCGGACGGCTCGACCTGTACTCCGAGGGACTTCTTCTGATGACGAACGACGGCGAATTTGCCAACCGGATCATGCACCCGAAAAAGGAGATCGAAAAGAAGTATCTCGTCTGGGTCAGCGGCTATCGGGAGGGCTGCGGGGAGACGCTCCGCCAGCCCATCGAGATCGATGGCCGTATGACGCAGCCGGCGAAGCTGCGCCTGCTGAGCCGGAAGGACGAGACGGCGCTTTTTGAGTTTGTGATCCATGAGGGACGAAACCGTCAGCTTCGCCGCCTGTGCGAGGCGGCGGGCCTGCGCGTGACGCGCCTGCGCCGGATCGCGGAGGGACCGCTGACGCTCGGAGAGCTTCCGACCGGTGCGTGGCGTCCGCTGAACGGACAGGAGCTGGAGGCGCTGGAACGCGCACTGGAAGGCCGGTAATGCGAAGGTTTCGCGGTCTGCCAATAGAAGCTAAAAACTCCATGACTTTTTTCGCGCGGATGCGGCATTCCTGCTTGCAAAATCCGCGCGTGAATTGTAAGATATAAATAATTTCTGCCGCAAGGCAGGCGTGGGAGGCAACGGATGGCTTCTGATATTCTTACGACGATCCACGATCAGCTGCGCACCTTCTCAAAGGGGCAGAAGCTGATCGCCAACTATATTTTGCAGTCCTATGACAAGGCCGCCTTCATGACCGCCAGCCGCCTCGGAAAGACGGTCGGCGTTTCGGAGTCCACGGTCGTGCGCTTCGCCGTGGAGCTTGGCTTTGACGGCTATCCCAGCATGCAGCGCACGCTTCAGGAGCTGGTGCGGAACAAGCTGACCTCCGTGCAGCGCATTGAGGTCGCAAATGACCGCATCGGCAATCAGGACGTGGTCTCCACCGTTCTTCAGGCGGACATCGATACCCTCCGCAAGACGAGCGAAACGCTCGACCGCAGGGAGATGAGTGCAAGCGTGGAGCTGATTTTGCAGGCCAAGCGCATTTATATCATCGGCGTCCGCTCGTCCACGGCTATCGCTGATTTCCTGAATTTCTATTTCCGGAATATTTTCGAAAATGTGTCGCTGGTCTCTTCGACCTCAACGAGCGAAATGTTTGAGCAGATGCTCCGCGTCGGCAAGGGGGATGTCGTGATCGGCATCAGCCTGCCGCGCTATTCGAGCCGGACGGTCAAGACCATGCAGTACGCGAAGGACTGCGGCGCGGCGACCATCGCCATCACCGACAAGCCGGACGCTCCGGCGGGCAAGCTTGCCGACCATGTGCTGGTGGCCAAGAGTGATATGGTGTCGATCGTGGACTCGCTGGTCGCGCCGATGAGCGTGGTCAACGCGCTGATCGTCGCGGTGAGCCGCCGACGGGAGGAACAGGTCTCCACGACCTTTAAGAATCTGGAACGCCTTTGGGATGAGTATGACGTCTATGAACGGGTGGAATAACAGCGTATTTGTCGTCGGCGGCGGCGCCGCCGGGATGATGGCGGCCATTACGGCCGCAGAAAACGGCGCGCAGGTCACGCTGCTGGAACGGAACGACCGGCTGGGCAAAAAGCTCTACATAACCGGAAAGGGCCGCTGCAACGTGACGAACGACTGCGCGCCGGAGGATTTTTTCCCGAACGTACCGCGCAATCCGCGCTTTCTCTACAGCGCAATTTACGCATTTCCGCCGCGTGAGGTCATGGCGTGGTTTGAAGCGCGCGGCTGCGCGCTGAAAACGGAGCGCGGAAACCGCGTGTTTCCGCAGTCCGACAAGTCGGCCAGCGTGATCGATGCGCTGCGCGCGGAGCTGCGCCGTCTCGGCGTGCGGGTCTTGCAGGAACGGGCGCTGGATATCGTGACGCAGGACGGGGCCGCCTGTGGAATTGAGACAGACGGCGGCTTTCATAAAACGGAGCGCGTGATCCTTGCGACCGGCGGATGCAGCTATCCGCAGACCGGCTCGACAGGCGACGGCTATCGGATGCTGGAAAAGCTGGGCCATACGATCGTTCCGCCGGTCGGCTCGCTGGTGCCGCTGGTGGAAAAGGGCTACGACTGCAAGCAGATGCAGGGGCTGGCGCTGAAAAATGTGGCGCTGCGGCTCGTGAATCAAAAGAGAAAAACGGTCTTTGAGGAGTTCGGCGAGCTGTTGTTCACGCACTTCGGCCTCTCCGGGCCGGTCGTGCTCAGCGCAAGCGCACACATGAACGAAAAGGACACGTATACCGTGCTGCTCGATCTCAAGCCTGCGCTGGACGAGCAGAAGCTCGATCTGCGCCTGCTGCGGGATTTTGAGAAATTCCAGAACCGGGATTTTGAAAACGCGCTCGTGGAGCTGCTGCCGAGATCCATGATCCCGGTGATCGTCCGGCGGAGCGGCATTCCGGCGGAGGAGAAGGTGCATTCCATTACGCGCGAGCAGCGCCGCGCGCTGCTGGAGCTGATGAAGCGTTTCCCGGTGGAGATCGCCTGCAAGGCGCCGGTCGAGGAGGCCATCGTCACCTCCGGCGGCGTCAAGGTCTCGGAGATCGAGCCGGGAACGATGCAGTCCAAGCGGGTGCGCGGACTTTATGTCGCCGGAGAGCTTCTGGATGTGGACGCCTACACGGGCGGCTTCAATCTCCAGATCGCGTGGGCGACCGGACGCGCGGCGGGCCTTGCCGCAGCGTGCGAAAAATAAGAGGGAGGATGTCCCATGAAAAAGAAAACCTTCAGCGTCGCCATTGACGGCCCTGCCGGTGCCGGAAAGAGCACGCTTGCGCGCGCAGCCGCGAAGGAGCTTGGCTTCTATTATGTCGATACCGGCGCGATCTACCGCGCCGTCGGCTATCATATGTGGATGATGGGCATCGGCCCGAAGGACGCGGACGGCATCCGCCGTTTTCTGGACGACGTCAATCTGTCGGTGGAATACGACGATGACGGTATGCAGCACATGATCCTCAACGGAAAGGACGTCACCGACGAGATCCGAACGCCGCTCATGTCGAGCTACGCCTCCGGCGTGTCGGCGCAGGCCTGCGTCCGCGATTTCCTGCTGGATATGCAGCGGAAGCTGGCGCGGCGGCACAACGTCGTGATGGACGGGCGGGATATCGCAACGGTCGTCCTTCCGAACGCGGACGTGAAGATCTTCCTGACCGCCTCGCCGGAGATCCGCGCGAAGCGGAGATTTGCCGAGCTTCAGGCAAAGGGTGAGAAGACGACCCTGGAAAAGGTGCTTTCCGACATGAAGGCGCGGGATAAGCAGGATTCGACCCGCACGGTCGCGCCGCTGCGGTGCGCGCCGGACGCGGTGAAGCTGGATACCTCTGAAATGAATCTGGAAGAGGCGAAAAACGCCATTCTGAAGCTTGTCAGGAGGAAGCTTGGATGAAATTCTGGTATCGCGTGTGCTTTGTTCTGGTGCGCGTGGGGCTGTTTTTCTGGCACCCGGTGCTGCGGGTGCAGGGACTTGAAAATCTGACAAAGGGCGCGGCCGTGCTCTGCGGCAACCACAGCAGCGCCGCCGATCCGCTCTGGATCATTCTGGCGCTTCGCCAGCCGGAGCTTTTCCGCATCATGGCGAAAAGCGAGCTGCGGCGCGCGCCGTTCATCGGATGGGTCATGGAGAAATTCCGTGTGATCTTTGTACACAGGGGCGAGCATGACACGCAGGCGGTGGAGGAATGCGTCCGGGCGCTGAAAAGCGGGGAAAAGCTGCTGCTGTTCCCGGAGGGAACGCGCTGCAATGGGAACAAGCACGTCCGGGCAAAAACGGGTGCGGTGCGGATGGCGGCTGCCGCCGGCGTACCGATCACGCCGATCTTCGTGACGCGCAATAAGACGCCGTTCTGTCCGATCGACGTGATCGTCGGAAAGCCGATCCGCGTGGACTGCGCGGCGGACGCATCGAGAGAGCGAATGCAATTGGAAGCGGACGAGCTTCTCAGAACGATTTACAGCTTGGGCGGTGACAGCTATGCAGATCATATTGGCGAAAACAGCGGGCTTCTGCTTCGGAGTTGACCGCGCGGTCTCGCTGGTCGAGGAAGCCGTCCGGGAGGGCAAGCGCGTGGCGACCCTTGGCCCGATCATACATAACCGGCATGTGATCGAGCGCTTTACGGCGCTCGGCGTGCGTGAGATCGACGCGCCGGAGGAAGCGCGGCCCGGCGAATGCGTGGTGATCCGGTCGCACGGCGTCACACGCACGATCATGGAGCAGCTGGCCGGAATGGACGTCGAGGTTATCGACGCGACCTGTCCGTTTGTGAAGAAGATCCATCGGATCATATCTGAGGCGAAGGAAAAGGGCCAGCAGCCGGTCATCATCGGCACGCGCTCTCACCCGGAGGTGCAGGCCATCGCGGGCTGGTGTGAGGAGCCGGTGATCTTCGAAACGCCGGACGAGCTGGCAGAATGGCTGCGAAATGGTGCAAATCGTACAAAAATTCCCATGCGGATGGTCTGCCAGACCACCAGTACGCAGAATTTATGGAAATCTTCCTGCGAAATCGCAAAAAAAGAGTGTACAAATTGCGAAATATTTGATACAATATGCAAGGCTACGGAGATGCGTCAAAAAGAAGCGACCCAATTGGCTCAGAAATGTGATGCCATGGTGGTTGTCGGCGACGCGAGAAGCTCGAATACGGGGCGTCTCGCTATGATATGCAGGCAGTATTGCAAGAATGTCGTGCTGATCGACAGCGCGGCTGAGTTGGATATGCTTCTTTTATCTAACGCGAAAACTGTGGGTATCACGGCAGGAGCATCAACTCCGGCGTGGATAATTAAGGAGGTAAACAACAAAATGAGCGAAGAAATGAAAGTTGAAACTGCAATGGAGGAGAATTTTGCCGAGCTTCTCGAGCAGTCCCTCAAGACTTTGAATAACGGGGATAAGGTCACCGGCACCGTCATGGCGATCGGCACCAATGAGGTCGAAGTCGATCTCGGCACGAAGCACACCGCTTACATTCCCGTGGAGGAGTTCACCTCCGCAGATCCCAGCGCCAAGATCGAGGATCTTGTCAAGGTCGGCGATCAGGTCGAGGCTGTTGTCGTTCACGTCAACGATGGCGAGGGTGTTGTCCGTCTGTCCAAGAAGCGCCTGGAAGCAGGCAAGGCTTGGGAAGAGATCGAGGCTGCCGTTGAGAGCCGCGAGATCATGGAAGGCGTTGTCACCGAAGAGAACAAGGGCGGCGTTGTCGTCAATGTGAAGGGCATCCGCGTGTTCGTTCCCGCTTCCCAGACCAACGTTCCCAAGGGCGGCGATCTGGGCGCGCTCGTCAAGAGCAAGGTCCAGCTCCGTATTACCGAGGTCAACCGTGCCCGCCGCCGTGTGGTCGGCTCCATCCGTTCCGTCGCTTCCGAGCAGCGCAAGGCCGCTCAGGAGAAGATCTGGAGCGAAATCGAGGTCGGCAAGCACTATACCGGCGTTGTCAAGTCCCTGACCTCCTACGGCGCGTTTGTCGATATCGGCGGCGTGGACGGCATGGTTCATGTTTCCGAGCTTTCCTGGAACCACATCAAGAACCCGGCTGAGGTCGTCAAGGTCGGCGATACCATCGAGGTGTTCGTCATTTCCTTCGATCCGGAGAAGAAGAAGATCTCCCTCGGCTACAAGACCGACGCGACCAACCCGTGGACCATCTTCAATGAGAAGTACGCTGTGGGCGACGTTGTCAACGTCAAGATCGTCAAGCTCATGACCTTCGGCGCTTTCGCTGAGATCATTCCTGGCGTGGACGGCCTGATCCACATTTCCCAGATCGCTGACCGCCGCATTGCCAAGCCCGAGGATGTCCTTTCCGAGGGTCAGGAAGTCGAGGCCAAGATCATCGACATCGATCAGGAGCATAAGAGAATTTCCCTCTCCATCCGTGCGCTCATCGCTCCGGCGAACGAGTCCGAGGACGAGGCAGAATAATCACCTGAAACAGATCATGAAAACGGACTGGCTCTGCCAGTCCGTTTTTTTATAAATGGAGGAAATGAAAATGCTGATCCGTCCGGCTGTTCTGAATTTTGAGAAAATGGGCTTCGGCATGTTTGTCCATTTTGGCCTTTACAGTGTGCATGGAAAGGGCGAGTGGGCAAAATTCTGCCTGAAGATCGATGACGAGAGCTATGACGCGGCGCGAAAGCAGTTCTGCCCCAAAGCGGATTGGGCGGCGGAACTGGTGCGCACCGCAAAAGATGCGGGCTGCCGCTACATCACCCTCACGACGCGGCACCATGACGGCTATTCGCTCTATGACACCTGCGGCCTGAACGAGTACGATACCGTCCATGACTGCGGCAGAGACCTTGTGCGCGAATTTGTGGACGCCTGCCGCGCAGGCGGGATCGTGCCGTTTTTCTATCATACGCTGCTTGACTGGCACGAAAAGACGTATCAGACGGATTTTCTGGCGTACCTTCGCTATCTGCGCAGCAGTGTGGAGCTGCTGTGCAGGAACTACGGCGAAATCGGCGGCTTCTGGTTTGACGGTAAGTGGAACAAGCCGGACGCAGACTGGGAGGAGGACGCGCTTTACGGCATGATCCGGCGCTATCAGCCGGATACCATCCTCATCAACAATACGGGCCTTGAGGGACGCGGCCAGCTCGGAAACATCGAGCTGGACAGCGTGACCTTTGAGCGCGGAAAGCCGCAGCCGATCAACCTTGCGGATTCACCGAAGTATATCGCAAGCGAAATGTGCGAGGTCACCTGCGACCACTGGGGCTACGCGCGGGAGGATCTGAACATCAAATCCCCGGCGCTGCTCATCGAGGAGCTGTGCGACTGCCGCCGATACGGCGCGAACTTCCTTCTGAACGCCGGGCCAATGGGGGACGGCAGCCTTCGCCCGATCGACGCGGCGGCGCTGGGCATTCTCGGCCAGTGGACGGCGCTCTTCGGCGAGAGCATCCACGCCCCACGCCCGTCCGGGATCGCAGTCAGCGGCCGCAGACGCGACTTTCTGCTTCAGGACGGAAAAAGCTATTATCTGTTCTGCTTCGGTCTGGACATGACGGCGGATGAGCACGTTGCGCTTCAGGCGGCAGGGGAGGCGGATGCGCAGTTCGACCTTCCCGGCGAGGTACGCTCCGCCGTCTGGCTCGACAATGGAGAGCCGCTCCCGATGGTGCAGAGAGACGGACACGTCACCGTCAGCCCGAAGCCGTTCGTCTACGGGCGCAGTCTGGTCGTCCGCGTGGCGAAGCTGGAGCTTGTATAGTGCCGGTAAGCAGGACTTTTTCTGTTTTCAAAAAGTTCGGACTGTTAAAGGATCATGATCTGTGCTATACTAGTTTTCATATGGAAAACCCAAACGGAAGAGGCATGAAATGAACACGCAGCATTTACAATATATCATTGAGATCGAACGCACACGCTCCATTTCGCAGGCGGCGGAAAACCTCTTTCTCGGCCAGCCGAATCTGAGCCGCATCCTGCACGATCTGGAGGAGTCGCTTGGCTTCCGCATTTTTGAGCGCACCAGCCGGGGCGTCCGTCCGACGGAGCGCGGCGCAAGGTTCCTCAAGCACGCGCGCAATATGCTCCGCGAGATGGACTATATTGAGGCGCTCGGGCCGCGCCATGCCGTTCCGAACCGGCTGCGCGTCTGCATCCCGCGCTCCGCAAAGCTTCTGGACGCGACGGCGGGGTATCTTGCGTCGCTGCCGGAGGCGTCCGATCTGGACGCGCGAATTTTTGAATGCCACGCCCGCAGGGCGCTTGAGATCCTCTCCGCCGGGGAGGCGGAGATCGGTGTTATCCGCTTCCGCGTGGAGTACCGCGACTATTTTGAGGAGCAGACGGCCCAGCAGGAGCTGAGCCTCCAGATCCTGAGCCGCTACCGCTATCATCTGATCCTGCCGCACAGCCACCCGCTGGCGGAACGCTCCGTGATCCATACGGCGGATCTTGAGCTATATCCGGAGATCACACACGGCGACAACCTGCGCACACACAGCCGTCAGACGGATATTGCCTGCCGGAAGGTCTATACGGTGGATCGGATGGCGCAGCTGGCGCTGCTGCAAACGCTCCCGAACGCCTATATGTGGGGGCCGGAGATGCCTGACCGGTATCTATGGCAGTTCGGCCTTGTGCAAAAGACCTGCGTGGACAATCCCATTATCTATCACAATGCGCTGGTGCTCCATCCGCGCTATGCGATGACCGAGATCGAATCGGGCTACGTTCAGCACATTATGCAGAAGTGCAAATAATGCATATCATAAATGATATGGGCGTGGAAGGAAAAAGCATTTCCTCTTTGCACATAAATTCGATATAATTTTATCGGTAACAAAAGAGCGAACAGCATTCGGTCTTATGCACCGCAGGGGAACGATTTTGAAAGGATGATTTTTATGAGCAAGATTACCGTCATTGGCGCGGGAAGCGTCGGCGCAACGATCGCAAACGATTTGATGATTCAGGGCATCGCCTCTGAGATCCTTCTCGTGGACATCAACAAGCAGAAGGCCTTCGGCGAGGCAATGGATATCTATCAGGGCGCGCCGTTCTGCTCGCCTGCCATCGTCCGCTCCGGTGAATATGAAGACGCTGCGGATTCGGATATCGTAATCATTACCTCCGGTATGCCCAGAAAAGCCGGCCAGTCCCGTCTTGAGCTGGCGCAGGCGAATGTCAACATCCTCAAGGATATCACGCCGCAGATCGTCAAGGTGGCGCCCAACGCCATTTATATCATTGTCTCCAACCCGGTCGATGTGCTGACCTATGTTTTCCATAAGATCTCCGGCCTGCCGGAGCGGCAGATCATCGGCTCCGGTACGATTCTGGATACAAGCCGTTTGCAGTCCGTGCTGGCAAAGCGCTTCCGCATCAGCCCGAAGAACGTCCATGCGCATGTCTACGGCGAGCATGGCGATTCCTCCTTCGTGCCCTGGTCGCTGGTACACATCGCCAACAACCATGTGAACGTCTACCGCGACAGCTCTCCCGACCGCGACCGCATCAAGTGGGACAACGAGAACGAGTATGCGGGCATCGAGGAGTACGTCCGTACCTCCGGCGGTCAGGTCATCAAGGCCAAGGGCGCGACCTTCTACGCCGTCGCCATGTCCGTCTGCCATCTTTGCAAGTGCTGCTTGAACACTGCCGGTACGGCGCTGACCATCTCGACCATGATGCATGGCGAGTACGGCGTTGACGATGTCTGCCTGTCTACGCTGGCCCTCGTTGACTACAAGGGCGTGCGCGGCAAGATCCTCAATCCCATGACCGACGATGAGGTCGCCAAGCTGCACCACAGCGCGGACTGCCTGAAGGAAGTCATTCGCCAGATCGAGATCTAAGGAACCTCTAAATAAACCCCCGACCGCGGACGACGGATCTTTTCCGCCAATCCTTCGGTTTGAAAAACGAGAAATACATACAGTATTCCCTCGTTTTTCAAACCTTGTTTTGACGAAAAATCTCTCGCCGTCCACAGCCGCTGATTTAATCAGAGCTTCCCTAAGGCGGCGCTGCCATAAGTGAAAGAGAACTCAGCCCCGGCGGTTTGAATACCGCCGGGGCTGACTTTACGTCGCTCTCTATCGTTTGTTACAGCTTCTGCAAAACGGCGCAGATGCGCGAAAGTCCTTCCTCCAGCACCGCGCGCGGGCAGGCAAAGTTCATGCGCACGAAGCCCTCGCCGTTATGGACGAACTGTTCGCCGCCCTGTAGGACAACGCCCGCCTGCTCGCCGAAAAGCCGTGTAAGACCCGTCTGCTTCCCGGTATAGGCGCTGAGATCGGCCCAGGAGAGATAGGTGGCCTCCGGAACGGAAAAGCCGACCTTCGGTGCGTGCTTCGAGAAATAATCGGCGGCAAAGGCAAAATTTCCGTCGAGATATCTGCGAAGCTCCATCAGCCAGTCATAGCCATCCGCATAGGCGGCAGTGGCGGCGGTCAGCGAGAGAGGGTTTTCGCCCTCGGAATGCGTTTTGTTCCACTCTGCGCGCAGCGCTATGTCGGGGATCAGAAGCTCGGAGAAGTGAAGCCCCGCGATGTTGAAGGTCTTGCTGGGCGCCATGCAGGTCACGATCCGGCGGCTTTCCGGGAACAGGCTGGCCAGCGGCGTATGGCGCAGGCCGCTGCGCAGAAGGTCGCAGTGGATCTCGTCGGAGAGGATATACAGGCCGTTTTCAAGGCAGATCGTGCCGACTCTTTTCAGCTCCTCCGCCGTCCATGCGCGGCCCGTCGGGTTGTGCGGATTGCAGAAAATACAGAGCTTGACCTTTGGGTCAGCAGCCTTTTGGGCAAAATCCTCGAAATCGATCCGGTATTTGCCGTCCTCTCCGCGCAGCATGTCCGAGCAGACGTATTCCCGGCCCGCCTTGACGGCGGCTCCGCGGAAGGGCGGATAGGAGGGCGTCAGGAAGAGTACCTTTTCATCGGGCTGCGTGAGCATCGGTACAAGGTCGCAGAGCGCGGGGACGATGCCGTGGGAGAAGCAGAGCTGCTCTTTCGGCGGCGTCCAGCCGTACATCCGATCACACCAGCGGAAGAAGGCGGTCGAGAAGCTGTCGTCGGTGATATCGGTGTAGCCGAAAATGCCGTGCTCCACGCGACGGTGGAGCGCTTCCAGAACGCAAGGCGGCGCGGCAAAGTCCATATCGGCGATCCACATGCGGATCACCTGATCGTCCGGGCAGGGGAATTTCGCGGTCTGCGCGTCCTCGTGAAAGACGGCGCTGCGGCATTCGTCCACGCTGATCGCCTGCGTGTGGCGCCGGTCGATGCGTTCGTCAAAATTGATGGTCATGGCGGCTCCTTTCTGTATGGGAGTATTCTATTCTCATTATAATCCGCGCCGCCGGAACGCGCAATGGGAAAAGTATGATCGGACTGAAATTGTAAAATGGGAATAATATCCTGCAAAAGTGTCCAGAATGAGGTTAAAACATTTCAGGAGGCTAATATGCGGGTAAAGGATTGCATGACGAAGCAGGTCATTTCCGTCGGAGCCGGAGAGCCGGTCTCCGTGGCGGCCAGACTCATGGCGCGCTACAACCTCGGCGCACTACCGGTGCGCGGGACGGACGGACAGCTCGAGGGAATGCTCACAGACCGGGATATCGTCCTCCGGTGCATCGCTGCGGAGCGAAGCCCCAAGGCGGTGCGCGTGCGGGAGGTCATGACGCGAAGCGTCGCGGCGGCAGCGCCGGACACGGATGCGGCGGCGGCGGCCGGGATCATGGCCGCGCGGCAGGTGCGGCGGCTGCCGGTGACGGAGGAGGGGAGACTCGTCGGGATGGTAAGTCTTGCCGATCTTTCCCGCAGGCCGGACTACATGATGGAGGCTGCGGAGGCGCTTGAGGATATCTGTGCGGGTGTCCGGCATATGGATGGGCAGGAGCTTTGATTTTTGCGGCGATCTCAGCGAAAAAGGAAGAAAAAGACGCAAAAAGGGTTTGACAAATGGACGGGGCACTGCTATAATCAATAGGCCGCGTCGAAGAGGCTGAAGTTGAGGTGTGCCCTCACGCCTCCAGAGCGAGTCTACAAAAAAGGTAGGTGCAAATGGAAATGCAGGCTATTATCGTTACCGGCGGTAAGCAGTACAACGTCAAAGAGGGCGATGTGATCTACATCGAGAAGCTCAATGCGGAGGCTGACGAAACCGTGACCTTCGATCAGGTTCTGGCTGTTGTGGATGGTGCGAACTCCAAGTTCGGTGCTCCCACCGTCGCCGGCGCTAAGGTTGAGGCGAAAGTCGTCAAGAACGGCAAGGGCAAGAAGATCCGTGTCTTCAAGTACCGCTCCAAGAAGGACTCCAAGTCTCTCCAGGGCCACAGACAGCCGTATACCAAGGTGCAGATCGAAAAGATCGCTCTGTAAGATGACCAGAGTTGAATTTTTCGACCAGGACGGCAGGATTTCCGGATTCTGCTGCACGGGCCACAGCGGCTATGGAGAAGAGGGAGCGGACATTGTCTGCGCCGCAGTCTCTGCTGCTGTAAAGCTTACGGAGTGCACGATCAACGATGTGCTCGGTGAGCATGCAAAAACCAGGGTGAATGAAGAAGAGGCCCGGGTCACCTTGAACCTTCCCGCAGCTTGTGAGAACGAAGAAGCCGTACAGGCTGTTCTGACGGGCATGGTGCTGACAATGTGCAGTTTGCGGGACGAATATCCTGATTATATCGAAGTTTTGGAGGTGTAACAATATGCTGAAAATGAGTTTCCAGTTCTTCGCGCATAAGAAAGGCGGCGGCTCCACCAAGAACGGCCGTGATTCCGAGTCCAAGCGTCTCGGCGCGAAGCGTGCAGACGGTCAGTTCGTTCTGGCTGGCAACATTCTCGTTCGTCAGAGAGGTACGCACATTCATCCGGGCAACAATGTCGGCATCGGCAAGGACGATACCCTGTTCGCCAAGATCGACGGCAGAGTCAAGTTCGAGCGGATGGGCAAGGATCGCAAGATGTGCTCCGTCTACGCTGAACAGTAATTTGCAGGAAACCCCGAACGAGACCCGTTCGGGGTTTTTTCTCAATCGCGGGAGGTGCGGAAATGCAGCTTTACCATGCTTCCACACATGGCGGGCTTCAGTTTCTGGAGCCGCGTAGATCTCCTTTTTTCGAGAAACCTGTTCAGGTGTGCATGACCTCGCTGCGTGCGATGGCGCTGTTCTATCTGATCCGGAATTTTGAATATGCCTACGGCTACGACCGGCAGGGGAGGCTTTATTTCGCTGATCCCTTCCCGGATGCGCTGAAAAAGCTTTACTCCGGAAAGCAAGGATGGGTCTATACCTGTGAAAGCGGCGACTACGAAAAAACGGCGATCCCGAACGAGTATATTTCGCGCACGCCTGTGCGTGTGACCGAAGCGGCCTTTGTTCCGGACGCCTACGCGGCGTTTCTGGAGGAGGAAAGGGCAGGGAATATCCTGCTGTACGATTATTCACGCACGGCGGAGGATCCCGCCGCGCTCACGTGGCTGGATAAGGAGATCGGCGGGACTATTTGTGCCGAGCGCCTCTGGCAGGAGCCGGACGCCGCAAAAGCGAGGTATTACCGGGAAAACTACCCGGAGATATGGAAGCGCACGCTGGAGCGTATGACGCAGGAGGAAGCGATTTCTCATGGAAAACCGGAGAATTGAAACGCAGCGGCTGATCCTCAAGCCGATCACGCTGGAAGATGCACCGGCGGTCTTTGTGTGGGCCAGCGACCCGGCAGTAAACCGATATATGCCCTATCCGCTGCATCAAAGCATCGAGGATACGCGCACGTGGATCGCGTCGCTTACGCCAGATATGCTGGAATTCGGGTTTTACCGCAAGAATGACGGTTTGCTGATCGGCACAGGCGGCGTTAGCAAAAATGAAGACGGCGTGCATGTGCTGGGCTACAATCTCCGGCAAGATGCGTGGGGACACGGCTATGCAACAGAGGCGGCACAGGCGATGCTTGCGTGGGCGTATCACAGCCTCGGCGTACGGGATTTTGCGTTGGATCACGCAGTTTTGAACACGGCATCCGGAAACGTTGCGCACAAATGCGGCTTTCAGCTGGTGCGCTATGGCCAGTACAGCAAGCTTGACGGCAGCGAGACGTTTGACGCAGCGTTTTACGAGCTTCATCTGAAAGGAGACGAAGCATATGTTTATTGATAAAACAAAAATTTTCGTCAAGGCCGGAAACGGCGGCAACGGCGCGATCGCGTTTCACCGCGAGAAATACGTCGCGGCCGGCGGCCCCGACGGCGGTGACGGCGGAAACGGCGGCAGCATCGTCCTTCGCGTGGACGACAATTTGTCTACCCTGATGGATTTCCGCTATAAGAGAAAATACACGGCCCCGAACGGCGAGGACGGACGCGGCGCGCGCTGCAAGGGCAAGCGCGGCGAGGATCTCGTCATCAAGGTGCCGCGCGGCACGGTCGTGCGCGACGCGGAAACAAACGAGGTCATTCGGGATATGTCCACCTCTGAGGATTTCGTCCTCTGCAAGGGTGGCCGCGGCGGCTGGGGCAATCAGCATTTTGCCACGCCGACCCGTCAAGTCCCGCGCTTTGCAAAGGCGGGGCTCCCGGGCGAGGAGCATGAGGTCATTCTCGAGCTGAAGCTTCTGGCGGACGTCGGTCTGGTCGGCTTCCCGAATGTCGGCAAATCGACGCTCCTGTCCGTCACCTCGAACGCGCACCCGAAAATTGCGAACTATCACTTCACGACGCTCTATCCGAATCTCGGCGTGATCTATGTGGACGACGGCGTTTCCTTCGTAATGGCGGATATTCCGGGCATTATCGAGGGTGCAGCCGAGGGTGCGGGCCTTGGCCACGACTTCCTGCGGCACATCGACCGCTGCCGCCTGCTGGTGCACATCGTGGATGTCTCCGGCAGCGAGGATCGTGACCCGATCGAGGATTTTGAGAAGATCAATCAGGAGCTTGCGCAGTATTCCGAGGAGCTTGCGAAGCGTCCCATGCTCGTGGCGGCAAACAAGATCGATCTTCTGCCGCCGGACAGCGACAATCTGGAACGCCTGCGCGCCTATGTCGAGGAGCGCGGCTATGAGTTTTATGAAATTTCAGCCGCAACGACGGCCGGTACAAAGAATCTCATGCGCACCATCGCCGGGAAGCTGGCCCAGCTGCCGCCGGTGGTCTACTATGAGCCGGAGTATGTCAAGCCGCTCGCGGAGGCAGGCGACGCGAAGGAATTGAGGATCGAGCAGCATGAGGATCTGTGGGAGGTCTCCGGCCCGTGGATCATGAAGCTGCTGAACGACATCAATTTTGACGATTATGAGTCGCGGATGTATTTTGACCGCCAGCTCCGCAAGAGCGGACTCTTTGAACGTCTGGAGCAGATGGGCATCGAGGACGGCGATACGGTCAGCATTTACGATTTTGAATTCGAATATACAAAGTAATACAGAAAATCGCAAATGCCCGCAGCTTCCGCTGCGGGCATTTGCGTTGAGAAAAGAAAAAGAGAAAGAAAAAGAGGAAAACTTGATTTCCAAGTATAGAATAACCCTTATTCATGTCTGATTTGTGAACGAATGTAGAAGGAATTGTAAACAAAGAAGAAGGCCCGGCCAAAAAAAGCCGGGCCTTTGATCTTGCAGCGCACGGTCGCCCGTGCAGAGCAAAATCAAATTACTTCATGTTGCGCTCGTAAGCCTCGATCATCTTCTTGACCATCTGGCCGCCGACGGAGCCGGCTTCGCGGGAGGTCAGGTTGCCGTTGTAGCCCTGCTTCAGATCCACGCCGACTTCAGATGCAGCTTCCATTTTGAACTTGTCCATGGCCTCGCGGGCTTCGGGAACGTTGATAGAATTGCTGTTACGGTTCGTCATTTGATTTGTTCTCCTCTTCAAGTGTTGTTGGAAAATCGAATTGTGATTTCCTCAGTCGTAGTTTTACCAGCCGCGACGGCATTATGACTGCCAATTTGTGATGAAACTGACAGGAAAAACAGACAAAATCTGATTTTTCCAAACACAACGGGAAGAGACTGAAATTATCCCGGAAGCTTCGGATTTTTAAGCGCGGCCTGCACGAGACCGACAAACAGCGGATGCGGCTTGTTGGGGCGGCTCTTGAACTCGGGGTGATACTGCACGCCGATGTAGAAATCGTTTTCGGGCACCTCGACGGTCTCCACGATATGTCCGTCAGGTGAGGTGCCGCTTACGACCAGGCCGCAGTCCGTCAAAAGCTGGCGGTAGTCGTTATTGAACTCGTAACGGTGACGGTGCCGTTCCTGAATTTCCGTTTTGCCGTAAGCGCGGAACATCTGCGTGCCTTCGAGAATGTGGCAGGGATATGCGCCGAGACGGAGGGTGCCGCCCTTGTTGACATCGTCGCTCTGGTCGGGCAGGAAGTCAATGACCTTATTGGGAGAATCCGGGTTGAATTCGCCGGAATCGGCCAGCGGAAGCCCGGCTGCGTGGCGGGCAAAGGCAATGACGGCGACCTGCATACCGAGGCAGATGCCGAGGTAGGGGAGATTGTGCGTGCGGCAGTAGTTTGCAGTAATGATCTTACCTTCGATCCCGCGATTGCCGAAGCCGCCCGGGACGATCACGCCGGAGCAGTCTGCCAGCGTTTCCGCGACGTTTTCCTTCGTGATGGTCTCCGAATCGATCCACTTTATGTAGATGTGCGCGCCGGTGACATAGCCCGCGTGGTGGAGCGCCTCGGCAACGGAGAGATAGGCGTCGTGCAGCTGTACATATTTGCCGACGAGGCCGATGGTCACGGTTTTGCTGCGGTTGTGGATGCGCGAGAGCATCTCGTTCCATTCTGTCAGGTCGATCTCCGGCGCGTCAATGCCAAGCTCCCGGCAGACGACGGAGGAAAAATTGCTCTTTTCCAGCATGACCGGCGCCTCATAGAGCACGGGAAGCGTCAGATTTTCGATCACACAGTCCGGCTTGACGTTGCAGAACATGGAGATCTTTTTGAAGATCGATTCCTCCAGCGGCTCGTCGCAGCGCAGGACGATGATGTTGGGATTGATGCCCATGCCCTGAAGCTCCTTGACGGAATGCTGTGTGGGCTTGGATTTATGTTCTTCAGAGCCGCGCAGATAGGGGACAAGGGTCACATGGATAAAGAGGCTGTTCTCCCTGCCGACCTCCAGAGAGACCTGACGAACGGCCTCCAGAAACGGCTGGGACTCGATGTCGCCGATGGTGCCGCCGATCTCCGTGATAACGACGTCCGCGTCGGTCTTTTTGCCGACGGCGTAGACGAATTCCTTGATCTCGTTCGTGATGTGCGGAATGACCTGCACCGTCGAGCCGAGATATTCGCCGCGCCGCTCCTTGTTGAGGACGTTCCAGTAGACCTTGCCGGTCGTCAGATTGGAATACTTGTTCAGATCCTCGTCGATGAAGCGCTCATAGTGGCCGAGGTCAAGGTCTGTTTCCGCACCGTCCTCAGTCACATAGACCTCGCCATGCTGATACGGGCTCATGGTGCCGGGATCGACGTTGATATACGGGTCAAGCTTCTGCGCGGCGACCTTGAGACCGCGCGCCTTCAGAAGCCGTCCGAGCGACGCGGCAGTGATGCCCTTGCCAAGCCCGGATACGACGCCGCCTGTGACAAAAATGTACTTTACCTGTTTCATAAATTCTCTCCTCCCAAAAAGGAGACGCTCAGCACGGAGGCGGTGAAAACCCCTCCAGATGCTGAGCGTCTTAACGCCGGTATGAAATTCGTTGCTGTCTTGTACGTCTTTTCATATCGTTCCCATTCGTTCTCTTCGCAAAATGGAAAAGGATGCTTGGGCGGAAGAAAGCTCCCGTTCCAGAGCATCCCTTAATTTTTACTGAGGTATTATAATCGCTGACCCTTCGGTTGTCAATGCCGAATTTTGAGCCTCTGTGCCGTTCCGTGCTCCGTGACCAGCTAATGACAGCCATTCGTTTTGCGAATGACAGCTGTGGGGAAAGGGATTGACAAGGAAAAATGGAAATGCTAACATCATGTTGAAATATTATTTTAATGTGAGGTTTTACAATGCAAGCAAAGCAATGCGTCATTGTTCTGGATTTTGGCGGACAGTACAACCAGCTGATCGCGCGCCGTGTGCGTGAGAATCACGTATACTGCGAGGTCAAGCCCTGTACCACGCCGCTGGCGGAGCTGATGAAGCTCCAGCCGATCGGCTTTATTTTTACCGGCGGCCCGCAGAGCGTCTACGCTGAAGGCTCGCCGAAGGTCGATCCGGCAATTTTTGAACTGGGTCTGCCCATCCTCGGTATCTGCTATGGCTGTCAGCTGATCGCCCATAACCTCGGCGGCAAGGTCACGGCTGCGCAGGAGGATACCGCGCGGGAATACGGAAAAACGGAGACATTCTTTGACACAAGCTGCGAGTTGTTCCATGGTCTGAAGGAGCAGAGCGTTACATGGATGAGCCACGGCGACTATATGGCGAAGGTGCCGGAGGGCTTCCGACTCTGCGCGCATTCCGAGGCCTGTCCGACCGTCGGCATCTGCGACGAAGCGCGGAAAATCTACGGCGTGCAGTTCCATCCGGAGGTCAACCACACGGAGCAGGGCGCGCTGATGCTGCGGAATTTCCTCTACCGTGTCTGCAAGGCGGCAGGGGACTGGACGATGGCGGATTATCGCCAGACCGCGATCCGCGCGATCCGTGAGAAGGTCGGCGCCGGAAAGGCGCTGCTGGCCCTGTCCGGCGGCGTGGATTCCTCGGTCGCGGCCGCACTGATGGCGGAGGCCATCGGAAATCAGTTGACCTGCGTTTTTGTCGATCACGGCCTGATGCGCAAGGACGAGGGCGACGAGGTCGAGGCGGCGTTCTCCAAATGGGACATTCATTTTGTCCGCGTGAACGCGGAGGAGCGCTTCCTTGGCAAGCTCGCGGGCGTGAGCGACCCGGAGACGAAGCGGAAGATCATCGGCGAAGAATTCATCCGCGTCTTTGAGGCGGAGGCGAAGAAGATCGGCGCGGTCGATTTCCTCGTTCAGGGTACGATCTATCCCGATGTGATCGAGTCCGGTCTCGGCAATTCGGCGGTCATCAAGAGCCACCACAACGTCGGCGGCCTGCCGGACTATGTGGATTTCAAGGAGATCATTGAGCCACTGCGGATGCTCTTCAAGGACGAGGTGCGCGGCCTTGGCCGGGAGCTTGGACTTCCGGAGTATCTGGTCATGCGCCAGCCGTTCCCCGGCCCGGGACTTGCCATCCGCGTGATCGGCGAGATCACGAAGGAGAAGCTGGATACGCTCCGCGAGGCGGACTTCATTTTCCGCGACGAGGTCGCAAAGGCAGGCTATGACCGCGAGATGAACCAGTATTTTGCGGTGCTGACCTCCATGCGATCCGTCGGCGTCATGGGCGATGGCCGGACGTATGATTATACGCTGGCGCTGCGCGGCGTTACGACCTCCGATTTCATGACGGCCGACTGGGCGCGCATCCCGTATGACGTCCTCGACCGCGTCTCGACGCGTATCGTCAATGAGGTCCGCGGTATTAACCGCATCGTCTACGATATCACCAGCAAACCCCCCGCGACCATTGAGTGGGAATAATATCCGAAATCCCCGGAGCCCTTGAAAACACAGGGCCCCGGGGATTTTTTTCGTTCTCGTGGCATTACAGTGGCATTACAACATCAAATCATCGAGTTTTTTGACCGCTTCGGAGGTCGTCGTCTTATACAAATGCCCGTAGGTTTGAAGCGTCGTTTCGACGTCCTCATGCCCCAGGCGTTCGGACACCACCAGCACGGGATAGCCGAGATTTATCAGCAGCGAAGCGTGGGAGTGCCGGAGATCATGCAGCCGGATTTTTTCAAGGCCGCAGGCCTCACACCCTTTCCGCATCTGGTGATGAAAGTAGGACTTCGTAAACGGAAACAGGCGATCATCCGGTGCCAGATTATAGAGCGCAGCCATATACCCCTTGAGCATTTCAGCCAGCTTCGGCGGCATATCTATCGTGCGGCGGCTCTTGGGCGTCTTCGGCTCGGTCACGACCTCGCGGCCGTCGATGGTCTGAAAGGTCTTGGTGACGGACAGCGTCTTCGCGTCGAGGTCTATGTCGGCCGGCGTGAGCGCCAGAAGCTCCCCTATCCGCAGCCCCGTCCAGAACATCACTGAAAAGCCAACCCGGGCCGGAAGGCGCGGAACACACGGCAGGAACTTGTTGAACTCCTCCACCGTCCAGAACTTCATTTCGCTTGCCTTCTTTTTGCCGACGGCGCCGGCCACTCGCGCCGGATTTTCTGGGAGCCGGTAATACTTCACCGCATAATTGAAAATTGCGGAGAGCTGATTATGGATTGACTTCGCGTAGGTGGGCGCAGGATTTTCCTTGAGTATTTCAGCCTGCCATTTACGGACGTGCGCCGGCGTGATAGCGTTGAGCGGCAGAGACCCGAAGAAGGGCAGTATTTTCCCTTCAATCAAGTATTCTTTGCTGCGCATGGTACTTTCCCGCAGGCGCGGCCGCATATCGTCCATATACAGTTTCGTCATAGAGCCGAAGGTCATATCGCAGCTCTGCGCCTCTTTCCGCAGAAACTCGCGCTCGTATTCCTCGGCATCCTTCTTCCGGGGAAACCCGCGCTTTTTCTTGAGCCTACGGTCTCCGCGCCAATCAGTGTAATAGAACGAGGCGTACCAGGTGCCTCGCTCCTTGTCTTTATACGCAGGCATCACAGCCCCCCTTCCCGCTGCCCGAGCAGCACCAAAAAAATAAGCCAAAAGAGCATTGACATTATGGGATAAATCACATATAATAGCCGTAGAGAAAGAAAGTGCGGTGGATATATGGACAAATACGAAGTCATATTCTACGAAACGGAAGACGGCACAAGGCCGGCATACGATTTCATCGAAACCCTATCCCCGAAGATGCAGGCCAAGATATATAAAATAGCCTCCATGCTGGAGATAGACGGAACCCGGCTGCGGCTGCCCTATTCAGAGTTTTTGAAAGACGGCATTTTCCAAATCCGAGCCCAGCAGGAAGGAAATATCTCCCGTGTGTTATATTTCTTTGCGATTGGGAAAAAGATTATCCTTACAAACGGCTTCACCAAAAAGACACCAAAGACCCCGCCCAGCGAAATCGAATTGGCGAAGAAATACCGGGCAGACTACGAGCGAAGGGAGGCTCTAAAATAATGCTTACGCTCAACGATGCTATTGCGAAGAAAATGGAAGACCCCGAGTTCAAGGCCGAATGGGACGCCCTGGAGCCTGAGTTCCAGATCATCCGTGCCATCATCGAAGGCCGCGAGGAAAACGACTTTACACAAGCGCAGCTTGCGCAGGCGACCGGCATCCATCAGGCCGACATCAGCCGACTGGAGAACGGAACCGGAAACCCGTCTCTGCGCACCCTCAAGCGGCTCGCCGCCGGCATGGGGATGAAACTCAACCTCGAGTTCATTCCCCTTTCCAGCCAGACCCCGGCCAGATAAAAGCAGGCGCCTCCCCTCCGTGGGGAGGCGCTTTTTTATTTCCCCGGATACTGTGAGCCGCGCAGATTTCCATGGAAGGCGCCGCGAAGCTGAACGCGCTCCTTCTGCTCATACGCGGAGATAATCTCGGCCACCCTCGCAGCGGCGTCCGGTTCGCCTGCATCAACGGCCGCAGCGTACTGGCGCTGCATATCAGCCAGGGCCTTCGTGCGGACATAGGCGCAGGCCGGGCAGAGCCCGGAGACCATATCGCTGACATTTTCATCGGCCCCGCAGCTCCGGCAATAGGCACGGCCTACGCGGTGCTCGGCACCAAGGGCAAAGCGGCGTTCGTCAAGGTCAATGATTTTTTCCACTTTTTTCACCTCCGGCCGGCCCGGGCCAGCCACCACTATCATCACAAGTTTTCTACCAGTTTATAGAACAGTTTATATACACTCAGTTTATTTATGTCGGCACTTTTTTCCGGGAAAAAATAACCGGGAATTATAACCGGGAATTTTCACCACCTATTTTTAATATTCGTGGTGAAAATCACCGGGAATATCCTTTTTGCAAATAAGTGGTGAAAACTACCACCTATTTTATCTCCCAGCAGGTTTTAAGCCGGTCGAGGGCGTCAATCCATCGCGGAGAACGCGGCCGGCAGACCGTTGCCCTATTTCCATACATACCAACCCATTTAACAGTTTCATCCGCTGGGACAGCTTTTATCCACTCGACCAGAACAACATATTCGCTGTCTTCATCGTCTCTTGACCGGCAGTATTCCCCGGACAGCGGCAGCGAAAAGAACGGCATCCCACTGATTTTCACCGACGCAGCCGGCACAGCCGACGCATTGACGATGCAGCAGCCGATGAAACCGCATCCGGGCATCTTCACCCAGACGCGATCACCAGGAGTAAGCCTCAGAAGCGGATGCCAATAGCGGCGAGCTCCGCCAGCAGACAGAAAGCCATACTTCCGTGCATCATCCCAAGACCGCAGCTTTTGCCCGCCAGGGCCTTCGCCTTTGGCCTCGAAGAAGTTCGCGTAGTATTCTCCGTTCCATTCTATCTTTTCCACGGCCTATCTCCTTCCGAAATCGACGTAGATTATACGGCCTCCGCATTGTGCGCGGGGGGCTCCGCAGAAGCGGTATCAAGCACAGGTGCGTACCGCTCCTGCAAGCGGCCCAGGAGTAGAAGCTGCTCCCTTTCGGGGAGCTGATTATATATTTCAAGAAGTTCTTGCCCGTTCTCGGAAATTTCCGGTGCGGGCTCTTTTTTTATGCTCATTTCCCGGACTTCGGTTCTGTCCGCAAGATAATCGAGCGAGACGCCAAAAAATTCGCCCAAAAGAACGAAGTTATCAAGCGTGGGGCGCTTTTCGCCCTTTCTCCATGCACCTATCAACCGGTCGCCAATACCAAGTTCTTTGGACAGCCGGAGGTTATTTAGGCCGCGTTCCTCAATCAAAATATCCAGTTTTGATGCAAAACTCATAAAAAGCACCTCCATTTTTGGGGCATAACGCACAAAAGAACGACATCGAATCCAGCAAGGTCAACAAATCCGCTCAAAAGAGCATATTTCACTTGACTTCTCCGCTCTAAAGAGCGATAATTAGGCTACACCCAAGAAATACGGCAAAAACACAGGGAACGTAAAACGGAGGAAATAACCTATATGAACACCTACGAAATCTTCTTCACCCGAGAGAACGGCACGACCGGTTCCGACCGTTTCACCGCTCCAGATGAAAAGCAGGCCCGCAAAGACTTCCGCGAGTGCTACCGGCACAGCACCGGCACCATCACTGAGGTCAAGCTCGTTTCCGAGAATGTTCCGGCAAGCAAGGATCAGGAACGCAAGGCTCTCGAAAGCATCCGCGCCATCATCGCTACCCTGGGCCCGAACAGCTACCTCGCCACAGCCTTTGAAGGATGCCTTCAAGACGCAGAGGACAACATCGAGTATGACGCAGCTTTTAGTATGTGCGCTCGTTGGCAGGATTCCGAGAAAAAGGTTTCCGAGCTCACGCGCGAGCTTGAGGCCAGCAAAAAGGAATGCACCGATGCCCGAGCCGCCACCGCTCAACTCGACAACGACCTAAAGCGAGCCTTGCAAAAGCAGCTTCCAGCCGACCTCTATCAAGACCTTTGGATGCTCGTCAATCAGGCAGCGGAAGACGCCACAGCTCAAATCATGTCGGCGGCCGCTACGCTCGCTACACTGGCCGACACCCCCAACGACATTGCCGTCAAGCACGGCCTCAACGTCATTAAAGCTGCAACGACCAAGCGCAATAATGCGAACTCCTTGCTCGAGCGGCTGGAAAAGTACGAATAGGAAGGAGATCACCATGAGACCTATCTACATCGAAGGCAAGCGTAACGGCTACGGCATCGACCAGTGCGGCCAGACCTTGACGGTCGGCGAGCTTATTGAAATCCTCGAGCAGTTCGATTATGACCGCCCGATTTACCTTCGCAACGACAACGGCTACACCTACGGAAGCATCACCGAGCGCGACATCGAAGACGCAGAGGAGGAAGCGGAAGAATGAGCCACATCGAAGAACTTTCCCAGCGATACGGCTGGCCTCTCAAAATTCACGCCAGAGGGTGCGACGCCTATCTTGTTGGCGCCCAGCCTCTCAACGAAGGTGCCCCGGAACCGATTTACCGTTTCCCCGGCGGGGACAGCCTCGTTTCGGATTCCGAATTACGGACAGCCCGGATGAGCGAGGAGACGAAATAATGAAGAAACTTCTCGATGCAATCTACGGCCTGGCGCTCATCCTCATTTTTGGGACGGCGCTGCTGGCCGACGGCCTGGCTGATATGCCCGGCGGCTTCGTTATCATGGTCGCGGCCATCACGGCCGCAGGCGTTCTCGTGAGCGTCGGGAACCGCCTGGAGGCTTCACTCCGCAGGCAGTCACGAAAGAGACCGCGAGCCGGAAACGCCTCTGATTTATCTCATTCTACCATCTATTCATCGTATTTACAAGCCAAATAAATAAGGTAAGGAGGAAAACCAAATGAGCGCACCACGGAAGGCAAAGACCGAGTTTGGCATTGAAGTCCGCGTCTTTACCGCCCAGACGGGCATGACCGTCAAAGAGCTCGCCGAGAAGGCCGGCGTCAAGTACACCACCCTCGTCGAGACCACTACCGGCAGATGCGCCGGCCATCAGCTTATCCCCACCGTTCGCCGCTTCATGGCGACGTATCCGCAGACGGAAGCGGGGGCGGTCAGATGAAAACTGTCAAGGACATCTTCTACTTTGTGGAGGACGTTATGACAATTACCGGCCTCTCACGGAGTAAAAGCTACAAGATCATCGCAGACCTTAACCGCGAATTGAGCGACCGAGGCTACTGCGTCATTCCGGGCCGCATCGCAAAGAGCTACTTCCATGAGCGTTATTGCTACACGCAGGAGGTCGCCGCGAAGGCCGCCGCCCGGCAGACACGGGCAGCGAAAACAGCCTGAGGAGGAGCGGCTATGCAGACGATAGAAATGACCGTCAGCGCACAGACGCAGCGACGCAGGCGGAAGCGCCGGAGCAAGTTTCCCCGGCTGTTCCTCACGGCCCTTGCGGCTTTTGCAGCAGCCCGGCTCGTTCTTTGGGCTATTGACATTTCAGCAGCTCGCGCCGGGCTTCCCGGCGGAGAAATTACCGTCCCCATCTGGGCCGTCATTCTGGTCTATTTCGGGTACCGTCTCCGGGCCTGGGTAGAGGAAGCGGAACGCCGAAGGCGGAGAAAGGAGAAAGACAATGTGGAATTATAAATGCGACCGCTGCGGCTGCGCCCTTGACCCTGGCGAGCGATGCGACTGCGGCGAAGCGCCGGCCGACGATAAGGAGGTCTACACGGAAGATACCTTCGACTATGGCAAGGCCAAGGTCGGCGACTATGTGAGCCAGGGCGTTGTTGATAACGCCGTCAACTGCCTCCCGCCGGCCTGCATGAGAAGCGATTGCACCCAGCTCGGCGAGCCCTATTCCCATCGGGAAGACCCCAACAGCGGAAAGTGGCGTCCTGTTTTCGCCACCTTCAAGCGCATCACCTACGCCGGAGAAAATAGCATCTGGCAGTTCTGCGGATACTGCTTCGCCGGCGAGAACAAGGAGCGAGGCAAAGACCCCGTTTATGCCTAACACGGAACCGAAGGAGGATACCAAGTGAATTACTACGAAATCAGCGAAGAAACCGCCCGCACCGCGCACTCCATGGTGCACATGAGCGACTACAAGCCCGGCAGCGCCACAGATGGCTACCGCGCCGCAGTAGACGAAGCCGCCGCCTTGGTGGCTTCAAAGAAAGCCGAAGTCAGTCCGTTCTACCACGACAAGCTCGACGCGCTGCTCGACCGCTATGCCCGGCGTCTCGCCGAGTGGACGAACGCCCACAACCGCAATCAGGCCAGCTACCCCAGCCAGTTTATCAGCGGCGCAGGCAATTTCAATATGCGGAAGCACAACAAGCAGATGGCCCGCGAGGATACGCTCTGGAAAGAATACGACGAGATCAAAGGCATTTTGAGCAAAATCAAATCCGTTGGCACCGGCCCCGTCGATTTGGCCGACCCCCACGCCCGGGAGATTCTTACGGAGCAGCTTGCCGCCTATCAAAAATCACTGGATGATGCAAAGGCCGCCAACGCCTTCTATCGCAAGAACAAAACGCTGGATGGCTGCCCCGGCATCACCCCGAAGGAAAAAGCGTGGCTTACCAGCCCCGGCGTATTCGCCAAAGGCGACGGAACACCCCTTGCGCTTTATGGCTGCCCGTTCCCGGCTTACGAGCTGCAGAGCCGTCGGGGCTACATCAAGCGCGTCGCCGACCGTCTGGCCGAGTTGGACAAGCGGCAGGAGCAGCAGGCCCAGCCCACCGAAAACGAGAAGTTCGACGGCGGCGAGATCGTTCGCAATCTGGAGGCCGACCGGCTCCAAATCATCTTCGACGAGAAGCCCGACGAGGAGACCCGCAGCGCCCTGAAATCCAACGGCTTCCGCTGGTCGCCTCGCTACGGTGCATGGCAACGCCAGCTCACCCGAAATGCTGAGTACGCGGCTCGCTGCGTCTTGAAGGCCATCAGCAAGGCCGCCGGAGGCGATTCCCCTTGCTGACAAACAAATGATACCACGGAAAGGAGGCGCACAGAATGTCAGATACGGCAACAAAAAACGCGCCCGATTATCTCCGCGAGGCACGTTTGAAGGCCGGATATGCCAGCAGAGGCACAGCAACGACCAAAGTACCATATTCACAGGAGACAATCGGACGCCATGAGCGCGGGGAGGTTCTGATGGAACCTGGTGATGCTGTCCTCTATTCGGAGAGCTACAAGAACCCCGCTATTCTGGTGAAGTATTGCGCCGGATGCCCCGTAGGGCAGCGCATCGGCCGAAAAGCAACAGACCGGCCGCTCCCGCTTGCAACGCTTCGCGTGAGCAGGATGCTCGAAGACGCGCAAGAGGTAGCCGACCGGTTGGAGGAGATTGCCTTCGATGGAGTGATTGACGACAGCGAACGCGAAGACTTCGGCAATGCGCTCGCCTTCCTCCGGAAGCTGGAGGAAACGATCTCGGACATCCTGCTCGTTGGGATGAACGCAGGCATAGAAAAAGCCGCCCCTGTTGGCGCAGGAAGCGGCTCGCTCGGAAAATAACCTATGGTCACAATATAGCACGGGCAGCAGCCCGCGTCAAGACCTTTTTGAAGGAGGATAACCTATGAACCCCACCAACGCTATCGTGCAGCTCAACAAGTACGACCGCGAAAAATATAACGTCCTCGTGCCGGTCACGACCATGCAGGTCGCCAGCAACCTCCAGCGTATCACCGTTTCGGAAGTGCAGCTCGACGTCCGGCAGAACAGCTCCAACAACGGCCCGAGCAAGGACATCTACTATGAGAAATCCAGCAGCGCCTACGCGATCACGAAGGTCGGCGGCATGAAGCTGGCCGCCGCAGCCAACATCAGCATCGTTTCCACGACCCCCGGGCGAACCGAGGCTTGCGACCGCTGCATCGAAATGGCGAGAGCCACCGGCAAGGCTCGCTCCTGCGGGAATTGCCCCCATGTGCATGACGTGGCCGTGACGGTCACGATCAGAGTGCCGGAGCCGTCCGGCGGCTTCCGGCTCCTCCAGGCCACGAAGGAAATTGACTGCACCCTGGAGGCCGCCGGCATGAAAGACGGCGCCAACGGCCAGCAGTACCGGCGCTTCCTCCCGCACCGCACAGCGATGGCAGAGAGTAAAGCCTTCATGCGAGCAATCAGAGCCGCCCTTGGCCTCGCCGGGACGTATGCCTACGAAGACCTCAAGAAGCCCTTTGTCGTTGCCCGCGTCGTCCCCAATCTGGACGCACCGGAGATTAAAGACGCCGTAGCGGCCAACTACTTGCAGTCTATGGGGATGCTCTTTGAAACGCCCCTCCCCGCAGCACAGCGGCAGGCGCTCGAAGCTCCGCAGCAGCCGCAGAAGGCGGAGCAGATTCCGGCCTATCCCGACGAAGGGCCAGGTCAGTACGACCCCGCAGAAGACCCCGACGAGCCCGAAGGCGGCGAATGGGGCGACGAAGGCGCGGCAAGCGGCGCTTGGGGCGAACCGCAGAGCACGGAAGACGACATCTGTGCGGACTGCCACCGGAAAATCGTCTCTCCCCCGGGGAAGAACTGGAAGGTAAGCGACATCGTTGCGTATAGCAAGCGCATCTACGGCCGCGCCCTCTGCCAGGTCTGCCAGGATAAGGCGCGTTCCGCGCAGCGCGGAGGACGCTGATATGGCTCTTGACAAGAAGCTCTCCGACATCTGCGAGCGCCTTGAATGGACGGTTCGTGAGGATAACGACGGAACAATCGAGCTTGCAAAGTTTTCCCCGGCCGGAGAAGATTTCAATATTTGCGTAGATTCCAAGGACTTCATTCAGAACGTCAAGGAATACGCGGCTGGGTGGGACATCGACGAACACATCGAAATGTGGATAGACGCAAGGCGGAACGGCGTCAAAGGTGTCCCAAGCACCCGTGAACTCGTTTGTGACGCGGAAGCCATCGACAAGATGCTCCAGGAGCTTGCGGCCGCGCTTGCAAAGGAGGAAGCTGTTTGAGGTACATGAGGCTCACCGAAGGCCAGAAAGGCCAGCATCCATCTATTCACTACACCGGCAGCGTCCGAGGGATGAAGAAGCTCGGATATTGGGGAAAGAACGATATATGCGTCCGCTGCGGCGCATACATCTACAACCTCTCCCGATACATCGGCCCATACCCCGCAAGACGCTGGCGCTGAAAAAGGAGATAACCTATGAAAGTTTTACACACCGCCGATACACACCTCGGCGACCTGACAGGGCCGACGAAAGACGGCCAGAACCTCCGCAGGCTTGATACCTTGCGGTGTATGGAGGCTATCGTAGCCTCCGCCCAGGCAGAGAAGCCCGACCTCGCAATCATCGCCGGCGATCTTTTTAACCGCTCTCGCGTATGGGCTGATACGGCCCTTGAGGACGTGAACGACGCGGTGACGCATTTTATCCGGCCCCTTTGCGAAGCAAGCAGCGCGGTAGTGCTGCTGTTCGGAACAGAAAATCACGATAACCCCCGCGCCTTCGAGCTTTTGGCGGAGCTTACGAAGGACGCCAGGAACCTCCATATCATCACGGCACCGAAGGTGCTGACGTTGCAGACCACCGGAGGCCCCGTCCAGATCATGGGCGTCCCCGGCTTTGATAAGGGCCGGCTCCGCACCTTCTGCCCCGGCATTGATAAGGAAACCGAGAACCGAAACGCGACCGCGCTCATAAACGACGTGGTGCTGGGGCTGGCAACGCAGCTCGACAGGGCGATACCGTCTATTCTGGTCGCCCACTATACGGTCAGCGGTGCCGAAGCTGATAACGGCAGCACATTCCTGGCCGGCCAGGACGTTGTAATCCTTCCCGCCACCATCGACGCCACCGGCGTAGACCTGGCCTGTTTCGGCCACATCCACCACCCGCAGCGCCTTGTCTCTAACACGCCGGCCTATTACTGCGGCTCTCCCAATCAGCTCAATTTCAACGACGAAGGCACGGAGCACGGCTTTTATTACCACGATATTTTCACTTCGCCGGTTGGGCTACCTGGCACGGCTGTTGCGACGCACTTCGTCAACACGCCCGAAAGAAAGCACTACACACTCCACATCGGCCCGGAGGACGTTGCCGCGTTCATTCACAGCGGCGAGCTCAATCATCAGTATCAGGCCATCAAGGACGCAATCGTGCGAGTACGCTACGACTGTGACAGCGACCAGGACAAAGCATTTAACCGTGCGGAATATCAGAAGGCGCTTCTTGCGGCCGGCGCTTTTTACGTTGCCGAAATCCTCCCGGAAGAAATCGAGGAGCTGGGCGCGAAGGAGCCCATCAACGAAACAGACGGCCCGGTCGAATGCCTTTCCCGTTGGCTGGACAAAGCAGAAATCCCCGAGACCGATAAAGCCCGGCTTATGGAGCTGGCTGCGCCCATCATCAAGCAGGCCGACGACGGCCGCGACGCTGGAAAGCATACCGGCTCGTTTACGCCGCTTACCATCGAAGTAAAGAACTACCGCAGCTACACGGAAGCCGCCTTTGACTTCGACCCCGTACACATGGCAATGGTCAACGGCCAGAACGGTGTTGGAAAGAGCAGCCTCTTTATGGACGCGATTGCCGACTGCCTTTATGAGCAGACCCGAAAGGAAGACGTCGGCGGCTGGGTGCGCGATGGCACAAAGAGCGGCGCCATTACCTTCACCTTCGCCCTCGGCGGCCAGAAATACCGCGTTATCAGAACGCGCACGAAAAGCGGACGCGGAACCCTTTCGCTCCAGCGGTTCAACCCAGATACGGATGCCTGGGACGACGCGAGCGATACGACCATGCCGCTTACGCAGAAGAAGATCATCGGCCTGCTCGGGATGGACTGCAACACATTCTGCTCCATCGCCCTTATCCGCCAGGACGCCTACGGCCTGTTTCTGGAGGCAGACAGCGACCGCCGCATGGAGGTCTTGAGCGCCCTTCTCGGGCTGGATATTTACGGCCGCATGGAGGAGCTTGCAAAGGCCAACGCTACGGAGCAGCGCCGCAAGATCGCCGCGACCCGCGAGCGTATCAATGTCCTCGGCGAGCAAATCAGGCAGAAAGACAGTCTCATGGAAGAAGACGAAGCCCTCACACAGAAGACCGCCGAACTCTCCGACGCTCTTTCCGCTACGGAAAAGGCGATCTCTACTGCAGAGCAGGCAGACGCCATGCGGGCGGAGCTTGAAAAGCAGGCGGGCGAAAAAGAGGCCCAGGCTAAAGACTATGAGCGCCAGGCAAACGAGAAGACCGTCTATAAAGCCGGTTTGGCAAATGACTTGCTCTTGGCGCAGAAGAAGGCGTCACAGAAGGTAGCCGCCCAGCAGGCCGCCGACGAGCTGAAAGCCTACCGTGCAGAGCTTGAAACGCTGGCGCCGAAGGAAGAAAAGCTGCGCTCCCTCCAGCAGGCCCGCGAGAATAGCCAGAAAGCCGCCCAGGATGCCGCAGGATGCCTCCGCGAGCTTACGGCTACAAGAGACACCCTTGAGAAAATCGTGGCGCAGAGACCCGAAATCGAGGCTGCGGTGGCAGCTATCGCAGAACTGGCCCCGAAGCAGGCAGACGCGAAAGCCCGGCTCCAGAAGCAAAGCGATCTTGCGCAAGCCTTCCACGAAGCGACCTATGACGCCCGGGCCTACGCGAGCGATGCAAAGAGCATCATCGTCGGGAAGCAAAGTGCGCTTGATGAAGCCATGCGGCTCGCGCAAAAGCTCACGGACAGCGGATGCCCCAATGTTGGCGAGGCCTCCTGCCGCTTCCTTGCTGATGCGGTTGAGGCGCAGCGTAAAATTGCCCCTCTCACAGAGGAAATCGAGACGTTGAAGCAGCAGCATCGAGCAGAGTACGACGCGCTGTTGAAAAAAGCGGACGCCGCCCGCGAGGCATATCAAGCCTCTGGCAACCCCGGCGAAGAACTTGTGGAGCTCGACGCTGAGGAGCAGCGCCTCCGCAAACTGGCCGACAATCTCCCGAAGCTGGCGGCATACGATGCCCGCCTCACGGAGACCGTCAGAGAAATCGCGGAAGCCCAGGAACGTGAAGCCACCGCCACCAAGGAAGCCGCCGCCTATCTTTCCGAGATCAACGGCCTCCAGGGAGACGCCCAGCGAGCCAATAATCTGCGTATGCTCGTTCTCAGCACAGAAGCCGTCGCAGCGCAGTTGCCGGACTGCCTTGCAGCAGAGGCGACCGCTACGGCGCTTGAAGCACACTTGGCAGAGCTCGAGCGCGACATCGCCGACCTTGCGGCGAAGCGGGCCGAAGCCGCGAGCAGCGCGGCCGACCTTTTGGCGCGGCTCCCCACCAAGGACAATCAGCTCCCCGGCCTCAAGGCAATCAGAGACACCCACCGGGCGACCATCAATGACCTGGCGACCCAGCGCGGGGCCATCAAAGCGAAGTTGGAAAGCATCGCGGAAGCCGAAGCACAGACGGCAGAACTGCGGAAGGACATCGCAGCGACGGCGAAGGTGCTGGACGACTACACAACACTGGCCGCCGCCTTTGGGCTCGACGGCATCCAGTACATGATTATTCGTGGTGTCGTCCCCGAAATTATGCACCGCAGCAACGACATCCTCGCAGCCATGACCGGCGGCCGTATGGCCGTAGACATCCGCACGGAGAAGGAGCAGCGAAGCACGAAACAGATCGTGAACAGCTTGGAGGTCTGGATTTCCAGTATCGCCGGAACGAACCGTCCGTATCTCTCTCACAGCGGCGGCGAGAAGGTGAAAATCGCTCTTGCGGTCACGCTGGGCCTCGCGGACGTAAAAGCCCGCCGCGCCGGCGTCCAGCTTGGAATGCTGTTCATCGACGAACCGCCCTTCCTTGATGCGGATGGTACAGAGGCCTACGCCGATGCGCTCACCAACATGGCCGCCAGAAACCCCGGGATGCGTATTCTGGCAATCAGCCACGACCCGACCATGAAGGCGAGATTTTCCCAGAATATCACTGTTTCCGCCGGAGAGAACGGTTCTACGGTGAGCATGGAATAAGCCGAAGCACCGGCACCAGCGGAAGGAAGGAGGTGCCGCCGATTGAATTATCTCTTGGAGATCAACGCCTTCGAGCGAAGGATGCGGGGACACCCCCTTCCTACGACGGCGCAGCTCCTATGGTATAAGCTGATGCAATTCGCAAACCGTTTGTACTGGCCGGAATGGTTCTCCATCGACAACGACCGTTTGACTGCCACTGTAAATGCTGGCTCAGATAAGACCATACGCATAGCCAGGCAGCAGCTTATAGACGCGGGCCTGCTCCAATTCGAGAAAGGCGTAAAGGGCAGGCCCAGCCGCTACAAGCTCATTCCTGTCACCACGATTGAGGCCCAGGAGGCCGGACAGCGAAACATATACAATATCCCACTGGCCGAGGGCATCGAAGAATACTCCGAAGACGTGCAAGACCTTACCCGCTATTTTGGCTGGACAGATGCCGTAGGCGCCGAGCTCAAGAAAATCACCGGCGAGCTTTTCGGCGCCTATGCGCCAGATATGCGGCCGACGCCCAGAGACGAACAACGGATATTTGAGTACCTACGACAGAGCACCGGAACCGGCGCCGATGCGACCATCACATTCCCGATAGAACGAAAGCAGCTTCTCGCCTACGCTTTTGAACAGGCCAGCCGCGCCGGCAAAATCAACTGGAATTACATCGACGGCGTTATGAGGAAGCTGCATGAACGCGGAATTACCAATCTGGACGAAGCCTATGACTACGAGGCAAAGCGAGCCGGATGGTGAGAAAGGAGACCTTTTGAAACGAATATTTATGCTTATCGCCACCCTTTTCATTCTCTCAGCAACGACAATCATCGTCCTCGCTTCTGGAGCCTTCAACGGCGAAGGCGAGCCCTCAGAAACGACCTTTGTGCGCACCACCCCGACGCCGGCTACGTCCGACGCCCCCACGGCTACATACATCCCTCTGCGGGAGCTCGTACTGGAGGAACCCGAAACGCCCGAGGAAACCGAGCCAGAGCGCCCCAAATACCGTGACGACATTGTAAGCGAAGGTCGGCTGCTCGCCTACGACCTCCAGGAGATCATGCAAGACTACTGCGAGCAGTACGGTGTCCCCTACGCCCTCGGTATTGCTATGGCGGAGATAGAGACCCACTTTGACGCGGATGCGGTGAGCAGCACCAGCGACTACGGCCTCATGCAAATCAACAAGTGCAATCACGACTGGCTCCTCAAAGAGGGCTTCGACGTTACGACCTACGACGGGAACATCGGCGCCGGCATCTACATGATTGGCGGCTATATCGAGACCTACGGAGACATCGGGCTCGCATTGATGGCCTATAACTGCGGGCCCAGCGGCGCCCAAAAGCTGTGGAGCCAGGGCGTCTATTCCACGGACTACACACGGAAGGTCATGGACGCCTATAACCGCTGGAGCGAGGTGCTGGAGGTAGCGCCGTGACAATGTGTAACATTTTCAACTGCGACCGCCGGCGCGGAAGTTATTGCTGCGCGGAGTGCCAGGAACGAAAAGAGTGCCGCAACCCGTGCCAGAACGGCCCGGAACGCTGTGGTCAGGTCAAAAAAACGAAGGAGGAACGCAATAATGGAAAAGTGTAATTACAAGCGTATCGACGAGGAGCACAACGTCTATCAGTGCGAGGCCTGCGGCCATATCGTCGAGCTGGAGGCAGACGGGCCCTTCGAGAACGGCCTCGACTACTGCGCCCACTGCGGCCGCGAGATCGTGCATCCATTCCGCTGCGAGTGCGGATATACCGGGGAGCTTGAAACGATTTCGCTTATGCGCCCGTTACGTTCTTGCGGAAGCATCAGCTTCGCAGAAAAGATTGAGTGCCCCGGGCTTGTTTGCTGCCCTAAGTGCAGAACGGTCAAGTTCTGCCCACCTGTGCCCGGCAGGAAATAATGAACGCTAAGAGACCAGGGAACGGAGGCGAGCCAATGGTCTACAACGAAAACGAAGTCTTTACCATACCGGCCCGGCGCTGCAAGCGTTGCGGCGGCCTGCTTACGAGTTCCCAGGGCATCCGAGACGGCTACGGCCCGTGCTGCCTTCGCAAAGTGCGGAGGGAGCAGGCCGACCGTGAGGAAGAAGCCCAAAATCAGTATAGTTTTTTCTCCGACGGCCTCCGGCCGGCGGAAGACCCGGAAACAGAACAGGAGGACAGCCGCGATGCTGACATTACCGATAAAACGCCAATGGTATGACATGATACTCTGCGGGCAGAAGCGCGAGGAATACCGCGAAGACAACTCCTATTACCGCTCCCGATTTGAGAAGCTGTTTGACCTTTCACCGGAGGCCCTTGCCGACCCCGTAAGGCAGAAAGCGTCCGTTTTGAGACTTCGCAACGGATATAACGCGGCCGCCGACACAATGGAGATCACGGCAGTTCTCCAGCACGGAGAAGGCCGGCCGGAGTGGGGCGCCGAACCCGGAAAGGCTTGCTTCATTCTCCGCATTCTGTCTGTAAAAAGCGTTTGAACGCAGAAAGGAAAATAACCTATGAACCTCCACAAAAGCAAGATTGATTGGTGTACGCACACCTGGAACCCCGTCACGGGCTGCCTGCATGGCTGCGACTACTGCTATGCCAAACGCTTCATCGCCAGATTTGAGCCCCACGCCTGCGAAATGGTGCTCCCGGAACCGCTGGAGTTCCTTCCGAAAGGCTCTGGATGCTTTATCATCGACGAGCCCTCGAAGCTCTACGACGAGAATGTAAATTACCTCAGAAGCACCCCCTACCCCAAGGGATTTGCGCCGACCTTCCACGGCTATGCGATGGATTATCCCACAAAGCGCCGCATCCCTTCCAGGGTGTTCGTCAGCAGCATGGGAGACCTTTTCGGCGCGTGGGTGCCGGCCGCGTGGATTTACGAGGTGTTTTCCGAGTGCTTGAAGGCGCCGCAGCACACCTATCTGTTCCTCACGAAGAACCCGCAGCGATACCAGGAGCTCGCGGCCGCCGGAAAGCTGCCCCAGGAAGATAACTTCTGGTATGGCTCGACGGTCACGGGGCCGGACGAACCGTTCTGGTGGAGCAAAAAGCACAACACCTATGTCAGCATTGAGCCGCTGCTCAAGCCCTTCGAGGAGGTTGGAGCCGACGCGGTGAAAAAGGTGGGATGGGTAATCATCGGGGCCATGACAGGCCCTGGAAGCAAATTCCGCCAGCCGCGACCGGAATGGGTGCAGGCAATCGTAAATGACGCCCAGAGCGCCGGCGTCCCTGTTTTTATGAAAGATAACCTCAAGAAGGTCTACGGGGACAACCTTCTTCGTGAACACCCCGAAGGAATGGTATGGCCGGAGGAGGGCCACCGCTGATGAATTTCACAAAAGACCAACAAATCGTCATGCTGCACGACGCAGCGCGGGCATCCGGCATGGACGGTCATATCGTCAGCGAGCCGCCTCCCGGCACAATGGCCGAACGAGTTATGACCTGGTTCGGCGGCCGCAAGAACACCCCCAGAAAAAACAGCTATTTGTATCTCGATAGCGTAGACGCCTGCTTCTTCTATTCCAATTTTGGCACCCCCACCGTCACGCTTACGGCCCGCTGGAGTTGCGGAGCGAAAGACCTCGACCGACTGGCGGACGCTGCAGAGCTCATAAAGACCATGCTCCGGGCCATGAAGGAACAGACGGAAAAAGCGGAGGCGCCGAAAAATGAGGAGGCGCAGAAGTGAAGAATACCGCACAGACCAGCTTTACGGAGGAAATCTTCGTTGATAATTTCGCTGGAGGCGGCGGAGCTTCGACCGGCATTGAAACAGGCCTCGGTGTCACCATCGCGGCAGCCATCAATCACGACCCCGCCGCAATTCTCATGCACAAAACAAATCACCCCTACACGGAGCATTACCAAGCAAGTGTATGGGACATCGACCCAAGAAAGGTATGTCGCGGCCGGCCTGTTGCTGGCGCCTGGTTTTCCCCAGACTGCAAGCATTTTTCAAAGGCCAAAGGCGCCGCGCTCGTCGATAAGAAAATCCGGGGGCTCGCTTGGATTACATTGCGCTGGGCGGCGCTTGTTCGTCCGAGGGTGATATTCCTTGAGAATGTCGAGGAGTTCCAGACATGGGGCCCCGTCCGAAAAGGGAAACCCATTAAGAAGCTCGCCGGAACAACATTTCAAAAGTTTCTATCTCAGCTTCGAGGCCTCGGTTATGCCGTCGAATACCGCGAGCTTGTAGCGGCGGACTACGGAGCACCTACCACCCGGAAACGCTTCGTGCTGATTGCCCGCTGCGACGGGCAACCCATTGTATGGCCGACACGGACACACGCGCCGAGAAGCAGCGAAGAAGTACAATCCGGCAAACTGCTTCCCTGGCGGTCGGCGGCTGAGATTATAGACTGGAGTTTGCCTTGCCCGTCTGTTTTTGACAGCAAAGCAGCGATTAGAGAGAAATACGGGCTGAATGCCGTGCGGCCGTTGGCGGACAACACCATGCGCCGCATCATTCGAGGCGTAGACAAGTTTACCATCAAAAGCGGCAGCCCCTTTTTGGTCGAGTGCAATCATTCTGGTTCCGGGCACGTTGCCGATATAAAAGCGCCGCATAAGACCATCACCGCAAAACACACCGGCGGCCTATGTGAGCCGCTGCTCGCCCCTATCACGGTCAGTAATACCGGCAGCTCTACGGGCGCGGACGCGAGCCATCCAGTGCATACGGTCAGAACCGGAGGCGGCGGTCAAATGCTCGTAACCCCTTCGCTGATGTGCATTGGACAGACCGGAGGGGGCAACAGAATAAGGAGCCTGAGCGAGCCTGCGCCTACTACCGTATCAAAACAAGAGGCCTGTCTCGTTGCCCCGTCGCTCATTCAGTACCACACGGAACAGACAGAGTATGTCAGAGGTTCCAAGCTATCGAAGCCGATTAACACCGTTGATGCAGCGAACCGCTACGGTCTCACCTGCGCGAACCTTGTGGAATATTACACCGGCGGCCGCCCGCTGAATGTTCAGGAGCCGATGCACACCGTCACCAGCCACGACCGCGAGGCGGTAGTATCCGCACACGTCGTCAAGTTCAAGCACGACGAGGTTGGCACATCGCCGGTAGAGCCGCTTCCTACACAGACCGCATCTGGTGTATTTGCCCTTTGTGGAGTTTACCTCTGCAAAGTGTCAGGCAGCAAATCGCTCGGGCACTGGCCGGAAATCAGAACGCTGTTGAACCGATATTGCGAATACGAGCTGAAAGAAGACGACCTTCTGCTGTTGGAAATCAAAGGCTCGCTTTTCTACATAGCCGACATTGGACTGCGGATGCTATCGCCGCGCGAGCTATACAACGCTATGGGCTTCCCGCCGGATTACATCATTGACCGCGACTATATGGGAAATCCCTACCCTAAGAACGAACAGGTCGCCAGGTGCGGAAACGCCGTATGCCCGCCTATGGCCGCTGCCGTCGCAAGAGCGAATTTCCCGGAGTATGTTGCAGCTTTGGGTGAGCCCATCAGAACAATGGGAGCTCTGCTTGAGCGCCTGGCCGTATAGAAACGGAGGGCAGCAGCATGAATGAGCGTCACAAAATCGACTGCGCCAAAGAGGAAGACCGCAAGGTGCTCGTAGCAATTCTCGCACAGAACGGCTACACCGTCCGCTGGGGCCGCGAAAAGCGCGGCAGCAGCAACGCATACACCCATTTTGTTGAATACTGGAAGGAGGGAAAGTAAATGCAGCTTGTTTACTACCGCAATCAGGAAGGCAAGATTACGAGCCATCACAACGTACCGAAGGACTGGACGCCGGAATACCTCAAGGAGCAAATTGAAAAGTATAACAGCACGAACAGCCCCAGCCATAAAGCATTTCTCGTTGAAGTGGAAGACGGGAGCTTCGAGCAGTATCTTTTGGACAGCCTGCACAGAAAGTACCGGCTCGCCGCCGACGCTATCCAGGCCGCCAAAGACGCCTTGGGCGAGGCGCTGGACTGCATTGAGAGTTTGGAGGTGAAAGAGCGATGAAACGGAATTGCCGAAGAACGGACGACGAGCGAGATCAGCACGACCGCGCGACGCGCATCCGGAAAATGACCGATGCTCAGATTTGTTCGTATATCGACGGCTTAGAGCAGAAGGCCGCAGCCGCCGCAGCGGCACCCAGGAAAACTGAGGACGCAATCAGGCATTTTGTTGACAGCCTTGCCGTCAGAACGGACAGCGGCAACCGCATCAGCGATGCGACCATCCGAAAAATCCGGCAGATGGCCTATGAAATGGGCTTCCTCACCGAGGAAGGCGGAGACTGATATGGAACGACTGACCAGGCAAAAGGGCCCAGATGGGAAAGAGCTCACGCCTTGTTCCCTCTGCTATATGGCAGACTTGCCTATCTGCAAAAAGAACAGCGGGGAATGCTGGGAGCTGGCTATGTATGAAAGGCTCGCCGCATACGAGGACACCGGCCACGAGCCAGATGCAATCCCCGCAGCCATCCAGGAGGCCGCAAAAGCCAGCGAGAGCAATACCGCCCGCATCATGGCCGAGGTTATCGCTGGAGCCATGAAAGACACCATCGACAAGTATTGCACACCGCCCGTGAGCAGTACGCTATGAACTGCTACGGATGCAAATGCAATCACTGCCTCTACAACTGCGAGCTGGAAAGCTGGTATTTAACGCCAGGCGAGGTAGAAAACGTCGAAGACATCTGCTATTTCTGCGACGAGTGCCGAGGCTTTGACGGGGATTACCGTAAGAGAAGCAATTATAGGACGGAGTGCAGCCGCCAGCGTTTTCCGAAGAAGTACCTCGCGCAAGAAGAACTTATTGCGCAGCGGCGCCGCCGGCGCCTCGTCGTCACAAAGTGTGCAAAATGTTGTGGAAATGTTGAAGTTTCACATGAAACTACAAATATTAAGCCAATAAAATAAGGTTTTTAGGAGGGATGCCTATGTGGCAGAACAGCCAGAGCCGCGACGCTGCCAGGCGCCAGTATCAAGGCTCGATAAGCCGGGCCAACGGGCTGCATTTTGAGGAGATCATAGACGCCGGATGCAATTATTACCGCGCAAAAGGTGCCGCAGACATTGAGAAGACGCCGGAGCCCATGCGCCCTATCAAGGACATGGGCGGTGGAAAGTTTCTCGCGGTCTATACAAAGGCGGCGCAGGCGGACTACAAGGGCCTACTCGCCGGCGGCCGCGCCATCAACTTCGAGGCCAAGCACACAGACACCGGAAGAATGGAGCAGAGCCGTGTTACCGAAGACCAGGCGGAGCGCCTGCAGCGATGCGCGGCCCTCGGAGGTATCGCCTTCGTCCTCTGTTCCTTCGGCCCGATGGACTTTTTTCGGGTGCCCTGGAATGTTTGGCAGAACATGAAGGGCTGTTTCGGCCACAAGTACATAACACCCCAGGAAGTAGAGACCTTCCGCGTCCGCTTCGGCGGCCCGGGCGTACTGCTTTTTCTGGAAGGCATAGGAGGGAAACATGGATTACCAGACGCAGAAAATTAAAGAGCTGCTTGCGCTTATCGAGCAGAACCCGACACTCCCGGTCGTTCCGATGGTGGCGAGCGAAATCGTCTGTGACGATAGCTGCGCTCGCTGGAAGGGCTCGTGGGGCGCCGCAGAAGTGACGAAATACATCTGCGGCGAGGAACACATCTTCTTTTTCGACGACAGCGACATGGGCGAGGTCGAGAATACGCTCACCGAGGTTGTGGGCTGGGACTGGTGCGAGGAGCACAACACCAACGAGGAATGGCTCGAAAAGTATCGAGGCCTCGGCTGGACAGAGTGCATCGCAGTCAACATCAACGAAGCAGATTGAGGAGGAAGGCATGAGTAATTTCAAAACCGATGTTCAGCTTCTTGCGGATTTACAGAGCCTCATCAACGAGGCCGACAAGACTGCGAACATGGACACCACCACCAGCGGCATCGTCGGCCGCGTTCTGCCCGGAGGCAAGGGCTTAATCCCCGCAGCGCAGAAACGGGCCCGCCATCAGATTGACGTCCTGACCCGCGCACGGGACAGGCTCTCCGAGCTGATGGAAGCCCAGCACAAGTAAGGGGGGCGGCAGCATGACACCGACGTCGTTCCCGGAACAGAATATCATATTCAACCCGCCGGAGGGCATGGAGGAGCGTTGCGACCCGCTGCCTGCCTTCCGTGGAGAGGGACAGGTAATTTCTTGCTGGCGGCTCACGTTCTGGGAGCGCGTCAAGCTGCTCTTTACCGGCCGGCTATGGTTCAGCGTCATAGGAAACGCGCAGCCCCCTATCTGGCTTGGAGTACATTGTCCCTTTATCAGAAACCGCAGGAGGTGAAGCCCCGTGGCAGAAAAGAAGCCCAGCATCGAGGAGATCATAAAAAAGAGCGTGAACGCAGCCGTCCGCGCAGCGCAGCAGGCCCCGAAGGACGCATACAAGGCCACGGAGAAGCGCCTCTATGCGCTGCCCTATTTGAAGCAGAAATGCGAAGACGACCGCGAGCTCTACCAGGAGCTTTTGACCTACGGGCCGCGCCAGAAGTCGAAAAGCATCGTCAGGTTCCAGAAAAACGGCGTCGCCCTCACCCCGGACGAAATCTTCTCCGCAATCAAGCAGGACATGGAAGCCACCATTGCCGCCGATGAAGAAGAAATCAACGCCGTAGAACGTGCCATCGCCACCATACAAGGCGACAGATACGAATACTGCGTCACCGGCCGGTATTTTGAGGAGACGGACGACGAGACCATCGGACAGACCCTTGGGTGCGACACATCGACGGTCTGGCGGAACCGGAAGCGCCTGGTGCAGCGTATAGCGATTATGCTTTATGGGGCCCGAGCCGTCCGATAACCCCGTGCAAAAAGACGGTGCATTTTTGCAATTTGCTTTTGAGATTTTTTCGTGGTAGCATTATTACCATGAAAAATTGCGCAGAGCAAAAGCGCCCGTTACAGAGAATGTAGCGGGCGCTTTTTATGCCAGAAAGGAGTAACCTGTGGAAATACGGAAAATGAAGCTCTCCGAGCTAACCCCGGCGGAATACAACCCCAGGGTGGAACTGAAACCGGGCGACCAGGAATGGGAAGCCCTTGACGAAAGCATCGACAGCTTCGGCTATGTAGAGCCGATTGTATGGAACGAGCGCACCGGCAATATCGTCGGCGGCCACCAGCGCCGGAATGTTCTTCTCGCCCGAGGCGTCGAGGAAGAAGACATCAGCGTCGTAAACCTTTCCCCGGAGGATGAAAAAATCCTCAACGTCTTACTGAATAAGAGCAAGGGCATTTGGGACGTAGCGAAACTGGTTGCCCTTATCGACGAAATCAAGGCAGCCGGCGGCAACTTGAAGGCCACTGGATTTACCGAGCTGGAAATCAGCCTCATGGGTGAGGACTTCGGCCACATCGAAGACCTCCTCAAAGAGGACTTTTCCGACGTCGGGAAGAAGGAAAGCGACACATTTGTTGCTACCTTCACTCTGCCGGAAGAACAGCACCAGCGTGTGAACCGCTACGTCGAAGACTATGGGAAGGTCGGCTTGGCGAAGGCCGTCATGGACAAAGTAAAGGGGCTCGTGTGATGAAGATTATCAGAAAACGTATTGCCGATATGGAGCGAGCGACCTACAATCCCCGCGTAGAGCTCCAGCCCGGGGACGCTGAGTATGAAACCCTCAGGCGCAGCTTAGAGCAATTTGGAATGGTCGAACCCGTTGTCTGGAATGAACGGACGAACCGCGTGGTCGGCGGCCACCAGAGGCTCACCGTGGAAGCAGCCCTCGGACACGAGGAGGTCGATGTCAGCGTCGTAGACCTCGACGAGATCAAGGAAAAGGAGCTCAACATCGCGCTCAACAAAATCGGCGGCAGATGGGACACGGAAAAGCTCGGCGCCGTTTTCGACAGCCTCGGAGACCGGGCGCTGGAAACCGGCTTTACGCAGCCGGAAATCGACGAAGTGCAGGCGAAGCTGGAACAGCTCATTGACCAGGGCATGATAGACCAAGAGCTCGCCCAGATTGAAAAGACCTTCAATCTCAGCCTCCGCTTCGACCAGCACGACCGCGACGACCTGGAGGCATATATCAAGACCCACGGGAAAGACAGCCTTGTGGCCGTAATTCTCAAGACCGTTTTCGAGGAGGGCAACAACAATGGCGTGTAAATGCGGAAGCCAGATCGTGCTATGCAATCTCCCCATTCGCTTCGATACATACGTTGGATGCAGCCACGGGTGCCGGTACTGCTTCGTGCAGAAAAAGAACGGGCAGCTCGAAGCGGTGAAGAAGGGCGACACGGTTGAAAGCCTCAAGGCATTTGTCCAGGGAAAGCGCAGCGGAGAAACCGCGTGGTGCGACTGGAATATCCCCATTCATTGGGGCGGCATGAGCGACCCTTTCCAGCCGGTCGAAAAGAAATACGGTTACAGTCTCGAGTGCTTGAAGTATCTCGCAGAGACAAAATATCCCTTTGTGGTAAGCACGAAAGGACGCCTCGCGGCAAGCCCGGAATACCTTGAGCTCCTTGCGGAGTGTAACTGCGTCGTTCAAATCAGCATGGTATGCAGCCGGTACGACCAGCTTGAAAAAGGCGCACCGAGCTACGAGGAACGCTTGGAAATGCTGCGGACGATCTCGCCCAGAGTGAAACGCACAATCGTCCGCATCCAGCCATTCATGCACGAAGTTCTCCAAGACGTTTTGAAGAACCTTCCCCGCGTGAAGGCCGCAGGCGCCCACGGCGTTGTTGTGGAAGGGATGAAATTCGCAAAGGCGAAGCCGGGCCTCGTGCGCGTCGGCGGCGATTGCGTTTATCCCATTGAGCTGCTGCGGGCAGACTTCGAGCAGATTAAAGCAGAGGCCCACCGTTGCGGCCTGGTATTCTATTCTGGTGAAAACCGCCTGCGCAATATGGGCGACGACATGACCTGTTGCGGCATTGAGGGCCTGGACGGCTTCAAGCCGAACACCTACAACCTCTGCATGATGATAAACGGGAAGAACCCGCAGCCGACGGAGCGGATGAAGCAGGTCGGAACGGCCGACGCCTTTAAGACGCTCAATCAGACGGCCGGAAGCGGACAGAAAATCTCCAAGCAAAGCCTCGCCGGCATCATGCAGAATGAGCTCGCCCAGAAGGCGGACTATTACCGGAAGATTTTCGGGAAGGCCGGCCATGAATAAGCTGACGCCAGTGCAGAGCATAGGCGGCCTGCTTTTCAAGCGCGACGATCTCTATGAGCCGTTCGGCCCCGGAGAAGTCAACGGCGGGAAAATGCGACAGTGCATGATGCTCCTCGATAGCGTGAAAGACGAAATCAGCGGCGTCATAAGCTGCTGCAGCATACACAGCCCGCAGGCCCCTATCACGGCAGCGGCCGCGCTGGCCTTCGGAAAGCGATGCAAGATATTATACGGAGGCACCAGCCGCGCGAAACTGCTGGAAAGCCCCATGCCGCGCCTATGCTTAAAATACGGCGCGACGGTCTTGCTTGCCACCAGGAGCGGCCGCCATAATGTGCTATACGCGAAGGCAAAGGAATTGAAAGGGCCCGAAGACTTCATCGTCCAGTACGGAATTAACCTTTCCGGGCACTCAGATGTCCTCCTTGGAGCCGTCGCAGCACAGGTAGAGAATATCCCTGATGAAATTGAAAACCTCGTTATGACGTGCGGAAGCGGCATCACGGCATCCGGCGTTATGATAGGCTTGAACCGCTATGGGAAGAAGGTAAGAAATGTTCATCTTGTAGCGACGGCGCCAGATCGGCGCGAGAGCATACACCGAACGCTCAGAGAGCACGGGGCCGACAGGGATTTTATTTACCACGATCTGTTTCATACCGAAGGATTTGCATACGAGAAGCCGGCAACGGCTGTTTGGGGTGGCATCACGCTCCACCCAAATTACGAAGCGAAGACCATGCAGTGGTTCGTAAAAAGCGGCCTCGACCCTGGAAGCACGCTGTTCTGGATTGTGGGAGCAGCGCCCCGGAACATCCCGGCCGCCGGCAGACCATAGCAGCGGCGAGCGATGAAATGAGGGGAGGAAATGCCGAAAACGAGAGACGCGGAACGGCCTTGGGAGCGACAGCCCGGCGAAACTGAAAAGGCGTATGAGGCGTTTGTCGCTTACCGTGATTTGGGGGCGCAACGCAGCGTTTCGGCAGTTTCCGAGAAGTTGTCAAAAAGTAGACAGCTAATCAGCCGTTGGAAGGCTGCTTACTCTTGGGACGAGCGAGTGTTGGAGTACGACAACGAGCTCCAACGAGAAGCCAAAAGAACAGCTTCCGCAGAGCTGCGGAAAATGAACGCCAGACAGGTTAAAATCGCAATGCAGCTCCAGGAAGCCGCGCTCCAGGCGCTCGCCCGGCAGAACCCGAGCGATATGGCCCCGAAGGATATTATCGCTTACATCAAGGCAGCAACCGCTATTGAACGTGCAGGCCGCGAGGCCGAGGTCGAAGTAACATCCGCAGAGGTGCAGAAGACGGCCGCAGAGGGCCCGAGCACTTTGGCCGACGCCATCAACGAAGCCTGGAGGAAAAGGAAGGAGCAGAATGAGCCTTAACCCCGATGCAATCCTCTACTATTCCACCCATCCGGTCGAGTTCGTAGAAGACATCATCAGAGCAAAGCCGGACGCGCGACAGAAGGATATGCTACAAAGCGTAGCCGACAATCCACTCACCAGCGTCCGCAGCGGTCACGGCGTCGGAAAGAGCGCCGTAGAAAGCTGGCTCATTATCTGGTTCCTTTCCACCAGGCCGTACCCGAAGATTCCATGTACGGCGCCTACGAAGCATCAGCTATACGACATTCTTTGGGCCGAAGTCTCCAAGTGGTTGAGAAACAACCCCGTTTTGGAGAATGACATTCTATGGACGCAGGAAAAGGTCTTTATGAAAGGCTACCGGGAAGAATGGTTCGCGGTAGCCAGAACCGCGAGTAAACCGGACGCCCTTCAAGGCTTCCACGCGGAGCACGTTCTTTACATCATAGACGAGGCGAGCGGCGTCGAGGATAAGGTATTTGAGCCTATCCTCGGCGCTCTTTCTACGGAAGGCTCCCGGCTGTTCATGGCCGGGAACCCGACGCGGCTCACCGGCTTTTTCTTTGACAGCCACCACAAAAACAGAGCGCAGTACAACACCCTCCATATCGACGGCCGCGAGAGCAGCCGCGTTGACGACGCCTTCATCCACACAATCACTGAAATGTTCGGCGAGGACAGCGACGTATTTCGCGTCCGCGTGGCCGGAGACTTCCCCAAGAGCCTGCCAGACAGCTTCATACCAATGGAGTGGTGCGAGAGGGCCAGCGCAGCCCACACGGCCCCAGAAAGCCCGAACCGCATCGACATCGGCGTGGACGTTGCTCGCTACGGCGACGACAGCAGCGTTGTATGCCCTGTTTTTGACAAGAGCACCCAGGCGGAGCCGGACATCTACCATCACAACAATACGACCGAGCTCGCCGGCCGTGTTATCATCACGGTCAAGCAGCTTGCCCGTGACTACCCAGCAGCAGAAATACACCTCAAAATCGACTGCGACGGCCTCGGCGTTGGCGTTTATGACATCATAAACGAGCAGAGGGACGACATCATCGACGCCGTTGAACAGGCCAGAGAGGCCGACGGAATAGACGCGCCGCGCTTCGTTTTTGAGCTTTACGAATGCCATTTCGGCGGCGAGGGCGGAACCGTCAGCGGCGACGAAGGCGACCCTATCGAATACGCAAACAGCACCGGCCTCATGTGGGGCGCGGTTCGTCTTGCTCTTTATGAGCAGCGCCTTTCCCTTTGGGAAAACGATCAGCAAATCAGTCAGCTATCAAACCGCAAGTACGTCGTCAACAGCAAGGGCCAAATCGAGCTTGAAAAGAAAGAGGCCATGAAGAAGCGCGGCCTCCCGTCTCCTGATATGGCGGACGCCCTTGCCCTTGCGCTTTACGAACCCAGGCGCTACACCTGGGAATTGGGATAGGAGGCAATTTTATGGACTACAACAGAGAAGGAGGTGGACGGATATGGCGATTTTCGGAAGACGGCGCAGCGTAGCGCAACAGTACACCGGCCAGAACGTCAGCGTAATGCTTCCGCGTTACACCACGCCGCCGGAGCACAATACGCGCGAATGGTTCGATATGTTCGGCAAAAATCCACGCCTCGCAGTGGTAGACCGAATTGCATCCGACCTTTCCACTTGCACGGGAAAGCTGTTCCGTGTAAATCCCGAGACCGGCGAGGAGACGGAAATTGAAAGCCATCCCTTCTTAGACTTCATGGCAAAGCCGAACCCGCTTTATGAAATGTCGGCCGCAGCCTGTTGGCGCCTGCTCCAAATCTACCTTGAGCTCAAGGGCGAAGGCTATTTCGTTTATGAGTTCGACGCAGCGGGCCGGCCGGCTGAAATCTGGCCGCTGCCGACGAGCTGGGTGCAGGAGACGCCTTACATCGGGCACCCGTATTACGAAGTGAAGACCACCAGCGGAAACATCCTGCAAGTTCCGGTCGATGATGTTTTCTACATGAAGGAGCTCAATCCGCTTGACCCCTATAAGCGCGGTCTCGGAAGCGCGGAGGCTCTGGCGGACGAAATTGAGACCGACGAGTATGCGGCGAAGTTCCAAAAGAAGTTCTTTTACAACGATGCAACGCCGTCCACCCTTATTGCCATGCCGGGCAGCAGCAAAGACCAACGCGCACGGTTCCGAGAGGAGTGGAACGAGAAGTTTCGGGGGCCTTTCAACAGTCACGGCATCGCCACCATTGACGGAGAAGTGACCGTCACCAAGCTCGCAGAGAACATGAAGGATATGGACATGATGCAAGGGCGCGAGTTCCTGAGAAATGCCGTCCTTGAGCATTTTGGCGTTCCCCGCGAGATCATGGGCATTACCGAGAACAGCAACCGCGCCACCAGCGACGCGGCGCAGTACATCTACGCTTCAAACGTCCTCATGCCGCGCCTCGGGAAGCGCGAGGAGGCAATTAACACGCAGCTTTTGCCGTTCTTCGGCGCCGACCTCGTATGGCATTTCGATGATATTGTCCCTCACTCTCAGGAGTTCGACAAAGCGAAGGCGCTGGACGGCTGGAACGCCGGCCTCCTGATGCGAGACGAGGCCCGCGAGCTGCTTGGTGTTCCCCCGTGCAAGTACGGTGGAAACGTCTACAAAATCAACGTATCTGATTTGTTTATCAGCGAGGAAGACGACCCCACGGAGATCACTTCGATGCTCTCCGCAGAGCCGGACGGTATTGACTTTCTCTACGACGAGCCGAACGAAAACGAGACTTCCACAGTGCCGTTATCAGAGACCATGAGTGACGCCCACGCGCACGAAGGAAAAGCGCAGCCGGGCGCTATTGCAAAGATGCTTGAAGCGGCTCAGAAGGCCCAGAGGGCAAAGTTTGAAATTGCTACGCTAAAATACTTCCGGGCACAGGAGAAGCGGCTCACCAAGGCCCTCAATGGCGAAGAAAAGGCCGATTGGAGTGTTTGGGACGTCCTTCAACCCTACATCACAGCCGACCATGTAGCAGACGCCGCCGCATGGGCCGCGCTTGGTGAGGATGGACAAAAAAGCCTCGTTTCACAGTTCATTGGCAGCCTGATTGACTGGCCCGGAGAAAAGCAGGCTATGGAGGAGATTTTCAAACCGCTCTGGAAGCAGACCTACGCCGCCGGCACAAAGCTCGCCGCTGATGCGTATGCAATTCGCGGCATTGACCGGCCGGAGCTCATTTCTCCGGCCAAGATTCAAGGCGGCCAGCGTGTCACGCACGTCACCCAGACGACGAAGGACAATATCGGCCGCATTGTTGCACAGGGCATTGAAAGCGGAAACAGCCGCGAACAGATGGTCGCGGAGATCCTGCAGGAGTACGAGATACAGTCCAAGAGCCGCGCGAAGCTGATAGCCGACCAAGAGACAATCACCACTCTTGAAACAGGCCATTATGACATGATGCGCTCGAGCGGTGCCGTCACAAAGACCTGGCACCACCGGCCGCAGAAGAACCCGCGCGACGGGCGCGACGGCGGCCCGAATCACGTTGCGATGGACGGCGAGACCGTCCCCATCGACGGAACCTTTAGCAACGGCCTTAGATACCCTTGTGACCCGATGGGGCCCGCGAGGGAGACCATCAAATGCCGCTGCTATGTCACCTATAACCGATGAAGGAGGCGTGAGCGTATGTTTTTCACGCAGAAAGACGCAGAAGCAGCCGCGAAGGCCATAGGGCTCGACTTTTCAGCGGAAAAGTTCACGGTTGACGATCTGCTTGCCGGAATGAACGCAGAGCTCCGGCACGGGACGAAGGCAGGAAGCGCCAACGTCACCAACGACGACCCCACAATGACGGCGAAGCTCGCAGTATCAAATCTGCGGGTGTCGCCGTCTTATTATTCCCAGCGCGTGGGGAAAAGCGCCTGGGAGCGTTCCCTTGCGAAGGGAGTGCAGCACAGAGGTGTGCGGACTGAGTTCAAAACGATTGAGTTCGCATTGGAGGACTACGACGAGGAAGAAGGAACCTTCTCCGGCTACGGCGCAGTATTCTCCAACATCGACAGCGGCGGCGACATCATCGAGCCGGGCGCCTTCACGAAGACAATCGCCGAAGGCGTTGGAAGGGTGAAAATCCTTTCCGGGCATAACGAGAGCCTGCTCCCCATCGGTAAGCCTCTGGAGCTCCGCGAAGATGCAAACGGCCTGTTCCTCAAAGCCAAAATCAGCGACACCACCCTCGGCCGCGACGTCAGGACGCTTATCAAAGACGGAGTTTTGTGCGAGCTCTCCATCGGCTACGACCCCGTAGTCTTCGACTACGACGAGGCAGGCATCCGCCACCTCCGCGAAGTCAAGCTCTGGGAGGTCAGCGTGGTAACCTGGGCCATGAACGACCAGGCTGTTATTACGGACATCAAGAGTGAGGCTACCGAGAGAATTAAGGAAGCAGCCCGCGACGTAGAAGCCGACATCAAGGCCGGCCGCAAGATTTCCGCAGCGAGGCTCAAATCGCTCACGGAAGCCAGCACGTCGATGAAGGCCGCCGCCAAACTTCTCGACAAGGTAATCGCAGAGGCCCGCAACGACGACGGCAAGGGCGCAGATAACCCAGAAGCGCAAAAATCCCAGCAGACGGGCCACCACTTCAAATTGGCCCCGACGCAGCAGAAAACCATCAAAATTATACCGAATAGGAGGACAACTTAAATGCCTAACCCCAAGAACAGAAAGACCGCCAGCTCTGCCAAGATGGGCACCGACGAGCTGAAAGAGCTTATCAAGAGCGCGGTCAAGGAAGCTATGTCCGGCACCAAGGACGACGGTGCCACCGACGCCCCGCTGGACGGCATCAGCACCAACGACGTGCTGGGCGTCATTGAGCAGGCCATCGAGGCCGTCAGTGAGAAGCACAAGGCCGACGTGGAGGCCGGCGGCGAAGACAACGGCGTTACCACTGAGGAGATCGTGCAGGAGGCCGCCGCGCTCCTCGCCGAGCTTGCCCCCGACGAGGGCATGGGCGACGACGTCGACGAGGATACCAAGGACGACGACGAAGACCCCGACACCAAGGACGACGGCGACCCCGAGGACACCGTGAAGCGCCGCAAGGCGAACGCCGGCAACCGCCAGGTAAAATCCGCCGCGCAGCCGGCGCCCGAGCGCAAGTATGCGAACCTGTTCATTTCCGGCCCCACCAAGACTAACCGCGAGGAAAAGAAGGTGCCGCCTATGGTGCAGCTTGCCCGTGCTATCAAGTGCCTGGACGTCTTCGGCCGGAATGACCCCGAACGCGCTGCGTTCTACGCAAAGCGCAAGTATGGCGACGAGAGCATGAGCCGCGAGTTCAAGGCCCTCAACGCTACCTCGCCTTCCGCCGGCGGCTTCCTTATCCCGGAGGTCTACCTGGACGACGTAATCGAGCTGCTTTACTCCAAGACCATCATCAAGGAGCTGGGCGCCCGCACGATTCCGATGGAGACCGGCAACATCAACATTCCTCGCATGACTAGCGGCACCCGCGCCTCCTGGGGCGGTGAGGCTCGCAAGATCAAGGCAACGCAGCCCAGCTTCGGCAATCTGCGTCTGTCTGCGAAGCGCCTGGAGGCCATCGTCCCCCAGACCCGCGAGCTCATTATGAGCACCAAGTACAGCGCGGACGAAATGTTCGCCGCCGATCTCTCCCGCCGTATGCAGCTCGGCCTCGATTGGGGCGGCCTTTACGGCAAGGGCGGCGAGTTCCAGCCCACCGGCATTGCCAACACCGCCGGCATCGAGATCATCGACGCGAAGAACCTCAATAACACCTCGCTCGCCGATGCGAGCGGCCGCATCACCGCAGACTTCCCGGTCTACGTCAAGTCTCTGCTTATGAGCAAGAACGTAGACGACGTTGCCCTCGGCTGGGGCTTCAACAGCTTCATGGAAGGCTACCTGATGAACCTCAAGACCGCGACCGGCGACTATCTGTACCGCGATGAAATGAACCAGGGCAAATTCCTGGGTATGAATTACGCGGTCACGAACCAGATTCCCACCAGCAAGGACGGCCTCACCGATATTTTCTTCGGCAACTGGGCTGACCTGATGATTGGCGACCAGATGGGCCTGGAGACCTACACCACCCTGGACGGCTCCTGGACGGACGAAGACGGCATCCAGCACAACGCCTTCGAGGAAAACCTCACGGGCACCCGCGCACTGATGTACGACGACATCGGCGTTCGCCATGTCGAGAGCTTCGCCTACGTCAAGAACGTCAAGGTATTCTAAGAAGGAGGAACACAGAGCATGAAAAGAGCACTTTTTGAGACCGTCGCTGTGCTGCCACTCGTGAGCGGCAGCGTCGTTCAGCGCACCGGCTACGAAAGCGCGGTGCTGGCGCTCACCGTTGCGCAGAACGCGACGGCGACCGTGAAGGTCGAACACTGCGACACCCAGGACGGCACCTTCGAGGCCGTCGGCGATTCTCGCCTGTTTGTTGACAACCCCGTCAACGAGAGCGGTGAGGCCATCGTGAAGAACGAAGGCCCGGCGGCAGCCGTTGCCAACCTGGACATCGACTTGGTGGGCTGCAAGGAGTTCATCAAGATCACCGTTACCGGCGGCACGGCCGGCGCTCTGGCGCTCGGCGATGCTATCGACTATCCCGTGCACCAGGTCACCGCCATCGCCCCGGCAAGCAGCGGTACCGGCGGTTAAGGGGGCCGCAGCTATGGCAAGAATGTTCACCCCTCCCCGGGCGCCCGGCCCCAGCTCGAACAAGAAGCAGGATGCACCCGGCGAGCAGAAAAAGCAGGACGGCCATGAGAAGCCCCAGAAAAGCCCCAAGACGGGCCGCAAGGCCCAGGACGATAAATGAGACCCTGGGGAGGCGAAATGCCTCCCCAGGGCTCCCCAGGAGGCAAGAACATGGCGATTCAGCTTAACGACAACGCGCTTACGACGTTGGAGGCCGTAAAGACGTTCATCGGCATTCCCAAAGACGATGTGGACGAAGCCAGGGACAACACCCTCATTCAGCTTATCAATGCAGCTTCCGCATGGCTTGAAACACAGCTCGGCCGAAAGCTCGGGCTGCACACCTACATCCAGAAGTGCGCAGGCCCGGGAACGCAGCGGCTCGTACTGGAGCATTATCCCATCATCAGTATCGAGCAAATCAAGAGCCTCACGACCGGCGAGATCATAAACGGCTACGATTTCGACCAGGATGGAGAAATCGGCGTCGTCTATCGTGAAGACGGCTGGACGTACCAGGGCCACATTGGCGGCCTTTCCCGCGACTACATCGCCCCCAGGCGATACCTTGAGGTCAAATATGACGCCGGATATGTTCTGCCGAAAGACGGAACGGAGGAGAACCCCAGCACACTCCCGGCTGACCTTGAGGCAGTTATTTGGAACATGGTCGCGCAGCAGGAAGCCATCATCGAGAATGATGCCGCCGGCCTTTCTGCCTTCTCCATTTCCGACGTTTCTTGGACGTTCGATAAGAATATAAGCGAGACTTGGCAGACAATTATCTCCAAGTATAGGCGGTGGTAGGTTTGAAAATTCTCAAAGACACCTTCCGCCCGGAAATGGCTCGTATCAAGCGAGAGATAGCGGCGCTTCGCGGCCTCACCGTCCATGTAGGGATTATGGGTGATGCCGGAGGCGACCTGCTTATGATTGCTGGTGTGCATGAATACGGCGCCACCATTCACGCGAAGAACGTCAAGCACCTCGCAATACCGCTTACCGCAGAGGCGAAGGACGCCGGAAGCCCCCGCAGTTTTTCTGACCTTGAGTTCATTCCCATTTCCCCCGGCTACGGATACTTGGTCAGGGAGAAGCCAGAGGCGAAGGGCAAAGCCTATGACCCGGACAACTACGACTGGCTTTATATGCTCGTGGAGAGCGTCGAAATACCGGAGCGCAGCTTCATCCGGGCCAGTTTCGACAACGGCGGCGATACGCTTGAAAAGCTCTGCAAAGAGGCCGTTGACGGAATCATTCGCAAAGGCTGGACAGCGCAGGAGGCAGCCGACTACGTTGGAAAGTGGGCCGTCGAAATGACACGGGAATACTTCAACACGAAGTTATCCCCCGCAAAATCGGCGACGACGCTGCGGACAACAACGCAGTATCAGCCCCTTTTCGATTCCGGCCGCCTTTACAACAGCATCACATACCGCGTGGAAGGAGGCGGCGCACAATGAGGACTTGGAAGGGGCCGAAGCTCCCGCGTGGGCTGCTCCATGAAATGTTTGAGGTACACGAAGACGGTGGCTACTACGACAAGCAGAACGGCGGACAATGGGTGCCCGGAGGGGCCACAGAAGAAGCCTTTCAAGGCGTTGTTATGCCGATGAACAACGAAGACCTCAAGTACATGGACGCCGGCACCTACACCATCAACGCCCAGAAGGTTTACACCAACGGGCATACGCTTCGCGTCGGAGCTCAATTCCGAGACGGATATGACGGACAGCTCTATACCGTCAAGCAGGAGCTCACGCACGGCCCCGTACACGCCTTGAAACGCTATATGGTCGAAAAGAAGGGAGCGAGCAATCCAAAATGACGTTCAGAGAAATCCGAAACGCATTGGTCGAAAGACTTTGGAATTATATTGGCTGCCCCGTTGTTCTCGCAGATCAGGTGCAGCCGGAAGCGCAGCTCCCGTATGGCATTTATAGCGTCAGCACCCCGTATGCCCCGGACAGGGGCATGGGCGACTACACCACCCGAGAGGCCGAAGGAGGCAATGCGGAGATAACCCGTATGGAAATGCCTTCTGCAACCTTTTCTTTTACGTTTTGTAGCCAGAATAGAACCGACGCCGACGGAAAATACATCTACGGCAGCGACGAAGCAGAAGACCTCGCCGACAAGGCTATCGGTTACTTCCAGCACGTCGGATATGATGATTTCCTCATGCTTGGAATTACCATCGTCGAAATTGGCCAGGCACAGAACCGCAGCACCCTTATCATCGACGAGGCCGCCCGCCGGGTGGGCTTCGACGTCCGCATCCGATACACCCGGCAAGACACTCGTGTCGTTTCGAGCGTTGAAACGGCACCTATCACAGAAAAGGAGTGAAGCACATGAGCAAAGACATCCAGGTATTTACCGCCATCGACGCGAAGGTAAAGCCGGCTGAAAGCCTCGACATCCTCCTGCTGTCTACTGAGGGCGCAGCCCCGATGAAGACCTACAACGATCTCGAAAAGATCAACGCAGATTTTGAGGGCAAGAAGGTCGCTGCTATGGCGACCAAGCTGTTCAACCAGGACAACACCCTGGCTGATACCCTTATCCGCAAGGTACGCATCGTAGGCATTGAGAACCCGCAGAACGTCGGCGGGAAGGCAAGCACCATCAAGGCAGCCTTCGACGGTCTCTCCACTTCGGAAGAGCTGACGGCAAATACCGACTATTACGCCAAAATCGGCGGCAAGGCCGTCGTAAAAATCACAACTGGGGACACGGCTCCTGCTGACGAAGCGGCTTTTGCTGCTCTGTTCGATGGTGTCACCTTCACCGAGGATGGCATAGAGTTCCGCGCGGAAGCGGCGGAAAAGACCGTCGTGTTCACCAGCACCACGCGCACCGCCATTTCCGGCTACACGGCAGACATCGGCCTCTACAAAGACGAAGACTGCTTCGAGAGCCTTGAGCTCGGCGGATGCGATGTTGTCATTACCATCGGCACGGGCGACGTGACGAAGGAAGAAAACCTCGTCAAGGCACTGGAGGAGATCAGAGACGCAGACGACGACTTCTATTTCGTCCTCACCGACGTCACCGACGAAGACTGCGTTACGGCCCTCTGCAAATGGGCGGAAAGCACCGAGCCCACAGAGGCCGCCCTCGGCGCCGGCGTCGAAGATCACCGAAAGTTCTACTTCGGCCAGGTCACGAACAAGGAGTATGTCAACAACTACGGCCGCAGCGCCGTGGTCTACACCGACGACCCCAGCGAATGGGCGGACGCCGCCTGGGTGGGCTCTGTCGGCCCGTTCTGGCCGGAGAGCGTAACCTGGAAGTGGAAAGTTCCCGACGGCATCAGCGTCGCATACCTGAGAGACAGCGAGCGCGATACGCTGGAGGAAAATCGCGTCAACTTTATGACGGCTGAGTATAAGCACGAATACATGAAGAACGGCATTTGTGGTGACGGCAACTTCATCGACAACGTGCTCGGTGCCGACTACATCACCTACCAGATGCGCGAGAACCTTTATACCATCTTCCTGCAGAACCCGAAAATCGGCTACACGGATGCCGGATTTTCCATCGTGGCAAGCGGCGTGTTCTCCGCGCTGAACAGGGCCGTAGACCTCCACATTATCGCAAAAGACCCCGAGGATGGCGTCGGTGTTTATACCGTCACCGTTCCCAAGCGGAAGGACGCCACCGACGAGCAGGCCCGCAACCGTGTCATGCCGGATATTGAATGGGAAGCCCAGCTCGAAGGCGCTGTCCACAGCGCCAAGGTGCGCGGCACCCTCAGCGTGACACTCAACAACTGAGAAGGAGGTTAATAGACAATGGCGAACGGAATTGAAATTGCCAGCTACGACCCCAAAAAGGTCAGCGTAATCATCAATGGCAAGGAAATCACCGGCTTCGGCACCGACAGCGTCATTTCTGTCACCAGAAACGAAGACATCGTTACCACCCAGGTCGGCGTCAAGGGCGATGTAGCATATAGCGAAAACGCCAACGAAAGCGGAAGCTGCGCCCTCACTCTGATGGGGACGTCCTCCTCTTTGCCCTATCTCCGCAGGCTGGCAATCAAGAGAACCCCCATTTCCCTGATGATTCGTGACGCCAACGACGTTGGCGCGGTCAATGTCGCCGAAGATGAATGCCGCATCCTCAAGCCGCCCGATCTGAACCGGGCCAAAGAGGTCGGCAGCGAAACCATCAACATTTTCATCCCCTCCCTTAACTACCGTTAAGGGCCCGGGGGATGAACCGGAAAAACTGGCCGCAGCGGCCAAAAAGTCTATCTGAAAGGGGCTATCGAAAGTATATGGCTAAGACAAAGAAAGTGACCGTCAACGGGCAGGAGTTCGAGCTCCAGAGCGTTTCTCCGTCCTGGTATTACGACTTCAATGACGAGTGCGGGAACACCGGCAGCGGCAAGCGCAAGAGTGCGAAGTACATGGACGGTATGTTCAAAAACTGCGTCATTTCCCCTCCCGAGGTGAAGGCCCAGGGCATGGAATACTTCGACGAGAAGGAAGACCTCAAGACGCCGGAGCAGCTTATCGGCGCCATCGAGCAGTTTCTTCGCAGTTGAACAATCCATAGCCGATGCGCACCGGCGAGCCGTCGCAAAGAGAGAGTTTTGGAGCATGGTCTATTCTGGCAACGGAATTACCTATTCTGAGCTCAAAGGCATGGACTTGGCTGAGTACCGCGAGGCGGTCGAAGCCAAGCTCTTGTATATGGAAAAATGGCTCCCGGAAGCGCGGGAGAAAGCGAAAAGCAGACAGTAGCTCCCGGATTTTCCGGGGGCTACTTCTTTTTCCAAGGAGGTGACACAGGTGGACGATGCAAGAGAGCTTCAATATGGCGTAGGATTTGAGACCAGCGACGCCGATAGCTCGATAGAACAGCTAACCCAAAAGGTTGACGAGCTGGAGCAAAAGCTCGGGGCCGTCGAAATGGGCGCACAGAAGTTCGGCGCCGGAACAGTTTCCGCCTGCACAGCCGCCCGGAACGGCGCCGCCGCCTTCTCCGATGCAGCAGACGACGCCGCAGCAGCCGCGCAAAACGTCGGCAACGCAACCAGCGCGGCGGAGAAGACAACGCGACAGTTCGGCAGCGGCCTGGACGACGCCGGCGATGATGCCGATGCCTTCCGGGCACAAATCAGGAAAACCGCCCAGGAGGCGGAAAGCCTTGGCGACGCATTCAAGCAGACAATGGCCGACGGCCTTGAAGCAGGAAAAAGCATCGCCAAGAGCTTCGGCACCGGCATTACTGGTGCAATCGACTTTTCCACAAACAAAGTCAAAGGCTTTGCAAAGACGTTCGAGACCGGAGCCAAGAAAATCGGCACCGCCTTCCGGCATCCGATTAAGACCATTCGCAACAACCTTGTGGAAGCCCTTCGGAAGGCAAAGAAGGGCGAGCAAGAGACCGGGGACGAAGCAAACGACGCGGAGCAGGATTTAGAGGACATGGGTGACGCCGGCGAGGAGGCAGGCAATAAGGTCTCCGAAGCCCTCGGCTCTGTTATCAAGAAGTTCGTCGGTTTTGAGGCTATCAAAAAAGCGACCGAGCTGCTTGTGAAGTTTGGAGAGGCTGCGCTCAATGCCTTTGCGGCCGGGGAAAACACCGCGAAGAAGTTCGACGCGCTCTTTACCTCCGACGCCGCCGAATGGGTGGAAAACTACTCGGACGCCGTACACCGCAGCGAAGACGAGGTAAAGAGTTTCATGGTCTCGAACCAGGCCATGTATAAAAACCTCGGGATAACCTCGGAAGCGGCGCAAGACCTTTCCGAAATCACCACATCCCTCGCATACGACTTCGGTAATGCCTTCAACATGGAGGACGCCGAAGCACTATCTGTAATTCAAAGCGCCATTGGAGGCGACACGGCCGCACTTACAGAGTACGGCATAATGCTTGATGAAACTGCACTAAAGCAGAGCGCAGCGGCGCTGGGGCTCGGAGAGAATATTGACAGCCTCGACGACGCAGCGGCCGCCCAGGTGAGACTAAACGCTATCCTGATGCAGAGCGAGGCTATACAAGAGGCCGCGATCACGCAGACGGACGGCCTCGTCAATTCTACGAAGTCTCTCAAGGGCATTTTCAATGATTTCTTGTCTACCGCAGGCAGCAAGTTCGCGCCGGCGGTTGAAACCGTCGTAGATTCCGTGGTCGATAGCTGGCCCACCCTGGAGCCGATGCTCCTGTCATTTGTTGATGTCCTCGCGGACGGGCTGGCCGGCGTCGCCCCCGTTTTGGTAGAGCTCGGGCAAAACCTCATTCCCGCGCTCACGACCGTGCTCGGCACCGTCGCAAGCGCAGCGGGCCCGCTGCTACAAATCTTCGGAGACCTCGCCGGAACGATTTTGCCGCCGTTGGCTGATATTATCAGTCAGCTCGTAAGCTACGCGCTCCCACCGCTCATTGAGATTTTCAATGTTCTAAACCAGGATGTCATTCAGCCGCTCATGCCGGTTATAGAACAGGTCTCCGGTCAAATTCTCCCCGTCCTCGGGCAAGCCTTTTCCGCTGTCGGCTCCATCGTCGGCGAGCTGGCCGGCGCCGTGATGCCACCCCTTTGCGAGATCATCGGCGTACTTGCCGACGCCCTCGGGCCCATCATTGACATCGGCTCAAATCTCATTTCTGCAATTCTGCCTACGGCGCAGACCCTTATTGACGCCCTTTCAACCGTTCTTTCCGGCGTGGTGCTTCCTATCATCGAGGCACTTTCCCCACTCTTGGAAATCGTCGCCGACGTGCTCGGCACTGTCGTCGGCTGGGTGAGCGATCTAATCGGCTTCTTCGCCAACGGCGTGAGCAAGGTAGCGAATTTCTTTGCCGGTATTTTCGGCGGAGCAAAAGACAGCAGCGACGCCGTGGATGATTTGACCGGCGCTGTGAGCGGTCTCGACGACGCAGCAGGCACGGAGACTTCCCTGGCAATAGATACCTCGGAATATTCTGCGAGCGTTTCTGCGGCCTCCCAGGACGCGCAGGACGCCATGACGGAAGCAGCCACCGCTGCCAGAGAAATCGGTAACGAGAATTACACCGCAATGGCCGACGACGCTGAGACCGCCTACGCGAGAATGACGCTTGACGCAGAAGACGCATGGACGCGCATGACAACCGCTGCAGAAGACGGCGCCACCAAGATTTGTGCCGCCTTTACGCGGATTGCCACCGCAGCGCAGAGCGTCAGCAATGCGAATATCAGCGTTACCGGCGTAAATATTCCCGGGAACGCAGACGGTACACCGAGCTTCGCCGGCGGCTGGACGCGCATGAACGAGGAGGGCGGCGAGCTTGCCTTCCTGCCTCAGGGCACAGCAATTATCCCGGCCGATAAGACAGACCAAATCATCAACAATTCCACCAGCAGCGAAAGCGCCTCTTTCCAAGACCATAGTACATTTTCTCCCCAAATCAGCATTACGCTGACCGGAGAGACAGCAGCGCCGGACGCGGCTGAGAGTATCGCCGACAAGGTGCGCGAAATGATGGAACAGTTCTGGGAGGAGAAGAAAGAGCAGGAATACCACCACCGCGCTATGCAAGGCGGCTTCGCACGATAGGAGGACGACAACATGGCATACACCCTTTCGGGGAGCTGCGGCACGGTTCGGCTTGATGCTCGCACAACGGGCGTCGTCATAAACGAAAGCGTCCAGCGCACCAGCAAAGTGACGTCGAACCCCGTTGAGCAAGGCAGCGACATCAACGATCATGTCGTCAATGACCCCATCAAATTCACCATCACCGGCGTCACCATCAATGGCGACGGGCAAGCGGCGCTCATGCGCCGTATGTGGAACCAGAAAGACATCTTGACCTACACCGGCCGGAACCGCATTTCTAACTGCGTCATTACGTCGCTGAGTACATCCACCGACGCGAAGAACGCGAACGGCGCGAAGTTCACTATGCAGCTCCAGGTCGTCAATCTGGCCTCCTCGGATTACGTCGAAATGGGTGAACAGCTTATGAGCGCCCAGGACGCAGGCGCAAGCACCAGCGCCAGCAGCACAAATCAGACGAAGGCGACCGGCGCCGAAGGGCTGAAAAGCACGGTCGGCGAAACAATTTCCAGCAGCGCATACTCCGCATACGTCAAGAGCTACCAGAACAAGCCTGCCAGCAGCAGCGGCCCGAACGCTCGAAACGCCGCCGCCTTCTCCGCAGCGTAAAGGAGAACGGTATGGAAGGTCTGAAATTGATTGACCTCGGGAATGAGGTCAACTACATCGAAATCGACACCAGGAAGGTGCCGTACAATTTTTCGGTAAAGCTCCAGGACAAAACCTATACGTTCTGCATCAAGTACAACGAGGTCGGCGGATTTTTCACCGCCGACCTCTCCATTACCGCAACCGGCGAGCTCCTTGTTTACGGTGATATTGTCAGATATGGGCGGCCGCTTTTCAACAGCGTCGAAGACGAACGCTTCCCCATCCCGGTTATTATTCCGATTTGCCTCACCGGAGACAACATCCATGAAGTCACCTGGGAAAACTTTGGGAAGCAAGTAAAGCTCTATCTATACGAAAGGGTGACGGCATGAATTTCTGGAAACGCGCAGCGAGCCTCCAGCTCGGGCCGAAGCGTTACGACCTTTCGAGCCTTTTCTTCACATTCGACGTGCCGTTCCAAGACAGCGAAGAACTCGGAACGGCTACCGTCGCGGCCTACAACCTTTCGCAGAGCACACGGGCCAGCATCAAGAAAGGAATGGTCGTCATTCTGAACGCCGGATATGAGGGTGACGTCGGAACGATTTTCGTCGGGAAGGTATCACGGGCCAGCTCGAAAAAGCAGGCAACGGACTGGATAACCACCATCGAGGCCGTGGAGGCCCTGGACGAATGGCTCTCAAAAGAGGTCAACAAAACCTATGTGGCCGGCATCAAAGCAAGCGCCGTGCTGAATGACCTTCTCACGATGTTCGGCCTTGAGGTCGGCCAAATGGAGCTCGTTGAAGACAAGGTCTATCCCCGAGGGAAAGTCTGCAAAGGAAAGGTCAAAGACGCCATCAGCGAGATCGTCACGCTGGACTGTAAGAGCCGCTTCCTGATACGGAACGGCATTATAACAATCAGCGACCCGACGAAGGGGCTCAATATGGGCTTCCACCTCTCGCAATCTACCGGCCTCCTCCGCTCCACGGAGGAGACGGAGGACACGGAGACGACCACGAACCAGACCACCATTGATAACGGCGAGGAGCAGGAACCGACATACCGGCGGCGCTGCCTGCTCAACTACCACCTCGGCCCCGCAGACATCGTGAAGATCACCAGCAACAGCCTTAAAGGGAATTATCTCATAAAGGGCGGAAAGCATAGCGGCAGCCCGAGCGGAGACTGGATAACCGAAATAGAGGTGAAGCCGGCATGAACAGAAACCAATTTGCCGTCGAGCTCCAAGAGCGGAAGCAGATGGAGCAAGGGCTCCATGTGGCTTCTCTTTGCCGCGTAGAAAAGTTCGACCCTACGAAAATGACCGTTGATGTGCAGCCGTTATCAAAGGCGCTTGATGCAGGCGTTTATAGAACGCCGCCCCAGGTGCTCGGTGTCCCCGTGGCCCTCATTCGCGGCGGCGGCTTTGTTTGCCGACCGTGGTACGCGGCCGGAGACGTTGGCATCCTGCTTTACGCAGACCACGACATTGACCGCATAGCCGAAGCCGGGCAGGAGTGCCAGCCGAACACAGAGCGGAACCATGCGGAGGAGGATGCAATATTCATTGGTGCCTTCGTTCCCGCGAGCAAGCCCGTGACGGGGCTCCCCGAAAGCGCCCTTGTGTTGGGAACGGACACCGGAAGCGTATATATTGCCGTTACGGCCGGAGGCATCCAAATCAAAGGTGATGTTACCGTCGATGGCAAGCTCGCCGCCGGCGGTGTTGAAATGACGACGCACACCCACCCTGGCGACAGCGGCGGAACCACCGGCGGCCCGCAGTAAGGAGGCCAACATGGCTAAAATATCAGCATTAAAGCTCGACCCCGAGACCAGAGACCTATGTTTTGACGCTGATGGCATTATGGAGGTCGTAGAAGACGGCAACGCCATCGCGCAGAATATCCGAAACAATTTGCTCACTTGGAAGGGCGAATTTCCGCTGAATACGGGCCACGGCACAGAATGGCAGCGAGTTATGGGAAGGCCAATCAGCGAGGCCCAGGACGAAGCCGACGACGTGTTGCGGGCCTCTATCTTCCAAGAACCCTATGTGAAGGAGATTGACGAGCTTACGCCGGAAATCACCGGACGCAGCTTGGGCGCAGAGTTCACAGGTACACTTTACGACGGTTCTACCGTCAGAATGGAGGTGACAGCAAGTGAATGATTACGGATGGGGCTTGACCTCCATCGGCTTCCGCAGGCCGACGTATACCGAGCTGCTTGACGCGCTGGAGTACAAGGCCCGAGAGCTTTGGGGCGCAACAGCCAACCTCACAGTGCGGAGCCCTCTCGGCCTTTTCCTTCGCATCTATGCTTGGATGCTCAACATCCTGTTTTCGGTGTTGGAGGACGTTTATAACAGCCGCTTCGTTGATACTGCGGTTGGCGCATCCCTATTGAACCTTGGCCGCGCCATCGGCCTGCGCGTCCTTTCGGCGCAGAAGGCCACCGGCTATTTGACTGTTACGGGCCCTCCCGGAACGATCATCCCCGAAGGTTGGCTCGCCGAGACGGCAGCCGGCATCCAGTTCTTTGCCGTGGCTGAAACAGAGATTAAGGCAGACGGAACAGCCTTAGTCCCGGCCAGATGCACAAACACAGGGCCCGAAGGCAACGTAGAGGCCGGAACAGTTACGACCATCACCAATCCGGGCGCCATCGCCGGTATCACCGGCGTGACGAACGCAGCAGCCTTCACCGGAGGCCGCGAGCGAGAGACCGACGACGAGTTCCGCGACCGCTACTATGCTTCCGTGGACTTCGCCGGCGGCGTGAACGCAGATTCCATCAGAGCGGCGCTGTTGCAAGAGGTTGAGGGCATCATGGAAGCCAAAGTCTTCGAGAACGACACCGACGACACCGATGAGCACGGGCTTCCGCCTCACAGCATCGAGGCGGTCGTCTATGGCGGCCTCGACGAAGATATTTCTCGCGTGATTTACCGGCGCTTGGGCGCCGGCATCCAGACGTTCGGCCAGAAGGTCGTCCAGGTTATCACCGCGAGCGGCAACACGAAAGACATCCACTTCAACCGCCCGACGCCGGTAAAGGTCTATGTCAAGATTACGAACCTCGTTACAAACGCGAATTTCCCCAGGGACGGTGCCGACCGGCTAAAGGCCGCCATCACCGACTATATCGGTGACGACGAGAGCGGCGGCGTGAGCATCGGCGAAACGCTTTACCACCAGCAGCTCCCCGCAAGGCTCTACACCGTGCCTGGCGTCCTTGACTTCGACATCTATATCGGCACGAGCCCGGACGACCTGCAGCAAGAGAACATCAAGGTCGATAGCCGCAGCAAGGTTGTCACCGAAGAAGGGGCGGTGAGCATCGAATGAGCTACGGATACCTTGAGAAGATGCTCGAAATGCTCACGAGCGCATACACCCGGCGCGACCTTCAAAATCTCAGGCATAACCAGCCGCTCGAGACCAATATCGGCAAGGTCTTCTCTCTGTTTGCCACAGGGCTTGAAATCATACGGGAGAACGCGGAGCTCGTGAGGCTTTGGGATAACATTGACAACGCCGAAGGCGCTGTCCTCGACCGCTACGGCGCGAATTTCGGCGTCGAACGCGGAGCCGCCTCCGACGGGCTCTATCGCATCCTTATCCGCGTGAAAATGATAGCCCAGCTCTCCGGGGGCGACGACGATACCGTAATTCGAGCGGCCGGCGAGCTGCTTGGCGTTGACTTTTCCGACATTCTTCTTGAGGACGTTTTTCCTGCGAAGAAGGCCCTCTATGTAGACCAAAGCCTATTGAGCCAAGAGCGCCTTGACCTCATTGAGCAGATTGCTTACGCGATCAAGCGCATCCTCGTCGCCGGCGTCGGCCTGCGGCTTTATCTCCGAACCTACCGAACCTATCGCAGCGACCTTCATATTTCCCACGGCGGCGCAGTAGGCGCCGCTTTTTTGCTGCTTCCCGTAGGGCAAGACAGAGCCTATGACTACCCCGTCGATGTGAAATACGGCAGCTTTTTACGGCCAGAGCTCACACCGCTTCCGGTCAGCGAAGATAAAACCTTTGCGGCGCCCGTTTTCGTGGCGCACAGCGGCTTCCTGGAGCCTACCCTACCCGGATTACCCCCGGACACGGAGAGACCTCTTACGGCGCGTCAGAGCGCCGCAGGCGGGGCCATGTACCACACGCACATCAAGTCCAAGAGAATTGACTAAAAGGAGGAACGACCTATGGCGAAATTTGAAGACGGCAGCTATGGCAGTTTTCCGGGAATCGAACTTATTGCCAAGGTGCTCGCCGGCCGCTGCAAGATGCACTACACCCGCGTTGCGGTCGGCAAAGGCTACATCGAGGAGGGGCAGACCCCGAAAACCATGACCGAGCCTGCCGGTTACGTCATGGATGCAAAAATCAGCGGTTACACAAACCCTGTGGCCGGCGAGTGCCAGGTCACAGTGCAAATCAACAGCGCAGACGTCGAAAACGGCTTTTATGCAACGGGCCTTTTGCTTTACGCAGAAGACCCCGACAAAGGCGAGGTGCCCTATACCTACCTCGTTCTCGAAAACGAACCGGAGTGGATTCGCCCCTCGAGCAGCATCGTCGGAAAACTGGCGACGTTTGACATCATTACGGCGGTCGGCGACGTCGATACTGTCACGGCTGCTATCGACCCGGAGGCGCTTGCCACGGTCGAGCGCGTAGAACAGCTTATCAAGGAGCACAACGAAGACCCAGACGCACATTCTGGCTCCATCAGCGAAGCCGTGGCGAAGAAGGTGCAGGAGCTTGCCGACGAAGGCGAGCTCGTGACCGAGGAAGAAGTCACGGACATTGTAAAGCGAGAGATCGCAAAGCGCCCCGGCGGCGGTTATTACGGCACCTATACCGTAACCCTCACGCCGGAGGCATGGCAGGAAGCCGCAGAGCCGAATGCCGATTATGACTATGTGTGTGATGTCGTGGAAAGCGAAGTGAAAGGCGACCTCGTTCCGATGGGTGCCTGTGACCTCGGCTACTTCGATATTGCGAATAAAGCGGGCGTCGTGAGTGGATGCGAGACCTATGACGGCTACATCAGATTTTTCTCCAAGCGCATCCCGGAAGCGAATATCCAGGCGACCGTCATTTTGTTCAGCAAAGGAGGTGGAAGTGGCGGAAGCGTAGGCGCCGGACAGGGCCTCAAATTCGATGATGAAGGCAATCTCGCCGTGCACATCGGAGACGGCCTTGCCTTCGACAAGAATGAGGCGCTCACCGTTTCCAAAGAGACCGTTATGACGAGCGACGACCTCGTAGACGAGAGCGACGTCAATCAGGCGGTCGAAGACATCTTCAACGGGGATGGAACTTAACTGAGCCACCCAGGCAACACACAAAAATTATTTTTTAGGAGGACATAAAAATGTCTAAGAACATCACCACGAAAGTAACCATTCAGAACCTCGCCGCCCAGATCAAGAAGGACTTCGTCAAAAAGAGCGCGTTTACCCCTGTTCAGCAGGCAGCGGCCGCCGCCTTCAAGTCCGGCAAGGTTGACGGCAACACCGTCTCCCTCTACACCAGCACCGATCAGACCGGCACCGCCGCGTTCTCTTTCGACTTCCCGACTGAGTATTTCCTCGACCAGACCAAGAGCGTCTTCGTCCAGACCTTCGCCTGGAGCGAGACCGCCTACCCCGGCTCCACCAACCCCAACCTGGATGGCAAGCCCGTTATGGTGCTGGCTGTCAAGGGCGACGACAACACCGTTCTGTACTCCTTCGTTGACCTGACCTATCTGCTGGACACCTACACCGGCGGCAACACCAGCACCGCGAAGGTGACCGTTGACGGCAAGGAAATCACCGTCGCCGTGAACGTCTCCAAGGAAGCCAACAACGCCCTGCAGGTCAAGGAAGACGGTCTGTACGTCCCCAAGGCCGAGGTCGTTGACATCAGCGGCAAGGCCGATAAGGTCGCCAACGCTACCGAAGGCAATTTCGCGGGCATGGACGCCAACGGCAACCTGACCGACAGCGGCAAGAAGGCTTCCGACTTCGTGGCCGCCGAGGCCAAGAAGCGCCTGATGACCGACGAGGAGGGTACCAAGCTGGGCGGCATCGCCGAGGGTGCCACCAAGGTTGAGGCTTCCGAGACCAACGGCAACATCAAGGTCAACGGTGAGGAGCAGACCGTCTATACTCTGCCCGAGACCGTTCTCCATGAGAACGACATCAGCGACTACACCGCCGAGGAGATCGCGGCGCTGCTGGCAGACGACGAGGGCTAATCCAACAGCCGAAGGAGGTAAACCCTTATGGCAAGTGTCAAAGCTCTTTTGGGCGGGGGCCTTGCCGCTCTCTGCGAACATATCAAGGGCATCAGGACTACCGTAGGCGATCTTGCAGAGGCGACCGCGCAGAGCGTCGATGAAATCGACGGCATCCTGCATGAAAAGCAGGACATCAACAGCAAGGTAGCCTTCACCATCCCGACGACCGGCTGGGGTACGGATTCTTCCGTACCCCAGCATCCCAAATTCATCGACATCACAGTGTCCGGGCTCCTTGAGACGGACATTGTGGCCGTCGATGTCGCGCCGGGGAGCTCTGAAATCGCACGGGCGGCAAACTTCACCAACACCCAGAGCTACGCCGGAAAGTTCCGGCTTCGCGCCGCCAGCGTCCCCACGGCCGCTATTTCGGCGCAGTATCACATCATCAACACCGTAAAGTACACGGATTGAGAGGAGGAACATCCACATGGCCTATGGCCCTTTTAACGCAGGCGCCGGCAAAGGCGGAGGCGGCTCCGCTGCTGATACGTCCTACGACAATTCCACGTCCGGCATCGAGGCCAGCAACGTGCAGGACGCGCTCGATACTGTACTCGGTGCCACCCTTCCCAGGCTTACCGTAAAGGTAGCCGCAGGCAGTGCAATCACCATCACGGACGGAACCAGCACGATCACCGGCACGGCCAACACCGCAGGCAGCTTCACCACGAATCTGCCCCGCACCGGCACCTGGAGCGTGAGCGCGACGCTGAACGGCGAGAGCACCGACGGCAGCGTAAATGCGGCCTCTCTGGGCGGCAATTACACCATCGAGCTCGCCTACTTCGCGGCTACGCTGACCGTCTCCGCGAAGGCAGGCACGGTCGTCACCGCGAGCTGCAACGGCACCACTTATAGCGGCACCGCAGCCAGCACCGGCAAGGCGACCATCACCATCAAGAAGGCCGGCACCTATACTGTCACCGGCGTCTATTCTGGCGTAGCCTCGAATAGCGCCTCTGTCAGCGTCACCACCAACGGAGGCAGCTACACGGCCTCCCTCAGTTTCATCACCCTCACAGTCACGGTCGATACCGGGAGCACGATCACCGTCAAGAACGGGAGCACGACCCTCACCGATACGAGCACGGGCTCCAATACGTTCTATCTGCCGAACACCGGCACATGGGAAGTGACGGCCTCGCTGAACGGGCAGACGGCAACAGGCAGCGTCAACGCGACCGCCTATCAGGGCTATACGCTGGCTCTCTCCTACGTCAGCAAAACCCTCAATAGCAACTCCTGGGCCACCATCAAGAAGGTCTCCGATGCGAACCAGGGCGCGAACTATTGGGCGGTCGGTGATACGAAGACCATCACCATCAACGGCAAGGTCGGCGCCACGACCTTCTCGAACCTGTCTATTGATGCCTTTATCTCGGGCTTCAACCACAACAGCGCGAAGGAAGGAACCGGCCGCATCCATTTCCTCATTGGCAAAAAGAGCGGCAAAATGGTCGGCCTTACTGATAGCAGCTACGGCAACCAGACTACCACCAGCGGCGCATTCACCATGAACACCTCGAATACGAATAGCGGCGGCTGGGCTTCCTGCCACATGAGAAAGACTGTTCTTGGCGCAGACAGCTCCCCCAGCAGCCCGAAGGCAAACACCCTTCTGGCGGCGCTTCCGGCCGATTTGAGGGCCGTAATGAAATCCGTAACAAAGTACACGGACAACACCGGCAACGCCTCTAACACGGCCGCAGCGGTCACCGCGACAACGGATTATCTGTGGCTCCTGGCGGAGTTTGAAATCCAGGGTACCCGCAGCTATGCGAACCAGTACGAACAGAACAGCCAGGCCCAGTATGACTACTTCAAGGCAGGCAACTCCAAGATTGCCTATAAGTATAACGATGTGAGCACGGCGGTCTGGCCGCGCGGGCGTTCGGCTTATTACAGCAACTACACTAACTTCTGCTCTACCTACACCGACGGCTCCGCCAACTATACCTCTGCCGACTATTCGGGCGCTGTGCTGGCCGGCTTTGCTGCCTAATCCTCCGCAGAGCTATCCGGGCAAATCCGCCCGCGAAAGCGGGCGGTCTCCCGGACAACGCAGAGACCGAAAGGGAGCGGAAAGCCCCTTTTGTGCCGGCGCGAAGCGCCGGCCGATTTTATTTTTAATTTTTACCCCCTTTATTCTGGAGCCTAAAATGCTATCACTTACCTGTCTTTAGACCGCATACAAAAGGCAAAGACAGCCATAGAATATTCGTATGCCATGCGAACGGAGGTGTGACGGTGGCTACGAATAAAAGGGTGTTTACGCTGCGGTTATCTGATGAAGTCTTTGACAAAATCGGAATACTGGCAACAAATGAGCACCGCTCCATTACGAATTATATCGAGTTTGTGCTCCTCAAGCATTTGGAGGAGGTCGAGCGAGAGCAAGGCACGATCTACCCAGAAGAAAAGGACACAAAACCGTAATTGAGGTGATACCATGTCAGTGCTCCAGATGAAGCGCACCACAAGCAAGGCGGAGTTCGTGAACACCGCCAACCAAATCTACGTTGAAACCATCAATTTCCTCACGCGCATTTCCGCCAGGTACTCGAGGCTCCTCGCGGAGCCTGTTGCGAAGCTGGCCGGCGAAGTTATAGACCACGCGGAAAAAGCCAACAGCATCTTCCCGTCGGACGATCAGCGCCGCGAGCTGCGGAAGGCCCACCTCATTGAGGCCAGGGCCTCCCTGATGGCGTTGGATGTCCGGCTTACCCATTGCTATCTTGTGATGAACCAGAACCCCGAGGGATGCTTCACAACGGCAAAGGGAAAGGCTGTTGACGCGAAGGAGGCAACAGTGAAGCTCGATAAGATGGCCCAAAGCCTCGGCGAGCTGATTGACCGCGAGAACGAGCTTTTGAAGGGCGCAGCCAAGTCAACCGCCCAGCAGAAGCAAAAGACCTGACCTCGTTTTTGGGTGTGCCTCTGATAACATGGCCGTCGTTGTTTCCGCCCTTCGGGCGGTCTGGTCGCGCGGGCGTTCGGCTAATTACAACAACAACAATAACTTCTGCAATACCAACACCGACGGCTCCGCCAACAATAACAATGCCAACAATTCGGGCGCTGTGCTGGCCGGATTTTGCGTGCGAGGTCACATGGAGTAACCGTAAGGTGAAAGACGACCTTCGCAAAAGGAGAGACACTTCCCCGGTGAAAGCCGAAAACTGCCCCGCTTGGGAAAGCGGGATGGGGCATAACCTATTTTGACAATAGCCGATGCCCTTTCTTTTGATGCCCTTACACGGACGCTGCTTGCATGGTGGGCGAACGTGCCATAGCCCATTTCATGTGTCAGGGCAACGCAGATTAGACGGCACCCTACATTGTATCTGTACGAAAGGCGAATACTCTATTATGACAAGCGAGGAGCGCCGCGAGGCGCGATACAAACGCCGCCGGGCAAGGCGGCAAGCACGACTGCAGTCCCGGAACGCCGCTATCGGCACCCTGGAGGAAGCCTTCTCCTACCGGGCCATGTTCTATTACGGGAAGAAGTGCTGCAACGGCGTTCGTTGGAAGCAAAGCACCCAAAACTTCGAGCTTCACCTCTTTTCCGGCACGGCCGCCCGCAGGCGCCAGGTGTTGGACGGGACGTGGAAGCCGAAGAAATGCAGCCACTTCATTCTCAAGGAACGCGGGAAGATCAGGCCCATCGACGCCCCGCACATTACCGACAGACAAATCCACAAGACCGAGTGCAACAACATTCTGATACCGCTCTACACCCCGCACATGATATATGACAACGGGGCCAGCCGGCGCGGAATGGGGCTGCATTTCGCCTACCATCGGCTCGAGCAGCAGCTTCATTGGCACTTCCGCAGATACGGGAGGGCCGGCGCTGTGCTGCTCCTCGATTTGAAAAAGTTTTTCCCCAACGCACCCCATGCGACAATCTACCAGAGACACCAGCGGCTCATTCTTGACCCGAGCTTGCGAGGGCTCGCCGACAGCATCGTTGCATCATCCCCGTGCCCGACGCCGGGCCGTGGGATGCCCTTGGGCGTCGAACCCAGCCAGCAGGAAATGGTCGCCTTGCCGAGCGCAGTTGATAACTTCATCAAATGTCAGGCGGGCGTCCATGTTGCCGGACATTATATGGACGACTACTACATCGTCCTTCCTGATGTTGAGGAGCTGAAAAAGCTGGGCCGGGAAATCGTCAAGCGATTTGAGGCCATCGGTGTCCCGGTAAACAAGCGCAAGTGCAAAATCATCCCACTCACGAAACCTTTCCGTTTCTGCAAGGCCCGTTTTACCCTCACGGAGAGCGGCGCCATCAAGATAAACGGAAGCCGGGACGGCATGAAGCGAGCCCGCAGAAAGCTCAAACTGTTCCGCAAAGAGGTGGATGCAGGAACCCGCACCCTCGCATACGTCGAGCAGTACAAGGAAAGCCAGAGCGCCTATTATAGGAACTTTGACGACCATGGACGGCTCCTCCGGCTGCGGAGGCTGGAATATGCTCTATTTGGAGGTTTGAAATGTTCAGAATTATCAAAGACGGCGGCAGCGTCGGCATGACCGAAGCTCCCACCTATATCAAGCAGGCCGAAAATGGCTGCTACGTTCTTTGCCCGGAGCCGGAGGCTTCGGGCATTGCTTTTGGCAATACCGTCTATCACCTCGCCGGCCGGGAGGCTATCGAAGGTGCAGAAACGGTCGCGCTGGAGCACATCGACGCTGGCAAGGAAATTGAGCTTGTCAACACAACCATCAGTGATACCGACGCTTTGACCGTCGATCACGAATACCGCATCACCCTTCTGGAGCTCGGCATCGACGACACAGAAGGCGACGCGGAGACTACCTGAAAAGGAGGTGAAGGACAATGTTGTATCGTACTCTGAAACGCATGATTGAGCGCGGCCAGACCGCCGGCATGGAGACCAAGTTGGACGTTTTCTACGCAGCCGACAAGATTACCGAGGCGGAATACACTGAGCTGACCGCTCTGCTGCACCCCGAGAAGGCGGAGGTGTAAGCGATGGTCAATCATAAGCGATATATCACCAGGAAGCGGGCCCGCATTGAGGGTATCTGCGGAAAAGTAAATATCCCATACGGGACAGCTCTGGAGACCAAAGACGGCTATCTTCTTTATGAAGGTAGCCGTCTTTGCGTTGTAACCAGCCAAAACGCCTATGACTATTTCAGCCAAGACGACGACGGGCATGGGCTGGAGCGCGGCGGCCTGGTGGCCGCGATCCTCGCCCGCCTGGAGAAAAGGGACGCAGACCACCAGCGCCGCTGGGATAAGGTCTGGGACAGCCCTTTGTGTTTGCGGTACAAGCGCCCAGATTGCGAAGACTTCTTTATCTGGGGCTATGACTTCTACAACGCTCCCATCGACGACCTAAAGGCTATTGCCGAAATCGTAGGCTTTAACCCCTCGGCCCTCGACAGGGCCAGGAGGTGACGACAGGCATGGAAATCACCTTGACCGTCGGGCAGGCCCTTTGGGCCTTCATCCTCGCCCTCGGCATCCCGAGCGCCATTACCGGCTTCCTTGTTTGGAACTTCGAGCGGAAGATTGCAAAGCGCGAAGCGAAGCGAGAGAAGGAGCAGGAGGAGCGCCACAAGAAAGAGGCAGAGCGTGAAAAAGCCAGGGAGGAGCTTCAAATCCACACCATTCAAGGCGTATCGGCCGCCATAGCCCTCGGCGAAGCTACGGCGAAGGCTGTTCAGCGTATCCCCGACGCACATTGCAACGGGGATATGCACGACGCCTTAAATTATGCCATCAAAATCAAGCACGAACAAAAAGACTTTCTCACACGCATGGGAATCGCCTCCGTCGTCGAGTGAAGGGAGACCGCCTATGGAGTTCTCAAAGAAGCTCATTATCTTCTCCTACACGGTTCTTTTTATCCTCCTCGTTCTCTACTTCGTCGTGGAGGACAAAAGCTCCTGGGCCACCATCGTATGCGCGTGGATTGCAGAGTGCGGCGCCGCGACTGCGTTTTATCTGTGGAAGTCAAAAAACGAAAACCGGGCCAAATACGCCCAGCGTTTCCTCACGAAATTCGCAGATAAATACGGGGCCGACGTTGCCCTCCACCTCGCGGAGATTGTCTTGAAAGACTAAGCAGGAAGGAGAAAACAATATGACAGAAGCACAGGCTCGCGCTACCGTCGTCAACACAGCTATTGCATGGCTCGGTTGCAAAGAAGCAGACGGCAGCCACCGCAAAATTATCGACACCTATAACAGCCACACGCCCCTCGCCAGAGGCTACAAGATGAAGTACACCGACGCGTGGTGCAGCACCTTCGTCAGCGCCGTCGCCATCAAATGCGGCTTCACCGACATCATCCCGACCGAGTGCGGATGCGGTAAGCATATCGAGCTGTTCAAGAAACTCGGACGCTGGCAGGAAAACGACGCCTATGTTCCCAGCCCGGGTGACGTCATTTTCTATGACTGGCAGGACGGCCCGGACTACGCTACGACGGACAACCAGGGAGCGGCCGACCATGTCGGCTACGTCGTATCGGTCTCCGGCAATACCATGAAGATTATCGAAGGCAATATGAGCGATGCCGTCGGCTACCGCACCCTCAAGGTCAACGGCCGCTATATTCGCGGCTTCGGCCTCCCAGACTACGGGAAGAAGGCCGGAGTGCCTGCCCCAAAGGTGGACACAACGCCGGCCACCGTGACGGGCGGCGAGACGATCTACACGGTCGTCAGCGGCGACACACTCAGCAGAATTGCCGCGAAGCACGGAACGACGGTCAAGGCGCTTGCTGATTATAACAGCATCAAGAACCCTAACCTCATTCGTGTCGGCCAGAAAATCAGGATTCCAAAAGCCGGCGTGAAGCTCTCTGTTGGCGACATCGTGCAGTTCGCAGGCGGCCCGCATTACGTCAGCTCCAGCGCCGCAAAGCCGGCCAGCAGCCCCGCAGCGGGCCCAGCAAAGGTCACAATGATTTGCCAGGGAGCGAAGCACCCCTACCACATCGTACACACCACCAACGCCTCTACGGTCTGGGGATGGGTGGATGCCGACAAAGTGGTGAAGGCATGAGCCCCACCCTTGAAGCGGCGCTCGTATTACTCAGCCCGATTGCCGTCGTCGCGTTGGCCGTTATTCTGATTGCTACGTCCGACGGCGAAGGCTGCACACCTGGGCCGTACTGTGACGACTGCCCTTTCCCACGCTGCGAAGACAGCAAAAAATAAAGCGGCCACCGGCCGCGATACATGAAGGAGAACCGCTATGACGTTCTTTACGATTTTTAGCATTGTTGTGATTGTTCTTTTCATCACCGCCATGCTCGCGGCCGCGTACTTTGCAATTAAGGCCGTCCTCACCGGCGATGTCAGCCAGCTCGTTGCGCTGGCCGAAATGACGACGCTCCCCGGGCCCGAGAAAATGGCCCAGGTCGTCGCTTCAATGTATCAGCACGTCCCAAAAGCCTTCCGTGCCATCTTGACGGAGGAACGGCTCGAAGCTATCGCCCAGGGCATTTTTAACTGGATGCGGAAATACGCAGAGGAATACATTTCAGCCATCAAGAAGCCGGAGCCCGAGCAGGAAATCAAGCAGATCAGCGAGGAGGCCATCGCCGAAACCATCGCAGAACTGCTCAACATGACGGCGCAGGCCCTCGCAGAGCGAGCCCGCGCCTATGGCATTGAGGTCAACCCGAAGACCACGAAGAAGGAGACGGCTATGGAGATTATCAAAGCCATCCTCCAGGGGAAGACTGCAGAAGCGTAGTCTTCCTTGCAAAAGCAGCGCAGAGCTGCTATACTGTCCGTGGAATTATTTTGGCATTACGGCAACCGTGGAAGACACAGACTACACGGACGCCGCCGAAATATGGAGACTACACGGACGAAAAAGTACCACAAAAGACGTCGAACAACCCTTCGGCGAAAGAGTGGGAATAATACCCAAAAAGCTGAAAAGCCTTGAAAATGCTGGACTTTTGCGTTACGGAATTGCCCCGTGACAACAAAATGACAACATTTTAGATTATCCAAGAATAAAGAGCTATCTGATTTCTGTTAGAGAAGTCAGATAGCTCTTTTTGTTTTGTCTGAATTTAATCGTTCTTCAGCCTGTCTTTGAACGCTTCCACCATCGCATCGCTGAGCTGCTGAGACGGTACTTTCACATAGCCGGAGGTTTCGTCATATTTCGGGTAATTATAACGCCACTTGTCGTAGTCCTCCCGGTTGATTTCGCCGTTGCGGAGTTTTTCCGCTTGCTGCGCCCACGCAGTGAGCATTTCAGAAAGCTCGGCGGCATCCTTCCCTTTCCGGGGATCAACACGCAGGGAAACGCCGTTCTCACCGGTTTCCACCGTCAGACCGTAGCGATCCTCCAAGGTGAACAGCGTGTGCATCAATCCAAGATAGCTGTCAATGTCCGGCACGGACAGCGCCAGCGGCGAGACACCCAGCGCACCGGCAAGGTTCTCCGTCAGCTCCGCCTTGGGCGTCCGGCTGCCGGATTCATACTGCGCCATGCGAATATCGGCAGTCTTCTCTGGAAAGCCGACCACCTGCCCCAAGTATTTTTGCGTCATTCCCCGCAGATTGCGGAAAAACCGAATTCTCTCACCGATTGCCATAGCACAACACTCCTTTATGTATTGTGCAATTAGTATAGCATATGAATTTAAGCTGTGTCAAGATAGCAAAAGCAAAAAAGTTAAATATTTTCCCGCAAGCCTCTTGACAATAGCAAATTCGTTTAGTATAATGACTATAGCAAATAGCGTTAAGTTATTTGCAGACAACAATATATCCGTCGTGCGTCACGGTAATGGCGTACCCGCTCGGGCAAATCGGAATGCGGTCAGAAAGTTCTCCGACACTAAACAAGAGAACTATAACCAAACGAAAGGGGTGATGAAATGGAAAACACAAGCTTTATGAGAGTAGAGGAAGTAGCGCAGGAATTGGGCGTTTCTAAATCCTACGCCTACAAGATCGTCCAGAAGCTGAATGAGGAACTGAAAAGCAAAGGCTTCCTCACGATTTCGGGACGAGTCAACAAACAGTATTTTATGGAGCGCACCTGTTACGGTGCTGTTCAGAAAGAGAGGAAAAATGTCCGTTTATAAAGATTCCAAAAACAACACTTGGAAGGTCTACTACCGTTTTACGGATTGGCAGGGAAAAGTCCACCAGTCTACGAAGCGAGGCTTTCCTACGAAACGAGAAGCTCTTGCTTGGGAGCGGGAACAGCTCCACAAGGTGGAAGCCGATCTGGATATGACCTTTGAGAGCTTTATCGACACCTACACAGCCGATATGAAGAACCGGCTGAAAGAGAACACTTGGCACACCAAGGAGCATATCATCCGCACCAAACTGCTTCCCTACTTCGCCAAGCGGAAAATGAACTCAATCCAGCCCAAAGACATTATCGCTTGGCAGAATGAAATGATCAAATGTCGGGATAAGAGCGGCGAAGCGTATTCGCCGGTGTATCTCAAAACCCTGCACAATCAGCTCAGTGCTATTTTCAATCACGCCGTAAAATTCTACGGGCTGAAAGACAATCCTGCTGCCAAGGTCGGCAATATGGGGAAGGCCAAGGCAAGGGAGATGCTTTTCTGGACACAGGAGGAATACAAGAAATTCTCCGAAGAAATGATGGACAAGCCTGTTTCCTTCTATGCTTTTGAAATGCTGTACTGGTGCGGCATCCGTGAGGGAGAGCTGCTGGCGCTGACCCCGTCAGATTTTGATTTTGACCGGCAGACGGTCACGATCAGCAAATCCTATCAGCGTATCGGTGGCCGGGACATCATCACTGACCCGAAAACGCCGAAAAGTAACCGGACGATCAAAATGCCGGAGTTCCTCTGTGAAGAAATGCAGGACTATATAAAACAGCTCTACCGAATCGGCAAAAACGACCGGCTGTTTGAAGTCACAAAAAGCTATCTTCATCACGAAATGGACAGAGGTGCCAAGGCCGCAGGGGTCAAGAGGATCAGAATCCACGATTTGAGACACAGCCATATTTCACTTCTGATTGAAATGGGCTATTCGGCGGTAGCGATTGCTGACCGGGTGGGACACGAAAGCATCAATATCACCTACAACTACGCCCACCTGTTCCCATCCACGCAAAGCGATATGGCGGACAAGCTCAATCAATTCAGAAGGGACGGTGTAAACGATGTCATTGAAGAACAGGGACGAGCATAATCGCTGGCGCAGCAAAACAGTTGCTTTCCGGGTATCGCCGGAGGAAGATGCTCAAATTGAACGCTATGTGCAGCTCTCCGGGCTGACCAAGCAGGACTATATCACCCGGCGGCTCACCCACAAGGATGTAGTAGTGCAAGGCAATCCCAGAGTTTTCAAGGCGCTGCGGAATCAGCTTGCCGAAGTGCTTTTGGAATTGCAGCGCATTGAGACTGGCGGCGCAGTCAATGATGAGTTGCTTGACCTAATTGAAATGATAGCCGATATTCTCGGCGGAATGAAGGAGGAATCTGAATGACCAACGAAAAAGAAATGACCGCTCCCGTTGTATCTGTTGGCGCAGATACGGAGCAGTCATCCCAAAACCTTACTAGCAATAGTTTAACCGATTTTGACCCGGATTTCAAGGGGTTTGATGAAATGCAGAGAGAAATTCTGCGAATGATGGATCCGTCCTACCTGAAAACCGTGTCAATGTCTGAGCTGCTGGACAATGTGTACCAGAGCAAGCCGCCTCTTGTGGACGGCCTGCTCTACCGAGGCACTTACCTTTTTGTCGGCGCTCCAAAGCTGGGCAAGAGCTTCCTGATGACCCAGCTTGCCTATCACATCAGCACCGGCACACCGCTGTGGAATTATTCCGTACGCAAAGGCACGGTGCTGTATCTTGCCCTTGAGGATGACTACCGGCGCTTGCAGGAGCGTTCTTACCGGATGTTCGGTACGGCAGAAAATGAGAGCCTGTTCTTCTCTGTTTCTGCCGGACAGCTCGGCAGCGGTCTGGACGAGCAGCTCACCAATTTTCTGCGGGAGCATCCGGACACTTCCCTTATTATCATTGACACGCTCCAGAAGGTACGGGAAGTCGGTGGGGACAACTACAGCTACGCTAACGACTATCAAATTATCACCCGGCTGAAAGCGCTGGCGGATCGCTATGGTATCTGCCTGCTCCTTGTCCATCACACCCGAAAGCAACAAGCGGACGATAAGTTTGATATGATCTCCGGCACCAATGGGCTGTTGGGTGCGGCGGACGGAGCATTTTTGCTTACCAAGGAAAAGCGCACCGGCAACGCCGCTTGCCTTGATGTGTCCGGCAGAGATCAGCCGGATCAGCGGCTACACCTTTTCCGCAACGAGGAAACCCTTGCGTGGGAGCTGGAGCGTGTGGAAACGGAACTTTGGAAAGTGCCACCGGAGCCGCTGCTGGAACAGATTTCGGTTTTCCTTTCTTCGGGCGGTAAGGAGTGGGCAGGAACGCCCACAGAGCTTGCGGCACTTCTCGGTGTAGATATGAAGCCAAATGCCCTGACAAGGCGGCTGAATGTCAACGCCGGACGGCTACTGAATGAATATGGCATCCGATATGAAAGCAGCCGCAGCCGGAACGAGCGCACCGTAAAGCTTGCAGCGGCGGAGCGGTCGTGACGATATGTGACGGTGTGACGATATTTCTATGAGTGGGTGCGGTATCAAAAATACCGTCACCATCGTCACACACCGTCACAAAAGTTTCGGCGGGGTGCAGGGTGACCTTTTCAAAGGGCAGCCCTGCTGGGGAGGCAACCGCAGTTGCCGGGGCAAAGCCCCGGCGCAGAGGCGGTATTCGATATACCGCCTCCGTGCAAGCCCCCTCGGAGAGCGCAATAGCATCTTTTGATGGCCGCAGGCTGTCAAAAGTGCTTTTGTTACTCTTGACAAGAGTAACAGAACCCCGGCTGCGGCCGGAAAGAGAGAGGAAGTGAGATTTTATGAAGAGAACGATCAGTGCCGAGGTTGGCAAAGGCTCTCTCAACCACAACAGCCGCAAATTTCGGGCGGAGAATGTGGACGGAAGCCGTACTCACCTGAACATCAACTACTGCAACGAGCGCATCCAGACTGTGTATTACCAGCTTTTTGATGAAGCCCTGAAACGCTACAACGAGAAGCAAGCCCGTGCAGACAGGCGTATTCCGAACTACTATGAGAAAATCCGCTCCGGAAATCAGGAAAAGCCCTTCCACGAGATCATCCTGCAAATTGGGAACAAGGATGATATGAGCGCTACCGGCGAGTATGCAGATCTAGCACGGACCGTATTAGATGAATACTACCGAGGATTTCAAGAGCGCAATCCAAACCTCCGGGTATTTTCAGCGCACCTCCATATGGACGAGGCCACGCCGCATATCCACATTGACTTTGTGCCATTCACTACCGGGAGCAAGCGAGGGCTTGATACCCGTGTATCGCTGAAGCAGGCGCTGGCAGCGCAGGGCTTCAAGGGCGGCACACGGGGCGCTACCGAGTGGTCACAGTGGGTACAGTCCGAAAAAGAACAGCTTGCCGCTGTGATGGAGCGGTATGACATCCAGTGGGAGCAGAAAGGCAGCCACGAAAAACACCTTTCCGTTCTGGACTACAAAAAGCAGGAACGGGAGAAAGAGATCGCTGTGCTGGACAGCACGCTTGCCGAAAAGCAGGACGAGCTGGAAACAGTGCAGAATCGGATCACAAATTTCGATCAGGGAGCGCAGTCCATTGAGCGGTTGGAGCAGCGGATTGAAACAGATAGCGAATATCAGCTTCCTGATCCACCCACGCTGATAACCGCCAAGACCTACAAACAGCGGTTCGTTAACCCACTCATTAAGAAACTGAAAGAAGTTATCCGAAAGGTGTTCTACCACTATTATCAGGCACTGGACAGCTACCACCGGCTGAACACCACCAACGGGCGGCTCTACCGGGAAAACGAGCATCTGAGCGCCACCAATGACCGGCTCAAAGAAGAAAATAAAGCCCTGCGCTCCGAATTGAAGGATTTCCGCTTTCTGCGAAAAGTCCTTGGCAGTCAGCAGATTGACAATCTGATTGCACAGGCAAAAGATATGGAGCAGCAACGAAAGCAAACCCAGCGCACAAGGCGCAGAAATACAAATTATGAAAGGTAGGAACAGACAATGACAAAGACGATTTTTGAAGAAATGGGCGGTACTTACACGCAGGTTGGGGATTATCTTCTTCCTGATCTGAAACTGCCCGAAGAAGAACAGCAGCCCATCGGCGTGTGGGGACAACGCCACCGGCGTTACCTGAAGGAGCATCGGCGAGCAACCTATACGGCGCTGCTCGCCAGCGGTAAGTTGAACAGTTACCTTGCCGACATCGACCATCAGGCAGAGGAAATGTTCCTTCGACTGGTAAAGCAGATGGCCGAGGCGGAAGGTGTCACAGAGCAACTCAAGGCAGACAACCAAATAGAGTGGGTCGGCAGGGATAAGGTACAATAAGTTGCGCAAATTGAAAACCGCATAAAAGAAGACATAGCTTGCAGGCTCTGGTAGAATGAAGTCACGACACACCATTCTGAAAGGAGACAGCAAACTATGTCCGAGAAAATTGTACAGCTGAATGAGGAAATTATCAAGGGGCAGCTCAAAGAATTAGTTCGAGGAAGTGTAGAAGAGACGCTGAACGAGCTGCTGGAAAAGGAAGCAGAGTCCTTGACGCAGGCGGCCCGCTACGAGCGCAGCGAGGCCCGTCAGGGCTACCGCAGCGGACACTATGACCGGAATCTTACCACGACCTCCGGCGACGTCACGCTGCATATGCCCCGGCTCAAGGGCGTGTCCTTCGAGACTGCCATCATTGAGCGGTATCGCCGCCGGGAGAGCAGCGTGGAGGAGGCCCTCATTGAGATGTACCTGGCGGGCGTCTCCGTGCGCCGCGTGGAGGACATCACGGAGGCACTGTGGGGCAGCAAGGTCTCGCCCGCCACCATCAGCGAACTGAACAAGAAAGCCTACGTTCACATCGAGGACTGGCGCAACCGCCCCTTGCAGGGCGGGCGCTATCCATACGTCTACGTGGACGGCATCTACCTGCGCCGCAACTGGGGCGGAGAGTACGAAAATGTAGCTGTTTTGGTGGCGATCGCCGTGAATGAGGACGGTTTTCGTGAGGTTTTAGGCGCTGCCGAGGGCATGAAAGAGGACAAGGCCAGCTGGGTCAGCTTCTTCCAGTGGCTCCGCGGACGCGGCTTGGATGGCGTAAAGCTCATCGTCGGCGACAAGTGCATGGGGATGCTGGAGGCCGTGGGCGAGGTGTTCCCGGACGCCAAATACCAGCGCTGCACGGTACATTTCTACCGCAACGTTTTCTCTGTTGTGCCCAAATCCAAGGTCAAAATTGTGGCGAAAATGCTCAAGGCGATCCACGCACAGGAGAACAAGAAGGCTTCCCGCGAGAAGGCGAAAGCCGTTGTGGCCGAGCTGAGAGCGATGAAGCTGAAGGAGGCCGCCAAGAAGGTCGAGGACGGCATCGAGGAGACGCTGACCTTCTGCGACTTTCCGAGTGAGCATTGGACGCGCATTCGCACCAACAATGTGATCGAGCGGCTGAACCGTGAGATCCGCCGCAGGACTCGCGTTGTGGGGACATTCCCAGATGGGAACTCTGCCCTGATGCTGGTCTGCGCGAGGCTTCGCCATGTGGCGGGAACTCAGTGGGGCAACAAGAAATACATGAATATGAAGCACTTGGAGGCGGCTCTGTACGACGCCTCTATTGCCGGCTGACTTCACTCAGCCGGAGCCTGCAAACAATTTTGCGCATAAATCTTGACGGGACCTCGGCAGGATGAATAATATCCGTAATCGGGCTATGGAGATTGTGAATAGCGAGTTGATTTACACAGCATAAGCGCAGAAGCGGCAGGGAAAATCCCTGCCGCTATTTTTTCTTTATTATCCGTTTATCACCTTATCAAAGCAGAAGAGTTTCTCGACGATTATTTCCGAGCCAAAACATTTATACTGCACATAGTAATTTTTATTTGTGTTTACAAAACTATAAATCGTGCCATCCTCAATAGAATTTCTGGCTTCTCTATCTTGAATGATGCAATTACTCACATCCGTTACACCTATTGAATCTGGAATAATAATGGTTTCGGAGTACGATATTGAAGATTCACTTGAATCCATCATATTATTATCTTTGCTTTTTGCAGTAGTAAATGGAATTGATACAAGAACGAATAGCACCAGCACACAAATTAGGGCATTTCTAATGCAAATATACGATGAATATACGATATTGTTTCTAATAATATTCTGACTTATGTTTCTGTTTGTACAATCATCATACTTTTCTTTTGTGTCTACATCATTTGTGGCTAAATTGGACAAGTTTACTGTTGACATTGTATTTTCATTAAATAAAACCTTGATAGCATCTATTCCGGAAACGAGTAAATAGAGTATGGCAGCTAACAGAATAATAAACGAAATCCAATGCATAATGATACACGAGTATTTACTAATTAGCAAGTCAGTTAAGTCAGAAGATCCCATAATAATAGTAATGGCAATAGTAATTCCAATAACATTTGTTTTTGCTTTGTCCTCGAATTTGTTCTTAACTTCAAATGTTTCGGCATATCTCTGTCTAAAGCTTTCAATTGGAATCTGATCGAAATTATCCATAAAAGCACGATTGCTTTGGCTTTCACCACAATTTATTTTCTCTTTTAATTGCTTATTGGCTTTTCTCATAGAAACCGAAGGGAACACTTGTCCAATTATGGATCGTATGAATCTACCCATTTTACTCCTCACCAACCAGTTCATCTACGATGACTTTTTCAAGCGGTATAGCACAATACTGATTTAACCAGCCCCATTCTCCGGTAGGGTTGACTTCAATAAAATAATACTGCCCATCTGAAAATGCCAAGTCAACACCACCAAACGTTAGCTCCAGCGTGTTCATCAACTTGATTATACTGTTTGAAATGTCATCCGGCAGTGTTTCGGGCATATACTGAAGGTCTTCTTTAGCATTTTTTCTCCAGTCTCCATATATGTTTTCACCGTTTTTTGTAATACCAACGGGAAATAGCTTATCGCCAATAACTGTAACCCTTATATCACGTTTATCTTCAAGGAATTCCTGCAAAATAACAGGGGCATCTTTGATGTTGGATTCAGCAAGTTCATTTCCACCGACAACCGAAGAATATGTGAAATATTCTTGTGATTCATCATAAAACAAGGCGGTATCCAATGATTTTACAATGTACTTGTTTGTAGGCGTGATCCTTTTGGGCAATATATTGCCGACAAATGTTTTTGGGGTGGGCAATCCGACATTCTGCGCACATTGAAGTTGATACAGTTTGTTCTCGGCGCGGTATGTATTTACCGGATGATTAATCCACTTTGCTTTATCAAAAACAATAAGGTTTCTAATAAACGAACTCCATTGGCTTCTATATAATTGCTCGTTTACATTGTAATTCTTATGAGAGCGCAAGAATACAGGTGCTCGAAAAAAGATGCCTTTCAGTGTATCATTTTTGACCGTATAAGGGGCATTTTCAAGTATTATTGTCATTTCTCGGTTTTGCAAGGAGAATATAATCTCATATTCTCCAAATTTATCACGGTTCAGCCGGAGATACCGCTTTTTATTTTGTCTCAATTCAAAGCAAACAAGGTCTGTTGAATAATCAATGGACGATGAAATAATTAAGTACTCAATATCATTCACCTTTATGATCTTCTCCTGTTTCAATATCAAATTTTTTAGTAACCGGCTTTTGTGGATTATCACTCTTCATCATCGCAATATTGGATGAGGTTTCCACCCAATATCCATCTTTAGCTTTATACGAACACCCCCTTGGTGTCAAATTCTGCTTGGGTATGTCATACTTTTTGGCTTTTTCTAAAAGAATATGATTTTTCACTTAAAAATTCTCCTCACAATTCACTTTTTAATATTTGCCTAGTTCCCTCAATCTTCCTATCTGCATAAAGGACAACATCTTTGATGACCAACTTCTGAACAGCGGAAATCAATGCTGTCATTGTGTCGTAGTCTGGCTTGCCGTCTTTTGTCGGAAGCTGAATATCAAGAGCATCGGCATCTTTGGCATAGAAGTTATGGCCATAATCGAATTTTCCGGTATGAG